>OMFN01000005.1_pt1 | contig 212455 bp, 218 predicted proteins | sample 1645641 | NCBI WGS metagenome assembly OMFN01 (sample SAMEA103958126, study PRJEB25191) | human gut metagenome
AGACTTCTCCCTCGTACGACGGAATAATCTTCATCATCAGTTTTTTGCGGGTTTCACGCACGTCTTCAATTAAGTCATAAAAAGATGTTTTGCCGGTTTTTGCGCCGGAAAAGACCAAATGTTCCTCAATCGAAATCAAGTTCATAATCGCAATCGTCAAATCCTGATCCGATGACAGGTCTTTCGGATTAACTTTCTTCGTCGCGTCGATTCTTTCCACGAATTCTTTGACGTTTTCTGCTTTTTTCATCATTTGTCTCCTTGATAAATTATAATGGATAATATGTTAAAATAACGCTGGCCGCGAACAGCAAAACAACCGGAAATACCGCTTTTTCAAACGGAAAATGTGCATGTCCGCCGTTTTTGTTTTTCATATATTGATACAGTTTTTGCGATGCAATATACAGAAATGCTCCGATTAATGCTGATAAAAGAAATGTATCAATATATAAAAAGCCGATAATTTTCGGGGTGTATGGCAGCAGCCCCAAATAAACAAAGCCGGAAGATGCAATACAGGCAAGCATAAGAATTGCATTGCGCCCTGCAAAGTACCACCCTTTTTTTTCAAACCAGAGGATAGTCCAATATCCGAGCAGAGAAAACAGCGCGCCTGTCCATAAACCGACAATGTCGTCGCTGATGCCGAGCTTGCGGGAAATTTCCAGCGAAGCGCCGATTGCAACGGTACAAACGATGCAGGCCGGATTAGCCAAAGCTTCTGCCGCTGTTCCCGTTAAAAACAATAATAAGGTAAAAAATGCTTTCATATAAATAGACTCCAAAATATGTATCATGTACAATATATATAATAATTAATACATATTAAAAAGTCAATAAATAATTTCAATAAAATGCGTTTTCCTCTGGCAGAAATTAATATATGTCGAGAATTTTGTTGATAACCGGATTTGTTTGTCATATATAGTAGTCGTGTCATGATTTTATTAAGGAGAGAAATATGAAAAAAATACTGCTGGCGCTGGCTGCCGTGTTTATGCTGAATGCCTGTTCGGAGGCTGACCCCGCATCATTGAAAGGGAAAAACTTCACACTGGCAACGGATAAAAATATCACATTGTCTTTTGATGCTAAGGAAGATCGTTTTTACGGAAAAGCCTTGAATAATTATTTCGGTACTTACAAGGCAGAAAAGGATAACATTAAATTTGGTCCTGTCGCATCTACAATGATGGCCGGCCCTGAAGACGAGATGAAAAAGGAACATGCTTATTTTCAAAATCTGGACAAGGTCAGAACCTATAGTTTGAAAGGGAAAGAACTTGAGCTGAAAGGCGACGGCGTAACGCTGAAGTATCTGCAGCAGTAACTTTTCCGGGCACAAAAATGTAATCCCCTGCGAAAGCGGGGGAATTATGTTTGTTTTCAAAAATACTGTGTTTTCTGAAGAGCAACTGCCCGATAATATCTATTTGCCAAAAAAGCAAAATAAAAAGTCGCAAGGGACAATATAAGAAATTTCATTCAAAGACAAAATCTCCCAAAAACAGCCTGGCGACCCAGACAGTAATTCTTCAGATTACAACAACAGCCGTCGGAATAATCCGGCGGCTGTCTTTATACCGATTATTAAAAGACGGTCTATCGCAAAACTGCACCAGTCTTTTTGCCGACTTCCAGAATGACCTTGTTCATCAATGCTTCCAGTTCGGCATCGGTATAGGTCTTGTCTTTCGGCTGGAACGTAACGCTGATAGCAACGGATTTCTTGTCTTCGGGCAGATTCTCGCCTTCGTAAACATCAAAAATCCGTACATCGGCAATATTGCTGCGGTCTGCATTTTTAGCAGCCGCCGCTATGCTGACGGCCGAAACGTTACGGGCAACGACGAATGCCAAATCCTTGTCAACTGCTTGCAAAGGAGAAAGTTCCAGCTTCTTTTTAGCTTTGGATTTTGCATCCCTCGGCAGCGGAATATTGTCAAGGAAAACCTCAAAAGCCATAACATTGGTTTTGATGTCAAGCGCTTTGAGAATCGCCGGATGCAGTTCACCAAAATACGCGAGGACGTTTTTGCCGAGTCGAATAACGCCGCTGCGCCCCGGGTGGTAGTAAGACGGTGCGTCGGTCGTAATCTGTGGTGCCTCAATCGGGCCTTTCGCCGCGGCAATAACTGCCAGCGCGTCAGCCTTGACGTCAAATACGTCATAAGCGCGCATGGAGTTTGTCCAGTCCTTTTTCGCGGTCTTTCCGACCCGGATGCCGGAAGCCATAGCCCGCTGTTCGCCGGGATTACGGCCGAAAAATTCGGGTGCTGCCTCAAACAATGCCAAATTGCCGTATCCGCGCGCAATATTGTTTTTGGCGCCGATAAGCAGATTCGGCAACAGTGACGGCCGCATTTCGTCAAGCTCATTGATAATCGGATTTTGAATAAATACCGCTTCCGGCCTTCTGCGGAAATATTTTGCAATGTTGCTGTCGGTAAAGCTGAATGTAACCGTTTCGTACATGCCGCGTGAAGCAAGCTCATGCTTGGCCATGACAATATTATTCTGCAATGGTGTTAAAACCGGTTTCGGAAATTCGGCCGTTTTCATTGAAGTTGCCGGAATGTTGTCAAGCCCAATCATCCGTACGACCTCTTCAATCAAATCCTGCTCGCATTCAATATCGCCGCGCCATGACGGAGAAATCGCCTTGATATTGCCGTTTTCTTCGCTGATTTCAAATCCGAGATTGTGGAGAATTTCTTCACAAGTTTCTTTGGCAACCTCCATACCGATAAAAGTTTTCATTCGTTCCGGCCGCAGATATACCGGTTTGGCGACAGATTTTTCTTCTCCGGCAATTTCCATCTCCGAAGCTTCGCCGCCGCAGATATCCAAAATCATTTTCGTGGCATAATTGTTACCGCTGATATTTGACATCGGGTCAACCCAGCGTTCGTACCGGGCACGTGAATCGGAGTCAAGCTGAAGCTTGCGTCCGGTTCTGGCAATGCAGGCCGGCGTAAACAATGCACACTCCAGCAGAACGTTCTTTGTGTCTTCATAGCTGCCTTTGTTTAATCCGCCCATGATGCCGCCAAGGCACTGTACGCCTTCGTCGTCGCAAATGCCGAGTGCTTTGTTGTCCAGCATATAGCTTTTTTCGTTCAGTGCCAGAAATTCTTCACCGTCATGAGCCATCCTGACCTGGATGTCGCCTTTAAGCTTGTCTGCATCAAAAACGTGCAGCGGACGTGCTAAATCATAGTTGATATAATTGGTAATATCCACCAGGGCGGAAATAGGACGCAGCCCGATAGCCGTCAGACGGTCTTTCATCCACTTTGGCGTCTCCGCTTTGTTGTTGACGTTTCTGATGTAGCGTGCCGTATATGTCGGGCAGGCTTCAGGGCATGAAACAGTTACTTTAACCGGGCTTTTGAACGTTCCTCTGATTGCAGGAATATCCAACGGTTTCAGCCTGCCGAGCCCCGCAGCGGTCAAATCCCGGGCAATTCCCCGTACGCCTAAACATTCGGCGCGGTTTGGGGTTATCGAAACTTCAAAAACCGGATCAATATTCAAAACTTCCGCCGCCGGAATGCCGGCCTTGGTCTCTGCCGGCAGCTCGATAATGCCGTTATGGTCGTCGCCAACAAGTAATTCTTTTTCCGAGCACATCATGCCCATGCTTTCCACGCCGCGGATTTTTGCAACTTTTAAGCGTTCTCCGTATGCAGGAATCAGTGCTCCGGTCGGAGCATAAATGCCAACCAGCCCTTCATGGACGTTTGGCGCGCCGCAGACGACTTGCAGTGTTTCCTTGCCTGTATTGACGGCTAATATGTGCAGATGGTCGGAATCCGGATGCATGTCAACTTTGTCAATGCGTGCCGTGATAAAGCCATCCAGTGCAGCAGCCGGATTAACGACCTCCTCGACTTCAAGGCCGATGCGAGTCAGTGTTTCGCTGATTTCGTCAACGCCTGCTGTTGTATCCAGATGTTCTTTTAACCAGGATAATGTAAATTTCATCGTGCCAGTCCTCCGTTGTTGCTCAGTCCGCTTGTCATTGATGAAAAGTCGAGCGGGGTAAATCCGTAATTTTTAATCCAGCGTACGTCAGATTCAAAGAAAGTCCTCAAATCCGGAATGCCGTATTTTAACATCGCAAGCCTGTCAATGCCGACCCCGAAGGCAAATCCCTGATATTCATCTGGGTCGATGTCTCCAGCGCGTAGGACATTCGGATGTACCATGCCGCACCCCAAAACTTCCAGCCAGTCTGTTCCTGCTCCGATAATTAAATCGGTTTTAGTCTTGAGGCAGCCGATATCAACTTCGGCAGACGGTTCCGTAAACGGGAAGAACGACGGGCGAAATCGGATAGGCAGTTCGTCAACTTCAAAAAATTCTTTCATAAAATCATACAGGCAGCCCTTTAAATCGGCCATAGTCGTTTTCTTGTCAATAACCAAACCTTCTACCTGATGGAACATCGGCGTGTGCGTCGCATCATAGTCGGAACGGTATGTTCTGCCCGGCGCTATAATGCGGATTGGCGGCTGCTTCTTTTCCATGGTACGGATTTGTACACCGGACGTATGCGTCCTGACCACATAAGCAGAGTCCATATCAAATTCCTTATTAGCATCATTATTGATGTAGAACGTGTCCTGCATTTGGCGGGCAGGGTGGTTCGGCGGCATATTGAGTGCGTTAAAGTTATGGAACTGGTCTTCAATGTCCGGGCCTTCAGCCACTTCAAATCCCATTTGGGCAAAAATAGCGACAATTTCTTCATAAACTTTGGAAACCGGATGGATTCGTCCTTGCGTTTCCGGCCGGCAGGGAAGGGTAACGTCAATAACTTCCTTTTTCAGTTTTTCATTCAGCTGTTTGGTTTCCAATTCCTGTTTTTTTTCGGTAATTTTTGCTTCAATTTCCGCTTTGACAACATTAATCTTCTTTCCGAAAGAAACTCTTTCTTCCATCGGCATGCTGCCCAGTGTTTTTAACAGTTCGGTAATCTGTCCTTTTTTGCCTAATGCCGCAACTCTTGCCTCGTCAAGGGCTTTTGCGTCTTCTGCATTGGCAATCTGTTCCAACAGGCTTGTTTTTATAACTTCAATATCACTCATTTGTTCACCTTATAAGAAGGGTATTTCCCAGAAACAACAGGAGTGTTTCCTCAAATCTCCCTTTTGCCGCTCCCAAAGGCCGGCTGTTGTTTGTCTTTTTTCCGCTGCCGTAAAAAATGCCGCGGAAGTTCATAACAATTTTAAATATAAAAGAGTCCTCTTGGTTGCCCAAGACGACTCTTTCCTATCTGATATAAACTATACTAAATCTAAAAATTATTTAGCCAGAGCCGCTTTGGCAGTTTCTACTAACTTAGCAAAAGCTTGGGGCTCTCTGTAAGCGATATCAGCCAGCACTTTACGGTCAAGCTCAATACCTGCCTTGTTGAGCCCGCTGATAAATCGAGAATAAGTCATATCATTCAAGCGCGTAGCAGCATTGATACGCTGAATCCACAAAGAACGGAAATTTCTTTTCTTCGCTCTTCTGTCACGGTAAGCATACTGCAAACCTTTTTCAACTTTTTCAACAGCTACTCTGAAAACGTTTTTATTGCGGCCTCTGTAGCCTTTCGCCATATCCAAAATTTTTTTATGACGGGCATGAGCCGTAACACCTCTTTTTACACGAGACATTTACATATCCTCCTACAACTACAAATAAGGTAAAAATTTCTTAACAATCTGGACATCGACTTCTGAAAGCAAAGTCGTGCCGCGGGCTTGTCTTTTCATTTTCTGGGTTTTGCAGAAGAGGCAGTGTCTCTTTTTCGCAAAATTTCTTTTCAGCTTGCCGGTTCCGGTAACGCTGAAGCGCTTTTTCGCCGAACTTTTCGTTTTTAATTTAGGCATTTCAATCCCTTTCAAAAATTTAAGTTGGATTCACACATAACAGGAAGGCATGCCGTTAGCCCTCTCTGTTATTCGTACCAATGTATACCGCAATATTTTTATTTGTAAAGAGTTTTTTTAATTTAAAATTAATAATTATTTAGCAGTCTGTTGTCCTGATTAATTCTATCTTTGTCCTGTTTTTTCTTTTCCATATCCGGCTTGACTTTGGGACCTGTGCCCATTTTGCGGATAAAAAGGCGCACTCCCTGCTCATAAAAAAGATATCCCTTATAAACGGCGGCTGCCGGGATTTTGTAGCCGTTAAATTCGGCCTGATTTTCATAATAGCTGAAATCGGCTCCCGCAGCATCGTCTTCGTCTATAACGGCAATATCATGATGGCGGTCAATAAGCTCCTGCATATTGTCGCCTTTAACGGCCATGTCTTCTTCGGTCCAGAGCCAGTACATCGGAGCTTTGTCTGCAATATATAATTTATCTCTGCCGAGAATTAATTGCAGAGGCAGAGTGTGAAAGCCGACAGCCTGAACTTTTGCTTCGGGATTTTCGAAAACGTTATGTTTGGCCAGCATTCCCAAAACCTGATTCTGCGAAGAGTAGGGGTGTTTTATCTCATAATCGGCAGAAACGGCACTCCAGTATATCTGCATAACGGCACATGCCAGAAACAAATAATGCTTTCTGCTTTGGGCATAGTTCGGAAAAAACATATAAACCGAACAGAGAAAAAGTCCCCATATAAGCCCTTGGTGATAGTACATCGGGCGGACAGCAAAATAAGTGGCAATGAAAACGCTCCAAACTGTTGTAAAACGCAATACGACCGGCAAATTATTCCGCATATTAACATAAAAAGATGTGCTCATTGCCGTTTTTACCGCATAAAAAGCGGTGATAAACAAAAAAGTCAGATTCAGCATCGTATTTTCACCGGCAAAAAATGCTTCGGGAAAATGAGCCAGCACATTGTATGGATAATTTTCAATATGCTCGATTCGCATATTGTACTGCACCATATTGACCGGCAGGATCTGCCATAGCATAAGCAAGCCGCATCCGCCCAACAGACACACAGGGGCAATATATTGAAACGGCTTTCCCGAAGTCCGCCGATAGGCTTCCGAAAACCAAAACAGCCCGAGAACAGCGGCAACTGGTGCCAAAAAAGCGGCAGATTCTGCAAACAGCAGCAATGATAGTGCATATCTCCAAATATACCGATGCCTCTTTTCATAAAGCACGGCAAGCAAAACCATTGCCAGATATGCCAGACAGTAGTTGCGTGAAATGATATTGTACTGGTAAAGGAAATAATGCCCGAACGGCAACAGTATTTTATAAATCAACGGAACCCAACAGCAGAATAAAAATATACCGACCGTTATGGACATAACCACAATTGAAACATAGGTAATGTTTAATTCTTCGCCAAATATGGCAATAAGCAATTTCAGCAGTAAATGCCATAATACCGGCTGCCCCTCCTGATGCGGGATAACTGTCAAAATTTCGCTGAAACTGGCATCGCGTGCAATCAAAAAAGCCTGAACTTCGTCAGCCCATATTTCATGAAACGGGGCAATATATAAAGAAAAGGCAGTGAAACAGAACCAAATAACCGCCGCGGAGACTTTTGCTATATATGTTTCCGGAGAGATGCCGTAGCGCATTTTAAACACCTGAGAAAAGAAAAGGCGGCAGCCGTCTGGTTGCCGCCGTCTGCTATATTAGGCCAATGCGTCGGACTTAATATCCAGATGCAAGTCTTTCAACTGCTGCTCGGAAACCGTATTCGGCGCCTGCATCAGCAAATCCTGCGCTTTGCCGTTTAACGGGAACAAGATGACGTCGCGGATAATCGGTTCGTCCAAAAGCAGCATGACCGTGCGGTCAATCCCCGGAGCGCATCCTGCGTGCGGCGGCGCGCCGTACTTGAATGCGTTAATCATACCGCCGAATTTGTTGTCCACGACGCTGTGGTCATATCCCGCCAGCTCAAATGCCTTGTACATGATTTCCGGTTTGTGGTTTCGGACTGCGCCGGAAGCCAATTCCACGCCGTTGCAGACCATGTCGTACTGATAAGCCAGTATCTCAAACGGATTCTTGTTCAACAGCGCGTCCATTCCGCCCTGTGGCATGGAAAACGGATTGTGCGAAAATTCAACTGCGCCTGTTTCTTCGTTTTCCTCGTAAAACGGAAAATCGACAATCCAGCAGATACGGAACGCGTCTTTCTCAATCAAATCCAGCTCTTCGCCGAGTTTTGTGCGGACTTTTCCTGCAAATTTGCTGATAAGTTTTTTATTGCCGCCCATAAAGACAACCGCATCACCGTCCTTAACCCCAAACATATTTTTAAGTTCAGCCATTTTTTCTTCAGAGAAAAATTTGGCAATGCCCTTGGCGCCGTTTGCTGACAGCGCGACATATGCCATGCCGCCGAACCCTTCTTCTTTGGCAAAACCGTCCAGCTTGTCAAAGAACGAACGTGGTTTCTCTCCTGCGCCGGGGATAACGATGGCACGCAGTCCCTCGCCGTTGGCTGCCTTGCCGTCATAAACGCCGAACCCGGAATTGTTGAAGAAAGCGGTTGCATCCTGAATAATCAACGGATTGCGTAAATCCGGCTTGTCGGAGCCGTATTTCAGCATGGCGTCTTTAAAAGCAATACGCTGAAATGGCGCCTGGTCAACTTTTTTTCCTTCGCCGAATTCGTTGAAAATAGAACCCATAGTCTTTTCCATTACCGCAAACACATCATCCTGCGTGGCAAAAGACATTTCCATATCCAGCTGGTAAAATTCGCCCGGGCTGCGGTCGGCACGCGGATCTTCATCACGGAAACACGGTGCAATCTGAAAATATTTGTCAAAGCCCGAAACCATCAACAGCTGTTTAAATTGCTGCGGCGATTGCGGCAAAGCATAAAACTTTCCCGGATTTAAGCGGGATGGAACCAGAAAGTCGCGTGCGCCCTCCGGAGATGAAGCCGTCAAAATCGGCGTCTGATATTCCAGAAATCCCTGCTCGTTCATCAACTCGCGCATGCGTTTGATAACTTTGCAGCGCAGAATGATGTTGTTGTGGATTTTTTCGCGCCGCAAATCCAGAAAACGATACTTCAGGCGCAGCTCTTCCGGCGAGTTGTCTTCCCCGAAAACCTGTATCGGCAGAACGTCGGCCATGGAATGCAGAACGACATCGCTGACTTTTACCTCAATGTCGCCGGTCGGCATGTTTTTATTGACGCTCTCGCGCATCACAACCTCGCCGTCAACGGTAATGACGCTTTCCACCCGGATATCTTCCAGCTTCTTAAACAAATCGCTGGAGCTGTCAACTACGCACTGGGTAATGCCGTAGTGGTCGCGCAAATCGACAAAGCACAGATTGCCTAAATTGCGTTTGCGGTGGATCCAGCCCGAAAGCTTGACCTTTTGGCCTGCGTTGGCGGTTCTCAGTTCGCCGCAGGTATGAGTTCTGTATTCAATCATAAGTACCCCTGAAAAATTGTTTCAACGTCAATGCCGCCATTTTTATCCCAAATTGGCATAAATGCAAGCTAAAATTAAAAAAATCTTAAACAATCCCCCGTAAACTGCAACCAAAAGACAAGGGAACGCCCAAATGAATTTAATAGATAAGACACAAGAACTGCAGGACGCCTGTAAGATATTAAAAAAACAAAAAGTTATAGCCATAGATTGCGAATTTATCCGTGAAAAGACATTTTTCCCCATTCCCTGCCTGATTCAGGTCGGTTATGAAGACGGCGCTTTTTTGATAGACCCGTTGGCAGAAAATATGGACTTCGGCGATTTCTTTGCCCTGTTGCAAAATAAAAAAGTGCTGAAAGTTTTTCATTCCGGTCGTCAGGATATTGAGATTCTGTACAACCTTTCCGGTGCGGTGCCGACGCCGGTTTTTGACACCCAGATAGCGGCGCAGGCCTGCGGTTTGGGCGAATGTGTCAGTTATGAAAATCTGGTTAGAGCCTACTGCGGGGTGGAACTGGATAAATCCTGCCGTTTGACCAACTGGCAGCTGCGCCCGCTGAGTGCCGAGCAGTTGGAATATGCCGCGGGCGATGTAACGCATCTGATTAAATGTTATAACGAAATTGCCTCGTATCTGAAAGAAAATAAACGGGAAAGCTGGATTGCGGAAGAAATGGAAGATTTTGCCGATACGGCGCATTATGAACAAAATCCGGAAAACGCTTGGCTGCGGATTCGTCACAATGGGCACTCTTTGTCATTCTTGAATGCGTTGAAAGCTTTGGCGGAATGGCGTGAAAAAATGGCGATAGAACGCAACGTTTCCCGACAGAATATTATCAAGGATGAAACGCTGGTAAACATTGCGACAGCCTTCCCGAAAGATATGGAAGAGATGAAAAGGGTTCGCGGGGTGCGTCCTGATGTTGCCAAAAGCCGCCTTGCTAAAGAAATGACGGAAATTCTGGCATCGCTGACCGAAGACAAATTTGACCGCACACTGGGACATGTAGACCGTGAACGCGATGTTACTCTGCCGCCAAGTCAGCATTCCCTTTGTGAAGTCCTGAAACTTTTGCTGAAGATAAAAAGTAACGACTGCGGTGTCGTATCGAGATTGATAACGTCGGAAAAGAATCTGCGCGAATACATCAAAAATCCAAAAGCTAAAAATCAGATTCTCAAAGGCTGGCGTTATGAAGTCTTTGGCAAAACGGCCGAAGAATTTCGCAAGGGAAAACTGGGAATCGTTTACGATGCGGCTTCCCGGGACATTGTAATAAAAGAGTTGTCTTAATTGCCGCTCTTCTAAGAAAAAATATAATATATATTAACTGTTAAAAGGAACTTGTAATGAAAAAAATATATTTGGCGCTTGTCGCTATGCTGATTTCGTTTAATGCCCATGCTTTTATTATTTCGCCGCATGTCGGTTTGGATTATGTTTCCGCCACGCCGAACGGATTTGGCGATATTGACAGCCTGAACGGCGGCGCAGTCAGTGCCGGCGTAAAAGTTTTAGGCTTTTTATCCGTAGAAGGATATTATCAGCAGTATGCGTCAACCGATGCTTTCGGCGGCAGCAAAACAAAACCTGCGGCATACGGCATAGATTTGGTTTCCGATACGTTGAATCTCGGCGTAGTAGAGCTGTTAACGACCGTGGGATATGGTAAATATACATTGGACGGCGGTAACCTGAACAAAAAAATGGAAGATTTTGAAGGCACCGCCTATCGTGCCGGTTTCGGTGCACAGTTTAATCCGACCGATAACATTGGTATCCGCGCTATGTACCGTTATGTATTCCCGGAAGACGATACGTTTAAGAAGAATATCCAGGAATTCACCGTCGGCATCCGATATTATTTCTTTTAGTATGCTGATGTCAATTGGAGCAGAAAAAATAGAGCGGGGAATGCCCCCGCTTTTTCTGTATTTTCAGACGTCAAGGGAAAGCCTCCGGAATTTATGCTGCGATTTATTTTTGCGGCGGCAGAATTTCAATCCAATAACCGTCCGGATCCTCAATGAAATAAATTCCCATCGCCTCGTTGACAAAACAAACCCAGCCGTTTTTCTGATGAAATTTCAATGCTTCCTGATAATTGTCTGCCGTTATTGCCAAGTGAAATTCGCACTCGCCCAAATCATATTTCTGCGGATGGTCTTTCAGCCAGGTCAGTTCCAGCCGGAATCCGGTTTTGCCGTCGCCGAGATAAACGATGACATAAGAGCCGTCTTCGGCCTCAATCCGTCCGTTTTCTTTTAACCCCAGTGCTTTCTCATAAAAGGCAAGGCTTGTTTCCAGATTCGTAACGTTAAAATTGAAGTGATTAAAACAAAATGCCATTTTCTTATCCTTTCTTTATTATATAGGCTTTGGCAACTTATATCTTTTGGTTACAATAGCCGGATATTTCCGCATTTTTACGGGATTTTTTTCAAAATGCCGGAAATTATCCTGTTTTGCAATAATTTTCTTGCTTAATTCAAAAAAATAAACTAACCTCAAAATAGGATTTGTTCTCTAGAAAAGGATAAATCCGAGGGCCTAGAAAACCCTTTATAAATACAAGTTAGTCGTGCGCACACGACTTTAAAAATAGTGCCGACGTCATACCTCCGTATGGGGTGGATGTCGGTGAATAAGGCTCTGCCCCAATAAGCCGAGCCGTCTTAACTTGTATACGGTTTTCTAGCATCCGCCCGCCTTTAGCTTTCTAAAGCGGGTTTTTGTTTGCAAAAAATAAAATAGTGCTATTATAACGTTAGATATGAACGATGAAGGAGAAAACCATGATAACAGCCGAGGAAAGAGAAGCCATCTGTGAGGCTCGCGAATTTAAGGACGTGCTATTGCAGAAAATTGTTGATTACACAATTAAACGGATGAAGGACAATCCCTATTGCCGCCGGATTCTGGAAGGCGCGAATTATCAGGAATTTGCAAGTTCGCCGCGCCGTCCGGATTATTTTGATGAAAATCATTTTTATCTGGAAAAAATTTATGTCGGTCATAATAGCGGCGGTGCCGGTGGACATTGCACCAAGGAAATAATGGAGGAAGACCCGGCGGCGCCGACCCGTGATGCCGTCTATTTAAATCGGTATGAGCAGATAAGGTTTCTTTTTAAGGCTCTGGAAATCATGGCCGAACGTGGCGATGAAGCCGCTAAAGATCTTTTAACTCGTGAAATTCCGCCACGCCCTCATCTTTCCGAGCATAAATTTATGGAAATGCAGAAACTTTATGAACTTTACGCAATAAATGATCCTTCGACGGCAAAATTACTGGATACCGTATGGCGTTATGAGCAAATAAAAGACAATATCCGGGATAAGATGTTTGAAGACAGCCAATTTAAAGGTGATTTGATGAGATTATCGTCAGATATAATTTTAAATGAGGTTGCACACGAGTGTTCACATGCGAACCAAATGAATTTCGGTACCAAATGGGAAGCGCAGGAAAGCATGTCATTATACGGAAAAAAAGCAGATGAAAAGGAAGAGAAGAACATAAAAATAGTGAAAAAGGAAGCAGAAAGGGAACATAAAAAATGGTCCAAAGAAAAACAAATTGATGGCTATTGCTCGGATGCTATAGCCGAAGCAGGCGTCATGGCGCATAGCTATATAGCCATGTTATCAGTAAATCCCGATAAGGCCGCAATTGCGATGGTCAATGATTTCCCCTACGCCATGCGTCTTTCCGAAACCGATAAGATGAAAGAAATCAGCGAAGAAGAACGCGCTGCGATGTTTGCCATGGAAAACGGCGCCTACACGCCGGACGCCGTGAAACGGCAACAAAAACTGGCGCGGCAGATTTTTACGAATATTTGTAAAGAATTCGTACCGAAGCAAGTTAAAAAAGCAGATAAAAACGCACAACCGGATTATAATATGGATGGAAGTTTTCAGGAAATAAAAGGCTCATATCAGGAATATATTTTCGGCTCAATTGACGAATACATTGCTGCGATTCCAGAACCGGGTCTGAATAAAGAACGCACCAGGGAACTGAAAGAATTTATCGCCGCCCGCGATGGGAAGAACAAAGAAAGCAGCAAAGAGGCGAAAGAATTTGTCGCCGGCCACGACGGGAAAGACAATTCCCCCATAAATCAAATGTTATTAAAGAAATTTAACAGCAATGACCGTTAAGAAGAAAGAAAATAATCTAATAAGAAAAAGCGCCCCGTTAGGAGCGCTTCTCTTCTGCTCTGCTATATCGCCTTTTTAACTTCTTCAAAAGCCTGTTGCAATTTGCTGGCATCAGGGCCTCCCGCCTGAGCCATGTCCGGTCTGCCGCCGCCGCCTTGTCCGCCGACTGCTGCCGAGGCAATTCGCACCAGGTCAACCGCAGAATATTTGTTTGTCAGGTCTTTGGTAACCCCAACGACAATAGATGCCTTGCCATCTTTATCGGTTGCCAGAACCATAACGCCCGAACCGATGTTTTGGCTCATCTCGTCAATAAAGGCTTTCAATTCCTTCGGATGAACGTCCGGGATAACCTTGCCGATAAATTTCACGCCGTTGACAACTTCCGTTTCGCTGCTCTTTGCCGCACCGCCGCTGGCCAGCGTTTTCTTGAGGTTAAACACTTCCGCTTCCAGCTTTTTCTTTTCTTCCAGCAGGTTGCCGATACGTGCTTCCAAATCGTTGATGTTGGTTTTCAGCGTGTTGCAGGCACAATGCAGCTTATCTTCCATCGCATCGACATATTCTTCCGCGCCTTTGCCGGTAACGCATTCAATACGCCGTACGCCGGCCGATACCGCAGATTCGGAAATGATGTTGAAATAGCCGATTTCTCCGGTGTCGCAAACGTGCGTTCCGCCGCACAGCTCGCGCGAATAAACTTCTCCGTCTTTTTCCATCGTAACCACGCGAACCTCTTCGCCGTATTTTTCGCCGAACAATGCCATTGCGCCGGTTTTAACGGCTTCATCCTGATTCATCAATACCGTGTTGACATGATAATTGGCACGGATGGCCGCATTAACCATATCTTCGGCCAGCTTTAGTTCGTCTGCGGTGATTTGCTTCGGGTGTGAAATGTCAAACCGCATTCTGTCCGCCGCAACCAGCGATCCTTTTTGCGTAACATGTTCGCCTAAAATCGTCCGCAACGCTTTGTGTACCAAATGCGTAACCGAATGGTTAGCGCAAATCTGTTTCCGATTCGTTTCGTTGACTTCAAAAGATGCAAAGTCTTCAACTTTAACTTTGCCTTCAATCATGCGGCAACAATGAACGAAAACCGTATCCAGCTTACGCTTGGTGTCATAAACTTCCGCTTTGAAGCTTTTGCCGCAGATAATGCCGGTATCGCCGACCTGTCCGCCGCATTCGCCGTAAAAAGGCGTCTGGTTGGCAACCAGATAAAATTCGCCGCTTTTCACGCTGTCAACTTCTTTGCCGTCCTGAACCAGAACTTTGACAATGCCGTCGCTCTTGGTCGTCTTATAACCTAAAAATTCTGTTCCGCCGATTTTTTCTTTAACTTCGAACCAGATTTTTTCGGTGCCGGCATCGCCCGACCCGGCCCAGTTTTTGCGTGCTTCTTCTTTCTGCTTGGCCATTGCTGCATCAAACCCGGCAACGTCAACTTCAATTCCTTTGCCTTTTAACGCATCTTGCGTCAAATCAAGCGGGAAACCATAGGTATCATACAGTTTAAATGCCGTTTCGCCGTTGAGCGTGTCGCCTTTGGTTAGCTGCGAGGTTTCGTCGTCCAGCAGGCGCATGCCTTTGTCCAGCGTCTTGCCGAAACGGGTTTCTTCTGCCTTGATGGTTTCCGTAATCAGTTTATCAAAGCGGTAAAGTTCCGGATAGGCCTCGCCCATTTCTTTCTGCAAAACCGGCAGCAGCTTGTAAATCATCGGCTCTTTTACTCCGAGCATATAAACATGGCGCATCGCCCGCCGCATAATCCGCCGCAGAACATAACCGCGTCCTTCGTTGGAAGGCAGTACGCCGTCGGCAATCAAAAAGCTCATTGCCCGCAGGTGGTCGGCAATCACGTTGTGCGATGCCTGTAGCGGTCCTTTCGGGTCGGTGTTGGCCATATCCGCAATCGCCTTAATCAGATGCTGGAACGTGTCAATATCAAAATTGGAATGCACACCCTGCAGAATGGCGGCGATTCGCTCCAGCCCCATACCAGTATCAATAGACGGCTTTTTCAGATTAATTCTGGAACCGTCTGGCAAATCTTCAAATTGGTCAAACACCAGATTCCAAATCTCAATAAAACGGTCGCCGTCTTCTTCCGGTGTTCCCGGCAGCCCGCCCCAGACCTCCGGTCCGTGGTCGTAAAAAATCTCCGAGCAGGGACCACAGGGGCCGGTGTCGCCCATCTGCCAGAAGTTGTCTTTGGTGGCAATGCGGATAATCCGCTCGTCGGGCAGCGCCGATACTTTCTTCCAAATGTCATAAGCCTCGTCGTCGGTATGGAAAATCGTAACCGCCAGCTTTTCTTTCGGAATCATAAATTCTTTCGTCAGCAGTTCCCAGGCATAATAAATTGCCTCTTCCTTAAAATAATCGCCGAACGAGAAGTTGCCGAGCATTTCAAAAAACGTATGGTGGCGCACATCATAGCCGACGCTGTCCAAATCATTGTGCTTGCCGCCTGCGCGTACGCTTTTTTGGGAAGTTGCGGCTCGCGTATAATCTCTGGTTTCGTTGCCTGCCAAAATGTTTTTGAACTGTACCATGCCTGAATTTGTAAACATCAGAGTCGGGTCATTGTCAGGAACAAGCGAAGATGCAGGCACGATTTTGTGTCCGTTCTTCGCAAAATAATCCAAGAAAGTTTTTCTTATTTGATTAACGCTGGTCGTCATTGTTTTTTTCTTCCCAAAAATTAAATTAAACTTTTAACCGCATAAAACTACAGCGGTTTTTTGCTGATGTCCAGTTTAAATTTAACAGGGAAACCGATTCTTTTGTTTTTTGCAAAAACTGACCTAGTTCAGCATAACGACGAAGATATTCAGGTATGTAGCGAAAAGCAGCCATAAAAGATACGGAACCGTCAACGCAAACGCCCATTTGTTGATAAAGAAAAACGTATGCATCATCAACGCTGTAACGATATCCAGCAGGACGATGACAATCGCCGACGCGGTAAGCTGTTCCATATAAAAAAAGCTGAATGTCCATAAAATCTGCAAAAACAGTTGACTGACAAACAGGGCATTCGCATCTTCAAACTGTTCCAAAGTCTTGCGTGACCTGAGCACAATGTAAAAGCTCAAAAACAACAAAACGTAAATTCCGCTCCACGCATAAGAAAAGTAATGGTTTTCGGGCGTTCCGGGCGGAATGTCGAGCGTATCGTAAAAAGAAATCATGCCCTGTTCGGTAAAATACCGGGCCAGCAGCGCCGTAATCAAAACCAATACAAAACTGTAGAGTCCCTGCATAAGTTTAAGTGCCATCTTATCCTCCATATTTGCGGCTTTATAACCATATATGCTCCATTTGGGAAAAAACATCACTGCCGTAAAAATATAAAAAAATAAATTGCAATTTTAAATAAAAAGCATATAAACAAAAGTAGAACAAAATTCAATGGGAGTAAAAAATTGGCTAAAATAGATGAAAAAGATATAAAAACGGATGAAAACGGCATAAAATTATACCGTCCGGAAGATTTTGAAGGAATGCGTCGGGCCGGGAAATTTGCTGCCGAATGTCTGGATTATATTACGGATTTTGTTGATGTCGGCGTAACGACGGAACATCTGGACAATCTGTGCCGGGAATTTATCGTTTCGCATAATGCGATTCCCTCCTGTCTGGGATATCACGGCTATCCGAAAACAATCTGCACCTCGATTAACCATGTCATCTGCCATGGCATTCCCGATGACCGAAAGCTTGCCGACGGCGACATTGTCAATATTGACGTAACCGTAACTCTGGACGGCTGGTTCGGCGATACGTCGCGTATGTATTACATCGGCAAACCTAAACTAAAAGCAACGCGTTTATGTGAGGTAACTTATGAATGTTTGATGCGCGGTATTGATGTTGTAAAACCCGGTGCGCATTTCGGCGATATCGGTGCGGTAATAGAAGAATATGCGCACAAATACGGTTATTCGGTGGTGGAAATGTTCTGCGGCCACGGTCTGGGGCGGGTTTTCCACGATGAGCCGAATGTCCTGCACTTCGGGCGTAAGGGCACCGGCCCGGTAATTAAGGAAGGGATGTTCTTTACGATTGAACCGATGATTAATATCGGCAAGCCGGATGGTACGATTCTCTCCAACGGTTGGACTGCCGTAACCCGCGACCGAACCTTGTCTGCGCAGTTTGAACATTCGCTGGGTGTTACCAAGGACGGCTGTGAAGTGTTTACCTATTCGCCCAAAGGGTTAGATAAGCCGCCGTACAAAAAATGACCTTGTGAAAGCGGCAAAATAAGCCGGCTGAACAGCTGCCAACTGCCGTAAAAAGGCTGTAAGGCCGAATTGGACTTGACTTTGGAAAAAAATATGACAGTGACTAAAAAGAAAGCATCCGAATCTCCGAAAACAAAGGAAACAAAAGAAGTGCCGGATTACTTCGGGCATCGTCAACGCTTAAAAGCCCGTTTTGTTGCCGATATGGGCAAAACCATGGCCGATTATGAATTGCTGGAATTAATTTTGATTTATGCGATTCCCCGAAAGGATGTCAAACCTCTGGCCAAGGCATTGTTGCGCCGCTATTCCAATTTGGCAAGCGTATTGGCTGCTCCGTTGGATAACCTTCTCAAAAATGAAGGTGTAGGCGAGAGTGTTGCCATACTGTGCGGCATTATTCATGCCTGCGCGAATAAAATCAGTTGGGAAAATCTGGAAAACAAAGATGCCCCGATTTTATCCAATAAAAAACTGATTGTCGATTACTGCCGCAGCTGCATCGGCTATTCGGGACAGGAACATTTGCTGATTATTTATCTAAACAAGCACGGAAAATACATAGCCCAAAATATTGAACAGGTGGGAACAATTGATGCTGTTATGATTAGTCCGCGTGAAATTGTGTCCAAAGCTTTGAATCACAACGCTGCGGCAATTATTTTGGCGCACAACCATCCGTCCGGAAATGCCACGCCGTCAAATGCAGATATTGAAATGACCAAACAGGTTGTCCGTGCGCTAAAAGCCATCGGTGTCAGAGTAGATGACCATTTAATAGTCACGCCGGGAAGTTATTACAGTATGCAGGAGAAAGTTCCTTTTATTTTTTGAAAAAAGTAAAAAGCTTGTTTGCTTGCAGCCAATCTGTTCTGCTTCTTCCGGCAAAAGTGTCATAAATGTTTTAAACAAGTAGAAAAAACGTTTATATCACCATTTCAACCATTTAAAATAATACATAAAAATAGTTTGTCATAAGTCGTTTTTTTGCTTGTGCAGTGCAGTTTTTTGTGGTGTCTTAATTAACGAAAAAGTAAGAATTATTTACATACAATTATTTCGTATTAAATGGCGTTTTAGCCGTCCTCAGGCTAAAATATTGTTCTTATACCGGAGTAACTCCAAAGGTTAACGTCAGGGTATAAAGAGGCGCTTAACAGCGTTAAGGATTAAAGATTGTGAGATTACGAAAAGCACGCAGGGAAGCTTTGTCGTAAACTCAAAACAGGCTGGAAAAAACAAACCGTTTTCCGGCCTGCTTTTTTATTATAAAATCCGTTTTTTGATAAAACTCGGCAATTTCACGGCATTTATATAAATTTGCCGTATTTTATGCAAAAAGTACTTGACAAATGATTTTGTTTCTGTCAAATATATACATCGTGATAATAATCTTATGTTAAACAATTCTAAATTTTTATAATTATGGAATTAGGAAATTTAGTTGCGCATTATGCAACCAAAGGTGAAAAAGGTGTAGAAATCAATTTGGAAGCATTGTCTCAGGACAAACACTTCCGTAGTCAGGCAGTACAGGCAGTTGTAAAGAAAGTAAAAGAAAATCCGCATGCTTGCGTTTTCTTCCCTTCGTACAAGCCAGCCTGCGACCATAACCCGTTGGGAAAACTCATCAACGAGGTCGCGTTAAGCCTTCAGGTCGAAACATTAGTTACGGGAAATTATGAAAAATTGAAAGATTTGCAAAATCCCGTAAAAGATGTGATCATCGTAAAGCAGTCTTTCCGTTCCGGCAAGGAATTGAGAGCGCAGATTGAGGAACTGAAAGCAATGGGATACGATGTGAGTGTCCTTTGTCTGATTGCCCATTCCGGCGCCAAAGTTGAGGCTTTTGCCCATGAAAACGGAGTTCCCGTTTCGGCAATCGTCTACACAGACGAAATCTCTTATATTTGACGCCAACCTTAATTGTAGCCTTAAAGCCAAAAACACGTAAAGACCGGCATTGCCGGTCTTTTTTTGTTGGATTGTTTGCATTAATGTTTCAAATCCTGTATTGTGCAGGTTTTCATGTCCATCAGAGAAAAGGATTCTCTGCCTAAGCTGTCGGTTCGCGTCCTCCGCGTCCGTTATGGCGCTGGTTGTAAAGCATCATTGCTTTGCGTCTGGCTTCGGCCTTGTCTTCATTGTCTTTTTCACGTTTTTTCATCTGCTCCAAAGCTTTCGGGTCAGCAAGGCGCTCCAGCTTCATTTTTTCGTCGGAAATAGCCAGAGCTGTCTCGGCAACGGCCTTAACGTCTTCCGGTTTGAAAACCTGATTGCCGTCTATATCTTTAACCATCGGCAGAGCATCGCCAATCATCGTTGCTTTGCCGCTGATTTCATTGATTTGCAGCCCGTCATTTTTCATAAGGCCTTTCTGGCTTGCATCAACAGCCCTGTCAGCGCTGTTTTGCACATTATTCTGCATACGGTTTTCTTCATTGGCGGCATCAACATTTCTGTTGAATTTGTCAATGGTATTCATAACATCTGTTACGTCGGTACGCTGCTTGCCGTCTTTGCTGACCAAAACCCAGCTCGGTCCTTCCTGATGAATTTCCATGCCGCTGGGAAGTCTGACTTTGGAAAACATTTCTTTCATCTTTTGTTCCTGTTTTTCCGGTGTCAGTTCTTTTTCCTTATCTTTCTCTTTTTCTTTTTTCTTCTCTTTGTTTTTCTCTTCTATGTCTTTGGCTAATCCCGGCCCCTTAAGGTCAATCCCTGCTTTTTCGGCCTTTTTTTCCAATTCCGTGCCTTTTTTTGCCATTTCCGCTAAAGAAAGAGGCTTTAAGGCTTTTTTTCTGTCGCTGGTTTTAGTCTGTTCGTCAATGGGACGGTTGGCAAATTGCTCCAGCCGTTTTCCGACAGGCTCGTTATGTCCGAGAACAACCGGGCGTACCCGCCTTAAGGCTTCTTCCAGAGCCGCTTTGCGTTCTTCCGGCGTTTTATTGTGTCTGATGGCGTTTTCCATAACCGTTCTCCGTGCAATTCATATTAAATAAATTTTAGCATAAATTTTGAGAACCTGCAATACTTTTTAGTCGAAGATATCGTAAATTTTCGCCAGCAGGCTTGGCCGGTGCGGTTTGAATGCAAAATGTTTAAATAACAGATAATTGACGATAAGCAGGAAGGATATCGCCGCTGCTTGTGCCAGGTAAGGATCCCAGTGTTCCCGCTCAATCAGGAAGGTTAAAATAAGAATGTTGATGAAATAGCTGCAAATCCATATCAGCAGAGATTTTGCATATTGGTGCAAATGGTTTCCCTCTGCCGGAAAAACCAGAAATTTATAAGAAGCAAAAGCAATAAAGGACGAAACAAACCATGTCGCCGCCAGAAGCAGCTGGTATCTTTCCGGAGAAAAAAGTAGTGCCAGCCCGCTGAAAATCATAAAACGCAGAGCCATATTAACCGAAGCCATAATAGCAAAACGCACTTTTTCATCTATGGCAAACCAGTATTTTCGCATATTTTGCTCCTTATGACAGACAGAAAAATTGTCTGTATGCCGGGTCAATATAATCTGTCTGTCTTATTTTTCAATCAGCGGATTTCACCGTCAGGCAGCTTTGTTCACAGCCTGTATATCAGGTCAGTCTTTGCCCCAAGACCGCTTGGCGGCAGCTGCTGCCGTTACTGTCGGAGGCATAATGGGAAAATGTCGTTTTTTTCTTCATAAGCCGATGTCTTGATTGCAAGCAGGCGCAAGACTGAATGAAAGTAGTTGTCATGCGAAAAGGATACCGTCTCGGCTCGCTTTTTCAGGCATGAGCCGTCAATTTTCATAGCGTGCATCGTCTGTTCAGGCAGCCATAAAATCATCGGTACTTTTTTCTGCTCTTCCGGTGCGACGGTGTAGGGCAGGCCGTGCAGGTAAAGATTGTTTTCTCCCAGCGATTCGCCGTGGTCGGAAACATAAAGCATACCGCTTTGCAGATTATTGTGGCGTTTGAGGATGTCTATAACGGAAGCGATAATATAGTCGGTATAGACAATGGTGTTGTCATAGGAATTGATAATCTGCTGTCGCGAACAGTCCTGTAGGCTGGCTGTGTCGCAGGCGGGTGTAAAACGTTTGAATTTGTCGGGATAGCGTTTATAGTATGTCGGTCCGTGGCTGCCCATCATATGCAAAACGATAACCGTGTTTCGGGTTATGGTTTGGAGCTGTTTTTCCAATCCGTCTAACAGGATTTCGTCATGGCAATAATTCCCGAAACAATAAGGCTGTTTATTGCCTTGTTTGGCATCGGTTTTGCCGATTCTGTCGCAGACTTTTTTGCAGCCGTCGTCATTGTCTTTCCAAAAAACGTCATATCCGGCAGCTTTGGCAATATCCAGCAGGTTTTGCATATACTGGGCATCCGTAACGTCAAATTCTTTTCTGCCCAGTTTGGAAAACATGCAGGGAAGTGATACCGCTGTCGCCGTCCCGCAGGAGCTGACATCTTTAAAGGCAATAATTTCGCCGTTTTGTGCCAGCAATGGATTCGTCTGCCTGTTATAGCCGTATAGGGAAAAGTTTTGCGCTCTGGCCGTTTCTCCGACAATTAAGACTATCACCCGCGGTTTTCCATCCTGAGTGGGAATAGTTTGCGGAGACTTGTCCAGAATGACAAATTCCCTTTTGGCGTCAGCAGTACGTTTATAATACCGTCCGACCGCGTAAATATAATTGAATGTATTGATATAATAGCGAACCTGTTTGTTATTGCGTCCGAAAGAGGCATATTCTTTGTATGAAACGGCGGCAATGGCACCGACGACGGAAAGTCCGAGCATGAACAGCAGCAGCCGGCGGCGGATTTCTTTGCCGAACGAGGCAAATTCTATATGTGTACGGTATACCAAAACCGCAGGCAGAATGCCGACAATCAGGATATAAAAAGCGGCGTGGAGCGTAATCAAATCGGCAGCTTCCCTCGGCGTTGTTTCGGCAATGTTGCGTATCATGTCAGAGTTAATGACGACGCCAAGGTTTTGCAAGGCGTAATCAGATGCCGCGGATAAAACCATCAGCAGCATAATCAGAGGCTTGCCGATACGGGGAACGACAAGCAGGCTGAAAAACCAAAACAACGGAACATAAATAAAAAACGGCAGGCTGAGAGCAAAAAACAGGACAGAAAAACTGTTGATATCAATTTTTTCGCAGGCAAACTGCCAAAACTTGATGTTCAAAGCAATGGCAAAATAGGCGCTGGTCAGGGCAATAAAAGCCGTAGAGCCGAGATTAAGATTATTTTTGGTCATTTGGGATAGTCCTTAAGATAGGGAGATGTTCATTATGCCGTTGGTTTCAGTATGAAATTAAATTGAGCAGAAAGCCGGTAACCAGCGGAATTGTAAAGTTGTCATCGATTCGGAGCTCTTTTTCAAAAAATTCGGCAGCGGTGGCAGTTAATGCAATAAAAAAGGCTGTTACGGGCGGCAATGCCGGAAAGAAGCAGGATATGATGCCCAGGGCGCTGATAAAAAAGGCAAGCGTCCCCTCCGGAGATTTACCGTTGTAAAAACGGAAACTGCCCCAAAATCTGCCGCACAGGGCAGCGTTGGAATCGGCAATCAGCATAACGCACATGGCCGCAGCTGCCGCTTTTGGTGCAAAGCAGACCGAAACGGCAAGCGCTGCAGCCAGAATATAAACCGATCCGCTCGGCGTAAAGGTAGAATGGCTGATTTCCCGGTTTCTCAGCGTTTTGATAAACATCTTTTTAAACAGCATACCGATAACGGCCGTTCGTTGATAAGCCGCATACTCAACAAACAAATTGGCGGCAAGCAGGGTGAAAAAAAGCAGGATGCTCCAGTTGCGCGGAGCGGTAAAGATAAACAGAGGCATCCAGAGTGAACTTAAGTGTACGGCTTTACGGTAAAGTTCCGTTTTTATTGCTCTTGACTTAAAAGCAGGCATATCAATGTCCTTTCTGATGGTTTTTGTTTTTTTTTATAATTTATTTTCATACAGTCTTGTTGTTGTGTGTGATACTGGGGTTCCGGTTTCAGGCGGGTTTGCGCAGTTTTCGGCAATAAACATTGTCTTGTATGTCGCCCAGATGCCGCAGCCTGTAAGCAGTATGGCAAAATAGACGTCAGTAAGGAAATGGTAGCCGCCTAAAATCCTGCTTGCTGCAATGGTTAAGACGATTCCAACCGCTGCCGTAATGGAGGGTGTGCGGATTCTCTGCGGCATAACCAGCGCCAGGGCAAACAGCCACATAGCAAAGGAAGTATGTCCGGAAATGAAGGAGTCTCCGGTCGGACAGAAAGATTTTACAAAAGCATTGGTAAAGGTGCAGTCACCGGCGAAAATATCCGTCTGATAAGGCCTTGCCCGCCGGAAAAATATTTTGAAACCGTAGGGCAAAGCTGTACACCAGCCGAAAAATGAAATGCATAAAAACAACATTGTTTTGGCATTAATAAAGTTTAACTTGTTGCTGATGAGTATGCGGAACTTTTGCTTCAGGGCGAAAATGCCGCAAACGGCGGCAAATAAGGCGCAAATAGCATATTCTCCATACGTGTCCGCTGCATCCACAAATAAGTTTTCGTGTAGATAAAAACCGTTTAGGTAAACCAAGCCGGTCAGAAAAAGATCGCATTGTTCAGAGCAGCAGATAAGCAAAATGCTGACAGCCGTTGCCGCCGTAATAAAAAAGGTTGTAGGTTTCATCGTGTTCTCCCGTAAAGATAGAGTTGCATCCGATAAGAATAGGTTTTCTTCCGAATTTAAAAGCCAAACTGAAATCAATCTGAAAATTTTTAAAATAAATACCAATAAACCGGTTTACTTTTTTTGCGTATTAGTAATAAGATAGGCTTACAGACAGGCAAACGCCGGAGCCGAAAAGTGTCTCAGTTCTGACGGATGTCTGCCCGTGCCGGCAAAAATTGTCCGCAACCAACTACGCTGTCCTGAAAGAATAAAGCGGCAGTAATAAAAATCGCTGTAACAGCAGCGGAAAGCTGCAGCAACATAAAAAACGTATTATAATGAAAGAGGATTGTCATGAAAATCTTGCTTGTGGAGGATGACGTAAAACTGGGCAAAGCAACGAGCGAACTGCTGGCATATGAAGGGTGCACCGTGGACTGGGCGCAGGATGGGGCAGAAGCTGCAGCTATGGTAAAGGAAAGCCTGTCCGCAAGCTATGATATTGTGCTGCTGGACTGGATGCTGCCGGAAATCAGCGGGGTAGAAATCTGCCGCTTGCTGCGAAATAAATATAATTTTCAGGGCGGCATTATTTTTGTGACGGCAAAAGGCGAGGTAGAAGACTGTGTGCGCGCTTTGGATACGGGCGCAGACGATTTTATGGTTAAGCCGTTTAAGATAAAAGAGCTGGTTGCCCGGATAAACGCTGTTGACCGCCGCAAGAGCAAACCTTTTGTCGACAGGGTGTATGCCCGGGGCGCTGTCGAAATCAACCGGGACTTGCGCACGGTATATTGCCGGGGCAGGGAGGTGCATCTGCGCAAAAAAGAGTTTGATTTGTTTGAAATGCTGTTTGTCAATCTGAATAATGTTCTGACCCGTACGGCTATTTTTGAAAAAATCTGGAGTGATAAACTGGACACGAATATGGAAAGTCTGGATTCGCATATTTATATGTTGCGCAAAAGCCTGAAACTATTGCCTGAAATCCGGATAAAAGTAGTAAAAAACATCGGTTATAAAATGGAAATAGAACCATGATAGAAAAAATACGCCGGGCTTTGATTGTCAAATATACCGCAGTGATTGCCTGTATATTGTTTTTAGGCTTTGCAGCAAGTTATGCCGCATATCGCCATAACGGGATAAAGCTTCTGCAGGACAGCCTGTATGATTATCTGGCAGAAGAAATTTGGGAAGCGCAGGAATACTTCCGCCATGGCGGAGAAAGTCCGGAGATGCATACAATCAATTCAGATATCCGGTCTCTGCATAATTTTACCTACTGGTTGCTGGACGGCAAAATTATCCGCGCCGAACAGCCGGGAAACGATGTTATCGCCCGCCAGTTGGAACAAAGGCTGCTGACGAAAACATATCAGCCAGGAAAAATCTATCACGAAAATATGAAAGCCGGTAAACAGAAATGGTATTTTATTGTCATAAAGCAAGATATCCGGTTGTCCGCATCGCAGCAGGGGACTGTTTTTGTCCTTGCCAATTATACGCCGGTGCGGAAAAATGCCAAGGCTTATATCAAGATAGCTCTGACTGCGGCCGGAATTATAATTGTATTAGCTTATTTGGTCGGCAGTTTTTTTGTTTCTCGTTCGATGAAATATATAGAGCAAAGCTACCAAAAGCAAAAACAGTTTGTATCCGACGCGGCACATGAATTGCGCACGCCGCTGACAATTCTGTATTCGTATGCCGAACTTCTCGAATATAATCCCAAACAGACCGATGTGATAGCAGAACTTAAAGACGAAATTCAGCACATAAACGAAATGGTAGACAGGCTTTTGGCCATTGCCCGTTACGATAATTCAAAAGTAATAATGCATAATGAACGGTTTTCCGTCAACCGGCTGGCAGCATCAGTCATAAAATCAATGTCTGGACTGTGCCAGCCCGGAACATTTGAACTAAAAAGCCAAACCGGCAATATTGAACTGACGGCTGATAAGGTTATGATTCGCCAGTTGTTGGGTATCTTGCTGGACAACGCGGTAAAATATACCGGAGACAATAAAAAAATAGCCATAACGCTGGAAAAAATTGCATCTTCCGTCAAAATAACTGTAAAAGATAACGGAATAGGCATAAGCGAAGAAGATTTGCCGCATATTTTTGACCGTTTCTGGCGGGCGGAAAAATCAAGACATCAAAAAGGTCTGGGCTTGGGGTTGTCACTGGCTGAAACAATTGTCAGCCTGCACGGAGGGACAATCCGAGCCGGGAGCAAACTTGGGTGCGGAACTGAATTTGAGATAAATTTGCCGCTTTGGCAATAGTACCGTAAAGTGGACAGGCACAGACTTTTACATCGTTACGAAAGTCGTTACAAAACCACGGCATCGCCACAAAAGCCGTTATATCGCCACAAAATAAGCCGGATGCAGACATGTCAGTCCGGAAAATATTTCAATCCGAAAAAGGCTGTTCAGTTGCAGGGGTAGAAAACATATTATACAAATTAGGATGCTGTAAATTTTTTATTGACATTCCGAAAACCTTCGTTTATATAAAATTTCACGATAAGCGCCGACATAGCTCAGTTGGTAGAGCAACTGATTTGTAATCAGTGGGTCGGGAGTTCAAGTCTCTCTGTCGGCACCAGCATTTTTACAGTATTTCTCAGTGCTCTTTAGCTTTTCTCCCCTCTTCGGATTCTGTATCCTTTCATTTACAGGGCTCAAATAGTCTTTTTGGGTTTAGGAGTGATTTTTTACAGATAAGGTTATATCAAAGAACTTTTGTACTTTGTTGTTTCCTCTGTAATAATCGTCTATCCAGGAAAAAATAAATTCTTCAAGTTTTCCTTTTGTATCATCGCCCATTTTTCTAAATTTTTCATAACTTTGAGCAAATAATCGATGTTTTCCCTCAGTATTTTCCTTTAATTCAACCCACAGATAGGTATTATTTTCAAAAGGAATATTAACTCCGTATACACCGTTTTTATGGCTTCTTTTAAATGGAACTTTCTCATCTTCATTAAAAACTAAATTTTCTTCAAGAATTTCTATATTTTCAAAACTCATAAGGTCAACATACGCAAGATTTGTGATTACAGTAGCTTCAAGCATAAAGCTTAAAGAATTTCCAACTTTTTTTCCTAATGTTTCCATTTCTTTTTCAAGCTCTTTTGAAAAATCCACCGAGCTTTCTGATATTACAATCTCATCATCAGAAACCTCTTTTATAGTTATTTCGTCAGAACTTGCAGTATCATTTATTATTATTTTTTTTTCTTCATTGTATGGTGTACCATCGTGATTAAATCTTAGCTCTTCTACAGTCTGTCCATTTTTTATTTTGGCTTTCAGCTGTGGATTTCCGTTTTCATAATAAACTTCATAAACTCCGTCTAAGTCATTATTTTTAAATTCTTGTCTTGTCCATACATTTCCATTTTTATAATAATCTTCTTTTAGACCATTAAGCTCTCCATCTTTATAGTTTATTATTGTTTCTAAAGTGCCATCTTCTAAATAAGATTTCCATTCGCCGTCCTGTAGGCTGTTTTTATAGCTTCCTGAAAGTCTTATATTTTTATTTTCGTGATATTCTTTAAAATCTCCGTTCTTCTCGCCGTTTTTATAAATTACTTCTCCTTGAAGATTTCCATTTGGATAGTATGCTTTAAATTCTCCCTCAAGAACTCCGTTTTTATAATTTGCTGATACTCTTAATTTTCCTGTATCGTTATAAAATTGTTCTGTAAGTCCGTCTCTTTCTCCATCTTTAAAAGTACCACTGTCAATAAGAATACCATCTTCTGTGTACATTTGGAACAGGCCGTGTTGTTCACCATTTTTCCAATGTCCGACTTCTTTAATGTTATTTTTATAATAAATGACATTAAGACCGTCCAGTTCACCATTTTTGTAAGAGTATATATCAAGATAGTCCCCGCCGGTCCTTTGGGTTCTTCCGTTAAAAGGCATGCCGCTGTCGTCGCAAAGTTTTCCATTTATGTTTCTTAATTGTTTATTTTCCTCAACTGCAGGAAGATATTTAAAAAATGAATATCTGTTGCTATAAAAATAGCTTCCCAAACAGGATGCCGTTAACAAAATCAAGGCCAATGTTATTTTCTTTTTCATTCCCGTCTTCTTTCTAATAAAACTTTTAATTTATTTTTACTGTTCTTTTTTCAATAAATCTATCGTTTAAAATATAATTTCACAATAATATAGAGATAAGATAAAATTAAAAGTCGATTAAGAAAAACAGCCTTGCTGCCGGAGGTATGGCAGGAACTGTATGCCGTCTTGTGGAAAAAGCTGGCGGCAACATTGTCTGCTTTATGTTCTGACTGGAGTTGGCAGGCCAGTCTATGCAGGCGCGGATATCGGTTCCTGTTGTCAGTCTGATAAAATGTTGATATTTTTTTTTTATAACAGATGTTTTTTTCACAACAGGTAAAATAAAGTGTTGACATTTCAGATATATGAAAATAGACTTACCCCTAGTTTGTTAAAAATGGAAGAATAAAGGTTCTGTTTGTATGACAGCCGTAATGGGCATATATTTGTTTAAGTTCGCTTTCAGAAGATATGGTCTGAAAGCTGCTTGTGCATCGCTCGTTCTTCCCCTCATTATGATTGCTATTCTCCTTATTAGCCTCTGGCTCTAAGTGCTTTTTGCTTAAGCTTAAAGCCCGGACACTTAGAGGTATGATTTCAGGGCTTTAAGGTATCAACAGGAAAATAGCCAATCTTTTTTAATTAATGAGGAAACAATGTCAAAATCAAGCAATGGGTATGGTGCCGGGGAAGAAAACGGCACAAAAGTAAAAGAACCGGAAACGGTAACAGCGGCAAAAAATGCATTTAACCAATATTTTGAAATGGCTGGCCGCAAAAGCTTTAAGCAGTTTTACTATGACTGGCATATCGATGCCATGATAGAGCCGTTTGCCGAGCTCGCAGACTATTTCAGCCGTCGGTATCCCATTGATACGGCAGCGCACTTCGACCGCTTTGTCAGGGATTTTTGCGACAGCGTCAATACGTATAATATTGACTGCGAAAAGTTTTGTTCGGTCAAATCCGGTATTCGCCATAAAGACAAAGAACTTTCGGATATAATTGATAAGATTGAAACGTTCAGCTTTGAATTTCGGCAGTTTTCATATAGCTTTATGACCGAAAAGGATTATGTCGCCGAATTCGGTCAGTGGACGTTCAAGCCGAATTATCCGTATTCTCATATGCATGGCCTGGCCGTTTCCGTTGATATCTTAAACAAAATTTCCGAACATTATAATTCTTTTGAAAATAGAAGCGTTGCCGAAAAAACGCGTTATGTTGTCGACAATTATCTGCGTACTAATATTGCATCGGATTATCGTTATAAAGCCCGGTATTCCTATAGCGCACGCAAGGCGGCAGTAAGAGGTTTTGTCAGCTTGCGCAACCGGATGAGCACGGAATATAAAACCGGGCTGTATCGTGATTATACGGATTTGTTTCAGATTGAAACCCGTACGCCGACACCGTTTGGAAAATATCGCCCCAACGGATTTGAACTGGAATTTTATGTTCCTGAAGAATATGGCGATTATTCCAAATTAATCAGTTACCTGAAAGAAAAACACGGTTGGAAAACAGTTTATACGACCAACAAAAATCCTGATGTTTATAATGACGGCCAGTCAGCCGGAGTAATTGAGCGCGATGAAAGCCTGGCCGCGATGAACGGGCTTGCACCGGTAGAATACGCGTCCCGTATTATGAAATCAAAAGCCGATGAGGCCGAATGCCTGAAAATTATGGATTCGTTTGACCAGGGGCATGCCAATGTCCATTGTTCCCTGCACCAGCATGTTTCGGCGGAAGGGTTTGATTTAAATACCTATAAGCGTTTGGTTAAGCGTATGATGAACCACGAAGACGCCATCGTCAGCAACTTTGCCGCGCCGGAACGCCGCAACAACAAACTGCTGTACGCCACTTATATCAGCCGCAATCTTAGTTCCAATGGCAAACGAGACTACCCGTTTTTATGCGTAATGACGGACTTGTGCGACAATCTGAATGAGTTGCGTGAGATGGTGGGCTTTGGCCATAAATACAAGACCTTGAATATTATGCCGTCCAAGACTGTGGAGTTTCGCTATATGAATGCTAACTTTAACCGTCGTTATGTAGAGGCTTTTCTGCAGTTTAACCGCGATTTTGTCAACAGTGCGGTTAATAATGACGGAACGCATATTAATCGCCCGCTGGCCAACAAGTTTAACTGGATGCAGAATGCAGCCGTTGACGACAAAACGGTCTTGAAACCTTTAAGCTACTATTATCAGAAGGCGTATGATCAGTTCCGTCCGGAGAAAAAGGTTGACCCGCATACGATTTATGAAGAAAACGTTTACGCGCGTCATGTGGCTGATGCCATCAATGCAACCGGAAAATTCGGATATTACAACAGTTGGTTTTTAAAGAGGGTAAGAGATGCAAGAGCAAAATAAAGTATTTGATGTCATTAATCCGGACAGCGCCCGCCCGTTGATTTTAACCTGCGAACACGCTTCGGCGGCAATTCCGTCCGGATATGATAATCTGGGGCTTTCTCCGATATGGCTGGATACGCATATTGCCAGAGACAAAGGCTGTCGGGAATTGACGGAAACATTGGCGCAAAAACTCGGTTGTACGGCATTTCTGGCCGGATATTCCCGTCTGTTTGTAGATTATAACCGCCGTGAAACTGAAGCAAGCCTGATTGTTGACGAAAGCGACAAAGTCATTATTCCGGGTAATCAGAATTTAAGCGATGCCGAGCGGAAATATCGGATTGAAAATTATCATCGTCCGTATTACCATGCAATTATGGCTAAGATTGAAAGCCTGAGGCAGCAGGGGGTAACGCCGCGGATTTTTTCCGTCCATGGCTTTACGCCTCAGCTGCGGGGAGGGAGCTTTCGTCCTTGGAATGCCGGGATTTTGTATGTAACCCCCAACGCCTTTGCGGAGAAGCTTCTGCGTGGACTTCGGAATTTGCCGGAGTTAAAGGTTGATGCCAACGTGCCTTATGATATGCGCCGGTACAACACGGGCGCCGCAGCCATTTGCGGCGAGGATATCGGGCTCGAAAATGCCGTTATAGAAATTCGCGATTCCGAGTTTGATGATATGGCTGCCGGAGTGGCAAAATGGGGAAATATTTTATACGATATCCTAAATTGACAAAAAAAGCTGGACTTTCATGATAAATTATGTTACCTTAATAGCAGAAAACTATTAAAAACATATAGATATGAAGGCAAAAATTTTTATCATGACCTTGTTGGTTATGATACTCTCGGCAGTTCAAGGTTACGCGCAGAGAGAAAACAGAGGCAACACGCGCAGTCGTGCAAGAGTGGAACGTCCGCAGCGTAGTACGGTTCGCCCGTCCCGCACTCCGGCACCTCGTCGGTCTCCGGCAATTACCGGTCGCTCGTCAGCACGGCCGTCAGTATCAAGCCGCAGGGCACCGTCATCCCGGTTCGTGCGCAATACGGCACCGCAGCGGGAAACGCCCCGGCGTTCTGCCGTAACGTCACGGAGGGAACGGACAGGGATAATATCCCGCCGTTCGGGTACGCCGCAGGAGAGGCACGGAATAGCACCGCGCCGTCCGGCATCGTCTTCACGAAATCCCGGTATTTCATCCAGACGCCCACCGGCTCCGTCGCATGCAGCTCCGCGCCATCGTCCGCCTGCACCGCGCCGCGGTCATATGCCTCCGCCGCCGCATCGTCCGTGGCGTCCGGTTTTCGGGCATCATCACGGTTATTTGCACCATCACCATCATTGCTATTTCAATAGTTGGTATTGGTACACATGGGGCGGGTATCATAACCGTTTTATCTGTCACCGGTTGTATCATAACAGGTTTTTTGACAGCCTGCTCGGGTACTATATCTGGGGTGCGATAAACGCGCCGACAAAGCTTGAGATAGGAAATATGATATTGACAAGATATAACAATACGTTGAAAGTCCAGGTTGGAAACAGTGTGTCGTATCTTGATTTATATCGTTACCAGACAGTCAGCTATCTGGCCGGCTATACAAGCATTGAAGTGACGACCGGAAACGGCAGTGCATTGGTTCGTTTTTACGACGATTACGGCAATGAGGCGACATATCGTCTGTAAGGCATACTTGCTTTACGAGGCCGTATTTTGCTGATAATTGTCGGTAATGCAAAAGAAAAAGGGGGCTTCGGCTCCCTTTTTTACGTGAAAAAGTAAAATGAGACATGGTAAGATATTGAAATGAAATAAGTTTTAGTAAGACGGAAGAAAAATCGGACGATTCGGAAAGCGAAATTTGAAAAATAATGCAATTTTTGCAAATTTTGCTTAACCGTCCATCCGAAAAATATGCAGATATATAACCGGTTATGCCTGGCAGAGGAAAATTTTACAATAATTTTATAAGGCCATATATTCGTTTTTAGAAAGCATCTAAGGAAAACGGATTATGATAAGTGTCAAAATTTATTGCATGAAAACACATCGCGAATACGAAAATGTGTATATGGTTATAGATGACGTATTGAAACGCAGCCGACTTGAATACCGCATTGAACGGGTTACGGAACCGGAGGAACTGTACCGGCGCCGCATATTGTTTCAGCCGCATATCGTTATCAACAACCGCGTTGTTTTTGCCCGCCGTTGTCCGCTGCGGGAGGAAGCAGAGGAAATCTTGAGAAAAATGAAGTTGATAAAATGAAATCGGAAATCTATACTGCAATATGCAAAAAATAAGGAGAGCAATATGAAACGTCTGCTGGTTTATTCTGAAATAATAAAGCATCTGCCGCGTACCGGCTGGAAAAGGAAAGGCGTACCGGAACCCGAAACAGTGGCGTCGCACAGCTGGCAGATGGCGCTAATGGCTTTGTATCTCTCGCAGGGCAATGCGTTGGAATATGATTTTGACAAGGTTATAAAACTCTGCCTGTGCCATGACCTGGCAGAGAGCAAGCTTGGCGACATCACTCCTATTGATGCCGCCTACTCCTCAAAAGCCGTCAGGGAAACTGCCGCAATGGCCGAAATTGCTGTTGAAGCTGATTTCCCTGCGGCAGCGGAACTTTTTGCCGAATATGAGGCCGGAGAAACGCCGGAAGCGCAATTGGCCAGCGATTTGGACAAGTTGGATATGTATGTACAATCGCTTGATTATGAACAAAAATTCCCGGATAAGGACTTGGAAGAATTTCGCCGTTCTGCCGCCGCCGGAATCAAAACGGCATTAGGCCGAAATTTGCTGCGAGATTTGCAAAACCGGGAAGAACCGTTGCCTTTTCGGAATATGCCGGAATAGTATATCCCGTATTATCGGGTATGTTGCGTTTTAGCCAAGGCAGCTTGTTCCGCCAGCTTAACGGCTTTTCTGTTCTTCAGATGCTGTTGCTGGAGTTTTTTATCGGCATGGTCAAATGCACTGTACGTACCGCTTGCCTGAATGCCGCGGCCGTCGCGTCCCGACTGGATAACCAGCGAATGGATATAGGCCTTGTCTTCATTCCCGCCTGACAAAAGGTTCTTAACAGCTTTATTTTCTTTAGAGTTCGGAGCCAATTGATTATACATTGTAAAAGCATGGGCATACCACTCACGCGTTGTCCCGTCTTTATATTCAATTTTTCCGGCTTTTTCCAAACTATCAACCTGTTGGTAGAGTTTATCGCGGGCTGTTTCTCCCAAAATAATCTTCAGAGCCGTGTCAAAACGGTTTTTATAGGCTTTTTCCAATGCGCTCATTTCTTTTGTGAAATCAGCAGTTTTAGATTCTTTATTTTTCTGAGATTTAGAAACTTTTTGCTGAACCGGCTGTTGTTGTTTTACCGTAACTTCAGTCTTGTTTTGCTTGGCGTTGTCATCGGCTTTGCTGAACTGGTTTTGTACAAATTTTCCTCCGAAATATCCGACAAAAGCCAATCCGGTAACAACCGCAGCTTTCTTTGTCCATTTTTTTGCCGCTGCCGCAGATGCAGGAATAATGGCTATGGCTGCCATAGTAGCTTTTTTTGCCCAGCCCCGCATTTTTGCAAAGAATCCTTTGCGTTCTTTTTTCTTCGCGGCGGCAGCTGGTTTGTGTTCACTGTTCTGGCGTTTTCCTCCTTCCGGGGTTCTATTCGCTGGTGTTGCCTTTGTGTTCTTGGTTTCAGCCGAAACAATGCGGTTGTCTTTAGATGTGTCTGCTGCTTTTTTCTGCGAAACAGCGATGCCTTTTTCAATTCTGTCTTTCACCAGCCGTTTTTGCTGGAATGTTCCGAAAGTGTCTGCAAGTTTGGCAAAATCTTCATCAGCCGGCATTTCTCCCCGCAAGGTCCGGTTGATTTTTTCCATGGCGAAACTTCTTAATTTATCCTGCATCCTGACAGTGGAATATTCTTTTTCATCTTTAAGCAGAGAGGCAATGAGCAGCATATCTTTGGAACTGAGAAGAGCCGCTTCTTTTTTGCTGTTCAGGATTTTAAAACGCGTGGCCTGAAAAGCCTTTTTCTTTTCGTCTTCTTTATGACGGCTGATTGCTTCAAGTTTATATTTAGTTTCAGCCTTTTTCAGCGACTTGACGATTCTGTGGTATTTAGACTGTCTCAAAATGGCAAAATAGTCCGGCAGCAAATCGGATGCTTCGGCTGTAGGCATTGCGGCACCAGCAATATAATCTTCCAAAAAATCGGCGCTTTGCCTTTCAATAACTCTGGAATATGCGCCAAAGGTATCTTTGGGGTCATAATCGGGAGTAACGCCGGCCTGCGCCTCAACAATTGTTTTTAACCAGCTTTCATCGTAAATTTTGACATTTTTATTTTGCGGCATAATCTAAACCTTTTCAAAAAAACATAAAGTATAACTTTTATACCACTTGAAATATATTTTGTCAACATTTTGTTTATATAAAATAAAAATCCCGTTTTGTTTGGCAAAACGGGATTTTTGAACGCTGTGGCAAGAACGGCAGCGGTAAAATGCAAAACTCTGCAACAACGCCGAAATAGCCGGAGATTGCAACAAAACGCATACTACAGTAAACGCATCTGCTGAATGCTATTGCAGGGAGATACAGTGCATAATATGAAGATATGCGGCCATAGCTCCGATGCCGGCAATGATAATGCCCCAAATCAGCATACATGGGAGCAGCGTTTTTAAGCTGACCTTTACTTCCTCATAATCAAAGTTAGGCATTCTCGCAAAAAAGAATCCGAGAACAGCCCCGATTGCAAAACCTATTCCCGAAAATAAGAAATAAGTGCCCGGATTTTGATAAAAACTTCCGTCGTTTCCGTTTGATACGGCAAACGCTGCCAACGATAAAAATAATAGAGATTTCATAATGTAAAATTTATTTATAATGATAAAATAACTGCTTAAATAATAAAAAATATATAAATTTTGTCAATATTTATTTTCCGTCGATATTTGTAATCGCAAAAGATGTCCGGATAAATTTGAATTGCAAAATTTATTCCTGTCCGGATGAAATTTTTCGCCAGATATAAAACCAGACATAAAAACGGGAGTTGTATTAAACAACTCCCCTGATTAAAAGAGGCCAAATCAGCCGAGCATTTCCCGGATGAAAAGGCATAAAACGCCAAGGCAGAACCCTGAACAGCCGAAAGATGTCCAAAGAATCCTGCTTTTAACCAAATGGCGGCAGCTGCCGTCCAATGCATCGTATTTGCAAGCGTGCATAATGCAAAGGTTCCATATCGGAACAATAAACAGCAGCGGCATCAAGGCCGTTCGGAAATCATTCCAGCACAAGAACAGAATTCCCAACCCGGCACCTAAAAGAATGCTGCCGGTTGCGCCGCATTTATAAGCGGGGCAGAAGAAAATGTCTGTATCTTTGCCGTAAATGTACCAGCAGACGGCAGCAAACAACAGGCCGCCCAAGGCTCCCAGAAAGGCACACTGCCAAACGGTTAATTCAGTCGGCGGAACCGCCGCTAAAATAAAGTTTTCCATAAGGCCGGTTATTATCTATTGTCGTATTGTCAGCTAAAATAGCATAAACCCGCCAAAAAGGCGACACATGCCGTAATAACAGCCCCGCCAATAACGCAACTGGTTTTTTTCTCACAAGATGTAATCTTAGTTCCCGTAATAATGTCAATACGCGGCATTATTGCATAGATAAACCCGAGACACGCGCCGACAAGAAGTCCGACACCGATAAAACTTGCCAATCCCAGAGAGTTGTTGGCTCTGAGGAATGAACCGCCTTCGCCGCATGACGTCAATAACATCATTAACGGCATAAATAATAATTTTTTCATACACAAAATTTAAATAAAAATAAAGTAATCAGTTTATAAATAATCAAAAAAATGTTTTTTGTCAATTAATCTTTTACAGAAACAGACTTGCCATTTAAAAAATATTACATACAATCATTCCGCCATGAGAGATGAAATTTTAATATATAATGACAGCGGAACCGGTGATATCCGGCCTTTGCGGGACAGCCTGAGAGAGTATTTTTCTCCGCAGGGGATAAAAATAGATACCGTTACGGCTGATGATATAATTAAAAATGACCGGCTGAATGGCCGGGTACTGGCTTTTTTTATGCCCGGCGGTCGTGCTACGCCGTATTTGGAAAAACTGAAAGTCCGAGGTAATCAAAAGATTGCCGAATATGTGCAGAGTGGAGGCGTTTATTTCGGGATATGCGCCGGAGCCTATTATGCCAGCCGTAATGTTTTTTTTGAAACGGATATTAAAGATGCCGCTGTCGTGCAGCAATGCGGGCTGAACTTAATTGACGCCGATGCCGTCGGAACGCTGCACCGGGAGTTGGGAATAGCCCCGTATTCGCAGGATTTCAGGTCAATGGCAGCTGCAAAAGTTTTATGGCGCGCCGATAATGAGCGGCATATTGCCAGTTATCATGGCGGGCCGTATTTTAAACCGCTGTCGCACAGCAGGATACAAGTATTGGCAGAATACGAGTTTGAGGGGAAAACGCTGCCTGCTGTCGTTATGCAGAAACACGGGGCAGGGACTGCCATTGTTTCCGGGTTGCATATAGAGGACACGGGGCAGAATCTTAAGCGTATTTTAAACAGCCTGCTTATAAAGGAACCCGATGCGTACGGCATAGCTTCGGCATTGGAAGAAGGAGAAGCTGCCCGTCGGGCTTTATTTTGCAAAATGATGGCAAAAATCCGCCAATAACTTTGGAAAACGTCTTCGAACAGCGCTTTGGGTACTTTTTCTGAAAGTATTGTGTTACCGGCAACTTTTCGGGTTCGGAAATTGAAAATGAAAAGGCGCCGGCATTTGGCCTGCAAAGTTGTATTTCAGCAGAGGTATACGGGGTTTCTCCTTAATGATAGAATCGATTTGCCGCCGTTTTTCTCTCTCAAACAACAGGGAGTCTTGCTGAACTTTTTTAAGATAATTATTTTCCAGCGAATCCGTAAGCGAGGTCATAAATTTTGCCGTCTGTTTGTATAAAGACAGGTTTTTCAGGAAAACGATTCTGTAAAAATCGACAGAGAGGTCATGCCTGTTGAAATACATTTTATGCTTTGTTTTCATCTCAAACATAAGGTATCGGGCTTTAAGCTCCCGTTCGTTTTCTGCGTCGGAATTTTTAATGGCTCTGGCGAGGCTCCCGCCCATGGCATGGTTATGTTTGCTCATCATGTCAAGCGTCGCTTGCATAAAGCGGCTGCCGTTTTCCAGAATATCCGGAACGCTGTCGCTGTTCTGAAAGGCTTCCAGTGCCTGTCTGCGTCTAAATTCAAGGTCGGAGTCGTGCAGATTTTTTGCCATGGCGGCGTAATTGTTTTCAATCACTTCGGCAGAAAGTGCTTTGGGACGGTATTGGGCGTAAATGTTGTTCTGCGGCCGTACAAAAGTTCTCTGTTCAATCGCTTTAATCGTTTTATAATCAGCCCCGTTGGCAAAATGTTCATAAAAACGGAAAGACGTATCCCGGTTTTCCAATTGGTTAATCTTATTCAGCAGGATTTCTTTTTGTATGTCAAAATCCGCCCGCTCTTTTAAGAGACGGTTTTCCCACTTCTTTTCATTGAAAAATAAAGCCGATGCCGCCGCAGCACAAAGTCCTGCTTTGAATAGTGTCCGTTTCATTGTATTGTCCGTATCTGGTGATGTCTGTAAATATTAAAAAATAATAGACAAATTAAAAGACAAAATCAAGCGTTTTTTTGACGCTTTTTACTTGACATAATACAAATTATAAATACCATATTTCGCAGTTATTTATAATTTTTACCATTAAAAACATATTTTTATGGAACATGAACATGTTACACTGCAGTCGTCTGAAGATTATCAGGAACTGTTTGAAAGATTTTTGTCGGCAGCCGGCATCAGCCCTGCGGAGTTTAAGGCGTATTTGGCTGCATCGGTTCCTCACTGCGGCGCGCTTCGTACGGTCAAAAACGGTTTGGCGGCAGAAACGGCGTATGAGGGGATTTTTCTGTCGGAGAACTCTTATATCATCATGGATACTTTGAGAACCCCGGAAGCGCGTGTGTTTCGGCAGGAAATGGAAGAATATCTGGCAGTACACAACGCCCGCCTGCCTGCAAAGGCAGAGTTGAAACGCTTTGACGCATGGAAAAACAGTTTTCGCTGCGTTTTGGCAAAAGTATATTCTGCAGAAAATGTCCCTGCCGTATATTGCCCGGATATTCCCATAACGCCTGAAAACTATTGGACGGCAGAAACTTCGGCAAAGTCTCCTGCCTCGGCAGCATATGCCCTTATTGCCGTGTGCGATGAGGCATCGGCATCTCAGGCGTTGCAGTTTTGCCGGGAAATTTACCGGAAAATATTTGCGGCATATTTTAGCTATTAAACCAAAGCGGTGCATCGTGCGCCGCTTTTTTTGTTGCCAAATCCTAAAACCGCTTTTATACTCAGCCCGTCAAAGAAAGTAAAAACTTTGAATTTTTATATTTCTTTGGTGAGTTGTAAATTACATCAAAGAGGAACTGAAATGAAAATACTTGTCGGAATGAGCGGAGGCGTTGATTCCTCCACCGTTGCCTGTATCTTGAAAGAGCAGGGGCACGAAGTCATCGGTGCAACGATGTCCATCTGGGACAAAGCCAAACATTATAATATAACGGCGCATAAAGATGCCTGTTTTTCGCCGCATGAAGAAGAAGATATCAAAGAAGCGCGCGCCTTGTGCCAAAAGCTGGATATTCCCTATTGCGTCATTGACTGTACCAAACAATATCAAGAGCTCGTTTTGGACAATTTTAAGTCGGAATATCTCGCCGGTCGCACGCCGAACCCGTGCGTTATCTGCAACGCAGCCATTAAGTTTGCGGCCTTGCCGCTGAGCGCCGCCGAGCAGGGCCTTGTTTTTGACAAATTCGCCACCGGACACTATGCCCGTCTTTCGTATAATGAAAAGCTGCAGCGTTATCAGCTGCGTCGCGCTGTTGATGAAAAAAAGGACCAGAGCTATTTTCTTTATCGCCTGCAGCAGGAGCAGCTGGCGAAAATAATGCTGCCGCTCGGGGATTTTACCAAAAGCGAGGTGCGGGAGATTGCCCGTAAATATGGTCTGAATGTTAGCGACAAGCCTGACAGCCAGGACTTTTATACCGGAGACATTAACGACATTTTGCAAACGGAGCCCAAACCCGGAAACTTTGTCAATACTGCCGGAAAAGTATTGGGAACGCACCGCGGAATTTGGAACTACACGGTGGGCCAGCGCCGCGGGCTGGGCATCAGTGCCGACCGTCCCCTGTATGTTATCAAACTGGATAAGGAAAAAAACGAAGTCGTCCTGGGATATGAAGAGGAGTGTTATAAAGAAGCATTGGTTGCCGATGGTCTGACTTGGCTGTCAGTTCCGCCGCTGGCTGAAAAAACGGAAATTCAGGTACGGCTGAGGTCGTCGCAGGCGCCGGTTGCCGCCGAGTTTCTGCCGCAGTCTGCAGATACGGCCGCAATCCGCTTTTTTAGCCGACAAAAGGCTGTAGCAGCCGGACAATCCGCTGTTTTTTATGATAATGACGGATATGTGTTGGGCGGCGGTTTTATAAAAGGAACGCAGAATGCCGCAGTCTGAAGTTCCGCTTCCGCCCCAAGCCCCTGTACCGGATAAAAGGGAAATCGTCCGCCTGCTAAGCAACGAAGCAAGCCAACAGGAGCTGTTCCGTCGTGCCGATGCCATCCGTAAGGAAAATGTCGGAGATGAAGTACATTTGCGCGGGTTGATAGAATTTTCCAATATTTGCCGCAATAACTGCCTGTATTGCGGTATCCGCCGCGGCAATACGCACGTCTGCCGTTACCGTATGGACGAGGCGGAACTGGTGGAAACCGCCCGCAAGGCTGCCGATATGGGCTTTAAGACCATTGTTATGCAGTCGGGCGAAGATATGTATTACACTAAAGACCGCTTGTGCCGGATAATTGCCGCAATAAAAAAATTTGACGTAGCGATAACGTTAAGTATCGGCGAGCGGACGTATGCGGAATACAAAGCTTTTCGCGAAGCCGGCGCCGACCGCTATCTGATGCGTATAGAAACCACAAACAAGGAACTGTACCACCGGCTTGATCCCCAAATGAGCTGGCAGCAGAGGTATGAATGTCTGCTGATGATAAAAGAACTGGGGTATGAACTCGGCTCCGGTATTATGGTAGGGCTCCCGGGACAAAGTATTGAAAGCATAGCCGAAGATTTGCTGTTTCTGCGGGATTTGCCGGTAGATATGGCAGGTATCGGTCCGTTTATTCCGCATCCGCAGACGCCGTTGGCACATGAAAAGGGCGGTACGCTTGATTTGGCATTGCGTACAATGGCTGTTATGCGCCTGCTGCTGCCGGACATTAACATTCCTGCCACGACCGCGATGGAGAGCCTGCATCCAAACGGGCGGATTATGGCGTTACAGGCCGGAGCCAATGTTGTTATGCCAAACGTAACCGAAGGCGAATACCGCCGTTTGTATGAATTGTATCCCGGAAAAATCTGCGTGAACGATACGCCGGTGCATTGCCGCAGTTGTATCGGATTGAAAATAATGAGTATTGGCCGCACCGTCGGAACCGGCTATGGCGGGCATAAAAAATTGAAACCATAAAAGAACCGCCAGAATAAAGCTTCCGTAAAAAACGGTAAAATTTTTCTCCGTTACTGTCAGTAAAATGAAGAAAAATTTAACAAATTTCCGCTATACTCCTCTTAAGCTATACTTTTCTTAAAATATATAAGGAGAGATTGATGAAAAAGTTTTTGTTTTTCGCGCTGCTTGCCGCTGTATTTTTAATTAATCCGCATGTTTCTTCCGCCGAAACGCTTTCTTATATTCCGGACAATCCGGAAAAGGCGCTGATAATTATTCACGGCTACGGGCAAAACGGCGCCAGGATGCAGGGAATGACCAATTCTCTGAAAAAGGATTTGCCCGATACCGCGTTTTACTATCCGACCGCTCCGGACAGGGCGCCGCATCGCGGGTACCAGTGGTTTGCCATTCCTGCGTTTGGTGCGGAAATGTCGGAGATGAAACTGTACCGGCGTATGCTTGCGAATGCGGTGGACAACGTGGCTGTTTTGCACGATTTGGTTGACGAGATTCATAATGAGTTGGATATCCCGTATGAAAATATAGACGTTACCGGATTTTCCCAGGGCGGGCTGATGGCAGTGCTGACGGCGTTGACCAATCCCAACCACATCGGGCGCGCCGTATCGCTTTCCGGCGTTCCGTTAGTGCTGACCGACGATTTTAATGCAGATATGGTTGTGTCCGAGCCGGATATTTTGCTCATACAGGGAACAAATGACAACGTTATTCCCGCCAACAGCATTGTTCTGACGCAGAAAACGCTTGAATCGCTGGGGCTGAAACCGGAAACGGCGGAAATCCGCGGCATGGGACATCAGGTAACGCCGCGTGTGCTGCAGTACTTGATTGAATTTCTGCAATGAGCAGCAAATAAAAACCTTGCCTTTTTAATATCAAAAGCTATACTGCCGCTAAATTAAAATTATTATTCACTTTATAAATATTGTATCATTATGAAAACATTTTGTAAAAACAGATGGCGTATTTCCGCAATCACCAAAGACAACAGCGGCTATTGCTTTTTTTCAAACGGAGTTAAGGTATATCATCTTAGCTATGGTAACGTCACAGGTTGGATTCCGCCCGTATCTGCGGATACGTTGCCGTGGCAATACCCGGTTTTGTCGGTAGAAGTATATGAAAACGGCGAATATTATCAGACAACGCTGGATGGCCGTCCGATTAAAACCGACAAATACTTAGCGCCGTTGGAAAAGTTTGTCGCGCATTATCCCGAAAAGCCGGATTTGGAAGATGAAATCAACAGGCTTCCATTGTTGTACCGCCCGGGGTTGAAAGCTTTATTGTATTTGAAGTTGAGGAAACCGGCGGACAAAAGCTATTTATCCCTGTTACTATGGCTGAATCAGGCTGCGGCAAAGGTATACAAGCGTTATAATGCGGTAAAGCTGTCGTATTCTGCTGTCTGGTATAATCAGCATGAAGACTGGAAAGAAATCAAAGCTGCCAGCCTTAAAGCCGTAATGGAAGCTCAGGCTCATATAGAACCGAGGTTTCTTACGATTGAGGATTATCTGGAACAGCTCGGTGTCTATGATATAGACGAACTGTCTGAGGATGAGCTTGAAATTGTGATGGAACTGGTCTGCTATATGATAAAGGTCAATACAGCCGTTGCCCAAGAGCAAAACCGGGTATGGAAAAGCTTTGGTGCTCCGCGTGAACTGTCCGAACAGGCTGAAAAAAAGGCCTATCTGGAAAGCTTAAAAGATACCGGTGCAGAAAATTGGAAGGATTACCATACTAAGCTTCTTCCTGTCTACGAAAATTGGAAGAAGCCGGATTTGGCGAAAACTGAAACCTGGAAATATCAGGATATGCTTTCTCGGGGAAATTTGACGGAAAAGGATATGGAGAGCTTTTTCCGGCTATACCAGATTTGAAATACGGAAAATTAAAAAAGAGCGGATAATCAGCCGCTCTTTTTTATTGCAGTATACTTTCAAAACCTTTATTTATACATATCTTCCTCATTAAGGTATTGCTGGACATACTGTCGCACGCCGTCTTCAAGGCTGGTCATTGGAGCCGTATATCCGGCCTTTCTCAATTTTGTTAAATCGGCTTTGGTGTAGTACTGGTATTTTCCCCGCAGTTCTTCCGGCATTTCTTTGAAGCCTATTTTCGGGGTTTTGCCCATTGCTGCCCAGACAGCCTTAGCCAAATCGTAAAAGGAACGGGCTTCGCCGGTGCCGACATTGAACAGCCCGTTTACCTGCGGATTTTCCAACAGCCACAGGATAACGCTGGCTGTATCGCCGACCCAGACAAAATCTCTTAATTGTTCGCCGTCCCTGTATGCCGGATTATAGGATTTGAACAGCTTAACTTCCCGGTCGTTCTTAACATCCGGGAAAATATGGGCGACAACGCTTTTCTGGCCGCCTTTGTGATATTCGTTTGGACCGTACACATTAAAAAACTTCAATCCGGCATATTGTTTGGGAACCGGGCGTCTTTCCATGATTTCCCGGGCGGCAAAGCGGTCAAACAAAGCTTTGCTCCAGCCATAGGGATTAAGCGGCCGCAGGCTGTTCAGAAAATCCAGAGATTCGTCATCGGTGAACCCCATGTTTCCGTCGCCGTAGGTTGCTGCGGAGGATGCGTAAATGTACTGCACATTGTTTTCGCAACAGAAATACCAAAGTTTCTGGCTTAATTGAAAATTGGAACGTATAATCAAATCTGCATCTTTTTCCGTTGTCGTTGAGATAGCTCCCATGTGAATGACAGCCGTTATTTCCGTTTTATGTTCTTCCAGAAACGAAAATGTTTCTTCCGGTGCCACAATGGCTCGCAGTTCTCTTTTAGCAATGTTTTTCCATTTGTCGTCGGAACCGAGCCGGTCAACGATAACGATGTCCTTGTATCCTTTCGCCTGAAGTTCAGCTGCGACATATGAGCCTATAAAGCCGGCTCCGCCTGTTACAATAATCATAAAGCCTCCATAACTTCGTTAAAATTCGTTTCAAATAAAAAGTTCTTGCCGACGCCTGCCGCTTTTCCAGCTTCTATGTCGCGCGGCTTGTCGCCGACGGAAATGGAATTTTGCATATCTATGTCGTACTTGTCACGGGCTTCCAGAAACATTCCGGCATTTGGTTTGCGCCGGTTTCCGTCCAAATCTGGACAATAGAAAACGTCGGTAATATGCACGCCGCTGTCGGCAAATTTCATCGTCATATAACGGGTAATTTCCTGAAAATCAGCATCGGAATAATAACCGCGGGCAATGCCGGATTGGTTTGTTATGACGATAATAAGATACCCTTTTTCTTCGGCGCGGCGGCACAATTCAATGACGCCGTCGATAAATTTGAATTTTTCCCTTTGGAAAACATAGCCGTAGTCGACGTTAATCGTACCGTCCCTGTCCAGAAACAAAGCCTTAACCATAGATGTTTCTTTCAATCAAATCGCAAATCAAGTGCCCGACGGCAATGTGCATTTCCTGAATATGAGCAGAAGTGTCTGCCGGAACCGCAATGGCATAATCGGCCATGTCTTTCATCTTTCCGCCCTTTCTTCCTACCAGAGCAACCGTCTTTATTCCGGTTTTACGTGCCTGCTCAAAAGCTTGAACGACATTTGAAGAGTTGCCGCTGGTAGACAGGCCTATAAGAATATCGCCGCCTTGGCCGACACCTTCCAATTGGCGGGAAAAAATGACATCGTAGCCGTAATCGTTGCCGATGGCGGTCAAATTCGAAGTATCGACCGTCAAGGAAATGGAATTCATTGCCGGACGGTTCATTTTATAACGCCCCACAAGTTCCGCCGCCAGATGTTGGGATTGCGCCGCACTTCCGCCGTTGCCGCAAAATATGATTTTATGTCCCCGTCTGAGGGCATCGGTACATACATTTGCGATTTTTTCAATCTCCGGCGTCTGCTGTTTCAATTCCGCCACGCCGCAAGTCAATTCGTCAAATTGTGCGTTGATATATTCCTGCATGATTTCATCCTTTCATTTTTTCTACCAGGCTGGAAGTGGAATATCCGTCCAGCCTCTTTAAAATAACCGCCTTGCCGCCATAACTTTGTGCCAGTTTCCCCTCGGGCCAGTTTTCCAACGCATACCCCTCTTTGGCTACGATGTCCGGCCGTAGTGCGTCTACAATATGTAAAGGGGAATCCTCTTCAAAAACGATAACATAATCTATCATTTCCAATGAAGCTAATAAAAGCGCCCGTGTTTTTTCGTCCTGAATTGGCCGCGACGGCCCTTTGTAACGTTTGACCGAAGCATCTGAGTTTACGGCGGCAATTAAAACGTCGCAAAGTTTTTTTGCCTGCATAAATGAGTTTAAATGTCCCAAATGGCAGCAGTCAAAACAGCCGTTGGTAAAACCGACACGTTTTCCTTGGTCACGCAGATGTTTGACGATGCTTTTAGCTTGCTCCAATGTGATAATTTTCTTTTTCTGACTCCACCCGTCATCCGGCATCGCCCTTTGTGAAAGTGCCATTTTTAACTCATCTGCCGTAACGGTTGCTGTACCCAGCTTTCCAATGGCTATGCCGGATGCAGTGTTAGCGAGTTTCATCGCATCTTTAATCGGAACTCCGGCTCCCAGACAGGCGCCTAATGTAGCCAAAGCCGTATCACCGGCACCGGAAACATCAAAAACTTCTTTGGCTTCGGTTGGAATTTGCATCAGTTCGTCCGGATTGTCTGCAGGAATATAAACCATACCGTATTCAGAAAGCGTAACCAATAAATTTTTAATATAAAATTTATCAAATAATATCTTAGCTCCGGCCGTGATTTGTTCGTGAAAATCTGCTGCCAATGGATTGTATAAGCATCCGGTAGCTTCCGAAAACTCTTTTAAATTCGGTTTAACTAATGTCGCGCCGATGTATTTTGAATAATCGGTTCCTTTGGGGTCTATAATGGTCTGTTTTCCAAACTGTCGGCAGATGTCAATAATCATTTGTGTTGTAACCGGGGTCAACAGCCCTTTGTTATAGTCTGAAATTAAGACAATGTCGGCCTTTTTGACGGCATGTGTCAAAATCCGTTTATAACGCGGAAGCAAATCTGTAATGACCGGAAGAATTTCTTCCTGATCGACCCGGGTCAGATGATTGGCGCCGGCAATCAGGCGGGTTTTTACAATTGTCGGATAATCGGCAAGGCGCAGAAGATGGCTGTGAACGTTGACAGCCGAAAGTAAACCTGAAAGGCTCCGCCCAGCCTCATCTTTGCCGATAATCCCGATGAAATCGCAGTGTACGCCCAACGATGTAAGATTTGCCGCTACGTTTCCCGCTCCGCCGAGCATTTTTTTCTCATGATGAAACTTAAATACCGGTACCGGGGCTTCCGGAGAAATCCGCTCCACTTTTCCGTACATAAAACGGTCCAGCATAATGTCGCCGATAACCAGCACTCGGATATCTTGGAATTTTTCTATGTATGTAGTAAGTAATGGCATATAGCACTCTCCAATTATTCTTGAATTCATCCGATTTTATTCACTAATTTGGGTAACCCGTTGTCGAATCTATATTTTTTATAGGAAAATATTTTTTCATGGCTGTATCCCTACTGTTCTAGAATTTTCTTAACATCTTCAAAAAAAGCTAAATTTAAGCGTTTACATTCTTGCAATGCTTTAGGGTAGGTTTGTGCTTTCGCCATATCGTGTTCTAGATTTCCAGAATACAAAATTGGAGAATATTTAAAATGGTCAAACTTATTAGAGAAAGTACCAAATAAAATAACTTTTTTACCTAATAATGTTGACCAGTACATTATATGGTATGTATTAGTAATAATAACCTCTGTTTCCTTAATGAAATTAATAAGTTCGTCAAAAGGTTGGTTATTATACATCGTCGGAATATCAAATAAACGTTCTGTATACTCCCAATGGGCGATGCACCCAATTTTTCTAATTATCTTTTTATTAGTGTGAAAAACTTCTTTTAAACACGAAACGCAAGGAACGTATCTATAATTACAATTATAGTCTCTTAACCCCAATAAGGAAAATTTATCCAAATTAACGTTAACTGAAATATCTTTTCCGATATGTTGATTAAACCCTATGCCCCAACCTATTACCTTATTTTTATGAACTAATTGATTAATCCATTCATTCCACTGGTTATTCTGGTTAATTAATCCCCCTCCGCCAAGGATAAATATAGCCTTTTTAAACTGCAAATATGCCATATCATCATTATCAAATTTTTGCGTAACATAATTATCAAAAAAAGCTCGAAAATAATCATAGGCAGATATTTCTAAATCTCCGGTATTGACAGTACGCAATTTTGAAACAAATATAATATCTTTCAAAAGCAACAAATTATGTACTTCTTTTTGAACATCTCCAACCTTTAAGGAATTTATATAAAAGCAATTTATATTCCTAACCAAATCAGGAAAGCGGTCTTTATTGTTTTTTATCCAATCTTCAGTACCTTTTGGGAAAAGGATTTTAACATGTTTTCGATTTTGGGGATAATTCATAAAACGAAAATAAGCATTTCCGGCAGATAGGCATAAACAGCGTATATTTAAAGCCGCCGCTATGTGGAAAACGCCACTATCTTGACCAATATACAGTTTTGCCAGCTTAAGAGTGGCAAGCAAATCTTTTACAGATAACCCTGCTAAAATATCGACATTTTCAATATTTGCTTCTGTTATCAATCTCTTACAATAGTTTTCTTCATTTTTGCTACATACGATGACAATATCATATTTTTCAATCTCTTGAATATAGACTATAAGTCTTTGCCAATTATGAATATGCCACATCCTATATTTATCGTAAGCACAAGGATTAATGACAATATATTCTCTCTTTTTATTTTTTAGATAGTTATTGGAAAATAAAACTTTTTCATTTTCTATAAAGGGATTATCTATGGTTATTTCACGTTCAAGTAAATCCTCATAAAAATATTTATTTAAATCAAATTCAAATTTTTCAGTATTATAGTTAACACAAACAGAGGTGTAATTTAATAAATCGCTACAATTTCTATGGGGATTAATACCAAAGCAAAAAATCACCTTATTATTGCAAAGTATGCCGGAAACAAGACGTTCATGAGCTAATCTCTTATCCATGCTGTTTGCAGATGGAAAAATGATTGTATCGTAATAATGTTTAAGGCCTTGCTCGTTATGTAAAGCACATCGCTCCTGTTCCAAATCTGTTTCGCTTAATGATTGAGGGCGTTCTCTAACCCAATAAAAATTATCAATAATATCGCAATCCAAATATTCAGCGAAATCCTTATATTTAGAACATCCAAGTAAAGAAATTTTGTATTCTTTATATTTTTCAGATTTTTTAATTTCAGCAAAAAAGTTACGGCATAAAATATAATCACCGATAGAATCTGTATTAACAATTAACAATTCTTTTGGTTGCTGTTCTCTTAATAATACATATTCTCGCGTACGTATAATAACATTTTTTGTAGCAATTTTTATATTCGCCTTATAAACAGGTATACCGAACAGGTAAATTTTTTTTACATCATTCTTTATGCGTATTTTACAAAAAGGAATGCCTAAAACTGTATATATGGTTTTGTTACCATTACATTTTATCTTATAGAAGGTAATCCTACAAAAAATATATTTTATCGTATTATTTTTATGTATTTTTTTGATGGTGTTAATGCCAAAAAATGTAATGTTTTTAATCTCGTTATTCATAATAGTCTCCGTACTAAAGTTTCACAAATTCCATGATAAATTCGGGTGTCAGTCTCTGCATGCAATCGGCACAACATCCGGTTTTGATGCATTTTCTCATCCAGTCGTCTTCAATCCATTCGCAGGCAAACGGGCAGATTCTCCTGCTTAAATTTACATTTTCCGGATAGCCGTAAAATCTCTCGTCGGTCGGTCCAAACAGGACAACGGATGTGCCGCCGCCTAAAAAATGGCGTGCATGAACCATTCCTCCCTCTTGAGAAATATGCAGTTTGGCATGCTTCAAAAGTGAAAAAGCCTCTTCCATATCTGTTTGGTCACGCAAATCTATGTCAACACCTGAAATTGGGGTTTGTTTTTTGCTGCCGATTTGAATAATTTGAACTTCGGGATATTTATCTTTAAGCAATCTGACGAAACGTCTGTAATATTCTTCCGGCCATTGCCGTGTTTCATTTTTTATATTTTCCCAACAGCGCCCGGATCCGGTCTGAATGGTAATATAATTCGGCGTGTTTATTCCAAATTTCTGTAAAACGCTGTAAATATCCAAATTGCTTTCTAGTTTGAAATCTAACTTATCCATACCGAGTAAATTATTGATGTCTCCCTGGTTTTCTCTTGTACGCCCCCTCATCATAGATATGGCTAGTCCTAAAAAAGCATTTTTGCTGATAAATAAATTTTTCTGGTGAAACTGATTAACAGTTTCAATATAAGCGGAAACCTTTTTATTTAGACGATTTGGTATATAGCTTTCAATAACAGGGAAACGGATAAAGGAAATATACAGGTCATAATTCGGGGCATCTTCTTTTGTATATACTGAATTTTTGGGGAAAATGACATTTTTATAACATAAATCCTTATTGTTGCATAAAATGTCAATAATGACGTCTGTGCCAAAATATTTTTCAAGGGCACAGACATATTTCGCCGCGATAATCAGGTCTCCCATACCACCGAGAGCTTCAACGCCGATATGTATTTTCTTATCCGTGTATGAAGTTTTTTGTTTGGCTAGATTTTTTAATATATATTTGAAGTTCCATAAAATAATACGCAAAGCAAGCCGCTTGCTCGTTTTGGCTTTTTGAGAATATTTAACTATTTTTGCCTGCAGTTTATTAATGTATTGAGTGAATTCAGCCATTATGCCTCCAAACTTTCGCCGTATAAAAACGATTGAGTACTAATACAGAGAAAGAGGGCTTCTCAAACGAACGGCAAAACAAAAATAAAATTTCAGGCATGGATGTTCCTTTCTTTGCAGCGTTTTAAAAAGGTATAAAGAGTAGTTCTGCCGATGCCAAAACGTTTTGCTATCTCTGCTTTGGTTACGCCGGCGGAAATAAGCTCTGCCACTGCTTGCTCCTGACCCGATAAAGACGTACGAATCATTTTGCCAAACGGGCGGCCTCGTTTTTTCCCCGTTTGCAGAAGATTTTCCTGAATAGCTTTGTTTTTTATGGAAAGCAGGCCTTTATAGATTTTCAAAACGTCATTCAGGCAATCTTCTATTAGGAAGGGAAATCCCAAATCAAGGGTCAGGTTTTCTTTGATTGTACAGATTCGCAATTTGTATGTGGAAAGCTGGGCAATAACCTTGATAATATCTTCAAACCGTTCACCAATAATCGAAATGTCAGCCACAATTAAGACATCGCCTTGTTTCAGGTTGCACGGCAGAGTTTTTGCAAGGTCATCTGTTTTAAGGAATTTGTCAATTGTCAGATTATAGCAGTCAGCGTAAGAGCGGACAGATTGTTCCTGTTCGGACGGAAACGCATATCTTCCTTTAGTATTGATATATCCTAAAATCATTGGCGGCAGGTCTCTTCCATCAGCAATAAAAGTTAAGGCTAAACATAAATCCCACGTCCGAGAAGCACATAAAACAAAATTGTGCGGTTATGCGTTTAACGAACGTTTAATTCTTAATATTGTACAGAACCAAAGTTCGTTGTCCCGCATAAACTTTTTAGCCGAATCTTATGAGATAAGTAGATTTATAGCTTGACTTTCATGGGATTAAAGGGGTATAAGAATTAAACGTTCGTCAGATTAAAAATATTCTGTGCTATATACGATTAGCCGTTTTGATACGGGTTGTTTTTCAAAAATTGGTAAAGAGTAAAAATGCTGACCCGCATCAGCTTGGCTATCTGTTTTTTGGGCAGGCCTTTATTGATAAGTTTAAGGATATCCTTTTCTTTTCCGTCCAAAATGTGTTTTTTGTTTCTGCTGCCGAATTGTCTTCCTAATTTTCGACCGCTGGCTTTGATGCGTGAAAGGGCTTCTTTTGTTCTTTGGCTGATGAGGTTCCGTTCAATTTCCGCAGATAACGAAAAGGCAAAAGCCAGAACCTTGGATTGGATATCTGCTCCCAGCCGATAGTTGTCTTTGATTGTCCATACTTGTATTTCCTTTTGCATACAGAAATTTAAAATGGTCATGACTTGCAGGAGATTTCGTCCCAGGCGGGAAATTTCAGAGCAAATCAGGATATCGTCCTTTTTTAATTTTTTGAGCAAAATTCCCAATTTTCGTTTTTCAAAATCTTTTGTGCCGGAAATCATTTCCGCAATCCATTTGTCAATTTTAATTTGTTGCATTTGACAGAAATTGTTGATTTCAAATTTTTGATTTTGCAAAGATTGCTTATCTGTAGATACTCTGACATATCCGTATATCATTATAGTCTCCTTAAAAAATTACGGGAACGCTTTTAATTTGTAAAAGGCCTGCAGCGCGAAGACGGCTCTCGGCGGATTAATCGGCACAGGAAAGTACCGGTCGTTGTTTATCCAATAAATTTTTTTGCAGGGCATTAAAAATTTGCAACAGGTGAAAAAAAACGATATTTTTCCCAAACAATGCCTAATCCGGCTTTCAGAGCAGGCGTAAACGGCCGGAAACAAACAGTACTGTCCTTGGCGTTGACAAGTTTATTCGGGTTCAGAATATATCCGATATTTTGTCCGGCCATCAAAGCGGCGTTATAAACCAAATTATGAGCCGTTATTATATTCAGTTTTTTGAAATCAGGACCGAACTACCCTTGAAATTCATTGCGAAAAGATGTTTTGACCAAAACCCGTTGCGAACATATCAGCAGCAGCCTGATTAAATAAGCCTTGGAAATGTTTTGTCTTTGTGCCAATTCGTATTTTAAGGGCATTATAACGCCCCAGATGTCTTGAACAGGAAGTTGGACAGAACTGTATTTTGACAAACTGTCAATTGGATGAGAATGCCAAAATTCAGCAGCTATTTATCCAGCCGAATTTTCTTCCAGTTCTTTCAGCAGCCTTAAGATGGGCGGTTGTGCTATATGCAGAAAGTCAGAAGCTCTTGTTGTTTTTCCTTCTCAGACACATTTAAAAAATAGCGCAATACTCTGAATTCCATAATTTTTTCTCCGATATATTGTAAAGATAATATATATTTAAATTTGTAATACTGTCCAATCAGAAAAATTGATTTATACCGTCAAATGGATAAGCTTCCGTTTGATAAGGTTGAAAGTTTTTTTAAGCTAATGTAAAATAATTGTAAACAGTTAGGTTGATTTTGTTATAATGTTTGTCGTGCGGTTTCTTGCTGGATAAGAGGTCGCGGCTATGGAGAAGGAACGATGCCAGAAGAAATATTCAATATAAATGCAAAAATTGTAAAGCTGAATAATGGCTATAAAATGCCGATTATCGGGATTGGTACATACAGTTTGCACGGGAAAGCCTGTGCAGAGGCAGTAGGGGCGGCTTTAAAGAACGGTTGCCGAATGATAGATACAGCATCATTTTATGGTAACGAGAAAAATGTTGCAGAGGCGATTCGGAAATCAGAGGTTCCGAGAAAAGAAATTTTTATCGCCACGAAGTTATATCCAAACCAGTTTTTTCAAGCAGAGAAAGCCATAGAGCAGGCGCTTGAACGGCTGGGAAGCGGGTACATTGATTTGATGCTGCTGCATCACCCCGGCGAAAACGACAAAAAGGCCTATAAGGTGATGGAGCAGGCGGTAAAAGATGGAAAGATAAATTCCCTCGGACTGTCAAATTATTATATTAAAGAATTGGAATTTTTTCTGCCGCAAATAGAAATTAAACCGGTAGTCGTGCAAAACGAAATACATTCGTACTATCAGGAAACAGATGTCGTCGCATACATTCAGCGACAGGGCATAGCTGTCGAGGGGTGGTATCCGCTTGGCGGCCGGGGATATACGGAAGCGCTGCTGAATAATAAGGAATTGGCGACAATCGGTGCAAAATATGGTAAAACGGCTGCTCAGGTCATTCTGCGCTGGAATTTACAGCGGAACATCATCGTAATCCCCGGTTCCCAAAATCCAAGGCATATAGAAGAAAATATGGATATATTTGATTTCAGTTTAACTCAGGAAGATATGGAAAAAATACGGAGGCTTGATTGTAGCGAAAAACACGACTGGTATTAATAAGTAGTTCTGTTGACCGGATTGCGAATAGTGTAAAATACGGAGAATTTCCTCAAAATAGGATGAGAAGCAATGGCTGAAACAGCCGTAGGTAAAAATAAAAAATATCTTGACTTAGAGCTTACTCTAAAAATTATAATAATCACATAGAGAGAAACTATGAAGCGTTTGGATTCTTGCAAATTGTCCGCCGGAGCAGATACAGCGGAAACACTTGCCGGAATATTGGGCATAGAACAGACATCAGTTTTTCTGCAAAATAAAAAGGATTAACCGCAAAATTGTTGTGCTCGTAGAATAGATTCGGGAGGGGTTTCAGTCTGGCGGACACTGTAGATGTTGTTGAGTGTGCTTACTGGCAAGGGGGCATCAGTCGGATTATACAGAAAAACGGCAGAGGGAACGAAAAATATAAATTGATTGCAATCATTTGAATTGCAGGAAAATTAGGCAGAATTACGTTTGGGGCAGAAAGATAAAATATGGAAACGAAAGGGAAAAACAGAATATGTTAATGTGGTATGTAATTTTGGGAATAGTCATCATATCTGCCGGAGCTGGCTTGATTTATTTAAGCGACAGGGTAGCCAGATTTGGATTTATGAAGATGTTTGACCGGAACGGAAATAATGCGCAATGCCGGAAAACAGCCGGATTTGTATTAATATTGTTAATTTTTGCCGCACTTAGCCTGACCATAAACCTTGTTAATGCTGTAGTGTGTTTGCTTCACTTTGTCTGTATCTGGCTGCTGTGCGATTTAGTCTTTTATTTGGTCGGACATTTTCGGAGGCAGTCGTTCAAATATTATTATGCCGGCATTGCCGCTATTCTGTTAAGCTGTGCTGCTCTTGGTTTAGGCTGGTATTTGAACCACCATGTCTGGACAACGTCTTATACGGTTGTATCAGAAAAAGCTGGACAAAAATTGCGTATTGTTCAGTTTGCGGATTCCCATATCGGAACGACGTTTGGCAGTAAAGGTTTTGAACGGCATGTTAGAAAAATACAAGAATTGAATCCGGATATTGTGTTGATTGTGGGGGATTTTGTGGATGACGGTACGACGCGTGAAGAAATGGTTTCGGCGTGCCGGTCGTTGGGAACGCTTAAAACGAAGTATGGCGTTTATTTTGCTTTTGGCAATCATGACAAAGGGTATCATGCTCCGGAAGTCAGAGGTTTTACCGGAAACGAGTTGATTGCGGAATTGGAAAAAAACAATATCCGTGTCCTGCAGGATAAAACAGTGTTGATAGATAATACATATTATGTTGTCGGACGCCGGGATTTTTCGGAAATTCAAAGGGGAGGTTTTCGGGCAGATATGGAAGAACTTGTTTCCGGACTGGATAAAAATAAATTTATCATTGTAATGGATCATCAGCCTAATGATTATGAAAAAGAGGCAAAAGCAAGAGTAGATTTGGTCCTTTCGGGGCATACTCACGGCGGGCAGCTCTTTCCTTTGAATAAAGTTGGGGAATGGATAGGGGCTAACGATAAAACCTATGGTATTGAACGTCGCGGGCAGACAAATTTCGTCGTCACGTCGGGACTTTCGGATTGGGCAATCAGATTTAAAACCGGTACGAAGTCGGAGTTAGTTGTAATAGACATTATGCACTCAGATAATTAATATGCAGACTTCTATAAAATAAAGAAAAATATGGGATTATTTTCAGATGACTGGGAAGATGATGCTAATTGGCATAGATTTTTGTTCAGCAATGTAAGCCTCAACTATTTGGCGATAAAAATTTGTATGAAGTCGTAAATGGCATATCTCGTTATTAGACGATTGCAAAAACTTTATGGCAGAACACTATAACTGGAAAATTCCAGACAGTTTATGGAATTATTTTTAAGGGGGAAGTAGTGCATATATGATAGCTCAAATTCGTCTTACATTGTAGATAACACTATAGTTAGGTGGTTAACCTTTGATCAGCTTATTGGCTCTGAAACAATTACTGGAACAGTTTATGATGATGTTATTTATACCAAAGGGGGTAATGATAAACGTGCAAATCATAACTTAGATTCGTCCGGTTATAAAACAAGTATAGAGGCCACCCGCCCAATAGATAATTAAGGAGATTACAAAATGGATAGTTTATTAGAAAGCCAGCTTGCCGAGGGTATTAGCTGGGGATTTACCGCACTTATAAGCGGATTGGCCTTTGTCCTTTGGCAAAAATTCAAACGGTTGCAAGATGACGTCGAAAAAAATAAAGAGGAAATTGCAAATTTTAAAACTCATGTAGCCGAAAATTACTCCCAAAAGAAAGATATTTACGATATGGAAGCCCGCATAAATGAACAGTTGAGCCATTTAGGACATAGGCTGGATAAGGGTTTTAACATGATTTATGAACAACTATTAAAGGATAAATGAAATGCCAAGCTTCTCTCAAACATCACAGCAGCGTCTTAATACCTGCCACGAAAAATTACAGCGGATATTTAATGAGGTTATAAAAAATTATGACTGTACAATCTTGGTTGGCTATAGAACACCGGCAGAGCAGGAAAAATGCTATAAAACGGGAAAAAGCAAACTAAAATACGGTCATCACAACAATTTCCCCGCAACCGCCATCGATGTGTCCCCTTGGCCGATTCCCAGAGAATGGGGAGCAAAAGACTGGAAAGAACGGGCGAAATTTTATTATTTTGCGGGCTTTGTTAAAGCCACGGCGCAAAGTATGAATATAAAATTGCGCTGGGGCGGGGATTGGAACGATAATAAAGATTTTAGCGACCAAACCTTTGACGATTTAGTCCATTTTGAACTTGTATAAGATTAAGGAGAAACTTCCTTAATAAAGCCGCAAAAGCGGTTTTTTTTATTATAAAGGAGAAAAATATGAGTAAAATTATTGAAATTCTAAAATTGAACCAGTCTTCAACATGGCGAGGGTTAATCAGTATTCTTGCCGGTTTTGGGGTAGCAATTAGTCCAGCACTAATGGAACAAATTGTTGCCTTATGTGTTGCGGCCATCGGTGTTGTCGAGGTCGTAAGAAATGAAAAAGACGAGAAAAAAGAAAACAAATAATTAAAGGCACCGCTCTTATTTATATAGAGCGGTGCCTTTTTTTTGTGTTTTAAATCAACAAATTTATTCCGTTTTATTCTTTCTATATGTAAAAAACCCATATGGTCGGTGGGGTTTTTACATCATACACTTATGATTTTATTTCCTTATTTTGTTGTTTCCAATTCATCTTCACTTTCATAACCGTTTATATCTTCATGAATCTGTGGTTTGTCCGCAAATTTGAAATTATCATCAACCGCATTTTTTACGGAATGAAATACGGCTTCCCGTTGGTTGATATTAAATTTCTTATTGCCATTTAAGGCTTCTGAAAAATCATGGAAATCTATTCCAGTATTTTTACATAAATCTTCCGCGGAAATATCTAAGACCGCCATAAGTTTTTTTATTTTACTGGAAGTAATAAAGTTTTTTTGATTTTGATTAAGTACATACATATTTTTATCTCCGAAATTAGTGAAAGGTAGGAAGTTTTATGTTTGCCACTCGGTAAACATCTTCAATACTGAATTTATCAATATCATCGGGATAAAAACTAAAAGGCGGAGCATTTTCCACCGTGGTAAATGCAGCTTCCTCCAATTCGAGCTGCGATAGTCCATAGTCGTCGATAGTCCTATTGTTATTATTCATAATAGACTCCTTAACTAAGGGTTATATACACTTTTTCAAAAGACCCTTTTCCCTCCACCTAAAAATTAGGTGGAGGAGTCCAAAAGTTACCGTTCATAACGCGGCAAGTGCATATTTAGCGAAGTCTATTGCTAGACCATAGCCTATTATATTCTGCACACTCCCCCGTAGGTTAATGAGCAGAAATTTTAGACTTATAAGTTTTCTGCAACTTACTTATGAAAGAACTTTTGGTTTCTCGCTGTCTTTTGAATAATAAACGATGAAAGGTTTATGACGTCTTTCATCAAGCATAATAATACCATTCTTCTATTGCGAATGTGATTTACACTATAAAGTATAAAAAATTACATTTCAAGTAGAACATTTCGTTATGTAATAGCTAATCATTAAATATAAAGGCTTATTAGCAAATATTTATAAAAAAATATTTCAATATTATAATTTATTGATATTTTTTGATTTCTGAATAAAAATGTATAGAGTATAAATCAAATATAGTCGTTAGATGGGATAAAAGTATGTCTGCTTTTAAAGTAGCTTTTAAGGCCATAATCCGCAAGGATAATAAAATCCTTGCAATAAAGCGTAGTACCAAGGAAGAGGTATTCGAGAAATTATGGGATATTCCCGGAGGCCGAATGAATTTTGGAGAAATGCCTAAGGAGGCTCTTATCCGTGAAATTCACGAAGAAACAGGTCTTGAGGTTAATATATTAAATCCATTTACAGTATGGTCTTTTATGGCTTCAGAGAACTTACAAGTTATTGGTATTACAATGCTTGCGGACTATATATCCGGGGAGGTTAAACTTTCAGAAGAACATACCGAATATAAATGGATTTCCCCTAAAGAATTTGAGAAATTAGATGCCAATAGTAGTTTAAAGAAAGAAATTGCTAAATATGCAGCACGGTAATAACTTTATAATCCTTGCCACTCCGGCTCCTATAAGCCATAGAAACGCGATATAAAAAGCTACTAATCTGTTACAAAAATTTGTCGTGGACGGAAGATTTTTTCATCATTATTATGCATCTCTGTCCAATGAGCTAACCAACCTGCAGTTCTAGCCATTACAAATATCATCAAGAAAAGATTAGTGGGTATTCCAATATTATTTAATAATATTCCTGAGTAAAAGTCCAAATTAGGCAGCAATTTTCTACTAACAAAATATTCATCATTTTTTATTAAAGTTTCTAGCTGTAAAGCTTTTGTGAACAAATCATTTTTAGTAGGAAATATTGAACATAATTTTTTTAATTCAATAGCTCTAGGATCTGTCGTTCTATATACACGATGTCCTAATCCAGGAATTTTTATTTTATCATTTTTAGCTTTATTTAAGAATGATTGTATATTATCAATAAATTGCAATTGTTTAATCACAGCTTCATTCGCACCACCATGCCGTGTTCCCTCAAGAGCTAGCATTCCACTAAATATACTATTTAATGGAGAATTTCCCGCAGATCCAATAACTCTAACAGCTGACGTTGAGGCATTTTGTTCGTGTTCTGCATGTAAGATTAAAAATTTTTGAAAGGTATTTACAATTACTGGATTGATTGAAGTACATTCAAAATAATTCATTAAGAAGCATTTGCCACAATCAGAATCTGTAAATGCAGGAGGCTTTTTTGAATAGGCCATGTATATCAATAGTGGCATTGCTCCTAAAATTTTAAAAATAAGTTTATCTATATTCTCTTTCTTATTATGGGCTGTATAGTGCGAATAAAGTATTTTCAAATTATCTATTGGCGCATTTGAACTATTAAGAAATTTTAAAATCGGAAATAAATAATCTAAATGCTTCTGTTCTTCTATAATATAGTTCTTTATTTCTTCTTTAATATTTGGCGAGGGAAATTTCTTGAATATCAATAAATATGCAATATCGAGAAAATCATGCTTTTTTATTAAATCGCAGATGTTATATCCTCTATACTCTAAAATACCTTGTTGGCCATCAATAAAACAAATAGAGGACTTACACGTCGCTGTTGATTTTAAGCCGGGATCGTATGAATAATAACCAGTAGATAAATACAAATTGCTAAAATCAATACCGTTATTTCCCTTTTTTCCTTGAATAGTTGGAAATTCAAATTCCTTTCCTGATGAATTATTTCGGAGCGTAAATGACATTTAAATTTCCTTAGATAAAATGTTATGTAATTCGCTCCAAACAGAAGATGTTTGTGCTGTAATTCGTAGATTTTTGTATATATTCTCGGGAAGAGAAGCAAGAGGTACATTTGCACCTTTAGGAATGAAAATTCTCCAAATATTCCCCCATGCTCTAGGGTTTTGTGTCATATCTTCTTCGAAAGCAATTGTCCCATAAACTTGATCCTCAAAAATATGTTCATTACCATGTTTATCAATATAAACCATCGCCTGTGTTGTATAGGCTTCTCTATTTAGGACATTACTTAATAATTTGATAATGCCACGATTGCCAATAGTATTGTCTATATATTTTGTATAAGGACCCGGGAACCCGTTCAATGATGGAATAACCAGTCCGCCATCGTTCACAATTACACTATCTTTAAGTACAGAAAAAGCCTGTCGAGCTTTGGATAATGCAACCTCTTTGATATTATCTTTTTGAGGTTCAAGCAATTCTCCCGTATATTGTATAATATCAATAGGCAAATCAGACAGGGCTTTCTTTAATGAAAGAACCTTTCGAGGATTTCCTGTCGCAAAATAGATTGTTTTAATCATGAAATAACTTCAAACAAATATCACAAGCTTCTTTTAGTGAGGAAACACGCATGGTCGCATGATAATCCAGCCAGTAATCTCCTTTATGCGCATTTCCAAATACAATAATGACCTTTTCTAGGCTATAAGCATACAACACTTCCATGGCAGTCCCAATCATAGAAGCATTTTCAAAAGTGTCATTAACTAAGATAATATCAGAATTCCGAATATCTTGTTTATCACGAATTATTGCTCCTTTAGGATCCGGAAATGCTTCCTTTTCCTCTCTTCCTCTGTAAGCATGAGTAATTTTAAATTGCTTTTTTAGGCATTCTGTAGCATCTGCTCGCCATGCTTTTCCTAGCTCCCTAGGAATTCCTCTCATGGGGCCACTTAAAAAGACTGTTTTCATTATCTATCACTATATCAGTTACAACCATTAGAAATAATTTAATACAAAAAAAATTATTGTCTAGTTTTTTTCTAATCTCATCAATTCTTTTTCGGCTTTAATTTTTGTGAAAAAAATTTTTAGAAATTTCTTGTTTTTTAGTCTAAAATATGGTATATACTACCATCATCAATTTCAGTTTTGGAGTTAATATGTTATTACAGGTAGAAAAAGCCACATTTTCCTATGGTGGCTCACCGTTATTCAAAGATATTTCTTTCAGTGTAAACGAAGGAGATAGGATAGGATTGGTCGGAGATAATGGTTGTGGTAAAAGTTCTTTATTCCGCTGCATTATTGGAGAAGAGCAGATTAGTTCGGGACAAATTACAAGAACGCGTAATTTAGGAAAACTGGGATATGTTCCGCAAAATATACCGGAAAATATTAAGGATACTACATTTTACAACTATCTTTTAGAGGCTTTGCCTGAAGAGGAAAGAGATTACTCTTTTTGGAAAGTTGATACAACATTAGAGGGGCTTGGTGTTCCAGAAGAAATCAGAAACTTAAAAATCTCTCAATTAAGCGGTGGCTGGCAACGATTAGCTTTGATTGCGCGGGCTAATATGGAAGAACCAGATCTTTTGTTGCTGGACGAGCCAACAAATTATTTAGATGTTGGAAAAATCTTTAAGTTAGAAAAATGGCTTAATGAAGAAGTTACAACTCCTTTTGTAGTCATTAGTCATGATCGTACATTTCTAGACAATTGCACAAAAAAAACAATGCATTTGAGGGGTAGCAATTTAATTGTTCATAATCTTTCATATTCTGGTGCTAGGGAACAGCTCTTAAATGAAGATTTAGCTGCTGCAAAGGCACGTCAATTGGAAGAAGCGGAAATCACAAGAATAAGAAACGCTGCAAAACGGCTTCATATATGGAGTAACGGTCGAAATCCTGATATGGAACGTAGGTCTAAAGCAATTGCTCATAGAGCCGATCAATTAGAAGAACAAAAGACCGAGGTGTATATTGCGAAAAAAAGAGAATTGGAATTTGAACAACAATCTGTTCGTCCGAATTTCTTAATGACTGTACACAATATGGAGGTAAAAACCCCAGATGGGCGTTTGTTATTCAAAATTCCAGACATGACAGTTTCTCGTGGCGACCGGATAGCTATTTTAGGAATGAATGGTACAGGTAAAACACAATTGCTTAAAATGTTAATGAGAGCATATCAAGAACCTATTTATGATAAAGAGCATAATCGTTCTATGCGCTTTAATCCTCAGGTAAATATTGGATATTTTGACCAACATATGGCTAATATGCCAATGAAAAAGAGTATATCTTCTTATATCCAGACATTTGTTCCAACAGTTCAGGAGGCTGCCAAACACCTTGTTCGAGCCGGTTTTGAGTATAATACTCATAATACAGAACTTGAGAAATTAAGCCAAGGAGAAAAGGCGCGTTTAGCATTTTTGGGCTTAAAACTAGGGAAACATAATTTTTACATTATGGATGAACCTACAAATCATATAGATATTGATGGACAGGAAAAGTTTGAGAACTCTTTGGCTGACGAAGGGCATACTTGTATATTTGTTTCACATGACCGCTACATGGTAAGCCATATTGCCAATAGATATTTTCAAATAGATAAAGGCGTTTTAAGAGAAGTTCCATCTTATGAAAATTTCTATGAACAAGTCATAAAGGAAGAGGGAAACTCAAATATTGTTGAACCCAAACAAGAAACTAAAAATAATTCTAAAAAAGGGAAACAGACAAAGCTAGATCCCCGTATAATGAAAGAATTGTCCGGTGGTAAAAGGAAATAAATATTTGACAGTTTCTCAAAATATGTATAACAGATTAGCTCCGTTCTATCGAGAGTATTCTATAGGACGGAGCCGTTATATTAAGGCGGTAGATAGAATTTTAAGACAGGAATTAACGTCTAAGCGTAGATCTCTTCTGGATTTGGGAACCGGGGATGGAGAACGCATAAAAAATGCATTAAAAGGACATTTGCACAAATTCAATAAGATTTATCTAGTAGAAAATTCAAGTAATATGATTAAACAAATAAAAACTGTTCCTCCTATGGAAATTATAAATAAGGATTTTTCTGCAAAAAATTTTAGTCTTAAAGAAAAGTTTGACTGTGTAACATGTCTTTGGAACGTTTTAGGACATATACCAGAGAAAAATGTCCTAACAGCACTAACAAATATAAAAGAACATTTATCTCCTACAGGCGTTGCCATAATTGATATTAACAATCGCCAAAATATAAAGCAATATGGTTGGCGGGCTGTAAGAAATTTTATAAAAGATACATTTTGCTATAAATTTAGAAACGGTAATATTGATTTTTTATTAGATGTCCATAACAATAAAGTACCGGCTTCAGTTCATTTGTTTTCTAAAAAAGAATTTGAAACACTTCTTGAAAAAAGTGGATTAGCAATTCAATATTGCCATTTTATAAATTATCAAAATGGTAATATTGAGAAAAATAGTTTTGCAGGCCAATTATGCTATGTTTTGAGAGCTAAAATATAAATATTTTTTATACATATATGAGCGTATGGGCCTTATTTTTGTTGTGTCATACAATCTATCACGAAAATATGTTGCTGCGTCGGATAAACAGGAAAAACGAATCCAAAATTGTAACTGATCCAATTCAATGTCTGGGAAAATAGAGGTATATCCCTTTAAAAAATGGTGAAAAATAGCGGGATTATGCTCCTTAGCCCCATCAGGATAGGACCATTCAACTAAAGCATGTCCAAGATCTTTTAGTGAGTTTCCCGGACAGGCCCAATCAAAGTCTAATATGGCTGATACTTGGTCTTTGTTGAATAATAAGTTATGCGCTCGGAAATCGTTGTGAATAATACAGTTTGGTTTATTTTTTAAAATAGGAGAGTCTAACATTTCTTCGACTTCATGAACAAAGTTTATACCATTTTCATAATGTTTGGCAAAGCCACGAGATGTTCGAATAACACGTCTAAGTTCTGAAATCATAGTTCTTCTAGGAGGAACTTTATAAGAATACTCTTTAGAAATCATATGAAAATGGGCTAAAGTTTGCCCTGCATTATATGCTAAGGAAAACGACGGAGAGTGCTCTTTATCAATACAAAATTTATCCCCGCTACAAAAAGAAAATAAACAATAAGCGACATCATTATAATATGTAATGGGGGAACCTTGATTGTTTCGAATAACTTTAGGAACAGGAAGATTATGCTCTGATAAATATTCAATAAAATTTATCTCAAACTCAAAATCTTTTTTTTTCTTAAGTTTTTTACTTTGCCGTAAAATATATTTTTCATTACCTCTATATACGAGATAAACTGTATTATCCGAACCATCTTGTAATATATCATATCTATCGGCCCGTATCCAATTATGCAATAATTTCACTATATCACCGTTCATAGCCAATAACCTCCATCATTTGCTTTGATAACAGGGACCAAGCTTTTAATTTCCCCGAGGAAATATTTTTATATACACTAAGATATTCCTGTGCTTTAACCTCTATATCAAAGGTTTTGGCAAATAAATATCCGTTCTGCTGCATTAAATTTTTTCTTTCAGTATTTTTAATCACTTCCAAAATTTTTTCGGCTAAATCATCATAATTTTCAGATTTAAAAAGTAAACCAGAAATTTTATCTTGAATATACTCCGGAATGCCATCAACATTACTGCCAATGGGAATACATCCACAAGCACTGGCTTCAACATTCACAATACCTCCGCCCTCTGCACGAGAAGGACAAACATGAAGAATTGCTCCTTTCATATATGCAAATAGTTCTTCTAGCGATAATGTACCGGTAAAATGAATGCAGCTTGTTAGGCCCATATTTTTTGATAAGTTGATTAAATTTTCTTTTTCTGGTCCATCTCCAATAATATAAAGAGAAATATCTGGAAATTCTTTATGTACTGTTTCAAATGCTTTTATTAGAATATCAATTCCTTTATTATATATTAAGCGCCGCGCTGCAACAATATATTTACCCAATCCAGTTTTTGGGGAAACCCGATTTATTTTTGCTAAATCTATTCCCGAATAGACCGTTGTAACAGAATTTAGCTGAGGTAATAAATTTCTTGCTGCTCGCGTAATTCCCTCAGAAAATGAAATAAATCCATCTGCCTGTTGAACAGAATTGATAGTGTCTTCTTTGCGTTCCTCCCAGATTTTAAGATCTTCGGGGTTAACAGAAGTTAAAACATCACTACCAACAAAATTCATAACTATAGGAATATTGTAATATCTAGCCAAAAATAAAGCGAAAAAAGGGAGCGGACGACGGATTCCCATAACATGAATTACATCTGCTTTTAATCGTATATCGGAGGTTAATTGTTTCATAAGCTCTAAATAGTCTGTATCGGTCAGTGGTCTTTTAACACGTATAATATCCGTTTGGTTATCTTTTTCGTATTCGGGTAAATCAAAAGGAAATTTCTTAGTAAGGACACAAGTTTCAATACCTAAAGAATTATATTGAGAACATAGTTCCTCAACTGCTGTTTCAACTCCACCAACATTGGGCTTGTATATAGAACAAACAAATAAAACTTTTTTAATCATAACATTTCCTTTTTTATAAGATCACATACCGTTTTGATTTGTTGATTAGTAATGTTAACAAAAAAAGGTAAAGATAATGTTTGCTCTGCGATTTTTTCCGTTACAGGGAAATCCCCCTTTTGATAACCTAATTTTTTTATATGAGGGAAATAATGCAAAGGAACAAAGCCAGAATTAAAACCGATTCGTTGTTCTTTAAGTTTATTCATTATATTCTGGCGCTTCTGTGGTTCTTCAATAAGGATCGTATAATTAAAATAACTTCGCTTTAAATTTTGTTTTTTGAGAAGAGTAATACCAGAAATATTCTCCAATAATTTATTATATTTTGCGGCAATTTCACTTCTTTGTTCCAATATGAAATCTAATTTTTTTAATTGTGCAATACCTAAGGCCGCCTGAATATCACTCATTCGATAATTATATCCCATAATAACATGATCGAGCCAATTGGACGCAGTGCTATATCCTTGATTCCGCAACGAACGAATATACTGTGCCAAATTAGCATCATCCGTAACAACCATTCCTCCCTCTCCGGTCGTCATTTGTTTATTGGGGTAAAAACCATAGACGGCCATATCTGAAAATTTTGATACAGGAAATTTAGTAGAGGTTTTTCCTACAGCTTCGCATGCGTCCTCAAGTAAACAAAATTTGTGGTCTTTACAAAAAGTCGATATGTCTTTAGATACTGCCGGCAAACCAAGAATATCCACTATTAGAACTCCCCGAGTTTTCGCCGTGATTTTAGGAATGATATTAGAGTATGGAATATTGAATGTTATTGGGTCAACATCACAAAAAATAGGAGTGATATTTTCATAAAGCAGACAATTTGTTGAAGCAATAAAAGAATAAGGCGTTGTAATGACTTCATCATTTTCTTGCCAGCCCGCAGCTTTTACACAAAGATGCAACCCAGATGTTCCACTATTAACAGCTATAGCATATTTTTTGCCAACATATGCTGCAAACTCATATTCAAACTGTTCAACCCACGGTCCTCGACTTAATTGTTTACTTTCAAGCACACAATCAATCGCTTTTTTCTCTTCATATCCAATATAAGGTTCAAATAAAGGTATCGAATCTTGTATCATTATTATAGTCCTTGAGAATATTGCTGGTGATTTGCCACATAAGCATTAAATTTTATTTTATTTTGAAGCTTCTTATTGAGTGTAACTACCATAGGGGGATTTTTGAAAGGTGTAACCGTGTTATTTTTTCCATAGTGGAGGTTTGTTCCATCTAAGGTTATCAAACAGCGGTGGGCATCATCGTTAGTATATCTTAAGATAGCGTCATAGGCAGCAGTATCCCACTCGAAATGAGAATGAAATATCGGAAATAAATCACATTTCCCTTCGGCTGTACTACATAAATTAGGACATCCTCTGAATATTTCACTTTTAGCAATCCCCAAAGAATTTAAGTACTTTTTTATATGTTCACGATCCGCTGAAGCATTACTGATATAGGCTTTAAGTTCACTTTCAGGTAAATCATTCCTCTCATATACAGGAAAATCATATTCGCGCCCGTTTTCGACGATTTTAGAACGAATCCCATGATAACCAATGTATGTTTTGTTTTTTAAAGGGTAATGCGAAATACCTAAAACAGGTTCCCCCTTTACAATTAGACCTAATTGTATAGAAAAATCCTGTTCGTTATTGGCAAAACAATATGAGCCATCTAAAGGATCAATACAAAAAAAGGTATTGTCATCAGGTGTAAGTTTAACTAAATTTCCTGTTAATCCCTCTTCAGAAACAATAGGTGTATCAGGGAAATTATGGGAAAGTTGGTTTATAATAAATCTTTCTAACATAATATCCGCAGGTAATAGAACTGATTTAACAGCACAGTGTTTATCTTCTTGTTCTTTAATGGGAGTTTTGTATTGTAAATCTCTTTTGAGAAATAAAGAATAAGTCCCCGCTAACTGGACAATTCTTCGTAAATATGGTTCTGCGTCACTAAAGAGATGATTCTCTTTATAGCATTCAATATGTCTTTTTAGAAACTCCATATCTTACCTGCATTAAATTATGTCTAATCGCCCACAATCAGGATTAGATAAAACAATCTTCATCAAATGTTTAATATCTAAATCTTCATAATTTCCCTTACTTTTGCCCATAGGTAGTCCATTCCTACCATATAATGTTGGCGTATATAAGGTTCGGGGCATTTTGACAGGAAGATTATAGGCTTTAAACAGTTTTTGCCGTGAAATAAAATCACCCTCATTATAATGATCATTGCCTGTAATACATAAATCAATATTGAAAATTTTTATTCTGGGAAGAGCCAATGGTTTATGATAGAGCCAAAAATTAAGCAAATGATAATTATAGGAACGAGAAAGGCCACAGTTAGGACAATTTATCTGAATATCATCATCGTTAATAATCTTATTTTCCGTTCTGGCTGATTTACAATGAGGACAAATTGCTCGGCAATATCCGTACGGCTCTTCAATTATAGTTTTTTGAGTCGTTTGGCGTAAAACATCTCCAACCAAATTAGGATCTTTTATTGTTTTAATAACCACATCTTTCATAATAGCCATATCTCTCATTTGAGAATTACGAATACATCTTAATGAAATTGAGGGAAATTTGTCTTTTACAAAAGAAACATTATCTATGATAATCGCCTCCCAATGATTGACGATACTTCCACCTGTAGGAATATAATTTGTAAATTGAAAAGTTGTATTTTTGGGCATTACATTAAAAGGAAAATCTTTAATATTCACTTTTGTGTCATCAAAACCATCTTGCTCCCAGTCGTTAATAAATAGATAAAAAGTAAAGGCGGGTATTTTTCCAGCCCGTTGCATTTCTTCACATAATAACATAGGATAAATCACAAACGGAATTTTGTTGCCGGCATGGAAGCCATAAGGACGAATTCCTAAATAAATATTTTCTTTTCCAGACAACGTTGTCGCAAGCTCTTTTATCCCAGAGTAAAAAAAGTATGGTTTGTTATCCATTTTATAAGTCCCATTTTTGTTTTAAAATTTGAGTTATTTTTTCAGCCCCATCAGTTCCAAGCATTTGTATAAATGTCGATTGAGAACGAATTTTTGGAGAAGAATTTAAAAGTGAATTTAGCATTGAAACAGCTTTATTTTTAATTTGCATTTCTTCATCAGATAATTTTGCGATTTGGTCTAGATAGATGATCGCATTTTTTTCTGTCATATTATTAAGTTCCAAATCTTTATTTATAATATCCTCCCAGCGGACAGAGCAGTTCGCACAATCATATTTCATAAAAGTATTTAAATTTTTCCATTGGCTGAGGTTAGTCGGCATTAAAAATACTGTAGGAATATTGTAATAAAAGGCTTCTAAAGTTGCATTTAGACCTGGCGTAGTCATAAATAAAGAAGAATATTTTAACATTTGATTCATTTCAGAGCGAGAGAGAGTTGTGCAGATAACCGACTTTTTTACTCTATTTTTTAAATAGTTAATTGCAGAAGTACCTCCAGCAACAACCGTTTTCCGCTCTATAGTATTTAGAAATACGGCTAAAATATTCAAAAAAGATATGGGCAATGTTTGGGTTAAAGGGTTTTCGCAACCACCAATATTTATCAATAAATCAAGTTTGGACATTTCAGTTCCCAATCTGTCAGGATAACTTTTGTCAATAATATATGGTACTTTGATTATATTTTTATGACCGACTATATTGTTATCTACTCCGGGAAAATTAAGGGCAAAATAGATTTCACTATCTAAATACTCCTTAGGAATTGGATTCCACATCCAAGTTAGGCTGTCAATAAAGCAATTATGGTAATGGAAGTTTTGCGCTGCTTTTATAGAAAATTTATTTAATGAGCTAATAATATAAGGATTTTCAAATTTTGAGAGAATTTCACATATCTTATCATAATTTCGTTGGTCAGCATGAATAACATCAATATCTGGATCATCAAAAATTTCTAAACAAGAATTAGATGCAACATAATGTATCTGAATATTAGAAAGTTTTTTACACTCATTAAGAACAGCTATGGCCTTAGCTGTTGGACCGTAACCAAAAGGATTTGAAAAAAATATTAAATCACTAATGGCCATGATACTTCTCCATTCGTGAGAAAAGCAAATTACTTTTTAAGTTTATTAAAGTGCTTAACTTACAAGGTCTGATATTTATATCTGCTAAGTATTGCTCTGCATTACTAAAATGTTGAATAATATCAGAAGCACAGTGTGCGTCACTCCCAATTATAATAGGAATAGACAGAGCTTGGCACTTTAGTAAAATATCTTTAGATGGATAAAAATCTTGAATTTCGGGTTTATCAATCCCAGAGGTATTTACCTCTATAATTTTGTGATTTTTCTGAGCCGCAGATAGGAAAGCACTAATTTCATGTTCTAGATATTTTTCGGTATTTACACCGCAAGATTTTATATAATCGGGATGTGCTATAATATCAAAAATAGGATTATTAGCCGCATCTAACATCCTATTCCAATATATTTTATGCCGTTCAGCAATTTCTTGTATATTTTCATTTTTAGAATAATCCCAAACATGTCGATCACAGGAATATCTGTGAACAGCACCTATAAAGTAATCAAAACGATATTTGTTTTTTATTTCTTTATAGTACAATTGTTCATCTTCATTTAAAGGAACATCAACCTCTAAACCTTTTAGTATTTTTACTGAACGTGTTTTATTTAATGTTTCAATAGCTGATACATAATCATGCAAATTATTAGGCTTCAACACTCGCAAACTATTAGAAGAAAGGCGAAAATGATCGCTTATTCCAATAACGTCAAGATTTAAGTTTTCTGCAATATCAGCCATTTCCTCAATGGTGTTTTCTCCATCACTGAATTGACTGTGTAGATGTACGCTAAAATTCTGCATTTTTTTATCTAAAATTAACTTTTAAGTAAGATATATTAAAATACGTTGATTTGCAATCAAAAAGTGATTTTTTTTGTAAAAATTTTGGCAAAAACGGTGCGTGATATAAAATTTTATATAAACCACTGTTATTTGAGCCTATTTTCGAGGTATTTTTTTTGATTTATCGATTCTTTTCTAATGAAAAGCCTTTTTGGGTGAGATACTCATTTAACTAAATTGATTATAGTTTTATCTTTACTTTTAGCAATTCTAACAGCGTCATAGGCCCCGCCATAATCATGTACAATATGAGAGATAACCATATCGCAATTTTCAGCCATATAATGATTTCTGGCCGAGATAGCAAATTTTTGTGGTGCATTTTCAGCTTCAGGAGGATAATCAAAACCATCAAAAGGAAATTCATCTCCGAAGCGGTGGAGTTGCCCTGCATAAGCAATAATCAATATTAACCGTATTGCAGGATATTTTTCCTGCATTTTTCTAACTGTTCGAGAAGCTAATCTATCAAATTCACCATAGCCGCCGACCCAAAACGTATCAATATTTTCCTGAATTATGAGCTTTTCTACTTGCTTTTCCAATTCTTGGTCAATATTGCCATAGACATTTCTATGTCCGAAAAAAGCACATATTTTTCCCATAAATAATAAATCTCCATAAAAAAGACCACCTAAGCACTAAGGTGGTCGGAGAGTTCGTAAATCACATTTCGCAAAATGATTCTTTTAGCCTTTAGAATCTGGAGATTCCTATTGCATACGCTAAAAGCTCCCCGGCCTTAGTCGGGGATATATTTATTGCCAACTGTTACGAGTAGCTGACAATATGACGACGTTATATCCTAACGCCGTGCGAAATGTGGGCTTACGACAGCCCCGCACCAAAGTGCTAAATTTAAGGAATAACCCTAAATCTGAAAAAAAGAATACTTGTTAAAAGTTAATTTTGCAATAAGAAACTGAAAGTTAAAATTTTCAAAATTGTTTTTACTCCTCCCAAAAAAACGCCTCTGAATTGTCCAAATTTTGAGGAACAGTTCAGAGAAAAGTCGGTTTTTTCCGTTTTTTAACGCAAACCACTTGCAATTTAAAATATGCATTTTATACTACTGTTTGTTGGAAGGCCCAATTCCAACAGGGTTCGGTAAAACCTGATTAACGTGGGCAATTCTCTTGGGCTTTGTGAGCTTTTAAAACAAGAGTATTTTGCTATCGGGCATTTCACCTTAACGGGTGGATGCCAGCTAATAAGGCCTAGCCAAATAACTGGGCTATTTTTCACGTTAATCATAGTTTACCCATCCACCCACCTGTGGTCGCACAGGTGGGAAAAACGTATTAACCCGTTAAAAGGATGGCAGCGATGCGAGATTTCAAATTCATAAAAACTAAGGCATTAGAACCAAAATTTGAAGAACCGACAATCAAAGAACTTATCCGTTGTGTGGTAGACAATATGGATGATGCCCAATGGCGGCAATATCAATCGCTTTCTACAGAGGAACAAGATGTGTACGCTTTTTCGCTGCTGACAGAAACGGAAGAAACGGTTACAGCGACAAAAAAATATTTTTATACGATTGCCGGAGAAATTGAAAAACTGCTGCAAAATGGCGATGAGCCGCAGCTTGAAAAATTGTTGCCGGAAGTCTTAAAATACTTCCCCGAACCTCAGCGCACTTATTGTGCTATGGTTCATTCTCTACATGATTGTCTGGCTCGTACTGAACTCATTATTGCGAGAATAAACGAAGAACTTGGCGAGATTACCAATGTGGCTCAGCTCGCGTTGTTTGACTATTACATTAACAGCGGCAAACTCAAATCCTATTGCAAAAGACACGAAAGTTAAGTCCGATGCGGCTTTGTTGGGGCTGGATAGCGATTGGCATAATTTTACTTTTTGCACAGCCATTGTCTGCCGCAGACTTAAATAAAGCGGATATTTTAAAAATAACTGACGGTGATACGGTATTGCTTGCCGTGAATGGAGAAGAAATAAAACTTCGGCTGTTAGAAATAGATTGCTTTGAAAATAAGCCCAATCTGCGTGCCAAGTGGCAGGCGGAAACTTATGGTTTAACCAAAACGGAAGTTTTGTGTCGTGGAAAACAATCAGCCGCTGTCCTGAAAAAATTGTGGCGGGACAACCGAGCCTTTTTCTACGTGAAACTCAAAGGAAGAGATGTTTACCGCCGCCGTCTTGGTACACTTTTTATTATCCGCAATGATATTAAGATTGATGTTAACCATTATATGTTAAAATATGGCGGTTGTCTGCCATATCGACCCAAGCCAAGACGTTGGAAATCGAAACAATAAAAAACTTGATTTTTTATTTATGCTGCCTATACTGATACGTACTGGGATGGTAGTGTTCTGGTAGGTTGGTAAGGCCTGATTGGTGTGGGCAGGTTCCCTTTGCGTGCAAGGGGAATTTTGTCGTTTTAGCTTGGGCGGATACCAGCTAATAAGGCTTAGCCAAATAACTGGGCTATTTTCATACTGATTTAGTTTACCCGTCCGCCCGCCTTTGCTTGAATGTCTGAACTAATCTGTAAAATGGGTTTTATATTTCTCTGCGGCGTCAAAGCGCATAAGCTTTCCGTACTGCTGATAATAAAAACCGTTTATCACGTCTAAAAGTGCCAAATTTCGCACGCCCCATACAATAATCTCGCTCCGCATATAGCGCACCCACATTTCGGCAGCGGCGTTTTCTGAGGCATAAGCCGATTGCGGAAGCTTAATAATCTCATCGTAGTCTTTGTTATAATATGCGCTAATGGCAATTGCGGCAATATCTTGTTCCTCTGCTGCAAATTCCTGCCGTACCAAAATTCGGCAATACAAATCGACATAAGTTACCAGCGCAAGCTTAAAAAAATCGCTGTTTCTATAGTCTTTGGCAACATTCTCCGTATTACGCCTCAAAATGCGTACCAGTTGTTCATAAATGCCTAAAAACATCCCCTGACGATAAATTGCTACAAGATCGTTTTCATCAACGTTTTGGCAATATTTCTGCCAAATGGCTTCATCACGTTGTTTTAAATCAGCTATTTCCATACTCTTATCTCTGCGGCAACACGTTTTCCCACCTGTGCAGTCACAGGTGGGTGGATGGGTAAACTATGATTAACGTGAAAAATAGCCCAGTTATTCGAGCCATGCCTTATATACCTGGCATCCACCCGTTAGGGTGAAATGCCCATATAACAACGTACTCTTGTTTTTAAAGCTCGCAAAGACCAAGAGAGTTGCCCACGTTAATCAGGAGTTTACCTCTCCCTGTCGGAATTGGGCCTTCCGACGCTTGCCAGCATACAGAACATAATTTTAATTTGCAAGCGATTTTGCAAAAAACGGAAAACCCCAGCAGTTCTCTGCTGGGGTTTTCTAAAGACTTATGATTTTTTTATTGTGTTATTTTAGTTTAAGGAATCCTGCAAAGTCTTGCCAACCTTAAATCTGGCAACCTTTTTCGCCGCAACTTTAATCGTTTCGCCGGTGCGCGGGTTGCGAGCCGTAGACGCGGCACGCTTGGAAACAGAGAATGTTCCGAAACCTACCAAACGAATTTCATCACCTTTTTTCAGAGCGGTGGTAACAGAAGCAATAAACGCGTCCAGAGCTTTGGTTGTATCAGCCTTTGTCATACCGGCTTCAGCCGCCATGCTGTCAATCAGTTCATTTTTATTCATAGATAAAACTCCCATATAGATTATATTGCACAGGAATCTAAATAGATTTTTCATTGCGAGTCAATGAAAATAACCATCTTTACCAGTATTTATCTATTTCGTATTAGCTTTTAAAATACTGGTCCGCCAGTTTTTTAGGCATTCTCTTAAAACATCTTGCCGATATTGGTAATTTTGTTTTATAAAAATCCAATAGCTTAGTAATTTTTTCAAAATCATAACACCCGGCCTGTGTTTCCAATTCGTCAATATCATTAACTGATAATTTGGATTCTAAGCTGGCTTCCACAATAGATAATCCGCTGTTACGGCGTGTTTTGAAGAAAAACAGGGCGATTTCAAAACATAAATCGCAGCCTAATTCGGTTGCATAATATCTCGGCATTTCATTCATCTTCATATCCCTCCAAATAAATAACAAGTTTTTCGCCATATAACTTAAGCAACCTGCAAAGCAATTTTAAATCAATAGCTTTTCGGCCTGTTTCTAAGTCATCAATATCTTGTATTCGACATTGAACCTTTGCCGCTGCCTGTTCAATACTCAGTCTTTGTTCATTTCTTGCCCAGTGGAGGGATTCTCCTAATTTGGCCTGACATTCTACGGAAATAAATTTTAACAGTTCTTGCACAACATTCCCTTTCATAAAAAAGACCACCTGAAAGGTGGTCGGGTATGTCGCCAAAATCACTATCTTGAAAATGATCCTCTGACCTTTAACGCAATATCGTAGGCAAAACCTCCGACATTCGTCTGTTGTATAGTCGGAAGCATCCCGACCTTACATCAAGTCGAGATATTTGCCTTATACAAAAAGGCTGACGAGAAATATCGTCCCGTCAAGATAAAATTCTTTGATAGCGGAGTTGGCGAACTCCAACAACCAAATGTGGGGAGGCAATCATTTTTAGACTTTGACAATCTTTAAAAATTGCCCGCAACTCGTTTGTTTACTTGGGTTTTGTAAAAATATTTAAAATAACCGTTTTTAGACTCAATAGTGATAAAATGAGCATTTTTAACGGTTATTTTTAGACTCTTTTGATTAAAATTTGCGCAATTATGGTTTTCTGATAATAAGCTTCAATTTTCCGACAATTTTGAATTTATCGCCTTCTTCTTCGGGGATGAGGCTCCAATTCTCATAATCAGAGTTAAGGCTCTTTATTTTTATCTCGCGCCCGATTTTTTGTAATTGTTTGATATAACAATGGTTTTCATAAGAAAAAACATAAATATTGTCGTCTTCAAATGTTGTAATGCCTGTATCAACGATTGCCGTATCGGACGGGAGAAGCTTAGGCTTCATAGAATCCCCTTTAATAAATACGCCAACGCAGCTACTTGAAAGTTCATAGAGCTTCAAAAATTCATCGGATAAAACAATTTCAGAGTGTACGAACTCATCGTCTACAAAACATCCGGGACCTGCAGATACAGAAATGTCATAAATTTTTATCGCAGTAGTATTGTGCTTTATAATAACATTGTCTTTTTCGTATTTGTTACCGCGGCCATAGACCAACCATTCAAAGCTTATTCCTTTAAAACGTAACAAAGAAATAATTGTATTAAACGGTGGTGTTGATTTGCCCGTAATATAACGGGCAAGCATATCTTTATCCTTACCAGCAACAATAGCTGCAGCTTCCCGATTTGGGAAATCGTTATCAATTATATCTTTTAATCTTGTTCTAACTTTTTCATCGAAAGATAGAACTTCAGAGTTTACAGCCATACAAAAAAACTTTCATTATATTTCAATGTCTTATAGTAAAACATTGAAAAAATTAAGTTAGAACCTAATTTTTTAAGTTGACAACCTAATAAATTAGGTTATATGTTAGTTTTGTGAATAGAAACTAACATTATTTTTTAATAAAAAACTGGCGCCAACCAGTCTTTTTATAGAGAGCAAAAAAATGACAAGAGATATTGCTGTATATATCAAGAACCGCCTCAAACAAAGAGGAACTTCATTGTCTGAACTTGCCAGAAATGCTGGCTTTTCAGCATCTGAAGTCCAAGGTTCTTTATATCGTCCTATTTTTTTCGGAGAGCAAATCATCGCTGAATTTTTGAATATTCATCCGATGCAACTCTGGCCAAACAGATATGACGAAAACGGCAGACCTCTGCATCCACATGCTTCCGCTAAAAAACTTAAACCGTTTTGTCCTAAAAGTAAAGAAAAATAATGGAGTAGGGAGAATGATAAAATCGTTTTATAGCATTCAGGAATTGTTAGAGCTTGAAATTCCTGGCTTACCGAAGACGCAAAGAGGGCTACTCAAGAAAGCTGAAAGAGAAAACTGGACGAGCCAAGAACGGAATAAATTAGGTGGCGGCCGCGAATATGCAGTCGATTCTATGCCTGAAGATGTTAAAAACCACATATTTGCCATTAGCATGGGAAATGACAACAATATTATTGAATATGAGAAGGACAAACTAGTCCAAAATCAAGCGATTAAAATTGAGGAGCTAAAAACCTATCAAAGGGACGTTATAGATGCCCGAGCCCTAATTCTGACTGAAATTGATAATATGTCAAAGGCTTGCGGCGGTGTGAATAATGCCATAGAGAGATTTAAGAGCCTAATCGCAGCCGATACAATTTCCGATACAATTAGAAATGCTTTGATAAAGGCGAATGCCAAAAGTGGCGGCCGACCGGTTAAAATAAGCCGTGCGACAATTTTTAACTGGCGCAAGGCAGTAAAAGAAAACGGCACAATGCTGGCGTTAGCTCAAAAGGAGGTTCGGGAAGCTGACTGGCCTGTTTGGGGAGATGCCTTATTAAAATTATGGCAACGGCCGCAAAAGCCGTCACTGGCATTTTGCATGCGGGAACTTGCTTGTAATTTTCCGGATAAGAAAAGTTTACCGTCATATTCAGCAGCACAACGTTTTTTAAAGAAGTTACCGCCCCAAGTATTGAATAAAGGACGACTGGGAAGCAGGGAACTAAAAAAATTTAAGGCCTATATTTCACGCGACACGTCAAATTTATGGCCGACAGCGGTTTATACGGCAGATGGACACACCTTTGATGCGGAAGTGCAAAACCCGCTGACGGGAAAGCCTTTCCGCCCTGAAATTACTACCGTTATAGACGTTTATACCCGCAAGGTCGTTGGTTGGTCTGTCGATTTAAGCGAACGTACTAATTCCGTTTATATGGCACTTGTTCGTTCAATTATTACACACGGTATTCCGGCAATTTGGTATGTTGATAACGGCAAGGGGTTTAACAACCGTTGTTTTGATGACAATCTTGTCGGTTTATTCGCCCGCTTAGGCATCGAGAAAAAGAACTCTATCGCGTATAATTCGCAAGCCAGAGGAATAGGCGAACGCATACACCAGACAATCTGGGTACGCGCCAGTAAGGAGCTTGCAACCTATATGGGAGTGGATATGGATGCCCAGGCTAAACAAGCTGTATTTAAGAAAACCCGGAAAGATATTGCGACAGTAGGCGCTTCAAAGCTCTTAATGAGTTGGCCGGAATTTAAGGATTTTTGCAATAAACGCGTGGAATTTTACAATAACCAGCCGCATCGCAGTCTGCCTTGTATAACAGAAATTATAAACGGACATAGCCGTCGGCGCAATATGACCCCGTCCGAATTTTGGAATGGCTGTGTTCGCAACGGTTTTGTCGCTGACAAGTTGACCCCGGCGGAAATCCGCGACCTGTACCGTTATTATGAAATTCGCAGAACCACCCGCGGTTTGATTTCTTTGTTCAGTAACAGCTATTTTTCAAACGACTTGGTGCCATATCACGGCAAGGACGTCGCCGTAGCCTATGATGTTTTGGACGGTTCAAAAGTCTGGGCTTATGAACTAGTTGAATTAAACGGGGAACGAAAGCCGGGAAAATTAATTTGTGAAGCTATTTTTGAAGGCAATTCCCGCGAGTATTTCCCAATTAGCCGGACAGAATGGCAAAACAAAAAACGAGCCGAAGGCCGAATTAAACGCCTGCAAGGCCACATGGACGATGTTGAAGACGAGCTGCGCCAAAAATTTATTGAAGGCCGCACGGTTGATATTGAAGAGCTGACTAATAAGCCGGAATTTTTACCGGAGCCAGCTCCACAAATAGAGAAGAAAACCGTTACCGCTTCACCAAAATATAATGGCGACCGCCCAGTGTTCAACGATGATGTCGCCTGGGCAAAGTGGATGCTGGAAAATCCGGCAAAAATCACCAGTCACGATAAAGAGAATTTGTCTTCTATGCTGAAAAAGCCTGAAGTAGTCATGCTGTTTGAAGCTGAAGACCTGAGTGTTCCGGATTTAAGAACACTCGCCAAAGAAAAAGGCCCGGTTTCTCACACAAACCAAGCCTGATATGTAAACATATTAAAGGAATTATAGGAATGAAAAACGAATTTGTAAAGACAAAAAATGTTAAAAGCTTCCTGAATGCGTTGTCTGCGTTGTCACAGCGCGGAGCAAAAGAAGCCTGTTTGATGGTCGTTGACGGCAAACCGGGGCTGGGCAAAACCCACGCCTTAAACTGGTGGGCTATCAGGAACGAGTGCGTTTATATCCGAGCTAAAAAGGAGTGGACGCCTAACTGGATGATGAAAGATTTAATTATGTCTTTGAACGAAATTCCGGTTTTCTCGTTTGAAAAAATGTTCCGCCAGGCTCTTAATCTGCTGGCGCAGAGGGCAGCAGATGCTGACCGCGACGGGAAAGTTTTTGCCGTGGTAATTGATGAAGTGGATTATATTTCCCGGTCGCAAAAACTGCTGGAAACAATCCGCGATTTGTCTGACTTTCTGGAAATTCCTTTTATTTTGGTAGGGATGGGGGTAATTCGCCACAATTTAACCAAGTTTCAGCAGATAGCCAGCCGGGTGGGGCAGTATGTTGACTTTGTTCCCCTTGACATTGACGACACAAGCGAGCTTATCCGGAAGCTTTGCAATGTTGAAGTGGAAGACAAACTAATAGCTTTTACTCATAATGTTACCGGCGGTTATGTCCGGGAAATAAAAGAAGCCATTGCGTCCATTGACCGCTTTGCCAGCCGGAACCCCGATATAAAAACGGTTACCTTTGAAATGATGGACGGCCAGATTTTAATGAATGACCGTAAAAACTCTAAGCCGATTTATGTGAGGGCATAAAGTATGAGCGGGAGGGTAATTAATAAAGTCTTTTCTTCCTTGGGTGTTCAGGCAAAGACATTCGACGATATTTGCAATGACATGGAAGAGAAAAGAAAAAGCATCAGTCAGGCACTTTGCCGCCTTATTCAGCTGGAAGTTGCCGAGCGGCAGGAAAGCGGAATTTATAAGCTGACGGAAAAAGGTCTCAGTCTAAAAACGAGCGGTCAGGAAATAAAATTTACCTCCGGGCCGAGCAAAGGAAGCTACCGACGCGTAACACCCGGCAAAAATTCTCTGCGTTCCAAAGTCTGGCGGCTGATGCGTCTGCAAAAGAAATTTACGATTGACGAACTGATGGGACTGGCTGTTGACGGCAATGAAAAACTACCGAGAAACAATATCAGCCTTTACGTTAATGCCTTAAAACGCGCCGGTTACCTGTTTGAGCTGAAAGCGAAAGAGAAGGGAACTGCGCCGACGTCAAACGGTTTCAAGCGTTACAGCTTGCTAAAAGACACCGGCAACAAGGCACCGATATTGCGACGGGAGCTGAAGCAGATTTATGACCCGAACACGGGGGAGGTTGTGTCATGGCAAGTCTAGCGTATGAAATCTGCCGCCGGGAAGTCAGCAAGGCCGGTTCCATTGATCCGGTAGCCAAAAAACTTGGGTATGCCCGTTCTTCGCTGAACCTGTATTTACTTGGCCGCTACCCGGCAAAATCAACCGAGAACATCGAGAAAAAGATTTTGGCAACGTATACGTCAAAAATCCTTTGTCCTTTCACTAACAAAATCATTGAACAAAAGGAATGCGACGAAATCGTAAGCCAAAACATAAACACCGGCAATCCGGTTTTGTTCAAGTTGCAGCAATTCTGCAAGACATGCCCGGAACGTCTGAAAAACAACCGAAAAGAAGAATTTAAACGCAAATTTGAAGGAGAAACTTTATGTTAAACGCAAAAACAAAACAAGACAATTTAGAAATTCTGGCGACGAAAATCGACGAGGTCAGAGCTGAAAATGCAGAGATGCTTAAAAAAATTGAGCGCAACAACAATTTTCTGTCTTGTATCAGCTACAATCTGAGAGATGTCATAAAACGGACTAATCCACGCGAAGTATTGAGACCTCAACAAAACAATTTTGCTGAACAGGTTTTATTGCTGGCTCTGGGCGCTATCGCGGACAAAATTAAAGTCGAAAATGTAAGGAGAAACTAAAATGTCAGAAGTTGGTGGAATTGCAGCCGACCGGCTGCGCAGCCTGATTGAACGGGTAGAACGTCTGGAAGAGGAGCAGAAAGCGCTTGCTTCGGACATTCGCGACATCTTTGCCGAAGCCAAAGGGGCGGGTTTTGATGTCAAGATTATGAAAGAGATTATCAAGCTCCGCAAGATGAATGTCGCCGACCGCGACGAAAAGGAATTTTTGCTGGAAACATACCGCAAGGCTTTGGATATATAGGGGGATTTTATGACAGAATTTAATAAAGACGATTTTATGGAAAATGCTCAGGGTATGCTGGTACCCAAGTCGCAAATCAAACCGATTGACATGCTCCGGAATGACGTTGTCAACAATCTGATTGCAAAGGCAAAAGCCCAGTCCGAGCAAATTAAAAGCTTTAAGGAATTTGCTTTCGACGAGATTGCCCAGTTTATCAGCATTTCAGCCGAACAGTATAATCTGAAGACCAAAGGCAAGAAAGGCAATGTAACGTTAATCTCTTTTGACGGCCGTTACAAAATAGAACGGGCCTACGCCGATAAAATCGCGTTTGACGAGCAATTGCAAATTGCCAAAGAGAAAATTTACGAGTGCATTCAAAACTGGTCGGCCGGCGCCAATTCAAAACTAATCAGTATGGTGAATTTTGCTTTTCAGACCGACAAGAAAGGCCAGGTATCTGCCGACAGGATTTTAGGGCTGCGGCGTTTGAAAATTCAGGACGAGAAATGGCTGGAGGCTATGATGGCACTGTCCGAGAGCATTAACGTCGTATCTTCAAAAGGATATGTCCGTTTTTATGAGCGGGTCGGCGACAGCGACTGCTGGAAGCCTATCCCCTTAAATATTGCGGCGGATTAGAGCAGATTTTCAATCTCCAAATAAAAAAAATCGTATTAACAGAACCCCGGGAGGATGCCATGTAACCGAAATTTAAGCTAGCGAAGACGAAACGGCGGTGTTTTTATCCGCCGTCCGGCAGAGAATAACCGCCTGCCGCTGATGAGTCAGGTTAAAAAAGGATTTAACAATGCAAGACGAACGCAAAAAACTTTTGGGAAAAGTGCATATCGCCAAAAAAGACCTCGGTCTTGATGACGATACATACCGCCGGCTGTTGAAAAATGTTACCGGTCGGGAAAGCGCTTCCAAATGCACCGTTCGCCAGCTGATTGACGTTGTCAAATATATGAGGGAACGCGGTTGGTCAGAAAACGGCAAACGACCCGAAAAAGCAGAGTTAAGTCCTTCGGTCAAGAAAATTTACGCGCTTTGGGGCGTTCTGCAAAAGCTTGGCAAAGTCAAAAACCGCAATCCGGAGATTTTAGACCGGTTTGTGGCCAGATTAACCAAGAAAAGCAGTGTAAAGGCATTGCCTGCACGGGAAGCATACAAGGTTATTGAGGCCTTGAAAAAGATAATAGAGAGGGCAGAAAATGGTGCAAAATGATAAAATAATTTTTATTCAGGAAGTTGCCGACGTAACTTCCAACCGTTTCGCCATCAAGCTGGTCGAGTTGTTTCGCGGGCAGCGGATTTATATTCCGTCAAAAATGCCGCACCCAAAACATAAATTGTGCCAACTGCTCACCAAAGAAGAACTGGAGGTTTTAATTGACAATTTCAAAGGCAATCAGATTGACGTGCCGATGAGCGTTGTCAACGAAGCCCCGCATCGTCGAGCCAAGATTTTGCAGCTGCGGAAAAAACACTATTCCATAAACGACATAGCCGCACAGGCCGTCTGCGGCCGGCGCTGGGTTTTGGAAGTGCTGCGCCGCGCCCGCCAAAGGGAGGAAAGCAACAAAAATCAAGGCGAATTGTTTTAACCAAAGGAGGAATTTATGTCTAAAGACCCGAAACGCGTATCATTGATGTATAAACCCGGCACCAAAGAGTGGGAGGCACAATATAATATGTTGCTGGATGATGGTGTTACCTGCGAAGATTGTATTCATTGTACGGACAACGGTTCCTGCTGCGGTATATTCGGCGGTTCTAAAACCAACACAAAATGCCAGTTCTATCCGAGCTGCTTTGTTGCAAAAAAGTCTAAAAACAAGTGAAAATCACAAATAATTTTGTTTTAATTATGCTGTTTTATCATTAAAAAGTTTATCATACAGTTGGTAAAAATTAAAATGAAAGCCAGGCTGAATACCGACAGGTATTTCAATAATTTCTCCGGTTCGCTTATTTACCCAGGATTTTAGCAAAATATCAGGGGTTTTATTTATCTGATATTCTGGTTTTGCTAATTCCCAAGCAGCTATTTGCCGAACCGAGCAGTTACAGTTCCAACCGTTGGGCGGAAAATAACAGTCAAACCAAATGTTATTAGCTGCTAAGACCATATTATGCCATTGTTTATGGTCAGTGCAATAAACGCCGGGGATATTAGTTTTATACTGTAATACCGGAAAAGCCGAAAAAGCATCGCGGATACGTTTTCCCTCCATAATGCTGTAAAAAATATTGATATTAGCATTATAGATAAGCATTAAGCGCCTGCATGAAATGAACTTGCCGTTTTGTACCCATTTTTTACGCTTATATGGAGAGTTGCTTGTAATATTATAGCCGATTTTTAATAATTCAGGCTCCACGGCAGATAAAAAAGAGGAAACCCCCTCATCAAAAACCTTGTAGAATACTTTTTTAAGCGTTTTTTCAAGGCTGTTTTGTGGCCGTGTTTGCATTGCGTAGACAACCATATCGCCGTGCCATACCTTTTCCCAGCCAAAGCCAACCAACGACGGAAACATTTTTTGAAAGTTTTTGCGAACGGTTTGATAAAGCATAATATTCTTCCTTTTCGCCAAGCCTAAAACAAAATTTTCAACAAGTAAATGAGTATTTTTGTATATCTAATTGTAATAAATAACTAATTGAAAATAAACAAAATTATTCAGATTTTTTAAGTTTTTGTTAGGGCTTTGGTGCTAAAAAGTCTAAAAACGGTCGTAAAATTATTGATTTTTTAACCATTGACGGGTAACCTGAAAGCCTAAAAACAAGTTATCAGCGGCTTTCACACCCCGTCAGCGTGTATTTTTTATGCCTATGGCGTGGATGAGAGCTGAAAATATCCAATATCAGCCAAAGCATTCTGATAACTGCTTTTAGTGAGTCCACGCCGCCCTCATATTTGACGGCTATTCTAAGAAAGTTATCAAAATGATTAATAATTTAGTTCAAATTTCCGATAATAACCAACTCACCACCACCAGCTTAAAAATTGCCGAGCGATTCGGCATGGAACACAAAAATGTTTTGCGTAAAATTCAAGCTCTTGAAATGCCGGCAGATTTTCAACAGCTCAATTTTAAGCTGTTGCAAGAAGTCACAAAAGTTGGCAATGGTGGGTATAAGAAAAATCCCTATTATGAAATCACTTTTGACGGTTTCACGCTGTTGGCAATGGGCTTCACCGGCCAAAAGGCGATGAAGTTCAAAATCGACTTCATCAAAGCCTTCCGCGCCATGGAAGCCGAGCTGAGGAACCGCAAGCCGACTTTTACTGAGGCGCTGCTCGGTTCCCGTGAGCTGAAAAAGGAAAATCAGGCGCAAAAAGCCCTGATTGCCGATATGTCGGCCGAACTCCTGAAATGCCGTCCGCTGTGGCGCCGGGTATTGAAATACAAAAGGCTGGGGCTTTCAACCGCCGAAGTCTGCAAACTGGTCGGACGTTCACGCAGTTCGGTCAAGGCTTACTCGGCTGCCATGCGCAAATACGGGATGCTGTCGCCGCTGCCGCAATCGGCCAGACAGCTGGCATTGAATTTCACCGCAGCCGAAACCGTTACCAGTATTGCCTTTCGGGGAGAATAAGTCATGGAAAATATTTTTTCGCAAAAGCCAGCCGACCGGTTGGCTGATGCTCAGGCTTTGCTGGAATTGCTGGCTATGGCGGCATCTCCGCGCGAAAATGAGGAAATAGGGCTTTACCGAGAACGTGCGGCAGGGTTTTGCTGTTGCCTGCGTATCATCAGTGAACTGATAACGCTGCCGGAGAACGAAAATGCGTAAAATAGAAATTATCATTGTCGGCATAGCGTTGGAGTTTGCTTTTTTAACCGTCATTTTCGGTTTTTTTAACCTTAATATACTGGAGGTGCTTCATTGGTAAAAAATAAGTTGCTTTTAAAAAAGAAATATGATTATTAAATAAATGTACCCTATTGAAAGGGGTATCTTTTTGGGTGAACAATTCCCATTAAGGTTTCCGGCGGAAACATATAACCTCGCAGGTAGATGAATCTACTTGCGGGGTTTTTTGTTATGGAGAGTTCTTTAACCTTAAAAGGCAGCACGTTCGGGCGGGCTTTCAACAATTCCCTCGGCCACGAGGGCGGTTTCGTTGATGATCCGGATGATGCCGGCGGTGCCACCAAATACGGCATTTCTTTGCGTACTTATAAAAAATATCATCCGGACGCAACGGCACAGAATATTAAAGATATGACGCTTGATGAGGCAAAAGTGTTTTATCACCAGCATTTTTGGCTGCCGAACCGTTATAATGAAATCAAAAACGAAGACCTGGCAGTCAAGATATTTGATGCAGCCATCAATACCGGCCCCGCCCAGGCGCACCTCTGTTTGCAGCGGGCGCTTAACTGTGTCGGCTTTAAGCTCAAAGAAGACGGACGCCTTGGCGATAAGACGCTGGAGGCGCTTAATTATACCGGTTCGCCGGAGTGGGGATTCGCAATCCTCTGCGCCTATCGTTCCGAGTTGGCCGGATTTTATCGGCTGTTGGCGGAAACCAAGCCGAAAAATAAAAAGTTCTTAAACGGCTGGCTGAAGAGGGCGTATTCATGACCGATATTGTCGATATTGCCACCGTTGAAATCAGCCGGGAAATGGAAAGTAAACTCGGCCGGAGAAAGTTCCGGTTCAGGGCGTTAAAGCGTTCCCGTCAGTTTTGCGCCGAATGCGGAGAACCGATTCCGAAAGAACGGCAGCAGGCCGTTCCCGGCTGCCGTTTTTGTGTTGATTGTCAGGAAGAAAAGGAAAGAGCCAAACATGCAATACGATAAAGAGCTTTATCAAAACGTCGGCAAAATTATGGGCACGTTGGAAAGTATGGATAAGCGCCTGTCCCGGATTGAAAAACGACAGGACGAGGCAATGAAAAAGGTTGCCCGCAATTCAATGATCTGCTCCGGCGTGTTCAGCGTTATGACGGCTGTTGTCATTGCCAAACTTAAAAGCATGACGGGAATGTAGGGAGAAACAAATATGGCCTACGGATTAAGACAGAAGAACGAGGTCAAGAAAAATTATACAAACCGGATGCTGCCGTTGACTCAGGCGGCAAAACTGGCCAATGTTCCGGTTAGCACCGCCCGCCGCTGGAAATCCGAGGCTCTTGCCCGCGGGGAAGACTGGGACGAGCTGCGCGCCGCTTCGGCAATAACATCCGGCGGCCGCGACGATTTGATGAAGACGATTGTCAACAATTTTGTCGTTATGTTTCAGTCGACGATGGACAGTCTGCAGAAAGCCGAAAATATGCCGCCGGAAACCAAGGTTGACGCCCTGGCGTCGTTGTCGGACGCTTTTGCCAAAACAATGAAGTCCGCCGGTGCCGCCAGTCCGGAACTGTCCCGGCTGGCGATTGCCAACGACATTATCCAGCTGATGGGCGATTTCGTGCGCGAAAAGTACCCGCAGCATATCAACGCTTTTATTGAAATTCTGGAACCTTTTGGCGAGGAGGTGAGCCGCAACTATGGCCGATAAGCTTTCAAAATCAGAGTTCAAAAAGTCCTTAAAGGAATACGCCGCCCAGTTCAAATTGCAGATTGAGAGTATGAACGACGGCTTTGATATTTCCCCGGCAGCCTGTCAGACCCGGCGCAAGCGGGCTTTTAACGATTTCGAGTTCTTCAGCCGCACCTACTTCCCGCACTATATCCGGCAAAAGGAAGACGAAAAAACGGGGAAAATGCGCGACGTTGAACCGGCATTGTTTCATAAATGGTGTTATGAAAACCTGCCGCGCATTGTCAAATTAAAAACGAGCGTCAGTCAGGTCATTGCCGCGTCCCGCGGCGAAGCCAAATCCACTTATATTATGATTTTTACAATATATTGTATATGTTACGGATTGAAACACTATATTTTGTTTATTCAGGACGTTTACGAACAAGCGGCGATTATGATTGAAAGCATCAAGGCCGAGCTGGAGTTCAACCAGCGGCTGAAGGCGGATTTTCCTGATATATTCGGCAAAAGCGACATCTGGAAAGAGGGTGTCTTTGTTACCCGTAATAATATTAAAGTACACGCCCGCGGCGCCGGACAGAAAATCCGCGGCCTGAAACACGGCGCCTATCGTCCCGACCTGGTGGCGCTGGACGATATAGAAAACGACGAACTGGTAGAAAACCCGAAAAACCGCGACAAACTGCAAAACTGGCTCAATAAGGCGGTTAAAAACCTGGGCGAGGCCGGAGCCAAGTTTGACGTTATCTATATCGGCACCATACTCCACTACGATTCGGTTTTGGCGCGCACAATTAACAATCCGATGTGGAACCATATTGTTTTTAAGGCAATTATGCAGTGGCCGGAAAATAAGCCGTTGTGGGACGAGTGGGAAGAAACGCTGCGCAATCTCGGGCATTCGGCGGCGGACGCCTTTTATCAAAAGCATAAAACCGCTATGGACAAAGGCGCGGTTCTGAGTTGGCCGGACAAACGTAATCTGCAATATTTGATGGAAAAGCGCATTGAAGTCGGGCATTCGGCGTTTGACGCGGAATATCAGAACGACCCGCTTTCCGGAGAAGATGCGACTTTTACCAATTTCACGTTTTGGAATGTTTTATCGGAACCGCTTGTCATGTACGGCGCGGTGGATCCGTCTTTGGGCAAGGCCGGCAAGACCCGCGACCCGTCGGCCATCCTCATCGGCGGCTACAACCGCCATGTCGGACACCTGAAATTGTTTGAAGCCGCTATCAAAAAGCGGCTGCCGGACAAGATTATTGCCGATATGATTTATTATCAAAAGAAATATAACTGTGTCATGTGGTTTGTGGAAACGGTGCAGTTTCAGGAGTTTTTGCGTACCGAGGCCATCCGCCGCGGGCAGGCGGAAGGGGTGTTGTTGAACTGCATTGCGGTTCAGCAGAATGTTGACAAGGATTTGCGCATTCAGAGCCTGCAGCCGCACGTCAATGACGGCACGATAGAGTTCCACCCGTCGCTGACGGCACTTGTCCAGCAAATGAAGCACTGGCCGAAGGTCGACCACGACGACGGCGTTGACTGCCTGCATATCCTTTGGAGTAATGTCGTCAAATATGGCGGCGGCGGTCAGACTGTCATCAAAACGCTTGAGGATTTCCGGGGAACTTCCCTGTTCAACCACGGGCTGCGTATCGGCCGTATGAATATTTTTGAAGGGGTTTGAGATGAAAAAGTCTAAAAACAAACGCATAAAAGCGCAAAGCAAAGTATCGGTTCAGCTTGTCCGTTCCGAACTGGCCAGTTCGGTCGAATACCAGATGAGCCGCGGCTACAGCGACATTGCCCGCCCTGATGATGATATTTTGAAAAAACACGGCTACAATGTCAAAATATACCGCAGTCTTTTGAGCGACGAACAGGTCAAAGCCTGTTATCTGAACCAGCGGATTGCCGGTGTCATCGCCGCACCATGGAGCATTATTCCGGCCGGAGATACCCCGCAGGACGAGGAAATTGCCGAGTTTGTCAAAAACAATCTGGAACGGCTGAATTTTAACGAAATCTGCCGCAAAATGCTGTATGCCACCTGGTACGGCTTTCAGGTCGGAGAGATTATGTGGGGCGTCGAAGACGGCAAAAATGTAATTGCCGACATCAAAGTCCGCAATATTGAGCGCTTTAATTTCAAAAACACCGGCGAGCTTTATCTGATTCGCAATTATTCGGAAAAGGAGCTGATGCCCGACCGCAAGTTCTGGGTTGTCAAAAATTCCGGCGACAATGATGACGACATATACGGCCTCGGGCTGGCGCACGTCTGCTACTGGCCGGTTTATCTCAAGCGTAACGGCTTAAAGTTCTGGTCTATTCTGGTCGAGAAGTTTGCCGTTCCGACGGCAGTCGGCAAATATCCGCAGCTGGCCAGCAACGAGGTCATCAAAAAAGTGCTGTCCGCGCTTGACAGCATTGCGACCGAAACGTCAATCGCCGTTCCGGAGGGAACCGAAGTCCAGCTGTTGGAGGCGGTTAAGTCATCGGGCGGTGACCACGAGAAATTTTGCAAATACCTTGACCAGATTCTGGCCAAAGCCATTTTAGGGCAGGACGGCACGTCGGAAAACGGCCGTTATGCCGGAACGGCAGAAGTGCAGGAAAACGTCAAGGATTTGATATTAAAATCCGACGCCGATTTGCTGTGCGAGAGCTTTAACCGCGTCATTGCCTGGCTGGTAGCCTGGAACTGGCCGGAAGCCCAGCCGCCGAAGCTGACGCGCAGTTTTGAGGTTCCGGAGAACTTAAAAGAAGCCGCCGAGCAGGATTCTATTATCTGCGGCATGGGCTTTAAGCCGACTTTGAAGCATATTCAGGATAAGTACGGCGGCGAGTGGCAGGAGGCTTCTTCCGCGCCGGTTCAGGCCGGAGCAGGGGCTGAGTTCGCAGAAGCCGAAGACGATACGCCGCTTGCCGCCGCGGCGGACGAGCTGGCGGAAGACTGGGAAGAGGTTTTGACGCCGATGCTGGAACCGGTCCAAAAACTGGCGCAAAATTGCACCTCTTATGAAGAGTTCGGCGACAGGCTGCTGGAAGCCTATCCGGAGATGGACGCGGCAAAACTGACGGAAAGTCTGGCAAAAGCCCAGTTTCGTGCCAAAATGAACGCCCGTGCGGGAGTTAAAAAACATGGCTGACAAAATCGGAACGGCGGCGGAATTTAAGGCGATAGCCCCGGAAGCGGCAATGCGCTGGTTCAAAAGTAAAGGCTATGCTTTCGGTTTTGACTGGCGGGACGTCTGGAAAGAGGAACACGCCATTGCTTTTACGGTTGCCAAAGCGGCCAGTCTTGATATTTTGCAGGATATTCGTAGCGAGCTGGAAAAGGCACTGGCCGAGGGTACCGGATTCGATGAGTTTAAGGCCAATTTGCAGCCGCGGCTTGCGGCCCGGGGGTGGTGGGGCAGACAAAAGCAAAAAGACCCGCTGACCGGAGAGGTCAGAGAAGTGCAGCTGGGCAGCCCCCGCCGCCTGAAGATTATTTATGACACAAACATCAATCAGGCCTACAACGCCGGAGAGTGGGAACGCATTGAAGACGCCAAGGCGGCCTTTCCGGCGCTGCAATACAAAAACAACGACCCGGCCAAAGCCCGCCCGACGCATCGCCAGTGGCACAACCGGGTGTTTTGGGTTGACGACCCGTTTTGGAATGTCTGGACGCCGTCCAACGGCTGGAATTGCAAGTGCTGGCTCAGGCAGATATCCAAAGCCGAGATAGACAGCGGGCTTGTTCACGTAGAAGGTTCGCCAAAGCTTGAATATGTAACCTATCATAACAAACGCACCGGCGAAACGACCAAAGTACCCAAAGGCATCGACCCGGGGTTTGACTATAACGTCGGCAAAGCCCGCGCCCGGGCATATACCCCGCCGCCTTTGGGCGGTCTGCCGGAAACCTGCCAAAACCGTACGGCAGAGCTGCCGCCGTTACCCAAAGGCAGCAAGTTGCCTAAAAACGCCTTTTTGCCCGGTAATCTCAAAGATGAAGACTATATTAATGCCTTTTTGGCCGAATTTGGGGTAAAAATGGGGAAAACTGCGTATTTTGAAGACAAAGTTGGCGACATTATGCCGGTTAACGAGGAGCTTTTCCGCGACCGCGTCCATCATACTTTTAAATCCAACAAGCAAGGGCGTGGCAAGTATATGAAGCTTTTGGCCTCCGGTCTTAAAGAACCGGACGAAATCTGGCTGCAATGGATTAAAGGGGCAACCGGCGCCTGGATACTTAAAAAACGGTATATAAAAGTCTGGGAAGCCGCCGACGGCTCGCACTGTCTGACGATTTTTGACCGCCTGAAAGACGGCTGGCGCGGCACGACGTCGTTTCCGCCCAAATCCGAACAAAGCCCGGAATTACGCGAAAAATATATTGACCAGTTCCGCGACGGATTGCTTTTGTATAAAAAAAAGAGTTCAGAATAACCTGAAACCATGCCATGCAGGGGCATAATCTGCTGCAGCTTCTGCGGATGTTGCCTGCACAACCACTCATCTGCCAATCAGGGCTATTCTGAACTATACACATATTATAGGGCAATTATTTTAATTTTCAAGTTTTTTCGGCAGGCAGAACGAAAAGCCGTTTTTTTGCGGCTGTAAAACGCATGGTTCAAAAAAAACGGGCAGTTTATCATAAAAACGGAATTCCCCCTGTTAGTGGGGTGTTAGTGGCGCAGTAAATGCCTATATAAAATAAGTCCGGATGTCAATACCGCTTGACAACCGGGTATAAATGTTTTAAGCAAAAAGCACAAGGCTCGCAAATTTGCGGGCCTTTTTTATTTTGGGTGCAGACTTCCCATTATTAAAAGAACAAAACTTCAATATCTTGGCTTCAGAGGCAACAACCTGTGGAGAAAAGAAATTGACAAAGTTTATTGAAATATTCAAGCCCGGCAATCACATTGCCGCCGACGGCAGCAGCGCCGACTTTTCGGATGCCGCCGTTGCCGACATTGCCGACAGCTACAATCCGGACATTCACGAAGCGCCGGTAGTCGTCGGCCACCCCAAAACCAACGCTCCGGCGTTCGGCTGGATTAAAAGCGTCGTATTTGACAAGGACACTAAAAAGCTTAAAGCCGTTCCCGGACAGATGAATCCCGACTTCGTTGAGGCGGTTAAAAGCGGCGCCTACAAAAAAATTTCCGTTTCCCTGTACGGGCCGGAATCTCCCAACAATCCGCTGCCCGGCCACTATTACCTGCGCCATGTCGGTTTTCTGGGGGCGCAGCCGCCGGCAATCAAAGGGCTGCAGGCGGTAGAATTTGCCGAAAACGAACAAACCCTTGACTTTGAAACCGATTTCAGCGAACGCGACCTTGCCTATAACGACAAGGCCTTAGCACGGGTTTTGCGCAATTTAAAAAATTTTTTCATCGACAAATTCAGCCAGGAAGAGGCCGACCGGGCTATTTCCGAGTACGATATTGAAGGTATTTCAAGCTCGGCCGAGCAGGTTTTGAGCGAACAAAAAGCCGAAACCGCTTTTGCCGAAGCAGGCGCTGCCGCTTCCGAAACGCCGACAGTCCCAGCCGCCCCGGAAACTCCGGCGGATGCCGGAACCCCGGAGGCTTCTTCCGCCGCTGCCGAAACATCCGCCAATGAAGAGCTGGCAGCGGAAAAAAGCAAATCCGCCGCCCTCAAAGCCGAGCTGGACAGCCTCAAAGCCGAACAGCAGGCGAGAGAAGACCGGGAGTTTGTTGAAGAACAGATAAAAACCGGGCATCTGCTGCCGGCAAACAAACAGCGCATGCTTGAGTTTATGGCGTCTTTGTCCACGGCCGGCTGGGAATTTTCCGAAAACGACAGTCCAAACCAGAAAGAATTTTTTAAGAAATTCGTCGCCGCCCTGCCGGTTCAGATTGAATATGCGGAAGTTTCCGGCGGTGCCAAAGCCCCCGATACCGATTTTGAGGATGCGGAGGTACTGGCGGCCGCAGCCGAAAAGTACCGTAATGATGAAGCGCTCAAAGGCCGGCAGCTGAGCTTTGCCGAAGCCGTGCGCGAAGTGAAAGGATAAGCCGATGCCAAGACCAAGGAAAAAAAGCGCGGCAGCGGAGGGCATTATGCCGCCGGAAGAAAAGGGCGCCGAGCCGTCCGGTTCAACGGTAAAAATTAAGCTGGCTGAAAGGCTGGAGCTGGCGGCACGTATTCAAAAGACCGCCGCCGTGTTGGAAGAAATGCTGCAAACGCTTAAAAAGGCCGGCTGCCGCAAAGAACTGCTGGAACGTGCCCGGGAAGGGCTGGAGCTTGGCATTCTGGCGTCCATGTGGGCGTTGGATTATGTCGACGACAACGGCAATATTATTCTGATTAACCACCATGAACAGCAAAGGAAGGAAGACAATGAGCATAATTAAACCCTACACCGCGGAAGCAGACATTGAAGGCAACCGCTTAGTTACATTCGGTACTGAAGAGGGCAGCGTTAAAGCCGCCGCCGCGGCAACCGACGTTGTTATCGGCCGCACCTGTTTTTGCGGCGCCGTTGTCGGGACAACCGTTGATATCGACCACGGCCGCTACGGTGAAGTCAAACTTGGCGGAACGGTAGCCCGCGGCGACGAGTTGACCGCCGGTGCGGACGGCTGCGCCGTTAAGGCGGAAAGCGGCAACAAAATTGCCGGCATCGCTTTGGAAGCCGGCGTCAAGGATGACGTCATCCACGTTTTAATGAAATAAGCAGGAGAAAATACAGATGGTTAAACAAGTTTTTGAACCGGATACCGAACTGACGGCAATTGCCATCGGCTATAAAAACGATAAGGACAATTATATCGCCGACAAGATTTTTCCGTATATTCCGGTAGGCGAACCGAATTTCAAATACAACGAATATCCGGTTGAGGAGGGCTTTTCCGTTCCGGATACCAAAGTCGGCCGCATTTCAAAACCGAATGTCGTCGAGTTCAGCGCCGTTTCCAAAACCGCATCGGTGGAAGACTACGGCCTGGACGCTCCGGTGCCCAATTATGACGTGACCAGAGCGCCGAAGAACTATGACCCGCGCGCCCGTGCCACCGAAGGCGTCACCGACTTGATTTTGCTTGACCGCGAATTGCGCTGCGCCAAGCTGGCCCGTGATTTGAACAACTATGCCAACAAGGAAACGCTGGCCGCCGGTTCCCGTTTTACCGACGAGGCGTCGGATCCGCTGCGTATTTTGCTGGAAGCCCGCGACAAAATGATTTTGGGCGCCAATACCCTGCTGCTCGGGATGAACGTCTGGACAGCGCTGCGCCTGCACCCGAAAATCGTCAAGGCCACCCACGGCAACTCCGGCGATTCCGGCGCTGCCAGCCGCGAAGCGGTAGCCGAGCTGCTGGAGCTTTCGGACATCATCGTCGGCAAATCCCGGCACGATTCGGCCAAAAAAGGGCAAAAAGCGGTAATTACCCCTTGCTGGGAAGATGTCTGCGCCCTGTTGTACCTGAACAACAACGCCGACAATAACAACGGTATTACGTTCGGTTATACCGCCCGTTTCGGCAACAAGGTCGCCGCCACCTACTTTGACAAGGATATGGGGCTGCGCGGCGCCGAGGTCATCCGCGTCGGCGAGTCCTGCAAGGAACTGGTGGTTGCTCCGGAATGCGGCTACTTCTTTGAAGACGCCGCCGTTAAAACCGTAGAGGATGAAGACGATGAAGGTTAAACTTATTCAGAATTATCCGCTGCGCTATGCCGGCGTTCTGTATCAGCCTGAGGCGGAATTTGACGCCGCCGATAAGCACGCCGCCGCAATGGTCGCCCGAAAACAGGTTGCCGTTGTCAAAAAGGAGCCGTCGCCGGCCGAACGCAAAGCAGCTCTGAAGGCGGCAATCATTGAATTGCAGAAAGAAAATCCGGACAAAGTGCCGAGCGTGGACAAAATCAAGGCTAAAAGCGGCTTTGCAATCAAGGCGGAAGAACGCGACGCGCTGATTGCCGAGATAAACGACGAACAAGGAGAATAGTTAAAATGGGGCGTTACATAACCGAAGAGGATTTATACAGCCGTTTTTCCCAAGCCGATATTGAAGATTTGTGCCGGGGTGACGAGACCAAGCTTGCCGCGGTTATCAATTCGGCTGAAGAGTTGGCCGACGGCTATATTTCGCCCCGCTATTCCCTGCCGCTTAAAAACAAGTCGCTGATTGTCATTGACGCCGTCTGCGACATTGTCCGCTACCGTCTGGACGATATTTCGGCGCACGAAACCGTCAAGGAGCGTTACGAACAGGCGATTGCCACGCTGGAAAAGATAGCCAAAGGCCTGGTGCGCTTAAACGAGCCGGCCGGCGAAGAAAAGCCGACCAACCGGCAAATTTACGTTAAATGCAAGCCGCGCAAGTTCACGGCCGATATGTGGGAGGATTTCTGATGCCGGTCAGCCTGCATTACAATTTCAACGATTTAACCAGACTTCAGGAACTGGGCGGACGGTTGTCCCGCAAAGCCGGCGACACCAAGAGCCTGATGGCGGCGGTGGCAACCGTTCTGAAACGGGGAACGCAAGACCGGTTTGAGAGTAAAACCACGCCGGACGGCCGTCCCTGGACGTCAAGCCTGTTTAAGACCGGCGCGCTCAAACGCAAAATTATTGCCAATTATGACAAAGACAAGGCCGAGGTCGGCTCCAATTTGAAATATGCGGCAATTCACCAGTTCGGCGGCGTCATCAAGGCCAAAAACGCCAAATGCCTGCACTTTTTGTTAAACGGACAGGATGTTTTTGCCAAGTCGGTCAAAATTCCGGCCAATCCCTATCTCGGCATTTCCGAAGCTGACGAAATGGCAGTCTGTCAGGCAGCTGAAGCCTATCTTGCGGAGGAATTGAAATGATAGAGAAAATTGAACGCTCGATTTTAGACCGGATTTCGCAGGCGGCAGCCGACAGGAAGCTGCTTTGTTCTCCGGAAAGGGTAGACACTTATAAAGGCGAGCTGGCGGATGCGGAAGTCTTTATCCGCAGCCACCGGGCAGCCGTTCTGGTTTCTTTTGCTGATGAGAGGCTTAAAAGCGACGACGACAACGAAACCCTGATTGAGGCGGATTTTATTGTCCTTTGTTATGCTCGGGCCGAAAGCCGACGCGAGAGCGACACCCGTTTCGGTGCTGCCTATCAGCTGATTGAAGACATAAAAGCGCTGCTGCACAAGGATGACCTCGGCTTTTTGGCCGAACCGCTGACTTATCAGGGGTGCGAACCGGTATTCAATACCCGGTTTTCAAATTACCACACCGCCATGTATGAACTGCGCTTTACCTGCAGCTACGGCATTTCAAACATGGATCCGGAAGACCGCGACGACGGCAGTCTTGATAATTTTGAAACGCTGGCGACAATCTGGAAACTGCCGGAGTTTACCAGCAACACAACCGTAAAACTGGAGCAGGAAGAACCCAAACAACCGGAGGAATAAATGGAAAACACGATATTTGTCAAACCGAAGAAAAAGGAATTCATCGTCATAAAGCCGGACGGCAAACGCCTGCGGGACGAAGGCGAAATCGTCAAAGCGGACGTTTACTGGCGCCGCCGCGAAATGGACGGCGAGGTAGAAATTAACAGCATTGTTAAGAAGGGGAAGAAATAATGAGCATTACTTTTAACGAAATCGGCCAGGTCAAAACCCCGGGCGTCTATTGCGAAATCGACAATTCGCTGGCAATTCAGGGCTTAACCGGCAAGGAATCCTGCGGTTTGTTCATCGGCCGCAAATCTTCTAACGGCACGGCCGAATTCAACAAGGTCTACCCGATATATAACAGCACAACGGCGGCAAAGCTCGGCGGCATCGGGTCGGAACTTCACCGGGCGGCCATCGAATGGTTTAAGCTTAACCCGTATAACGCTTTGAAACTGGCTGCCGTTGAACAAAAAGACGGACAGGCCGCCGCCTATACGTTGGAAATCACGGCCGAAAGCGCCAAAGCGGGCGAAGTTTACCTGATGATTGCCGGCATCTCTTTTACAATTGACGTTTCCGAAAGCATGAGCGCCGAAGACCTTGCTGCCGCCATTATTGACGCTGTAAACGAAGAACTGACCTGTCCGGTTACCGCCGCCAAAGGCGAAGGCAACAACAAAGTTGTGCTGACCGCCAAAAACAAAGGTACGGCCGGCAACGACATAGACGTCCGTTTGAACTATTACAGCAGCCAGGAAACGGCGGAAGGCGTAGTCATTAACATCAGTCAAACCGCAGAAGGCAGCGTCAATGCGTCGCTGGAAGACACGATTGCCGCGCTGGGCGACGAATATTTTACCGATATGGCAACCACGCTTACCGACGAGGCCAACCTGAAGCTGCTCCGTACCATGCTTGACAAACGTTTTTCGGCGATGATTCGGAACGAAAGCACGCTTTATCTGGCAGAAAAGGGCACAATGTCGGATTTGATGACGCTGTCGGAAAAAATGAACAGTCCGCATATTGTCCTGGCGGAAAACTATCAGACGCCGACCGAACCGTTTATCCGCGCCATGCGCCTGGCTGCTATTTGCGCCCGCGAAGCGCAGCTGGATCCGGCGCGCCAGTACCGCACGCTGGTTTTGGAAGACGACCTGCCGGCAAACAAGCCGCTGACGGCAAGCGAACGCGATATTTTGCTGTCCCACGGCGTCGCCACTTTTATTACCGATTCGTCCGGCAACGTTGCGATTGAGCGGATTACGACCACTTATCAGAAGTCAAGCCTTGGTTCCAAAGACGAAAGCTACCTTGATTTGACAACGATTAAAACGCTGATTTATCTGCGTTGGTCGTATGTTGAACGGATGCAGCTTAAATATCCGCGCCACAAGCTGGCCGGCGACAATTATGAAGTTCAACCCGGACAGGCGATTGCCACGCCGAAGGTTATTGCCGCCGAAGCGCTGGCGTTGGCCAAAGACTGGCTGGCCGCCGGGCTGATTGAAGAATACGACAGCTTCAAAGACAGCATGGTTACCGAACGCAACGCGTTGGATGTCAACCGCATTGACCAGCTGCTGCGTCCGGACATCATCAATAATTTGATGGTCATTGCCTGCAAAATTCAGTTCAAACTTTAAGAAAAAGGGGAAAAAGCATGGGAAACAATCCAAACCAAAGACGCGGCCGCGCCGTCGTCAAGGCTGACGGCGAGAATCTCGACCTTGGCGAAGTAACCTTCACGCTGCCCGGGGTCAAGAGGGAAGACATCAACGAGGGCAAAGGCTTTACCGAGGCGGACGCCGGCGGCTCGGTCAAGGGCAAACACTACAAGAAAAAAGGCGACAGTATGAAACGGATTAACGAAATGGACGATGTCACAGTCGTTATAACCGAAGACACCGGGCAGACTTATATTTGCCCGCACGCCTGGAACGTCGAACCGCCGGAATCATCCAAAGACGGCAGCGACATTGAATTTCATTATGCCGAAGCGGAGGAAATCGTAAATGGTTAAAAAAACTTTTACATTGTTGGACGGGCTGCAGGTCGGCGACGGCCCGGTGCATAAAGAAGTCGTCCTGCGCGATTTGCGCGCCGGTGATGTTATCGAGGCGACCGAAGACGCCGAACGCGCCTACACCGCCGACGACGGCAGGATAAGCATTGCCGCCAGCCCGACGCGTGTCGGTATGCTGATACTGATTAAACGCATCGAAAAGCTGGGCGATTTGCAAATGCCCCTGACGGAAGCGGAGTTCAAAAAGCTGACGCTTCGCGATATGAACCTGATTAACAAAATGGCGGACGAACAGGAGGCGCAGACGGCGTTGGCTGCCCGGGGGCGAGGCGATTGAGTGTTACGACAAAGCCTTGAGCCTGGTCGTAACTATGAAGAAATACCTTCATTTTTCGGAAAAGGAAGTTTTTGAAATGCCGTTGTCGCGGATTCTCCGCTACACAAAGGCCGTTTAAAAGGGAAAAAAAGATGAAAGCATCGTTGGTTTTGACATTACAGGGAAACGTTGTTCAGCAGGCCCGTCAGTTTGCTGAAGGCTTCCGTGCGCTGTCAACCAACGGCCGCACCCAGATGGCGCTTTTGAGCCGCGGCGTCAAATCCTTTTCCGACGGGTTGGATGCGCTCGGCAACAAATACACCGGTATGCTGACCGGTGCCGCCGGAGCCGCGGCGCTGCGCTCTGCCGGCGGTATGGAATCCCGGCTGGAACGTCTGGGCATTGTTGCCGACCGCTCTAAAAAAGAGATGCAAAAGCTCAATGACGAAATTTTCAAGGTTTCCCAAGACCGCAAAATCAATGTCGATTCTTCGGAAGTGCTTTCGGCGATTGAACAAATCACGGCCAAAACCGGCGATATGGCGGTTGCCGAAGAAAACCTGAAAAATATCGCCATGGTTCTTTCGGCAACCGGAGCCAGCGGCGACGACGTCGGCTCGCTGTTTTCCAATATATTTGAAAAGTTTAATATCCGCGATTCGCAGGAAATGCTGGAAACCATTGACGCGCTGGCCAATCAGGGCAAAATGGGTGCTTTCGAGCTGCGCGACCTGGCAACTCAGGGCGAACGCATCATTTCCGCTTATGCCGCCATGGGGCGTACGGGAAAAGAAGCCGCCATCGAAATGGGCACGATGATGCAGTTGGGCCGCAAAGGCACCGGTTCGACCGAGCAGGCGGCAACCGCTTTTGAAGCGCTGGTCAGAAACCTCACCGACAACCGCATAATCAAAAAACTGCGTTCCATCGGCGTCACCGTCAAGGACAGCAGCGGCAATTTCCGCGCGATTCCCGATATTGTTCAGGATATTATCGTCCGTACCAAAGGCAATACGACCAAGCTGGGCGCAATATTTGACGAATTCGCCCGCCGTGCCGTCAACCCGATTGCCATTGCTTACCAGCAGGCGCTGCGGGAGGGAAAAAGCGCCAAAGAAGCTTTTGAACAGCTGCAAAACCTGATGTCGGTTGATACTTCCGGGCAAAGCATTATCGGCGATTCCGAACGCATGGCGCAGACTTTTGAGGCATCCGTCAACAGCCTTAAAGACGCTTTGCGGTATTTTGCCAACACCAACCTGGCCGAGCCGATTGCCAAACTGGCTCAGGCAATTAACGGCATAGACGGGGCACAGGTGCAAAAATATCTGGATATGGGGCTTAAAGCCGCCAAATATCTGGCGATTGCCTGGGGCGCAAACAAGCTTATCCGTGGCGGCGTTTCCCTGTTTTCCGCCGTTAAGAACCTGCGGGCGGGCAATATTGCCGGAGCTTTGGGCGCCGGCGCCTCCATGGGCAACCCGATGCCGGTTTACGTCGTCAATATGGGGGCGGGCGGTATGCTTGCCGATGCCGCGGGTATGGCTATGGGCGGCGGAACGGGAAAAGTCTGGCAGTTTTTGAAAGGCGCCGGCAAATGGGGAAAGCTTGCCGGCCGCGCCGGCGCCGGGCTGGGTATGGCCTACGGCGTTTATGAGGCTTTTACGGCCGACGACAAAAAAGGCATCGGCCAGGGTGTCGGCACCGTTATCGGTTCGGCTCTGGGGTTTCTGGGCGGCCCGATAGGCGCAGCCATCGGCGGCACGCTCGGCGGCTGGGCCGGAGGCTGGATAGGCGGAATGTTTGACGACGCCGAAGCCGAAAGCAAAAAGAAATATCAGGAATATATGGCAAATCAGACACATATCACCCGCAACAATATTCATTTCCAAATTGACAAAGACGGCAAGCCGCACCTGCTGCGCCAGGACGGCGATATAGAACAGACCCTTTTTGACGTCGATGTCGGCTATACGAGGTGGAACCGATGAAATATAACGAAGCGAAGTTCAACGGCATTTCCTTTTGGTTAAAAGACCATGACTTCGGCCGCCGCGCCAAAATGGCAGCCGACGAGGTTATATCTGACGATGAAACGCAGAAAAAGGAATACGAACTGCAAGGATATGATTTCCAGCTGCGCGCCTATATTTACGGCAAAGACGTCAGTTCTAAGGTTTCTGCGCTGGACAAAGCTTTTAATGCCAGGAAAACCGGCATTTTGGAACTGCCGTTTACCGGCAGGGTGCGGGTAAAGTTCGCCGAAGGCGGCTTCCGCTTCCGTTTTGCCGAGGGGAAAAAGAACTATGTCGAAATGGAGCTGGATTTCGTTAAAGCCGATGAAAGTTCCCTGCAGATTAAAATTGTCAAAATCTCCGAAAACCTGTCCGAGAAGCTGAAAACGACGTCGGAAACCGCTCTTGCCGCCTTTTTAAAAGAGTTTAACGGCAGCTATGTCACCGATAAGATTTCGGGACTGGTCAAACAGGAGTGTTTTAACGACTTGGCGGCGCTCTCCGAACAGATTTCGCGCCTGAATGCGCAAAGCCTGATTTCCAGTTCCGAGAATATGATAAGCGGAACTTTCGATTCTCTGGCTGCTTCGGCCGCAGGCATCGGCGGCACCGTGCAGTCTTATATTAACCTTTTGAACGGAAAGTCTAAAAACAGGTACAAATCTTATATGTCCATTGCCAAGATGTCGGGAATTGAAAGCGCGGGCGGCGTTTCCGGCAGCCCGGTCGTGGCAGAAAACCGCCGGGCGGTGGAAGAACTGACCAAAAATACGGCTTTCGCTGACCTTTGTCTGGTTGCGGCCGAAGAGGAAACTCTGACATCCAAAAAGGAAACCGAACAGGCAATTGCCGATATTATAGCCGTTTCCAAAGAGCTGGCCGCCAAAATCACGTCCAAGGAATGCCAGGCTTCTATTTTCGAGTTGCAAAATACGCTGGTACAGCTCTTAAAACAATCGGACAAGATGAATACGCGCCAAATTGTCAATAAAAAGTCGCTGCCGGCGTCGGTCATTGCCCACGACCAAAACATTGAACTTGAACGTTTTTTGAAAAACAACGCCGTCCGCCATCCGCTGTTTGTTGCCGGCGGCGAGGTTCTGGAGGTGTAGCCGTGGCCGAAATCGTCATCAGAACATCGTCTTATGAAATAAGCCTTGCCGATTACCTTGTTTTGCAAAGCGGCATCTATCAGCTCGCCAATTCGGCGGTTGTCCGTTATGTCAACAAGGATTCCGAGAGCTTAAAGAAATTAAAGGAAATCGTCAAAGAAGGCGACAGCGCCCGGCTTTCCGTTGACGGGCAGGTTATGCTGACCGGGCAGATTGCCGACGTCTGGCCGGATTATTCCGAACATGATGCCCCGGCGCTGACAATCCGCCTTAAATCTGCGGCAGCGGCCGTTGTCAACCGTCCGGTCGGTACCGGCAAATACTATATGAACCAAAAGGCGAGCGCCATTTTGGCCGAGCTGTTTGCCGGCATTAGCCTTGATATCCGGCAGGATGCCACATTGAAAACTTTTGTTACCACCGGCATGGAAACCGTCGGCGAAGCGGCGGCAAGGTTGGCGGAGGTTTCCGGGCTTTTGATATATTCCGGGGCGGACAGGCGTTTGATTGCCGATGTCAAAAATCCTGACAAGCGCAAAATCGGCTGGCTGGCGACCGGCTCCAATGTCTTGGGCGTAACCAAAGCCAACCGCCCGCGCCGCGGCGTGGCCATTTTCGGGCAAAAGCCGCTGGACGACGACACCGAACTGGATGACGCCGTTTATACCAGCCTTTCTTCCGGCAGCGAAATCAACGAAATAGTCTGTGTTGACGACGTTTCGTCGGCAACGCTGTCGTCGTATTGCCGGGAAACCGTCAATCAGGAGGTTGAAAGCGTCAACTGGTTTAATACCGACGGCGCGCTGCTGGAGCTCAACCAGTGGATAGGCACTGCCGACGCCTGGGCGCTGCCTTTCCGGGAAATGCTTATTTGTTCGCTGGTTTTTAGACTGGATGACGGCGCTTATTCGTCCGTTGTCGGGCTGGAAGGAGGCGTCAATGACGACTAAAGACGTGATGGCATTGATTGCAAAAATGTTAAAACCGCTGAATATCCGCTGCCTGAATCTTGTGCGCCTGGGTAAAGTGCTGTTGGTCAAAGCCGGCCGCACGCAAAGCCTGCAGGTACAGACGGCCGGCCGCGAAACGGTGGAAAACGCCAAGTTTATTGAGCCGTACGGCCTGACAAGCAAGCCGTTGTCTGGGAGCGAATGTATTGTCCTTAATATTCAGGGCAATCCCGGCAATCCGGTTGTTGTCAATGTCGGCAGCCGCCAGTTCCGGGTTCAGGGGCTAAAAGACGGCGAGGTTTGTCTGTATGACAATTCCGGCAGCATTGTTCACTTAAAAAACGGCGGAAATATTGAGGTTCATTGCGAAAATGAGCTGTCGGGGAATTGCAAAAGCCTGAATTTGACCGCAGAAACGGCGACCATAACCGCCCAGGCGGTCAATCTGGGCGGTGCGGGCGGTCAACCGGCAGCGTTTGTCGGCTGTGAGGTTGTCGTTGACCCAAATACTCATAAAGGAACAATAACCGCCGGTTCAAGCACAGTGAGGGTAAAACAATGATTAACGTTCGCGAGCTGGATTTAAGTACCATTGAAGACGAAACCTTAAAGGCAATTATCATCTGCCTGTTTACCGACGCCAAGGTCGACGATGCCGAGCTGCCGTCCTACCTTGACCATAATGCCGGCTGGTGGGGCGATGCCTTTGAATTGACCATCGGGGGCAACAAAAAGGCGGTTTCGCTCGGTTCCAAATTGTGGACGCTTAAGCGTGAGAAAATAGAAAGCGGGCTTGATAAGACAATTGCCGACTTTGCGTTGGAAGCGCTGACCCCGTTGATTGACGCCAAAATTATCACTACGCCGGAAATAACTTCCGTCATCTCCGGAAACCAAAGCCGGCTGACACTGAAATTTGCCGACAGAACCATAGATTTTGAGGGAATTTTGCCATGAGTTTTACCGTTCCGACCCTAAAAGAGCTGATTGACAAAAGCGAGGCGGCCTACAGTGCTTTGATAACCGTTAAGGAAATGCCTATTTCCGAACAGCAGGTTAAAGCGCGGATCCTCGCCAATGCCGTCAACGGCTTGTATAAATACATCGCCTATTTGGGAAAACAGATTATTGTGACGACGGCCGAAGCCGAATATCTGGAAGCCCATTGTGCCACCAAAAAAATCTTTCGGAAAAGAAAAAGCAAGGCCAGCGGCACAATCATGGTTGACGGAACCGTCGGTGCCGTCATTAAAGCCGGCCAGACCCTGACCCGTGCGGACGGCATGTCCTACAAGGTCACGGAAGATGTCGTTTTGGAAGCCACCAACCGTGAAATCGGCGTTGAATGCCTGACGGCCGGTGCCGCCGGAAACTGCGAAACCGGTACGGTTCTGAACTTTTCTTCCGCCGTTTCCGGCGTTAACAGCCGGGCGACTGTGGTTGTCATAGGCTCCGGTGCGGATGACGAAAGCGACGCCGACCTTTTGGCTCGCTATCTGGTGTTTATCCAAAACGTTTATTACGGCGGTGCCGATTCCGACTATGTCAAATGGGCGTTGTCGGTTCCGGGCGTCAATAACGCCTGGGCCGTGGGTTGTGCCATGGGGCCGGGCACGGTTACGGTCTGGATCATGACGCCGCACGGCCTGCCGGATAAAGTGCTTTGCCAAAAGGTCTGGGCGTATATCGAAACCGTGCGTCCGGTCACCGCAACCCGTATATTTGTCACCGGGCCGAACGCCAAAAAGGTTACAATCACCATCACCGACCTGGAGCCGGACGATGAGGAATTGAAAACAGCGATTGAACTGGCGCTGGCAAAATATTTTAACAGTTTGAAAAAAGGCGAGGATGTCAAGGTCAAGGACGTTTACGCCGCCATTTCGACCGTCTCCGGCATTGAAAACTATCACATAGACTTAACCGAAGACATAGAAGTGGCCGATACGGAAATAGCGGTGCTTGAGGAGGTCATATGGGCGTAAAGGGAACACCGGAGAATTACCGTGCCGCTTTGGTTGCCTTACGCCCCCGCGGCATTATCTGGGAAGTGAAAGAGGGCAGCGTAACCGACCGCGAAATTTCGGTAGAAGCGCAAATGCTCTCCGAAGTTCAGGCTCGTGCCGACCGTTTGCCGGTTGAGGCCAACATTTCAACCACGGACGAGCTGCTGGAGGAATGGGAAAACGTGTTCGAGCTGCCTCATGAGGGCAGTTATGAAGACCGCATTTTGGCCTTGCTTGCCGCCAGCAGTGAAGGAAATCAGACCAAAGAGTTTTTTGTCGACATGTGTCGCATTGCCGGCGTGGAAGTTGAAATCCGCGAGCATTGCCCGTTTATGTTCGGTGATTCGGAATGCGGCAACTGGCACGAAATCGGCCCGGAAGAGATAATTTTCTACTGGGATGTCTTTATTAAAAACGGTGCCGACGCCGCCGTTGCCAAAATCAGGGCGTTGCTGACCAGGTACAGGCAGAGCCATGCTGTTTTGACTTTTTTTGATAAAAGGGAGATATAAATGGAAAAAATAAAACCTTTGAATCGTGAAGACTGGGGCGACCCGGACCCGGCAAACAACATTCCGGGGGCAATACCGCCGGCCAAAGCTTTCTCGCAAACCATGGCCGAGATGATCAACGTCATTGAGAGTGCCGGATTGACGCCCTCCGGAAAAGACCTGACCCAGTTTGACCAGGCAATTAAGGCCTTGGTACAGAAGAAAGTTGACGAAGCCAACATGCTGGCCGTTTCCAACACGGTCTATCAAAGAAACATAGGCGATTTCATTTTCACCAACAACAAAATGAAAGGCACCAAAGCAACCGGCAGCCTGAACGGTGCCTATGAGTGCAACGGCGACGAGTTCAGCGACACCGATTTTGAAGGCGAAAGCACGCCTTATCAGTTGCTTGTTGCCGGCAATCTGCCGTCGGTTACTTATGCCAAATATGCCGAAATTCTGAAGAAATACGGCAATTGCGGCTATTATGCGCTGGATACAGCAGCCAAAAAGTTTAAGATCCCGACCATCAAAACCGCCTTTCTGCAGGCTGGCACGCCAGGCGAGTTCAAAGAAGCGGGTATTCCGAATATTACCGGCGAAATAACTTTCGTTCAGCGCGCCTACAGTACAACCGACCCGATTCACGGAACCGGTGCCTTGGACGCCTCTACGCCTTACAAAGACCAGATTTTATTCCGTGCCGGCGGTGGTTGGGGCGGCTTCGGTAACTGGCAGCTTAAGTTTAATGCTTCAAAAAGCAGCCCCGTTTACGGCAAAAGCTCAACCGTACAGCCCCCTGCCGTTTGCACGCGGGTTATGGTTCAGCTGGCGAACGAGATTGACAATGCAACGTCGCTGGAAAAATACCTTGATCAGATAAAAGAAGCGCAAAAAACGGCACTGAACACTATCACGCAAACGGCGCAAAGCGAAAAGACGGCAGCGGTTGAAGCCATCAATACCGAGGAAACAGAAGCCTTGAACGCGGTGGAAAACAAGGAAACGGAAGCTTTGAACAAGCTTACAGCCAAAGAAAGCGAAGTTTTGGCCAAATTTGAAACCGAACAGAACGACCTCAAAACCTATGTTGAAATTGCGGTTGAGCCAAAATATGACGCTTTTGAAGAGGCAATTGCCGCGGCGGATGAAAAAATCCAAGCCTTAACGGCACAAAATACAACTGCCGACGGCAATATTGCCGAACTGACGGAGCAGAACGAGCTGGCGGCGGAAAATATCGAAGCGCTGACAAACCTTAACAATACGGCGGCTTCCACCGTGCAGACGGTCACCGAAAAGGCCGCCGCCGCGGCAGCCAGTGCCGAAACGGCAGTCAATGCCAAAACTGCGGCTGAAACGGCCGTCAACGGGTTTGACGCTCACGTTGCGGAAAAAAAGGCCGAAGCCCAAACCGCTGTCGCTGAAGCCGAACAGGAGGCGGAAGCCGCTTTTGACGCGCATGCCGCAACCAAGCAGCAGGAAGTTGACGCTTCTGCCGCTGAAGCTGCCGACGCCGCAGAAAAAGCCAAACAATACCGGGACGAAGCGCAGGAAATAGCCAATCTGCCGAATGCAACCGAGGAAACGCGCGGCATGGCCAGAATTGCAACGGCGGCGGAAGTGGAAGCGGGAACCAATGACGAAAGCTTCGTTACTCCGGCAAAACTCAAACCGGTTGTTGCCCAGCTTGCCAAAACTGCCGACTTGACCACGCATACCGGCAGCAAGTCAAACCCGCACGGCGTGACCAAGGCGCAGGTCGGGCTTGGCAACGTGGACAATACCGCCGACGCCAACAAGCCGGTTTCTGCGGCACAAAAAAGCTATGTCGACAACTTTCAGCCGGCTATAACCGCCTTGTCGGCAACCTCCGGCACGCTGACGCTGGCCGTCAATAAGGTCTATTCGGCGGCAATTACCGGCAATACGACGTTTTCGCTGCCGACACCCGGCAATAAAAACGTATTTAACCAAATCAAGGTCATGCTTAAAGTTACCGGCACGCCGACCATCAACTGGGGCACAACGCAGTTTTTCAACAAGGCAACGCCTGAAATTGAGGCGGGTTGCTACGACGTTTATTTTGACTACGACAATAATCTGAACGCCTGGGTTTGCGGGGCGATGCCGAAAGGAGCCGCGGCATGAGGCTGAACAGCGAAAAAATGTTGATGGGCAGTAATCCGTATGTCAAGCATGGTGAAAACTATCTTTTACAACCGGATTTTGATACGGCAATATCGTTTAATGCCAATACGATTTATAAGGCAGACAAAGACATTTATATCGATGTTTGTTGCCAAAGTGCTTTCAACTACGACTTTTCAACGATAACGCTTGAAATCAGCAAAGTTTCCGATTTTTCGTCAGGTGTTGTCAATTTGTTTAAATCAACGGCTTCGGGCGGTATTACTTGGGCAAAAGGAGGTGCTTTGTTCTTTATACCCAAAGGGTACTATTACCGCAGTAATGCCAATAATATCCGGCTGGTTATGAATTGCCTCACCGTTGAGAAAAAAATACCTGCAAGATATAGGGATGTACTGGTGAGAAAACCTAATTACGATACTGGCGTTTCCGTAGCTCAAAATACAACAAATCAGGCAACTCAAGACCTGTGGCTGTATAGCTATGGCGGGACAAGAGAAGTAAAGGTGTCAAAAAAATCGGATATGTCAAATGCGGTTAAAATTGCCGGCGGTGTTGTTTCGGCAACAGTGGAACCGGCAGTAATGGTCTTCATTTCCAACGGGCTGTATTTCACTACAACCGGTACGGAAAACCGCAAATATAATTGTATGGAGGGATAAGATGTCCAGTTTTGAAGGATATTGCCTGAAGCCAGATTATTTTACCGGCGTCAGCGGATGGAAAGATTCAGGAAGTAACGACCAATGGCTGATAAAAAATAGGGGAAATTCAGTTACGTATAAGCAAATTACCCAAACTCGGGCTGGCGATGTCAGCAGTGTTACATTGTTCTCATCGGCTTTACACGCCAACCGTGACGAGCCGCATGGTGCTTTTTTCGCTTTTGTGCCAAAAGGAAAAAGCCTGACAGTCGATAATGGTCGTGGAGATTCAACATATTTTCAGTGCATGGAGGTTTAGATATGCAGATGTATTACAGGGTTATCAATGATACGGTTGGTGAAGTTCAGGTCTATTTTTCCGACAATCCGGATTTTGTGCGCCGCAACGGTTTTATCTGGGGTGAGGTTGAACAATGCAAAACATCAGGCAGGTGGTATCTGGCAGGGATGATTCCGACAGAAGAGCAAGCGCGCGACCGGCGTGCGGAACGGGACAACTGTCTGGCTCTAACGGACAAGTACATGCTGGCCGATTATCCGATAACAGAAGAACAACGCGAAATATATAAAACATACAGGAAGTATTTACGCGATTTACCCGCGGCTGTCGGCTTTCCTGCGGTCAAGGTTCTGAGCTTTGAACAGTGGAAGGGGGAACAAAATGCTTGAAAACCGCAGAAATCTAGGGGGGGAGCGCTCTTGCCGAGCTTGTAAATAATTTTGGCCTCCGGCGGAGGGCAAAATTATGCTGAATTTTTGGAGTAAAAAAACGATGATGGGCAATGCAAAAATCAAACCGATAACCTTTTCTGCCGCCGCTTCCATGCAACAATGGAAAGTTCCGGCCGGCGTGCGGAAAATTCACGTCGACTGCGCGGCAAGCCAGGGCATGAACGGCGGCAAGGGCGGACGCGTCCAATGCGATTTGAAAGTCAGCCCGGGACAGATTCTTTATATTATGGTCGGCCCGGTTCCGTCTGCGCTGAACGGGGCTGCGTACAATGCCAGCGACATCCGTATCGGCGGCAGCGAATATTCCAACCGCGTTATAGTTGCCGGTGGCGGAGGTAATGCATCTTCGCGAAACGCAGCTGGCGGTGCCGGCGGCGGATTAACCGGAGGAGCGGGCAGTGCTCACGGCAACGCCGGAGCAGGACAAGGAGGCAGCCAGTCGGCAGGAGGCGCAGGCGGAACTTGTGTCCCCATCAGCGTCGGACACAGCCACGGCGGTAATGCCGGAGTGCTGGGAACGGGCGGAGCCGGCGGCAGTTGCGGCTATTGCGGTACCTGGGGCGCGGGCGGCGCCGGCGGCGCCGGTTATTATGGCGGCGGTTCAGGCGGGGCACAATGGAACAAAAACGGCGCTTTTGCTGCCGGCGGCGGTGGCGGTTCATCCTATACCAAACCGGAATTGTGTTCGGAAGTCGTCCACACGCAGGGTTTCCGCAGCGGCGCCGGTTATATTATACTTTCTTAAAATAAGGAGAAGACATGACAAAATATGTTAAAATCAAAGAAAACGGAGATGTCCTGGAATACGCGCCGCGCGATATTCCCGGAATTTCAAACTGGGGGCTGGACGAGGCCAACGTACTGGCGGCGGGCTTTTTGCCGCTGGAAGAAACGCCGCAGCCCCGTGACGGCAAGCGCTATACTTTGAGCTACGAACAGCAAGGCAATAAGATTGTCGAGGTTTGGACGGAAGAACCTCTGACCCGCGCCGAAATTGAAGCAAAGCGCGAGCAGCTGTATCGCAGCCAAACCGATAAGCTTTCCGCAGAATATACCCGTAAATCAATTTTGGGTACCTTAAGCCCGGAAGAAAAAGCGGAGCTGGAAGAACAAATCAGGATTATCAGCGCGCAAATCGTTGCCGATAATCCGTATCCGGAAACTGAAGACGAAAGCGAGGCGGAAAATGTTGTCAGTGCTTAGAACCGTTGTCAGCGTTGCCGGGGCATTTCTTAACCGTGTCCGCGGCGGCTTGTTTGATATCCCTTTTAACAAGCTTTTTTATCCGCTGTTCTTTGGGATTCTCTGTAGTTATGCCGGCGGGTGGAATATTCCGAGGTTTGTTTCCGGTTTTCTCGCCGGTTACGTCGGGCAGCAGATTGCCGGCTGGGGCGCATATATCGGAGCTTTGACCGTCGGCGCCAAACCGGCCGCCGAATGTCCGATGATTGACGATATTGTCAATGCCGCCCGTATAAGCTTTAAGGGGTATAGCTGGTATTTGAAAGATTATCCGCGCGTCTGGGGCTTTGCCGCTCTGGCTTTGCGCGGGCTGGTCTGGACGTTTTTGACAGGCCTTGCGTTTCAAAGCCCGGCAATCATGGCGTCCGGTCTGCTGATGCCGGTTTGCTATCTGCTGCCGACGCTGGCACTCTGGTACACCAAACACAATGCCGATAAAACCGCATGGAATATCGGCGAATGGCTCTGGGGCTTTGTCCTGACCGGTATTACTGCTTATGAGATTATCGGATAGGAGGGAAAAATGCCGAAAAGTCTAAAAACAATCGTCTTAAAACACTTGGCACGGTTAAACAGCCGGCAGTTTGTCTTTTTGCTTTTCGGCATTATGGCTTTTGTTTTGGCCTTGTTGCAGCCGGAAATCCGCGGGCAGTTCTTAAATATTGTGGAGGCGCTATGTTCAAAAATATCCTGGTAATCGGCAGTTGGGTCGCCTCAATCGTTTTGGCCTATCAGCTGGGCACCAGCCGGGCAGAAGTTCAATATATAGAAAAGAAAATCGAGGTGGTGAAATATGAAAAAGGGAAAGCGTGCAATCTTCTGGCTAAGCCAAATCTTGGCGACGATGACATTAGCCGCCTGTTCGACAACGGCCAACTCTGAAACCGGCTGTATTGAGTTTCCCAAAGGCGGCCCGGCAATGGGCGGGGTTTACCGGCGGTTGTCGGCCGAAGACCGGAAAATTGCCAACGAATATTTTAACCGGCTTTATAAAGTCAGCCAGCTGCCGGTATTTTGTAAAAAAAATAACTGAAAAAGGAGAAGTTAAAATGCGTGAAAATGGCAGAAATCTAGGGGGGGGGGGAGCGCTCTTGCCGAGCTTGTAAATAATTTTGGCCTCCGGCGGAGGGCAAAATTATGCTGAATTTCTGGAGTCATAATTTGTTAAACGGAATAATTTTTACCATTAAAGCCAGCCCCGAAACGGCAACAGTTCAAATCAACGGCAAAGTCCGGAACTCTGTCGCCGTCGCCCCCGGAGCAACCGTCAGCTGGAGCGTGTCGGCGTCAGGCTATTATACTCAAACCGGCAGCCAAACGGTTAAAAGCAGCACAACCAAGACAATTGAACTGAAAAAAGTACCTTACACGGTTAACCAAAAGCTGCTTGATGTCCGTCCGAGTTCAACCTCGGCCGTGTCCGGAACAATTGATATTCAGGGTTCCGGCCGGTTCAAACTGGAGTTGGAAGCTGCCGGCGCCGCAGGTTCAGGCTGGCAAGACTCAAACATCTGGGCGGGCGGCGGTTCAGGCGCGGCAATTGTGGCCGAAGTCATCCTTTTTGCTGGCAAATATAATTATAATGTACCCGGCAAAACCAAAGCTTCTGGGTTTTGGTCTTGCGGCGGCAACGGCGGAAACGCTTATTTTAAGAGCAGCAGCGGCTCTGCAGTTAATTTTCAGGTTACCGGCGGTCAAAGTAAATATGGTTCAACAAAAAATGCCGGCGGAACCGTCAGCAGCTTTACCGGCACAATCAAAAAGACGATTTTGAAGAAAAACGGCAACACCGCCGAAGGGTGGACAAATATCCCAAACGCCGAGAATGCAGGAGGCGCTTCGGTTTATAGCGTCGATGGCGTCAAGTTCGGCGCCGGCGGCAGCACAAACAAGGCAGGAAATCAAGGTTTTCTAAGGCTCACGTTTCTTGGCACGGAATAAGTTTTTTAGACTATCATTTACAAATTATTATAAAAAGGACGGCGTGTTGGCGCACGCCGCCGACAGAACGAACGATTCTGCCAGAGAAAGCCCCGCGCGGGCTGGCTTCCTACTCTTTACATCTTAATCTTAAAATGCAGAACAGGAGTAGAACATAATGCAAGTAGAGTCAAAAAATATTTTTAATTTTGAACAAGTCAAACCAGTCGAACCGTTGGCCTCATATATCGGCGGCAAAAAGTTACTGGCCAAAGCGATTGTTCCTATAATTGAGAAAATCCCGCACAATATATATTGTGAACCCTTTGTCGGCATGGGCGGCATTTTCTTCAGGCGGACACAAAAGCCTAAATGCGAAGCAATCAATGACATCAACAATGAGCTGGTCAATATGTTTCGTATGGTCGAGAGATTTCCCGATTATCTGGCGGATATGTTGAAATTCAAGATTTGCAGCCGGGCCGAGTTCAAACGGATGCTTGATACCCCGCCTTTGCTCTTAACCGAGCTGGAACGTGCGGTGCGTTTCTTATATTTACAGAAAACGGCTTTCGGCGGCAAAGTCCGCAGCCAGGCCTTCGGGGTGGATTTAAGTCGGGTGCGTTTCAGTTCCAAACGGGTTATCCCGCAAATTCAGGCGTTGCATGAACGTTTAGCCGGTGTTTATATTGAGTGCCTGCCTTATCAAGAGTTTATAAAACGCTATGACAGGGTCGATACGCTTTTTTATCTTGACCCGCCATATTGGGGAAGCGAGAAAGAGTACGGAAAAGACTTTTTCAGCCGGGCGGATTTTACTGAGCTGGCCAAACTCTTAAAAGTCATAAAAGGCAAATTTATAATGAGTATTAACGATGTGCCGGAAATCAGGGCAATATTCAAAGGCTTTTATATAAAGGAAGTCAACACCCGCTACACTGTCGGAATCCAATCCGGAAAACAGGCTGCCGAACTGTTAATAAGCAACGTCGATTTTGACACTTTATAATATATATAAAGAAAGGGGCTGCAAAGCCCCTTAAAAGTCTAAAAACGAGCGAGTGAGGACAAATATGTCTAAATGTTAAGAGCTACTATATATTGTGGTTGTTTCGCCAAAAGACACAAGCCGAGAGTCTAAAAACGACCGCAAAAGTCTAAAAAGAAGCGAACAAGAGTCTAAAATCCGCCGCCGAACTACATTTTATTTGCTGCGTTGTTTTTTACTGATATAAAAAATCTCCGTATTTCTACGGAGATTTCCTTTGTTGGTGAGCGCGCCGGGATTCGAACCCGGGACCCTTTGATTAAAAGTCAAATGCTCTACCGACTGAGCTACGCACCCGAGGGGCAAAAATATGTAAGCATTTTATGTAAGCAGCGTGTAAGCGTTAAAATATTGCTCCTTACTACTTAGATATTCTTACATCTGCACTTTTACTTTTTACAACTTGCTAGACCGTGCAGAATTTCTAGCTTGTTGGGGCTTCTTATAGTTTGGTACAGCACCCGCGCTTTTAATTAAAAGTCAAATGCTCTACCGACTGAGCTACGGGCCCTCAACTCAACTGAAATGGACTTATAAAGGATAAAAATCAGATAGTCAATAAAAAAATATAATTTTTTTTCACATGGCTATTTATTTGTTAACTATTATGTGCTAAAAAAACATAAAATACAAAATAACAAGCTTTTATAAGAGGTGAAAATGTCCACAATGAAAGAAGTTGATCAGGAAAGCAGGTATGATATTTTGCAGAATGAAGAAGGCGATATCCTGATTATAATAAATTCCCGCGCCGGCGGTCCCGAAAATCCGCGTTTCGTCTATGACGGCGGTGCTACGGCCTTGTTGTACCGGACAAAAGATAGTGCTGTCGTTTTTGAAAATGTTGCAAAAGAGGCTCGTTTGCCATTGAAATCTGTCAGTTCTATGCTGATTGTTGAAGTGGAAAATGAAGATGTGGCTCGCGAATATGTTGTTCCCGTGCGTATAGTAAAAGATGTAAAAGCCTTGATTAAGTAATATCTTTCCCCTAAACTCTGGCTGATGTAGATTCTGCAAGGATAAGATGAAAGGGCTTGGGGATAAATGATAAAAATAATGGCATATATGGTTATTGTCGGTCTCGTAGGATTTCTGAGGCTGAGAATGAAGTATGACCGCTTGGTGTCGTGGCTGATGTTTTTTGCTGCGGCCTTTTTGTTTATAGATTTTTCCGGCCGTTTGCTAAATAGCGGAGGGGAAGGATTCTCCTTTTTGTGGAATACTTCCCAAATTGGAAATATAACCATTGATTTTCATCCGGAACCCAAAGATGCAGAATTGCTGCTGCCGTTGTTTTTCATATCTTTGATTACGATTTTGCACAATAATATTTTTCGCTATGAAGAAAAAAAGAGCGCATTTAATGCGCTTGTAACTTTGAATTTTGTATCATTAAGCCTGCTTGTTTGCGCAGAAAACTGTGTCCAGCTTATTACGGCTGTGTTTATAACCGATATTTTAGGGTACCTTATATTAAAAGACGTCGATTCGTCGCGCCGCTATGTGGTATATAATTTTTTTGCCGATATGTGCCTGTTTATGGTTTTGGCGCTTGCCTGCGGAAAATTACAGAGCTTGGATTTAAACCGTCTTCCGTATTATGAAGAAATTGGCAGGCATCAGGATTTTGTCGGGCTTGTGACAACCATCGCACTTTTAGCAAAAACCGGATGTTTTATGTTTCAAAGTTATTTGCTGGATTTGCATGCTGCCCGTTTTCAGCGGATGAGCGCCGTGAATATGCTGTTTGCGCCTCTCGCCGGGATTATTGTGCTGCTGCGTCTGAACAGCCTCGTTACCGTTTCGGATTTGGCGCTTCCGTTATTGAAAATTATGGGAACGCTGACAATGGCTGCGGGTATTGTATATTTTGTCGCCGTTGACAATATAAAAAAGAAGCTGGTGTATCTGAATATGGGATTTATCGGATTTTTGCTTCTGCTGCTGGTTAAAAACGGATTCGCCTGGAGCTGGCTCTGCGCCGGCTATTATGTTGCTGCCTGCTTTTTTAATCTGTTGCTGCTGAAAATATATCTTTATCAGAATCATGAAGTGCAGGTCAGCGAAATGCTGAACAGCCGGGAAACCAATTCCGCTCTCATGAATGCAACGCTGATGCAGCTTATCTTGGCCGCAAACGTATTTTTTGCCGTCATCTGGAAAATTGCTGGGAAGTTTGCCACATCTGGCTGGATTTGGGGAGGCGGTGCAGCTGTTTTAGCCGCTGTGGCGCTTGTTTTAAATCAGATATACAGGTCGCCGCATACTCGGCGTTTGGAAAGCCTGAATCCAAATCCGCTCCGCCCGTTGTCATTTGTCGTTAATTTTTCGCTGTTGATATATGGCTCTTGGGTTTTAAATGCCTTTACGCCTTATAATATAGCCTTTATGGTTCTGTTTCTGGCTGGCATTGTTTTGTTGCCTTTGTCGCGCCTGCGGGCTGTGTACGGCATTGAATGGCTGCAAAAGGAAGACTTAAGCAAAAGCTTTTTCTTCTATGCGCTGGTTACGCCGCTGATGTATATCAGCCGGACTTTATGGCTGTTGGTTGATTTTGTTTTCTCCGAAAAGATTATAACGGCGGGTCTTTCCGCACTCAATCGGTTGGGATTGTCGGTATTTTTCAAGATAAACCGTAAAAGCTATATGGCCTATTTTGTTTTTATCCTGTTGGGATTTTTGGTATTTGTCGTATCTTTTTATAGGAGTGCACTGCCGTGAGTTCATATGTGTTGCTGTTGTTGGTAATAATTCCTTTGGCCGGGTCGTTTTTTGCCCTGACCGCCAAGAACGACCGTAATTATGCGGCCGAAAACGTATATAACGTTTCCATTTTAAGCCTGATGCTGAATGTCGGCATGGTTTTATATGGCTTTTCCCTGTTTGATATGCAAAAAACGGGGCTGCAGCTGATGGAGAAATTCTCCTGGTTTGATTTTCCGCCGGTTCAGATTAGTCTGGGAGCTGATATTTTTTCCCTGTTGCTGATTTTGAGCGTCAATATGGCTTTTCTGATTGCAGAACTTTGTTTGGACCGCCGCCGGACGGAACGTTCCAAAACGCTGATAGCGTCAGAACTGCTGTTTGTCAGCCTTGTAAACGGTTATTTTGTTGCCGCGGATATTCTGTCTTTTTATATCTTTTTTGCCGCCTCCGGAGCTCCTCTGATTATTTTGATAAGTACCTATGGAAGCCAGCGCAAAAAAACGGTTTTAATCCGTTTCAGCCTCTATAACCTTATCGGTGCGCTGCTTTTGCTGGTTGCGGTTCTGACAATGTATAATTTCAACGGGGATAATGTTCCGCTGAATGCGGCTGGTCGCTTGGAACTGAACGGTTGTACGGAATACTGTGTCTGGCTCGGCATCTTTCTCGCTTTTATCTCCCGGCTGCCGATATGGCCGTTCCATTACTGGATATCGTCAATCAATGCCAGTCTGAAAAATCCGTTGGTATTTTTGGTCGGCAATCTGATTCCGCTTGTCGGGCTGTATGGCTTTATCCGCTTTTGGCCTAACAGTGTGCCGGCGACCATAGCCGTATATGCGCCGGTTTTTGAGATTGTCTGCATTGTAACTATGTTGTTTATCTCGCTGGTCAGCCTCAGCCATAAAGATATCCGCTACAAACTTTTTGCCTATACGACAGTTTATTACCTGCTTTATCTGACCAGCGTATTTCTGCCGACGGACGTGTTGACGCAGAATATCGGCTATTCGTTGTTTTCCTATATTATTATTGTAACGGTGCTGTCATTCCTCATCAGCCATATTGAACATCAGAAAAAAGAGCTCGGGATATACAGTGCCGGCGGAATTTTATGCTATATGCCCCGTACGTCAAAATGCCTGTCCCTGTTTGTTCTGGCCGGTATCGGGCTGCCGGTAACGTCGCTGTTCTGGAACAATTTTCTCATTATTTCCGAAATATTTAACTATAACCTGATTTTGGGAATAATGGTAATGCTGTCTTTGTTTATGGTGGCGTTGTCGCTGTTGGAAGAATTGTATCGGATGAAAGACAAAAGCAACGCAGCGTCAGCCTGTATTCTGGGGGCGGATTTGCCCAATCTCCATTTTGCCGTTTATATCGGCTGCCTGTTGATATTGTTCTTTTCGTTTTTTAAGCCGTTGTGGTTTGTATTTTAGGAGAAAAAGACGTGATTTTGCACCAGCTTGTTTATACGCTTCCCGAATTGTCGTTGTTGATGGGGATTGTACACCTGGGCATATTGTATATGCTCTCATATGAATCGGCGCGGCTTTATGCCCGGGTATCCCGTTTTTGGCTGTTGGCGTCCATATTCTGGAACATTGTTTTTTACGATAAGACTTTCAGCCCGCTTTATTTTGCAAATGATGCCTATACTTTGCTGTTCAGCCTGTTGGCGGGCTTCTTGGCATATATTATGCTTGGGTTGTCGTCAGCCTGGTTTTCCGTCGAAAACCGGACAGGTTGCAGATACTACGTTTTAGTCCTTTGCGCACTGATAGGCATAGATCTGTTGCTGGCTGCATCTAATCTGGTGGCGCTGCTGTTCTGCTATATACTTCTGATTTTCATCAACTACCGCCTGCTTGGCATCAGCTATGAAAAGCTGCCGTCAGAGGCCGCCGTGCGGTATATGGGCGTATCGGCTGTGATTGTCCTTATTTTTGCTGCCGGTTTCGGGTTCTTGAATTATATACAGGACGGAGCGGTCGATTTTTCGGAACTTTATGCGTTGTTTTCCGGAAATACGGCTTCTCTTCCTCTGTTTTTGGCGGCGGTGGCAATTGTCGTCCCCTTTTTATATTCGCTTGGCATTGCGCCGTTTCATATAATGGCGGAAGACAAGGCCGGCAGGGGGATACTGCCGGTCAGCCATTACTTTGCCTTGGTTGTGCCCGTTGCGCTGTGGGGAGCATTTATTAAACTGAACATAGAACTTCTCGCCCCGTATAAAGCGGCGCTGGCGCCGGTATATGTCGGATTCGCCCTGTTGTCCGCCATCTTTGGCGCCGTTGGTGCTAATGCCAGAATAAATCTGCATCGTATAATGTCATACAGTTCAATGTATCATTTCGGGGTTGTGCTTCTCCTGCTGTCTTTTTTCAGAATTGAAACGGACTTTGCCGCGTTTGTTTACCTTTTTGTTTATACGCTGAGCCTGAACGGCGGCTATCTGGTTTTTTACAGCCTGAAAAGTCATGGCGAGTATTTGGCGGCAACAACATCTTTGTCCGGTCTTGCTGAAACCCGCCCGTATACAACCGGAGCGCTTCTGGTCAGCCTGTTTTCCATGATAGGGCTGCCTCCGTTGGCCGGGTTTACGGGGCAGCTTGGCGCTGTTTCCGAACTTCTGAAAAATGGCTGTTATGTCAGCTTGGGGATTATTTTGCTTTTTCTCCTCGTTCTGGCGAAAGCTTATTTGGAAATCATAAAAACCGCCTATTTTGAGCATAAGGTCAAAATATTTGATGCGGAAAATAAAACCGTTCTGCTGTATACTATGTTCTGTATGTTGTGCATCGTTTTTGTTTCATTTAATCCGTACGGCTTGTTTCACTTGTTGCAGGATATGTTTTATGTCGTCGGATTATAGGCGGAAAAGATGCAATTGTTTAGTTCGGAATTGGTATTTTCGGTTTAGGAGATGAGTTTATGCTTCCGGTTTATAAAGAAAAAATTGCTTTGTGGGATTGGTATGAGATTGAAAGCACCGGTTCTACGAATGACGAAATAAAGCGGCTGGTACCGTCGTCCGGCAGTTCTGTCGCTTTAAGTGCCATACGCCAGACCGGGGGGCGGGGGCGGCGCGGCCGCGGCTGGCAGGAAATAGAGGGGAACCTTTATTTAACTTTCAGCCTGGACATTCCGGCTGCGGAGCTGAGCCGTTATGTCTGTCTCATCGGCTTAAGTCTGGCTGAAACGGTAAAGGAAATTGCGCCGCAAAGCGATGTGCGGATAAAGTGGCCGAATGATGTCTTTTTAGGCGGAAAAAAACTTTCCGGCATATTGCTTGAAAATATTTGCGGCAGCCTGTGGGCCGTCGGTATCGGCGTCAATGTCGCCGCGGCGCCCGAATTGTCCGGAACGGGCTATGAAGCCGGTTCGTTAAAAGAAAATGGGATAATGCTTGACCGTATTGAATTTTTGCATTATTATCTGGCTAAATTTGCGTCAGACCTTGAGCAGTACCGCCGGGAAGGCTTTCTTCCGCTGAAAGAACGGTGGCTCGGTCTGGCGTTGAACTGCCGGCAGAAAATCAGCGTCAAAACCGAAACGGCTGTAAAAACCGGAGAATTTCTGACTATTGACGACAACGGCTATCTGATGCTGAAAACCGGGGAGGGGATAGAAAGGATTGTCGCCGGCGACTTGTTTATGTAAAAAAAAGGAATAATAAAAAGATGAATGATTTTAAGAAGAAAGGAATATATTTTCTGCCGCTGGGCGGTGCCGATGAAATCGGAATGAATATGTTTGTGTATGCAGCCAACGGCAAGCTGATAGTCGTAGATGCCGGCTACGGTTTTTTGAATGATGATTTTCCCGGTATGGATATGTGCTATGCGTCGCCCGAATTTCTGGAAAATTACCGCGATGATATTTTGGGGCTGTTTATCACCCACGGACATGAAGACCATCTCGGCGCCATCGCCCAAATATGGCCTGTGCTGCAATGCCCCGTGTACGGCACCGATTTTTCACTGGGTCTGGTAAAGGAACGCCTGAGCGAATATAAGCTTCAGGACATTGTTCCTCTGGTATCGGTAAACAAGGAACCGGTAGTAAAATTAGACGGGTTTGAAGTTGAATTTATTCCGATTGCGCACTCGATTCCCGAAACCTCCGCCCTGTTTATCAAAGCGCCGTATGGCAACATCATGCATGCAACGGACTGGCGCTTTGATGACAATAAACTGTCAATGGTCAAAACCGATTTTGCATCGTTAAAGCGCGCTGCATCCGAAGGAGTTGACATTTTCGTCTGCGATTCTACTAATGTTATGGTGGACGAACCTCAGGCCAGCGAAGAAGAAGTGCGGCAAAATTTGATAAAGATAATTCCCGAAATGCAGGGGGGCATCGTTGCCACCTGTTTCGCATCCAACATTATGCGGCTGGAAAGCCTGATGCTGGCGGCGCGGGCAGCCGGCCGGACGCCGGTGCTTGCCGGGCGCAGCCTGGTAACCAACGTCAAAATCGCCCGCCAGTGCGGATATTTGACCGAATATCCTGAAATTCATACAATAGACGAGGTTGAAGGCATAACTTCCGATAAGGCGTTGTATATCTGTACCGGTTCTCAGGCCAACTATCGCAGCGCCATGACGCTGATTGCCAATGATGAAAGCAAACATATTAAGCTTTGCGCGGAAGATAACGTTATCTTTTCATCCAAGATTATCCCCGGCAATGAGGATAAAATTGAGCGCTTGCAGGAAAAAATTCTCGCCAAGGGCGTCAACCTTGTAACCGAAGAAGATTATCTGGTGCACACCTCCGGCCATGCCTGCAAAAAAGATTTGCAGGCAATGTACGAACTGTTGAATCCCAAAATTGTCCTGCCGGTTCACGGCGACAAGAAATTTATCCGCGAACACAAACGCTTTGCCAAAAGCTGCGGCGTGGAAGATGTCTTTTCTGCGCAAAACGGCGATGTCTGCCTGTATCAAAACGGAAAAATCGAAATGGTTGAGCAGGTTCCGGCGGAAGTTATGGGAGTCGACCGCGGGCGCAGTGTATCACTTGGCTCGGAATTAATTAAAAACCGCCGCCGCATTATGTATAACTGCACTTTGTTTATTTCCGCCGTCATCAGCCGTGATTATGAATTAAAATCCCTGCAGTTTGATTCGATAGACATTTTGGAGGCGAACGAATGGTATGTCCTGCACGAGGAAATTATGCAGAAGGTTCGGCCGCTGATTGAACGGCGCCTGGCGGAACATCCGCATCGCAACGCGGCGGAAGATTACATCCGCGGCCAGATACGCCGTCGCGTCTTCAATGCCACGGACATTAAGCCCGTTACCATGCTTCAGGTGCATTGGGAAGAAGACGAAGATGACGAAGGCGACGATAAGGAAGTTTACAGCGTAACAGTTTTTTAGGAGAAAAAAATGCAGAAAATTATTCCCGAACGGTTGCAAAAGGGCGATAAGATAATGGTCATTGCACCGGCCAGAGGCGTAAAAATTATCGGCAAAGATGTACGTGAAATAGCGCGCGAACGGTTGGAAAGTTTAGGGCTGGAGGTTGTTTTTGCCCCGAATGCGGTGGATGAAAACTGGGATTATATGGGCTCAAGTTCCGTTGAAAAACGCATCTCCGATATTCATACTGCATTTGCCGACAAAAGTGTGAAAGGCATTATGACCATTATCGGCGGTGCCAATTCCAACCAGCTCCTGCCGCATCTGGATTATGAGCTGATACGCCAAAATCCAAAAATATTCTGCGGCTTTTCCGATATTACGGCGCTGGAAAATGCCATTCTCGCCAAGACCGGGCTGGTAACCTATTATGGGCCGCATTTCAGCTCGCTCGGGATGAAGAAAGGCTGCGACTATACGTTTGAACATTTTGTAAAAATGCTCGTAACCGACGGTCGTGATGAAGTGGAACCCTCGCAGATTTGGAGCGACGACTTATGGTTTTTGGACCAGGACAAACGCGAGTTTGAAGCGAATGAGGGCTATTGGAATATTCGCGCCGGCTTTGCCGAAGGTACGATAATCGGCGGCAATCTGGGCACGTTTAACCTTTTGCTCGGTACTTCTTACCGTCCGCGGTTTGCCGCCGATACAATTCTTTTTGTTGAGGATACCGAAAGCAGTCCGCTTGCGGATTTTGAGCGCAATTTGCAGGCGCTGATTTATCAGGATGACTTTAAAAACGTCAAAGGCCTTGTTATCGGCCGTTTCCAAAAAGGTTCGCAGGTTACCCGCGAGGGGCTGGAGTTTATTCTCAACACCAAACCCGAATTAAAGGATATGCCGATTTTGGCTAATGTGGACTTCGGGCATTCCGCGCCGCTGCTGACGATTCCTCTCGGCGGAACCGCAAGGCTGGAAAACGGGCGCCTGTCGTACCGGAATTAAAAAGCGGCTTCGGAAAAAACGCCAGAAAAAATGATTCGGGCAAAATTTAAGGCGGTTGTTATCACCGCCTTTTTTGCTGCATAATCGCAAAAATTTCCACAAATTTCTGCGCCTGTGAAACACTGTCCCATTGTTTCGCCGTTTCGCGCAAGGCGGCTCGGCGCTGCTGAACCAGAGCCGGATTTTGTTCCAGTTCCCGCAGGCCGGCGGCGAATTCCTGCTCATTGCCGTACATCGGCAATGCTTCCCCGAAAATTTTGTAAATGCCGCTGTTAAAGCGGAGATAGGGCAGCCCGCCGTTTTCAATCACTTCAATAACCTGCGGGGATACCAGCTCGTCCCGTACCGCTTCGTCGCTTTGGTCAAGCAAAACCGCAGAATAGGTTTGGAAATCTTCAGGCTGCGGCGCATCAGGCATAATCTCGTCAGTCGGCCAGACATTTTCAAACCCTTTGCCATATACGTCAACGCTCATATCAGCACGTCCCGCCAGATAAAGCGGCAGCGAAAATCCCCGGTTGTCGCCGTAAAACATTGCCTTGCCGTTTGGCCGGCGGTTTGCCGGATTTTTTATGTTAATCGCGTCCGGAATGTAAGCTGTCCGGACGTTAATTGCTTTCAGGTGTCCGAAGGCCGCCATACTTTTGACGACTACCACGTCAAACGGCCGCAGGCGTGCAGCATCGTCAGAGCCCTGAACCATCGGCAGCCATAAGACGTTAATGGCGTATCTGTCGGCAACTTCGGGGAGATTGTCTATATTGTCTGCGGCATACAGGTTAAAATCTCCGGTTGCAAAAGAACCTTTTCCCGACAGGACAACTTCAGTTCCCGTTTTGCGCAATGCTTGAGCCAGCTCCTGCATATCGCGGAAAAACGGCGAAATTTTGATAGAGTTGACATTAATGTAAATTTTGCGGACTGCTGAAACATCCGGGGTTGCCCCCGTCCTGTTGTGAGTGTGTTCTGCATTTTTCGTAACAACTTGTGCCGCCGCTGTAGCTTGTCCCGGATGCCTTTCCTGCCGCCGCAAGGCATAGCCGGCAATGCCGACAGCCGCGATTAAAAAACAGAAAAGTATTGCATATTTTTTCTTCATCTTTTACTCCTGCCGATATTGTCAAAAAGTTGTTTTAGCTGTTTCCCAACGGCTTTGTTGGTATAGCCGTGGAGCGTAATTTCCCTTGCCCGCAACGCTTTTTCCCTGCGTTTCTCCGGATGGGCCAGATAATAGTCAACCAATGTTTTGAACTCTTTTTTGTCTTTGTACATCGGAATGCTGTCGCCGAAAATCTCTTCAATATACGGACTGTATTCGGAAATGATAAAAGCCCCGGCAGCGCTGGCATCATACAGCCGGTTGATGACCAGTCCCATTGCCGCCAGGTCATCAGGATGGTCGCTAAGGACAATTTTTGCCGAAGCGTAATATTTGTTTAACATATTATTGTCAACATAGTCGCCCCGGATAAACCTGTCTGGGATTTTACCCCGCCAGTTCAGCCCATAAACCGCAATATCATAGCCGTATTCAACCGCATAGGTAACGCTGACGCGTTCATACCACGGCGAACCGACGAACAGGAGTTCGCTTTGCAGCGCAGTATCCGGTTCAGGACGAAACTTTTCCGGATTTGTAAACTGCGGTACAAACACGGCCTTATGGCCTTTCTTGCGCAATTCCGGCAGCAGCGCCTTGGCCGGCGTGGCAATCAGGTCAAAATACTGCAATTCGTCATTAAGCGAAGCATCTGTGTTATATTGAAAAACGTCTTTGGTATTTTTAAATTTTGCCGTATCTGGAATTTCCGTCGGAAAATAAAGGTACATAATCCGATTCTTGCGCTCATCTTCAAAATCTGTCTGATTGTATTTGAACTGCATATACAGCAGGTTGCCTGCATTGCCATAAAAGTCGTCGGGATAAAACTGCCGGTTAAAATAATAATTGCGCACCTCAAATCCGCTTTGCCGCAGGCCGTCTTCCAAATCCAGTTCCAGCCAGTATTCGCCGATGTTGCGCGCCGTCGTTTCCCATGGGCTTTTAATGGCCAGTTTGTTGTAGTCCAAACCGTTTTTGCCGCCGAAATTGCCGTCTTCGTCCGCAATACTATTTTCTCCGTCCGATATGCCGCCCGCTTCGGTCGCAGTACCGTTCACCTTGCTTTCCCCGGTCAGTACACTGCCCGCTTTGGTCGCGCTCTCCTCCTCCGTATTTTCCCGCAGTTCCTGTACCGCATCCATAATTGTTTTTGCCGCCGCCTCATTGGTAAAATGCCGCAGGGTGATTTCCTGCGCCTGTCTGGCTTTTTCTTTGCGCTTCTCTGGATGTGCCAGATAATGCTCCAGCAGTTGTTTCAATTCCTCTCTGCTGTTAAACATCGGAATGCTGTCGCCGTAAAATTCCTTTATTTCCGGCATATAATCCGAAATCAGAAAACCGCCGCTGGCGGTAACGTCAAAAACACGGTTACTGATAAAACCGGCCTGTTTCATGTCCGCACGTGTATCGTTGAGGACGATTTTTGCCGACGCGTAATATTTATGCAGCTCCTTGTTGTCAATGTAGGTGCCTTTGACCATTTCCGCCGGCGCCTTGCCTTCCCAGCCTTCGCCGAACAGGGCGACGTCAAATCCGTTTTCCATCGCCCATAAGGCGCTGATGCGTTCGTATCCCGGCCGCCCGACAAACAAAATGTCGTATGCCGCGTTCTTATCATATTCGTAAAAAAACTTCTTCGGGTCGGTAAACTGCGGCACAAAAACTGTCTTGATGCCGAACTTTTCCAGTTTTTTCTGATATCCCGGCGAGGCGACCGCTGCCAGCTGAAAGTCCCATAGTTCTGTTTGTAACGACATCCAGTCCGGTTCTGCCGTGTGTTTCAGGTTTTTGAATTTATCCATATTCGCCGTTTCCAGCGGGTAATAAAGATACAGCACGTTTATCTTGCCGGGATTCACCGGCGGATTAAACGGAACAAAACCATGCATATAAATGTCAACCGAACTCTTCTCGGCGCCGGAAGGATAGAAATTGTCCATATACGCCGGCTGTACCGAATAGCCCAGACGTTCAAGCCCGCTCTTCATATCCTGTCCCAGGATATAATCGCCCCACGACAGCCAGTTTTTCTCTGCCGAAATCTTTAAGCCGATGTCTGCTGCTTCCGCTGTTTGGAGCATAAGCGCCCCTGTCCAGAACAGGGCTGCGCTCCGCAGCAGAACCGATGTCAGCCTGCCTCTGTGCATTGTCAGGCCTTTGCCGCGCTGACATTCATCAGCGAATGTTCGGCTTTGACATTGTATCTGTAGATTTTATAAATAAAATACAGCCCGACCGGGATGAAGACAATCGCGTAAATCCAGAAAATGTCAATAACCCGGATGCCCGCCGTTCCGGCCTCGTGTTCCAAAAGGAATTTCGGCGCCATCAGCATAACCGACGTCAGCAGCCGCCCGGTCATCATATTGACCGAAGACGAAAGCGAACGGATTTTCGGGTTGATAAGCCGGTGCAGGCGGCTGATGTGCGAAATGGTAAACATCAGCTGCAGCCCGATGCAGACGCAGAGGAAAATAATGAACAGCAGGCAGTTCAGCGGGCTGATATGCCCCGTCTTCATCAGGATAAAGGACAGCGCGCAACCGATAATTTCCATAACAAAAGAAATGTTGCCGAGCTTAAACAGCGAAACATATTTGGCAACACCTGCGGCAAAATAGCTGAAAGACGAACGGATGACATTGTTGATGAAGATGACCACGCCCATAACTTTGATATAGTCAAGCCAGTTGAGGCTGAGCAGGTAGTTCCATGCCGTTTCGCCAAATACGCGGGCGTCCCAGCCGATACTGTCCGCCAGGTCTGTCAGAGAAACCGACGGATCGATGCCGGAGCTTTTCATCAGCGGCTGAAAACTCCAGAAGAAAAAGTGCGACACTCCGACCATAAAGCCAGAAAACAGCACCAGATAGCAGTATTTGCGCGATTTGAGAATATACCGCACCGCAACCCAGAATTTTTTAAGCCGTTCCTTAAAGCCGGCAACGGTGTCTTTTGCCGGACGATGGGCATTCGGCAGAAAAGAGAGCAGTAATATAGCCGTGGAATAAATGATAAACTCGGCGATAAGCAGAACGTGCGAACCAAGCTTTTCGTATAGTCCGGCGCCGAGCAGCGCGGCAATCCCGGTCCCGATATACATGGCAGCGTTAAAGTTTGAATAGGCTTTGACCATTTTGGCCTCTTCGTTGTTCTTTTTCAAAATGTCGTAGATAAAGGAAGAAGACACCGAGTCAAAACAGGCTTTGGAACAGGCGTATAAAAATTCGCCGATAAGGATGATTTCAAACCCGCGGAAGAAAATCCACAGAAACAGCCGTCCGAGAAACAGCGCGTAGGCCGTAATCAGAATATATTTGCGCGGAAAGATGTCGCCGAGGTATCCGGCCGGAATTTCAAACAGAAAGGCAAAAAAGACAATCAGCCCCTGTATAAGGTAAAAGTCGCCCACTGTCAGCCCGTTTTCCTGATAGAAAAACAGCAATACCGGCAGCAGAAACAGCTGCGACCGCAGAAAGGCGGCGATATTGTACATGCTTAAAGGGACAAAAGATAAATATTTACTCATAATCTTGCTCTTTCTTTTCAACAGCCGGACAGAATGTCGGTAAAACGGAAAACCCTTTCCGCGCCTTTTGCTTCAGGCTGCATAAATAATTTAGAATAACCTGCTTTATTTGTCTTGTGTTATTTTTCAGTTGTTATACTATAATACGAAGAGTTAACAACTTTTTAAGGCAGGACTATGGAAAAAGGGAACTATACAGCGGAAGACAAAGAGTTTATGTGCATAACAAACAAAGCGTGCAATAAGTCGCGGCTGGCGGAACTGATAAGTTTTATTAAACTGAACGGATACAGAAAAATCGGCGTGGCTTATTGTTTTTCGGTCAAGGCTGTCGCAGAAAAGCTGAAAGAGTTTTTTGCCGCGGAAGGGATAGATGCAGTTTTTGTAAACTGCAAAGAGTCGGGGCTGATGGGGTGTGAATTGTCGCCGGAGTTGTCGGGTGCTTCGTGCGATCCGAAGTCGCAGGCGCAGTATCTCAATGCCGAACAGACCGATTTTAACATAAATTTCGGCCTCTGCCTCGGACACGGGATTCTGTTCCAGAAATATTCCGCCGCTCCGGTAACGACGCTGCTGGTTAAGGACGCATGCCACAAACATAACATTATGGAAAATTTTGTGTAAGGGAAAATGAGTAAAAAAACAGCAGCCATTTGCATTGCTTTGTTTACCGCTTTCGCAGCGGCGTTGTACCAGTATGCGTTGCCGTATCGGCATTTATTGCCCAAAAAGTATTTTCTTAGCGTGGCGGCGATTATGAAAAATGAAAAGCCGTACCTGAAAGAATGGCTGGAATATCACCTGCTTCAGGGCGTGGAACATTTTTATCTCTGTGACAACGGCAGTACCGACGGTACGGACGCTTACCTTGAGCCGTATGTCGCCAAAGGCGTGATAACATATATCCCTCTTCCCGGCGTTGATAAACAGGCCGAATGTTACGAAAAAATCGTTGCCGGGTACGGCCGGGAAACAGAGTGGCTGGCTTTTATTGATTTGGACGAGTTTCTGGTGCCGATGCAAGGCGGCGATATGGCGGATTTTCTGCACCGGTTTGCCGAAGCGGATGAAGTCAGCTTGCATTGGATGAATTACGGCGATAATGGCGCATTTACGCGCCCGGACGGGTTGGTAACCGAGTTCTTTACGGCGCACGCCCGCTTTCTGAACCATACCGTCAAGTCCATCGTCCGTCCGGAAGCCGTGATAAATTTTAAACCGTTCGGTTCCAATCATTATATCCCGGTGCGCGGCAAAAGCGTCAACGAATACGGAAAGCCTGTTGATTTTATGCTGAATTTTAACATTTCCGCCGACAAGGCGCGTGTCAACCATTATATTACCAAGTCTTTTGCCGAGTTTCTGAACAAAAAGGGCAGGGGACATCCCGAGGGAACGCCGATAGATTACGGATATTATTTTTTTCATAACGAAAATGATGTCAAAAACGATATGTCAATGCAGCGCTTTCTTCCGGAGTTAAAACGGCGCATGGCGCAAAGCCCGCTTCCGAATGTACCGCTGCCCCGTCTGCCGGATTTGCCGGAAACGTTTGCCGACTTTTATTTTACGCCGGAAGATGTGTCGCGGATTCTCGGGCGTGAATTTTCCGAACCCGTGAGTTTTTATGAAACGGAACAGCTGTGGAGAAAACGTCTCCGCCCGGTGTATGCCGCTCCGGCGGAAACGGCCGCAGGCAAAGATATAAAAAGGCAGGAAAAATAAATGATAAAACTGGAAAACATAACCGTTCAGATTGCATCAAAAATTTTGCTGGAAAATGCGTCCGCCCAGATTGCCGATGGGCAGAAAATCGGCATAGTCGGCCATAACGGCTGCGGCAAGACGACGCTGTTTAAAGTATTAAAAGGGGAGCACGACGTTAACGCAGGGGAAGTTTTTTGTTCCCCAAACCGCTCCAAAGCTTTTGTCGAACAGGAAATAAAAGAAGAAGACCTGCAAAAGCCGATTCTGGAATACGTTCTCGGCAAAGACAGGAAACTGGCGGAACTGCGGCGGCTGGAGCAGAATGCCCAGCCGGAAGACCTGCCGGAAATTATGGAACGTCTGTGGCTGATTGAGGCCGATTCGGCCGAGGCGCGCACTGCGGAAATTCTCGTCGGTCTGGGATTTAACCAAGAAGACCTCTCGCGCCCGGTCAGGGACTTCTCCGGCGGCTGGCAGATGCGCCTCAATCTTGCCGGAGCCTTGTTTCAGCGTTCGGACGTTTTGTTTCTTGATGAGCCGACCAATCATCTCGATTTGGAAGCTATCGTCTGGCTGGAAAATTATTTGCAAAAATACCGCGGAACTGTGTTGCTGATAAGCCACGACCGCGATTTTTTAAATCATATCTGCCAGGGGATTCTTCATTTTGAGGGCGGAAAACTGGTGCTTTACAGCGGTAATTATGACAATTTTGCCCGGCAGTATGCCCAGAAGATAGAACTGGCCGACAAACAGATAAAAAAACAGAACGAACGCCGTGCTCACTTGCAGTCTTACGTTGACCGCTTTCGCTACAAAACTTCCAAAGCCCGTCAGGCACAAAGCCGCTTGAAAATGCTGGAAAAAATGGAGAATATTGCCGAGGTTGCCCGCGACAGGGAAAGCTGCTTTTCTTTTCCGGATGTCAAGCCTCTGCCGTCGCCGCTGATAACGTTGGAAAATGCGGCAGTCGGCTATAATGGCGTTCCGGTTTTGAAAAAATTGTCGTTCTATATCAATCAGGACGACCGGATTGCCCTGCTCGGCAAAAACGGCAACGGCAAATCAACGCTGGTGAAGCTGTTGTCTTCTCATCTTCCGCTGTTGGACGGTACGATGAAAAAATCCGGTAAGCTCAAAATCGGTTACTTTAACCAGAACCAAACCGAGGAATTGCCTTTGGAACAGACGCCGGCAGAATATTTAGCCTCTCTGCTGCCGGATAAGCCGGAAAAAATCATCCGTGCTCACCTCGGGCGTTTTGGCTTGGAGCAGGAAAAGGCCGTTACCAAAATTAACGCGCTGTCCGGCGGCGAAAAGACACGCCTGCTGTTTGCCCGCATCTCAATTGATGCGCCGGAACTGCTGATTTTTGACGAACCGACCAACCATCTGGATATGGCCGGACGAACGGCGCTGGCCGATGCCATAAACGCCTATCAGGGAGCCGTAATTCTGATTTCGCACGATTTTCATTTGCTGGAAACTGTGGCAGACAGCCTGTGGCTGGTGCATAACCACACGTGTACGCCTTTTGACGGGGATTTAAACGAGTATCGCGAGTTTCTGCTCAACCCTGATACAGAGACAAAGCCGCGCCCCGTTGCATCGAAACCTGAACCCAAACCGGTTCAGATGCCGAAAAGCAGCCGTCCGGATCGTAAAATTCGCGCCGCTTTGCGGGAAATAGAACAGAATATAGCCCGCCTGGAACGGGAGAAAGGAGAAATCCTGCAAAAATTTGCCGCCGTTTCCGGCAAAGAGGTCGGTGAGTTGCAGATAAGGCTGCATAACCTGGAAGCACAAATTGCCGCGGCGGAAGAAGAATGGCTTGAACTGACGGCGTCAGCCGAAAACGGCTGATGTTTACAAACAAAAGCCGACGGTATGAAACCTTCTCGTCAGTCCGCTTCCCCGACGGCAATTCCTTATCGGCAGTGTTCCTTCGTCGGCAAGCCTTCATCGGCTGCACAATAAAATATTGACAAAAAGATAAAAGATGATATGTATTTTGACAATAAATAATTATTGTATCACTTAAATTATTGTTTTATGGAAAAAGTATTATCTTGGAGATGGTCGCGTTTGGCGGCTCCTTCCGCTTGGAAAAGGATTCGTAAATGGGACGTATTGCTTGTTGCTGCTGCTGCCGGAATTGCGCTTGCTGTTTTTATGAGCGTGCTTGCTGTAAAAACAGCCGGAATAATCTGTATCTGCTGTATTCTTGTCGGCTTGTATTTCTTTGGAATATTGGCTGAACTTTGTTGCGCCGATGACTGTTTTTTTATGTTTTACGGCGGGGAACTTTGTAAAGTTTATGTGTATGAAACGGAAAATGCCCAAAAGCGGATGTTTTACGATATCTGTATAAAGGTTCCGGGGGATGTTGTACATATCGATGCCGCGGAATACGAATATAAGATGTTTCGTAAGGAACATAATTGTTTCATTTACCGGCGGATAGACGATTCTCAATGGTATCAAGTTGCAGAGTCTGTAAGCGGGATAGAAATAAGAAACTTGGGGGAACGTTTGGAAAAAACGGTCTTTCTTGCTTCTGAAGAGGGCGAAAACCCGAAACGCTTGCGCGTGTTGCAAAGAAACTCGTATAAGGAATTTTCGGCAGAGATGTACGTCTGCGGAGATATGTATTTTCCGCTGGCGGCCGGAGAATGTATCGTTCCCGATAAAAGTTTTCGTGAACAGCGTATGTATCCGGAAGCCTGCAAAAAGCCATATGGCTATCTGCTTCTGAAAAAAGGCGGAACTTATGACTTAATCGGCTTGTATGCGGAAGAAAAACAGTTGCCGCATTTTCTTTTTGCCCAAGCGCCGGCCGTAATGTTTCGTTCAGGCATTGAAACGGTTGTTTTGCTGGCGGAAAAAGATGGCAGATATCGGGAATTTTATCGGGGTGAAAGCTTTATTCCGATAAGAAACGGTAATATTGTGGAACTGGATTGCGGCGTTCCGATGTATGGGAGAATACTTCGTTTTAATCCCGAAACCAAAACGCTGGAAAAGAAATATGAAGGCAGGATTACCAGTATTGGGTTTCAAAACGGAGTAGTTGGAATCGGCAATGGCAAAGAGTTCAGATTATGAGAGAATGCTGCCAATTGCTTTTTCGTTTAAAGCAAAATCCCCGCGCATATAGGTGCGGGGATTTTGTCTGCTTGTCTTTTGTAAGTTCGGCCGCTTATTTATAGCTGTTGATTTTATTTTGCAAATCTTCCAAACTCCTGCCGTAAAAAGGTTCTCCGTTAATCAGCAGCATCGGAACGCCGTTAATTCCCAAAACCTGCGACAAAGCGTCAATATCCTGAACGCCGCGGCGGATTTTTTTCTCTTCCGACAGTTTTTTGATTTCGTCAACATCAAGTTCTTCGTCTCTCAAAATCTGGTTAATCGTTTCTTCGTTCATTTCCGGCAGGGTCATAATGCCTTCATAAACTTCAACGAATTTTCCTTTCTCAAACGCCGCTATCGCCGCCTTCGCTGCATAAGGCGAATGTTCGCTCATGAAGAACAGCGGATTAAAAACGAATTTGACGTCGGGATTGTTTTTTATCAGCTGAGCCATAACCGGTGCCAGAGCTTTACAGTGTCCGCAGGCAAAATCAAAAAATTCGACGACGGCAACTTTGGCGTCTTTCGGCCCGGCATACGGCGCAACGGCACTGTTTCTCATTTCTTCCCAATGGTCAAGAAATTTCTGGTCAGGATTGGTTGCGGCCGTATCTTGTGCTGCGGCGGTATCCTGCATATCTGCGCTCTCGTTGTTGCTTGCCGCTGTATTGTTTCCGGCCGCGCCGGAATTGTACGCAGCGTTTTTAAAGGTATCGCTGCTTGTTACCGTTTCTGCGATAAATGCCGTATTACTGCGGATATAATCTTCAAGGACAGACGGATTGTTAGCCAGAAAAGTCTGTATCTTATCGTTTATTTCTTCATCGCTGACATTGGAAAAGCTTTTGATAACATTGCCGAAATTTTCGCTTTTTGCCAAACTCTCCAAAATCGGCTGCGGATTATTTTTGATATAGCCGGCAATTGCCTCGTTAAGTTGTTCTTGAAATTTTGCCTGTTTCTGCGGGCATTTGCCGTCCAGATAAAGGATGCCCCCCGTGCCCAGCGCCGCCAATATAATGACAGCCAGTGCTTTAAGTAATGTTTTCATCGCCATTATCCCCTCAAAATTAACATACTGTTATCTCAATCTAACAATTTGAAACGATTATGCAACAGCTTTTTGCTGACGTCTGCATAATTTTTTTTGCTGACGCAGAGCCATAATTGCTGCAAGTCCGCCGGAGACTGTAACAAACTCCCAGCTCCAGACAGGTTTTTTCCCAAAACTGCCGTAAGGAAAGTCGTCGTCAAGAAAGCCGTCGTCAGGAAAGTTGTCGTTGGAATTTCCATCGTTAGATGCGTTCGGATACAAAAAAAGCCTGCCGTTGCGGCAGGCCTTCCTGATTATACAATTTCAGAAATTACTTAACGTTGTTAATGGCATTCTGAATTGTGTCGGCATCAATCGCCTGCAGAGCTTCGCCGTTCATAATCAACGTCGGAACGCCGCGGATTTGTACCTTTTGAGAAAGTCCGGCAATTGCGGAAATTTCTTTGGCAATTTCATCACTTTCCATCAGCTTTTTCGTTTTCTCAACGTCCAAACCTGCTTTCTTGATGATATCTTCAATAACGGCGGTCGTAATTTGCCCGTTATGCGTCAGCAGAGCTTCGTAAACTTCGAGGAATTTGCCCTGTTTGTTGGCAGCCATGGCCGCTTTGGCCGCAGGCATGGAACCGAGGAACGTAACCGGCTTGAAGACAACCTTGACTTTCGGGTTGGCCTTGATGACTTTCATCAGTTCGGGAGCCAGACGTTTGCAGTATCCGCAGTTGAAGTCAAAGAATTCGACAATCGTAACCTTGGCATCTTTCGGTCCGACGAACGGAGAGCCTTCGTAGCTGCTCAAATCTTTCCAGTTTGCCTTGTAGAGTTCGGCAATCCGCTTCTGCGCTTCAATCTGTTCCTGCTGTGCAGCCAGTTCCAAAGCCTCGCGGACTTTTCCCGGATTATTCATCAGGTAGTCTTCAATTGCCTGATTCATATCCTGCCCGGCTGCCGGTACGGAAGCCGGAGCTTTAGAACCGCATACCGAAGAGCACAGGGCTACGGAAACGACAACGCTTGCGATAACCGAAACCAAAACGGTGATAATATTATCTTTTTGCATATTTCCCATCCTTAAATTAATGTTATATAACCACTAAAAACTAATGAATTAAAAAAATAAATGCAAGCCCAAAATAAAAATATGTTGACAAACCGCCCCCGTTTAAAATCAAATGTCCGCAAGAGAAAAAACGTCTGCGGCGATTCTATAAGCCGGGAAGGTGATTCTACAAGCCGGGAAAAGAATTTTGTTAACAAGGAGAAATAATGTTTAACGTTAAAATATCATTATTTGCGCGCACCCGCGATTTAGAGCATAATATAGACAGCTTGCATGACAAGATAATTGAAATGACAATGGTTTTTAAAGAGGCAGTCGATATTTATCTTAAGGAGCGCCGCAGCGAAACTTATCGCCGGACCAGCAAAAAGATAAAAATTATTGAGCACGATTCGGATACGCTGCGCCGAGAAATTGAGAGCAAGCTGTACGAACAGAATCTGATACCGGACTTGCGCGGCAATATTCTCCAGCTTGTTGAAAACCTCGACCGGGTCGTTAACCTTTTTGACGAGGTCGCGCACAAGTTTTACATTGAACAGCCGGATATTCCTGAAATATACCATAAGCAGCTGCAGGAGCTGGTTCGCCAGGTTGCGGACTGCGCCGAGAATATGGCGATTGCGTCCCGAGCGTTTTTCCGTGATTTGGTAACGCTGCGCGATTATTCCCAAAAGGTCTACCTGCTGGAACACCAGAGCGACAAAACGGCTGCCAAACTTCGCAAAGCCGTGTTTGATTCCGAGTTGAATCTTGCGCATAAAATGCAGATTAATAATTTCGTCGAAGAAGTTGCCGATATTGCCGATTTGGCGGAAGACTGCATAGATGCATTGTTGATTTTTGCGATTAAACGGGAAATTTAAGCGATGTTCGAATATCTGTTTTTCCTGTCCAGCGGGCTTTTTCTGGGGTGGTCCTTGGGAGCTAACGATGCGTCAAATATTTTCGGTACTGCCGTTGGAACCAAAATGCTGCGTTTTACGACGGCCGCAGTTATCGCCTGTATTTTTTTGGTCTTAGGTGCAGTCGTAAGCGGGCAGAATACGGCGGAAACTCTGAATGCGCTTGGCGAAGTCAATACGCTCCCGGCCGCGTTTACGGTGTCGCTGTCTTCGGCGCTGGCCGTTTTGATGATGCTGAAGTCCGGCATCAGCGTCTCAATTTCGCAGGCAATTGTCGGCGGGATTATCGGCTGGAACGTGTATAACCATAAGCCGACGGATACGGATACTTTGGCAAATATTTGCGCATCATGGATTCTTTGTCCCGTTATTTCCGGCGCAATAGCGGTACTGTTGTATATCTGCGTCAAAAAAATCCTCCACCACAGCAAAGTCCATATTTTATGGCAGGATATGGCCGTGCGCGCCGGTATGGTTCTGACGACGGCTCTGGGCGGTTTTGCGCTGGGGGCGAACAATATGGCAAACGTTGTCGGCGTTTTTATCGATTCCAATGTTTTTGAACCGCTGAAAATCGGGAGAATGTATACCCTGAGCGGCATACAGGTATTGTTTTTGCTTGGCGCTGTCGCCGCGTGCGTCGGCGTGTTTACTTATTCGCAGAAAGCGATTAAGACCGTCGGCAAAAACGTCTTGTCTTTCTCGCCGATGGTCGCGTGGATTGTCATTTTGTCGCAGTCGCTGGTTTTAATCCTTTTTTCATCCGAAACATTGGAGCATTTTCTGATTTCACTTAATCTGCCGCCGCTGCCGGCGGTACCCGTTTCCAGTACGCAGGCTGTCATCGGCGCGATTGTCGGCATCGGTTTGGTGAAAGGGGGAAAAGGGATAAAATGGAGTTTGGTGCTGCGCGTCGTGTCGGGCTGGGTAGCTTCTCCGGTTATTGCGTTTGTGCTGAGCTTTATTTCCTTGTTTTTTATGGAAAATGTGTTTAAACAGACAATATATGTTCCATGAGCCGGCCTCGTCCGGTCTGGCATCTGAGAGGAGAAAGCCGTGTCATATTTGAATGCCGTTTATCAAAAGTTTCCGCTTTTTTTCCTCTTGGCACATTTGGCTGCCGGTTTGGGATACTGCCTGTACATCGCCTGGTTTACGACGACGCTGGGTGGTGATACGCTTGAACATATCCATTCCTCGTGGCTCGTATATGCGGAATTTGTTCCCTATAAGGATTTCTTTCAGCACCATAACCCTCTCTTGTGGTATTTGTTCGCACCGTTTGTCGGGTTGCATGCGTACGGCTTGGATGATAATGTGATTACGTCGTCTGTCGTTACGGCGGCAATACTGGCATCGTTTCTGACCTATTATTATCTGTATCTGATTGCTTCGCGTTTCTTAACCGGCAAAAGAGGGGGAGTGATTGCCGCCGCGATTGCCTTTACGCCCTATGTGCTGGTGTCGGTTGTCAACTTTCGTCCCGACAATTTTATGGTGGCTGCGTTTTTTGCCGGACTGTATTATTATTTCGGCTATTTGCAGGAGAAGAAACTCTGGTCGTTGAGCCTGTCCATGCTGCTGTTTTGGGCATCGTTTATGTTTTTGCAGAAAATTATTTTCACATTGGTTTTGCTGGCTGCCGTTACGCTGTACCTGCTTTGCCGCAGCCGGATTCTCTGGCGCGATATGCTGTATGCGCTGCTTTTGCCGTTCGGGCTGAGCCTGCTGTTTGCCGTCTGGCTCTGGCATCATGATATTTTGTCGGTCTGGTATCAATCCAACTTTACGTTTAATCTGCATATTCCCGAACTTTTTGCCGGCCGCCGGGTCGGGGAATTCTGGACGGAATTGCGGCTGTTGCTGGCCGGAGCCGGTTTGGCGGTGTTGTTTTGCTGGCGCGGGGCAAACCTATATTTTAAAATACTGGCAGTGCTGTTTGTTGCGGAACTGTGTCAGCGCTTGTTCTATTTTTCGGTATTTGCGTATTATTTTTACCAGTTGCTGTATCTTGCCGCCCTTTTGTCCGCGGTTTTTTTGGAAGAAAAAATTTTTAAGCGCTGCTTTGCCCTGATATACGTTCTTTTGGCGGCTCTGGCGTTTTGTATGTATGAACCAGCTGTCTACAATGGCAATATCGGCAGCCGGACTGGGCGTTTTTATGAACCTTTGAACAAAAAAATCCTGCGCTATATTACGCCGTGTGATTATGTCCTGAATGGCGACGGAACGCTGTATAATCTTTATAACCGTGATCCGCATTACTACTGGAATTTGTTGGGGCAGCTGGACGTTATCGGTGCCGAGGTCGGCATTCGTCCTCTGATGGATATTAATCGGGTTATCCTGACCTATAAGCCCAAAATCATCTCCGCCGCACCGTACCGCAGCAAATATGCTTCCGAACGAGGGGTTGATATTTATGTCCATCGTCCGGATATGGAACTTGTCAGCAAGTATTATAAACGTTTTGACAATTCCGACGTCCTCTATATCTTAAAGCCCGAATACAGCCGGTTAAAATGCGACTTTGACTATAAACAGCGCCGGTATCGGGCTTATGACTGATTTGGCGTTCGCCGGCCCAAACCGCCCGTACCGATAATAACAGTCGATAAATCAATTATATCCTTGACTTTTCAGACATCATTGCCTACGTTAAAACCGTTAAAACAATTATGATGTCTCACTAAAAAATTATTAAGCTATGTTGACAACGTTGCTTATTTATTATGGAGGCTGTGCCTTAGGATTGTTTGGCATGGCCAAGGTTGTGGAACATCTTCCCGAAAGTGACGGCAAGAGTTCCGGAACTGATGATTACGGGTCTTCATCTTATGATGATAACCTGGGCTTTGACGGAGAACCAAATGGAATGCCGTATATGCCGTAAATAGTACCCCTGTGCAATATCAGTGCAGGCTGTATTCTTCTCAAAAGGTCGTCTTTGACGGCCTTTTTTCGTATTTAAAATAAAAATTGACAAATAAAAGAAAATAATTTAGTTGTATTTGTCTAAAAAATAAAAAGGGTAAAAGATGAGCATTCTGGCAGTCGTCAGGCAAAAAATAAAAGAACGGCAGGGCAAGAGTTTTGCTTTGCTTGCAGAGCGGGTTGACAAGTCGGCTGTGGCGCCTTACTGCATAAATACGGCCGAAAATGTTAGTTCCGAAGAAACTATGGTATTGGTTCTCGGCGGTGCCGGCGGGCGCGGCGTGCATCTTCGCGGGTATAACGGATATTTGAAAAAGACAGACGATTTCATAAAAACGCATCCGGAATTGTCCGGGAAGAATGTCAGAGTTTGTGTCGCCGTTTGTTACATCGGGCATTTTCATAATGAGCGGCTGGCGCGGGAAAAACTTTATCATGAATATTGGCTGGAAAAGTATTCTCTGGATATGATGGCAAAAGAACAGAGAGAAGAAATCTTAAATCCCTGTTATATAAAAGATATTTTTGAACAGGCGTTTTTGCCGCGGATATCCCGAAACGGCGGAAAAGAGCGCTTGCCGGCGGAACAGGCAGCACGGAATATTCGCCGTTTGAACATTGTGGCGCACTGCCACGGAGCGTATGTCGCCCTGCATTTGGAACAGATGATGCTGCAGAAAATGGCGGAACTGGGATATCTGCCCGCTGAACGAAAAAAGGTTGTCCGCCAGCTGATGGTGTTGAATTATGCGCCTGATTGCCCGGTAAGAATGGCTGAATCATTGTTTGTTTCCATTGAATCGGCTGCCGATGAACATAATAAATATCAGACGAGGTTTAAAGAATACCTGCAAATGAAAGCGTTGGATTTTGGAATGCTTCGGTTGCCGGAACGCGGTGGCAACGTCTTGATGTGTACGAAAGTTGACAAAAGCGGCATAGAGGGAAATCCCCCGAAAGTTATTATTTTAGAAAAGTTTGATCCCGAAATTTTCTTTTTTGCCGCAGCCAAACGCCGCCACAACCCCGATGATAAAGAGAATCTCCAAAGAGATAAAGGAAACACCCAAAAGGAAAAGGTATTGGGAGAACATGAGTTTCTGGGGTTCAAAAAAGCGTCGAATATGAGTAAAGGTGCACAGGAATTACAGCTTTTTGCCAATAATATTCTGAAAAATGCCGTTTTGAACTCATTATGCCAAAACGATGCTTCTGCGAAAGCTCTGCCTACCGTCAAAACTCTTGCTTGCGATACGTCGAAACAATATGCCGCTTTTTCCCGTGCGTATCTGAAAGGTTGGCAGTTGCATACGCGCTGCGTTTTCACAAATCAGCAAAAGCTCAAAAGTTTCATCTGGCATCACCAAACTTGCAGAATTGAGCTGGATGGTTAAGCTGTCGTATCTCCGACAAATCCCAAAACACGGAAGACAATTTTAACCTTGCCGTCAGTACTGTACTGCTGGATAGCTTTATACATCCCTCTTGTTTTGTATTTTCCTGTAGTCAATCCGGCCTTGCGACAGAATGTTAAATATCCAAATCCTCGGCGAATTTTGCCCTTTCTATAATGAATTTGAATCGCTGCTCCGGATCTTTTCCCATCAGCCTCTCAACCTGCCGCCGCGTTTCAAACGCTTCGTCGCGTGCTTCCTCGGTATTGGCAGTCGGAATAACGACCCGCAGCAAAACGCGGTTATTCTTATCCATTGTCGTTTCTTTTAATTGTAACGCGCTCATCTCGCCCAAGCCTTTAAAACGGCTGATATCCGGTTTTTGGTTGGCCTTTGCCTTACTGAGGATTTTGTCTTTCTCCTCATCGTCCAGCGCGTAGTAATTCTTACCGCCGAAAACGATTTTATACAGCGGTGGCGTCGCAATAAACAAATGCCCATTTTCAATCAGTTTCGGCATATATTGGTAGAAAAACGTCATCAGAAGCGAGGTAATGTGTGCGCCGTCCACGTCCGCATCGGTCATGATGATAATTTTCTCGTAACGCAGGTTTTCCTCTTTGTAATTGTCTTTGGTGCCGCAGCCCAGCGCTTCAATCATATCTTTGATTTCCTGATTTTGCGTAATCTTATCCAGGCTGGCACTGGCAACGTTCAGGATTTTCCCGCGCAACGGCAAAATCGCCTGCGTCATACGGTCGCGTCCCTGCTTGGCGGATCCCCCTGCAGAGTCGCCCTCGACAATAAATATTTCCGTATCCTCGGCTGCTGCTTTGGAACAGTCTGCCAGTTTCCCCGGCAGACGCAGTTTCTTTGTCGGCGATTTGCGGTTTTGCACTTTTTCTTCTTTTCTTTTTTTGCGCAGTTCGGCGCGGCTGACGACATATTCAATCAAGGCGCTGGCATTTTCCTTGTCAGAAGAAAGCCAGTGGTCAAATGAATCTTTAACAGCTTTTTCAACCAAACCGGCTGCTTTGGTCGAGGTCAGCTTGTCTTTTGTTTGCCCCTGAAATTGCGGGTCGCGGATAAATACCGACAGCATAATCGCCGCATCGCTCAAAAAGTCTTCCGCCGTAATGCCTGCTGCCTTTTTAATGTTGGCCATATCCGCATATTCTTTCAGGCTTTTGAGCAACGCTGTACGAAACCCTTGTTCATGCGTTCCGCCTTGCGGTGTAATGACCGTGTTGCAGTAAGAATTGCAAAAGCCTTTTTCGTCGTCTGGCCAGGTAATTGCCCATTCAACCTTGCCTTCGTCACCGGCCAGCTCGGCCTCGCCGGAAAAGGGCGTCCGGTTGATTGTCAGCCGGGTGCCGATTTGATAATTCAAAAAGTCCAGCAGTCCGTTCGGAAAATTGAATTCGGTTTCGGTCGGGATATCATCGCCGGCAGTCAGAACTTCCGGAGCGCATTTCCAGAATATTTTAATTCCCTTGAACAGAAAAGCCTTTGAGCGTGCCATGCGGTAAATTTTCGCCGGAACAAATTTATTGTCCGTACCGAAAATCTCCTCGTCAGGCAAAAAGGTAATGCTGGTACCGCGGCGGTTAGGAGCGTTTCCGACCAAAATCAGCGGTGTAACCGGCTTTCCGCACGAATATTCCTGACGGTAAAGTTTCTTGTCGCGAGCCACTTCCACCACCAGCTTTTTTGACAGGGCATTGACAACCGACGAACCGACGCCGTGCAGGCCGCCGGAAACTTTATAAGCGTTTCCGCCGAATTTGCCGCCTGAATGAAGGGTGGTCAAAATGACTTCCAAAGCGGATTTCCCCGGATACTTCGGATGGTCGTCTACTGGAATACCGCGGCCGTTGTCGGTAATAGTTACCGACAGGTCGGCATTGACGGCGATGTCAATCCGGTTCGCATAGCCGGCAACGGCCTCGTCCATGGAGTTGTCAAGGATTTCCGCTACCAGATGGTGCAGCGCCTGTTCGTCCGTTCCGCCGATATACATGCCGGGGCGGTGTCGTACCGGATCAAGTCCTTCCAGAACTTCAATATCGCGCGCCGAATATTCTTCTTTGGCGGCAGTTGCGGAATTTTCAAACAAATCGCTCATGCTTTCCTCTGATGTTTTTTCTTTGCCCGGAAGCAGCCTCCGGCCGTTATTTTCGTAATCATCTCGCCAAAACATATAGAAACAAAAGGAAAAACACAAGAAAAATCTCCAATTCTTAAACAGAAAAAGCCTTTTTGCCGCCTTAGGGAACATATTTGGCTCAGGCAGAAAAAGCGAAATTAAAAAAATAAACAAAAAACTTGCATTCTGTCAAAAATAATGTTAAAAGAAACCGTATTTTTAATTTTTAATATATAGTTATGTCAAAAGGACCATTCACTGCCCGTATTAATCAGATTGATACCGCAGAAAATTTCCACATCTTACAGGTGGAGCAGTTAACCGAACAGTTTTTTCACGGTCAGAAGGAGACGTTGAAAGTTCCCGTAGACGAACGGCTTTCTTCTTTGCGCTCCGGCGACGTTATTACTTATTACCGTGCGGAAGAAGAGTATGTCATTACGGAAACGCCGCATTCGGAAGAACGTGTCGTACTTTTGTTTAAGCGCAGTTCTGACGGACTTGGACTGCCGGAAAAGCGCTGTCTGTGGATAGCTCCGGGCAAGCCTCTGATGCAGTTGCCGGATTTGCCGCGTATTGTTCAAATTCTGCTCGGTTTGTCTTCCTATTACGGTAAACGGGAGGATCTGGTGAGAGCCGCGCTGGATATTCTGGCGCTGTCGCAAGATGCCGAAGCAATTGATGCTCTGTTCTCAATTCGTCCGGATTTACTGGATAAACTGCTGGGAATGGAATATGCGGTTGTTTCCGTGCAAGTTGCCGATTCGCTCATTGCTCTGGCTTTGGCCGGTGCCGATTTGGAACACCCGCGCCGCCGCGATTTGCGGCAGATTTTGTCTTTGGCGCTGCTCCACGGCGAAACTCAGGCCAAGATTTATGACTTTATCGCTTCATACGAACGCGAATAAGGCATAAAAAAGCGTGTTCTGCCCGTGTGCGGATACCTCTCGGACGGCCGGTGTTCGAACCTTGTGAACCCGTATTTTCCCTCCTTTGCATAAAGGGGCGGAAAATACGGCTTTTTTGCCCGAATGACAAAAAAAGTCTTGCAAATTAAATCTTTTATCCTTATAAATATAAATGAAAACGGCAATCCCGCCGTTTTTTGTAATTCACACGCAGGAATGGCGTCGGTCTGCCCGGATGAAAAGGACAGGCTTCACGCTCCGGTGCTTAAAGCGATTTAGGCCGAAATCCTGCGGAGGTTTAACCGGAAAATAAGGAAAAATAAAAATGACACTTCCTACTTTTACATTGCGTCAGCTCGTTGAAGCCGGCGTACACTTCGGACACCACGCCCGTCGTTGGAATCCGCAGATGGCTCCGTATATTTACGGCAAAAAAGACAACGTTCACATCATCGACCTGCAGAAAACTTACCCGATGCTTTACACAGCGCTGGCAGTTGCCCGCGACGTAGCAGCCAAAGGCGGCAAGGTTCTGTTTGTTGCAACCAAGCGCCAGGCTCAGGATATCGTTAAGGAAAGCGCTGAAAGATGCGGACAGTACTATGTTAACTACCGTTGGCTCGGTGGTATGCTCACCAACTGGAAAACTGTTAACAAGTCTATCAACCGTCTCGTTAAATTAAACGAAATGGAAGAAAAGAACGCCTATGACGGATATACCAAGAAAGAAATGCAGAACATCAAGAAAGAACAGGAAAAGTTGGCTCTTTCTTTGGATGGTATCAAAAATATGGGCGGTCAGCCTGATTTGCTGTTCGTTATCGATACGCCGAAAGAAGCTTTGGCGATTAAAGAAGCCAGAAAGCTGGGTATCCCGGTAATCGGCATCACCGATACGAATGCAAACCCGAATGACGTTGATTACCCGGTTCCGGGCAATGACGATGCCATTCGTGCCATCCAGCTGTATTGCGAACTCGTTTCGTCTGCAATTCTGGACGGTATGCAGGCGGAAATCGCTGCTCAGGGCGTTAAAGTTGACGATGCCGTAAATGCAGCGGCTGACGAAGCATTCGTTGAAAATGTAGAAAACGCTTAATTATATTAAGTAGTGTAAAAAAAGCAGGCGGCGGCTTTCGGGCTGCCGCCGGACTATCGTATTTAGAACATCAAACAAGGGGAATGATAATGGCAGAAATTACCGCAGCTCTGGTAAAAAGTTTAAGAGAGACCTCCGGTGCCGGCATGTTGGATTGCAAAAAGGCGCTGGTTGAAACCAATGGCAATATGGAAGAGGCAATTGACTGGCTCCGCAAAAAAGGCCTGGCTTCCGCTGCCAAAAAAGCCAGCCGTATCGCCGCAGAAGGTCTGGTATCCGTATATGTAGAAGGCAATGCCGGTGCGGTTGTTGAAGTAAACTCCGAAACCGACTTCGTTGCCAAGAACGATATTTTTCAGGATTATGTTGAAAATGCCGCCAAGGCTGCTCTGGCTGTCAAGGGCGATGTTGAAGGCCTGAAAGCTTTCACCTGCCCGGTAACCGGCAAAGATATGGGAACGATTTTGACGGATATGATTGCTAAAATCGGTGAAAATATGAATCTGCGCCGCGCCGCTTATCTGAGTGCCGCCAATGGCGTCGTCTGCTCCTACATTCATAACGCCGTTCGTCCGAATCTTGGTAAAATCGGCGTTTTGGTTGCTGTTGAAGGCAATGCCGATAAGGCTAAAATGCAGGAACTGGGCAAACACATCGCTATGCACATTGCTGCCACCAACCCGATTGCGATGACAATTGCCGAAGTTCCGGCTGAAGCCGTTGAACGCGAAAAGAATATTTTCAGCGAGCAGGCTCTGGCTTCCGGCAAACCGGCAAACATCGTTGAAAAAATGGTTGAAGGCCGCATCCGCAAGTACTATGAAGAAGTTGTCTTGGAAGAACAGGCATACATTATGGACCCGGATAAGAAGGTAAAAGACATTGTTGCCGAATTTGCTAAAGAAAACAACACCGACGTTAAACTAGGCGGTTTTGTATGCTTCAAACTTGGCGAAGGCCTGCAGAAGAAAGAAGAAGACTTTGCAGCCGAAGTTGCAGCTCAGCTCGGCAAGTCCGCATAAGCTTTGGCTTTAATGCATAAATGCCGTGTGGCACAAAAATAATGCTGTAAGGTATAAAATTGTGCCAAACCTGAATGAGAACAGCCGGAATTTAATTCCGGCTGTTTTTTATTTTCTGAATGTAAAAAGTTCTTGATAAATTTCGCTTTTATAAATTCTTACTTGTGATAAAAAAACGGTCATTAATTTTCTACACATAAAGTTTTATGCCCGGCAAGACTAAAGTATTGTTTTTGCACAGCAGCAGAGTAACATAAAACTGCTGAATTAAAATGACCGTTTTTTTTCAGCAGGTGAGTCGTTATGCGTAAGAAGTTCTATTTTACTGTTTTATTGTTTATCTTGCTGCCGGCATATTGTATGGCCGCACAATATGCCGTAAAAAAACAGGATGTAAGTTTCGGAAAGTTTACTCAAACTTCGGAAAATGCCGAAATTTATTTATCGCCTGACGGCAGTGTTACAGCGGTAGGCGGGCGCGTTTCCAACGGAGTGGCAGGAATAATACATTATTCTTTGGAAGATATGAAACAGGACGTAATGGTGAAAATGCCGGATACATATTCCATCTATGAGGAAGGCATTGGCTGCAAATTTGAAATATATAACCATACCTATAACCCGCAGCAGTTTAACCTGTATGTCGGCGGTCCGTCCGAACAGGATGTATATATCGGCGCGACCCTGCGCATAACCGGGATGTGCGAACCGGGAACATACTCAACGACCTATTATGTCAATCCAACGGTAAATGGCTACTATAGCGGTTTTAATACGCCGATTCGGGTCTCGTTGATTATCGAGGAAAAAATAGGCATCCGTGAAACACAATCTCTTGATTTCGGCACATTGGTTTCTCCGGCTGCGGACAGTACCGTTACGGTAGATTATAACGGCAGTCGCCGAAGTTCCGGAAACATACATTTACACTCGTCAAAAGCGTCCAACGGCGTTTTTCAGCTTGAGGGGATAGCCGGCCGTAAGGTAAATGTAACGTTTCCGTCATCTGTAGATATCGGCGGCGGTATGGTCGTCAGCAATTTTACGGCGGATACGGGATTATCTTTTCCGCTGGAGGCAGAGCGGCAGAATATGAATGTCGGTGCAACGTTGAATGTGCCTGCCGGTACGCCCGAAGGAGAATACAGCGGTCAATATACCGTTATCGTCAGCTACTAATAAAAACAGGTTCAGCCGCATGGCTGAACCTGTGTGTCGGAACTTGTAATTTCGGTAAATAAACGGTAATTAAACCGTCATAAACTGATTTTTGATAAATTCCGGCAGCGTTTCATCCGCCTTGCCTAAAACCAGACGGTCAAAACAAACGCTGTTGGCCGGTGGTTCCAAATTAAAAGCAAGCGTTTTGGCGCCGTTTTTCCAAGCTTCCCAGACAAAACGAGAAGCGGGAGGAATTTCTCCTGACGTTCCGACCGCAACGAAGAGGTCGGCGCAGCGCAGCAGGTCTTCCGCAACAGAAGTGAACATTATTTCTTCGCCAAAGAAGACAATGTCCGGCCGCAGCGATTTCTCGGCGCGGCAAAAAGGGCAGGGCATATCCGGCGTGATATCATTCCATGTTTCCCAGATATTATGGCAATGTGAGCATCGGATTTTGTTAATTTGTCCGTGAATGTGATACACATTTTCACTGCCCGCCTTTTCGTGCAGGGTATCCATGTTTTGCGTCAGGATATATACTTCTCCTGAATAGCCCTGCTGTAGCCGGCTGATTGCCAAATGGGCGGCATTGGGCTTTGCTTCAGCCATGTCGTGCCTTAACCCGTTATAAAAGTCAAGCACGTCACTGCGTCGTTGCAAAAGGGCTTCCGCCGTTGCCACCTCTTCGGGATTGCGGTTGTTCCACAATCCGTTTTTTCCGCGGAAGAGCGATAGCCCGGATTCGGCGGAAATGCCGGCACCGGTCAGAAATACAATTTTACGGTATTGGAATTGCATAAATTTAGACTTTTTTTTACGAGGTTGGCTCCCTGGGCTCATTCCTTCGTGAAACAGTCTTTTGCCGTTTCAAAATAATAAAACATATATTTATCGGAATAAGCATATAATACGTTTTTTGTGCCGTTTGTCAACAAAATATCCAAATCAGGTACCGGCGGCAAAACAGATGTTGACAAACGTTCCGGATTTGGCTACAGTTCGCCTCGGTTCGTTGTTTTATCCAAAGCAAATAAAAGGAAATCAGGATGCTATTTGAAAAAGCGGCAATTTTGGGCATCGGCTTGATTGGTTCTTCGCTTGCCCGTTGCCTTAAGCAAAACAGCGATGTTAAAACGCTGGCTGTTTACGATAAAAATTCTGCCAATCTGCAAAAAGCCCGCGAACTGGATTTGGCCGATATTTATGCCGGTAATCTGTGCGAAGCCGTCAAAGGCGCCGATTTGGTCGTATTCGCCACGCCGGTCTGCGCATTTGGCGCATTGGCACGGGAGAGTGCACCGTTTCTGAAAAAAGGAACAGTCATTACCGACGTCGGTTCGGTTAAACAATACAGCTTGCGCGAAATGGAAAAATATTTAAACCGGCACAACGGTATGGTTGTTGTCGGAGGGCATCCTGTTGCCGGTACAGAAAAGTCCGGACCCGAAAACGGTTTTGCCTCGCTGTTTAAAGGGCGTTGGTGCATTTTGACGCCGGATGAAAATTCTTCATCTGATGCCGTTGCCCGCCTGACGGCAATGTGGGAGCATTGCGGCATGAAGGTAGATACGATGGAACCTGCGCATCATGATAAGGTTATGGCCGCCGTATCGCACCTGCCGCAGCTGATTGCATATTCCATTGTCGGCACCGTTGCCGATTTGGAGGGATATGAACATAAGGAAATTATCAAATATTCCGCCGGCGGCTTCCGCGATTTTACGCGTATTGCCGGTTCTGATCCGACAATGTGGCGCGATGTCTTTTTGACCAACAAGCAGACGGTTTTGGAACTGATACAGCGTTTTGTTGAAGATTTAATAGCCCTTGAACGTAATATTCGCTGGGACGAGGGAGATAAGCTGTTTGATTTGTTTAAGCGTACGCAGAAAATCCGCAAAGACGTCATTGAAGCCAAGCAGGATCAGCCTGAACACGAAAAACGCATTTTGGAAGAACTTGGCGCGGAATTTTGAAACAGCCCGTATTTTGAAGCAGTCCGCATTGTAAAACAATCCTTATTTGGGAGTAGTCCGTATTTTGGAATAGAGCATACTTTGAAACAGTCTGTTTGCGGCGAAAAATATTGACAACCGAAAATAATGGATTACATTATACCAAACTTATCTAAAGAGGAGATGTGTGTATGTATAAAAAAATTATAGGGCTGGCTGTCTTGCCGTTTTTGCTGGCAGGTTGTGCCGATAACATCAATTCCGACCATTATAATACCAATCAGGCCGGAAAAGTTTCAACAGTTTCCCAGTGCACGGTATTAAGTGTGCGGCAGGTGGGCGTAAACAGCGATTCCGGCGCCGGAACGCTTATCGGCGGCATTGCCGGCGGCGTAGCCGGTTCTACCATCGGCGGCGGCAGCACCGCACATACGCTGGGAGCGGTTGGCGGTGCATTGCTTGGCGGTCTTGTTGGTGATGCCGCAGAAAAAGGGCTGAGTTCCCAGACCGGCTTGGAATATATCGTCAAGCTTGACAACGGTCAGGTAATCAGCGTTACGCAGGGAACGGGGCAGGCGCTCGGCGTCGGCCAGCGTTGTCTGGTTTTGTTTGGCAATACGACCCGCATTATTGCCCAGTAAAATATGAAAAAGCGCCTGATAGCAATCGTCTTTGTTCTGATTGCCGCGTTCGGCGTGTTATGTTACGGCAGCAGATACCGTCGGCAGAAAACGCCGGCAGTATCTGTGGTTATGCTTACCTATCAGCGGGCAGAAATGCTGCCGCAGGCGATAGAGAGCATTTTGTCGCAGACTTTTTCTGATTTTGAATTTATCATCATAAACGACGGTTCGTCGGACGATACCGATGAAGTCGTCGGACACTATAATGATTCTCGTATTCGCTATTATCGCAATGACCGCAACCGGGGAATTGCTTTTTCCCGTAACCGGGCGGCATCTCTGGCGCGTGGAAAATATATTATGATTATGGATGACGATGATCGGAGCTTTCCGGAACGGATGTCCGGACAGGTCTCTTACCTTGAACAACATTCTGATATTGCGGCTGTTGCCGGGCAGATAGCAGGGTTGCCGCGCATTCCGCAAAATCATGATGAAATTGCAGCCGGGCTGATACAATACAATAATTTCGGCAATGCCAATGTAATGTACCGCCGCAGTTTTGCCGCAAAACACGGCATTCGGTATGACGAAGAGTTGAAAGCGTCGGAAGACTGGGATTTTTGGCTGAAAATACTGTTTGTCGGCGGGAAGTTTGCCGCGCTTCCTGATGATGTATTGGCAAGAAACGGCGCCAGCACAAAATATTACGGTATCAGCTATGAAGAGGCCAATGCTGCCGTCCGTAAAAAAATCGGCAAGGCCTTTCTGCCGGAAAAACCGGACGCGTTTTATGCCGCCGACAGTTGCGGTAAATTAAAACTTATATCTGAAAAGAATATATTTTCCCCGGCTTTTATGCAAAAGCTTTTTGATATCAACTGTCCTGCCGCGGCATCTCCAGCAGTTCGCTGACAAATTGCGGCAGCGTATCGCCGGCCTTGCCCATAATATGCCTGTCAAAATAGAAGTTGTTTGACGTCGGTTCAAGATTAAATTCAAGCGTATCAGCCCCATAATACTTGGCAGTCTGTACAAATCCGGCTGCCGGATAAACCACGCCGGACGTTCCCACGGACACGAACAGGTCAGATGTGCTTAAAAGCCTTTCCACCTTATCCATATAAAGCAGATTTTCGCCGAAGAAAACGATATTGGGTTTCATCATTCCCATAATATGGCAGTCCTCGCAAACCGTTTCCGAGGTAACGTCGCCCCAGGTTTCCAGAACGTGTCCGCAGTTCATGCAGACAGCCTGGTTAATCTGCCCGTGGATATGGATGACGTTTTTGCTTTTGGCTTTTTCATGTAAGGTGTCGATGTTCTGCGTTATAATATGAACCTCGCCCGGATACTCCTGCTGCAGCCGCGTAATTGCCAGATGTCCGGCGTTGGGCTTCGCATTCCAAAGTTCAGGTTTCATGTTGTTATAAAAATCGTGGACGTAATCTTGATTACGGTAATATGCCTCAATTGTTGCCACATCTTCAACACGGTGGTTGTTCCATAGCCCGTTTTCGCTTCTGAACGTGGCTAGACCGGATTCGGCGGAAATTCCCGCTCCGGTTAAAAACAAAATTCTCTTGTAAGTCTTTGCCATAAAAATCTCCGTTTCCTCTCATTTGCCGTTATACTTTTTTAATCTGTATTATATGTTTGACCAGCCTTATGTTTCTTAATCCGTATTAAGCATCCTTACTTATATTATACCTTTCTAACCTGTTGTCGCTTAAATCTTTTCTTAAGCAATTTAGATTATATGTAAACCAAGCCTGCATAACAGGCAACCTTTTTTTATAAGACGGAGAACAAAATTATGTGTTGCAACGGAATTCTCGCCCTGTTGGCGCTTATTATCGGCTTTATGGCTATTGTCTATCTTTTGTATCAGGTATATTCTTATATCCGCTGCGGCTGCGGGAGATACGGGCCGTTTGTATCTTCGTACGGAAAAATCAAAGAAGACATTTTGGAAGAAGCCAGAAAAGTATTGAGAAAAGCCGACCGTCCGCTAAAAGTAACCGACTTGGGCTGCGGCAGCGGAGCTTTGCTTCTGCCGTTGGCAAAAGAATTTCCCGAACATCAGTTTACCGGCTACGAGTGGGATGTCGTTCCCCTGACGATGGGAAAGATTAAAGCTGCCGGGCTGAAAAACATCACTTTTGTCAAAGGGGATTATATGAAACAGTCCTATGCCGATATGGACTTAATCCTCTGCTATGTGTTGAAAGTAACCGGCGAGCCGTTGGGCAAAAAATTGGCACAGGAAATTAAAAAGGACTGCATTGTTATTTCCGAAATGTTTCCTCTTGGGCATTTACATGAAATCAAACAGATAGAATCTTCTATTTATGGCGTGCCGGAAAAAATTTACGTTTATCAAAAGCCTCATTCTCAGAAAGATTCTGTTCAACCCCGGAAATCCGCCCCGCACAACGGCAAGGCCAAATCTCAGTCGGAAAAATCCGCACCGCGAGCTCGTAAAGCCAAATCTCAAGCCGGCAAAGAAACGCCCGGTGCAGGCAAATCCAAAATCTCCAGATTCAAAACCAAAAAGTAAGGAAAAGAAAAATGTCTCGAAAAACTTGTTTTATGATTTTTATTGCCGCCGTTACCATAATTTTGGTGTCCTATGTTATAAAATTTTCTCCGGTAACCGGGGCAGTATCTTCTGTTTTTGCCGCAATGCAGAATCCGTATCTGGCAGCCTCTGCCGTTGTTGTTTCCCTGCTGCTGGCAAAACAGCGTTATTATTGGCTGCTGATACTGGGTTGTGCTGTTCTTGTCGCAGTTCTGATACAGTTTTTTGTCGTTGGAGGAGCCCTCGCTGCAGCGGTATTGCTGTATAAGATTGCGGCATTTGTCGTTTATGCATATTTGATTATGCTGATGCGCTTTATGCTTTAGAAAAAAGCCGCCCGTAAAACGGCGGCATATTTTTTGTCAGGGCGCGTATTATATTTTCTTTTCATAAATTTGTTTACATTTAAAACAAAATGGCTTAAACTCCTTTCTGCTTTAAAAACAAGATTTAACTAATGGGGAATTATTTAAAATGTTAAGAAGAACTAAAATTGTTGATTTGCTGAAGTCGGACACGACTAAACCGCAGGTATTGGCAAAAGGTTGGGTCAGAACCAGACGTGATGCCAAAGATTTTTCGTTTATTGAATTAAACGACGGATCCTGCCTGAAAAATTTACAAATCATTGCTCATAATAATCTCCCCAATTATAATGAAGTAAAAAATTTGTCTACCGGTTCGTCCGTTGCCGTAACCGGCGCTTTGGTAGAGTCTCAGGGCGGCAGCCAAAAATACGAAGTCGTGGCCGATAAAATCGAAATTTACAGTCTGGCGCCGGAAGATTTTCCGTTGCAAAAGAAAAAGCACTCTGATGAATATCTGCGCACGATTGCCCATCTGCGTCCGCGCACCAATAAATACGGCGCCGCTTTTCGCGTTCGGTCGGCTTTGTCTTATGCAATACACAAATTTTTTCAGGAGCGTGGATTTAAATATGTCCATACGCCGATTATAACCGGTTCCGACTGTGAAGGCGCCGGGGAGATGTTTCAGGTAACAACGTTGGATTTGAAAAATCCACCGCTTTTGCCGGACGGAAAAATTGATTACAGTCAGGATTTCTTCGGCAAGCCTGCGCACTTGACTGTGTCCGGACAATTGAACGGCGAAATGTATGCCTGTGCTCTGGGAGATATTTATACGTTCGGTCCGACGTTCCGTGCCGAAAATTCCAATACCGCACGCCATGCGGCAGAGTTCTGGATGATTGAGCCGGAAATGGCTTTTGCCGATATTCATGACGATATGGATTTGGCCGAGGATATGGTGCGCTTTTGTGTAACCGACGTTATGGAGCAATGCGCTGATGATATTGAACTGTTTGCCAAATTTGTTGATCCGACGCTGATGGAAACGCTGAACAATATCAAAAACAACAGTTTTGCCCGCATTACCTATACCGAGGCTATCGAAATTATGCAAAAGTCAGGCAAAAAATTTGAATATGCTCCGGAATACGGGATTGATATGCAGACCGAGCATGAACGTTTTCTGGCGGAAGAACATTTCAAGCGTCCGGTAATTGTCCGCGACTATCCGAAAGAAATCAAGGCTTTCTATATGCGGATGAACGATGATAACAAAACCGTCGCCGCTATGGATGTTTTGGTTCCGAGGATTGGCGAACTGATTGGAGGCTCGCAGCGTGAAGAACGGTATGAGCTGTTGAAAAAGCGGATAGAAGAACTTGGAATGCACGAAGAAGATTACGCCTGGTATCTGGATTCGCGCAAATACGGTTCGGTGCCGCACGCCGGGTTCGGACTGGGATTTGAACGGATGATGATGCTTTTGACCGGTATTGCCAATATCCGTGACGTTATTCCGTTTCCGCGGACGCCTAAATCGCTTAACTTTTAGATGAGCCGTATTCGGATAAAGGCCTGACTGTTGTACGGACCTTATTCCGAAAAATGGCTTAACCTTAGGGAGATAAAGCTATGCAGAAAATCTTTGGCCGGGCTGGGCAGCCGTTGTTGCCGCAAAAGGTTTTATCCGTTGCAATTGTTACGGTTGCCTTTTGTATTTGTGCCGCAGCTTTCCCTGCTGCCGTTGCCGCATCGGCGGAGGAAGGGGACAGGCAGCCGGCAGAAGTCTTTACGCACAAGGTAGAAAAAAAGCTGCTGCCGCTGCCGGATTGTAAAGACGCCGTGCTTCTTGGCGCGGTCAAAGATTTTGTTGCCGGGTTTTATGCCGGAAATGCTGATAAAAATGCAGCATTTCGCCGTCGGCGTCATTTTATAACCCATAATCTGGCAGAATTTTCCCGGGAAAATATTGCCAATTATAAAACAGAGGCGGCTCGCCCCGTATCGGATATTATTATTGACCTGAAAGTTAATAAAAACATCTTGGAAGAAAATATGCTTCTCTGCAAAAATCAGAGCCCTTATAAGGATCCCGGAAACGTTTATATTCTGGTGTATCCGGAAGAAGACGGCTACAGGGTGCATCTGATAAATCTGGGTGCACAAGGGGAAGATGTTTCCTTCTTTTATAAAAAGGCTTGATTTTGCCGGGCGGATACCCTAAATAAATTCCGTTGCCGCCACAAAAATATATGGCGAACCGCCGCTGGCATGCTGGTTAAAAAGCTCGGTACGGCGGTTGAAAGGCACGGTACGCCGGTTGAAAAGTGAAGTCTGTTAGGAATAAGTATGAGCGAACATAAAGATTTAATCGTTGTAAAACCGAAATCCCAACTGCCTATGGTGGTTGAGGAAAACGGGATTTATGCTTATCTTGAACAGATAAAAAAATTCCCGGTGCTGACCGAAGATGAAGAAAAGAAACTGATAACCGATTTTCAGACCAAAGGCGACTTGCTGGCCGCCCAAAAGCTGATTACCTCGCATTTGCGCCTGGCTGCCAAGATTGCGCTGACCTACCGCCGTTACGGGCTGCCGATGTCTGATGTTATTTCCGAGGCTAATCTGGGGTTGATGCAGGCGGTTAAAAAATTCGATATGGATAAGAAAGTTCGGTTGGCAACGTATGCGATATGGTGGATAAAAGCCGCAGTCAACGATTACATCCTGCGTTCTTGGTCTTTGGTCAAAATCGGCACGGTTGCGGCGCAGAAAAAGCTGTTTTATAACCTGAGTCGGATAAAAGCCCGTTTAGGGTTATACGAAAATAAGGAACTTGAGCCGAAAGTGGTCAAGGCTATTGCACATGAACTGATGGTTGATGAAAAGGACGTTACCGAAATGAACCGCCGTATCGGCGGCGACAGTTCTCTGAACGTCAGTGTCGGCGATGACGAAGACGGTCATGAAAAAATCGATATGATTGTTGACCGCCGGGAAAATATTGAAGCCAAAATATCGGCACGGCAGGAGCAGGCGTATAAAGCCAGAATTTTGGCTCAGTGTATGAAAAAACTGGATGAACGCGAGCAGTACATCATTAAAAACCGGATGCTGACCGAAAACCCGAGCACGTTGGATGATATCGGAACTCATTTCAACATCAGCCGTGAACGGGTGCGGCAGATTGAAAAGAAGGCTTTCGATAAGCTTTCTTCCGAAGTAAAAAAGGCAATGGCGGCATAAGGCTGCATTTCCGTTGTCGGAAGTTTGAGAATGGACAGGCAATTGCATAACACGGCCAAGGCATCAGCCGAAAAAGACAAGAAGGCGGCATCGCTGCGGGAAGAATTGGTCATGGCATTGGCGGCAGCAAAAATTCCGTCGCCGCGTTTGGAAGCCGGCATAATTTTGCGGTATGCCGTACCCGGATATCCTGAAATGACGGCAACAGAGGCCGCTCAGGCTCGTCAAATGCTTGCGCGGCGTCTCCGTCATGAACCGCTGGATAAGATAACCGGAGAGCGCGAGTTCTATAAATCGGTGTTTATGGTAAATAATGCAGTACTGACTCCCCGCCCGGATACGGAAATTTTGGTAGAAGAAGTGTTGAAAAGAATTAATCCCGAAAAAAAGTGTCGGATTCTGGATTTGGGAACCGGATCAGGATGTATCCTGCTGTCGTTGCTTAAGGAATGTCCTTTGGCAGAAGGAACCGGAGTGGATGTTTCTCCGGAAGCGCTTGCCGTTGCGCGGGAAAATGCCGCAAGGCTCGGCGTTTCCGGCAGATGCTCTTTTGTAAATCAGAGCTGGTCGGAGTGGAAACCCGAAAATGAAAAATGGGACATGATAGTCTCCAATCCGCCGTATATCCCGCGTGGCGATATAGCCGGGCTGGATGCGGAAGTAAAAGATTATGACCCGCATTTAGCGCTGGACGGCGGCGAAGACGGTTACGGCTGCTATCGGGAAATTGCCGGCCTGGTGCCTTTAATTTTGCAAAAGGGCGGTTATATTCTGTTGGAAAGCGGAATGGGGCAGGCTGAGGATATTATGCGCATTTTTTCGGCTCAGGGGCTGGAAACAGTTGCCGTCATCCCGGATTTGGCCGGCATAAACAGATGTGTGATACTAAAAAAATAAGTTGCAAAAATAATTTTTAGCCTCTAATATCCGTTCTGTATTTGACGCGCGGTTTCATGTTGGGCGCGTTAGCCATTTCCTTTTTGAATGTAATGAATTGACAGGGTTTAAGACTCTGTCGTGATTGTGGGAATATATGAAAAAGCAAAATAACAGATTTCGCAATAATGGTAACAATAACAACGGTTACACATTGAACTATAAATTTGACAGCGTAAGCATAGCCGGAAAGATAAGCGGTACCGCGCTGGACTTGATTCGCCGCTATAACGACCTTGCCAAAGAAGCTCAGAGCTGCGGCAATTATGTCGATATGGAAATTTATCGCCAGTATGCCGAACACTATCGCAAAATTGTAACGGATATCAACGAGCGGCGCCAGGCACGTCAGGACGGGCAGAACCGTCAGGACGAGAAAAACCTTTCTGAAAATTCCGAAGCACAGGGTGTTTCAGATGTGGAAGAAGGCAATAATGAAACGTCGGCCGCGCCGGTCGAACCTGTGCCCGAAGCCAACGGATATGTTGAAACCCTTCCCGCTCAGGAAAGTCCTGCCGCCAAAAGTTTTCAGGTGGTTGAAATCTCAGCTGAAAAAGCGGAAATTCCGGCGGAGGCGAAACCCAAACGTGTTGTCCGGCGCAAGGTCTCTGCCCCGCGCAAAACTTCAGAAAAGGCTGCGGCGGAAGGCTAGCCTGTTTTATTAAAATATGCAGATAAGGAGAAAATATATGCCAGCAGAGCTTGCTTTTTTAATTGTCGCAGTTGCGGTAATTGCCATTACATATAAAACCTATGTCGGGTATGGGGATTACCGATGGTATACCAAGCTGGGCTTTTTTCTGTTTTTGCTGATTGGCTGGAGTGCTCCTTTTCTGGGATTTATACTGCGCCGTGCGGATTTGCCCGAAAGTTTCGTTTATTTGACCAAAGGGCTGTATTTCCTGTTTGGCTTTGTCTTTTTTCTTTTTATTATCAGTTTTATCCGCGATACGTTGTGGATGGTTATTGATTTGGTACGCCGGGCTCCGGTTGAGGAAATGAAAAATCCGCCCTTGTTGCAAAAGGTAAATATCATTACATTCGTTTTTTGTCTGCTGTTTTGTTTTTACGGCGTATACGAGGCTGAAAAAAATCCGGCAATTAAAACATATGACATAACATCTCCCAAAGTCCGGCAGAAAACAAAAGTCGTTATGCTGTCAGATTTGCATATTGATGTTGACGTGTCGCCTGAAACAGTAGAGCGGCTGGTTAATCGCGTCAATACCTTAAATCCCGATGCCGTAGTCATTGTCGGAGATATCGTTGACAATACGCCTGTTAAACTTTATAAGCAGATGCAGGAATTGAAAAAGCTGAAAGTCAAAGACCATGTTTATCTCGTTTTGGGCAATCACGAATTTTATTCGGGAGCAATGGGCTGGGGGCTTGCATTTGCTCAGATGGGATTTGAATTTTTAAACAATTATGGCGAAAAACTTGGCGATACCGGGATTTATATTGCCGGCATTCCGGATATTAATGCGGCAGAATGGTTTAAAAAGCCGGTAAAAGCAAAAAATGCCCTGTATAAGGCGGAAAAGGAAGACTACGTTATCATTTTGTCCCATACGCCCAAACTCGCGGAAGGGGTAACGGCAGAAAATGTTGATTTGCAGCTTTCAGGGCATACGCACGGCGGGCAGATTTATCCGTTTCATTATTTTACGGAAATTGCCAATGACGGGGTGCTGGCCGGATTTTACAATAAAAACGGCGTTCAAATGTACGTTTCCCGCGGAACCAGATACTGGGGGCCGCCGATGCGGATTTTCGCCCCTTCGGAAATTACCGTGTTTAACTTTTCTCCGGCAGGGAAAAATGGCAAACCTGCTGCATAAGGCATATGAAATCGCCGAAAAGGAGGACGTATCTACGCTGCCTGACAGGGCTGTAGTATATAGTGTCAGCTATATGCCGGATTCGGAAAATAAAAAAAGAGCCGAAGACTTTGTAAAGTCAACGCCCGATGCCCGTATGTTGGACGATACGCCGTGCGGCAGGGCGCTTATCGCCCTTGGTCTGGACGGCAGAGTTGATGAGGTAGGAGAGGAGATAACCAAAATCTGGAAACTTGCCTCTTCGCGTTATATAGGTGCTGCATCAGGAAACATAAACGCTTTTGTAGATGGTGCCGATGAACGCAGCACGTTTTGCTCGACTGAATTGCATGAAATAATAAACAATCCTAAAATCACGAGCATCAACGGAATTGCCAAAACAGTTTTTGCCCAGAATTTTCAACCCGCACATTATAAATAAGCGGTATAAACTAATCTGTGCTATTGTATCGGAAAGCCCGTTATACACCTTTCAATAAAAATACCCCGTCGGCTCACAAGCTGTTACGGGGTATCCGTTTTTCAGGCAAAGTCCAAACTAAACTCGAAACTAGAAAACCTGTTCACGCGTCGTGCGCAGTTCAACCTGAGGGAAATCTTCTTTGGCTTTGTTCAGGTGCCATGCGTTTCGTGCCAGAAAGACTGTTTCTCCGTCATGATCATGTGCAATATTAGCTTGGTTGGTATCAATAAATTTCGCTAAAACGTTCTTGTCTGCGCAGGCAATCCAGCGCGCCGTATAATACTGGGTCGGTTCGAACGCAACCGGTATGTTGAATTCGGTACGAATACGGTCGGCCATAACTTCAAACTGCAACACGCCGACAACCCCGACAATCCATTCCGAACCGATAACCGGCTTAAACACGCTGGCGCCACCTTCTTCGGCAATCTGCTGCAGCGCGTTGCCTAAATGCTTTGATTTCAGCGGGTCAAGTGCACGCACTGATTTTAGCAGCTCCGGTGCAAAACTAGGAATGCCGGTAAAATGCAGTTTTTCCCCTTCGGTAAGCGTGTCGCCGATACGCAGCTGTCCGTGGTTGGGAATGCCGATAATGTCCCCGGCGTAAGCGTCTTCGGCAAGTTCCCGTTCTTGAGCCAGAAACATCACCGGCGTCGGCACTTTTACAGGTTTGCCCGTGCGTATCTGCGTCAGGCTCATGCCGCGTTTGAAGTGCCCGGAGCATAAACGCATAAATGCGATTCTGTCCCGATGTTTCGGATCCATATTGGCCTGGATTTTGAAAATAAATCCCGTTACCTTTTTCTCATCGGCACTGACCTTGCGTTCTGCCGCAGGCTGCGGCCGGGGCGAGGGAGCTAAATTATGCAAGCCTTCCAAAACTTCCTTAACCCCGAAATTATTAATGGCACTGCCGAAGAAAACCGGGGTCAGCGCACCGGCAAGATACAGTTCCAAATCAAATTGCGGACAGAGTTCTTTAACCATCATGACATCTTCACGCAGTTTGGCAACCGCATGTGCCGGCAGAAGCTCGTCAAGTTTCGAATCGTCCAGGCCTTTGCAGGTTTCAATCACGCTGTTGACCTGTCCCTTGTTGCCGGTTTTGTTCATCAAAATAAGCTGATCGTTCAAAAGGTCGTAGCAGCCGAGAAAGTCTTTGCCGCTGCCGATGGGCCAGCTTGCCGGGCAAACGTCGAGCGCCAGCGTTTTTTCAATGTCGTCCAGCAGCAGGAACGGGTCTTGCCCCTCGCGGTCCATTTTATTGATGAACGTAATAATCGGAATGTTCCTGAGACGACAGACTTCAAACAGTTTTTTCGTTTGCGTTTCAATGCCTTTTGCCGAGTCTATGACCATAACCGCCGAGTCCACGGCTGTCAAAACCCGGTAAGTGTCTTCGGAGAAGTCTTCGTGCCCCGGTGTATCCAGCAGGTTAAAAGTGATGTTGTGATATTCAAAAGTCATTACTGACGACGCGACCGAAATGCCGCGTTCCTGTTCCACTTTCATCCAGTCGGAATGGGCTCTCCGGTTTTCGCCGCGCGCTTTAACCGCCCCAGCCTGCTGAATGGCGCCGCCGAACAACAGCAGCTTTTCGGTCAGGGTGGTTTTACCGGCGTCCGGGTGTGAAATAATCGCAAACGTTTTTCTTTTGTTGACAGTATTTTCTGGCATTGTTTTTCTCTGTAAAATTACTCTTGCCCGTTACATACGTAAACGGGGATAAATATGTAAAATGACTCTTCCTTGCCGCAAACATAAGCGGAGAGCAAAATTCAAGCGCATACTAACAAATAAATTGCAATATGCAAGCCAAAAATACGTTCAGTGCCGTCTGAAATGTGAAAAAGCCGGAAACCCGTAAAAAAATGCTTGACTCTTACAATTTATTCCCTAATATCCACGTAAGTTTTGATAACAAAATAACACTCCACGGAGTGCCGTCAGTCAGCGAGGGTTCGCACACTGGCGCAATTTTTTTTATCATAATGGGTAATGAATATTAGGAAATTTAATGTTTGACGCATTGACAACCAAATTGAGCGGAATTTTCTCCAGGCTCGGTTCCCGCGGTATCCTGAAAGAGAAGGATATTGAAGACGGGCTGCGCGAGATTCGCCTTGCCCTGCTGGAGGCAGATGTGTCGCTTCCGGTTGTCAGGGAATTTATGGCTCGCGTCAAAGAAAAGGCCTTGGGCGAAACAGTTATCAAAGCTGTCCGCCCGGATCAGCAGCTTGTGAAAATCGTTTATGACGAGCTGGTGGCGCTATTAGGTGCTGAAAACAATGAGCTTAATTTCAAAGCGGTGCCGCCTGCCGTTGTCCTGATGGTTGGTTTGCAGGGTTCCGGTAAGACTACGACCTCAGCCAAAATAGCCTTAAAGCTCAAAAAAAATAAACGCGTTTTGCTTGCCTCGCTGGATGTTTATCGTCCGGCAGCGCAGGAACAGCTGGCACAGCTCGGTGCTCAGATTGGCGTAGACGTTTTGCCGGTAGTTGCCGGAGAAAAACCTTTGGAAATTACCCGCCGCGCTATGTCTGTCGGAAAGAAAGGACTGTATGATGTCCTGATTTTGGATACTGCCGGCCGCTTGCAGATTGATGAAACTCTGATGAATGAGGTTGCAGCGGTTAAAAAGCTGGCACAGCCGACCGAAACGCTTCTGGTGGCTGATGCTCTTATCGGTCAGGAAGCCTGCAACGTCGCCAGAGAGTTTAATGAAAAAGTCGGCGTTACCGGTTTGGTGCTGACACGTATTGACGGTTCGTCGCGCGCAGGTGCTGCGTTGTCCATGAAAATGGTGTCGGGCGCGCCGCTGAAGTTCCTCGGAACCGGTGAAAAACTGGAGGATATCGAAGAGTTTCACGCTGACCGTCTGGCCGGGCGCATCTTGGACAAAGGCGATGTTGTCAGCCTGGTAGAAAAGGCAGTGGAAAATATTGACCGCGAAGAAACCGAAGCGATGGCTAAAAAGATGCTGAAAGGCAAGTTTGATTTGGACGATATGCTGAATCAAATCCGTCAGATGCAGAAGCTCGGTTCCATGTCAAGCATTATGGGGATGCTGCCCGGTTTGGGGAAATATAAGGAACAGATAGAAGCGGTTAATGCCGATTCGCTGGTCAAAAAGCAGGAGGCGATAATCCTTTCCATGACCAAGGGAGAACGTCGCAATCCTGATATTATCAAGGCATCGCGCAAGAAGAGAATTGCCGCCGGTGCCGGTGTGGAAGTTCATGAAGTTAACAAGTTGCTTAAATCCTATGAGCAAATGTCAACTATGATGAAGAGAATGGGAAAAATGGGCGGCCTCGGCTCGCTCGCTTCCCGTTTTGGCAAAAACAGTCCGTTTGGGGGCGGTTCCTTCGGGAACAATCCTTTTGGCGGATTTAACAACAAATTTCCGTTTTAAGCGGAAGGAACGAAACAAATAATAACTGGAAAGGAAAAAAATGACAGTTCGTATTAGACTTTCTCGCGGTGGATCGAAAAAGCACCCTTACTATCGCGTTGTAGCTGCCGATCAGAGAGCTCCTCGTGACGGTAGATTTATTGAAAAGCTGGGTTCTTATAATCCGCTGCTGCCGCAGGATCATCAGGAAAGACTGGTTCTGGATGTTGAAAAGGTAAAATCTTGGATTGCCAAAGGGGCACAGCCGACCGAAAGACTGCAAAAGCTGTTTGCTAACCTGGGCATCTGCGAGGCTCCGAAAATTCACAGCCAGCCCAAGAAGTCCGCTCCGAAGGCGAAAGCTCTGGAGAGAATTAAGGAAAAAGAAGAAAAGGCAAAAGCTGCTGCTGAAGCGGCCGCCGCTGCTGCTGCCGAGGCCGCTGCCGCAGCCGAAGCTCCGGCTGAAACGTCTGCCGAAGCCTAAGCTTTTTCTCTTTATAAATTAAGTTTATGTTGCGATTGGTAATTTAATGAGCGAAAAAAGAGTTTGTTTAGGCAAAATTGTCGGTGTTCACGGCATCAGGGGTGAGGTCAAGGTCAAAAGCTATACGGCTGTTGACAAAGATATTGCCGCTTATGGCGAACTGGAAGACAAAGCTGCCGGAAAGCGTTTTTCGCTGAAAGTTACCGGACATTCAAAAGATTTGCTCCGAATAAAAATCAAGGGGATTGATGACCGCACCACGGCGGAAAACCTTGTCGGAACCGAGTTTTATGCCCCCCGCGGCGTCCTCCCGGAACTAAAAACGGAAGAGGTTTATTACGAAGCGGATTTGGTCGGTATGAAAGTGCTCGATGCTAAAAAGGCCGAAGTTGCCGAAGTTGTCGGTTTTTATAATTTCGGCGCCGGAGATATTTTGGAAATCCGGCTCAAGAGCGGGCGTTCCGAAATGTTGCCCTTTAACAAGGGCTATGTGCCGGAGATAAATCTTGACGAAGGCTATATTATTGTGGCGTCAACCGGAATGGTATTCTTGGAAGACGGAGAGGATTCCGAAGAATGCTGAATGTAACGGTTCTGACTGTTTTTCCCGAATTGTTTCCGGGTTTTCTCGGGTACTCTTTGACCGGAAAAGCATTGGAAGAGCAAAAGTGGCAGCTGCAGGCCGTCAACATCCGCGACTATGCGTTTGACCGTCATAAGTCTGTGGACGACACGCCGTGCGGCGGCGGCGCAGGAATGATTATGCGTCCCGATGTTTTGGGGCGGGCAATAGAAGCCAATCATACCCGGGGACGGATTATCTATATGAGTCCCAAAGGGCGCCCGCTGACGCAGAAGCTGGTACACGAGCTCTCCCGCGAAGAAGAACTGACGATTGTCTGCGGGCGTTTTGAGGGCATTGACGAACGCGTCATTGAAGCCTACAACGTCGAGGAGATAAGCATTGGCGATTACATTCTGACCGGAGGCGAACAGGCCGCCCAGATAATGCTGGATGCAGTCGTCAGGCTGTTGCCGGGCGTTCTGGGAAATGAGGCATCTTTGGAAGATGAAAGTTTTGAAAACTTTCTTTTGGAATACCCCCAATATACCCGTCCGACGGAATGGGAGGGGCGCAGTGTTCCTGAAGTCCTGCTGTCCGGACATCACCGGAAGATAGCCGACTGGCGCCGCGAACAGGCCGAAATCGCAACCAAGGCCAAACGCCCTGACTTATTTAAGAAATATCTTGATTCTAAAAATAGTTAGGTGTATAAAGTTAAAAAATTTTATAAAAAGGTAAAACTGATGAACATTTTAGAAAATATTGAACAAGAGCAAGTAGCCAAATTGACTGAAGGCAAGAACATTCCTGACTTCAAAGCCGGCGACACCCTTAAGGTTCACACCAAGGTAAAGGAAGGCGACCGCGAGCGTATTCAGATTTATGAAGGCGTCTGCATTGCCCGTAAGAATGATGGTCTGAACTCTTCTTTCACTGTTCGCAAAATTTCTTTCGGCGAAGGCGTAGAACGTGTATTCCCGCTGTATTCTCCGAATGTTGCGAAGATTGAGGTAACTCGTATCGGTAAGGTAAGAAGAGCCAAGTTGTACTTCTTGCGTGCCCTGCGCGGCCGTTCTGCCCGTATTGCCGACGACTTGTCTGCACAGGCTAAAGCAAAGAACGCCGAATAAGGCTTTGCTCATAGGTAAAATAAAAAACCCGCTGTTTTCAGGCGGGTTTTTTGTACTCAAAAAGCCCCATACGTTTTACGCGGGGCTTTTTAAGGGTAAATGCAAAAGCGTTCAGGCAGTCGGAACGCTTGAGCAAAATCAAACGACGAATTTCTCGATTAAAAGTCTGGTGGCATTTCTTGAAATCGGAGCTTTCTCTACGGCATAAAGTAAAAGTTCCCGGTTTCCGAGTCTGACCAGTTCACATTGCGCCTCTTCCGACAAATTATAAGTTGAAATGTACAGCTTTATTAAAGCTTCATCTCCGCGGGCAATAAGCGCAACTTGTGCCGGAATGCACAGCCAGGTATGCTCCAGAAACGATTTTAATTCGTTGACATCGGCTGTTTTCGCCAAATTGGTTTCAAATGTTTCGTCTGACATAATAAATAGTTTTTAAGTGGAACAATAATGCCTTAATAATTTAATGAAAACCTTAAAACAATATCTGAAATTTAATAGCTGATATTCAAAATTTAATGATTGATGTCCAGTGTGTCAATAATTTTTTTCGCGTCTTCGGGGGCATAATCCCAATAGGCCGACGCAATAATTCTTGTTTGTGTTTCTTCATCAAATCGGAATTTGATAATTCTCGCCGGACAACCTCCCACAACGGCAAAATCGGGAACATCTTTGTTGACAAAAGAATTAGCGCCGACCACAGCACCGTTGCCGACGGTAACGCCGCGCCGGATAACTGCATTTACGCCTATCCAAACATCGTTTTTAATAATACAGTCCTTTTGGGTTAAGTCGTGATACCCCCCCCGGTATGAAAGGAGCGTCGAGGTTGAAACCTCATCAAGATTATGTTCGCCTTGTCCGATTCTGACGTGTGAAGCAATACTGCAATACCTGCCTATTTTTGCTCTGGTAATATCAACGTCCCTGCCGACAGACGTATAATCGCCGATTTCACAATGCGAATCAATAACGGAAGATTTGTCAACACAGGTATGTTTTCCACGTATATAAGCGTTGGCTTTTTTGTTTCTTAGAATATCAATAGCCTTTTGTATTAGTCTGATTTTCATTTTGCCTCCATTGCCAATTTATTTTCCTAAAACCGTCCTGATGGCAGTTGTTGACCTGACCGGCAATAAATCTTTGGGGATACGATTGCTGACAATATAACGTATTCCTAAATCTTCTACGGCTTTACGTTTCTCTGGGCTGTCGCCGTCGCTGTTGACAAAGAAAATATCCGGCTTAATTTCTGCCAGCTCTTGCAAAAAGTCGAGCTTGCCGCTTCCTTTGGCGATAAAAGCCTGATGAACATACCGGATAGCCCCGACCATATACAGGCGTTCCTTTTCGTTATAAAGTGTTTTGCGTTTCTTTAGTTCTTCCACCGTCTTGTCTGAACCGATGGAAACATATAAGTCGCCGTACTGGCTTGCCTCTTCGAAAAAACGGATATGCCCGCTGTGCAGAACATCAAAACAACCGGAAACAAAAACTTTAACCATGATTACTTTTCCTTACTTTGGTTTTTATGCAAAAATATGTATTGCTCCATTCAACATTTTCCCGGTCTTTTTCTTTATTAAAGCCAGTCATAACTTTATCCAGTCGTTAGGAACGATATCACCGGAATATTCGGCAGCGTCCGGCCTGAACCATTGCTTAGGCGCAACGACAATCTTGTCCGGATTTGTATTCAGCCAGGCTCCCCACCACGAAAATGTGCTGTTGGCGATAATGTTATGGCGGCAGTTCCGCATCAGTTCCAAGTCAAAATAGCCGTGTTTTTCATCATTAATTTCAACGATAGTCTGCGGATAGGCTGTTTGTATATTAGTCCGAACCCAGTCTGTATCACTGGAAAAAATAAAGAAATGCGGTTTATCAACGCGTTTCCCGATATAATCCATCGCATTCAGAAAATAATCCTTATCCAAATAAGTAAAAGGGCTGCGCGGATAAGATAGTCGCCGCGACGGATATGAACGGCAACGGCATCGGCAGCCCGGATTTTGGCAAGCATATCAAGATTCGCTGCATCAAGAGGTTTTGTCAGCGTAAAATCATGCAACAGCCTTTCTCGCAGCGGTTTAAAATATTTTTCGGTCTGGAAAACTCCGTCATAATAAACGTCGCCATCTTTGCTTAGAAGTTCCGGCTCGTAACGGTTAATCTGTCTTTCGCAGACGCGGTTGGTTTTCAGGTAAATAAATTTTCCCAGATTAAATTTTTTGCGGATGGAACGGGGAAGAATGTTTTTAAATCTGATTTCGTTTTTACATTTTTTTATTTGTTCATTTGAGGCAAAATCTCCGCTGATGTTATACAATCCCAAATCAAAACTGCGGTAATGGTTGGTCAAAAAGCTGGTATTGTCCCACAAAACATCGCCGGCAGCCAGTCCGAAGGCATATTGAAACATCTGATTGCCGAGCCCTCCGCCCAGCCTGACGATACGCAGCGGTTTATCCGGGGAAACATGGGCGGAATATTTGCTTTCTTGAGGTGAAACAGCCATAAAAATCTCCTTTGGCAGATAAATCTGACCTTTTGTTTATAAAAAACCAACCTTTTAAATATATACCTGAGTAGACATTCAATAGCAAGAATAAGTTATTCTAATCCATTATAATTAAATAATTAATTGAAAAGACGAAAATCTTGTTGTGAATAAAAAACTGCTTATTTAAAAGGTTGGTTTAAATTCAACAGGTTTCTAACGTGGAAAAAACGCACACAGACAAAGGAAACTGTGGCCTTCAAGGGCGGAAAGATATAAGAAAAAGCGATGCTCTGATATGCAATCTTCAGGCATAACAAAAGCGCCTGTTTGTTCAACAGGCGCCAAATATGGTCGGAACGGGTGGATTCGAACCACTGACCTCTGCGACCCGAACGCAGCGTTCTACCAGGCTGAACTACGTTCCGTTGTTCAACGAACATATATCTACACAAAAAAAAATTAGATTACAAGCTTTTTTTTCATCTGTGCGCAAAAAAATTATCTGTACGCAAAAATGATTGGTATACAAATAATCTTATATGTATAAAAATAATATTTGCATAAAAAAATTGACGCTTTTGCAAATCAATTGTAAAACAAATCGGTCAGAAATTGTGCAAGGAGAGTAAAATGTTGTATTTGGGGTGTCATCTGTCATCAGCTGCCGGTTTTGCCGCAATGGGAAAAACGGCTTTGAAAATTAATGCCAATACGTTTCAGTTCTTTTTGCGCAATCCCCGCGGCGGTGCTGCCAAAGACATAAAGCCGGCCGATGTCTCTGAATTTCTGGCATTGGCAAAACAGAGCGGGTTTGGCAAAATTTTGGCTCATGCGCCGTATACGCTCAATCCCTGTTCAAAAGATACATCGGTTCGGGAATTTGCCGGCGAGGTTTTTGCCGATGATTTGAAACGGATGGAAAATCTTCCCGGAAACCTGTATAATTTCCATCCCGGTTCACACGTAGGGCAGGGAGTTGCCGCCGCTATTCCGCAAATCGTCGAGATTTTGGATGCCGTAATGCCGGAAGCGCGCCATACAACGGTATTATTGGAAACCATGTCCGGCAAAGGAAGCGAAGTAGGCTCTCGTTTTGAGGAACTGGCAGAAATAATTTCCCGTGCCAGCTCTAATGCGCCGGAACGTCTCGGTGTATGCTTGGATACCTGCCATGTCTATTCTGCCGGCTACGATATTGTCAACCGTCTGGACGAAGTATTGGAAGAATTTGACCGTGTCATCGGGCTGAATCGTTTGCATGCGATTCATTTAAACGACAGTATGACGGAGTTTGCGTCGCATAAAGACCGCCACGAGCGGCTGGGGCATGGGACAATAGGAAAAGACGCTCTGATTCGGTTTATCAATCATTCTGCGCTCAAAGGTATTCCCGTTAATTTGGAAACGCCGAACGAACTTCCCGGATATGAGGAAGAAATAGCCCTTCTGCGTCAAAGCTATACGCAGGGATAGCCGCACATTTCGTTGAGACCTGAGGCCTTAGGTTCCGTTTGAGCGTTTAAAGCAAAATTTCCGCAACGATGCCGAATACAACACCCAAACCGTACAATAGTGCGAGTATGCGCAGATTCTCTTTCCGATTCGGGTTAACCCGGTATAAAACCAGATATCCCAGTCCTGCATTGCTGAGCGTTCCCGCCAGCATTGTGCCCAATGTAATCGCATTGTCAAGATACAGCTGCGTCAGCAATACCGATGGATAACAGCTGGGAATAAGCCCCACGCCTGCCGCAATGAATTTGCTGAGTATCGGCATTCCTGTCAACAGCAGCTGCACGGTCTCTCTGCCGCCAAATGCAAAAACGGCGTTGACGATAAGAGAGAAAATAAAGATGAAAATGCTGATTTTTTCAGTATGCTTGTATGCGGAATGCCATATGTTTTCCTTGTCGTCGCATTTGCATTTTTCCCGTTGACAAAATGCCTCAATGTCCGGTTCCTTTTTGTGCCTGATAAATTTTTGCGGCAGGAAAATATCCAACAGCACACCGCTTGCAATCGCAAGAATAACCTTAATTCCCAAAATCTGTACAATCAAAGCCGCTCCTGCGCCGCCGGAAATCAAAATCGGCAGCATCTCGTCGGAAGTGGAGAGAAAAATGGCCATCAGCGTGCCGAGCGTAATAATGCCTGTCGCATAGAGGTTGGCTGCCGCGACCGAAAAACCGCATTGTGGTATCAGCCCCAGCAATCCGCCGGCAACCGGACCATAAGAACCTGATTTTTTTATATAGGATAGAGTTTTCCGCGATGTCTTATGTTCCAGAAATTCAAGCGCCAGATATGTCAGAAACAGGTATGGAAACAACGCCAGCGTTTCGTATAGGGAATCAATCAGAATATCCATGCCGATGTTAAACATTGCCGCCTCTTGGAAAATTTATTGCAAAACTAACAACATATCTAACAAAACTATTGTATTTTTGCAACAAAAAAAGCCCATGTTCATAAAAAAGCTGTTGCTGGTACAAACATATTAAAAAAGACGCCTCATACGAAGCGTCTTAAAATTTTCCGGGTTCAAACAAACCGTCTTTTCAAAAACTTAAATTTTAATCCTCAGTCGAAAGCATTTTCTCTTTCATCTTGGCGAGCATTAAGATTTTTGCCTGCTCTTTGGTAAAAGGCAGGATAACATCTGATTTTTTAAAAAACAAGACCTCACCGCTTGATAATAACACATACGCCACACTTGAGCTTGTTCGGCGTCGGCCATCTCCACCAATCGCTATTAACGTGGCAACAACAGAGTCCGAACTAAGTTCAGATGCATCTTCCGGCACATTGAGCTCTTGCGGAGGAGTGGGCAACAGTCGGTTGTATTCACTATATTCATACGACGGCTCACCGGAACATGATGCCAAAAACAAATAACAGATTGCAACTGCAATCATAAATAATAATTTTTTCATAAAGTTATATTTTAATGATTAATATTGGATATTATTATCAGCTAAATTTGTCTTTTTGTCAATATATTTTTCATCTGACTAAAAAATAAGATTTCTTTATATCTTTACTGTTTTCCAAACATAAGAAAAAGAGCCGCAAAAGTGCGGCTCTTTTTTCCGGACAGGCATAATACCTGACTTTGCAAAGTCTGATTATGCTGCCTTTTCGTCAAAGTTATACAAGTCTTCAACCGAAACTTTCTTTTCTTTGGTCTGGACTTTGGAAAGGACATAGTCAATGACCTTTTCTTCATAAACGGAAGTACGCAGACGTTCAACCGCTTCTTTGTTCTTCAGATAAAAGTCAAAAATGGCCTTTGCCTGCATCGGATAACGCTGAGCTTCGCTCATAATCGCCTTGTTGAGGTCTTCCTGCGTTACTTCTACTTTGGCGTCATTGCCGACTTCAGCCAGCAACAGACCGAGCTTAACACGTCGAACGGCGATTTCCTTGTATTCTTTCAGCAGGTCTTCTTCCTTTTTCTTCTTTTCGTCTTCGTCAAGCTGATTGTTTTTCTTGGCGTTTTCATACTGCTTGACAATCGCTTCATACTCCATGTCAACGAGCTTGGCCGGAACGTCAAACTTGTAAGCCTTGTCCAAAGCATCCAGCAGAGAACGTTTCTGTTTCATCTTGGAAGCGGTTTCATAATCTTGTGCGATTCTCTTCTTGACGGTCTCTTTGAGCTTGTCAAGGTTTTCTTCGCCCATGGATTTTGCGAATTCGTCATTGATTTCCGCTTTTTTGATTTCTCTGATTTCTTTGATTGTCGTTACAAACAGGGCTTCTTTGCCGGCCAGATCTTTGGCATGGTAGTTTTCCGGGAAAGTCGCTTTTACTTCTACGACTTCGCCGGCTTTCTTGCCGATAAGCTGGTCTTCATAACCCGGAATAAAGGAGTTGGAACCGATTTCCAGCGGATAAGCTTCGCCTTTGCCGCCCGGAAATTCTACACCGTCAATGGAACCGACAAAATCGATAACCGCAATATCGCCTTTGGCCGTAACGCGGTCTTCTTCAACCTTAATCGTGTCGCGGCGGCTCTCAGCCATATAGTTCAGCGCTTTTTCAACTTCCTCGTCGGGAACTTCCGCTACCGGCTTTTCGATTTTGATTGCGGAGAAGTCCTTTAGTTCAATCGTCGGCATAATGTCCATGGATACCTTGAATTCAACGTCTTTACCTTCTTCAAATTTCTTCAGGTCGACATCCGGCGTGAATACCGGGCGCAATTCCTTTTCTTTCAGGACTTCGTTGACGCCGTTGCGGACAACTTCATCCAGCGCATCGCTCATTGCGTTGCCCTGGTATTTTTTCTTAACCATCGCAAACGGAACCTTTCCCGCTCTGAAACCGGCCATGCTGACCGTCTTGGCAATCTCGTGAAGTTTCTTGTCAACTTCCGCGGTGAAATCCGCAGCGCTGACGGTAACGTTATATTCGCGGCTCAAGCCTTCTGATTTTACTTCTTTAATCTTCATTATATTTATCTCTTCCAAAAAGCCCATTTCGGCAGTACCCGAAATGGTGCGGACGGAGAGACTCGAACTCTCACAGCAAAGCCACCAGATCCTAAGTCTGGCGTGTCTACCAATTTCACCACGCCCGCGGATTACAACAACAAATTTGCCCCGAGTATATACAACATTTTTATATAATCAAGCAAAAAAATTATAAAATCACGCCCTTTTCAAAACGAAAGCCCTTCAGCAGTTCGGCCGTTTCCATCGGCTGTTTGCCTTCCCGTTGCAGCCTTTCGATACAAAGTGCCTTGCCTTCGCATCCGGCTATCGTCAGAGCCTTTTCGCCTTCAATAATTTCTCCCGGTGCGCCCTGTCCGTCGCATATCCGGGCCCGGTAAACCTTAAAACGTTCGCCTTTGTAGGTAAAATATGTCGCAGGGTAGGGGGAAAACGCTCTGAGTTTGTCAGCCAGCGCATTCGTGTTTCCGGCAAAATCCAGTCGGCATTCGGCTTTGTCCAGCTTTTCCGCATAAGTTACCAGACTTTCGTCCTGCTTTGTCGGAACAATATTGTCCAGCTGCCGCAAGGTCCTGACCAGCAAATCAGCCCCGACCGCAGACAATTCGTCATGCAAATCGCCTCCCGTCATTTCGGGGGTAATAACAACCTCTTCCTGGCTGAGAATGTCGCCGGCATCAAGCGCCGCCGCCATTTGCATGATGGAAATGCCGCTTTTCTTGTCTCCGGCTTCAATTGCCCGCTGTATCGGTGCCGCCCCGCGCCAGCGCGGCAACAGGGAAGCATGGACGTTAATACATCCTTTGGGAAAAATGTCCAGAACAGTCTGCGGCAAAATTAAACCATACGCGGCGACAATCGCCATATCCGCCCCCAGTGCTTTCAGGCTCAGCTGTTCGTCTTCGTTCCTGAGAGACTTCGGCGTTCTGACTTCAATGCCTTTTGCTTCTGCTAAAAGGTGTACCGGTGTCTTATTGACCTTCTTGCCGCGACCGCTTTCTTTCGGCGCCCGGGTATAAACGGCGACGATGTTATGCTCTTTCGCCAGTGCTTCCAAAACCGGAACGGCAAAATCCGGCGTTCCCATAAATACAATTTTCATTATTCGGAAAACCCTGCGCGTTTATAGTCAATTTTAATATCCATGCCTTCCGCGTAAGCATTCAATGCGCTTTGAGCCATATCCGAGCCCATTGAAACCGCCGCCCGGGTTTTTACTTCCGCCAGAGCATCTTTGTCCAGCTCGTCGGCATAATTGACCGTTTCATACGGGGTAACGATGACAAAGTTGTTTCCCGGGTGTTCATAAAGTTTGACCGCGCCGTCTTCTGTTACGAACAGGTCATTTATTTCCTGTGCGCTCAAACCGGCAAATGTTTCATTGCGGTTGATTGGTTCGGAACGGAAAACTTCCAAATTCCGTGCTTTCGCCGCATCGGCGAGCTGTTCGCCGTTTTCGGCATCGGCAATAATGTTGTCGGCAGTTTCCTTAGCCAGCGCATCTTTTTCCTGAACCTCCCACATTGCCGTGATTTTGTCTTTGACTTCATCAATCTCGGGCAGATGGGCATCTTTGACTGCGGTAACCCTGATAGCGGCAATACCGTCGTCAAATTCCTCGGCCGAGCTTATCTCGTTCAGTCCGTACGAAAAGACCAGTTCGTTAAAATCAAGCGAAGTTGTCAGAGATTTAAGCTGTGCCGGGGCGTTTTCAACCGGAGCCGTTTCGCTGATACCGGAAATCCGTACCGGTTCAATACCGAACATTTTTCCGGTTTCTGCCAAATCTTTGCCGCCGTTGACTGCATCGTCAATTTCAGCTCTGGCGTCACGCAGGGCATCATACAGATTGTCATTGTTCAAAATCTCTTCAATCTGCGGCTTAACTTCTTCAAACGTCATTTTTTTTGCCGGAACAATCTGTTTGACGCTGACAACCTGCCATGTGTCGGCAACCTGCAACAGGCGGGGCTCGTTCAACGGCATTTCAAAAGTGTCGTACGCCAAATCTTCCGCCAGTTCATCCTGAGCAACCAGCCCCAATGTCGGCTCGTCAGCATTTTCCGCCTGCATATCTTTTGCCGCGGCAGCAAAATCTTTGCCGCCTTTTACTTCGTTCAGCGCCTTTTCTGCCTGCGCCTTGTCGGTAAAGACCATCTGCAATACTTCCCTTTTCTCCGGCAGGTCAAATTCCTTCTCGTGCTGCTTGTAATAATCCGCAACCATCTCGTCGCTTGCGGCATATTTCTTCAAAACCGTTTCATTGGGAACAAAAAGAACCTCTGCTTCCCTTGTCTCCGGAATCATAAAATTTTCCGAAAAGTCTTCAAAATACTGTTTGACTTCGTCGTCGCTGATTTTGCGCTCAATTCGAACGTCGGCCGGCGATACCGTAACATATTTAAAGGACTTGCGCTGATTGTCCATTTTGTGGATGGCTCTGCTGAGAGCTTCGGGAACACCAAAACCTTCTACCAGATCGGTAACCAGCATTTTGCGTGCCATAAGGCGCTTAACCATGGCTACATATTCGTCTTCGCTCAGGCCGGCGGAAGACAGGTAGCGTTTGAATATCTCAGGGTTGAACTGCCCGTTGGCCGGATTTATAAATTCCGGCTGGCTGAAAATAATCTGCTGGACATAGGCTTTAGGGAAATAAATATCGTTTTCGGCCATGGTCTGGTCAAGAACGCTCTCGTCGACAATCTGTCTCAATACGCCTTCGGTAATGGCGTTGCGCATATCGTCGGTCAGTTCAAAATCGTCGCTGGTCAGATTTTTTAGTGCGTTCAGCTCTTTTTGTAATCTGTAGGAAAATTCGCTTTGCGTCGTTTTTTTGCCGTCAACATCGACCACGGTCTGGTTCTGGCTGGCACTGTCAATATAGCCCGTAACGCCGAAAAGCGAAACAAAACTTACGGCTACCGCTGCGGAAATAATTTTGAAAACCCAACTTTCATGTGCTTTAGCTAATTTACTTATCATTTTTTTCCATCCCAAAAATAACCTGATTGTTGCCCATTATAAAAGCCAAAAAAATTTATGCAATTGCAAATATAAATATGTTCAACGTTTTTTTTTACAAAGCGGGAAAGCATTCGCCTTGTTTTGAACCGGCGCTTTTTCATCCGGTCTTTTCCTCTATCCGGTCTTTTCTTTCATTCAGCCTTTTTCTTCATCCGGCAGTTTCCTCCGGGCGGGGGAATTTTTCTGTAAACAACTTTTTTTTTAGCTGGAAAATAAAAAAGCCTGTGCTAAAAAAGAACAAGTTATAATTTATGGAATGAGGATTAAGAACATGGTGAGAAAAACTTTAATTGCCGGCAACTGGAAAATGAACTGTCTTTTGGAAGACGGCGTTGCTTTGGCCAAAGGCGTCGCCCAGGAAGCCAAAAAGGCTGCCCGCAAAGATTGCGAATTCCTGATTTGTCCTCCGTTTACCCTGTTGGCTTCGGCAAAGAAGGCAATTAAAGGGTCCCGGGTTATGCTTGGGGCGCAGGACTGCCATTTTGCGGCGTCTGGAGCGCATACCGGCGACATCAGCCCGGTTATGCTCAAGGACCTCGGATGCCAGTATGTGATTGTCGGGCACTCCGAACGCCGTACCGACCACTATGAAAGCGATGAACTGGTCAGAAAAAAAGCCGAGGCGGCGATTAATGCCGGGCTGAAAGTTATTATCTGTATCGGCGAAACCGAGGCGGAGCGTGATGCTGGTCATGCCATAGATGTCTGCACGTCGCAGATTAACGGTTCCGTTCCGGACGTTTCCACGGCGCAGAATACGGTAATTGCCTATGAGCCGGTTTGGGCGATAGGGACGGGACGTACGCCGACAACCGATGATGTTGAAGAAGTCCATGCCGCAATCCGCAAGGCGGTAAGCAAGAAGCTTGGCCGCGCCAATGCCAACAAAATGCGCATTTTGTACGGCGGCAGCATGAAACCGGCAAATGCCAAAGCGCTTTTGGCTCTTCCCGATGTCGATGGCGGTTTGATTGGCGGAGCCAGCCTCAAGGTGGCGGACTTTATGGCTATTGCCGAAGCAAGCAAACAATAATCAATAAAGGAAATAAAAATGGGATCTGTATTGTTAGTCATTCATTTAATGGTAGCCATCCTGCTGGTTGTGCTGATTTTGATGCAGCGCAATTCCGGCAATGCCCTGAGCGGGCTGGGCGGGGGCAACGGAGCGGACAGCTTTTTGTCTGCACGCGGCAAAGGAAACCTGCTGACCCGTACCACGGCAGTTCTGGCAACCGTATTTTTTATTACTTCGATTTTGCTTTCGCTGTATTATAAAGGTGAAACCAGAAAGCCGGAGTCAATTACCGACGTTGCGCCTCTGGTGCAGACCGAACCGGCGGTTCCGAGCGTTCCTGATGCCGCTGCGCAAAATCAGAGCACAGCTCCGGCAGCCTCTGATACAGCTCAAAATCCGGCACCGGCGCCTGCTCCGGCGGCAGCACCTGAAACTCCGTCCGTTCCGGCAGCGGAATAGCGATATGTCGTCAATAAGGACTGAAAATAAAGGCACCTTTTCAGGGAGGTGCCTTTTTCACTGCAAAATTTAACCAAAAAGGATAGAAAAATGTCTGAATTAAACCCGAAAACCAAATTTATTTTTATCACCGGCGGCGTTGTTTCTTCACTGGGAAAAGGTTTGGCCTCCGCCTCTCTTGCCTCAATTTTGCAATGCCGGGGCTTTAAAGTGCGGTTGAGAAAGCTTGACCCATATCTGAACGTCGACCCAGGTACGATGAGCCCGTTTCAGCACGGTGAAGTTTTCGTAACCGATGACGGAACCGAGGCCGATCTTGACCTAGGGCACTATGAGCGGTTTTCGGGCGTTGCGGCTAAGAAAAGCGATAGCACGACCACCGGTAAAATCTATCAGCGCGTTATAGATAAGGAGCGCCACGGGGATTATCTCGGATCTACCATTCAGGTCATTCCCCATGTAACCAATGAGATTAAAAATTTTATCGTCAGTGATTTGGAAGATGAAGACTTTGTACTGTGCGAAATCGGCGGTACGGTGGGCGATATTGAAGGGCAGCCTTATCTTGAAGCCATCCGCCAGCTGGCGTACGACCTCGGCCGTAATCGTACAATGTTTTTGCATCTGACGCTTTTGCCGTATATTCCGACTGCCGGCGAGCTGAAAACCAAACCGACGCAGCATTCGGTCAAGCAGCTGCAGGAATATGGTATTCAGCCGGATATGCTTTTGTGTCGTTCCCAAATGCCAATCCCGGAAAATGAACGCAAAAAGATTGCACTGTTTTGCAATATTCGTGAGGAAAACGTTATCCCGGCACTGGACGTCAGCAACATCTATCAGGTGCCGCTGGCTTATTCCAAAGAGGGTATGGATAAAGCAGTATGCAGCTATTTCAATCTGCCGTGCCCCGATGCCGATTTGAGCCGGTGGGAAAAAATCGTTGAAACGCTCAAGGCGCCCGAGGGAGAAGTTAAAATTGCCGTGGTCGGCAAATATGTCAAATTGCTTGAGGCATACAAGTCCTTGGGCGAAGCTCTGACGCACGGCGGCATTGCCAACAAATACAAAGTGCGGATTAAATGGATTGATGCCGAAGACTTGGAACGTGAAGAGCCCTCAGCCCTGCTTTCCGACGTCAGTGGGATTTTGGTCCCCGGCGGGTTTGGTCTGCGCGGGACGGCCGGGAAAATTGCCGCCGTCAAATATGCGCGTGAACATAATATTCCGTTTTTGGGAATTTGTTTTGGAATGCAGATGGCCGTTATTGAAACTATGCGCAATATTCTCGGCGTCAAAAACGCCAATACGACCGAACTGGATGAAAACTGCGAAGCTGTTGTCGGCCTGATGACGGAATGGGATAAAGACGGAGCGAAACAGATACGTCATAAAGACGGAGATTTGGGCGGAACCATGCGTCTGGGCGCGTATGAAGCCGTTTTGAAACCCGGTTCCAAAGCGGCGGCAGTTTATGGCACGGAACTCATCTCCGAACGTCATCGTCACCGTTATGAAGTCAATATTAAGTATAAAGAGCAACTGGAGCGGGCCGGTATGGTTATCTCCGGAACCTCGCCGGACGGTAAACTTCCGGAAATTGTCGAGCGCCCGGATCATCCGTGGTTTGTTGCCGTACAGTTTCACCCCGAGCTGAAGTCAAAGCCTTTTGCGCCGCATCCGCTGTTCGTGGAATTCGTCCGCGCCGCAATCAGACAGAGCCGGCTGGTTTGAATGTATTGGGAACTGGTTTGCCAGGGGAAATAAAACAAACTTGAGCAGTAAAATTATTATTAGGATACAGCAAAGCCGCGACAGAAAATGTCGCGGCTTCGTTAAAATTGCCCTGTTCTCAAAGATTAAGCATGTTTCAGTGCGATATCAAGAATATCTTTGGCGTTTCGGGCCTTTTTGATGCAGGTATTGTCAATGCCCTGCCATAAAAACAAATGATGTTTGTTTTCAAGCCAAATCGGGCAGGTAACAATACCGATACTCTCAAACAAATGCCGGGGATTATCGTCAACAAAGAAAACTTCGTCATACCCGGAAGCCACTTGGCGTAAAGCTTCTTCCTTTGTTTGCTTCATTCCGACACAAATAATCTTTTCAAAACAATCGGCGTAATGCTCTTTAATGTTTTGGCGGCGTTGTTCTATATACGCAGGATCGGCAGAGCTGACTATTGCTAAATCAAAACAATGGTTGGACAAGCTAAAGACCAATTCGGGCATTCCTTTTACCGGGAGCAGGTTTTTGAAAGTTTGCGATTGGCTGAAATACTCGCCAAATTCCAGATAAGGCAGGGGATTGTGAAGGAAATCATCAATAATGTCGTCCCAGTCTTTATCACTTAATGACATGTTATAATAACAGGCAAATACAGATCTCATAGCCGGCCACAAATCTAACAGAACGCCGTCAACATCAAAAATAAATAATCGTTTCATACATAAATATTATAAAAATGACACAATAAATATTAAATTTGTCCAAAATTATATAAAATGTAGAAGGAATGTCAAGAATATTTTGTCGCCATTAAAAATAGGTTCTTTAAAATAAGGGTTGAAAAAAGCAATTTTATTGCTTACAATTCTCCTTAGTTTATTTTAAGAAAGGGAGAAAATTTTATGGAAGAGAAAAATAATACGAAACAGTGGGTAGTCGCCGCTATAATTTTGGTGGTTGCCGTCTTGCTGTTTATGCTGGCGTTCTCCGGCAAAAAGGAACCGGCTCCGACAGTAACGGCGCCTGAAACGAAGGCGGAGGCGACAGCGCCGGCGGCAGAACAGGATAAGCCCTCTGCTGTTGAAAAGGCGGCCGAACAGCGGAAACAGCCGGAAGAAAAGCAGAAGCCAGCGAAAGAAAGCCAGGCTGTATCCGAAGAAGCTTCTGGTGCCGTTGCCGCAAAAGCCGGGAGCGAAACGCCGAAACCTCAGAAAAAAGCGATAAAAGTTGAACCGCAGAATGTGGTGCTGACCTTCACGGCGACTTCGGAAAAAGACTTTAATTACGAAGTGTTTTATACCGTAGAGCGCGAAGTCTGGTTTGATGCCGGGCATATGGTCGAATATCCGGGAAAAGCGGGAACCCACAGATACAGCATAGTTATTCCGTCAGATGAAGTGTACCGCATTCGTTTGGATTTTGCATCCAATCCGGGAACCGTAACCGTCAAAGATATTTATCTGATGGGGGCGCAGCGGGCTGACCTGAATCAGTTTGGCGAATATGAACTGAATCAGATTGACAAGGCTGTTGTCAATGAAGACGGAAGCTTCACCATAATTTCGGCTCAGGATGATCCGTATATGGCATACCGTTCCCCTCTGTTGCCGGAATAGGCAGCGCGGCGGTCTGCCTTCCGGCAGACAGTATGTCGCAAAAGTTGCTGAAATTCAAAAACCGCTTGCCAACAAGCGGTTTTTTGTTGCAAATAATCAGCCGCCGCATTGCATTTGGGGAATGGCTTACTCATAATGCCGATACCTCTGTGCCGCAGCACATATTGCGTCAGCTATGGTTTTATCAGTTCCTGCAATGCCGGGTTGCGGCTTAAATCGCCGAGAACCGCAGCCGCATCGCCGTCCTCTCCGCCGGTATTGAAAATATCCTTTTCCGTTTCGGCAAAGCTCATATATCGGGCGTATGATTGTACAGATGCGACCGAGTCAAAAACCGGAGCATCCGCGCGGGCAAAAATATCGCCCTCAATTTCTTCGATTTTGATTGGCTGTATATTTTCCCCCGGTTCGTTGACGGCTTGCGGAATATCAATCGGAAAATCATTGTTGCGGTATTCCTGATGGTTAAAGCCGCGTTCATGCTCTTCTTCATGCTGCAATAGCTGTTTTTCGCTGTCATTTTCGGCAAAAAACGCCGCCGCTCTGGTATCAAGTTTTATTTCATCTTGGATGTAAACCGATACGTCGTCAATCTTGACGTCTTGCAGTTCGGCCAGCTCATGCCCGTCTTTTGACACGATGATTTTATATGTGCCGTATGGTATGGAATCCAAAATGAAAAATCCGTCCACATCAGCAAACGTCATCCCTTGTTCCTTACCGGCGTAATCAAACGCTGTAACCTGATAGCCGAACATACGGATGTTGTCGTCATTGGCAAGTTTGCCTTCAACCGCACCGCGATGGATGAACGGAATGGCGACGGTTCGTACGGTACCAGGCCGCAGCACCAGCTTTTTCTCTTCGTTTTTAGGCTGCAGGGCAATATCCAGCAGCGTTTCCGTGTCAACATTCAAAATTGTTTTCTCGTATGTCTGCAGGTCGGTTAAGACCGCCACGCCGTTTTCGTCGGTATAGACTTCTTTTTCCAGCCCGTTGGCATTCAGCCCGATTCCCTCAAGAGGATTGCCGCTTTCGTCAGCAAGTTTGACATACATCGTGCCCGTATCACTGAGCTTGGAATTTGCCGAAGTGATAATGCCCATTCTGTCCGGCGTCTTGGCAAAGCTGATGTTATAAGTCAGATATGAACTGATGTTGAAATCGCGGTCAACTTCGAGCGTCGCCGTCAATCCGCCGAACGGGAAGACCTGTCCGCCGGAAAATGAGAAATAGTCCATGTCTTCAATCAGGTTGCGCGTATATTTTCCGGAAAGATATGTATTGCGTCCGGTGCGCCAGTCCAGCCGGGTAGAAAATTCCGTGAACCGGCTTTCCGGCGACGTTTCGTATGTCAGCCATGTCTCGGAAGAAAAATTTCCCCACCATTTGTAGGCGCCGCCGCGTACCGTATTATACGGTTTTTCCGAATGGGCATAATCGTAGTAATTGTCCTCAAGGGTAAGGTTCAGTCCGTTTATCAGCTGTTTGGACAATCGCGCCGTCATGTTGTTAAACGATGTCTGGTCGCTCTCAAGCGTTCCCTGCCGCCAGCTCAGATAATACGGTACCCGCCAGGGCAGCATGCCCGACAGTCTGGCTTCAAACTGTTCGTCGAGATATTCGTCGCCGTAGAACGAAACCGGCGAGTGGATATTGTTGAACTTGTCATAACCGGCATAAACCGTTCCGATATAAACGTCGCCCTGCCATTCCGCGTGGTGTCCGAATTCCTGCGTATCCAGGTTTTGCTCCAGATTATATTGGATAGAACTTCCCTTAATCGCATACTGGGCGCCAGCCATGCCGAAATGCTGCGTCTCAATGCCCGTATCCGCATCCGGCGTCTGCGTAAAACCGCCCATTAAAGTCAGGTTGTCGGTCGCGCCGTAATAACCGGTAAGGTCAATAATAGGCGTCTCTTTGCCTTCGTATTCAAATGGCTCGTTGTCTTCTATCAGATAGCGGTACGGTTGGTATGCCGCCGCCGTATAGCCGAACTCGCCTTTTTTGACCGGGCTGGTACCGGAATAGTAGCGTTCATACTCGGTGCGTGTTTCGCCGTACGGGCCGTAAAAGACCAGCTTAAACGTATTCAGGCCATACGAAACCGGCATATTCGGAAAGTTGTACTGTCCGTTGACGCCGTTTTGTCTGTAACCGACCAGCTGTTCGTTCCAGTACAGCTCAACCTGCCACCCGTCGAGCAGCGGGCCGGTAATGTCAATCGTCTTGTTGGCGGACATCACCAGATTCTTAAAGCTGCTGACTGCCGCGCCGCGTCCGTAGCTGGCATCGGCAAAGTAAGAAGAACTGAGCCCGCTGATATCGCCGACTTTCAGAGTCTTAAGGTTAAACTTATTTTCGGGTTCGTCCAGAAACGTCCTGCTGCCGGAAATTCTGACCCTCGGGTTGCGGTCGGAATATGAGTCGCCGTAAATATAGGTGTTGACGTCCAGCCCGCCGGCAATCATTGCCAGATTAACCGAATATGCGTCGCTGTTAAAACTCTTTCCCGTATCATTGGAACGTCCCCAGCCTTTGCCCAGCGTAATGTCCACCACCGGTTCGCCAAACCAGCGGTTGTCAAATTCGTAGTTGCTGAAACTGTCCTGTTGGAAATTATAAGAACCCTTGCCGCGTTTTTTCTCGGCTTTCAGCTTTGCCGTTGTCGGAAAGTCCTTTTCCCGGTCGAGCGTCATCTGCATATTGAGCTTATCGATTTTAATCTGCATCTTGAGCAGGCGTATATAAAAGTCTGCGGCAAAAAAGACCGTCCCGTCAATAACCGTCATTTCGTCGGCCGCAAAAGAAGAAATGCTTCCGTATGCCGTTACCGTTCGCTGCGCCATATCAATTATAATGGTAGCGTCTTCGTCGTCAGCCATCTGTGCCGTAATCATGTTGCCGTCGATTTTGTATTTCAGGCCGAGGTACGCCGACATCTGCGGCAAAGAAATGTATTCCTTGCCGTTTTTGGCATAAACGTAAGCATAGTCGCTCAGGTTAAACCCTTGAACCACCGGTTCCAAAATCAGCGGTTCGTCGCCGTAGTCCGTCAAGTCTTCGGCTCGGGCGGCACTGCCGTTTAGGAAGAGGGCGGCCGCCAACAGCCAAGCCGGGCTAAAGCTGCAGCGCCTGCCTGAATATTTCTTCTTTCGTCTTAGCATCTTCCAGTTTCAAAATTGCGTTATGGATGTTTGCATTCTTGTCCAGAGGCAGGTTAACGTTAAGCGTATCGGTTGACATATATATCTTGACGCCGTTCATCCGGCCGATATCCTTGTCTTTGCCGTCGGCAACGGCAATATTAAAGCGCGACGACTTGTTGCCCAAGCGTTTGAAAACCAGTTCGAGTTTTCCGTCCGGCAGCAGCTTGTAGCTTGAAAGTTCGGTTTTGCTGTACAGATTGTCGCCTTTGGTAATTGTAACCGGCAGTGTAATTGCAAACAGCGCCTTGAGTTGCATGGAAAGGGTGTTTGACTTTGCGCCTGGCTTGGCCTTCGGCTTCGGGGCGCCGAGCATAACCTCGCTGATTTTAAGGTGTGAAACGAATTCGCCGTCCGGAGCCTGCGCCAGGCTTTTGCGGGCGATATTGATTGTCTGTACTTCATTCGGTTTTAGCGTAAACTGCCGCGGCGACCAGCTGAGATATTTGTCGGCATAAAAGCCTTTTTTGTCTGTGGTTTCTTTCAGCGCGCCGTTTTCGTCCTGTATGAAGTTGACGAAGCTGACCCGGTAAGTCTGCGTTTCGCTGGACGTATTGATAATCCGTACGCTTTGCACACGTTTGCTCGAGGCGGCATCAAAGTCGATGCTGTACGGAAAAACGGAAATGTTGGCGTCTGCCGTTCCCGCTGCCGTACAGAGTAGCAGCACCGTGGCACACAGCAGCATCGTGGCATACCGCAGCTTTCCTGCCGTTGCCGATAAATGGTTCAAGAAAATATGCGTATTCATTATATAAAGACCTCTCCTGTTAATAAGAAACCGTAACCGTGTAAGTTCCGCTGTAATCGCCTTCCGGCGCATTTGCAGGTACGTTTAATGTTGCGCCGATGTGCATGTCTGCCATATCTGACGCTAATGTAAATTGTGTTCCCGTACTGGCCGTGAAGTTGTTGACGCTAAGGGAATTTCCGCCGCTGTAAATGAAAACCTCGCTCGGCAGCGATACATAAACGGTTCTCCCCGCCGTGCCGTCAATCGTAAAAATTCCCTGCGAAACGTCCGCGTTGTTCATCAGGTAAATCCCGCCCGTTGCCGACCTTTGCCCGTTGTAAGATAATGTAACGGTTCCGTCAGCGGAAGGGGACATCATTGCTCCGAAATTTATGTCTTGCTTTGCCGAAATGCCGAGTTTTTCAGCAATCGTAACGGAAAAGGTAAGTTGGACGTCATTGGGGGCACACATATATGTGCTTGCAGAAACAGTCATCGTACCGGTATAAGTTCCTGCTTTACAATAACCGTCAATAGTCAGTTCTGCTCCGACATTGATATCCTGCGAACGGTTGCCCAATACACCCAATGGCGCAAGCCAGAAACTGCTCGGATTAAACTGAAGATTATTTAAGGAAAATTCGCAATTCTCGCCGCTTTGTCTGCCGGATATGCCGTTAGGCATCTGGAGTTCATGCGTTACGCCGCAGTTTACATCATACCGGATAATTCCCTGTCGGGCAGAACCCGAACCGCTGCCGCCGTCCCATGTAACGACGCCGTCGGTTCCCAGTCTGGCAACGGTTCTTTCTGCCGTCTGGATAACAGTTCCGAAGTCAGCAGTTTGCGTTACGCTGGCAGAATCTGCATACGTATTTTCGGCTGCAAATATTAAAAAGAAAAGAATTGCCCGATAAAATTTCATATATACCTGCGTATAAAAAACGACCCTTTTTTATACGCAATTTGGCGAGATGTCCGATTGGGCAGAATATTGAAATAAGTCTTTATAAATGTTGATAAATTGAGATAGTCTCTTGCCTAAGAAATATTCATTGCTATTGTTGATTTAAAGGGGTCGTTTAAATTCTACAACGAAAGTATATAATTTAAATAAATCAAAATAATAAGTTATCTGTTTTTTTATACAGCTTTGTTCTAGTAGCTTACGGTTACCTGATAAGTTCCGGTATAGTCGCCTTCATCTTGTCCCTGATTAACCGTCAAATCCGCTCCGACTTTGATTTGCCCGCTGGTTCCGTTCAAAGTCAGTTTGCTGGCCGGCTCGGTAACAAAATTGTCAACTGTCATCGAATCTCCTGTACCAGTTAATTCAACGGAATCAGATACTTGGATTGTCATACTTTGATTTTCGGCTCCTGTTACATTAAACAATCCGGCTTCGCCTTTATTGGTGCTGACCAATATACCATTATCACCGCCATCAACACTGCGTGAACCGTCCGTCGCCGAGATTTTTACTTTCTTTGTACCACTGGTCGGAGCCAGAATGGTGCCGAAATCCAATGCCTGAGCTTCCGTAACGGTTACCGGTGCAACAATCTTCGCACTGATATTTCCTTGGCCGGTAGCTTCGGCAGCCCAAACTTCCGCACAACCTAATGTCAGCACGGAAACTGCTGCCAGTAAATAAATCTTTTTCATATTTCTATCCCCTTAAAAATAGCAATAAATTTTATCAACATTTCAACTTTAAGGTATAAAAAATTAATTTTGAGTTTAAAACCGTCTGCCCCTTGTTAAAAAACAACACCAAATTTGTAATTTGCCTTTTCTTTAATACAAGCCAGTTCCTTTCTTTTTCTAAATAAAAATTGCCCGGCCTTATTGAAAGCTGCCGCAGTATTTTGCTCCGGACAAAACATATTTGAGATGCTGTCCCGGATGATAAAAAATTGGCTGATAAAAAGTTAATTGATAAAAGGTTAACCGCTAAAAAAGCTAATAAAAAAAGCTAATAAGATGTTTGCAGAATATAAACGCCGTTTCTGCTTCCGCCTTGCGTTTCTTTGTCTTTGATGTTCAGTGTTGCTCCGACGTCAACCGTCGCTTCGCCGTTCTGCCTGTCCAGCGCGACGATATTTCCCTTTCCGGCGTCTGTCGTAAATGAATGGATATCAATGCTTTTGTCTTCATTGTTGTAAATGCGCGCATCGGGAATATCCACCGTAACCGCCTGAGCTTTTGGGCCTTTCAGTTTGACAGAACCGGCTGAATAGGAACTGGTTGCCAGTCCGGGGCCGGTTGTCGTACGGTTGCCGTCCTCGTCAACGGTAACTTTTCCCTGATTGTTTTTAACCATCATCCCGAACGTTAAATCATTTGCGGATTCGGCTGATACCGGTGCGACAATCGTTGCACTGACCCGCCCGGTTGCCGTCGTTTCAATCTTGTTGCTCGCCCGCCGCTCCAGCTTTTGTGCGGCTTCTGCACTTCCCGCAATTGCCGCGCAAACCGCGCAAAATATCAGTCCGGTTTGCCAAATTCTCGCTTTGCGGCAGCTCTTTTTCATAAAACTTTCCGTCCTTTCTGTATGCGCTATTCGGCACTGGCCGTCTCATATTGCGGCTGCTTGACTGTTGTTTTTATCCGGGTAATCCGCATATTGTCGACCTGCATAACTTCATATACGCAATAATCGTCTTCGGTTTTGTCTCCGGCAACCGGTTCGCGCCCGAGCAGATTAAAGACATAGCCGCCCATGGTGCTCTCTTCATGCTCGTTATCGTCGTAAGGGAGCCCCAGACAGTCATAGGCGTCTTCAACCAGATACAACCCGTCAAATTCGCAGACTGTATCATTGATTTTCTTGACCGGTTCCTCGGTGATGTCATCGTGTTCGTCCCGGATGTCTCCGACCAGTTCTTCCAGAATATCTTCCATCGACAGCAGACCGGCTGTCCCACCGTATTCGTCAACCACAACCGCCAGATGAATGCGTTTTTTCATCATCTCGTGCAGAATTTCCGAAATGGACTTGTTTTCCGGAACAAACAGGATGTTGCGTACGATTTTGCTTAAAATGTCTTTATGCGGCGAATTTTTGCATTCCAGCAAATCGCGGATGTGTATCATGCCGATAATCTGATCCTTATCGCCGTTGCAGAGCGGAAAACGCGTGTGCTTATGCTGCTTGACGAACTCCATGACTTCGTTGTAGCTGCTGTTTTGATAAATACATTTCATTTCCTGCCGAGGAATCATAATCTCATGCGCGGAAATTTCCGAAAAGCAAATAGCGTTCTGGATAATTTCGCTTTCCGTATCGTCAATGACTCCGCCCTTTTGCGAGGCGTCAATAATCAGTTTGATTTCCTCTTCGGAATGTGCGTCTTCGTTTTCGTCCGCCTGTTTGACGCCCATCAGTTTCAAAATCCACATCGTAACGTGGTCAAATACCCAGATAAACGGAGCAAAAATCTTATTAAACGTATACAGCGGCGGCGCAATAATCAGCGCATAGCGTTCGGTATCCTGTATGGCCATGGACTTCGGCACCAGTTCGCCGAAAACAACGTGCAGCAGCGTGATAAAGGTAAAGGCAATACCAAAACTCAAAGAATGGAGCAGGATTTTGTTGTCGGCAAAAAAGCCTGAGAAAAGGTCTTCCAAAAGCCTGGAAACGGCAGGTTCGCCAAGCCAGCCCAAACCGAGGGAAGCGAGTGTAATGCCGAGCTGGATGGCGCTCAGGTAAGTATTCATGTGTTCATTGATTTTCAGGGCGATTTTAGCGCGCTTGCTCCCCGCATGCGCCAGTTCCTCAAGCTTGGTGCGGCGGATTTTTACGATTGCGAATTCTGAAACAACGAAAAAAGCATTGCAAAAAACTAATACTAAAACTAAAAATAAATTAAAAACATACCCGTATACAGGACTCATGGTTATTATTTTTGAACTACCTCAATACATTAAACATATCCCTTATTCTATAATATGTATTTCGGGGTTGTCAACAATTCTTTTCCGTTGGCTGCAATTTTTTTATGCTTTATCAAATATATCCGAAATTATCTTCAGGAAGGTTCAAAACCGGTGCCTGAAATCAGAGGAAGCGGCTTTGTTTCGGCATTTTCAGTTTTGAACAGTCAATTCCCTCAAGTTCAAGCAGTTTGACCTTGTATGCCAGACCTCCGCCGTATCCGGTCAGGCTGCCGCTGCCGCCGATGACGCGGTGGCAGGGAATAATGATGCCGACGGGATTGGCTCCGACCGCTCCGCCGACTGCTTGCGCCGACATTTTGCCGCATCCCCTGCTGCGGGCAATTGTATCAGCGATTTTACCGTATGTCGTCAGAGTTCCGTATGGAATATCCTGCAAAAGGCGCCAGACCGTCCGTTGGAAATCCGAACCGTATAATTTAAGCGGCGGCAGAAAATCCGGGATATTGCCGCCGAAATAAATGTCCAGCCATTTCGCCGCCTGTTGCAGGCAGGGCAGGGACGAGCCGTCGGTTTCGCTTTCCCCTTTCGGGCAAAGCCCTTTGTTGTCAGCCCGACCCTGCCAGAATTCTGTCCTCGCGTTGGTCAGGAATTCTCCGTCGCTTGTCAGGCGGATATTTCCGAACGGTGATGCATAATTGAATATGTATATCATAATTCCGGCCTTAGACGTTTAAATTGCTCTTTTTTATTATAAAATGAAATTTATAAATGCCAAGCATAAAATATATGTTTGGAAAAGTAAATAAATATCCGGAGCAAAAATTACATTCCGCAGCGCAAAATACGCTATCCGCAACAAAAAATACTTGACTTAGAGCAAACTCTAAATGTTACACTTGAAACAGAATCGCATTTAACCGAGAGAAATAGGGAGACAATCAATGTCAAATGAAAACTTAAACGAGAAAATTTTTTATTACCGCTTTAATAAACTCAATGCCTGGCTTATCTTAAACCTCGCATTGACGATAACGCTGGTCTACTGGGGAGTTCGCTGCCCATGCCTGTTGTTTTGGGTGCAAACGCAGGTTCTTTTGGGCGTCTGTCTGCTTTCCTGGCTCGCCTGGGGCTGGAAATATGTTTTGAAGCATAAGGCCGTTGTCGTTGATGATGAGGGCATAAAAATTGACTATTGCCAAAAGCTGCCGTGGAAAGATATTGCCCGGACGGAAGAAAAGGATGTCCGCTGCTGTTTTCGCAACTGCCGCGTTTTGACGCTTGTCCCGAAAGACGGCATCAGCTACCGGTACAATTTCCTGCAGAAGCATAACGGAGACTTTACGCCGTTTGCCATCCCCCTGTACGGATTGCTGAGTCCGGAAGACGAGAAGGAAATCGCCGAAATCGTAGCCGAAAAGGCAGGAAAAAGGAGATAAAATATGCTGAAAGGGATAATGGGCGTTGCAGTTGCCGTGTTATTTTCGGTTAGTGCCGCGCCTGCTGCTGTAACTGAACAGGGAGGAGAAAATATGTCGCGAACCGAAATCTGCAAACAAAATTACCGCCGGTTGTTTAACGGCGAGGCTTTAACCGATGCCGGAAACGACCCGGAAATGATGAAAATGTTACAGAAATATATTTTCGGCGAAGTGTTTGCCGTAGGCAGTCTGGATATAAAAACCCGGGAAATGCTGACGGTTGTATCCCTGTCGGCTCAACAAGCATTGCCGCAGCTGAAAGCGCATGCCAATGCGGCGCTGAATGTAGGGGTAACGCCGATTGAGTTGAGAGAAACGGTATATCTGTGTGCGCCGTTTGTCGGTTTTCCGAAAACCCTTAACGCGCTCGGAGTAATCAATGAAGTGTTTGCCGAACGCGGAATTAAGCTTCCTCTGGAAAGTCAGGGGAAAACAGCCGAAGAGGAGAGATTTGCAGCGGGCTCTGCCATACAACAGCCGTTATATGGCAACGAGATAAAAGAAGCGCTGGCCGGGCTTCCCGGAAATATGGGCGAGGACGCCGCGCGTTTTCTGACGGAATTTTGTTTTGGCGATATTTATACCCGCGGCGGTCTTGATGTCAAAACCAGAGAGCTTCTGGCGATAGGGATTCTTGTAACGACGGGAAATATGCAGACACTGCAAAGCCATATAGCCGGCAGTATCAGAGCGGGAAATTCGCCGGAAACCGTTACCGCGGCGATTATCCAGTGTATGCCGTATGTCGGCTTTCCGAATGCGCTGAACGCTTTGAAAGTGCTGAAGGATACATTGAAATAAATATGTTCCGGCCGCCATTTTTTGCCGGTACAGGATATAATACCGCCTGCATATCGGTCTTGAAAGCCTCAGATATTGCAGGCGGTTTGCTTTTTTCATCAGGTTATAATATGTCCAGCGCCAGAGCCATCTGCCGCCGCTTGAATGCCGAACGCGCTACAAGCCGGCACACCTGTTCGACTGTTGCCGGGGCAAATCCGGCGGCGCAGGCTTCTTCCGGTGTTTTTTGTTCGTCGGTAAGCAGCCGCAGAACAGCGTCCAGAACCGGATACGGCGGCAGCGAGTTTTCATCTTTCTGTCCTTCCGCCAGTTCTGCTGACGGCGCCCGCGTGATGACTTCTTCCGGCAGTGCCCTGCTTTGGGTATTGCGCCATCTTGCCAGTTCAAACACCGTCGTCTTGTAAAGGTTGCCGATAGGCATCAGCCCGCCGCAGGTATCGCCGTACAGCGTGCAGTACCCGGTCAGCGCTTCCGATTTGTTTCCGCAGGCGAGAACCAGCCCGCCGTTTTGGTTGGAAAATGCCATCAGCAGCTGCCCGCGGATACGAGCCTGCAAGTTCTCCGCCGTAATCCCTTTGACGCTTTCACCGAACGCCTGTTGCAGAAAATCTGTTTCTGCCGTTACCAGCGGTTCAATGTCAAGTTCCTGATAGTCAAGCCCGTTAAGCTTGGCAATCTCACGCGCAATTTTAATGCTTAAATCAGATGTATAGCGCGTTTTCATCATAATCGCCTTAACGTTTTTGCCGCCGAGGGCGTCCGCTGCCAGCACAGCCGTCAGTGCCGAGTCCAATCCGCCCGAAAGTCCAAGGATAACCTTGTCAAATCCGTTTGCCGCACAAAAGTCTTTTAAGCCGTTTTGCAAAGTATGCCATGTATGTTTCATTGTCTTATCTCCCCGAATGAACCCTGATTAAATCCTGTTGCAGGTTAAACAGCCCGGCTTCCAATCCTACGCCGTAAAGGTGCGGGTTGGCAAGCCTTTTATATGCGCTGTCCAACATCTTGAGGTTGTCCTTGCCCCGCTGCTGCAAAACCTGCAGGTCAAGTTCCGGCACATTGACGATTTTGCCTTTTTCCACAACCGGATGCAGCAGAAATTTTGCCTGTTCGCCGCGTTGAAAGGTTGCCCGCGCGCCGTTCTGACTGCCGAGGGCGTATGAGGTTATATTGCGCGTCAGCTTGCCGTCGCGGATAAGATCCGTATCTTCCGCCCGACAGATAACATCACCCTCAAATTTGCCGTTGCGGATAATCCGTAACGTATCGGTCATTCCCGGAATGGTCGTTTTTCCCTCGGCGATTTTGATTTTCGGCTGCCCCATGTACGATTTTGTCTTAAAGACGCCGCCCAGCGCCGGGGTATCGTAGGCGGTAACCAGCTTTGTTCCCGCCGCAAAGATGTCGTAAGGCGCTTTTTGTACCATAATGAGGTTTTCAATCAGATATTCGTCAAGGTCGTTGGAAGCCGCCAGCCTGACCTCCGGCATTCCCGCCTCGCATAGTAAGCGCCTGGCCTCATTGCCCCAGTAGGCGAGATCGCCGGAGTCAATGCGTATGCCCATGAGCTTAATTCCGGTTTCCTTTGCTGCCCGGATGGCATTTTTAATTCCCTCGCGCGTATCGTATGTGTCAACGAGCAGCGTCGTATTGTGCGGATTGCCGCGCATAAAGGCCTTAAACGCGTCAACTTCCCGCTCATAGCTCATCACAAAGGAGTGTGCCATCGTTCCCGCCGCCCGGATACCGTAGTGCTTTGCCGCTGCTTTGTTGGAAGTTCCCGCCGCACCGCCGATGAACGCCGCCCGCGTTTCCGAAAAGCCGCCGAGCTCGTGTCCGCGCCGCACGCCGAATTCCAACAGCGGGCGTTTTTTGCCGTCAAGGTTTGCGGCGTAAGCCATGCGCGACGCTTTGGTTGCAATCAGGCTCTGAGCGTTAAAGATGTTCAAAAGTGCGGCTTCTGCGAGTTCAACCTGCCAGTTCGGCCCAGATACCGAATAGACCGGTTCGTTCGGGAACACCAGTTCGCCTTCCGGTACTGCGCGAATGGTTACTTTTAATTCCTGTCCCTCCAGAAATTGCAGAAATTCATCGTTAAATATCCGGCTGCCGTCTTCGTTACGGTCGTTTTTGAGCGATTCTATATCTTCTTTGCTGAAACGCCACCTTTCCAGCCATTGCATAAATTCGCCGAGCCCGGCCGTCATCAGGTAGCTGCCGCCGAACGGGCATTTGCGGAAAAAGGCTTCCGAAACCTTGTAATCTTCTGCCTTGCCGTCCAAAAACCATGCCTGAGCCATCGTTAGATGATAAAGGTCGCAAAACAGCGGCGTGCCGGTTTCCAGAATATTGGGTCTGGTTTTCATCGTATATGTATTGTTCATGGCTATTCTCCGAAACTTCTGTTGACTAAATTGTGCTGGATTTTCTTGTCTAAAAGGGCGGCGCGAAAAAACTGCGCCGAGGTGATGCTCTTAAGCTTTCCCTGTTCAATAAACGGCAGGTATTTGTCATCGCGCAGGATTTCTCCCGTCTGCCGCTTAATCCCCTGGCACAAGTCTTCAAGAATGACAACGTTCGCGCCGCGTTTTAAAAGGCCGTGCATTGCCTGTAAAACGCAGATGTCGCTTAACACGCCGCAGAGATAGACCTCTTTGTCAGCCCAGTTTGCCGCCAAATCGCGGTAAGCATGGGCTTCGTTCCAGATGTTGGTGGTAGATTTGTACATTTTGGTAACGCCGAGTTCCGGTTTGAACGGTGCCGCCTGTTGCCAGCCCCAGCTTCCGAAAACGCAGTGCAGGGGAAAATTCGCCGCTTCAGACGTTTCGCCGTACGTTTCGGCAAAATGGGTGTCGTAAGTGTCTATAATTTTATCAAAACTTGTCGGAAACAGGCTGTCGGCAAACTTTTGCTGCCGTTCAATCAGTTCGGGGGAGTTGATGCTCAACGCCCCGTGCGGATGAACAAAATCGTTCTGAAAATCTATCCGCATCAAAATACGGTTATTCATTTTAAATTCCCTTCAGGCTTATTCGGGTTAGGAACCGCCTGTCTTCTATAAGCCCTTCAGAAGACGCAGGCGCTTATGTAAAATGCGGCAGCCGCAAAGGCTGTTTTTCGGCGCGTTATGAACGGGACAAGGCCGTAAAACGGAACAATGCCGTAAATCTGCCCGCCGTCCGCTGGTTTCGTTATATAATCCCTTTCTTTTTGTTAAAATACTCCTCAATCAGGTGGTGGTTTTCCGGCGCGATAAAGTTTTTCCAGCGCGCATCGCCGAACTTTATCATATCCCGTACCATCGTTCCTGTAACGAACGGAAAATCCGGGTCGGTCCTGTCTTCAAGCTCAATGTTTTGAAAACATTCCCGAAACCAGTGCGCGTCGTAGCTGGAACCGGCATAGTACGCATCCGGCCGCGGCAGGTCTGGAAAACTCTCGGCGATAAAATCAAGAACATACTCGCCCCATTCCGCCGGGTTGTTGATGTCAAACAGCCCGATGATTTTCAGCCGTTCGTATTCCGGACGGGAGCGGTAAATGTTTTGAATCATCTTTTTGCGTGTGGTGTAGTTTAGGGGATTGCGCGCCGTACCCTGTTCCTGAATGGAACCGAGGACGATGGTAACGCGTTCGCATTCCTTAAGCATCCGGTCAACCAGCTTTTGATGGCCGATATGGAAGGGCTGCGCCCGCATAATGCTCAAACCGTGTTGGTATTTATATTCAGACATTAAAAAAACTCCTTTACAAGGAGCCGCCAACGAAAATTTAAATAGACTTCGTCTGTCTTAAAATCTCATCAAACCGGCTCAGTTTTTATCCGTTCCCTGCTTATAAGCCCTGCAAGCACCGGGAACAGCTTAAGAATAATGCCAAAGGTGCCGAAGTCAAACGAAAAATGAAAGTGTCTTGCACAAAAAACATTTCAGAATATTTCGTTTGGAGATCGTGTCGGGTTTTAGGGGAAATTTTTAAGACAAATTTAAGTACTGTTACGCTATATAAAATCCGAACTAACGGAACTGGAAACGAATGAACAAGCTTTTACTGCTTTTTGGCAGTGCCATAGGATTTACCGATGCCGCTTTTGCCGGCAGTTTTGAATTTTCCGGCTCGGGAATGGCCGGGGAATATTTCGGCATAATGGAAACGCGCCGCGGCAATAATATGGACAATATGCCCAATCGAGCGGTTTTTCGTGCCGACGGCAAATTTGAAGGCGCTTACCGCGCAGTTTCAGGCAGCCGTGTCGGTATTCATGCGGATTATACCGTTGTCGACCGCCAACATGACAAAAATTACCCCGACGGGGACTGGCGTTTTTTCCCGTATTTGTTGGGCGAGGATGACCGTTTCGGAAAATTGACCGCCGGTTATACCTATAATGCCGCGCTTTTGCTGCATACCGGCGCGCATGATATTACCTGGCTGGGGATACGGGACAGCAATCTGACCTATTTTTTAAGCAGCGCGAATTGGAAAAACGGCCGTAAGCAGGTAAAATTCGCCACGCCGAAATCGACGGCGATAATGGATGACGGCCGGGCATTTAAAATCAGTTATTTTACGCCGGAAATCGGCAATACGACATTCGGTTTCAGCTATACGCCGGACAATGCGTCGCGCCGCGGTATGGTCAGCCGTTATGTTGATTACGAAAAGCCGGAAGACGGCTATACGGCGGGAGCCCGCAGCCGGTGGAAACTCGGCGCCGGGAAATTATACACATCTGTGGCATACGGAATTTTTAACCGCACCGATAATGAATGGACGGCAGGCGCTCGCTGGGAATATGCCGGGTTTGACATCGGCTTTTCCTATAAAAAGGCCTGGGTGGACGGGAATAAAAATCCTGTTGCGACGGCTGCTGCCGGGTTTGGGCTGCCTGCATACTTTGACAACTACCGCGAAGGGCAGGCATGGGACATCAGCCTGGGGTACGATTTCGGCAGATTTAAGACGAATATCGCTTATTTGCATACCGAAGCGGAAAACACGCGCCATCGGGATGACCTTTGGGTGCAGTCCAACCGGTTTGCTTATAATGAATATATCGAATTGTATTGGATAAACGGATATCTCAATTCCAAAGGACCCGAGCGCCAAAGTTCCGAAAACAACCGCGGATATGCATTCATAACCGGTGTTGCGCTAAAATATTGACCCCGCTCAGCCGTCTGGGCTAGTTTTTTCTCACGGCGGCTTTAAAACCGTCGTCTGTATTGGCAAAATCAAGGTTGCAGCCATAAAGTCCTGCAATGCGTTTGACAATCGCCAGCCCGAGGCCGCTGCCGGTTTCTTTTTGCCCGGCCGGTCGGAAAAAGCGTTCGCTCAGTCGCGCCAGTACCGCCTCGTCGACGATGGTTCCGGAGTTGACGACCGCAATCTCTTCATTGTCAACCGTTGCGGTAATCTTTGCTCCGTTAGGGCTGTATTTGACGGCATTGTCGAGCAGGTTGCGCAGCAGCAAAGCGGCAAGAACGTGGTTTCCTCGCACAATCGGTGAAGTTGCGCCGATATAAGACGATAAGGTTATGTTTTTCTTCTTTGCCGCTTCGGCATAATTGTCGAACAAAGCGGCGCTGATATCTTTCCAGTCCAAAAGCTCTGTATTGTCATAATGCCCGTTGTCGGCTTCCAGACGCGACAGGGCAAGCAACTGCTCGACCAGATGTTCCGCCCGTTCAATCCCCAGTGAAAGTTTGGCTAGAGCCTGCGTCCGCATCTGGCTGTCGTCGCCGGACATTTCGGCTATTTCAAGCTGGATTTTGAGCGCAGTCAGCGGTGTGCGCAGTTCGTGTGCTGAATCTGAGATAAAACTGCGTTCCCGTGCCAGCAGAGCCTCTATTTTGGCAAACATCCGGTTCATCGCCTTCAGCAGCGGTTTGATTTCCGTTGGCGCTTTTTCTGCGTTGAGCGGGGAGAAATCGTCCGCCGGGCGGCTTTCAATTTCGCTGGCCAGTTTTTTTAACGGGCGGAATTCAATGAAAGTCAATCCGGAAATTGCCAACAGCAGAACGATAAAGCCGGCCAGCCAGGGCAGCATAAATTCTTCAAGAATATCCATTGCCAGATCTTCGCGGTATTCCAGCTCCTGGCCAACGGCAATGATAAATTTTCCGTCTGCCGATTTCAGGCGCACCATGCGCCATTTGTCCCGGTCTTCGCCTATCCGTTCGTTGGCAAAGCTTCCGGCTGCTTCCGCCGCGGTAAAATATTTGCCGTTTTCGTTGTCGTGAAAAATCATTTCGCCCTGCGGCGAGAAAATGGCAAAACCGACCGCATCGTCATCATCATCGGCGTTTTCAATGCCTTTTATCAGCTTATCCGTCGCTTTCTGCGTTTTCAGCGAAACTCCGCTCCAGTCCGCTGCTGCCAGCTGTCGTCCCAACGCCATTTGATAAGTGTCGAAAAATTCATCAATGCTTTCCCGGGTTTCTTTATAGGAGATATAGCCGGCAATTCCCCATACAACGCCCGAAACCAATGCAAAAAAAATCATCAGCCGGAAACTGAGGCTGAATTTCATCGCCTCGCCGTTGAACTTTTGCCAAAACGCCGCAGCTTCTTTTTTCATCCGAAATGCTGCGGCGGCAAACTTGCCCTTCCGTTGGCCGGCAGAAGCGGATGTCTTTGCTTTTTTTGCTCTTTTATCGATTGTATCTGTTCGGGCCATTTTGTTTACTCCGGCGGAAAAGGTTAGTCTTCCAGCGTATATCCGATTTTGTTGATGGTTTTGACAATGTCTTTGCCGAGTTTTTTCCGCAGATGGTGAATGTGCACTTCTACGGCATTGCTGGCAACGTCTTCATCCCATGAATAGAGTTTGTTTTCAATGGCTTCTTTGGACAAGACTTTGTTTTTGTTTAACAACAGAAGTTCCAAAAGCGCCGTTTCCCGCGGCGAGAGGATTACCTTTTCGCCGTTCAGGAGAACGCCTTTGGTTTCGGGGTTGAACGTAATGTCGCGGAAGCGGATAAGCGGTTTCGCCACGCCGCACCGCCGTCGGATAAGGGCGTTCAGCCGCGCTTGTACTTCTTTAAGGGCAAAAGGCTTGCCGAGATAATCGTCTGCGCCGCTGTTCAGTCCTTTAATCCGTTCATCCACGTCGCCGCGGGCAGTTAAAATCAGAACCGGCGTATCAAGTCCGGCATCCCGCCAGGCGCGCAGGATGGAAAGGCCGTCAATGCCCGGAAGTCCCAAATCAAGCACTACTGCATCATACGGCGTTTGCAACAGGGCTTCTTTTCCGTCCGTGCCGTCGTCAAACCAGTCGACGGTAAAGCCGAGCTTGGAAAGCCCGACTTTTATCCCGTCGCCGATAAGGCTGTCGTCTTCAATCAGAAGAATACGCATATCAGGCCGTTTCAGTTAATTATTTCAAAATGATAACGTCAACATCGACTTCTGGCGTTCCCAGCAGCTCTTTGTCGATTTCACCGCGGATTTCAACCGTATTTTCCGGTTTGACAACCTGTCCTCTCCAATCTTCATCATCAATTTCGACGACGATGGAACCGGTTTTGTCGCTGAACTGATATTTTTCGTTACCGAGGTTTTTCTCAATCTTTCCTACCAGAACAACCGGCGTGTCGTCATTCATCTTCAGCGCTTCGGCAACCGTCGAGGAAGAAATTGTCGGTCCCTGAAAACCGCCGCCAAATCCCTGTGCATTGGCCTGCGAAGCCACGGCAAAAGTCAAAACCATCGCGGAAACAGCTAAAATCTTATTCATCGTTTTTCTCCTAAATAAAAGTTGTTAAATAAAGGTTGTTTATCAGAACATCTTTTATTCTGCATTCTAATCTTAAGAAACGCTTAAGGCAAAATAATTTTTTTTATTTTTTTTGCTTTTAAATAAAAAATATATATTTCAATAGGTTAATGTGAGATAAAATGCAAGGGGAGATATCATGGAACGTTTTAGGGCAGTCAGAGATAGCCTCTTTGTCAGTCCGAGATAGTTTTTTCGGTTAGTCAGAGACCGTTTCTTCGGTCAGTCAGAGGCCGTTTCTTCGGTCAGTCAGAGGCCGTTTCTTCGGTCAGTCGGCGGCACTTTCTTCCAGCGAACGCACCACCCGCTGCGGAAACGGGATATTAATCCCTTCTTTTCGGAATTCATTGATAATCTTTTCGCGTATACGGAAAGATATGCCGCTGCTGTTGGCTATGTTTGCCGTGTAGCAGTTAAGCTGGAAGTTCAGACTGCTGTCGCCAAAGTCGAGAAAAGACAGCGCCGGAGCCGGATTGCTCAAAACCTCTTCGTCTTCTCCGGCGATTCGGAGCAGGATTTTCTTAACCTTATCGATATCGCTGTCATAGTCCACCCCGACATTGATGTCCACTCGTGCCATTCTGTTGTCGTAGGTCTTGTTAACAACACTGCCGGCGATAATGGCAGAGTTTGGGATGATAACGTTGGATTTGTTGCCCGTTTCCAGAGTCGTCGAGCGCATGCTGATTTGTTTGACCACGCCTTCATAACCGTTGATGACGACCAAATCGCCGAGCTTTATCGGTCGTTCAAACAAAATGGTAATGCCGGCAACCAGATTGCTGACGACGTTTTGCAGACCTAAACCGGCGCCGAAAGACAGCGCTCCGGCCATCAATGCCAGGCTTTTGAAGCTTCCGCCTGCAACGGCAATGCCGAGGATGACGGAAAGGATAAATCCGAAAAAGCCGATTCCCGAAATAATGGAACTTTTCATCCCCTCGTCAAAGTCCAGCCGGCTTAAGCTGCCGTCCTGCAAGCTGCTCTTCAGCATTTTGACCAGCAGCATTGCCACCCAGAAACTGACCAGCCCGAGAATAATTGACGTAATGGATACATGAACTTCGCCGATGTTGAAACCGGTAAGGAAACCTTTGGTCCGCGCCACCAGAATATCGACCGATACGCCCCATACCGCCAGCAGCACCAAGGCCCCGAACAGATACAATACTGGCGTCAGGATAATGCCGAACCATACTTCGCTTTTGACCAGCGTCCGGGGACTGATGCGAAAAGTCGTAATCCAAAACCGCCGCCGCACAATCAGATGGTAAAACATTTTGAGCAGATTATGGAGAATATATAAAATGCAGATGACGGCAACAGATACGATAAAACGGTTGATAAGGTATTCGGACAGGCTGATGTAGCCGAACAGGGAGAATGTAAAACTGCCAATCATAAAAAACGTAATCAGCAGAGCGGTTTGTGCCGAAGCCGAAAGTTTTTGGATATTGCCGCTTTTAACGTCTTCGTCCGATAAATCCTTAACATCGTACATGACGCGCAGCGCCGCCCAGATGACGGCAAATGCTTTTATGCCGTTGGCGAAAATCTGCATGGAATAGACGATTTCCGGTTCGTGCGACATTTCCGTCGCCAGCTTCTGAAAAAAGGAAACCGCCGTAATCGCCGCCGCTGCCGTAATCAGGGCATTGGAAGCTCTGCGTACTTTTCGCGCTTCAATGTTAAAAATCCGCCAGTCGGGATTATTGGGGGCAAACGCAGCCAGGATTGCTGCGCGCAGAATCAGAAAATAAAGCAGGTATATTGCGGCATTGCGCAAAAGTGCGGCAAATTCGCTTCCTTTCATCAGGTCAAACCCGTTAATCCAAACCCACAGTGCCGCGATAATTGCCGCCGGAATAGCGCCCAGCGCCACGAAAATCCATGCCGCTGCTTTCAGGCGTTGGATATAGGTCGGAGTGCATATCTCCAAATTGTAACCGTAATGCTTTTTGATGTATCCTCTGATGACGACTGCCAAAATTAATGCCGCGCCCAGCATCAGGGTGAGGATAATAAGGCTCTTGGCCGCGTTTTGCTGTTGTTCGGGTTTAAGCTGGCGGTACCAGTTGAATGGCGAAACCAGAATTTCTTTTAAAAAGCTGCCGAAGCTGAGCAGTGACTGCCAAAATTGTTCGGGTTGAAAAATAGAGCTTTGTTTGGCCAGAACGCTGGTCAGCAGTTCTTTGTTGCGCGCTTTGAAGATAAGGGCGTTGATTTCGTCGATTTTAGCAAGAGCCAGCGCTTCCTGTGCCAGCAGGGATTTATATTTAGCCGCGCTGTCTTCAAGCGTTTTTCTTTCTTTGGCAACTTCCGGTACGTCTTTGCCGTTTTCATCGGCCAATCCGTTAAGCGCGCTGATTTTTTGCGTCATGCTCTGCAGTGTGGCCGTATCCTGTTTTTGTTCGTTAAGAATTTGGTTTTGCAGGGAATTGAGCGTCGCAATATAGTCGTCGCTCTCTTCGCGGGAGACGGAACCCCCGTTTATTTTTTTTGTAATGCCGTCCAGTGTCTTATTGATGTCGGAAAAATTAAGCTGGATTTCGGCTGTGTCTTTTTCCGGCTCGGCGGCAAAACAGGAAGCTCCGGCCAGAAACAGAAGTACGGCAATGGTTGTAAACAGTTTTTTTGCTGCAGGCATGTAAACCTCGTGTTTAATTTTTACGTTAGGCGGTTCAGATATTTTTTATAAGGCCGGCAGTATCGGCGGCAGATTTTATCTCCGGTCGTTGTGTATGCGCGGCCGCGTTCTGTGTTTCGCCTTCAATATAGTGCATAAAGAGCTCCTTGCAAGGAAACGTCGGAAATATTTGAGTTTGCTCTTGCATATTCTTTCAGGGCGGTTAAGTTAAAACAAACCCCAAAGGAGGATGTGATGATAAAAGCAAAATATATATATGCCGCCTGTTTTTGCCTGATGGCCGCAAATGTATGCGCGGGAAATAAAACCTGTGCGCAGAAAAAGGCAGAAATCGAAAGCCGGATAGCCATAGCCGAAAATTACGGGCGGACCATGAAAGTTCATGGATTGAAAAAGGCGTTGTCCAAACTGGAAAAGAATTGCACTGACGAAGAATTGTTGCAAAAGCATCAGAACAAAATAAAAGATAAGGAAAACGATGTAAGAAAAGCGGAAGCAGAGCTGGCGGAGGCCAAAGCTTCCGGCAAAGAGCATAAGATTGTCAAAAAGCAAAACAAGCTTGCCGAACAAAAACGCGAATTGGAAAAAGCCGTTTCGGGAAATTAAGCTATCGCACTGCTGACTGTTCTGTTTTTAAGTTTCGTAGGGGGATTGTCTTCTTAACCGCGACAAGATAAATTATTGTTTTTATTTTTCAAAAATCAGGGGCGTGTTTTCTGTGAAACTGACCGGCTGCGTAAAACTTATAAAAAAAATTGTATTTGAAAATAAGTGAATATATAATTCTTTATGTAACTAAATTATCTATAGGTGAAAAATGAAAAAAATTTTAGCAATAGCTTTTGTTGCTCTTTTGGGAGCATGCACAAACGCCGGTCCGTTTGTAACCAATATTTCTGCCGACGGCAATAACGGTTTGGTCATTGAGAAATGTCAGGTACATATGAACGCGTTTATGGGAACGGTATCGAACGATAACTGTACGACAACGGCGATTAAAGTAAGGTAAGGCATTTTCTTCCCGCAGATGCGGTGGAGGCCTTTTTCGAAAGCCGCTGTCGTCAAAAGATAACAGCGGCTTTTTGAAACAGGAAAAGCGGCCGTCAGAATAAAAGATTAGTCCGATAAAAATGATATCTTAATACCAACGTCCGCTTTCTTCAATCATCGCAAAATTAAATATTTCATTTTTGCTGTAAATGTTTTTGTAACCGGTAATTCACGAGCGCCCGAACTATTAGTAATGAGGACGGTTTTCCTGATGTCCTGCCGGTTGGCCGGGATTATGCCGGTAAGAAGGATGCTCCGTATTCGTAACATTTGCATCATGAGAGTTTTCTGTAACGGCCTCCTTGGCTTTTGCTGCGCCTTCTTTTGTTTTCTCCCAAGCATTGCCGCTGACTTCCTTAGTTTTGTCCCAGGCTTTTTCAGAGCCTTCCTTTGTAGCTTCCCAGGCATCGCCGGACTTCTCCGCTATGGCATCGCCGGCTTTGGCCGTTCCTTCTTTAGTGGCATCCCAAGCGTTGCCGCTGACTTCCTTGGTCTTGTCCCAGGCCTTTGCTGTTCCTTCTTTTGTAGCTTCCCAAGCTTTGCTGGTCGTTTCTTTGGTCGCTTCCCAGGCGTTGGCGCTGGCCTCTTTGGTCTTTTCCCAGAGGCTGTCGGTATCGTTGGTTGTATTTTCTGACATTTTAAATTCTCCTTGCTGTATAAACGTATGATTAATGGTGGTAGTATTTTGATGAGCCGAAAGCAAAGCGGCTGAATCGTCCGCCGTTTTCGCATTGAGTTCTGTTCCCGCTAGACAGACGGAGGCAGCCAATGCAAAAGAGGAAATATATTTCCGCGTAGGTTTCATCAGATTATCTCCTAAATAATTGTTGCACGGAAAAAATAAGCGTCGTAACCGGCTTTTTCAAATAATACTTGTGGCGAGAAAACAGGAAAAATATCTTAAAGCTTGGAAAAAATGTCGGGGTAAAACTTTTAGCCAGAAAAAAAAGACATTTCAGGCAATTGCAACTTTTAAGGAAACAATTATTTAAAAGCCGTATTAGATAAAGCCGTAAAAATCAAAAGGGGGAGAAGCAGATGGTCAGTGAAAATAATAAAATAGGCCTGATTCCGGCCATATTGATGGTTGCCGGCAATATGATGGGGTCGGGTGTCTTTATGCTTCCGGCAAACCTTGCGGGAATTGGCAGCATTGCTATCATCGGGTGGCTGGTTACCGTTGTCGGGGCGATAGCCCTTGGGCTGGTTTTTGCCAAATTGACAGAGATCAGTACGGCAGCCGGAGGGCCGTATGCTTATGCCCGTAAGGCGTTTGGCGACTATATGGGGTACCAGACAAACCTTGTTTATTGGCTGGCCAATGTTATCGGCAATGTAGGGCTGGCAGTTGCCGGGCTGGGATATTTGACGCCGTTTTTTCCGGCATTGCGGGATCCGCTGGTGATGGCTCTGGCACAGATTGCGGTTATTTGGTTTTTTACTTATGCCAATATCCTCGGGCCAAAAATTGTCGGCAGGATGCAGGGTGTTACGACGACCATCGCTTTATTTCCGATAATCGGCGTTGCCTTGCTGGGGTGGTTTTGGTTTAATCCGGAAACATATATGCAGGGATGGAATGTATCCGGCGAGAGCAGCCTTTCCGCTATCGGTATGACGTTGAATTTCACGCTCTGGGCATTTATCGGTGTAGAAAGCGCTTCGGTATCCACCGCTGTCGTCAAAAATCCAACCCGCAATGTTCCGATAGCGACGGTTGTAGGGGTTCTGCTTGCCGCCGTGTGTTATGTTCTGAGTTCTTCGGCAATTATGGGGATTATTCCCAATAAGGAACTGATAGTATCGTCAGCGCCGTTTTCACAGGCCGTGAGCATCGCGCTGGGGCCGGTGGCAGGAAAAGTCGTCGCAGTGTGCGCGGCCATCGGGTGCCTGGGATCTTTGGCAGGTTGGACGTTATTGGTCGGACAAACGGCGCAGGCCGCTGCCAAAGACGGATTGTTCGCCAATATTTTTGCGCGGGTCAACCGCCGCGGCGTTCCTTCGGCCGGCTTGGCGATTGTTGCGGCAATAATGACGCTGCAGGTTTTGGCAACCATGTCGCCGACGGCATCCGAACAGTTCGGTAAGATTGCTTCAATTGCGGTTATTATGACATTGCTGCCGTATATTTATTCTTCCGTGGCGATAAAAATTCTCGGTCGTGAAAAGATGAGCGACAGGGAAGGGCTGTTTTATACAATCGTCGGACTGATTGCTGCCGTTTACAGCCTTGCTGCCATGATAGGTTCCAACAGTGAGCAGACGCGGTGGGCGCTGATATTTGTCATCTCGACGATTATTTTTTACGAATTGTCGGTTAACCGGAAAATTGAGATTAAGGAGAAACATTTGAAGCCGGGCGGCTGCTGCGTGCCGCGTTGGGTTCGCTATATGACGCTGGCCATAACCATTCTGGCACTTATTGCCATGTTCTGGGTTTCGGTTGGCGACTACAGTTCTCAAAAACTCAACGAATACATTAACGAACCGGATTCTCCGTCAGTATCGGTGCAGGCACCGGCGGATTGAAATGCCAAATGGCCTGACGCACAGGTTGGGGCGGTTTCTTTCTAGGTCCACAACCCAGGTGCATAGGTAGAGCCGGTCTCTTTCCAGATCCACAACCCAGATGCATAGGTTGGATCGGTTTCTTCTCAAATCACAATCAAAAGGAGACAGTGTAGATGAAAGAATGTATGAAAAATCAGGAAAATAGCCCTCTGGGCATAAAAATACTGCTTGTGTATAACGGTATCAACGACAATACGGCAGCAGCCAGAGCCGTACGCGGGCTGAAATGCGGGCTGGAGGCACAAGATGTAAGCGTTATCGTGTCTGAAAGCGAAGAAGATGCCAAGGCAGTATTGGTATCAGACCCGACGGTTCAATGTATTTTGCTCAAACTGAACAATCAGGATGACAAAGATTATCTGAAAATCGTCGATTTACTGCACGTTTTGCGCGAACATAACCGTGATGTGCCGGTATTTCTGCTTGCCGGCCGTACTGCCGCCTCAAAAGTGTCCACGGAAATTCTCGAGAATGTCAGCGACTTTATTTGGATACTGGAAGATACATCGGATTTTATAGCCGGGCGGGTATTGGCAGCGGTGGAACGTTACCGGCAGTTTATTCTGCCGCCGATGTTTAAGGCGCTGGCAAAGTTTTCCAAAGTGCACGAATATTCGTGGCATACGCCGGGGCATACCGGAGGAACCGGTTTTCTCCGTTCTCCGGCCGGCCGGGCTTTTTTCAACTTTTTTCGGGAACCGGTATTCCGTTCCGATTTGTCCATATCCGTTGGTGAACTGGGCTCGCTCTTAGACCATTCCGGACCGATAGGGGAGAGCGAAAAATATGCCGCAAGAGTATTTGGTGCTGACCGGACATATCATGTAACCAACGGTTCGTCCACATCCAACAGGGTTATCCTGATGGCCAGCGTTACCCGCAATCAGATTGCGCTCTGCGACCGTAATTGTCATAAGTCGGTCGAACACGCTATCACCATGTCTGGCGCGATACCGGTGTATATGGTGCCGACCCGCAACCGGTACGGTATTATCGGGCCGATTACGCCTGACCGCCTGGAACCTGAAGCCGTAAAAGAGAGCATTGCTGAAAATCCGCTCGTTAAAGACGGGATTGATACCAAGCCGGTGCATGCGATTATCACCAACTCAACGTATGACGGCTTGTGTTATAATGTCAACCGGGTCAAGGAGCTGTTGGGAAAAAGTGTCGACCGGCTGCATTTTGACGAAGCCTGGTACGGATATGCGCGTTTTAATCCGATGTACAAGGGGCGTTTTGCAATGTGTTGCGATCCGAAAGACGACGACCGCAAAGGGCCTACCATGTTTGCCACGCAGTCGACGCATAAGCTGCTCGCAGCTTTTTCCCAGGCATCGATGATACACGTTCGTGACGGGCGCAACCCGATTGACCACCAACGCTTTAACGAAGCGTTTATGATGCATGCGTCAACCTCGCCGTTTTATCCGATTATTGCCTCCAATGACATCAGTGCTGCCATGATGGACGGACCGGGCGGCAAGACACTGACCGATGCGTCCATTCGCGAAGCGGTTTCGTTCCGCAAAACGATGGCGCGGCTGTATGCTGAATTTACCGCTGCCGGAAAAGACTGGTTTTTCAATGTCTGGCAGCCGGATTTTGTCAAAGATGCAGAAAGCGGAAAAAAAGTTCCGCTGTATGAGGCGTCCGAGGAACAGTTGGCCTCGGATCCCGGATGCTGGCTGCTTAATCCCGATGAAGAATGGCATGGTTTCGGCAACGTAGAACAGGGTTATTGCATGCTGGATCCGATTAAGGTGTCGATTGTAACGCCGGGTGTCAAATCGGATGCGGAATTAGAGGATTGGGGTATTCCCGCCGCTGTCGTCAGCGCATATCTGGACAATAAAGGGATTGTGGTGGAAAAAACGACCGATTTTACAATTCTTTTTCTGTTTTCTCTTGGCGTAACCAATGGCAAATGGGGAACGCTGCTTAATACGTTGTTTGAGTTTAAACGCGATTATGACAATAACGAGCCGTTGGAGCGCGTTCTGCCGAAACTGGTCAGAGAAACGGAACACGCGTATCATGGCATGGGGCTGAAAGACCTCTGTACCAAAATGTTTACGGCGATGAAAAAGCTCGGAACGACTAAAGCACTGTCCGCCGGATTCTCTATTTTGCCGCACCCTGATATGACGCCGGTGGAAGCTTATGAAAATCTGGTTCATAACAATGTTGAAGCCGTAAGCATTGACGATATGGCAGCGCGGACGGTCGCAACCGGTGTTGTTCCTTATCCGCCGGGAATTCCGCTTTTGATGCCGGGTGAAAATGCCGGCGCAGCCGACGGGCCGATACTTGGTTATTTGAAGGCGCTTCAGGCCTTTGACAGGGATTTCCCCGGCTTTGGCCACGACACCCACGGTGTGGAAATCCGCGACGGAACATATTATGTCTTATGTATAAAAAAGGCGTAATTCCAAGCTGTCCTTGGTAAATAGCTTGAATGAAACCCCGGCTGTCGTTTAGCCGGGGCTTTCTCATAGAAGCCGGACATCCTCGCCGCGATCCGGCCAAACCGGCGGCAGGGAAACCGTTTCTTCCTATTGTTCGTCAGTAGCCCCTTTGCCGATAAACCGGTTATTTCCTTTACGGCGGGAGCGGCGGACTGTCCTGTCAGACAATAAACAGCTTGACATTTTCGGTAAAACACCGTATAAAAACGGAAGTTTTTTAATTATTTTGTCTAACTAAAAGTTATGTCGTATGAAAAAGTTTAATTATTTTTTTGCAGCTGGTTTTTTATTGTTTGTATCATGTGTCGCCAAAGACAAACTTCCTGAAAATCCGAAAGACAAACAGGAATATCGGGACAGTCAGGGAAATTCATGGATATGGAATGCAATGCTGATGCGCTGGGCGCTGACGCCTTCCGGCGGAGGTTCTCCCTCGTATTTTTATTATCCCGGGAACGGTTCCTGGACAAATTCCGGAGGGATAAAAGTTGATCCTCCCGCGGGAGTCCGCAACGTATCCTATGGCTCTGCAAAACCGAATTCTGTCGGTTCCAAGGCTCCGGCTTCGGGCAGTAAGTCAACATCGGGAAAAGGCTTTGGCAGCAGTTTCAGCAGTAAACCTATTGGCGCATGATTAATTTTGTCGGATATGGAAAGAATTAGTTGTACGCCTCGTGAGAATTACCGGGAAATTGTGGAAAAGCAGGGGTTCGGGTTTCACGAGTCCTATTGGATGGAAGATGCCTGCTATTGTTTTACGTCAGCTGAAATTGAAGCGCTTGAAAAAGCGACGGCTGAATGTTACGAAATGTATTGCAAGGCTGTGGAAGCCTGTCTGTATGACAACCGCCGGCTTGATGCGCTTTGCATTCCCGCCGCGGTTCGCGAGGCGATAGTCCGCAGCTGGGAAGAGGATGATTATTCCCTGTACGGGCGCTTTGACTTTGCATTTGTCAACGGCGTGCCGAAATTGCTGGAATTTAACGCCGATACGCCGACTTCTCTGGTAGAGGCCGCCGTCATCCAGTGGTTATGGAAAGAGGATGTTTTTCCGTCGCACGACCAGTTCAATTCCATTCATGAAAAAATGGTGGAATCCTGGAAATATATCCACGAACGATATCAATGCGGCCGGTATTACTTTGCATCAATTTCCGATTGTCTGGAAGACAATGCCACTCTGGGCTATATCATTTCAACGGCCTTTGAGGCGGGGCTTGTTCCTTACGAACTGGATATTCGCAGCATAAGGCATGAAAACGGCTCATTGTTTGCGCCCGACGGTATGCCGATAGACTGTATGTTCAAGCTTTATCCGTGGGAGTTTATGTTTGCAGAGGATTTGACCGGTTGTATGACGGAGATGTGCTGGATAGAACCGCTGTGGAAAGCTTTGATGTCTGACAAGGCCATGCTTCCGGTGCTTTACGAAATGTTCCCCCGGTCTCCCTATATCCTGCCGGCCTATGCCGAACCCGGAAAATTGGAAGCTTATTGTAAAAAGCCGGTATTCTCCCGCGAAGGAGCCAATGTTGAGCTGGTAAAAAACGGTACGATACTGGAAAGCTCTTCCGGTGGGTACGGCAAAGAAGGATACATATATCAGCAGCTTGTTGATATCCCCTGTTTTGATGGCAGATATCCAGTGCTGGGAAGCTGGGTTATCGGCGGTGAGGCGGCCGGAATGGGAATTCGGGAAAACACGTCCAGAATTACCGATGACATGAGCCATTTTGTGCCGCATATCATTGTCTGATTTGTACCGCAAATCATCGTCCGATGATGAAACAAAGACAGTCCGCTCCTTACGGAACGGGCTGTTTTTTTGTATCTGTCAGACTGTTTTTTTTGTATTTATGCGGAAAATAAGGCTATCGGGCTTTTATTCCGGGGATTTACGATTATATGTGAGCTTAAAGTGCGATTACGGAAAATGCCGTCATCTGAAAAATGCGGCTGCTTTGTCGTAAAATTGGGGAGATAACCGTTATGAACAAACATTTGCGAAAGTTTTTGCTGCTTTTGCCGTGCCTGTTGTTGCATCCGGAAGGTTCCCGGGCGATAACCGTCGATATTCCTGCCGGAGAAGTTGTCAGCGGTGGCGACGTTCATTCGGTTGTAACCCAGCGTGTTTATGGCGAGGCTGATAATTTTACCGTTTCGGGAAAGCAGCAGGTTATGTCCGGAGGCGTAACCCGTAACAGCAATATTTATCCGTATGGGCAGCAGGATGTATTGCAGAACGGCATATCATACGGTACTGTTGTGCAGCAATATGCCGTGCAGAATGTCGACGGCCGGGCATATTCTTCCAGTGTCGGTTCGTATGGAACCATAGACGTCAATGCCGGCGGTTATGCTGAAGATACGTCTGTAGACGGCGGCAGCTTTTTTGTTTCATCGGGAGGCACGGCGGAGGGGACGGTTATCGCTTCAGGACACGAATATATATCAGGAACGGACAATAATGCGAAAGTTTCCGGCGGAATTCAGGAAATAAGGGATGGCGGCGCCGCTTTCGGTGCTCAGGTCAGCGGTGGCCGGCAGCAGGTTAATGCCGGTGGAACGGTGCAGGATACAACGGTTTTCGGCCGGGGAACGCAGGAAGTTGCCGGCAAAGCCGTGGCGACAACCGTACAAAACGGCGGTGAAATGACGGTTAAAGACGGCGGAGCCGCAGAGAAGACGACGGTTTCGGGAGGAACAATGACTGTTGATGAAGAAGGCATTGCTCAAAACACGACCGTTTTATCCGGCACTCAGTATGTTTACGGGAGGGACGTCAACGGCAGGGTCAGCGGCGGGGAGCAGATTATAGAAGGCGGCGGCAGTGCCGAAAATGCCGTTGTGTCGGAAAACGGTATTCAGCAGGTCGGATTTTACGGAACGTCGGAGAATACCAGAGTAGATGCCGGCGGTGTACAGACTGTCGGTTGGGAAGGAACTGCTGCCAATACGACGCTAAACGGCGGGACAATGAATGTTGAATCCGGAGGAACATCTCTGCAGGCCAAAATAGTTTCCGGCACTCAGAATGTTTTTGGTACAGACCGCGAAAGCGCTGTTTCCGGCGGCATCCAGATTGTAAAAGAGCAGGGATATGTACATAATGCAGTTATATCAGGTACCGGGATACAACAGGTTGACGCCGGCGGAACTGCAGAAAACTCCGTAATCGAAAATGGCGGCCGCCTTACTGTCGCCGGAGATATTAACGGTGCTGTTATCAAAAAAGGAGGTCAGGCAGAAATACAAAACGGCGGCAAAACGTCAGGAATGTCCATAAACGGCGGAAACTCTTATATCAAATCAGGAGGAGAAGCCGTTTCAAGCGTCATCAGCCTGGGCACAGAGTATGTGGAAGGGAAAAGCGAAAATGCCCGGATTTATATCGGAGGCAGCCAGATTGTCGAAAACGGGGGGATTGCCTCGGGAAGTACCGTAAACCTTTTCGGCGTACAACAGGTTGCCGACGGCGGGCAGGCGGCGGAAAGCAGAATTATCGGCGGGACTCAGATTGTCCGTGGCACTGCCGATGGAACGGAATTGTTTGCCGGGCTGCAGAATATTGAAACCGGCGGACTTGCTTCGGATACTAAAATCCATGGCGGCATACAGACTGTATTCTCAGGCGGAATTTCGCGGAATACGGAGGCCGACGGCGGATTAATCGTATTGCATTCGGGCGGAATTATGTCCGGAATTACAAAAATAACCGATGGCATTCTAAATGTCGCCGGAACAAACAATATTTCAGATTTAGAGTTGAAAAATACCTTGGTAACCATAATAAAGGAACCGGGCTTTTCGCAGCTGCAGATAGATAAGCTCGACGGCAGCGGCATTTTCAGTATCAGCAGCAATTTGGCGCAAAATGAAGCCGATCACTTGGATATCGGGGGCGACAACGGAAATTTCGGGCTGATTGTGCACGATTACAGTGCTGACGGAAATCTGCCTGCAGAATTTAAGCTCATAGACGAAACGTCGTCGGCAGCGGATAACTTTTACTTGGTTGGCAACGCCGTTGATGTTGGTGCTTTCAGATATAATCTGCAGCATGACGGCGATGACTGGGTACTGCATCGGACGCAGGAACATACAGACAGTTCGCTGATTGCCAAAAATACGTACAGTTCGCTGGCCTCGTTATTTTATACGCACCTTAATCCGTTGTACAACCGTTTTCGCATGAAACATAAACGAACCGGAAAAGATGACGGACTATGGATTAAGGGGATTGGCCGCGAAATTAAATTCCGCTACAAAGACCAGACGAAAAGCAATATGAAAATTTATGGAGCGGAAATCGGTTATGACCGTGAAATCTGGCATAATGGCGGAAAGGGCCTGCAGTTGGGGCTGTATGGCGGAACAAGCGATTCAAGACAGAAATACGACCGCGGCGGGCATGGCGACGGCGAAACGCAGAGCCTCGGAGTATATTCAACCCTGAGTACGGCAGATAACTGGTTTGTAGATGTTGTCGGAACGTATTTCTGGCACACGCAGAAGATAAAAAGCTATACGCCTTCGGGTTCCGATGTCAACGGCAAGTATGATGCAAACGCATGGCAGGTTTCGGCTTTTGTCGGAAAGAGATGGGATATTGCCGAAAGCTGGTTTGTCGAACCATATATGGGACTGAACTATATGCGCGTAGACGGAATAGATTACCGGACAAATTTTAATACGCGGGTCAGTGCGTCGGCTGCGGATTATTTGGGAGGCAGTATCGGGGTATCGGGAGGAAAAGAGTTTGTTTTGGCTGATGGAACCGTTTTTGATGCTTACGGACGCTTTAGCCTGATGCACGATTGGGACGGCAAAAGTCCGGTTACCGTGGCAGACGAAATCTTTGCCGAAGATACGTCCTCGCTGCGTTATGAATTGGGGGCGGGAATAGCCGCCGCGTGGAACGAGACAAATTCCGCCTATTTTGAAGCGTCAACCCAGCTTGGCAGCAGCGTCCGTTTTCCGTGGGAAATCAATATCGGCATTCAGTTTAATTTCTGAAAAGCAACAGGCTCGGTATAAGCAGTTCCCCCTAAATGAGAAGTATAGTCCGCAAAGTCATAAAATCATAAAGATTAAAATCCTTCCTCTTTGTAAGGACGGGACATCAGCTCGTCCATAGCCTCATTTATAGATAAACCGCTGAACAGAACTTTGTTGACCGTTTCGCATATCGGCATTTCTATGCCCAGCTCATGTGCACGTTTGACAACGGCTTTGGCCGTATAAATTCCTTCTACCGTACGCGTATTTTCCTCCAGCAGTTTCTCTGCGTGGCCGCAGGCGCCGACCTCATATCCGAAACTGAAATTGCGGGAGGTTGCACAGTTTGCCGTCAAAACGAGGTCACCCATGCCGCTCATCCCCATCATCGTGCGCAAGGTTCCGCCCAAAGCCTTGGACAGCCGTACCATTTCGTTAAAGCCGCGTGTAATCAGCGCCGCTCGCGCCCCGTCGCCGAGTTTAGCCCCTTCAACAACGCCCGAAGCGATGGCAATGACGTTTTTGACGCTCCCGCCGATTTGCGGCGAAATCATGTCAGCGGTCAGATATGGGCGGAAATAAGGCGTTCCGAGCATGTTGGCAAGTTCGGAGGCAATTCCCTCTTTAGCACAGGCAATCGTAACGGAGGCCAGCTTCTGTTTGGCAACATCGACTGCAAACCCCGGACCGGACAAAATGGCAACCGTAGCATAAGGAATTTCTTCCTGCAATACTTCCGAGAGCATCTTTCCCGTTTCCACTTCAATCCCTTTGGCGCATAAAACGATAACCGTGTCTTCTTTGACATAGGATTTCATCTGTTTCAGCATCAAACGTGTCCATTGTGCCGAAGTTGTCAGCAGAATAACCTTGGCAAATGCGAAAACATCGGCGATATCGGCAGAGGCTCTGATGGCATCAGGCAGGGGAATATCCGGCAGGAACATTTTATTGACGTGCTTCTGGTTGACGGAGTCGACAACTTCCTGTTCGCGTGCCCAGCACAAAACGTCGTTTCCGGCGCGTGCAGCAGTTAAAGCCAGCGCCGTTCCCCAAATTCCCGTTCCTATAATGCCGATTCTTTTCATAAATTTCTCCTTAAACAATATTCAAAAACTGCCGCAACGCATAGCATCAGGCTGTTCTCCGCTTATAAGCGGAATTTACAGAATTATAGTTAATAAAATATAAATATTGCCCGGGTAACCATTTCATCATTACGCGGTTGTTTAAGGAATTTTCGATTGGCACCTATAATCTTGAGCAGATAACGCGGAAAGCCGCTGATTTGAGGCTTAAGATGAAAACCAGTAAGAAGCTTCATAAACAAACTATCCGCGGAATATTAAGCAACCGTTTTTATATCGGGGAAATGTATAGCGGCGGGCAATATTATCCGCAATGCGGCGGCTATCGGACGAGAGAGGAAAATGGGGTTGAAAAAGTGAGAGAGGCATTAAAAACATGCCTAAAACCGTTGTCGAGAAATTGGTTGCCTGTTTGGATGAAGAAATTTACAAAGACCATAAAATGGAAATAGAAGCCAAGAAAGCATTGGACAGGCAGATTGCCGGTTTTGCCGAAAAGGAAAGCCGGTTGATAGTCTTGTTTACGGAAGGCAGTATTACACAGGATTTATATACCAAAAAACTAACCGAGTACAGACAGGATAAGAAAAAACTGGAAGAGCGGTTAACCGACTATAGTCATCTGACTAAGCAAGGTCTAATAACGCTCAAATACTTGGCTGGCTTGCTTTTGATGTCAGACCAGATATGGAATTTTCTGAACAACGACAAAAAACAGCAGGTTTTAAAATTACTTTGTTCGGAAATTTTATTGGACGGTAAAAATGTAGATATTTCAATAAGAAAGCCTATTTTAGCACTGACTAAAATAGGCTCTTGTCAAGTCTGGCTGGAAGAAAGGGCAATTTCCATGGCAAAATTTAATTATAAACTATGAGCTGTTTCTTAGACACCGTGAAGAAATTCTCATTATGAAGGAATATCCGACGCTGATTTCGCAAGAGCTTTGGGAACAATGCCAAAAGCAAAAAGCCCTGAACAATCATAACGGCGCGGGATTGAAATACAGCCAAAAGCCTTTTGTACTGAGAGGTTTAATCACCTGTGGAAGAACGGGAAGGGTCTGTCCTTGCGAAGACCAACTGAGAAGAAAATACTATTCATGGGTGGTTTGTTACACCAAAACCGGGCAGAGGCGATACATCCCGGAACAAGATGTTTTAAGTGCGATAGAAACCGTCTTAAACCGTATCAAAGTACCGGATTCCTTGATAAATCCGCTGTATGAAGATATTAAAAATGCTGAAATTTTAGAAAAACAATACTGTCAGCAGGAAATCGGAAAACTGAGACAGGAACAGGAGAAATTGAAGGCAAAATTGGATAATTTGTTTGATTTGCGTTTGGACGGAGAGCTTGACCGAGAAACGTTTGAAACCAAGCGCAATGAAATCCAACTCAAAATTGACCGTATGGGAAGAAAGATTAAAACCTATGAAAAGGCGGGGAATGCCTTTACTTCAACGATATTAGATCTCATAAATCTTGCGTCGCAGGCAGGAAGAGTATTTGCCAAATCCGATCATCTTGAACTGAAACATCTGTTGTTAAAATTTGTTTTTAAGGAAATGATATTAACGGAAGGAGAATTGACGTATGAGCTGAATTTTCCGTTCAGCGAGTTTGAAAAGGCGTATTTTTACGAAAAAAGAAGCAAATTTTTACAAGGCTCGCAACACGAGGAAAGCCAAGACCTTGAGGATAATAAAACGAATGAAAACGCAAAATCGTTCGGGCCGAAAATTGCTTTTAAAAATCAAAGAGTTGCGTCAAAAAACGCAACTCTTCTCCAGTCTGGCTGGAGCGATTTCGCAATTTGCGGACTAAAATTTGACATTTTTAATTTTTGTGTATTATAAATCCAAAATTGATTTGAAATTAGTTAAACACTTGCACCTTGAAAAATAAATTCCTAAATAAACAGCATAAATAAAAACTATACAGCTTTAGGATATAAAATGAGACTTAAGAACTTAGAAAAAAGTATTATTTTAAGAAAATTTTATGCAGAAGGTATGAATTTGTCTGAATTGTATTCCATCTTGGGAGATTGTGAATATATAGAAGACTTACATTTTGAAACAGGTGAAAGAAAGTATATCATTGGTACCATAAGAAAGCCCTATATATACGATGCAAAGAGAACTATTGGTGTATATGATGCTACCGGTATGAATGAGTATAAATTTTTTAAATTCTTGATAAAAGAAGAAGCTGAATATTTTCTAATTGCTTGTCATTATGAAGGAAGTTTTGGGGGATTTAGTATTATTCGTGATTATTTAGCTCAAAAAATTAAAGATTCAAGATTTGAAATTATTTATAAAGTATTTGAAGATATAAAAATCTCCGATTTAAAGAAAATTCAGTTAATATCATCAACATATGAAAAAAAACAAAAGTATTTTGGTATATTTAAGAAAACCAAGCAAGAGGTAAGAGAGATTAATATAGATTGCAAAGATAATCAAGAAATTGTTACTAAAGATAATATTGTAAAGTATTTAGATTTACCTGATACAACTAGCATAGACGAAGATAATAGTATATTATATTTAGTCCTTAAAAATAATCGTAAAATAAATATATTGCAGCCTCAGAATACTCATTTCAAGTTAGAGAATTTAAAATATAAAGATAACCTTCCTGAAAAAAATGATTTTGTGAATAAAGTTTATAAGACATGGGAGAATATTTAAAGTGTATTTGGTTTTCGGAATTATAATATCTTTATTGTTAGCTTTCTTTTTTGATATTAAAACTAATAATTTAATATCGTTTTATTCTATGATTTTACCTTTTGTTTTGGGTTTAATTATTGGAATTAAATCATTAATGTTTGTCATCAACAAAGATGATTATAAAGATGAAAAAAATATAAAAAATAACTTAAATACAATGTCAGAGGATATTTTTAAACGTTTATACTTCTTCTTTATAATCTCTCTAGTTGTCTTTTTTGTGCTAGTATTAAAGGTTGATACAAATAATGTCTTAATACAAAAAATTTTGCAGTACTCTTGTATTATCCCTTATATAGAAATTACTGATTATACATCAAACTTGATAGTAGAGCTTGTAATATTCCTGTCTTTTTATTATTTTATTTTGGTTCTTGTCGATATTTT
>OMFN01000007.1_pt1 | contig 195595 bp, 170 predicted proteins | sample 1645641 | NCBI WGS metagenome assembly OMFN01 (sample SAMEA103958126, study PRJEB25191) | human gut metagenome
AATTTTATTTCATTGTCACCGCTGCCGAAGATGATCGGAAACTGATGGAACGTACCGTGGACACTTTCCAGGGATTTCTGGATTGCCTGGAAAATCCAACCATCAAAGGAGTTGTGTATGGAACCGGAGTTTGGCATGTGGGTGAAATAAAAGATAAACCAGCCCTACGGGAAGCTTATGAAATGGGAAAAAATGCATAAAGGATTGTCTTCCATATCTCAAAACAAAACCGCCGTTCAGGCCGGACAGCAGCCGGATTTTCCGGCTGCTGTCTAATCTCAGCTGTTTAAATATAGGCTCATAACCGTTAAAACTTCTTGATTAACGTCAGACAAAAAGCTATTCTGTACAAGAACTCTTTGAAAGAAAGACAGATAACATGCTCCGTCCGAAACCTCTTCAAAAAATCAGAATAACTGCAGCGCTAATAGTCGCAATATTATGTATCGCCGGATTTCTGGGACTTTTTTATCCCGTAAAAATTTTCAATTTCAATTTAGTCCCCCTAATCCAGAAAATAATTATTGATTTCACTGTAGTCTCCGGGATTCTTCTGCTATTGCTGATTGCAATTACACTTATATTCGGAAGAATTTACTGCTCCACAATATGCCCGTTGGGATTGCTCCAAGAATTCTTTTTGCTGTTGTTCCGTCGCAAAAAACTTCCCGCGCAAAAAAATACGCCCTTCAAATACTTTTTGGCAGCCTTAACCTTCGGTTCCCTGCTCGGCGGAACTGCCGTACTGATGCGGCTGATTGACCCCTACTCCGTGTCCGGAACTGCCGCCGGAGGAGCTCTGTACGGAATATGCATTCTCACAGCTATAGCTCTGTTGACTTGGCTAAAGGGACGTTTCTTTTGCACTAATATTTGCCCGGTCGGAGCTGTTCTGGGACTCATGTCCCGATTTTCGCTCAATAAAATCAACATAAACCCCGACGCCTGCGTAGCCTGCGGGCTATGCGCCCAGAAATGCCCCTCTGGCTGCATTGACTTCAAAAATAAAACCGTCGACAACGAAACATGTATAAAATGTTTTAAATGCCTGAGCTTATGTCATAACCACGGAATCTTCTACGGTTCAACGCCCAAACACCGCAATTCCCAGCCTTTTAATCCCGGGCGCCGCCGTTTTATTGCCGGAACCGCAGCCATGGTTCTCTTCGCAACCGCTTTTAAAGGAGGGCTAAACTTAAGCAAAGGCATAGCCCGCAAAGTTAAAAACATAATCGTCCCTCCCGGAGCGGTTTCCGCAGACAGACTCGCCGAAAAATGCCTGAACTGCAATCTCTGCGTAACAAACTGCCCAATGAAAATCATAAAAAAAGCTGATAATGAATTTCCCGCTGTGCATATAAAATACCAAAAAAGTTTTTGCGATTACAATTGCAATAAATGCTCGGAAGTCTGCCCTTCCGGCGCAATCAGAAGCATATCTCTCCCCGAAAAACAAAAAACGCAAATCGGGCTGGCTGCCGTCAATGAAGATTCCTGTATTCAATGCGGACTGTGCGTTATGGAATGTCCCCGTTCGGCAATCACCAAACCGCAGGGGGAGTTTCCGCAAATAAACCCCGGCGAATGCATTGGTTGCGGCGCCTGTCAGGCTGTTTGCCCGGTTTCCGCAATCAAAGTCGGAACCGTTAACCGGCAAAAAATCCTCAATCATAAACAAGATGGCAGACTCCCTTCTGCCCCGACCCAAGGAGATTAATATGTCAATAGGTTTAAGCGAATTAGTACTGATTTTAGTCGTCGTCCTGCTGCTGTTTGGCGGCAAAAGGATTCCTGAATTGGCGAAAGCATTAGGCAAAGCTTCCTACGAATACAAAAAAGCCAAAGAAGCGCTTGAAAATGAAGCAGCCAGCTTCAAAGAAACCATAGAAAAAAGTATTGAACAGGAAAATGACGACAAAAAAAACAACAAATAACGCAACGCATATTGCAACGGATTCCGAAGGAGAGCTGATAACGCATTTGGAAGCTTTGCGCACTACGCTGATGCGATGTCTGTTGGCATTGGGCATTATGCTTTTTCCGTCATTTCTGTTTACGCCTGCCTGTCTTGATTTTCTGGTAAAAATATTGCTTTCGGGACAGCAGGCAACGCTAAACTTCTTTTCTCCCGCGGAAGTGTTTATCCTGCAAATTAAACTGGCGCTGGTATTGGATATCTTAATCTGCTTTCCGTACATAGCCCGGCAGATTTGGAATTTTGTCCTTCCCGCATTGTATGAAAACGAACGCAGGTTTATCAAATCAATTATATTCTCTTCCAGTCTGATGTTTATTTTAGGCGTCATATTCTGCCTCATCTTTATTCTGCCGCTTATCATTAAATTTGGCCTAAGTTTCCGCACCGCTGATATAAAAGCCGTTCTGGGAATTTCAAATGTCATCGGATTAAGCCTGCAGCTTGCTGTAATCTTTGGCCTGATGTTTCAATTTCCGCTGATAACCTATATGCTTATCCGTTCCGGCATAACATCTTATACCGCCGTCGCAGCAAAAAGGCCCTATGTCTTTACGGCCATTCTGATTATCGCGGCAATTTTAACGCCGCCCGACATCGTCAGCCAGTTAATGCTGGCAGTTCCCACTTATATTTTGTTTGAACTGGGATTATATTGCTCCCGCAAGTTTGCACCCTGACTTCATTCCCAAATACTATGAACAGCCAAAATAACAGTTATCGCCCAAAACAATACAACACTATCTGAAAACAGCACATTTTTTACCATACCAGCCTCAAATATTTTTTTTACCCACAGCCATAAAAAACCATTGACTTAGAGTTAACTCTAAAAACTATATTACCTTACGGAACAAACAAAAGGAGATACACATTATGAAATTTAAACTACTCACATTCATTGCCGTATTAGCAGCATCTGCTGCGGCTTTAACTGCATTCAACAGCTGCAACGCACAGGAAAAAAAGGAAAATATCATGCCAAACGACAAAAAAGTTTTGATTGCTTATTATTCTTTGTCCGGCAACACCAAAGACGTTGCCGAAGCAATCCGCAGTAAAACCGGCGGAAACATCTTTCGCATTGAAACCGTTCAATCCTATCCGGAAGAATATCGGGCAACAACGGCACAGGCCAAAAGGGAGATTAACGAAGGTTTCCGCCCTGAATTAAAAGGAAAAATCGACAACATCGCACAATACGATATTATTTTTATCGGTTCGCCGAACTGGTGGGGAACAATTGCGCCCGCCGTCAGCAGTTTTCTTGCCGATTATGACCTGAAGGGCAAAACCGTTATCCCGTTCATTACGCACGGGGGCGGCGGTGTCCAAAATACAATTACCGATTTAACTGCCCAATGCAATGGCTGCTCAGTCAAACAAAACGGCTGGGTCGGTTATGGCAGCCGAACATTGGGCGTTTCCGGCTGGCTTGAAGATATGGGGTTCAAAAAATAGCGGATATCACCAGAATATTAGGCAAAAGTTCTGCCAAAGTGCAGAACTTTTTTTTATAAAAAATCCTTTACCTATTGCCAAATTTAACATAAAGATTACATTAACGTATAGTCATTTTTTGAAAGGAAAAAATAATGTCAAAAGTAATCGCCTCCATTTTTCTTGCACTCGGCCTTGTTATCGGCGGATTTTTCCCGGGATACTACTACTATCAGGCCAAATTAAACAACAACTCCGTTACGGTCAAAGGACTTGCCGAAATGAACGTCAGAGCAGACCTTGCCATTTGGAAATTAAAATTTGTCATCACAGGCAACGAACTCGTTCCGGCTCAACAGAAAATTACCTCTCAGGCAGCAGAAATTAATGCCTTTCTCAAGAAACAGGGATTTAGCAATAACGAAATCAGCCTCGGCAGAATAGAAACCAACGACCTGATGGCAAACCCCTACCGTAGCAACGACGCCAATGCCTCTCGTTTCATTCTTTCGCAAACCATTACGGTAAGAAGCAATAATGTTGACTTGGTAGAAAAATCTCTTCCGCAGACAGACAGCCTTATTGCCAAAGGCATTATCTTCGACAGCGCCTCGTATGAATATCCCGTTTCTTACATTTTCACAAAACTTAATAATATAAAACCGCAAATGCTGGAGCAGGCAACCAAAAACGCCAAAGAAGCCGCATATGAATTTGCTAAAAGTTCTGATAGCAAGGTTGGAAAAATCCGCCGGGCAAATCAAGGGGTTTTCTCCATTCTGCCGCGGGAACAGGCGCCAAACAGTTTCGAGTCGCAACAAATAGACAAGACTGTCCGCGTCGTTTCAACCATTGAATACTGGCTCGACTAGCCCCCTTTATCTGCAAAATAAAAATAAGATTCGTATTTCCTGACAGGCTGTTTTTCCGAAACAGCCTGTTGCTTTAAACCTAAAATTGTCAGAACAGCTTGACTTAAAACCTTTTTCACCATACAAACAATTGCAACACATACCACAAATGTCAGGCAGTACCATGGTTGATAAAATAAAGATTCGCGGCGCAAAAGTACATAATCTGAAAAACATTAATGTAGACATTCCCCTAAACAAAATCGTAGGCATTGCCGGTGTTTCCGGTTCAGGCAAATCATCACTGGCTTTAGGTGTTTTATATGCAGAAGGTTCCAGACGCTACCTTGAAGCCCTCTCTACCTACACCAGAAGAAGGATGACTCAGGCGGAAAAAGCACTGGTAGACGAAATTCTTTATGTTCCTGCCGCATTGGCCTTACGTCAGCGGCCTGGCATTCCCGGTATTCGAAGTACCTTCGGTACCGGAACTGAATTGTTAAACAGTCTCAGACTGATGTACTCACGGCTGGCAAGTCATCGCTGCCCAAACGGGCATTATCTGGCTCCGACACTTGCCGTCGCAGCCGGACAGGAACTGGTCTGCCCCGAATGCGGTACAAAATTTTATGCGCCATCTGCCGAAGAGCTGGCCTTTAACAGTCAGGGAGCATGCCCAACCTGCGATGGAACCGGAATGGTAAGAACCGTAAATAAAGCCGCACTCGTGCCGGACGAGTCCCTCACCATTGACGAAGGAGCCGTTGCCCCATGGAATTCGCTTATGTGGTCGCTGATGACGGATGTCTGCCGAGCAATGGGTGTTCGAACCGATATCCCTTTCCGCAACCTTACGGAACAGGAAAAGGATATCGTTTACAACGGTCCCGCAGTGAAAAAACATATTTTGTATAAAGCAAAAAACTCCAATCAGGCCGGTGAATTGGATTTTACATATTACAATGCAACCTATACCGTCCAAAACGCCTTAGCAAAAGTCAAAGACGAACAAGGAATGAAACGGGTGGAAAAATTTCTGAAGCAGGATATCTGTCCTGATTGCAAAGGAAGCCGCCTTTCCGCCGTCGCTCGGACACCGCTTTTATGCGGAATTTCATTGGATAAGGCCTGTAAAATGCCTTTAGGAGAACTGGCCGAATGGGTAAATGGCATTCCGTCATTTTTAAACGAAGAAATGCGCCCCATGGCTCAAAGTATATGCGAGGCTTTTCAATCAGCGGCAACCCGTCTGATAGATTTAGGGCTGAGCTATCTTTCGCTCGACCGTGCGGCATCAACACTTTCGACCGGTGAGCGGCAAAGAATGCAGCTGGCTCGCGCTGTCCGCAACCGTACAACCGGAGTACTGTACGTCTTGGACGAACCATCCATCGGTCTGCACCCTTCCAATATAATCGGCTTGAACGGCGTTATGCGGGATTTGGTTGCAGACGGCAACTCTGTCATATTAGTCGACCACGAAACACAGATTTTGTCTGCCGCGGACTGGCTGATTGAACTGGGACCACAGGCAGGAGCCGCCGGAGGAAAAATTGTAGCCGAAGGAACAATCTCTGATATAAAGGAAAACCCCAATTCCATAATAGCGCCGTTTCTTTCCGGAAAAGCCAAGCTGCGGCGCACTTCACGTCCTGCTCTTAAACAGATGTTCGACAACGGAATCATCAAGCTTGCCACTCGGAATATCCACACTGTCCAACCGCTGGCCGTTAATATTCCTAAAGGAAGAATGACCGCTGTTACGGGAGTATCTGGTTCGGGCAAAACAACCTTAATCCTGGAAAGCCTGATTCCGGCGCTTGAAGCCGCCATAAACGGAAAAAAGCTTCCGGAACATATCGTATCCATTGAAGCAAACGGAATTAAACAGATAAAATTGATTGACGCAACGCCGATAGGCATCAATATCCGTTCTACAGTCGCAACATATGCTAATGTTCATGACGAACTGCGCAAAATTTTTTCCAAAACCGACGACGCTAAAAAATTAGGATATAAAGCCGGAGATTTTTCTTATAATACAGGAAAGCTGCGATGTCCCGTATGCGATGGCACCGGTATCATCAACCTCGACGTTCAGTTTCTTCCAGACGTGGAAATCCCTTGTCCGGACTGCAGGGGGGCAAGATATGCCAAGCTCGCCGACAACGTAAAATATATCAGCAAAAGCGGGGAGGCATTTTCTCTGCCGGAACTCATGGAAATGGATATAAACTCGGCTTTGAAAGCCTGTAAAGACTTAAAAATCGTTTCCCAGAGGCTGAAAGTCCTGCAAAACCTTGGGCTTGGATATCTGACTCTCGGCGAAGAAACACCGGGACTCTCCGGAGGAGAAGCACAGCGGTTAAAACTGGCCAGTGAAATGGGAAAAGGACAAGCCGATTCCGTTTTTGTATTCGATGAACCAACAATAGGCTTACATCCGTTAGACGTACAAACATTGCTGGATGTCTTCCAAACTCTTGTCAATAACGGAGCTACCGTTATCATTATTGAACATGATTTAGATGTTATCCGCAATGCCGACTATATTATAGATATGGGTCCGGGCGGCGGAACGGACGGCGGCTGTATTGTAGCCACAGGGACCTCGGAACAGATAGCCGCAGCTCCCGCAAGCATCACCGGAAAGTTCATATAAGACTCGCTGCTCCAGACTGTTTTCCTCAAACGCCTGAAAAATCCCTCGGCAATCTTTCCGCCGTTCTCTGGTGCCAACCTTCAAGAACAGATAAAAACTTGCAACAAGAAATCTCCTTCTCTGCTCCAATATTGCCAGAATTTCTCTCCCGAAAATCCTTTTCTTTTAAATGGATGATAGCTGAAAAACATTGACTTTTAGAAGAAACAGCCATAACTTTTACCAAAATTCATCATTATGTTTAATCATTAAAACCCAATAATTATGGTACAAAAAAGTTCTTTCTCTATGCGTATTGACGATGTATTCTATCGTTACGGCATTTTCGTAACTGGCAAAATTCAAAGCGGATGCATAAAAATTTTTGACAAACTTATGGTCATAGGTGAAAACGAAGAAATGGAGAATCTCTGCATATCTTTAAGTAAACATCACCCCTATGATAAAACGCAAAAAACATCTGTTAAGGAAGCCGTCGCTGGAGATTACGTAAGCATCTGTTTGTTGCAAGGGTCTAAACTCCAAATTCGAAAAGGAATGATGTTAACGGCACGAGAATGAGTGCTGACCCTAGAGCAAAACCGATTAAGACCAGTGGCTATTTATAATATCAAACCGCTGACACTGTAACCTTTTACCTCAACTTTGTTCTGGCTTAACGCTATATAAAAAATGCCTGTCTATACAAACAGGCATTTTTTATAATCAAAGACATCTTGCAATCCACGGACTAATTAATCTTAACGAATATTTTAGTCATCCGATTCCATTTAACCATTGAAGAACTCCCACAAGTCGTATACCTCTGTCGATTTTTCAATAATTACATCTTTAACTATAGGCTTGTGCTGCTTATCAAAAAACACTTCCAATGTTATCATATCTCCTGGAAAAAGATGCAAAATTTTTTGATACAGCTCTTGGCTTGCTTGTTCAATAAGAAAATAACAGTTCTTTCCAAAGTTTATGTATGTAAGATAACTTCCGTCAGCCGCTGTTCCTCTGAAAAATTCTATTCTCTCTGCACCAACCTTGAGATGGCATCTAGCAACACAATTTTCTCTAGGATCAGGTATAACATTAATCACTTTTGCATAAACCCGAGCTCTTATAATTTCTTCCATAATTAGTAATTTTTAAATTTGACATAATTATATTTTTTATTCTTTACAGCTAAACTCTTTTGTAACAAATGTCAAATTATATTGTATTTGAACTAAAAAATTAATGCAATTACCAATACTTCTTCCTTAAATACCAATCCGGACTATCCTCACATTACTAATAGTTGAACCAGCAAAGTTCGTTTCGTATCCGCAGTATTTAAAGCAAAAAACCACCTTTAAGGTGGTTTTTTGCTCTATGGTCGGGACGAGAGGATTCGAACCTCCGACTTCTTGCACCCCATGCAAGCGCTCTACCAGGCTGAACTACGTCCCGACAACCTCTTTTCTATATATCTGCATACTGTAAAATGCAAGCAAAAAATTTATTTCTTTCATTTATACTGCAATATCAGGCGTTTTAACCGCAACAATTAATTACTGTATCTAAAACATCTCTTCCGAATAAGCAATTTAAAACAAAACACATCCCCCTCTTTACAACAAAAACAAACTCTTCGCCTGCGGTTCTTCATCTGAAGACTAAGATATTGAAACAAAGCCTGCTTCTTCAAAATAAACAGAATTTTAATAGAAAAAACATGACTGGTACTCACAATAAAAAAGGCTGCAAATGCAGCCTGTAATAACTTAAAATCCGGAAACAATTATGCCGTTGCCTTACCTGCAATCACCTTTTTAATTTTTTTCGCTTCCGCTGTCAATTTTCCGTCCGGAGTAGACATTAAATATGCATCCAAACCGCCTTTATGCTCAATAGAGCGCAGCGTCTTCGTGCAAATTTTCAACTTATAAACCTTCCCCAGAGCTTCGCTCAACAGAGAAACAACTTGCAGATTCGGCAAAAAGCGGCGGCGGGTTTTATTGTTAGCGTGGCTTACATTATTACCGCTCATAACGCCGGTGCCGGAAATTTCACATTTCTTAGCCATTTTTTTATCCTTTACTCAAAAACTTTTGCTCATACATACAAACTTAATCCATATAAGTCAAGCAAAATCTTCGTAAAAACTTAAAAAAAAGCTGGATTATTTAGAAATTACGTTGTATAAGCATAATTCACAAAGAGATTTGCAGCATGTACCCGTAGCTCAATTGGATAGAGTGTTGGCCTCCGACGCCAAAGGTTGCGAGTTCGAACCTCGCCGGGTGCACCATTTATAGCATTAAAAGCGCCCTTATTGCTAAGAGCGCTTTTATTTCAGGCATAAATTATGCCTACTCCTCTTCCGTATCCTCTTCATCGCTTTCTTCATCTGCAATTTCAAGATCATCATCTTGCATCATTGCTTTAATCATCCACGACTTTTTAGCATACATATCCAGATATTCTTCCATCAGATTTGCCACCTGAAAATTATCGGCTTTATCTGCCTCATCCCTTACCTCCTTGGCCGATGCGATTAAAATGTCACAATCAGCAGAAAGCTCCTCCAAAACTTCATAGCCGTGATAATCGCGGGCTTCTAATTCGTCTATCGTCGTTTTATCCAGATATTCCGCCATTGAAGCCGCCGGCATTTTGTTCTGCATTTTCATTACTTCTGCCACTGTATCGAATTGGCATTGCAGCATTTTATAAATTTTTTCGGTCATTTTATGAATAAGTGGAAATTGCAGTCCGACAACATTCCAATGCAAATTATGAACTTTAATATTCAAAACAGCAAGATTTGCCAGAAAAACGTTTAGTTTATCAGTCTTATTAGCCATAATATCTCTCCTCTATAAAAACAACACAGACAAAATAATGCGCATTTCCTGCTTTTTTAGAGGATATAATCCAAAGATAAAATATTGCCTCCGCTGTTCACACAAAAAAGCCGCCCCGAAAGGCGGCTTTTTCAATCAAAAATCTGAACAAATTTCTTTGTTTCCGAATCATACTGCAAATGCAGCACCGAACAGTTTTCATTTGGTGTCTTTTTCAATTCCAAGCCACATTTCAGCGCGCTCAGCACCCCGGCATGACAAACCACGCCAATGACAGAATCCTTCTTGCAGACAATTCTGTTTAAACAATGCAGAACTCTTCCGAAAATTTCACGCTTACTCTCGCCGCCGGGAAAGTGAATATCCCAGTTATCAAAACTCGGCCAGCATACATTTTCAACAAAAGTATCCCCGAATCTGGCCCGTACTTCGTCAAAAGTCATTCCTTCAACTTCGCCGAAGTCGCCTTCGCGCAAATCCTGAAGAATAATAATCGGAAGCTCCGTCGCACTTCTGCAGGCAATTTTGTTTGCTGTTTGTACAGCTCTGACAAGCGGCGAACAATATAATACCGTCATTCCCAGCGACAGGACTTTCTCTGCCAGTTTTCTTGCCTGCTCTTCACCATTTTCATTCAATACTGCATCCAGGCCGCAGCCCTGCCATCTGTGTTCCAGATTATAATCCGTTTCACCATGGCGAAAAATGTACAAATCTTTTTTCATAAATATAACTGTTTTATAATAATAGTAAATCTACCCCTAACTTACCCGTAAATTTTATTTATGCAACAAAAAACCGCCTGCCTTTCTCGGGACAAGCGGTTTTCTGGCTCCTGATGCTTATTTAACAAGCAATTCATCCGCCAGTGCTTCCAATTGTTTGATATCCGCATCTTTCATCGCCGATTTTATCGAAACCGTCGTATCTGCAAATGTAAGATTTTTTAAGCCTTCAAGTTCTGCCCTCATTTTTTTGGCTGCAATTGGTGCCCACGAACCGTTTTCAATAAACGCAACTTTCCGGTTTTGATAGTTTTTGCTCTTCAAATGCGCAATAAAGCTTTCCATACAGGGAAAAATGCCCCCGTCATATGTAACAGATGCCAATACCAGGCGGTCATAACGAAACGCATCTTCCACTGCTTCAGCCATATCGTCCCGCGCCAAATCGGTAATCGCAACTTTCGGAGCGCCTTTAGCCTCCAAAATTTCTTTAAGTTTTTCCGCCGCCTGTTTGGTATGCCCGTAAACCGACGCATAGGCGATAAGTATGCCTTCATCTTCCGGCCGATAACTGCTCCAGATATCATATTTATTAATATAATATCCCAAATTCTCCGTCAGCATCGGCCCGTGCAAGGCAAAAATCTTCTGAATATCAAGAGTTGCCGCCTTTTTAAGCAACGCCTGTACCTGTGCGCCGTATTTGCCGACAATATTGATATAATAGCGGCGTGCTTCGCAATCCCATTCGTCCTCAACGTCAAGCGCGCCGAATTTTCCGAAAGCATCTGCCGAAAACAGGATTTTTTCTTTTTTCTCATACGCAACCATAACTTCCGGCCAATGTACCATCGGAGCCATAACAAACGTCAGCGTATGGCTGCCCAAAGACAGTTCATCGCCCTCATTGACAACAACTTTGCGCCCTTCCAAATCCAAATGCTCAAAAAACTGCGGAATCATATTAAAAGTTTTCGGATTCGAAACAACCTTTGCTTTTTTATATCTGTTCAAAAAGTGCTCAATATTTGCAGCATGATCCGGTTCCATATGCAAAATAACCAGATAATCAGGCTCTTTGCCATTCAAAACTTCTTCCAAATTCTGAAACCATTCGTCGGTCGCCCGCTTGTCAACCGTATCCATCACGGCAATTTTGTCATCCATAATGACATAGGAGTTATAGGAAATCCCTTCAGGAATAACATACTGTCCCTCAAACAAATCCAATGTCTTGTCATCGGCACCGACATAATAAACGCTTTCGGTCAACTTCTTATTCTGCATATTTTTACTCCTTATCGCAAATGCTTACTCTGTTTTGTTTATTTAACCTTTTCCTCAATAATTGCAACTGCTTTTTCAAATACGTCTTCAATGCCCATCCAAGACGTATCCAGAATATACGCGTCTTCAGCCGGTTTCATAGGAGCATCTTTTCGAGTCGCATCACGCTCATCGCGGGCCTTGACATCTCTCAAAACGTCATCGTAATTCGCAGCTACTCCTTTCGCCACAAATTCGTCATATCTTCTTTTCGCCCGCACTTCTGCCGCCGCCGTAATAAAAAACTTCACCTCTGCCTGCGGACAAATCACCGTTCCCGTGTCCCGGCCGTCATAAATAACGCCTTTCGCCGCACTTCCGTCGGCAAAAACCGGATTCGCCGCAAAATTGCGCTGCATATCAAGCAGCCGCCTCCGCACTCCCGGATAGCTGGAAACGACCGATGCGGCCTGCCCTCCTTTTGCCGAACGAAAATCTTTATCATGCGACAATTCCGCCATTTTGGCAAAAGTCAGCCCGGCGGCTTCTTGCTCTGCCGCTGTTGCGTCTGCCAAATCATTCCCGTTTTGCAGCATCAGCAACCCGACAGCCCGATAAACCATTCCCGTATCAAAATATGCAAGGCAATATTTTTCCGCAAGTTTTTGTGAAAGCGTTCCCTTTCCCGCTGCCGCCGGCCCGTCCACCGTAATAATCATTATCCTCTGCAACCTTTCTAAATTAAAAATTTTATCTATTCTTTAACATATATTCGCTAATATCATAGTATAAAATCACTTTATACAAAGAATAACATAATGGCAAAAAACTTTCGTCTTTACATTAAGGAGCCGCTCGCTCCGGGCAAAACAATCATACTTGAAGAAGAGCAAACCCATTATTTGAAAAATGTGGTAAAATATACCGCAGGAGAAACCTTCTCCTGTTTTGACAACGAGTCAGGCGAATTTTCCGCCCGGATTACCGCATTCGAAAAAAGACACACCAGAATAAACATCCTCGCTCAAACCGCACCGTTCACCCGTTGTCCGGATATCTGGCTGCTGTTTGCCCCCCTGAAAAAGGACAAAACCGATTTTGTTATTGAAAAGGCTACCGAACTTGGTTGCCGGAAAATTCTGCCCGTTATCACCCGCCACACAAATTCTGGAAACGTCAAAACCGAGCGCTATGTCGCTCAAAGCATAGAAGCGGCCGAACAATGCCGCCGGACAGACCTCCCGGAAATCGTCCCGGCACAAAAGCTAGAAGATGTCCTTTCCGGCTGGGACAGTCAGAGAACGTTGTTTTTTATGGATGAAACCCGAAACTGCCAAGATTTTTTTTCCGTCTTAAAAGAAAATCCTGCCTCTAAGGCAGCCGTCCTAATCGGCCCCGAAGGCGGATTTTCTCCTGAAGAATTAAACTTATTACGCAACTTACCTTTTGCCAGAGGCGCAGCTTTAGGGCCGAGAATACTCCGGGCCGAAACCGCTGTTGCCGCAGCTTTGTCCTGCTGGCAAATGATTTCCGGAGACTGGAGCGACAAATGAAAATACTGATTGCCGATGACCACGAACTTTTTCTCAAAGGGCTGGAATTTATTTTAAACGAAAATTTTCAGTATCCTGAAATTACCACCGCTCAGAGCTATACGGATATTTTTTCCATTTTGGAGCAAAAGCAGGATTTTGACCTGATTATCACAGACTTGGCTATGCCCGGCGCTGCCTGGCTGCCGGCACTGACCAAGATTCACACTTTGGTTCCGGATACGCCCATTACGGTCATCTCTGCCGTTTTTGATAAAGCAATTCTCCAACAGACGCTTGATATCGGCGTTGCTGGATATATCCCCAAAACAGCGTCAAACAACCTGATTGTCAGCGCTATCAATCTGGTTTTGGCCGGCGGCATATACATTCCCCATGAACTGCTTTATTCTACCAAGCTTGAACCTGCCCATAACGAAAGCAAGCAAAAAGAATACTACTCGCCGCTGAAAACGCTTGAAAAATTTGCCGAAAACACCCTTGATGCACCGCAAAAAGGCCTGACGGAGCGTCAGATAGATATAGTTAAATGTATCGCTGAAGGACTCTCCAACAAGCAAATTGCCTATAAACTGCATCTCAAAGAAGGAACCATCAAAGTGCATATTACCATAATTTTAAAGGTTCTGAACGTTAAGAACCGTACCTCCGCCGTAATTGAAGCAGCCAAACGCGGCTACATTTCGGATAATATGTCTGACAACGGATAAATTAAGAGGACGCCATGGCTAAAACAGCAAAAAACATCCTGCCCGCCTATCTCACTGATATATATGGTTGGCTGTATCTGAATCCGAAACTTTATAACCTTCTAGATAATGCGTTCCTGTTAAATTTTCTAACTTTGGGATACCACAGCCTTTTGACCGAAGAAGTAAAAAAGGAAATCTCTCCTCATTCGCATATCCTCCAAATCGGAGCAACACTCGGCGGACAAATAGAAAAAGCATATTCCGGCCTGGGCATGCTCGGTTCATATACCATTGTGGACATTCTGCCGGACATTCTTGAAAACTGCCGGGAAAAGCATCTGGAACAAAAAATAGGCTTCGTTCACGCTGACGCCGCCAAAACCGTCAAAGGAAATTACGATATCATCATCTGCTATATGTTGCTGCACGAACTCCCCCCTTTAACGCGAACCCGTGTTATCGATAATATCCTCAAAGCATTGAAACCCGGCGGTAAAGCCGTTTTTATCGACTATCACCAACCTTCCTCCTATCACCCTTTAAAATACATAATTCGCACCGTCAACCGCCTGTACCAGCCGTTTGCGGAAAGCCTTTGGAAAAATTCCATCAAAGGCCTGGCATCGCACCCGGAAATATGCCGCTGGTCGCAACAAACCTATTTCGGCGGCGTTTACCAAAAAGTCGTCGCCACAAAAATGGACGGCACATCTCTCTGAAATTCGTCATATAACCTGCCGTCCCATCCTTTGCCCATACGCTTGCGACAACATTCCGGCATATGCAACACACCATACACGACGTACGTGACACGCCATACACGGCGTACACAACACGCTATATCCGGGTATGCTTTTATCAACACAAAACACCGGCCGCCCTCCCAATGAGAACGACCGGCAAGTCCCAAGCAGACGGTTTAAGCATCAAGATTTAGCAACACTAATCTTCTTAAACTTCTGCTTTTCTGTCTGGGATTTCGGAATAGAGACAGTTAACACGCCGTTGTTGTATCTGGCGGTAGTTGCTTCATAATCCAAATCCCAGGGCAGCTGTATGGTACGTCTGAACATACCATACGAGATTTCAGAAAAATAATTATCTTTGGTATTTTCTTCAGATTCGTTCTTTTTCTCACCGCTGATGCTTAAATAACCGTCCGCAGAAACCTTCAAATCAATGTCTTTTTCATCAATTCCCGGAATTTCCGCCGTAACTTTTACCGCATCTTTATCTTCAGTAACCTGAATTTTAGGTGATAAATCCGAATATTCCGAATTTGAACTATCCATAAAATTCCAAAAATAATTCATCAGGCTTCTGAAATCCGTCGGATTGTGAGAAACGGACAAATCATGATTGTTCGGATTTGAATTTGTTACCGTATTTCTCATCATTCTTCTCCGCAAAATTATTTTTCTTCCATTTCCGAAATTTCTACTTCGTCAATCTCGTCAGAAAGTTTTGAACCGCAGCAGCAGCCGGAAGAAGAACTGGAGCTGGAACTCGGTTTGGAACTTGAACTGGACTGGGACTTTTCATTAGAAAACTTAGACTGAGAATTTTTCATATTTACCTCCAAAATATATTTAGCCAATTTTTAAAAGCATTCTTGCAAAACAAAAAGCTCTTCGGTTTTCCGCCTGCAACGCCGAAGCTCCACAGACGTTCCGCCGTCGGCACCTGTAAAATTTCATTGCAAAATTTACACCTGAAAAGATAATCTCTGCCCTGCCGAATTTAAGCTAAACTTAAGGGCAGTTTCCACTGCCCTTATTGTCTAAATGCAATATCTGATATTACGTTTTTAGAATTCCGCGGTAATATTTTTACCCATATTCAAAAACTTTTCCGTCCTCTGCCTCTTTAATTCATCGGGAGACAAACCGGAAAGTTCCCGCAGCTGGCGTGATATTGCCTCTTTAACCGCACCAAGCGTCTGTTCCGTATTGCGATGGGCTCCGCCCAGCGGTTCCTTTATAATTTCATCAATAATCCCCAGCGCTTTCAAATCTTGTGCCGTCAGTCTCAACGCCTCCGTCGCCTCTTTTGTCTTATCGCCTGAACGCCATAAAATGGAAGCGCATCCCTCCGGCGAAATAACGGAATAAATTGAATGTTCCAGCATCAACACCCGATTCGCCGTTGCTATTGCAATCGCGCCGCCGGAACCTCCCTCACCGATAATTATGGAGATAATCGGTGTTTTTACCTGCAAACATTTCTCAATGGACGAAGCAATTGCTTCAGCCTGCCCGCGTGCTTCCGCATCTACCCCCGGATATGCTCCCGCCGTATCGACAAAACTGATAACCGGCAGGTGAAATTTGTCTGCCAGAGCCATCATACGCTGCGCTTTGCGGTACCCTTCAGGCTTTGCCATACCGAAATTATATTTGATACGGGTTTCAAGGTCGTTTCCTTTTTCCTGCCCCATAACAACTACAGCATAACCGTCAATCTTGCCGATACCGCATACCATCGCCTCATCATCGGCAAAACAGCGATCACCGGCCAACGGTGTAAAATCTTCAACAAAAGCCTTTATATAATCTAAACAGTGCGGTCTTGCAGGATGTCTGGCTATCTGCGCTTTCTGCCAGGCTGAAAGATTCATATATGTCCGATTGACGTGTTGGCTTAATTTACGCTCCAGACGCCTGATTTCCCGGGTAATATCCATATCCTCGTCTTTGGCAAGAAGTTTCAGATGTTCGATTTTTTCTTCAATTTCTAAAATATCTTTTTCAAAATCAAGCACAACGGCTGTAGATTCATTCATTTTTTATACCTTTAAAAATTAAACATTGACCTCTCTATATCACAAAATAAAAAAAATTCACCATATTTTTTGCATATATACCAAATAACCACCCGGATTTGCAGCAAATAACCGTAAAATCATAAACATTTAACACATTTTTTATTTGCAAAATAAGGCTTTTCCGCTACAATAGCCAAAAATTGTAATTGGGAGTCGGACATTGTTGAACATTTCGTTTTTCATAGCTGCATTTTCAAGCATATTTTGGTTTTTCTACAGCCTAAGATTTGTCAATGTAAGCAGTATTTCTGCCGCCGGAGGAGCCGAAGCCCTGTTTCAGGCGGTAATTGTCATTTTGTTTCCGCTCGCCGTAATTTGGGGAATATTTGCCGTCATAAAAAGTTTTTATGCTGAAAAGCAGACGGCTGTACAAAATCAAACCCTTTTAGAGCAGTTGAAAAAAAATGCCGAAAATGCCAATGCGCTGAGCTGCGCTTTGATAGCCGCGGAAAAGGAAATAAAAAACGGCTTTATTCTGCATGAATTTGATACGCTGATTGCCGATGCAAACGAAATCTTGTCCGACATCATCAAACGCAGCAATTCCATTTCCAGCGCCCAGATGGAACATTTATGGAACCGCACTGCCGGCGGTGAACGCTGGCTGATAGCCAAAACCTTTATCGAAACCTACAATTTTCAGACCGGTTTTGCCGGACATCTGCTGCAAAAAGCGCAGAAGGACAGCCTCCTGCGAGGCAGCATCCTTGAATTTGAAGCCAGAATAAAAAGCCTTTGCCGACTGCTGGAAATACACGACACCCAGCGCATATTCTACAATATGGTCGAATACGGCGCATTAGGAAAAGTTTACGGCATCATTTCCCCAATCGCCAGCCAACTTTCTCCGGACACAAATTCGTCTCAGATTGAAAAAGACTGTCCCCAAGACAAAACCGTACAACAGCCCCTTCGCCGGGAAAAACATAGTTTCACCTCAGACGAATTGTCCCTCTCTCCCCGGCAGGATGAGAACTTTCCGTCTTTTTTAAGCCGGCCGGAAGAAACATCGTTGCACTTCGCCCTCTCCGAACCAAAACCGGAAAAATTTGAAGAAACATCTATACGTCCCGAAACCGGTTCATCGCCGGCTGACGAAAAAAGATTAAACATAGATGCCGGATTGAGAGCTATCCGCAACGAGATTCTCTCAACGGAAGCCTCTGCTGCCGTTCCTGCGACAACGGCGCCGGCCGACGATACAAATGCGACACCGATAATAAAGTCGTTTGCACACACTCAAACGGCATTGCGCAATCTGAAAAAAGAGCCCGTATTCAGCGAAAATAATGAAAACACACAAGCAAACACTCCGGGAAAATTCGGCACTGAGCCCCTTGCGCCTTCATTTTCTCCCCGCCGGGAAATTTCCGCTAAACAGCCTAAACATGCGGTTTCACCGACAACACAAACCACACGCAGAGAAAAAAACAAAAAAATTATTTCGCTTGATGAACTTGAAAAAGAGATTGATGCGTCACCGGATAACAATTACGACGAATACGCATACCCTTTCGGAGCCTGGCTGGATGATAAAAACCATAAATAAGCTGTTTAAGCCAGCCATTTTGCCCTTATTTTTAATGCTATGCACTTCTCTCCCACCTCAGTCTCTGGCGGAAGATGAAGATGTATTTTCAAACAATTCGTCAATATTATCTTCTTCTGTCGCAATAAAGGAACAAACACCTCCGCAAATAACAATTACCGACAATATTTCTCTAAGCGGCGTACCCAAATACGTACCGGGCTTCACTCACTTTAACTACGTAAACCCCGATGCCCCCAAAAAAGGACGCATCGTTCTCCCTGCTTACGGTACCTTTGATAATTTTAACCCTTACATTTTCAAGGGAACCGCGTCAACCGAAACCGTCGCTCTGACTTTGGACAGTCTCGGCTACACGTCTGCCGACGACCCGGAAACGGTGTATCCGCTGATAGCCGAAAAATTTGAACAGCCTTCCGACAAAAGCTTTATCGGCTTTTTCATCAACCCCGCCGCCCGATTTCAGGACGGAACCCCGATAACCGCCGACGACGTCGTATTCAGTTTCAATTCCCTCATCACCAAAGGCTCACCGGTTTATAAATTTTACTATGCCGATATTGACAGGGTAGAGAAACTTGCCTCCCGCCATGTCCGTTTTTATTTCAAACCCGGAATAAAAAACCGGGAATTGCCGCTAATCATTGCCTCTCTCAAAATTTTTTCTGCCAAAGACTTTGCTAACCGGGAATATGACAAGCCGAGTTTGACCCCGCCTTTAGGCAATGGCCCGTATAAGATAAAGAACTTTGACGCCGGGCGTTACATCACGTTTGTCCGCGACCCAAACTACTGGGCAAAAGACCTCCCCACCCGCAAAGGCTTTTTCAACTTCAACGAAATAAAATACGACTATTATCAGGATACGACCGTTACCCTGCAGGCTCTGTTCTCCGGCAATATTGATATGCGCTATGAATACATTGCCAAATCATGGGCAACCGGACACAACAACGAACTCATCAAAAAAGGCAAAATCAAAAAACAGGCAGTCAAACATAACCGCCCGGCAACAACCCAATTTTTCGCTTTTAACACCCGCAAGGAAAAATTCAGCGACCCGCGCGTCCGGCAGGCAATAGACTACGCTTTTAACTTTCCGTGGGCCGACCGAAACCTCTTCTATAACCAATACCAGCGGTTAAAAAGTTATTTTGCCAACACGCGTTTTGCGGCAACGGACACCCCGAAAGACCTGGAGCTGGACATTCTCCTAGCCCTTCGGGACAAAGTTCCGCCTGAAATCTTTACCGTTCCGGTGAAAGCGACGTTTCGCGACGATTCCCTGTCCGACAGGGAAAACCTTAAACGCGCCGTCAAATTGCTCAACGATGCCGGTTACGACTTTATCAACGAAAAAATGTGCAATTTAAAAACCGGTGAACCGCTGGAGTTTGAAATAATCATAAATTCGGCCAACGGTAATTCCTTTACCCGCGTCTTGCTTCCTTTTATTGAAAACCTGCGCAAAATCGGCATAAAAGCCACCACTCGCGTACTGGAAATCAACACCTACAAAAACAAGCTGGACAATTTTGACTTTGACATTATCGTCGGCGGATTTGGCGGCCTTTATATGCCGGGTTCCGAACAGAAAGACCTTTGGGGCAGCCAGTCGGCAGACATTCGGGGCAGCAACAACATTATTGGAATAAAGAACCCTGCCGTGGACGAGCTCGTACAAAAGCTGATAGAAACCGAAGACAATGAACTTTATACCGCATATGTCCGTGCCCTTGACCGGATTTTGCTGTTTAACCATTACGTGATTTTCAATTGGTATTCGGATTCGGACCGTATTGCCTATTGGGACAAGTTCTCTTTTCCCGAAAACAACGCCGGCATCGGCGTTGACATCAACACCTGGTGGCTGAAGGATTAAAACTATGCGCAACTACATTGTCAAAAGGCTCCTGCTCATACCCGTAACAATGTTCGGCATTTTGCTGATTAACTTCGGCATCGTCCAGCTTGCCCCCGGCGGCCCCGTTGAGTATATGCTCGCACAGTATAAAGGCATGGACACCGCCGCAACCGGAAACATTAATGCCGGCATGCCCAATATGAACGAGCAGAAATATCAGGGCGCAAAAGGCGTTCCCGACGACCTTGTAAAAGAACTGGAAAAACAGTTCGGTTTTGACAAGCCGGTACATGAACGTTTTGTTAAAATGCTCAAAGACTACATTTCTTTTGATTTCGGCAAAAGCTACTACAAAGACAAAACCGTCCTGCAGCTTATCAAAGAAAGGCTTCCCGTTTCAATTTCTCTCGGTTTGTGGTCAACGCTCATCATTTACCTGATTGCAATCCCCCTCGGCATAAAAAAGGCTCGCGAAGACGGCGAAGAATTTGATGTTATCAGCTCTTTCGTTATCTTCATCGGCTCAGCCATTCCGGTATTTCTGTTTGCCGTCCTGCTGATTGTCCTCTTTGCCGGAGGAACATATTTTCAGCTGTTTCCGCTGAAAGGCCTGACATCCGACGGCTGGGAAAATTTTACATTGCTGCACAAAATCGGCGACTACTTCTGGCATCTGGCTCTGCCGATAACCTGCATCGTCATCGGCGGTGTTGCCTCATTAACTATGCTGACCAAAAATTCTTTTATGGATGAATTAAGCAAACAATACGTTTTGACTGCCCGCGCCAAAGGACTCTCCGAAAACCGGATTCTCTACCGCCATGTTTTTCGCAACGCCATGATGATTATCATCGCCGGGCTTCCCGGATTGCTGATGAAAGTCCTCTTCACCGGCTCCCTGCTCATTGAAATTATTTTCAGCCTGAACGGCATGGGGCTGCTCGGATATGAAGCAATTATGACCCGCGATTATCCTGTCGTATTCGGAACACTATATATATTCGCCCTTCTCGGGCTGATTCTGAAATTACTCAGCGACCTGACCTATTCGTTGGTTGACCCGCGCGTCAATTTTGACCGAATATAAAATTGATTAAACATTCATCTTCCGCCAAAGAATTTGCCAAGGCGGGAGGTAAACAATGAAACAGCATCAGCAAAGGCTCGTGCGCCGGCAGAATTGCCGCGGCCGCCCTGCAAAACATGGTTCAATTTCTTTTCATAGCCGCCGGAAACCGCCAGTTTCTTACCCAGAACGACTATCTCGTTCGGCTGGTCGCGCTCATCCCTTTCTTTATCAAATACAGTCAGCACCACATCTTTAAACTGCCCCTGTTCCTCTTTGGGAAATGCGGCAATGAGCTTCAGCAAATCGCGCATAAACGGCGGCGCATTGGTGATATCGACTATAGCGCAGGCTTTTTCAGGGGTAAACGGCTGACCATCCTTTCCCGCCGGATAAAATTCCTTATTGTTTTCAAAACCGCTCACATAATTGCTGAAATAACGGTTGCGAATCGCCAGACGCGACAACGTTTCCGTAAATTCTTTTTGCGCTTCCATTTCCTTTGCAAAATGCTTTTGCAGATAATTATACATCGTCGTATTGGCAAAATTGCCGTTGTATTCATTTTTGGTATCAAACTGGATGCCCGCAAACAGAGCCTGTCTTGAGACCCAGGTACCCTTGGGATCCATCAGCCATTCTATCGGCTGAACCTCAAACCAATACGCCTTACCTTTTTCTACCTCTGTACCGTCAGACATTATTGAATTGCAGCCACGGGGTATTCCTTCAATACGGACATATTTTTTGCCTTTGAGCATGTACTCCGCACAGTTTCGCGGGGTAAACCCGGTATCTCGGGCGTCAAGTTCCACCGAATCGAAAGTATAGGTTTTGCCGGTGGTTTTAAGGGCGTTTTTCTGGTACTGAACCTCTAATTCCTGACTAACATCTTTAGGCGCCACGGTTTGCGGATAGGCCCCGTATTCGCAGATTTGTACCGTCATGCCATTAGGCAGCGTCAGCGTTCTCACGTTGTCCGGGCGAATTTTAGATGTTACAGAGGCCAGCATTGCCGGACGACCGGCAATTTCTCGTTTATTAGGGATATGGGAATACTTGGAACCCTTATAGACGGTACAGACATGTTTAAATGAGGAAGACGCCAACCAGACACACCCGGAAGTAACGCCGGCAATGTCTTTAGTACCACCACAACCTGTCCCCAGAGCAATGGCAACATCCGAAATGCCTACGGCGGTGCCATACGCCTGTATCACTTCCAACGCATCATTGCCCCAGATGTCTTCTTCCCTCAAAAACGTTACTACCATAGCTGTTTCTCCAGGTGGCCTTGTATAATAAACAGTTTAACAGATTTTTCGCGCCTGCGCAATGAAAAAATGTTTTCAGCATAGCAACACCGTGAACAGTAAGGCGTCTGTATACCCAAATAGTTTTTTATGCCGACGATGCTGTTCCGTTATAATCGACCGTGCCACGGCATGGTTGTACGGTACTTTTTGATTTTGTCTTTTATGAATTCATTGTGCCTGCCTCTGAAGGCAATTGCAAACAGCGAAAAGCAGCCTAAGCCCGCCACGCTTTCATCACTTTGTCCATACTGCTGTTAACAATCGAAATTTCCTGTTGCAGCTTTTTATTTTCATAGATTTTAAGCGCCGATTGATAGTAGTCGATAGCCTCGGCAAAAGCTTTTTTGTCCCTGCTGTTTTTTCCGATGTTATAATAAACGTTGGCAATGTTTTCCTGAATTTTCGCCCACATTACCGGATAAAGCTCTTTGCGGTAAACCTGCTGCTTATTTTTGTAGCTGCGGATTGCCAGCATCGAAATATCGTTGCTTTTGGAGAACAACCCAAGCAGCGACAGATAAAAACCGAGATATCCCTCAATTTTAGACCACAATTCGGGAAAAGTAATCTGCGTGTAGGTCTTTTCCGCCTCGCGCAGAAAATAAACCGCATCTCGCAGCGCCTGAATATCGTTGCTAAACTTCCAGTATTGGAAATACAATTGCGACAATTTGAATGAGATTAGCGCAAAATCGTATGGATAATTGTAATGGTCAAGATACCGCTGCGCCGTACGGTAATTGGTAATCGCCTCGCGGAACAACAGCCAGTATCCGCCCAAATCCTGTTTGAGCGCCAGCTCGTAAAGCTGTGCCAGATTTTTGTATATGCAGCCGAGATGGACATTCTGCATAATCTGGTTTTTATAGGAAAGCGCATTCATAAAAAGCTCTTTTGCCGTATTGAACGTCTTCTGGCTGAGCTCTTTTTGCGAAAAGCTGAGATATATCAGCCCCACTGTATTCATAACGTAAGGCGAATACATCAAGCTGCCGTTCTCTGACGGCCCGTCATTATTAAAATTATTGATAACGCCTTTGAGCAATTTTTGTTTTAGGTGGCGTAAATCGATTCTTTGCTCGCTTATAGAAGCGGCGATAATGCCGGTAATCAGGTTGGCCAGCATTTCCGGGAAAAAGTTGATATGCTCAAAATATTCCGCCGGAACGAACAAGCTTTCCAAGATGGAACTGGAAACATTGTCCCAGTCGGAATAAGCGTTTGCCGTCTGAAAATTCAGACGGATGTTCTCGTTTTCCTGATATCCCCAAACGATAACATCGGCGTTAAGCTTTTGCAAAATCATATTGCCGGCGTCAACCAAGTCAAAAAAATTCCGCCCCTGCAGGTTTAAAAAGCTTTTATTGAAAGGTTCGTCAAAATAGCGGACGTTGAAACTGGGATTTTTCTGCAAAAGGCGCGTCATAGCCAGACCGAAACCGTAATTGCCGTATTCGACAAACTCGACCACAACAATCTTCAACGTTTCTACCTTTGGCAGAATTCGCTTGCTTCCGGTGTTCTTTCCGAACAAAAATTTGATAAAATTTGCCATCAGTGCCGCCCGATTCCCGTTTTATCAGTTTTCCTTCTGCCTTTTCTTCTTTTTATTTTCGCCTTTTTTATCCAAAATTCCTTTTACAGTATTTTTACTCCATCTTGAAAAAGATAACAACTCTTCTGGTTTTGTATCCCCAGATAAGATTGATAAAAACCACAGATTAATGGCCGTGGCAAAGACAGGGAGTGCCAGTCGTTCATGCGCAGCCATTTGAATCAGGGCCAAAACCGCGTCGACAATAAAGATTTTCAAAACGCTGTAGACGACGGCAGGCTCATAAACGCCGTTTTCCGACAAACGGTAGTAGGATGTGTACATAAACGCGCGTTCTTCGCGGTTTCTTTTTATAATGCGGTTGTATAAAGCAATTCCGATTTCAACGGCCATATAGGAAACGGCGATAAACATCGATGCTTCTGAAAATTCGATTGCGGCATTAAGCATAAAGCATCCCAAAATAAATCCGAGCGAAGCAAAAGCGCCGTCACTCATGACAAGCTTTTCCGGTGGCCAGCTTAAGAAGGCAAACGCCAGCATAACGCCGGCATAAGCAAGGGCAAGCGCTCCCGTAAGCTGCGGAAGAATGCCGAAATAGGCCAAAACAGCCGATACCGCCATAACGGTAATGAACTGCATGGAAGCAATGGCGCCAAGACCGTTCATCAGCCCCAGCCCTTTGGAAATTGCAATTAATATCGCCGCAACGGCAATTTTGTCTTCAGTTGGCGAAAGATATTCGGGAAACAGACGGAAATCGTCGGGTTGCATAAAGCTGATAAGCAGAGAAGCCCCTGTGGTAATTGCCCATGTCAGCCACGAAACGTCCAGCAGGTAAGAAAAATAAAGCAGAGCCGCCAAAGCAAAAGAAACCGTAAAATCTGTATAGCCGTAGTCTTTGACGGTATCGTAATAAACCGGTAAGAAATGAAAAATGAGCAACCCGGAAACAAAAAGCAAGCCAAAGACATACCAAAACGGATCAAGCTTGAATTCGTAGTCTTCGGGATAAACGTCCGTTTGAATTCTGCTTAAGAAAAAGGTTCCTGCCGTAAAGCAAATCAGCAGCGCGCCGATTCCGTACAAAAAAGCTTCATTCATCTGTTCCTCCTTCGATTCTTAAGGCTTATGCCAATACCATAACATAATTTTATTAAATCTTTCTTTGCAAACAAGCAATAAAAAATCCGTCTGCGCCAGCCATATTTTCTGCCATCAAGCCTGCTCTCGCCATGTCTTTTCCGGTTTGGTCTGCATCCGGCATATTTTTTTTCGTCAGGTTTGATCTGCCCATATTTTTCTCAGTCATGTTTTCATCTGTGTTTGGTTGTTTGGGCAGAAAACGTTGCGGCAGAACCCTGATAAAGCCTTCTTTGGTTCGTAAATTTTCGGTTCCGGCAAGGGTAATGGGGAAAACTGCAAATTCCTGATGTTCTGTGATAAAATGCTTTATTTGCCGTTCGCCTTCCGCCTTGGCCAGCGAACAAGTGGCATAAAGCAGCATACCGCCCGGTGTCAAAAAATTTGCGGCATGCTGTAAGATACTCCGTTGCAATTTTTCCTGTCGCCGGACGTCTTCAGCCGTTTTAGTATGCATAATTTCCGGATGGCGGCGAAATGTGCCGGTTGCCGAGCATGGTGCGTCAATCAGAATAATGTCAAACTTTTCTGAGGGCGTGTATGATAACGCGTCGGCGCAAACGGTGGTCAGATTTGGCATTGACTTTAACCGCATCATGTTTTCCCGCAAAACGTCCAGTCGTTGTTCCGAAATGTCAACGGCCGTTACGACGGCCCCGCCCGCCAACAGCTGTGCCGTTTTGCCTCCCGGTGCGGCACATATGTCAAGGACATTTTTTCCTTTTATTTCAGGCAGGCATTTGACGGCAAGTGCCGAAGCCGCATCCTGCACCCACCATTTCCCCTCTTCATATCCGGGAAGCTCTGTAACTTTTACGTTGGAAGGCATCCTGACTGTACCGGTAAAGAGGACTTGCCCGTCGTTCAGCGGGTTTACAGTCTGGTCTTTAAGCGTAATGTCAAGCGGAGGTTCATATTCAGCAAATTTTTCCATTGCCGAAATTTCATCCGGGGTATAATCTTGTTTGAGAATTTTCAAAAAATCATGGCTGAAATATTTGTCCCGAGGCAGGGAAAGCAAGCCCCCTTTATTGCGCAGGATATTGCGCAAAACGGCATTGACGAAGTTGGCGCCGAATTTCCCGTTCAGTTTTTTTGCCGCTTCGGCGTAGGAGTTTAAAACCGCGTATGCCGGAGTATCCATAAACAAAAGTTCAGTCGTTCCCAAATATAAAATACATTCTAAAATCTGCTGTTTCTGCGGCACTTTTTTCTTTATGAAACGTGGCAAAACCGTTTCCTTAATAAAGGTCAGCCGCCGCAGGGCTGTCATAAAAAGCATATTGAAAAAGCCTCTTTTTTCCGCGGGAATACTTTGTTTCAACAAGCTGAACGAAGTATCTCCGTTCAAAATCCGCTGCAGGAATTCTGCATATTCGGTTCTGTTATCAGCCATAAAAAATCCTTTAAATATAAGACATTGCCGTATCTTGTTAAATGTTTGTTAAAAAATAATGTTCTACGTTTAACGCAAGTTTTGACGGATGTAAAGGATAAAAAGATGGCCGGTCGGCGTTTGTTGTTGTCGATGTTTCTGGGGACGGTTCTGTTTACGGGAAAAGCCGGAGCGTGGGATGTTTTTAACGTATATGCTGCCAAGGCGCCGGAAGGATGTCTGGATAAAAATATTGCTTTAACCAAAGAAGTGTCGCTGATTGATTTGATTAAGATTGGCATTTGCAATAACCCCGGGTTGAATGTTGATTATATGAGCCTGAAAGGGGCTGAGGCGGATTTGGGTTCAGCCAGGTCGGAATATTTTCCAAGTATAAATCTGTCGGCGGGAGTCGGTAAAAATACCACAAAGCTTCAGGGCGATAACAGTACAGAAAACAGTCCCTATAATTTAAATGCCGGTCTGTCATTACTTTTATATGATTTTGGCGGTCGGTCGGCGCGGATAGACAGTTTTCGAGCTTATCTTGCCGGAGCCGGTTTTAATTATAACAGCGCGCTGCAGGATTTGATATTGTCGATTAATACCGCTTATTTTAAGCTTTTAGGCGCCGGAGAAGATTTGAAAAGCGCCCGGGCAAATGAGGCTATGTACAAAAAATCGTATGACGAGGCCAGCCGCAAATATGAAGTGGGAATGGCTGCATTGAACGACAAGCTCCAGACACAGACCAGTTATGAGCAATCCAAGCTTAAAGTTATTGAAATGGAAAATGCGGTAAAGCAGTATGAGGGGGATTTGGCAACAATCCTTAATTTGCCTCCGCAAACCAAATTTAAATTAAAACGCCCGCCGACTGACCGGGATTTGACGGCGCTCGGAAAGCGCGATACGCTTGATAAGATGATAGAGATAGCCTCGCGCGAACGGGATGAAATCAAAGCGCAGGAAATGAACGTCAATGCCGCCAATGCTTCTCTGCGTGAATTGCGTGCTTCGCGCTACGGTTCGTTTTCGCTGTCTGCGGAAAGCGGTTACAACAACAGTTGGAAACCCGAGCGTTCTTATACTCGTGATAATTCTATAGGCATTAACTACAAACTGCCGTTGTTTACCGGATTTGATACCAGTTATAAAATTGCCGCTGCAAAATTCAAGCGTGAACAGGAAAGGTACGCTTTGGAAGAAAAGCGCAACGATATAAGAAATGAAGTGTGGGGAGCGTATCATGATTATCAGACGTCCGTAAAATCATACGAGGTCAGTAAAAAAGTTTTAAAAAGTGCGGAAGAAAATGAAAAAGTAGCGTTTACCTCCTATGAAATCGGCAAAACGGATATTATAAACCTGTTAACGGCAGAATCGCAGCTGGCTGATGCCCGTGATGCTCTGGTCAATGCGTTCTATACGGTTTTAATCAATAAAGCGGCCTTGTATCGGTCTATCGGGAGATTTTAATGTTAAACAAAAAGCAGATATCGGGAAAAAAGTTATTCGCAACAGCCGTTGTATTGGGCATTGCTTCTTATTTTTTCCTGAAAGGTAACGGCAGCGAGAGCCTGAAACCGGAAAATTTTGAGATGAGCGAAGTCCGCCGCGGAACGCTGACTTATGAGGTAACTGCAACGGGGACGATTAACCCGATTAATACCGTAACGGTTGGTACGCAGGTTTCCGGCATTGTGGAAACGGTTCTGGCCGACTATAATGACGACGTTAAAAAAGGGCAGGTTCTGGCATTACTTGATGCTTCAACACTGAAGGAAACGATGGAAAAATCCTATGCGAGCTATGAACTGGCACAGGCTAAGGAACGTAAGGCCAAATTAAATTATGACCGTATTAAAAAGCTTTATCAGGACAAACTGACGTCTTCCGCTTCGCTGGAAGATGCCGAAATTGAATATAAGGAAGCGTCGGCCAATGTCTTGAGCGCCAAGGCGGACTATAACATAGCCAAAAAGAACTTTGAATATGCGACGATTACCTCTCCTGTTTCCGGTACCGTTATTTCCAAGGAAATAGAACAGGGACAGACCGTTGCCGCAAGCTTTGAAACGCCGACTTTGTTTGAAGTCGCGGAAGACTTGTCGAAAATGCAGATTGAGGCAAGCGTTTCCGAGGCAGATATCGGCTACATAAAGCCGGATATGCCGGTGCTTTTTACTGTTGACGCTTATCCGAACGACACTTTTGCCGGCACAATCCGTCAGGTTCGTCTGTCGCCGACCGAAGACGAAAACGTCGTTATGTACACCGTGATTATTGAAATCGACAATTCCTCGCGCAAATTGCTTCCGGGAATGACGGCGTCGGTTACGGTCAAGGCCGACGAAGCCAAAGATGTGCTGATGATTTCGGCAATGGCTCTGCAATATAAGCCGTCAGCAGCTGTCAAAGCCGCAATGGATGTCAAGAAGATTGACGACATAGCAGAAAATCAGGACATAGTTTATTTGTTTGAAAACGGCAAAATCGTGCCCCGTATCGTAACTAAAGGGTTGTCCGATATGACCAATATAGAAATCAAAGAAGGGCTGAAACAGGGTGAAAAAGTCATTGTTGAAGCGCTCTTCCAGCCGGGGCGCAGATAATGGCGGAAAAAACGGTAATTGACGTTCGGAACGTGTGCAAGACCTACTTTATGGACGGCGGTACCAGCCAGTCCGTTTTGAAAGATATTAACTTTCAAATCAAATCCGGGGAATTCGTCGCCATAATGGGGCCGTCCGGTTCCGGTAAGTCAACGCTGATGAATATTCTGGGCTGCCTGGATAAACCGACGAGCGGAAAGTATATTCTGGAAGGGTATGACATCGCCGCCAAAGACGACAACGAACTGGCGGCCATTCGCGGCAAAACCATCGGGTTTGTTTTCCAAAATTTTAACCTGATGATGAAGCGCACTATCGCCGATAATGTGTCTTTGCCGTTAATTTATCAGAAAGTCGGCGAGGACGAACGTTATAAAAGGGCACTGGAAATGTTGGACAAAGTCAACCTGGCTGGATATCAGGACCGTCCGCCGTCGCAGATTTCCGGCGGTATGCAGCAGCGTGTCGCCATTGCCCGTGCGCTGATAAACAATCCGGCGATTATCTTTGCCGACGAACCGACCGGCAATCTGGACAGCAAAACTTCTGACGAAATAATGGACTTGTTTACGTTTTTAAACCGGCAGGGCATAACGATTGTTCTGGTAACGCACGAAGACGATGTTGCGGACTATGCCACGCGGATGATAAAAATCAGCGACGGGCGGAAAGTGTATGACGGTTTACGCAAAGATTACAGCAAGGAAAAGGAAATAAGATGCTGACAGCGATTTTGAAAGAAGCCTGGATATCCATTGCCTCCTATAAGCTGAGAACGTTTCTGACCATGCTCGGCATAATGATAGGCGTGGCGGCGGTGGTAATGATGGTGTCCGCCGGGCAGGCCGTTCAAAACCGCATCACCGAAACTTTTGCATCTATGGGCAGCAACCTGATTTTAATCGGGCCGGCAGAACTCGTAACCGGCGGCGTCCGCGGGGGCAGGGGGTTGCCCAGCGTAACGGTGGCTGACGTAGCGGCACTGAAAAGCCTGAAAGATGTTGAAGCCACGTCGTACCTTATGAATGCCGCCGTTCAGGCCGTTTACGGCTCCAGCAACTACGGCGTCAGCGTCAAGGGAACTAACCCCGAATATCTAATTGTCAATAACTGGGAAATAGAAGACGGCGTGATGTTTACGGAAAAGGATGTCCGCGCCGCCAAACCCTATGCCGTTATCGGCCAGACGGTGGTGGACGAGCTTTTCGGACTGCAAAATCCGCTGGGGAAGACAATTCGTCTGAAAGGCAAGCCGTTTACCGTTATCGGTACGCTGAAAGAAAAAGGCGACGGTCTGATGGGTGATGATCAGGACAACATTATTCTGATGCCTTCAACCACCGTCCGTCAGCGCCTTGCCGGATCCCCTCGTCCGCAATATACAGGCATCGCTTTTGTTAAGGCGACGTCGGAAGATAAAATGGAACTGGTTGCCAAACGGGTTGAATATATGCTGCGCACGCGCCATCGCTTAAAGGACGGGGTGAAAAATGATTTTACCGTCCGTTTGATGACCGAAATGGTAGAGAAGGTTCGCAGTGTCGGTTTTGTTCTTTCGGCATTGCTGGCGGCGATTGCTTCAATTTCTCTGATAGTCGGCAGTATCGGGATTATGAATATGATGCTGGTTTCCGTAACCGAGCGCACGCGGGAAATCGGAACCCGCAAGGCTTTAGGGGCGCCAAATTCCTGGATAATGATGCAGTTTTTGGCAGAGTCGGTTTTAATTTCTTTTATCGGCAGTTTCGTCGGTATGGTCTTCGGTATCGCCTTTTCGCAAATAGGCGGCCATCTGATGGGGTATAATGTGCCGATATCCATATGGTCGGTTGTCGTTTCGGTAACCGTTGCCGTCATCGTCGGCATTGTTTCCGGATTAATGCCGGCGCTAAAAGCCATGCGCCTGAATCCGATAGATGCATTAAGATATCAATAAACAAAAAATCGTCAAATTTGTACTTGAAATTTGTCTATTTGCGTGGTATTATCCGGAAGAATTTAAACCAAACAAGAGGATAAGATGCTGGAAAATACTGCAAAACTAGCCAAAATAGAAGCCCAAAAAGCCGCTTACCGCGAACGTTGCCGCAATTTTGATGCCTTAAAAGAAGGCTTGATGAACAAATGTATTGCCGAAGAGCTGGATTTGGAAGACCGCCAGCTGGAAAGCGTCTTGAAGTTAGTTGAAACCGATGAGGACAATTATTCATTAAGCCACGGCTATTTCCACGCCTGCACCGCATTCGGTAAAACATACCTTATGATGGCGCTGGCGGAAGGCTACCGCGCCAAAGAGCCGTATAAAAAAATCATCGTCCTGGAAGAAAACGCCAAAGTCCTGGAACAGGTAAAGCAGGATTTTATGGACAAGACCCCGTTTGCCGCAGAAGACATCGGCGCTTTTTACGGTAAGGAAAAATCCGTTTCCGCGCCGGTAATCGTCGCCACTTACGCCTCAATGGAAAAAATGGTAAAAGCCGTCGGCAAGGAAAATATCGGCCTGGTGCTGTGTGATGAAGCGCACCACATTTTGTCCGAGAACCGCCAACGCGTTGCCAAAGAGTTTGACCGCGCATGTTTGTATGGCTTTACCGCCACCCCAGATTATGATGAAGACAGGAATTGCGCCAAAGTTTTCGGCAAGATTATCGATTCGGTAGCCTTGCGTGAGGGTGTGGAGCAGGGGTTGCTCTGCAGTTTCAAAAACGGTTTGTTCGTTTCCAATATTCCGGTGGATTTAAGCGGCGCCCTAAACAACAGCGGCGATTATGACGGCGAAAAGCTGGCGGAAATCCTCAAACAGTCGCATTTAAACGGCATCCGCGAAGAGCTGGCGAATTTCTATCTGTCGGGCGAAGATCCGGACATCGGCACGCTCCGGGGCAAAAAGATGATTGTCAACGCTCCGAACCAGCACGAAGCGGACGAGCTGGCAAAAGTATTCAACCAAACCGCCGGTTATAACGTCGCCCGCGCTTATCATACCAACACCGGCGAACAGCCGCTGGCGGAATTTAATCAGGGCAGATTTCCGGTTTTGATACAGGTCAACCGTGTGACGGAAGGCTACTCCAACAACAAAGTTGAAATCTGCATTAACTACCCGACCGCGAGCAAAGTCCGCTCGGCGCAGCGCGGCGGGCGCGCCCTGCGGCGGGATAAGGAAAACCCCGACAAACTGGCGCTGATAATGGATATTGCGTTTAAGCGGAACAATGAAAAGAGCGATTTGGAGGAGATTCGCGCCAATGGGCAGGTCTTGTTTCAGGATATCGCCGGCGATGTGGAAATGCTTTCGCCAGTCCGCCTTGCCAAAATAGCGGATGAAAGAGAGAGTTCCCGCAAGCGCCGACAAACCGAAAAGGAGGAAAAAGATACCCTCGCTCCTGACCGGTTGTTCAAAACCGTCGTGAACGTAAAAGAATTATATGATATGCGCCTCACTCTCCTGGAGAATGATGAAAAGAACACCCCCGTCCGCGCCAAACTGGCAAGTGATTTGGATATGAACACATTTCAAGGTAGATGGTCATGCCGGCAAAATGGCGCAGTAATAGGGAGAAAAAATAAAAGCGGCTTATTTAAGCAGTTGCAGCAGCAACAGCCGAAGCTGTTTACTCACGTTCAGGCAGGTGTACATCAATCTTATGTCATCGCCAAAGAAAACATCTCCGCTTTCAAACAGGCTTTGGCAAAAATGGGTTATGAGGTTACGGATCCGGAAGAGAGAACCGCTGCAGTTTTCCGTGCCAAGCTGGCAAGTGATCTGGATATAAACACATTTCAAAGGAGATGGTCATGTCGGCAAAATGGCACAGTAATAGGGCAAAAAAATAAAAGCGATTTGTTTAAGCAACTGCAGCAGCAACAGCCGGAGCTGTTTACTTATGTTCAGGCCGGTCCAAAACAATCCTATGTCATCGCCAGAGAAAACATCCCTGCTTTCAAACAGATATTGGCGGAAAAGGGTTACGAAGTTACGGAGCCGAAAAAGCGAACCGCTGCAGTTTTCCGCGCCAAGCTAGAAAATGATTTGGATATAAAAACATTTCAAAAGAGATGGTCATGTAGGCAAAACGGCAAAGCGTTAGAACGTAAAAACAAAAGCGACTTGTTTAAGCAGTTGCAGCAGCAACAGCCGGAGCTGTTTACTTATGTTAAGGCCGGTATAAAACAATTCCACGTCATCGCCAAAGAAAACATCCCTGCTTTCAAACAGGCCTTGGCGGAAAAGGGTTACGAAGTTATGGCTCCGGAAGAGAGAACTGCTGCAGTTTCCCGCGCCAAGCTGGCAAGTGACTTGGATGTGTTCACATTTCAACAGAGATGGTCATGCTGGCAAAATGGCAAAGCGCTGGAAAGTAAAAACAAAAGCGACTTATTTAAGCAGTTGCAGCAGCAACAGCCGGAGCTGTTTACTTGTATTCAGTCCGGTACAAATCAATCTTATGTCATCGCCAAAGAAAAAATCCCGGATTTCAAACAGGCTTTGGCGGAAATGGGTTATGAAGCCCTTTCCCCGTGGGATAAATTGCATGAGGCGCAGAAAAAAGCCGCCGCTGCCCACACGCCGGCAGAAAAGCAGAAATATTTTGCCGCGGCGCGCCAAATCTTCCGCGCTCTTAATCCGCAGCTGGAGAAACAAAACCTCTGCGCCGCCTGCCAACAAAAAATTTCCGCCGGCCGCTGATATTTCTCAAACGCACAGAATAAGCGCACATAGAATAAAGCGCACATACAAAAAAGAGCCTCCGCCGGGGCTCTTTTCCATATCGCCGCTATCATGACGCGCGCTAAGCCCTTTCGCCACGGAGTCGCTTATATGCTTTTTCATAGCCGATGAGCGGCAGCAATGTTTTCAATTCCGGCCCGTCCGCCAGTCCGGTCAACGCCATGCGTATCGGGTGAAACAAATCTTTCCCCTTGCGCCCGCTTGCCGTTTTAACCGCGTTAATCCACGCGCCGAACGTCGCCTCGTCAAACTCGCCTGGCGGCAGCAGTTTCGCAGCTTGCGCCAAAAATGCCGCATCTTCCATAATCGGTTCAATCTCTTTGTTGCAGATATTGTCCCACAATAAAACGTCTTTCGCCACTTCCAAGTTGCCTTTAACGTCATTCCAAAACGTTTCGCTGACCCCGAAATTGTCTTTCAACGCTGTATACGGCATATTATGTACCAGTTTGGTATTAAACTTTTTCAATTCCTCTTCGTCAAACTTCGGCTGGGCATGGCCGATTTTTTCAAAGTCCAGCGTTTGGGCCAGCTCCTCAAGCGTATAAAACGGTTCGATTGCTTCCGATGTGCCGAGTTTGGCCAAAAAGGAACAAATAGCCATAGCTTCAATTCCCTCTTCGCGCAACTCCCGAACGCCAAGGCTGCCAAGGCGTTTAGAAAGTTTTCCTTCCTTTCCTGTCAAAAGCGGCAGATGAGCAAAAGTAGGTATTTTTCCGCCGACTGCCTGAAACATCTGTATTTGCGCAGCTGTATTCGTAACATGGTCTTCACCGCGGACAATGTGTGTAATGGCAAAGTCAACATCGTCAATAACTGACGGCAGATGGTACAAATAACTCCCGTCTTCACGGATAATGACCGGATCGCTCAATTTGTCTGCATCATACCGGCAAATTCCGCGCACAACGTCATGCCAGACAATTTCACCGCTTTCAAGTTTAAAACGGTAATGAGGCTTCCTGCCTTCAGCAGTAAAACGGGAAAGGTCTTCCGCCGTATAGCGGAGAGCCTGCCGGTCATAAATCGGCGGCAAACCTTTTGCCAGCAGTCTTTTGCGTTTGAATTCAAGTTCTTCCGGTGTATCATAACAAGCATAAATCCGCCCGGCTTGTTTCAGCTTTCCAACCACTTCGTCATAACGGGAAAATCTTGCAGATTGCCTCGCTTCCTCGTCCCAGCGGATACCGAGCCATGTCAGTGCATCTCTTATGCCTTCTTCATATTCCTTCTTTGAGCGAAGTTTATCGGTGTCGTCTATTCTGAGCAGAAGTTTCCCGCCCATTTTTTGTGTCCAAAGGTAGTTAAAAAGGGCAGTACGCGTATTTCCGATGTGCATCCACCCCGTCGGACTGGGGGCAAATCTGACTTTTACATTGTTCATGATAACCTCAGTTTAGCTTATTAAGCGCTGTTATTTAGCTTATTTAGACGCCATCATACTGTTAAATTTTATAATTTCAATCTTAAATTAACGAAAATACGCTCGATAACTTATTTTTTGCTTGCATTTAATGTATATTGCATATAAAAACGCAGATGATAAAGAATTTAATTTTTAGGAGATAACAATATGCCTTCAGTTGTTAATGGAGACCTGTGCATCAAATGCGGAACCTGCGCCGGTGTTTGCCCTGTTGAAGCGTTTCACGTTTGTGATGAACAGTATGTCGTAGACCCTGATACGTGCATTGATTGCGGCGTATGCATTTCGGAATGCCCGCAAAGCGCAATTACGTCTGATGACGAAGCGGAAGAAAAATGGGTTAAGGTAAATGCCGAACAGGCAAAATCCTGCCCGAACGCTTAAGAGGAACTGGAAAAGTTTCGGGGCTTAAAAGGGGAAACCTTTTTAAGCCTTTTGTTTTAAGGGATAGTATGGAAAAAGAAAATTCGTATACAAACGATTACCTCTTGGACAGGCAGGTTAAAATTTTACAGCCGGTTGATGGTTACCGCGCGTCGACCGATGCGGTTTTTTTGTCTTCGCTGGTAGACGGAAAAAAAATAAAAGAAAATGCCGCCGTGCTGGATGTCGGTTCCGGGACAGGAGCGGTTTCGTTATGTTTGGCAGCCAGACTGTCTGAGAAAAAGCTAAAAATTACCGGGCTGGATATTCAGGCGGATTTGGTAAAACTTTCGAATCAAAGTTCTGTGGCGAATGGATTTGCGGATTTTCTGCATTATGAATATGCCGATATACGGAATGGGGCTTCGCTTGTGCCCGGAAGTTTCGATGTTGTTATAACCAATCCGCCCTATAGCGACCATGATATGCCGTCGCCGAATACAGGCAAACAGCTGGCGCACAATCTCCAAAATTTCAGCCTGTTTGAATGGCTTGTATTTTGCCTGAAAATGCTGAAACCCAAGGGAGAAGTGTTTGTAATTAACAGGGCTGAAGCCGTAAATGAAATTCTTGCAGCACTGCACAATAGGGCAGGGGAAGTCCGACTGCTTCCGATATATTCAAAATCCGGCAGAGAAGCAAAACGGATAGCTGTAATCGCTAAAAAAGGAACGCGCGGAATTACCAGAATTTTGCCGCCGTTCTATGTCCACAACGAAGATGGAAGTTATGCGGAAACAGCTGAAAAAATTCTGCGAAAAGGCTGCGGATATTTTGATTAACGCACCGTGTTTGAATGTCTTTACAAAAATCGGATTATAAGATATAATAAACAAAAGGCTAAAAGGAATATGACCCGATGAGTGATGAATATGTCGTAGAGATAACGGAACCTTTAAATCCGATAAAATGTGCTAATTTAATGCATCCGTACCTGAAAAAAGGAGAACCTGTAACGCCGGAATTTTGCCGTCAGCTTCTAAGGTCAAGCAATCATCGGAAAATTATGCGGGATATGCTGACGCTCATTGATGCCCGGCTGGAAAAAAATCCTGATGACTATTGGGTTTATCGCGAAATTTTATATGGCATATTCTGCGGCCGCAGGCAAATAGACGAGATAATAAACAAAACAGCGGAAATAACGGTGAAATACATTAATTTGGAAAAAGCCGATAAAACCGACAGGGCGTTGATTGCAGATTTGGCAAAAGAAAACTTATCGGCAGAAAATATGCTTCGAGTAAAGAGGCTGGCTGAAAAAATTTATCAGAAGATTCCTATAGATATTGATAAGGTCGCTGCGGATATGGTGGAGCAAATTATTGAAAATAAATGGGGAAATAAAGAAACCGCCGCAGAACTCAGCGCTTACGCTTTGTCAGAAGTTCCTGAGCGGAACAAAAATAATGTTTTTCTCCAATTATATCATAAAATCAGGGGGAGAGGATGATAAAATTCGAGAAATACCGCATAGAATTAAATGCGTTGCAGAATCCCTTGGCGTGTTATAACAGGCTGCATCCGTATAAAGTAGGGGAAAAGGAGATTTCTCCCCGTTTTTGCCGGGATATTTTGTCCGCGACGGATAATCCCAAAGTTGTAACAGAATTACTTGAATTGGTCAGTCAAAAACTTGAAGATGCACCCGAAAAATACGCCGAATATAGGCCAATGCTTATCGGCAGTTTGTTGGAACGGCGCCATGCTGAAAAAATAAGTCCAAAAATCAGAAAAATTCAAGCTCGGAATATAGTTTCCGATGCGGTAGCAACAAATGCGTCGCCGGAAGATTATTTTTTATTTTTACTCAGCAGCAATAATACTGAAGAAAAGCAGCCCCTTGAAATTATAAGGCTGAAAGAGAAACTTATTGCTCGCGATATCGCAAATATTCGCAATTATTGTCAGTCAATAATAGTTCGTAAAATGCAGGAAGCCGCTTTTCAAAAAATGGAAGTTTCTGCGGAAAACGTAAAAAAGGTGTTTTGCACGCCATATAACGAGCTTGAAACGGAACTATGCGTCAAAAACGCGGATTTTGCTCCGTATGCCGGGTTATACATAAAAACAGCGCCGCAGACCAAAACATTGAAGTTTGATTCATGCAAAAATATTCCGCAATGTAATAATATACATGAATGCGGCGGTATCAAAAATTTTAATCTGCGCAATATGGACTATGGGCATAAAATTTTACGGCTTCCCGAAACTGTCAGCGACATATATCTGGAAAACTGCCGTAATTTTTCCCAAAATATAGATTTTTCCAATTTACCGAATTTATGGCGCGTTGTGCTGGATAATTCTGATTTTCAGGGTGTTGATAATATTTATTTTCCTCAGGGTGGCAAAATCGGCCTGCTAAGTCTTAATAATATTGCGCATTTTCCTGAAAATTTTGATTTGTCTGCGTTTGGCAGCGTTGGCTATTTAAGTGCCGACGGCTCTTTCTTTGCCAGAAACAGAATGTTGCCGGAAAAGGTATCAACCATTGTTGTAAATCGTTATCGGAACAGTTCAAGGATGCTTGACTTTAGCTCCGTAACAGAGGCCAAAGAAGTCAGGTTTGTTCTGTCAAATCTTGAATATTTGCAACAAATAAAATTTCCAGAAAAAGTTGAGCGCATTGTTTTTGAAGAATGTGTTGGTTTGCCTGAAAAACTGGATTTAAATATCCCAGGATTGGAAAATGTAACATTCAGGCGTTCTGACAATTACGGAACTTTGCGTGAACTTTTTCTTCCGCCTGAAATGAAAGGGCGACCTGTAGATGCAGTTCTGCAAAATTCAAAAGTAAAAATATATTACGGTGCAAAGCCCGTATCAACCGCTGCTCGCATTTTTAACCGGATAAAAGAAAAAATCGGAAGGTAAATTTTTAATTTCCTTATAGAACACTCGGAATTGGTAATTTCTTAATCGGATGTTCTCCTCTTTTTTCATAAAACAATTCAAATATATTAAATTTTTTCAGCTGAATAGAAATTCTATATACAAAAACACTTTTATATGAAGAAGCAATTCTGCATATAAAAACAGCTCTGTACAAAGAAACTTTATAAAAGAAAGCCCCTGCAATATAGACAGAGGCTGAGACTTATTTTTTTTACGCATTCAATATTGCATATATTTCATCTGTGGAACGAGCCTTCCTGAGTTTGTCGCAACTGCCCTCGGTCTTCAAGATTCGGGAAAGAGCAGCCAAAGCAGTCAGGTGATCAGCTCCGCTGTTTTCCGGACTGATGAGCATAAAGACCAAATCAACCGGCTTGCCGTCCAAAGAATCAAAATCAACCGGTTCCTCCAGCCGCGCAAACATGCCGCAGACTTTCTCCAGCCCTTCAATTCTGGCATGCGGAAAAGCAACACCTTCGCCGTATCCGGTAGAGCCTAAATTTTCACGCTCCCATACGGCATCAAAAACGGCACGCTCGTCTAATCCTGAAAGAGCAGCAATACGCTCTGACAAGCTTTGTACCAATTCACGTTTGCTTGCCGCCTGAACATTATCAAGCACCGCGCTTTTAGAAATTATGTCTGCAATATTCATCTGCGTATTCCTTAAAAATTAGTTGTCTGCTTTCGGCTCAACCCAACCGATATTTCCATCTTTGCGGCGGTATACCATGCTGATATGGTTGTTTGCGCTGTTACGGAACATCTGGGCGCATTCATTGCCTAAATCCATCAGCATAACGGCTTCGCTAACCGTACATACCGGAATGTTGGCATTGGTTTCAGCAATTGTCAACGGAGCGTCTTCATTCACGTCGACTTCTTCATCTTGCTCAACCAGCGGAAGAACTGCGGAATAAGCTAATTCCGCCAAACCGATTTTGCTCTTGTGTGCACTCAGCTTCGTTTTGTGGCGGCGTAAACGAGTCGCAATATGCTCGTTAGCATTATCAAACGCCGAATACGGATCTGCCGCGGAACCCGAACCTTTCAAAACAATGTTTTTTGCCGGATGGACAGTGATTTCAGCACTGAAATCCTCTCCTTCCTTGGAAAAAGCTACGGAGCAGCTGATAGGCGCGCTGAAATATTTATCCACGGAAGCGGAAACGCCGTCTTCAACGTGTTTGCGCAGTTTATCGCTGATATCTACCTGTTTTCCTGATAATGTAACTTTCATATCATTTCCCTTCAATTATTTACTGTTTTTCTTTCTAAATCATATCCCGAAAAGCAATAAAAAGTCAACAAAAAAGCCGTTTATATTGAAAAATTATCGCCAAGATATACTTTTCTGACTTCTTCGCTGGCAACGATTTCTGCCGGCGTTCCTTCCATCAGGACGGCTCCGCCGTGCAAAATATATGCACGGTCAATAATATCCAGCGTCTCGCGGACATTATGATCGGTAATAAGAACGCCGAGGCCTCGATTCTTTAACTGTGAAACAAGTTCACGTATTTCACCGACGGCAATCGGGTCAATTCCGGCCAACGGCTCGTCGAGAAGAATATAATGCGGCTGCCCGGCCAATGCACGGGCAATTTCAAGCCGGCGTCTTTCGCCGCCGGACAGAGCAATAGACGGAGATTTTCGCAAATGGGCAATGGAAAACTCGTTCAAAAGCTCTTCCAGCATAACCTCGCGTTTTTCTTTGTCGTCAACAACGATTTCCAGAACAGCTTTAATGTTGTCTTCAACGCTTAAATTTCTGAATATGGAAGCTTCCTGCGGCAAATAGCCGATTCCCATGCGAGCCCGTTTATACATCGGCATATAAGTGATATCCTGACCGTCAATATGAACGTCGCCGTAATCAGGCGTAATCAGTCCGGTAACACAATAAAAACAGGTTGTTTTGCCTGCACCGTTGGGCCCAAGCAAACCGACGGCTTCACCTCTTCGGACATTCAGGGAAACATTTCGCAAAACGCTTCTGTTTTTATATCTCTTTCCGATATTGAATACTTCCAGAATAGAATTTTGACTGTCTGTGCAATTCGTCATTTTACTTATCCTTTTTGTCTTTCAGAGTACTCTCAATTAACTTGCCTGAGATGCGGCCTCCCTTTTTAGCTACCAGCCTGCTTTTGGAGGTGTTAAAGTCCGAAATGGCTTTATCGCCCCGGACAACGTTGCCGTCTTTGGTTATAACGACATTATGCTCAAGTTCGGCAATGTTCTTTTTGATAAAATAAACGCCGCTCAACGCTGTCGCCGTATTGCCGTCCTGCGTTACCTTGACGTCATCATAAAATCTGAATTCGTCTTTTTGTTGGAAATAAATAGCCTTAGGTGCTGTAATAACATTGTTGCCTTTATCGATTCGGACATTATTAAGCAGGGTAAACGTCTTGTTGTTTAAGTCGTATATGCCGTTTTTGGCAACGGCCGTATAACCGCTTTTGTCTTTAACTTTAACATTGTTTTGCAGGGTAAATGTTTTTTTTGTACTGCTGTAAATACCGATATCGGCTGTCGCGGTGTAACCGCTTGCATCAATAATCTTAACATTGTCGAAAAGCTTGACCAGTCCTGTCTTCGCTTCATATTCTCCTCTGTCGGCAAAAGCTTTTTTGCCTTCGGAGCGTATTTCCGTATGTCCATTGCTGAATGCCCGGTCAATTTCAAAACGTTTGGTGTCTTTAAAAAATGCCGTAATCGTATCGCCTTTTAACGTATCATTTCCTTTTTTTACTGTAGCGTTTGCCGAAACGAATTTGTTTTCATTCATAAACATAACGGCTTTATCCGGGGTACGCAGTTCCGTGTCGCCGCTTTTCATATATACGTTGTTTATCAGGGTAATAATGCCTTTCGGCTTACTGAATGTAAACTTGTCCGCTTCAAAATAACCCTTTTCTCCGTTTCCGATAACTTTCTCATTGCCGTACCCGTACTCCGTAGCAAAATTATAGGTGGCACTGCTGGTTTTTATCTCCATTTGATGGTTATAATTGGAAACAACATCTGTTTTTAAATCTAAAATCTGTTTATTCTGATTGTATTTTCCGTTTCTGGCCGTCAGAGTAATGACTTTGCCATTGTCCAAAGTTTTGGCGTCAGGATTAACCAGATTATACATTTTTTTGCCCGGTTCGGTTTCTTCAACAATATCGGCTTTGAGTGTGCTAAACTGGTTGTCTTTTTCCGTAATTTCAAATACGGTATTTTTCATTCTGAACTTTTCAAAATAAATTTTCTCGTCATCGGCTAAAGCTATGGTCGTATCATTATTCGTTTCAAAATCAAACAGAACCACGCCAACTCCCAGCAATAAAGCCGTCAGGCATGGCAAAAACAGCTTTAGGAAACGGACAACCCGGGTTCGTCGGCTGATGAAAATCTTTTCTTCCTCGTCAAGAAGATTTTTTTCTCCGCTGAAAAAACTGTCTATTTTTTGAGTTTCAAACACTCTTAGGCAACTCCGGCTTTCAGGCAGTCATGAATATGGATAACGCCGACGGGCTTCCCTTCTTGGACGACAAACAGGTTAGTAATGCCGCGTCCGGTGTTGTTCATCATGTTAACAGCATCGACAATCAGTGCATCAGGACCGATAACCTTAGGATTTTTCGTCATGACCTTTGATACTTTTTCGGTAATAATACTCGGAGACATCCACCGTCTTAAGTCGCCGTCGGTAATGATGCCGGACAAATGCCCGTCATTGTCGACAATGCCCACGCATCCCAGCATCTTTTCACTCATGACAAGCAACGCATCCTGCATAATGGCATCTTCTTTCAATAGCGGAACATCATCTCCCTTGTGCATAATGTCGGAAACTTTGCAAAGAATGGCGCCGAGCTTTCCTCCCGGATGGCGTTGTCTGAAGTCTGTTGCAGAAAATCCTCTTCTTTCCATCAAATCAACGGCCAAAACATCTCCCAACACGATTGTTGCCGTTGTCGACGATGTAGGAGCCAGCCCAAGCGGACAGGCCTCGCCGTTGTCAGGCAGTTTAAGAACCAAAGACGAATTTTTCCCCAGTGCACTTTGCGGATTTCTGGTAATGGCAATAAGCGGGATATTATGGCGTTTGGCATAAATCAGAATGTCTGATAGTTCTTTCGATTCGCCGCTGTAAGAAATGGCGATAATAACGTCGTCATCGGAAATCATGCCTAAATCGCCATGGCTTGCTTCTGCCGGGTGTACAAAGAAAGAAACCGTTCCGGTTGAAGCAAAGGTCGCCGCCATTTTGCGGGCAATATGTCCGGACTTTCCCATCCCCGTAACAATAACCCGGCCTTTGGTATTCTGCAACAAATCCAGTGCCTTTGAAAGGTTTCCATCCAGATTGTTTTTCAAGATTTCAAGCGTTTCTATTTCGCGGTCAATCGTTTCAACCGCATGTTTCAAATCGTCATATTTAAAACTGTCGTTTGATGCCTGCAGATTTGACATATCATATCCCCTGAAAAATATTTACATGGCGAAATACTGTCATAGATTTTCTAATTGTGCAAGCCTTATTTCTGAATAATGCGTCTGTATTCCGCTTATCCGGTGGTTCAATTTGTACAACAAAAGGCGTATACGTCCGTATATAAACTTTTATATGTACGGTTTTGCAAATTGCAAAGAATGTCCGGCATCCCTTATGCCTTTTGTTCAAATACTCCTCGGTCATTCTGTTGCCAATAATGCAGTTCCCCGTCAAGGGCTTTTATCTGTTTCCAATAGGCACGGGCATTGTTTAGGGCAGTTTCATCATTGCCGTCAAAAATATTCAGAATACGCTCATATTGTTTCAACGTTTCTGTATCGGGCATAGCCCCGTCAGCCAAAATAAGCAGAGATGCATTATTGGCATTATCTTCATTTGCCGATATAAAAATAGGCTGTTCTTCGGCAAAACCGTCTTTTTTACTGCCGTGCGGCAAAAAAGACTCTTCGTTGTATGTCCACAAAAGCGAGTTGATAAATTCGACCCTTTCTTCTGTTCCGAGCAAGATTTTGATTCGCTTGCCCGTAGCGTAAGCCTTTTCGCACAATTTCGGCAAAACTTGCTCCAGCGGAGCTCTCTGCAAATGGTAAAAGTCAACTCTAATCATTTTCCGGCGCCAATTCTATCGTTGAATAAAAAGTGTTGTCTATTCCCTGAATAAGCAGGGATATCGGACGAAAATCATCAATAATGGCATTGCGGATGTTGTCAAGCAGATTATCGGCGGAAAAAATATCCGTCCGGTCAGCTTCAAGGATAATGTCGCCTTCTTTAATCCCTTTGCCGTACAGCGGCGATTTCGATTCTATGCTGGTAATTATCAGTCCTCTCGGATTTGCTTCTTTGACGGCAATCTTCAACTCGGAAATATAAAAAACGTCTTTGTCTGAACTTTGGTGATAATATTTGCTGCTTTCGCTGAGCGCGCGATTTGTAACGTCTTTTAATTCTTCAGCCGGCATTTCCTGAATCCTGACCACGTTTCTGATTTCTTCGCCAAAACTGAGTGTCTTCAGGCGCAGTGCCTGCCCGGGCTCCATTGTTTCCGTAAAGCGCTTGAACTCGGCAATATCTGTTGCAGGCTTATCGTTATAGGCGATGATAATATCCCCCGCTCGCAATCCTTCTTTGAACGCGGAAGAATCTTCACTGATTTCTGTAATAACAAAGCCGGGCTTATCCGTGTATCTGTCAATACCGTTGGAAACGGTGATGCCCAGCCAGCCTCTGCGAACCTTGCCGTTGGTTATCAGTTGCCCTGATACCCAGTTTGCAATGTTGGAAGGAAGAGAAAAACCCACACCACTTGCGCCTCTGGCCGTGAATATTGCCGCATTGACTCCTATGACTTCTCCGTCCGTATTAAACATCGGTCCTCCGGAATTCCCTTGGTTGATGGCGGCATCTGTTTGCAGATATTGCTGTTCGCCTAAGCCGATATTGCGTGATTTGGCTGAAATTATTCCCTCGGAAACGCTGACGCCCAAGCCGTAAGGGTTTCCGAATGTCAGAACTTTGTCGCCGATTCGCGCGTCATCGGCATTGCCGAAAATGACAGGTTTAAATTTTGCCGGCTTTTCATCTAGCTCTGCTTTTTCCGTAGAAACTGAGGATATATTGTTTTGCCTGTTTTCTTCAATTTTCAAAACAGCCAAATCGCTCGGCTTATCGGTTCCGACAATTTTTGCCTCATAAATTTCATCATCGTTCGTAATGACGGAAATCTTCTTTGCTCCGTTAATAACATGGTTGTTCGTCAGAATGTATCCGTCGTCCCTGATAAAGAAACCGGAGCCAAGCAATTCTCTCCCTTCCAATGCAGGGTTAACCATCATATTGTCAACCGTTTCTTCATCTGTTGCAATTGTATTGCGTTCAGTCGAAATATTGACAACCGACGGCATAAGCCGTTCAACCATATCCGCATAGGAATCTACGGCTCTCGCCATATAAACCGGAGGTAAAAGGAAAACTGCGCTCAAAAGGAAAACGCGCATCATCAAACCCTTACTATTGCGCATCGCCCAATCCTTATTTTAAAGACTTTCCAAAATAACTGAAGAACTCGCCCTCCGGTGCCAGCACCAGCGATGTTTCCTCGTCGAAAGATTTGCGGTATGCTTCAAGGGAACGATAAAATGCATAAAATTCAGGGTCAACACCGGTTGCTTTGTTCCAGATTTCCGTCGCTTTTTTGTCGCCCTCGCCTTTAATCTGCTGTGCTTCCTTTTCGGCTGTAGCCACTGTTATGGTTGCTTGCTTGTCTGCAGTTGCACGGATTTCCTGCGCAGTCTTTTCCCCGTCGGCCCGATATCCTTTTGCTTCGCGGATCCTTTCAGTCTTCATACGGTCATTAATGGCCTGAGACACTTGCACCGGCAAATCGGCGCGGCGGATACGGACATCGGCAACCTCAACGCCAAGCTGGGCTGCATCGGCTTTTACGGCATCGCTGATTTGCTTCATGATTTCTGTTCTTTTTTCCGACAGGAGTTCTTTCAGCGTAAATGTAGCCAGCACATTTCGTGCTGAAGAATTGACGATTTCCTGCAGCCTGTTCTGTGCCTGATATTCGTTTCTGACTGTTTTGTAAAATGTCAGCGGCTCAACAATTCTGTATCTGGAAAAAGTATCGACATCCAAACGCTTTTTGTCTTTCAGTACGACTTCCTGCGCCGGCGGTTCCAGATTTAACAAACGTCTATCATAAAAGACGACATTTTGGATAAACGGCATTTTTATTTTCAGTCCCGGTTCCTGTATCAGCCGCACCGGATTGCCGAATTGCAAAACGATGGCCTGCTCCGGCTGTTGAACAATATACAGCGACTGGGATGCCAATACCAGCAAAACGGCAGCGCCGACTAAAATCAAATGTAAGTTTTTTTTCATCTTCAACTCCGTCTTCTCGTTATTTTAAAGGCAAAATCGGCATCATATTGGAACTTTTTTGTCCAGGCTCCATAATGACCTTTTTTGATTTCTGTAACACGTCTTCCATCGTTTCAAGATAAAGGCGCTTGGATGTTACCAGCTTTCCTGTTTTATAAGCATCATAAACGGAAGAAAAACGCTGGGCTTCGCCTTCTGCTTTACTGATAACGGCTTCCTTGTAGGCTTCAGCTTCCTGCTTGCGCTTAATCGCTTCACCTTCGGCTTTCGGCAAAACCTCGTTTGCATAAGCTTCCGCTTCATTTTTAAAGCGTTCGGCATCGGTTTTTGCGCGCTGTACTTCATTAAAGGCGTCGACAACCTGTTTCGGCGGGTCGGCCTTTTGCAATTTGACACGGACGATGTTCACGCCGGTTTGAAAACCGTCCAGGAGGCTCTGCAACTCTTTTTTCGTATCATTTTCAATTTTGTTGCGGTCGCCTGTAATGACGTCTTCCATTTTGGATTGTCCGATAATTTCCCGCAAAACCGACTGCGCTGCGACTTTGACAGTCGATTCTGGGGTTCTTGTCTTAAACAGGAAATCATTGGCGTTTTTAATATTCCAGACAACAGTCAGATTAATATCGACAATATTTTCGTCGCCCGTCAGCATATGGCTTTCCGTCAGCTCGCTTGAATCACGGTAGCTGTTTTCGTTGACGCCCAGATTGATGCTGCGTTCTTTGCTGATGTCGACAATATAAACCTGCTCAAACGGGTAGGGCAGGTGATAATGCAGTCCGGCATCTGTCGTTTCGGCATACTTTCCCAGCCGCAGTACAACGCCCTGCTCGCTCGGCTGAACCTGATAAAAGCCGGAAATAAGCCATAAAAACAACAAGATACCGATGATAATTTTATAAAATCCGTTAAAGTTGTCTCCGGCATTTTGCATTTTCGCTATTTTGGTCGTAAAATCCACAACTTTCGCTTTCGGTGCCGGCGATTCATCCGCCGTATCCCAAGGATTGGTGTCCAAAACTGTTGATTTGTCTGTCATAAAAACCTCTGGTACGATAAAAAATGATAAAACTTATATATTTATTGTAGAAAAATAATATAAAGCTTGTATAAAAACAATATTGAAAAAATTATATCCACATTAGGGAAATATGCTATGTCAGACAATAAAAACCAGGCTTTGGCCGCAAAATATTTTAAGCCGGAGGAAATTGCTTCCGTAAAAGAACTGGGGGGGCGGTTGATTGTAACGCTGAAGACCGATGAAAACGCTGAATGTGCGCAACAGTTGAAAGCTGAACTTGAACAGGAAAATCCTGATAAAAAAGTTAGTGTCGTTTTTGTTAAAGACCGTGTTGAGGCGCCTGCAGCTTCGGATAAATGGCAGATAAAAGGTGTAAAACATATCATCGCCGTGGCGTCGGGCAAAGGCGGCGTCGGCAAGTCGACAACATCTGTTAATCTTGCGCTTGCGCTGGCAAACCTGAATTTGAACGTGGCGCTTTTTGACGCCGACATTTATGGTCCTTCCGTACCGACAATGCTTGGATATGACAAGATGCCGCCTTCGTCATATGACGGAGTAACATTTCAGCCGTTTATGGAATGCGGCATTAAGTCCATGTCTATCGGTAGTATGGTGGCCGGAGATACGGCATTAATCTGGCGCGGAGCCAAAGCCTGCGGAGCAATTGAACAGCTGTTGACGCAGACGGCGTGGGGCGAAGTGGATATTATGGTTATAGACATGCCGCCGGGAACGGGGGATATTCAGATTACTATGTCGCAGAAAATCGACTTTTCCGGTGCGGTGATTGTTTCCACGCCGCAGGATATAGCTTTGATTGACGCGGTAAAGGGGTTGAACTTGTTTAATAAAATAGGCGTTCCTGTTTTAGGAGTTGTTGAAAATATGAGTTACTATATCTGCGAAAAATGCGGACATCGCACTGATATTTTCGGACATGCCGGCGCAGAAAAGACTGCGGAAAAGTACGGAGTCGATTTCCTTGGAGAGATACCTCTGCATTATGATATCCGGGCTAACGCAGATAATGGGACGCCGATTGTCCAGAGCGCCCCTGACAGCAGCTATGCAAAAGCATATGAAAATATTGCGGTCCGGATTGCTGCAAAATTAAAACTTCGATAAAAACGCCGGACGGCTTGTTTGCCGTTTTAATATCTACTTGTTGGCTTTATAAAATTCCTTGCGGTCTTTGCGGCTCATGCTCCATAAGTTGCCGAACCCGTTAATCGGCTGCACGCTGTACAGGGATTGGAAGTTAAAATCCCTGCTCAAAAAGACGGATGTCGTTTTGGTATAAACGTTCATTGGGCAAAAGCCGTAAAAATCAACTTGGATAAGGTTGCCGTTTTTCAGAGAAGCAACGGCGTCCGCATATTCTTTGCTGGTGTTAATACGGTCGCTGTCGTCCAGGATGATAATGCCGCCTTGGTTTAAAGCTTTCAGCGCTGTGCGGGCACAATCGGCGCGGCGTTTTCCGTCGACGACAATGATGTCGTATTTTTTGCCGTCTTCAAATATGGCATTATAATATCCTTCGCCTTCGTCTCGCCAGCGAATGTCCAAATTCGGTCGGTTAAAACTTTTCTGCCATTTGGCAAACCAGTCTGGATTGTCTTCAATGCTGGTAACCAGTCTGGCTCTGTCCGCCCAGAAAAGGGAAGAATTGCCGCAGCCGAACTCAAAGACATCCTTATCGGTAACATCAAATTGCGACAGATATTCAATTGCCGGATAGGTATACCAGGGGATGGGATTCCCGTCTCTATCTATACAGATTTTTTCATTAATCGTTCGTTCGATAGCAAACTCTTTTTGCCACATTTCAATGAATTTTATAAATTTTTCACTGTACATCTCTTAACCCGTCTTCAGACGCCGATAACCCTATCGGCGCCTTTTGGAATATTTCAAATAAGCGTTGTTGATAAAATAATACAAACAAAAAGACGCACCGGACAGAACCGGTACGCCTTAAATGTCATTTTTCGAAACAAAACATAATTAACTCTTAAAGCTTTTTACCGGGTTTTACATAAGCTACGGCAGCATGTTCCTCGCAATATGTCTGTCCGGTCTTTACCCTTTTGCCGCAAAAACAGAAATCATCGTCACGAGGATCACCCAAAGGCCAGCGGCATGTGTGATTGTCTAGCTTGACCAATGGAATATTCGTTTCTTCAATCGCGGTGGATTCCTTGGAAGGGACTCTTTCCGCAAGTCTGTTTTCTGCGGAAATCTTATGCTCTTCTTTTACCGTTTTGACTGTTTTTTCATTTTTTTCAGTCTTTATATTTTTTTCAATCTTAGCCGCTTTCTTTTCGTTTTTGGTTTCCGGTGCCTTTTTTATAGGAGAAGGCCTCGCCGTCAGACATAAACGGTGTACTTTGCCGATAATTGAATTTTTCGTAACATTGAGAGCTTTGGCTATCTGCCCGGTGGTCATTCCACGATCCCACATTCTTTTTAGTTCTTCGACGGCTTCATCGGTCCAAATCATAATTCTTTCTCCATTAATTGGTTGCGGCCTGTTTACTGAAACCATAATCCAAACAGATTTAAAATGCAAGTATAACGTTTTTTTAAATTATTTTTTCTAAAGTGAAAATAAGCTATTAAAATAGCTTAAGATTCAATCATCTGTAATACCAAGGAATAAAAATGGTCAGATTTTTCTTTTTCATAATATCGGGATTGCTGCTATCGGAAACGGTATGGGCTGCAGCAGCGGATTATGACCGTTATTTTAAAGTTGACATGAAAATGGAAGTTCCTGATATCAACACCTATATTAAAAAACTTGATACAATGGATCAGTTTTATGACAAAGGGTATGAATCCCGGTTCAAAATGGGACGCAAATTCAAACAGGAGTTCAGTCGGACAATCCGTTTTTACGGTTTGAGCGAGGGAAGATTAAAAAACAATTATGAAGACGAACTGTTGGAAATAATCGGCTGGCTGCCCCGGGATTCCTATCAGTACATTGGTCCGATGCTGCATCAGATTCCCGGAATGTCCGAAAAAATATTAAATCTGCCGGGAATAAAGGAAACCAAAAACAAATTTCCCGAAAAAATACCTGACCGCCTTAAAGGAATTGAAAATTTGGAATTTATGTCGCCGGCGCTGTATTTTTTGCTGATGCCGGAAATTTGGGGCGAAAAAAAGCCGGAAGACCTCGACAGGCCGAAAACCGTCCGTGTTAAAAAGCCGAAAATTGATACAGAACTGCCTGATTTTCTAAAAGATAAGGCCGAGTTTCCCGAAAAAAATGCGGAAAAGAAAAAGGCTTCGTCTGTCCGAAAGGCAAAGCCGGCCTTTGCTTTGTCTCTGCGGACGATTGCGCCGACCCTGACTTCTCCGTTGACCTCAAAAGACGTTGCCGCATTTACGGCGACTATTGATGATGTTATGGAATTTGGAACCAGAGATAATATGCGTAATTATTCCAAGCTGATTGTCGGAGAGGCGCTGCTTGATATCTGGGAACAGGAAAACGGAACCGCTCTGAAGCAAAACAGCCTGAAAGATATCGTCAACCCTTGTCAGCGCCTTGTCCTGAAAACGCGTTTTGCCGGAATATACGATGAATTTGCATCTGTAGTTGTCAAGCAGGGGTTCAGCCCGGAAGAATGGGCATATACCTGCGATCGTACCATTAAGGCGTTTCGTGTTGCCGAGGCAAATCAGGCGACGGCATACGCCGTTCGGTTTCACCGTCGCGGATATTATGACAATTATATCCGCCGGCTGCCTAAAAAATGGCAGGATGAAATGTACGCAGTCGAAGCGGCCATCATAAAAATGTATACGGCTTTGAAAGAGGATGTAGAAGCGGTGCGGCCGCATCAGCGGGAACTGGCAGAAAAGATGATTAAAATCAGAGGGGTAATGCTGACAGCGCCGATATTTTATTAAAGTTTTTCAAAAAAATAGTTGCATTTCCGAGATGTCTTGTGTATAAACTCTCACAAAGTGTAAAAACAAATTTAAAAGGTGGTCAAAATGGCACGTGTAACAGTTGAAGACTGTGTTGAAAAGATTCCCAACCGCTATGAGTTGCTTTTGGTGGCGGCGCAGCGGGCAAAAGATATAGAGTCCGGCTCCCCGATTAAGGTTGACAGAGATAATGATAAAAACTCCGTAGTTGCCTTGCGTGAAATCGCCGAAGGTAAAGCCGATATTGAAGATTTGCAGAAATCTTTGGTTATGGGGCTTCAGAAATATGTTGAAGTTGAAGAGCCGGAAGAAGAAGAGCTGGAAATTCTTGCTGCCGAAAAAGAATTGTCTGAGTTGGATTCGCAATTTGACGGTGATACAATTTTGGATGCCGCTTTGGCTGACAATATGCAAATTCAGGATACGGACGGCGAAACGCTTGATGTTGATGGCGATGACTTGTCCCTTGACGATAGTGATGCGGATTTGGACGACGAATTGCTGGACGGTAAAGACGATTTTTCCGATGATATGGAAGATTTGGAAGAATAAATTTTCTTTTTCATAAAATTTAAGGATTCATAAAGCAAGATATTGGTAAACATATCTTGCTTTTTTGTAATTTATGCGCTATAACTAAAGAATGTGGGTAAAATAAAGAGGTCGCATGTTAAGACAGTATGAATTAGTTGATTTGGTTAAATCTTATGACCCTAACGCAGACGAAGATGCACTGAACCGTGCATACGTTTTTGCAATGAAAAAACACGGAGCCCAGCTCCGGACTTCCGGCGACCCGTACTATTCCCACCCGATTGAAGTCGCAGGAATTCTGACTAAGTTTCGTTTGGACTGTAACTCGATTATTGCCGGATTGCTGCACGATACGGTAGAAGATACCGATACGACGGTGGAAGAGATTAAAGAGTTGTTTGGCCCGCAGGTTGCAGCTATTGTGGACGGTGTAACCAAATTGGCGATTATTGAACAGAAATCAGGTTCAAGCAAACAGGCGGAAAATTTTCGCAAACTGCTGCTGGCAATGTCGGAAGATATCCGCGTGCTGCTGATAAAGCTGGCTGACCGTCTTCATAACATCAGAACCTTACATTTCTGTCCTGAAGAAAAGCGTAAAAGGATAGCTAAGGAAACGCTGGATATTTATGCTCCTTTGGCCGAACGTATCGGTATGCAGGAGATTAAAACCGAGCTGGAAGAAATCGCATTTGCCGAGTTGCACAAAGAGGCTCACGATTCTATTGTAGCACGGTTGAATTTTTTGCGTGAACAAGGCAGCAATCTGGTGCCGAAAATAATCAGCCAGCTGGAAAAAGATATGGCCGAAAACGGCATAAAGGCATCTGTTACCGGCCGTGAAAAGTCGCCGTATTCCATCTGGCGCAAAATGCAGTTGAAAAATGCTTCGTTTGAGCAATTGTCAGATATCATGGCTTTTCGGATATGCGTTGACGATATTGCCGCCTGCTATCAGGCTTTAGGTGTTATTCACAGTAAGTACCACATGGTTCCTCGCCGTTTTAAAGACTATATCTCCACGCCGAAGCCGAACGGCTATCAGTCAATTCATACCGGTGTTATCGGGCCGGAGAATACGCGCATCGAAATTCAGATTCGCACCCATGAAATGCACGAAATAAATGAAAAAGGCGTCGCGGCACATTGGGCGTATAAACAGGGGCAAAAAGTTGAAGGGAAAAGTTTCCGCTGGCTTCGTGAGCTTCTGGAAATTTTGGAACAGGCGCAGAATCCTGATGAGTTTTTGGAAAATACCAAGCTGGAAATGTATAATGATCAGGTATTCTGTTTTACGCCGAAAGGGGATTTAATCGGGTTGCCCTATGGGTCGACGCCGGTTGACTTTGCCTATGCTGTGCATTCCAGCGTCGGAGATAAATGCGTCGGCGCAAAAATTAACGGGGAAATAAAGCCTTTGCGCAGTGTTCTGCAAAACGGGGATCAGGTAGAAGTCTTGACTTCAAAGGCTCAGCACCCGTCTACCGAGTGGGAACGTTTTGTCGTAACCGGAAAAGCTAAAGCGGCCATTCGCCGCTATGTTCGCGCCTGCAAACGCGAACAGTTTTTGTCTTTGGGAAAAGATATTTTGGAGAAACTGTTTAAGCAGGAAAATCTGGAGTTTAATGAAAAGGCTGTATATGCTACGCTGCCGCATTTTGAAAGCGAAAGTCTGGAAGATTTATATGCCAAGGTTGGAGAAGGGCTGGTTACCGGCTGGGATGTTTTGCGAACCGTCTATCCGGCATATAAGCAGTCCAAGATAACTCAGGTTGTCAATTCGATAAAATTATCAAAACCGAAAAAGAAAAAAAGCGGCGCGTTGAAAATTGAAGGGTTGATAACCGGTATGGCTGTTCATTTTGCCGGCTGCTGCCACCCGATTCCCGGTGACAGAATTGTCGGGATTGTAACGACGGGAAAAGGTGTTGCCGTGCATTCTTTGGCGTGTAAGGCGCTGGAAAAATATGCCGATGAACCGGAACGCTGGCTGGATATATCCTGGGGGAGCGATGCCGAGACGGAAAATCATACGGCTCGTATCAAGGTTATGATTAGCAATGAACCGGGAACGCTGGGCGAGTTGTCTAACCTGATAGCCCGGCAAAATGCCAATATCACCAACTTGAATATCGTGTACCGGACGATTAGTTATTTTGAGATACTTGTTGATGTGGATGTAAAAAACACCGGTCATCTGAACGATATTATTGCGGCGTTAAGGGCTTCAAAGGTCGTCAGTTTTGTTGCCAGAGTGTAATAATCTCTTTTATTGTCGCCGGCAATCGGCAGGAACTTCCCGTAAGCAGTTTTTTAGGGGCGGAATATTGCAATATGCAGTTTGGAACCGGGAGCCAGGGAGAAGGCAATGTTTTCATTGGAAAAAGTGGGGCGCAGGCTGCGGGGTTTATATCTGAAAATTTTGCGGAAGCTCGATTCGCTGAAAGGGACGCCTCGGGAAATTGCCAATGGATTTGCTACCGGGGTAGCAATGTCTTTTACACCCTTTGTCGGATTTCACTTGCTGTTAAGCCTTGCTGTTGCCAGGCTTTCCGGGCAAAACGGAATTGCTGCGGCTCTCGGAACTATAGCGGGAAATCCGTGGACGTTTCCTCTGATTTGGTATATAACGCTGCATATCGGCCTTTTTGTGCTGGGAGCAGATGCGCCGCAGCTGCCGGTAGATTTTAAGGCATTGTTTACGGAGTTGTTTCACACTGTGATTGGTCTTGACTTTAGTGCTTTTTTAGAGGATATTTGGCCTGTGTTCTATCCGATGCTGATTGGGAGCATACCTCTGTATATAGTTGTGTGGTGGAGCGTCAGCCGTATGGCTTGGCGCGTTCTGTTGAATAATCCTGCAAAAAACGAAAGGGATAAAGATGATACTGGGGCTGGGATGTGATATTGTGCAAGTCTCGCGTTTTTCTAAAAATGAAGCGTTTCTGCTGCGTTTTATAAAAAAATACTTTACGTTCGGGGAAATTGCAGAACTTGAAGTTCGCACAACGGGACAGGACTTGTCGCGGTTGGTATTGGCTGTTGCCACCAGGTTTGCGGCTAAAGAAGCCGTATCAAAAGCTTTGGGAAGCGGATTTCGGGAAGGGATAACTCTTAAAGACGTGGAAATTGTTCACGATTCCTTAGGATGCCCCAAAGTCAACTTATATGGAAAAGCTTTAACCCGGGCTTATTTTATTTCAAAAAATCAAAATTTTAATATGCATCTGACGCTTTCTAATGAACGGGAGTACGTGAGCGCCGTTGCCGTTATGGAAAGTCTGTAATCAGGCTTAATTCCGCATCGCTAAAATATACTTATAAAAAAACCGGACTCAAAAGCCCGGCTTTAAACTATAATACGTCTCAATTAACCTTGACGAGCCTTATACTTAGGTTCTCTCTTGTTAATTACATAAAGGCGACCCTTGCGGCGAACAAGCTTACAACCTCTCACACGCGCCTTCTTAGACTTCAAAGAGCTATATACTTTCATTTTTCTTATTCCTTACACAAAAGTTTGAGCGAACCATACGATAATTGTTTTAATTTGTCAAATCATTTTTTCGCTTGAATTAGATTTATTTGCCGTTATAATGCCAAAAACGAAGAAACACGGGCGATTGAAAGAAATGAAATTTATTGCAGCCATCTGTATTATCGTATGCTTGGCGGTTTTTCCTGCCGCGGCGGCTACCTATCTGGAAGATGTCAGAAACCTTGGTTATGTGTCAGGCGAAGGGCTGGCTTGCGGTGCTGAAAGATATCCGTCTTATGAGCTTATTGCGAGAGCATATTTGGTGTCAAAAGCAAGATCGGATAGTGAGCAGGCGGATGGCATGTATGAATATAATAAAGCCAAAGCGACGGCATTTATGGAAAAGCGGGGCGATGGTTATTTTGGTTGCGATGAGGTCAACCGCCGTTTTAATAACCAGAAAATCTTTAAATCGACCTTATACAAAAACGGCACGATAAAATTTCCGGACGGAAAGGTAATCAAACCCAGGCGGGCGTATAACGTAAATCTGGTGTATAACCGTAATGAAAACGAGCGGGAAAAGCTGAATGCTTATTATGACAGGGTAATGGCCAAAAAAAAGCAGCGTGCCGCACGAGAAGGCATTTATCAGAAAATTAAGCAGGAAGAAATAAAAGCGCGTCAGCGTTGATTTGATTTTAATTACATAATATAATTCCGGTGAATAATCGTTAAACAGTAAAGGAAAAAACAGTATGGCTTCATATCAATATATCTATGTTATGCAAAATTTAAGCAAAGTCTTTCCGGGAGGAAAAGAACTGTTCAAAAACATCAGCTTGTCCTTTTTTCCCGGTGCAAAAATCGGTGTTCTGGGCGTTAACGGAGCCGGTAAGTCGACATTGCTGAAAATTATGGCCGGCGTAGACAAAGAATTTAACGGAGAAGCATGGGCTGCCGAAGGGGTAAAAGTCGGTTATTTGGAACAGGAACCGAAACTTGATCCGTCCAAGAACGTTATGGAAAATGTAATGGATGGGCTGGGGGAAACCGTCGCTTTGTTAAAACGTTTTGAAGAAGTCTCAATGAAGTTTGCCGAACCGATGTCAGATGATGAGATGAATGCGCTGATTGAAGAACAGGCAGCTTTGCAGGAAAAAATAGATGCGGCTAACGGCTGGGATATTGAACGGACGGTGCAAATAGCCATGGATGCACTGCGTTGTCCGCCGGCTGATGCCGATGTTACCAAATTATCGGGCGGGGAAAAACGCCGCGTGGCATTATGTCGTCTTTTGTTGTCCAAGCCTGATATGCTTTTGCTTGACGAACCGACCAACCATCTTGATGCCGAGTCGGTGGCATGGTTGGAACACCACCTGCGCGATTATAAGGGAACGGTGGTAATGGTAACGCACGACCGCTATTTTCTTGATAACGTAACCGGCTGGATACTTGAGTTGGATCGCGGGCAGGGGATACCTTATGAAGGGAACTATACGTCTTGGCTGGAACAAAAACAGAAGCGTATTGAACAGGAAGCCCGCGAAGAGAGCGCCCGGCAGAAGACGCTGGCCAATGAGCTGGAATGGATTCGCAAAAATCCCAAAGCTCGTCAGGCCAAATCCAAGGCTCGTATCAATGCTTATGAAGAATTGCTTTCGGAAGCTTCAAAAGAGCAGATTACGCAGGCTTATATCAATATTCCGATGACGGATCGTCTGGGAGATTTGGTCATTGAGGCGAAAAATATTTCCAAGTCTTTTGGCGACCGCGTATTGATTGACAACCTGTCTTTCAAAATTCCGAAGGGGGCGATTGTCGGTATTATCGGGCCGAACGGTGCCGGAAAGACAACTTTGTTCAAAATGATTACCGGGCAGGAAAAGCCGGATTCGGGAGAAATTATTATCGGTGAAACCGTAGATTTGGGTTATGTAGACCAAAGCCGCGATGAACTTTCTGCCGATAAGACGATTTGGGAAGAAATTTCCGACGGGTTGGACATTATCGAGTTGGGTAAAAAACAAATGCCGTCCCGAGCCTATGTCGGTCAGTTTAACTTTAAGGGAACCGACCAGCAGAAAAAAATCGGCCAGCTGTCCGGCGGTGAGCGCAATCGCGTCCATTTGGCAAAGATGCTGAAAAAAGGCGCCAACGTTATTCTGCTTGACGAACCGACAAATGATTTGGATGTTGATACGCTCCGCTCCTTGGAAGAGGGTATCAGTAACTATCCGGGGTGCGTATTGGTAACATCTCACGACCGTTGGTTTTTAGACCGTTTGGCAACCCATATTTTGGCGTATGAAGATGAAGGGCATGTCGAATGGTTTGAAGGCAACTTTGAGGATTATGAAAAGGATAAAATCCGTCGCCTCGGTGAAGAGGCCTGCCGTCCGCATCGGGTCAGATATAAAAAACTTGAACGCTGAAGCAAAAAATGAAAAGCCGGAATAATTTTCCGGCTTTTTTATTGTCTTTTGCTCAACAGACGTCAAATCTTGTTGGGAACCGAGTTATCTGAAATAACATCATAATACGTATCCGGAAATGATTTTCCCCTTATCGGAATTAATTTTGAAAAACCATCCGTCATAAAGAAGGCTGCTCTCCTGTAAACGTTTTACCGCATCGCTGTTAACGAGTCCCTCTCTGTCCAGTCGGACGGAAAGCCAGTACTCGTCGCTGTGATTATATATGTCCACCCTGTAAATAATACCGTTCAACAGGGTGATGTCAAAGTGTTTCGCCTTTTTGTAATTTTCAGTTTTAAAATTGGCGGCATGCTTAATTTCATCAGCTCCCAAGTACCAGAAATTGCTGATAAGCCCCTGAATATGCGGTTGTGTTTCGCCGGATTCTGCCGACCTTAATTCTTCGGCCGGAAAACGGCGGTAGACCTCAAAATTATCAGTTTTGATTCTTTTTATTTGTTTACCGTCCCAAGCAAATAAAGGCATTTGTACCCAGTCCATGACGTTGGGAGACAATGCAAAATCTCCGGTCAATTGGTACAGAAAACCGTCATTGTTCAAAGTTGCATAATAATAGGGCCTTTTCTGTGGCTGTACGATGCCGGCAGCATTGCTGCCTTGCTTGGAAACAGTAGTCTGTCCGATTATATCGCTTTTTGCCGCAATGGCTGTTTTTTCGTCAGTATTGCTTTGCATCGCAATGGTCGCTTTATCAACAATACCGCCAAGAGTATCTTTGCTGGTTATGACAATATGCTTTATTTTGTCGGAAAAAACGGCATCGTTTTTTCGTATTGGGTCAGCCCGATAAATAACCGTATTGCGAATCAAACTGGTTAAGGCGTTAATTTTTGCAAAAGAGGCGAAATAGTCGTCAGCTTCTGCTATCCGCCAAAAATCATCCTTCTTTTCAATAGTAACGGTGTGCCCGTCTGGAAAAGAAATGCTGATGGAAGCAATATCGGCTCGTCTGCGGGTCTGTTCAAAGAAATAGTTGCCTTTGGACAGCATATGGAATTGTTTTCCGTTGCGCAAAATTCCCGAAATTGTCAGAGGAACCAACAGAATTAAAAGTAAAACCGCAATTTTAAGATGTTTTTGCAGCATCAGCCAGCCTCCTGATTTTCTTTTGTTTATATTTTGCAAAAAAGAAAGTTCCCAGTCCCAGAATGACAAGCAATATTGCCGGAACGGCCAAAATCAGCAGAATGGTCACGCCCATAATCACTGTCTGGTAATCTTGTGCAATTTCAGACTTTATTTTATAAAGCCGGGTTTCACTTTCGTCAATATTCTGTTCAATGCTGCCGATATCGCCGATATTTCTTATTGATGCATATCCTTGCATATTCAGAACATCATAAAAGTTATCTCTGCGCTGTTTATACAGATTGATATTGTTTTCCAGCTGCCTGATTTCATCTTCGTAGTATTTATTGATATTTGCCAATATGGCATTGCCGATACTCGATTTGTTAAGGGCATAGTGCCTGTAAGAAAGATGTCTCTCAATATCGCCATTGGCAGCATAATCCATCAACCTTAGTAAAAACAGCAAATTGTCGGCAGCCGGGATAATCTGATAAAAGTTAAATCCCTTGGATTCTTCTGACACATAGAGATAGTCTTTCAGTAGATCACTGTCATAAATAAAAATGACCTTCCCTTCTTTTAGAGAAGCCGGCTCGATATGCCTGTCCTGCACGGCAAAATTCAGATAGTTTGAAAAATATTTTCCGAAAGAAAGAGCCGCAATCGTTTTGTCGGTAAACTTCAGCACGGGCAACGTATGGTACCCGTCTGCATTTTTAAGGTCAATGCTTCCGGCTCCGTTAAACAGAACCGAACGGATATTCTTGTTAGTTGCGGAATGGGATGCTTCGGCTGCACCGGCTTCTGTCTCCACATTATCGGAAAGATATGAAATTGTTTCTTCCGCAATAGGGGTAATACCGAAATTTTTTAAAAACGATATAATAGGCTGGCCGCTACTTTTGCCTGTAAGTTTTGGTTCGCTGAAAATGATGAGCGAACCTCCGTTGAGAACATATTGTTCCATAGCCAGCAAAGTTTCGGTTGAGAGCTGCGTAGGGTTGATAATAATTGCAGCAGCGTATTCATTAGGAATAAAAACCGGTTTTTCTTCAAGGTATTGAACATCATAGAATTCATCTAAAATCCCTCTGAAAGCCTGCATTTCTTCCATATCTTCTTTTGAGGCGGCAACGGCAATGCGCTTTTGCGGTTGGCCAAACCGCCTGATAGTGCGTATAAGGTCAGTTTCCAGCAGGTTTTGCCGCAAATTGCCAAAATACGGAATAATGAGCCGGTTGCCTTCATTGTCAGAAAGTTCCGCTGCCATGAAAGTTTTTTGCCCGAATTTATCTTCTTCAAACCATATATGGTCATCTCTGGTAAGTCGGTGTTCCAACTGGCTGAAAGGTTCAACAATAACCGTTTCAATCCGCACAGCGCCGTTAGATTGCCGTTCAATAAGCTTAAGTATCTTTTCTGCGAATTCGGCATAAACGGCGTACCCTGAGTTGGCTTCCATCCGTTTGCTGCCCGCTTCATAAAGCGTAATGTTTATACGTTTGTCAAGAGCTTTAAGGAAAGCAGTATCCTCGTCTGATAAAGTAAATTTTTTCTCATCGGTAAAGTCAAACTGCCGGTTGAAAAAAAATCCGGCGCTTAAAGCACTGCACGCAAAAACGGCGGCCATCAGAAAAGTCAGGGCGGCGAATTGCTTTTTACCTGCGGTGGAAACGTCTCTCTTGCATTCAACAGCAGCCGTATTTAGCCAGAGGCAGATGCAGGTTCCGATAATAAAATAGGCCAAATTACTCCAAGTTAAGATACCGCTGAGAAAAGCCTTGTAATTGTCTTCAAAGTTTAATCCCCTGAGCGAAAAGACATAAATTCCCGAACCGGCCGAGGTGAATTCCACTTGTGTCAGAAAGAAAAGGACAAAAATTGCCGCAATATAACTTAAAATATTATTGCGGCTGAGGGCCGATACCAGGCACCCTGCAGCCGTAAATAACGCTCCGCAAAGCAAAAGCCCCGCATATCCGGACAAAGTCAAACCGGTATCAAGGATAGAAAGCCTGTCGGAAACAAAAAATAAAAATAATGACATTGCCGCCATCAGGAAGAAAAAGGCGTATGCGGCAAAAAATTTGGCAAGCACAAGTTTGAAATAGCCGATGGGCTGGGTTAGCAGCAATTCCAACGTTCCGCTTTTGGCTTCGTCTGCCCAAGTACGCATGGTTGTCGCCGGAATAACTAAAGTTAAAATGACCGGCTGCATGATGAAGTAGGCGTTCATAATCTCCGATTCCCGCAAAAAATAATCGCCGAGATACAAGGCGGAAAAAAGCGAGAGGATATAATAGGCCGCAATGATAATGTAGGCGCTGAAACCGTTGAAATTAGCCCTGAATTCTTTATTGAACTGTGTAAGAAACTGTTTCATTTTTTTCCCTTTGCTGGTTTACGGATAGAGGGAGCCGGGTTTGGGGAGTATTTTTTGCTGATGGTTTCGGCGGTTTCCGTTTTGGCTGCTTCGCTGATAATCCGGAATGCCTCGCTGATATCTCTGTTGCGGGAAACCTTTTTAAAAGTTTCTATATCCGTATCTCGGACAAGTCGCCCATGCGATAACATAATTACACGATTCGCCATATCTGCATCTTCCAGAACGTGAGTGGAAACTAATACCGTATTGTTGCGGGCATATTGTTTCATAAATTCTCTGATGTCATGCTTTTGATTAGGGTCAAGCCCGTCAGTAGGTTCGTCCAGAATAAGGAGTTTCGGTTCATGCAGCAGGGCAGAGGCAATCTCAACTCTTTTTTTATACCCCTTGGAAAGATTTTCAATCTTTTCTGCCAATACGTCATTTATCTGCATTTGTTTTGCCGCTATGAAAATGGCTCGATTCTTGTTGGAAATGTTCCAGATGCCGGCAATCCATGCCAAAAAATCATAAACGGTCATTTCACCGTAAAGGGAGGAAATTTCAGGAACATACCCAATATATGATAAAGCTTTAATTCTGTCCTTTTCTGTGTTATGCCCGAAAATATTGACACTTCCCGTATCAGGATGCAGATAGCCGCACATAATGCGCATCAGGGTAGATTTCCCCGCGCCGTTTTCGCCGATAAGAGCCGCAATTTCTCCCGGATAAAGAGTGATGTTTATATTATCGAGAGCCTTCTTGCTGCCGAACAGTTTTGAAATATTTTTTATTTCAATCATGAAAATGCCTTAAACTGTATAATTTACTGTTTGTTGCATACCAGAAAATGTTTAAAATTTTCACAATTTGATTTAAATAGTGAAAACATTGATGACAAAAAATTATTTATGGGCTATAACACACATAAATTGAATATAACAAAAAGTTATTCGAGATATAACGTTGCGTTATAACGGCAGAAAGCGGAGGTATAAATTGGAAGAGATGTATTCAAAAGAAGAAACGCGGTCAATCCGTACGGGAATAACTGCTCTTCTTGTAATTTTGGTTGCCGTTTTTATAACGGTTTCGCACAATGCTTCCATTCGGGGCAGAGGATTGGGCGGAACATATAATATTTATGCAAGTTTCGGCCGTACTGACGGATTGAATGTCGGAGATGCTGTCAGACTGTCCGGAGTAAATATTGGCCGCGTTACAGCGGCAGAGCTTGATAAAAACTTCAATACCAGATTGACAATGGAAATCAGCGAAAAGTATAAAATACCGGATGACAGCAGCGCCTCAATTGTCAGCTTTGGTCTGATCGGCGGAAAATATGTGGAAATTGAAGTCGGAGGATCTGAGGATTTTATTCCCCCGGACGGTAACGTAAGCTACACACAGGATGCGATGGTTTTGGAAGAACTTCTTGACCGGATAATATCCATGGGGAAAAGCCGTCGTAGTAATGAAATAAAGGCAGAGCCGGCAGACGCAGGCAAAATGAAGATAGAACACAAAGGAGAAAACGATGAATAAGAAACCGGTTGAAACAATAATGGGGCTGGTCGTTTTGGCTGTAGCCGCCTTGTTTATGGTATTTGCATACAGGGTTTCTGACTTGCAGGTAGTTAAAGGGTATGAAATTAATGCCCGATTCTTAAAAGTCGGAGGGCTGAATACGGGGGCCGATGTCCGCATTAACGGAATCAAAGTCGGTACGGTATTGTCGCAGTCGATAAACCCCGCCGATTATATGGTTGACGTCAAAATGAGCTTGCGTCCGGATATATCGCTGCCTGCCGACAGTGCCGTAATGATTGCCGGAGACGGCCTGATGGGGGACAAGTTCATTAAAATAGAACCGGGAACTTCGGCAGACAGGCTGCTGCCCGGAGGAACGGCGGAAAATACCAAAGATGCAAAGTCTCTGGAGGATATGGTTGGCGAAATTATCTTTATGGTGACCGGAAATGAAGAAAAGAACTAGTCTCGTCGCAATATGTGCAGCTGTAGCCGGAATGGCGGCGGCACCTGCTTTTGCTGCTGAAATATCTACCAATGCTGCATTGATGCAGGCAATGGACAAGGTAACCGGACGTGTAAATAAGATTACGGTTCCGGTCAATTCCAAAATCGCATTTGGCGATTTTTCCTTGGTGTTGCGAGCCTGTAAAAAACGCCCGGCAGAAGAAACTCCGGAGAATTTTGCCTTTGTAGATGTTGCCGATAAAAGTTTCGGTACAGATGAATACAGTATCTTTCGCGGGTGGATGCTTTCATCTGCGCCGGGAATGAACGCTATTGAACATCCGATTTATGACGTGTGGCTGCTGGAATGCATTGATACTGACATAGATGCATCGAAATTACTGACGACGGAAGAATTGGCGCAACGGGATAATTTGCCAGATAAAGATGTTGTGCTAGGCAAAGCCGAACCAAAGATTATTGAGGAAAAAGAGGATGTACCGTCTGCCGCTGAACCGGAAAAAGTAATACGCATTCAGGAATTTATGCAGCAGGACAGAGATATTGAAAAGGATATCAGAAATGTTCCGGCATATATTTCCGAGCCTTCTGCGTCGTATGTCAGTGATGTGGAAGAAGGGGAAGAACCGCAAAATTTACTGCAGTTTACCAAAATGCAGGAAGTAAAAAAATCTTCTGCTGAAATGCCGGAAACAGAAAATACAGCAGAGAAAGTCCGAAATTTCGGTAGTGATGCGGAAAGCAGAAAAGAAAACGTTCGTCAAATGAACGGCTATCATCGGATAAATAACCCGGACGATGATTTATCTGCAGCGATTGATGCGGAAATCAAGGGGCTAGAGCAGTACTGACTACAGTCTGTATGTATGAACGCTGAAGCAAATATTGCTATAGACCGTACAAATAAATAAAAATGCTGGAGCAAGTATTGACCTATAGCCCGTACACATAAATAAAAGCGCTTAACAGGGCATAAAGAAGGGCAACAACAGGCAAGAAGTTTGCTGCTGCTTTTTGCCATATATGTATAGGAAATGAGCTTTTTCTGCAACCGGAACGTAAAATACGGGCTGCACATAAACATAAAATCGCCGTTTCCGGAAGAATAAGCTGGGCAAACAGACGGTAATCCGTTGAACAGGCATATGGATAATCCATGGCATATTTAAAACTATATCCCCAAAGTGTAATGTATAAGACAATGAAGAACCAAACAAAAGGTTTATTCCGGGACGATTTGTCTGTAGCTGCCTGATGAAGCAGATAAAGTATACCGGCTACCGTACAAATTTTTAGAAAGATGTTTAACAGATAAAGTAATTTTGCCGGAACGTAAATAAAAACGTTTCCGATGCTCATATCCCACTCGCCGAAAAGCTCGGTTTTTATCATTGCCAGCCAGATATTTGCGTCAACGGCCGTTGGTGCATTAATAAAAGGTTTTGATATTTGCGAAAAGTCAAAAATCCTTTCTCCTAAAGTCCGGTACTTAAAGTTTTGTCCCCAGGGCGACGTATCAGGAATGTTGTAAAATTGCATATCGTACAGAATATGGTTACGAATGACCCAGCCAAGCGACAGGGGAACGGCAATAATGACAAACAGGCATAAATCGGCAAAAATGTCGGTTCGCTTTCCTTCTGATGTTGATATTTTGCAAAGAAAAAGGCTGATAATCGCCGGAACAGCCATCAGCACGGAAAGTTTGGTCAGTACGCCAAAGCCAAATCCGGCTGCAGCAGCCAAAATATAAAGGCTTTTTTCCGTTTTATACCAGCGAAAAAGAAAATATACGGCTATGATGCTCCACATCATGGCCGGCGTATCGTCCGAGATATAGCCGGAAAAAAGAAACAGGGTCGGATTAAACATAAACAACAGAATGCCTGCATAAAATATCTTTTGGGGCAGGCGCAGTTCTCTCAGGATAAATGCGGCAAAAACGGAAGCTGTCGTGACATAAAACAAAGATAGGTATTGCAGTCCCTCTGCTGCTGCCGCCGTAGATTCCCACAACGCAGAACCCGTAAGATAAAGATAACCGGCAACAATAAAATGCAGAGGCTGATGAAATAAATAATACATATGCCACGGATTAAAATCAATCCCGTTAAATCCGTGCTGTGTAATTTGCCGCATATAAAGAAAAATACCGCTTAAATCGTGCTGTCTGACATCAACAGGCGTTTGTTGAACATAAAACAAGTGGCACAGAAAAGCAGCACCTGTAATACCGATGAGCAGTGTGGATTTGTCCTTTCTTTCCGTATATAAAACTATGGCCGTCAGAAACAGTTCCGCCAGCAGCAAAATATCTGCATTGCCTTGAGTTATGATATGGTATAAAAACAGCAGTAAAGCGCAAAGAAAAAATATAATCTGGCGGACATACCCCTGTGCGCAGGCAGCGACAATCCCTGCAATGAGAAGATAGGTTGCCTCTCCCGGTTCCATAAATGCGGCATTGAAAAATATGCCTGCTGCCAAATATGACAGCAGACACATAACAAAATTAAAGCTGAATGGATGTTGAGCAATAATTTGTAACACGCAAAGCTCCTTGAACCGATATCTTAAATGTCTCCTTTGGCGCAGGGAGTACCCGGAGTGCATTTATGGTAGACTTTTGCCCTTCTGTATCCAGTCAGCCCCTTATATTCCATTGTCTGGATATAAATGTTGTCCACGGTAATCGTAAAACTCAAAACAGCTGAATTTCCGGATTTGTCCATAGCATATACCTTGATTTTATGGCTGCCTTCATCGTCAATAGTCGGCCGTCCGCTGAATGTATGCGTTTTTTCGTCATATTTCAACCACGAGGGCAATCCTGCATCATCAAGAGAGCCTGCTACTGTTGTATATTCCCCGTTCCAATCGACGGCATCAAATACTTCATCGGGAATCTTTATATTAACGTCTGAACCAGTCCCGACGACAACATTCGGCACCAGCGTACTCGAAGAAATGTCCACGGGAGGTTTTCTCGCCGACAGCGTGGCCGAAGCTCCTTTGGGAGAGGTTATAAATATGCCGTCTTTCCATTTATCCAAAGTTTCCCTTATCTGAATAGCCAAAACTGACGGACTGTCATTCAACATATCGGCCGGAACGGCATCCATGCCGACGCTGGCATATAATTTGCCGATAGCTTCTTGTACATCAATGTATGACAGGAACGCATTGGCTTCGTCAATAATAGCTTTTGCCGATTCCAGATGGCTGATAGCTTTATTGGCACCTTCTCTGCCTGTAATATCCTCGGCAATGTCTTCAGATGTTGACGCAACGCTCATATTGAGTAGATAATCCTCAACTGCCGATTGATACAAAGCCCAAGACAGATAAACCTGATTAAGTATAATATTTGTCATGCGCTGTCTTGCCAGAGAGTTATATGTTCCCGCCCCCTGATGGCGTACTTCTTCAAAAACAGTCATTGACAAATCGTTAGATTCTCTAGCCCATTTTCTGTTGTAATAATTCGGATCCTGACGGTAATCACTGTTGTCTACCGTATCAAAATCTTTAATGACCAACTCAAGCTCTTCTTTGGATGTCCCGTTGTCAAAAGCTCTCAATTCCGGTCTGTTTGTCAGAGCCAGCCATTCCAATTGCTGAATTTTTGCTCTCATCGACGGAATGGCAAAGTTGCCGTATTCCGCACCGGCCAGCTTGATTTCCGTTGAGGGATACATGCCGAGCAGTCCGGCAAATTCGGCTTGCGCCGTATCAAGTTTGCGTCGCAGGTTGGCAAGCTGTTTAATGCTTTCCAAATATTTTCTTTTTTTCAACAACAAATTGGTCGATGGCGTTTTTCCTTCCTTAATCATTTCGTTGGATCGCGCATTCAGTTCGTCAACAACGCGAACCAGATATTCGTTCATGTCGTCAATTACCGGAATCAGCCTTTGCGAGGCTAAAGCTTTCCAATAAAGGGTACGCGTTTCCTGCAGGATATTGTTGACAACTTTTCTGCTTTGCTCTTGTGCGGCAATTTCAGGCGAAACAAAACCATTCTGATAAACGAGGGAAGATAAATCAAGTAAGTTCCAGGACATTTTCAAATCTGCCGGAACAGCGGACGAATTCGTGGCGTTGTCATAGCCTAAGTTTTCGGCCATAGTCGGAAGCGTCGCCGGGGAAATGTTCCCTTTGACCAAATTCTCCTGATATGTGGCAAGGCGTCTGGTATAGTTGTATTTCAGCGCCAGCGCCATAGCCATATACATATCAATCGGCCTTGTAATTTTTGACGGAGTTCCGATATACATATTCTGCATGTCAACGTCAGCACGTACCGCCCGATCCCAGTCGGAATAATAAGCGGACATTACCGGTGCTTCCGTTACCTGTTGTTGTGAAGTTGTTGTTGAGCACGCAGCCAAAAGTCCGGCGAAAGCTCCCAGAAAACAGATAAATTTTTTCATCAAACCATCCCTCAAACATTATTGTTTAACTAAATGTCTACACTAATTATTTTTTAATTGATAGTATTTTATTTGATTTTATACAACTTTCATGTAAAATATATTCATATAGCAATTTATCGGGGTGGGTGTTTAAATGTTTAATCTTTTTTATACGCTGTTTAAATATAAGGAAAAAGCCCAGAAAGACGAACTTGGGTATTATCCGGAAAAGGTAGATGTAAAAGCCTTCCCCGAAAGACGCTTTCTCTGGACTTCCCGCTTTTTTGTCGTCGTGTCCTGCTTAAGCCTCTGCTTTAGTATGATACTGGGCGGAATTTTATGTTTGATGATACCGCTGAAAAAGACAAAAATTATGCCGTTGCAGATAGACTACAACCGTTATCAGATTACGCGTATGGAAGCATCGGAAAGTGAGGCGTTTGCCGGAGATTTGGTGACGGAAAGTATTTTGGCCGAATATATTACCAAACGCTATACTATCGGGGACAGTCTTCAGGAAATGCAGCAGCGCCTCGGCATAAATGAATTTGTTCATCTTGCGTCCAGCGATGAAGTGTATAAGACGTTTATGAATACGGAATATCCGTATTTTGAAATGTTGCAAAAGCAAGGCATTCGCCGTGAAGTGGAAATGACGATGATTTATCCGGTATCGTTCGATTTCTGGCAAACGCGTTTTAACATTATCGAAAAAATTCCCGGCCGGGAAGAGCCCGTTGTCAGCTATTGGATTGCAACATTGAGAATGCAGTTTGATTTTGCCAAATTTGATAACAAAGACTTGGGGCTGATTAATCCGTTCGGCATAACGATTATCACGTATGACTTGTCGTATATGGGCAATAACATTAAAAGCAAGAGAGAATAGACGCAATGATAAAAAAAAATATGGAAAACTCTTGCGTTTATTTACTATTTATTGAATATATGGCATATAGGATGACAAAAGTAATATAATTTAAATTTAAGGATTTAATACAAATGAGTAAAAGTGCATTGGAAGTTTTTGACAATACTCTGGTACCAATGGTCATTGAACAGACCTCCAGAGGCGAGCGTTCTTTTGATATTTTTTCCCGGCTTTTAAAAGAACGCATCATCTTTCTGACCGGAGAAGTAAATGATGAAGTATCTTCTCTGGTGTGTGCGCAGTTGCTCTTTTTGGAATCTGAAAATCCTAAAAAAGATATTTTTCTGTATATCAATTCTCCCGGTGGCGTCGTTACTTCCGGAATGGCAATGTATGATACGATGAAATATATCTCCTGTGACGTAGCAACGCTGTGTATCGGTCAGGCTTGTTCAATGGGGTCTTTTCTTTTAGCCGGCGGTACAAAAGGCAAACGTTATTCCCTGCCAAATTCCCGCATCATGATTCACCAGCCCTCCGGCGGTGCCCGCGGGATGGCCTCGGATATAGAAATTCAGGCACGCGAAATATTGGAATTAAGAAAGCGGTTGAATAAGATTTATGCGGAAAATACCGGCAATAAACTGGCAGTGATTGAAAAGGCTATGGACCGGGATAACTTTATGAACCCTGAAGAAGCCAAGGAGTTCGGCTTGATTGACCATATTGTAAAAAACCGTTTGGAAGTAATTATATAGGAAAGAAAGAATGACTGACAGAACAGATGAAGACAAGGTGTTGCATTGTTCCTTCTGCGGCAAAAGCCAGAATGAAGTAAAGAAGTTAATTGCCGGTCGCGGCGTGTATATCTGCGACGAATGTATTGATGTATGTATCAACATCGTTTCGCAGGAGGTAAAAGAGGAGCGGAAAGCGGAAGAGGCTGCAGTTCATGAACATCTGCCGACCCCGTCCAAGATCAAGGAGTTTCTTGACCAGTATGTCATTGGCCAGGAGTTTGCCAAACGGGTATTGTCGGTTGCTGTCTATAACCACTACAAGCGTCTGAACAATAAGCAGCAGAATCCGGAAATAGAGATTTCCAAGTCGAATGTTATTTTAATCGGTTCGACAGGTTCCGGCAAAACTTTGCTGGCTCAAACTTTGGCCAAAGTTCTGGATGTGCCTTTTGCGATTGCGGATGCCACGACGCTGACCGAAGCCGGTTACGTCGGGGAAGACGTGGAAAATATCGTTCTGAAATTGGTGCAGGCCGCTAACTATGATATTGAAAAAGCAGAGCGTGGCATTGTCTATATTGATGAAATTGATAAAATTACCCGCAAGACCGACGGCCCGTCGATTACGCGCGATGTATCAGGTGAAGGCGTTCAGCAGGCTCTCCTGAAAATTATTGAGGGAACAGTTGCGAATATCCCGCCGCAGGGGGGGAGAAAACATCCTCAACAGGAATTTTTGCACGTTGATACGACAAATATCCTGTTTATATGCGGCGGTGCTTTTGCTGGTCTGGAAAAGATTATCGGCCGTCGCGGGCAGGAAACATCTATCGGTTTTGGGGCGCAGATAAAAGATGCGGAAGAAAAAACGCTTGGCGAAATTTATAAACAGGTTCAGCCGGAAGATTTGTTAAAATACGGACTGATTCCCGAGTTTGTCGGCCGTTTGCCTGTTATTGCCACATTGGATGACCTTAACGAAGAAGCTCTGGTAAAAGTTCTGACTGAACCTAAAAATGCGCTTCTTAAGCAATACAAGACCTTGTTTGAAATGGAAGACGTAAAATTGACCATAACCGATGATGCGTTGAAGGCAATTGCCAAGAAAGCGATTGAACGAAAGACAGGTGCCCGCGGGCTGCGTGCGATTATGGAAGAAAACCTGCTGGATTTGATGTATGATATTCCGGATAAAAAAGATGTTACCGAAATTATAATTGATGCAGAAGTAATCAATAACGGTAGCGCGCCGGAATATATCCGTAAAAAACATAAGAAAAGCGCATAGGGCAGGGATAGGTACCCAATCCTAAAAAAGCGGATGAGTTTTCATCCGCTTTTTTAGAATATATAGCAAAGCTGAATTCCAGTCGTCAACTGCTGAAATTCAGCGAAACCTTTTGACCCCGTTGGCGATTCGCATAATCGTAAAGCTTGCGGTCTGTTCAGCCGGAAAATCCGTTGTTTTGCATTCTCTTTCCGTTTGGTACAATAGTGCCAGCGCATTCATTATCCGCATCCGGTTCCATATCCGAAGCTGGCTTAAAAAGGCATTCTTACGGAAAAACATCAGTGGCGGCCGCATTCCGAAGACAACTTTGTCGGCAGTTTCGCCTTTTTCCATTTTAACGGCACAGTCGAGGAGTTTCATAAAATGATAACTGAGCGTTCGGATAAGGCTGACAGGCTGCTCGCCTTCAAATACCAAACGATTGTATGAAGCTACAGCTTTCTCCGTAAATCCTTGGGCAACAAAGTAACACAAATCTTCCTGCGAGGAAGCTGAGGTATCGCTGATAACCGTTTGAATGTCAGATATGTCTATATTTTTTTTATTTCCCATGTAGGTAATCAGTTTATCCAGTTCATTGGCACTGATTTTTCGATCGTTGGAAAGGCGGGAACACAAGAGTTGAAATGTGGCATTGTCAATACTGAAGCCGTTCTTACTCATAAATTTAGAGGCAAACGTGGCAATATCTTCATCACGGTCGTCATAACAGCCAATCCCATAGAAATCACTTTCATCTTTTGCCATAACTGCCAGCGAGTCTTTTGTTTTCAAAGAAGACGATGTAATAACCAGCAGACTGTCCGACCGGCTGGAGGAGAGCATCTCTTTCAGCGGTTTGGTCAAAAGGTTTGTCGCCTCTTTAATAACAACCACCCTGCGCCCGCCCATGAGCGACTGCGCATTATATTCGGCATATAGCGTCCCCACATCGGAAGAAATGTCAGACATCTCTAAATAGCTAACGTGAAAAGCATCATAAACGTCCGGAGAAACCGCTTTGACAAATTGTTGGGAGAGTGTAGAAATCATCCCCTCATTGCTGCCGTAAATAACCACTCCGCGTATTTGCGGCGGCAGCGATTTGAGGATGCCTTCGACCTGTTCCGGTTTAATATTCATCCGGATCGCCCCGTTTGGTCTGCAGAGAATGGAAATATGCCCCGAGACGCAGCGAAATATCATTTGCTATGATTTTTGCGGCATTTTTTTCAACTTTCTTTTGGGCAAAAGTTGTTGAATACGGGTCGCGCAGAATATCATATCCTGTATAGGCGACACTTGTGCCGTTAATCAGAGTCTTCCTTTCCGGATTCCGCAAAACATACGTTACTTTGTAAATAACCTTTTTGCGGGTAGCCGTAATATCATTGCGCAGAGCCTGGTCAATTTCCTGCTTGTTAATGCTTGTAACGCTTAAAATATATTTGGCATGTTTAGGCTCACCTTTGGGGGAAAGCTTGTCAAGAAGGTCATTGCGAATAAGCTGGCCGATTCTGTCCTGAATCAGCTCGACTTTAACACTGGCCATTTCCTCTTTGATACCGGTATCAAATTTATTATCATAATACCATTGGCCGGAAGATTTTTTCTCCACGTATAATGGCTCAAACCCGCAGGCAGAAACAAGCATCAAAGCAGCAACGGGTATAATATTTCTCTTTTTACAAAACAATGTTTACAATCCTATTTGGTACAACAATGATTTTTTTCGGTTCGGTTTCAGTCAGTTGACGGGCAACATTATCAAGCAGCTTGGCTGCGGCAATAACCTTTTCTTTGTCGCTGTCGCGTTCAACTTCTATGGTTCCGCGCATTTTTCCGTTAATCTGGACGGCAATTGTAACCGTATTGTCTTTTGCCAGTTCGGCATTGCCTTTCGGCCAGCTTTCTTTGACAATCAGTGTATCGTGTCCCAGCCGCGCCCACATTTCTTCGGCGATATGCGGCGCAAACGGGGAAACGAGCTTTAACAAAACCGCATACATTTCTTCGGGAACTTCGGGCAAGCCAGCCATATAGTTGACATAAGTCATCAATGCGGAAACAGCTGTGTTGAACTTCATCTGTTCAATACGCTCGCTGACATCAATAATGCATTTGTGCATTACCTGCAAATCTTTCGCCGAAGGAGCTGCTTTTGTAACTTTGTTAAACAGCGTAAATATTTTATTTACAAAACGATAAACGCCGTTCAAACTTTCATCGGACCACATCGCAACCTGGTCAAACGGGCCGATAAACATTTCATACATTCTGAAAGCGTCCGCACCGTAAGCATCAATTACTTCGTCCGGATTGATTACATTCCCGCGCGATTTTGACATTTTCTCGCCGTTTTCCGCCAAAATCATTCCGTGTGAAGTCCTCTTGTTATACGGTTCCTTGGTCGGAACATAACCGCAGTCATACAGGAATTTATGCCAGAAACGGGAGTAAAGCAGGTGCAGTGTCGTATGTTCCATGCCTCCGTTATACCAATCAACGTTCATCCAATAGTCGAGAGCCTCTTTTGACGCAAATTCCTTGTCATTATGCGGGTCGCAGTATCTCAGGAAATACCATGAAGAACCGGCCCAGTTCGGCATAACATCCGTTTCGCGTCTGGCATATCCGCCGCATTTAGGGCAGGTCGTATTAACCCAGTCTGTTGCCTTGGCCAGCGGAGAATCGCCGTTGTCGTTTGGCAGAAAATCAGAAATTTCCGGTAACTTTAGCGGCAGTTCATCCTCCGGTATTGGTTGCCAGCCGCAGTGTTCGCAGTAAACCATTGGAATAGGTTCGCCCCAATAACGCTGACGGGAGAAAACCCAGTCGCGCAGTTTGAAGTTGATTTTTGCTTCGCCGAACCCTTTTTCCTTAGCGTAATCAATTGCCGCTTTAATGCCGTCTTCTTTGCCCATGCCGTTCAAAAAGCCGGAATTAATGTGCGCGCCGTCTTCTTCAAATGCCTTTTCGGAAATGTCTCCGCCTTCCAGAACCTGAATAATCGGCAGGTTAAATACTTTGGCGAAATCATAGTCGCGTTGGTCATGTGCCGGCACTGCCATAATTGCGCCCGTACCGTAACCGGTCAAAACATAGTCAGAGATAAAAATCGGAATAAGAGCATCATTGAAAGGATTCTTTGCCTTAATTCCTTTTAATTCAACGCCGGTTTTCGAGTCGTTTGCCGTTCTCTGCAAGTCAGACTTTTTGGCTGCTTCCGCAACATACGCAACAATTTCGTTCCAGTTTTCAAATTTCTCTGCCAGTTCTTTAATATATTGGTGTTCCGGCGCCATAACCATATAAGTTACGCCGAAAGCCGTATCCGGGCGGGTTGTAAATACCTTTAGTTTGCGTCCCAAGCTTTCGCCGTTATTGTCGGTAATTTCAAAATCTAGTTCAGCGCCATGCGAACGTCCGATCCAGTTTATCTGCTGCGACTTAACTCTGTCAATAAAATCAACGTCTTTCAAATCATCAATCAGGCGGTCGGCATATTTTGTAATGGCAATCATCCATTGTTCTTTGTCTTTGCGTACCACTTCGGCACCGCAGCGTTCGCAACACCCGTTGACGACTTCTTCATTTGCCAGGCCGACTTTGCAGGAAGGACACCAGTTGATTGCAATTTTAGATTTGTAGGCCAGCCCCTTTTCATAAAATTTCAGGAACATCCACTGCGTCCATTTGTAATATTCCGGGTCGCAGGTATTGAAGCATCTGTCCCAGTCGAACGAAAAACCGATGGATTTCAACTGACGTGTAAAGTTGGCAATGTTCGCTTTGGTAGAAATTGCCGGGTGAATGCCGGTTTTTACTGCGTAATTTTCCGCTGGCAGACCAAACGCGTCAAACCCCATCGGATACAGAACATTCAATCCCTCCATACGCTTTTTGCGTGCAATGACGTCCAAGGCCGTGTAAGAGCGGGGATGCCCGACATGGAGGCCTGCGCCGGACGGGTACGGAAATTCCACCAGAGCATAAAATTTCTCTTTTTCCGGGTCGATATCTACTTTGTATGCTTTCTCATCTTCCCAGATTTTCTGCCATTTGCTCTCAATTGTTTTAAAATTATAGCGTTCTTCCAGCTCCCAGTCTTTTTTCCATTCTTCAAAAGAGGCTTTTCCGTTATATCTGGCATTTTCTACCATTTCTAAAATCCTTATATTTGTAAGTTTTGTCCTGAAAATTGCTTTTACCTTAACATAATGAAAAAAAAATACAACGCTATTTTAAAATTTTTAAGCAAAACTTGTCCGGAAAATTTTAATCGTTTCCCGTCAATCAGCAAATTACCGGAAACCGCAATGCCGTAAAATGTTTATATGCCTGCATTTTTGTAAAAGGCTTTTTCGTTAGCTAAAACTTTGTCGTTAAACTTATCTAAAAACCAGTTCATGTCCTCATCTTCATCTCGTATCATCCGGTAAAATTGCTTGCGGTATTCAACAACCAGACTGACTTCGGAAATTTCAACGTCAACGGCCTGGATACGATTGCTGGCTCCGCGGATAAGCTTAAACTTAACCGGGATTTTTTGCGGCTCAAGATTTTTAAATTCCGCCATCAGCCGGGTAGGGTCGACCGTACAGTTGACCGTTGTAAAATTAGGGTGTTCAACCACATTGTCGATGGAAAAGTCTATGGCTCCCGCATCAAAATTAAGGTTGATTTGCTTATAAAGGCTCAAAACATAACGGTGGAATAAGTCGCTGTACCGGGCTTGCTGTTCCCGGTTCATTAATCTGGCATATTTCCCGATGACAAATTTGGAGATATAATCCAAATTGACGTCTTCGGTCAGCATCTTATCCAGTTTGGAGTATTTGGATATCGGGTCAGATTCGGACAATGCCTGCAAAAGTTCCTGCCCTTTGGTATTTGCCCAAATTTTTGCTTCTTGGCTGTCTACGGCGACAGTTGATGCAAGGGCCGGAGCCAGTGCAAACCATAAGCCGAAAACAATTCCTGTTATTACCTTAATCATCAAATATTCCTTTTGTCGTATTTTGCATAAGTATACCACAAAAAGAATTAAAAATAAATTACTTTAATACGGCCAGGTTTTCAAATGGTGTTTTCTCGTAAAGTTCCCACACCAGTTCGGGAATAAAGGTCTGGGCGAACCTGCTTTCGCCATAAGTCCTGTATGCCCTGAGGTCGGGATAATTTTGCACATAAATAAATTTCGGGCGGTATTTTACGATAAAGGCATTGACGTCGGGCTTTGCTTTAATGTCATATTCCAATTCCATAATCGGCAGCAGCATATCCAGCCCGAACCAGTAATAACTGACATCAGGCCGGTAAATATTGAAATTTTTGTCATATCCGTTCATTAGATAATCGTCAGGCTGCGAGTTTTTATGAACATAATCGGCCAACAGATAGTGCTTATAGCTGTTATGTTTGACGGAAGTGGTATCCACAGTGTTAAACAACAATCCCAGCCTTGCAAACAGCAGGATAATCAGAAACAGTCCGAAAAGCTTGTGCCGGGGCAGAATGCGGGAAACCGCAGGTGCAAAAACCATTGCCGCCAGCATGGTTAGTAACGTATAATAATTCGGATGCGGCGCAAAATAAAAATGACGCATCATAAACTCTGCCCCGTAAATCCACGCAAGAGCCCGGAAATAGATATTTTCCTGCCGGTAGAAAAGGATGGCAGCCAGCAAGGCCAGTCCGTAAAAAGAAAACAATAGGTTTCCATACCAAAAGGAGCCTCTGTCAAAGTAAGCAACCATAGCCCGGTTAAAATGGAGGTTTAGTTCAATATAGTCCGCAAATGCGCCCTGCTGATACAGAAAAAGCAGAAAAACGGCAACCGCGCCCAAAGACGGAAACGCCGCCAGCGTAATGTCTTTAAAGGACATTTTTTTGCCAAAGGCCATAATGAGTATCAGACATTCAACGGCAATAAGCAACAGGGAGATTTTCTGCAAAAACAGGGCTGAAAAGGTAAAGCCCAGAAAAGACAGGACGAGCGACTTCAATTGCCGGCTCTTCATGTAACAAAACCAATAATAAATGCCGATAATAAAGCAACAGTTCATAAAATTGTCGGGGCGGTACTGGCTGAAATTATAAACGGTGATAATGTTTCCAAGTGTAAGCGCAACGGCCAGCCACGCTCCGCTCTTGGATGCATAAAACAAAACGGTTTTGTAAATAAAGAACAGAGTCAACACGGAAATGCTTGCACTGACGCCGCGCATAACGTAAAAGATAACGGCATTGTCGTAGAATAAACTGACCAGCGGCGCGCTCAGATACCACAGCAGGGGATTATGATGTTCAAAAAAATCTTTATACGGAACTTTTCCCGTGCTGACCAGCCAAGAGGCATGCAAATGTTCAAATTCGTCAACGATTTGGAAACCCGAAAAGAAAAAGGCATAAAGAAGCACCAGAGCCGCAGCTGCCGAAAAAAGTTTAAAGATGCGGATAAGAGCCTTGTCATCAAAATCTCTTAACTGCTTTTCCATAAATTTGTGCATATTATAAAACTTTCATAAAAGCTGCGGGTTTGTCTGAGCAAAAGGCAGGTCTCTTTACCGGTCGTAACAAAACGAAGAATGCAGGAAACTGTAGCACGTAAAATCTTATAAAAATTGCGGCAGCAGTTTCAAGCAGTTTTGTTCAGGATTGAGCCGAAATCTTTGCCGATGACGAGTCGGCCTTTTCTTCATGGTAATCCGCTTCAGTGTTGACCGACCATATTTCCTCGCGGTCATTGCATTCGCCGAGAATAAAGTCTACGGTCTTCATCGCTGCCAACGTTGAATGATCCATATTGTTATAACGGTGCATGCCGTTCCTGCCGACAAGATAGAGATTGTCAATGGTATTCACGTAATCTTTGATATCTCCGAATTTGTCATAGGTTCCGAAGTAAGCCGGATAAGCTTTCTTGACACGGTGCGTATAGGCATCTAAAACGTCAGCCTTGTCAAAAATGCCTATTTGAGATGCTTCTTCTATGGCAAATTTAATAAAAGTATCGTCATCATCCGTCCATATTTTATCCTGTTCGTTGCAGAAATATTCCAGACCGATCCAGACGGTATTTTCAAAGTCGTTAACCATATACGGGCTCCAGTTGTTGAATATTTGCAGCCGCCCGAGTTTTACGTCGCGTTCCTGAATGTAAATCCAAGTATCCGGTACAATATTATTGACGGTTTTGAAACGGGTCGTGTTTTTAAGTTTTAATTTGTTTAAAAGGATTCCGACCGTGCGGAAATCCCGGTACATAAGCCCGTCGGCAATCTTTTTGATTTTCGCGGGAACATCGGTCATGCTGGCAATCAAATCCTTGACAGGCATTGTAGAAATGAAAATATCCCCTTCAAAAACCCGTAACTTCCCTTTATCGTCAAGAGCTTCGACAGAAGTAATCCTGCCGTTCTTTTTAACCACGCGAATGACTTTATGCTTGCATAATATCTTTCCGCCTTTTTCTTCCACCAGTCCGGCAACGCTTTGCCACATATGCCCCGGTCCGAATTTGGGGTAAAAGAAACTGTCTATAAAACTGGTTTCTACGGCACCGCCTTTGTTGCCGCTGATATTTTTCGCCATTTGTTTCAGAACTTTTAAAATAGAAATTCCCTTAATCCTCTGTGCTCCCCATTCGGCGGAAATTTTGGAACAGTCAATTCCCCAGAGCTTTTCCGTATAGTCTTTGAAAAAGGTCAGATACAATTCCCGGCCGAACCGGTTAATCATAAAATCCTGAAGCGATTTCTCGTCTTTAATCGGGAAAGCCAGAGCTTTAAGATAAGAGCAGCCGATTTTGCACATACGCCATAATCCCAGTCCTTTTATCGTATCCATATTCAGACTGACCGGATAGCTGAAAAACGTTTTCAGGTAATATATACGGGAAAGGCGGTGGCGTTTAAGCATAACCTTGTCAGTTTTTTCCGGGTCCGGTGCATCGGCAGCTGAAGACAGTTCAACTTCTCGAGCTAACAAAATATCGTCTTCGGCCGGTTTTCCCTGCAAAGGGAGGATACTCAGCCACCAATCCATAACCCGTTCCGATTTAGAGAAGAAGCGGTGTCCGCCCATGTCGATTTTATTATGTTTATAATCCAGTGTGGCACTGATGCCGCCGACAAAATCGTTTTCTTCCAGAATGACCGGCTCAATATCGGTTCTCGTCAATAATTCGTAAGCGGCTGTCAGACCGGCCGGTCCTGCACCGATAATGATTGCTTTTTTTGCCATGTTATCCTCCCGAAGTATAATTTTGCGCAAACGGTATACTGTTCCGGATAAATATATACCGCTTAGTTTAGTACTTTGCAATGTCGACAGTATATGCTGTTAATATTAAGAAACTTTAAAAATTATTTTGCAATATAAAAAAAAGAGGATTCATTTCTGAATCCTCCCGCGGTAACCCCCTTTTATTCTGATTAGAACAGAACTTTTACATGGGCACCTGCTGTATAAGCATAATCCAAGTCTTTGTCATATGAGCCGTCTATACGATAGCTTCCGTAAATGCCGACAGCGATGTTTTCCTTAACATAGTAATCTGCGGCAGCTTCGGCCCACAAATCATTGTAGCTTCCGTTGTACAGGCTGTGTCCGCCGTCTGTGCTGAAGTTATAACGCAGACCCAAATCAAGAGCATATTTTCCGGCATATTTATGAATACCGGCTTTGACCGACTGATCCAAATCTCTGTTGCTGTCATCAATGTTTCCGGAAATATTGTAAGAAGCATAAGGAGTCAGGCCGTTGCCGAGGTCATAACCGAGTTTGACTTCGCCGTCCAGTCTCTTATACCACTTGTTTGAAGCTTCGTTTCCATAAAAGGACTGCGGTTCAAATGTCATATAATTAGCCGCAACCTGGAACAAAACTTTGTCGCAGTTAGTGTTATATTTTGCACCGATTTGATATGCAAAGTTATGATCGTTATTATACGCACCCTGAGTGTCAAACATATTGGCGATAGTGCCGTTGATGCTGAACTTGTCGGTAATTCCGTATTCCAACGTTTCTGCTGCATAATAGCCTTCCGCAACGCCGCCGTCATGCTTTGCTTTGACACGGTAATAGCCAACATTTGTATCGGAAGTGATTTGTCCCTGACCCGGCGTAAAGAACGGGTTGGTCAAATCTGCAGCCATTGCCTGAGAGCTGAAGAGCGCCGCAGCAGTTGCTAATAACATAGTTCTGTAGTTCATGATAAACTCCTCTATCTTGTTTCGGAATATAACACTATGTGTTATGTAAAAAAGTTTATAAGCCAAAATATTAAAAGCAAGTAAAAATATATACTCAAAAGTATGGATAGTATGAAAAAAATATTACAAAATATTATAATATAAAAAACAGAGACAAAATAGCATCTTGTCTCTGTTTTTTATTTTACCGTGATTTCTGGTTATTTTGCAAGTACAGCAACGCCAGAAAGCTCTTTGCCTTCCATCCATTCCAGAAACGCGCCGCCGGCCGTCGAAATGTAGGTAAATTTGTCGGCAACGCCGGCATTGTCAAGAGCCGAAACGGTATCGCCGCCGCCGGCAACAGACGTCAGCTTGCCTTCCTGTGTCAACTCGGCTGCATGCTGTGCCACCTTATTTGTTGCATTGTCAAACGGTTTCATTTCAAATACGCCGAGAGGACCGTTCCATACCAAAGTTTTGCATTCGTCAAGTTTGCCATTGATAGCGGCAATAGTCTTTTCCCCTACGTCGAGCAGGCTCCAACCCTCCGCCGGAATATGTTCCAAATCGACAGTTTTATGCTCGGCCATCGGTTTGAATTCCTTGGATACGACAACATCTGTCGGCAGAATGATTTCACAGTTGTTGCTTTTGGCTGTGGCCATAATCTCTTTGGCCGTATCCAACATATCCATCTGTACCAGAGAGTTGTTTTCATTAATGGTATCAATGCCGTTGGCTTTCATAAAAGTATGCGCCATGCCGCCGGAAATGACCAGTTTGTTAACCTTCTTAACCAGATTGTTCAGCAGGTCAAGCTTGGTAGAAACTTTGGAACCGCCGACAATTGCAATCAGCGGACGAACCGGGTTGTTCAAGCCGGTAGACAACGCATTGACTTCTTCTTCCATTAACAGCCCCATTGCAGACGGCAAAAGCTTTGCAGCTGCAACCATGGAAGCGTGAGCGCGGTGAGCGGTGGAAAATGCATCTGAAACATAAACGTCGGCAGGTTTGACCAGTTCTTTGGCAAAATTTTCGTCGCCCTTTTTCTCTTCGTTATAAAAACGCAGGTTCTCTAACAATAGAACTTCGTCATTTTTCATATTTTTGACAGCATCTTCAACTTTCGAACCGATACAGTCGTCAACAAATACGACATGTTTTCCCAATGCTTTTTCTAAATCTTTGACAATATGGGACAAAGAATTTTTCATATCGCCTTTGCCTTCAGGTCTGCCGAAATGCGAGATTACGACAACTTTTGCACCTTTTTCCATCAATGTTTTAATTGTCGGAACGGTTCTGTCAATTCTTGCCGTATTGGTAACGTTGAAATTTTCGTCCATCGGAACATTCAAATCTGCACGCAGCATGACAACTTTTCCGTTCAAGTCGCCTAAATCTTTAATCGTTTTGTATTCGGTCATTCGTATTTTCCTCAATCTAAAAAAAACAATCCCCGCAGCCTATCCGTTTGTACCGTTAACAACGGTACCTACTTCAAAGCGGCGGGGAAAGGTAAAATTATCCGTTTACTTTAGCCATATGGGCAACGAGGTCAAGAACCTTGTTGGAGTAGCCCCATTCGTTGTCATACCAGCTGACAACCTTAACAAAAGTCGGCGTAAGCTGAATACCGGCTTTGGCGTCAAAAATAGAAGTACGAGCGTCACCAAGGAAGTCGGAAGAAACGACCTGATCCTCGGTATAACCCAAAATGCCCTTCAATTCGCCTTCGGATGCTTTCTTCATTGCTGCGCAAATTTCTTCATAGGTAGCCGGCTTAGCCAGGTTTGCGGTCAAATCGACAACCGAAACGTCCAGTGTCGGAACGCGGAAAGACATACCGGTCAGTTTGCCGTTCAGGGTCGGAATAACTTTGCCGACAGCTTTGGCAGCACCTGTCGAAGACGGGATAATGTTGCCGGAAGCGGCACGTCCGCCTCTCCAGTCTTTCATCGACGGACCGTCAACGGTTTTCTGGGTTGCTGTGGTGGAGTGAACAGTGGTCATCAAACCGTCTGTAATGCCGAACGCATCATTCAAAACCTTGGCAATCGGAGCCAGGCAGTTCGTGGTGCAGGAAGCATTGGAAACAAACTGTGTTCCTTTAACATAAGAGTCGGTGTTGACACCGCAGACAAACATCGGCGTGTCATCTTTTGACGGAGCAGACATAACGACATATTTTGCACCAGCGTCAATATGTCCCTGAGCTTTTTCTTTCGTCAGGAACAAACCGGTAGATTCAACAACATATTCGGCGCCGACTTCATCCCATTTCAAATCGGCCGGGTTCTTTTCGGCTGTAACGCGGATAGCTTTTCCGTTAACAACCAATTTGCCGTCTTTAACTTCAATCGTACCGTCAAACTGGCCGTGCATGGTGTCATATCTGAGCATATAAGCCATATATTCAACATCAATCAAATCATTGATGCCGACAATTTCAATGTCGTTTCTTTTCTGAGCAGCACGAAATACCAGACGACCGATACGTCCAAATCCGTTAATACCGACGCGAATAGTCATATTATTATCCTTCCAAAATATCAGAGTGCGGACAGCCCCGCACGGCATATATCATAAAATCGAGCATAAATTAACACCAATTCTGCTTTTTTCAAGCAAAATTTTAAAAAGAGAGCTGATATAGGGGAAAGTTATCCCCAATTTATTAAACTTTTGATACAGATATGCTGTTTTCTTTATCTCCGGTTTATGAATGCAGTTTAGCAATGTTTGAGGAAAAAGAAAACGCCGGCAGTTTATACCGGCGTTTAAATGCAAGGCTCCAATCAGCCATTATCGTTTGTATGTTTCATTTGCCCATTTTATCAAAGCCGGGTTGGTGAGCTTGCTCGGATCCCGTCCGCTTTCCCTGAGCGCGGCTGCGGCTTCGGGAGAGAGTTTCAGAGTACCGCTTTCGACAGCTGCCTGTGCAACTCTTTTACCGACTTTTTTCGAAACGCGTCGTTTGGCTTCTTCTGCCGCTGCCTCGTTTGCGGAAACCTCAGTCGGAGCTTGTTCCGAGCCGATTACAACTTCGACATTGTCTGCGCGGACAGAGGAAATATCGTCGGTATTGGCTGTACCGATAACTTTTCCTTCATCAAGATTATTGGCTTGAATAATCTTAATTTGGGGATCAACGACAGTTTCGGCAACTTGTACTCTTTCAACAACCCGGCTGGTTCCTTCAATTTCTTCAAAAACCGGTTCCGGAGACGTATTCCACATTTTTTTGAAGAAACGTTTGAATTTGTTGCCGGACGGCTGTGTAATTTCACTTGTAGCCGTGGTTTCATTGATGGCGTAAGTGCCGTGTTCGCCGCAGTCGTTGGCTTGAAAGTACCTGACTACTTTGTTTGTCGAACCCGTAACGCCGTCGATAGTGCCGTTTTCGTTAACTTTGTCGATAACGGTTTTAATGGCGCCGGATTCCGAAACGGTAATAGTATCCTTACATTCCCCTTTAAGGTATTCAATCATCGTTGAAATTTCTTTGGCAAATGCTCCGTGCTGGTCATTGGACCATGCTGTCATCTGCTGGACAGAGTACAATGCCTGAGCTTTGCTTAATCCCTCAAACATACCGCCTTTGGCACGCATATCGTCTGTAATTCTGTTCATATAGTCATCGAAAGCGTTTTCGCCGAATTTATTTTTGAAAAATGTTTCTGTCCGATGGTACTGGGCTTCGGTCAAACCGGTGTTTTGATACCCGCCGCGTTCGGGAACGTTATCAGCGGCAGGCGTGCCGGCGGCAATTTCGTCTGAATCGGCAACAATCTGCTCGGTAACTCCTGCGGCCGGGGCATCGGTCTGCATTATATCCTCATTTCTAAGACCGGAACTCTTTATTTCGGTACCTGTTCCAGGAGTTACAACCCTGCTTGAACCCTGTACTTCTTCAAAAGTATATTCTTCCTCTGTCAAAACCGCAGCCGTTGCATCGCTTTTGTCTGAAAGTGTGATTGTTTCGCCAGAAACGCTGCTGCTGTCGGTTACTTGCGTTGTGGTTCCCGGAATCTCGGTGAAAGTAAATTCATCTTCTGCGACTGCTCTTGCGCCGGACGTAGAGGTACCATCGGCTGCTGCAACTCCGGTTCGTTCTTCCGCAATACCGTCGCCAGTTTGTCCGATAACGACTTGGACATTGTCAGGTTTCACGCCGCTGACGGCATCAGGTGACGTTTCGCCGATAACTTTTCCGCTATTGAGGTTGTTTGCCTGAACAATTTTGACGCCGGTACCAGAGCCGTTTGCATTTTCCTGTACGCTTTCTCTGACAACCGTAACTGAAGAGCCAGGAACTTCCTCAAAGCTGTAATCCTGCGCGGCCTGAACGGAAACTTTTTCCGTTTTGGCGTGATTTGCAGGCACATTTTCATCGCATCCGCAGTCAACACGGACGTCGTGTCTGACGGCTTCTTCGCCGCAATTGATGTCAATGCCGGTTGTTCTGATGCATTTTGTTCCGTCCACATCTCTGATGGCACCGTTGGACAATACGTCATCAAGCGATTTGGCATCATCTGCCGTAAGCATAATCCGTTCCTCGCCGTCGCAGCCGAAAAATGAGTCCATGCGTCTGATAACTTCCTGATGCTGGGTCAGATTCCATGAAGATAAACGTTCATATTTAAACAAAACCTGCTCACGGGTCATCCCCTCAAAGATACCGCCTTTTTCAAGCATATCATCGCTTATCTTTTTATAAAAAGTTTCATATTGCTCCTTGCTTCCCCAGAAACTTTGCAGCCTTTCCCATTGGTTTTCGGTGATTCCCATATTGCTTTCCCAATTTTCGGGAACACTTATGGTTGGAGTCGTCTCGACAACGGCCTGAACTGTCTGTCGTTGAACTGTATTGGTCGTATCTGCCACAGCCAGTGTTTTGTTTCCGTCTCCGGTCAAATCCGGCATTCCGCTGTTATTTTGCGGCATACGCAAAGTTTCTTCCGTATTTTCGCCACAGGAAGTCAATACGTAAGCCATAACCATTGTGCTGGCAACAGCCATTCCTTTGCCCCACCAGTTACCATCTTTTTCCTTAAGTTTTTTGACGGCATTGGTCAGGCTGTTAGCCGTATAAACGGCAGTGCTGGACAAACGTTGGAAACTTTTTTGCAAAAGGACATTGGCGCCGGCGCCGGAAGCTATTCCGGCGGCACCGAGGCCAAGTAATCCCGCGGCGCAGCCCCAACCTGCTTCTTTATAGTACTCTTTGGAAGAAGTAACCGTATCGGCAGATTTTTTCAGTCTGTCCCAAAACTTCATTTTGGGCGCTTTGGCATCTTTTTGAGCCAAACGTGCTTCTTTTCTGGCATGGGTTACAATCGGCCAGACCCAGGCGGATGCAGCCTTGTAAGCGCCATAGCCGATAACGGCTGTCCCGAGCCACGGTGCGGAAAGGGCTGTCGCCCCGACCAAAACGCCGGTTGCGGCCATATCCGTAACAATCTTCGGGGCGCGGTCGCGTATGTTTGCCATAAATTCGTACCGCTGTCCCCAAACCAGTTTGGCTTTTTCTGCAAAAGCCTCTTTGGCCTTGTGGGTCATTAAAGCGGCTTTTGAAAAACATTCTTTCTTTTTGCCGGTTGCCTTTTTAGCCAGGTCGACAAGTTTTCTGGCGAATTTGTTTGTTCTGGCTTCCGATTCGGCACAAGCTGCCATAACCGAACTGGACGAAATCTTTATTTCCTTGTCCGGATTAAGGGCATTCTGAATTTTCGACAACATACTTCCCGCCTGTTTGGCGAAAAAGTTCTTGTCTTCTTTTTGTACGGCATGAACGGCATCCGGAACCTCGCGTTCTATCTGCGCAGATGTCCTGAGGTGGGCGACCGTGCTTAAAAATGAATTTTTAACCGCTGCAAACAGGCTTTTCTTTTTATCTTTGTTTTTTAAATTATGAAATTCTTTGCTTCCTGCCTGCTCGCGCCAGACGTCCAGCTTAGCCTTTTCAAACAGCATTTCAAAATGGGCGTGTTTGTCGTCTCCTTCAAGTTCAAACCGTTCTTGCGTTTCGGGATTGATATCATAAACAGGGGTGTTTTTTTCTGCTGCCTTAATTTCCTCATCGGCAAAAAAATCCTGCTGAAATTTGTCATTGCCGAATTCCTGCTTCAAAAACGAGGTGTTGTCCAGAACTTCTTCGGCACTGGCTGCGATTTCTTCTTCTTTGTCCTGTTGGGCTTTGAGAGAAGTTTCGGCTTTGCGGGCGGCTTTCAGCTCTTCGGCGAAACGGGCATCGTCGGCTTTGACCATTTCAAGGGCTTTGGCGAAAATTTCGTCATCAGCCTCAATATAGCCTCCGGCAATTTCGTATGCCGTATTTAAATCCATGCTGTCAAAAGCATTAGTCATTGTTTTTTTCTCCATAAAAAACACCATTATTTAAGGGCAGTATATATCATGTTTTTAATTATTTCAACAACTTTTTTGTCAATTTTAAATATTTTTTTAAAAAATTGTCAATAGTAAAGATGTTCTTAAAAATTGGTTGCCAAATTTCATACATTGGTTTATAAACGCGAAAAATAACAAGAGGAAAGACCATGCGCGTAGATTTATTTGATTTTGATTTGGACAAAGAATTAATTGCCAAAGAGCCGGCAAACCCGCGGGACGCGTCCCGCCTTCTGGATTTATCGGAAGAAGGTGTTACCGTTGACCGGCATTTCTATGATTTGCCGGATATTCTGCATTCCGGTGATGTTCTGGTTTTTAATGATACAAAGGTAATTCCCGCGCGCCTTTACGGAAAAAGGGGAGAAGCTGAGGTCGAAGTAACTTTGTATCATCCCGAAAATGGTCAGACATGGTGGGCATTTGTAAAAAACTCCAAGCGTCTGCATCCAGAGGACGAAATTACTTTTTATACGTCGGAAATTGCGCCGGAAAAATCATTGTTTAAAGCGCGTGTGATTGAAAAACGCGGTGAAGACGGCGTACTTCTGGAATTTCTCTGTCCGGTTGATAATCTGTCGAAAATGTTGGAAACGTATGGGATGATGCCGCTGCCGCCGTACATTAAGCGTGAAAAACCGGTTGCGGGGTTATGGAATAAATACAATGATAAGGAAAATTATCAGACTGTATATGCAAAATATGAAGGGGCAGTTGCCGCGCCTACGGCCGGACTGCATTTTACCGACCGTGTATTGAAGAAACTTGATGAAAAGGGCGTATCCAAAGTATTTCTGACCCTACATGTCGGCGCCGGAACGTTTCTGCCCGTGAAAACGGAAGATACTAAAGACCATAAGATGCACGCCGAATATGGTATTATTACTCCCGAAGCTTGCGAAATTATCAATAAAGCCAAAAGGGACGGAAGGCGGATAATTGCTGTCGGCACAACGTCGGTGCGCCTGTTGGAAAGCGCTGCCGATGACAATGGCATATTGCATCCGTTTAATGGAGAAACGTCAATTTTTATTACGCCTGGATATAAATTTAAGGTAATTGATTATATTATTACCAACTTTCACCTGCCGAAATCAACGCTGTTTATGCTGATATGCGCCATCGCCGGAACCGAACGTATGAAGGCTGCGTATGCACATGCCGTCAAAGAACGGTATCGTTTTTATTCCTATGGCGACAGTTCAATCCTTAAATGTGTAAATAAAATTTAACTATTCCGGTTTAAACTGCCCGTATATGGCTGAGCAGAGCTTTTTTTGCCGTTGTTTGCGCAAGCGGTTCCGCGCCGGCGGATACCCGCATCTGGTACATGGCAAAATTATGGCAATAGCAAATGGAGAGCGGATGTGTTAAAGTTGGAACTGGAATTGGAAAAAATTATAGGATATAACAAGAGTGCTTTGTTTCCGATTCTGGTATTAGGGGCTTTTCTGGTATATTTTTTTTCCGTATCGGATTTTTCTGAAGAAAATTACCATGCAGTACACGGTTTTTTCGTTGGCTGCGTTGGGTTGACATTGCTGGTGATGGGGTATTTCCGGATTTTAAGTTCGGTTATGATGGCCTCAGTCATTTATACGGGGTACCTGGTTATAAACAGTCTGAGATATACATACGGCGAGGATTATATTTTTTCGGCCGGGTATAATATATGGAGTGCGCTGTTGCTTCCCGATATTTTGTTGGCATATTTTCTTTTTCACAAAAGACAGCCTCATAAATATTGGAGTTGGTTTTATATTTTTCTGTTTGCTCAGACAGCGTTGATTGAAAAACTGCAAAATCACAGCATAGATACCGATTCGTATTATTTCTACAAACATATCGGTATGTTTAATTATCCTGCTCTGAATATATCCGTTTTATGTTTGTTAGTCTTGTTTGTTTATCATGTCTGCAAAGGGCGGATATTGAGTGCGGCCGCTTTTTTTGCCGGAACTGCCGTATTTATGGGTGTTTATTTTTCAGATAATTTGTTTGCGTTCAGCCTGTTTTTTCTGGCAGCTGTTCTGATACTGCTTTTATCGTCGCTGTATTATGTATATTATTCAAGGAGTCGCGACGAGGATTTGGGAATTCCCAACAGCAGGGCATTTTGCCGGGAAGCGGAAAACAAATACCCGCTTAAATACAGTATTGCCCTGATGTATATCGACGAATACGAACGGCTGTTGAAACGTTTTGGCCGGCGAAAAATGCTGTTGCTGAAAAAAATGTTCTTAAAGCGCATAAACAAAACCAATGCCGGGATTTTGGTGTATAACTATAAGGCAGATGCGTTTATTTTGGCGTTTATGAATGCCAATGCCGCAGAAAGTTTTGAGAAAGCAGAAGAAGTCCGCCGCATTTTGGCGAAGTCCGTGTTTGTTTTTAATGAAAATAATCATCTGCAATTAACAGTATCGCAATGCGTCAGCGAAAAAAAGCGCAGTGACGCAGACGCTGCGACGGTTTTGGTGCGAGCCGAAGAAAACTTGCAAAAGGCCTGCCGGTTTACGCGTAATATTACGATTAAGGCTTAATATTTGTCAGCGGGTAATCTGACCGCGCGGTGCAAAACAAAAAGTCCGAGTAAAAGAAACGGCAGGGACAACAGCTGTCCCATCGTAATACCGCCGGGAAGAAAGCCGATTTGCTGATCCGGTTCGCGAAAAAGTTCCATACACATTCGCGATATTGCGTAAACAATAAGAAATGCTGCGGAGATAATTCCGTTATGATTTCGGACATAAGGTCTGCGCCAGAGCAGATTGAGAATGGCAAACATCAGAAGTCCTTCCGTTGCAGCCTCATACAGCTGCGAAGGATGACGCGGCAGATATCCTCCTTCCGGAAATTTAACCGCCCAGGGAACGGTTGTAACCCGCCCCCATAACTCGCCATTGACAAAGTTGGCAAGCCTGCCCAAAAAGATTCCGATAGGAACATATAAAGCGACAATATCCGTAATCTTCAGGAACGGGAACGCGTATCTTCGCGCAAAGCAAAACAATCCCAGAATAACCCCGGCAATTCCGCCGTGAAAAGACATTCCCCCATGCCATACGGCAATAATTTCCGAAGGGTGCTTCCAAAAGTAGCCGTCTCCGTAACAGACGACATATCCGATTCTTCCCCCGAGAATAATGCCGAGTGTTGTATAGAAAACCAAATCGTCAAGCTGTTCGTTGGTGATGCCAAGATTGTACTTTGCAATATTACGTTTGGTCAGAAGCCAGGCCGCAACAATACCAGCCAAATAAGCCATGGCATACCACCTGAAGGAAAAGGGACCTATCGAAAAGATAACCGGGGATATATCGGGAAAATCAATATACATACTAAAACTCCGTAAGTGGTGGTGGCCAGTCTTCAACGCTTAAAGTTATATTAACAAAAAAATATAATCCACATAAAAAAAATATGATTTTAAATGTGTTTGTCTAACTGTATGATAAAGCGTGATTTATGAAAATTAAAAAAGTTACTTTTTACTTAAATAAGTGGAAAACTCCATATTGGGGTTGTCTAAGGAAGAAGGCTGCGGCAAGAATAAAACCTGTAAACGGGCAAGGCTCGGTCTGACAAAATTTTATTTTGCACCGGCAAGTTGCGTTAAGCAGGAAAATAAAAGGATAGTGCGGTAATGAATTTAGCATTGGAACAGCAAGATTTGTATAATCCGATTGATACGATAGAAGGGATATTTTCCCGCGATAACGTGTCTTTTGACCGCCGCAAGGATAATGAACTGGTAGCAGAAGTTTTGGGAAAATGGGACAATATGCTGATTTTCTTTGCGTATGAGGAGCATCTGCGCTGTCTGCATATTTCCTGCCTGCTGAACATTGAAGCATCTGCGGTGGATCGCGGAAAGATGTTTGAATTGCTGGCCATGCTGAATGAAAATCTCTGGCTGGGGCATTTTTCTTACTGGAGCGAACAGAAAATGCCGATTTTTAAACATTCCCTGATTTTGCAGGATAACGAAGAACTGTTTAATCATAAAATAAGCAAAATTATAGAGCTGTCAATTATGGAATGCGAAAGGGTTTATCCGATTTTTAATGCCGTAATGCGCCAGAATGTCGAACCGGCCCAGGCATTGTATACCAGCGTTATGGTAATGTAAAAAAACGTTATCCCCGTATCTGGGATACGGACATCATAAAATCTTCAGATAGTGCAGGATAAAGAAAATAATGCCGGCCTGAATAAAAACAGTGGCAAAAAAGGTAGCCATATATGCCTTTTTCTTATTTTTGTGATGAAAAAACTTTTGCCCGGCAATTGCGCCGATTGTGCCCCCCATCAATTCCATCGTATGCAGTTGGATTTCGGGAATGCGCCATTCTCCACGCTGGGCGCTTCGCTTGTCTTTGCCGTATGCTAAAAAGGTAAAAAGGTTAATCATCGGCAGATGGAATAAGACGAAGAGCATAAATGCGGCTTTGGTAAACGGCCGTACGCGCCAGCCCAGATTATTTTCGCAGTAATAGGCGGTCAGTACCATTGCCGTTGCATAAAGCAGAAAAATGGTGTTTTTCTGTACACCCTTGAATAAAAACAAAAAAGCAAATATAAGAGTAGCAAAAGTAATTGTCATAAAGCCTCCTTGGAGATGTTGGCTATCATAAAAAAAGCCAAAAGTAAATCAAAAACTTAAGAAAATTTTAATTGCTTTAGGCTATTAGTTATACAAACAATAATAAATTTATTAGGAGATGCCAGATGAAAAGAGTATTAAGCGTCGTTGCCTGCACTATGTTGGCTGCCTGCTCTTGCAGCGAAAATCAGTGGGAAGAGGTCGATAATGTAACGTTTGATGAAACGGTGTATGAAGATCAGGCACCGGTAATCCAGTCAGAACTGCCTCCGGCGCAGCCGGCTCCGATGGTTGTAAAACCGGAACCTGTATACATTCCTGCGCCGCAGCCTGTTTATGATTGTCCTTGCGCGGAAGTGCAGGTTCAGCCCTGCTATCAGCAGCCGTGTTATCAGCCCTGCGCCTGCCAGCCGATGCCCGTGCCGCAGCCCAAAGTAACGACAACCAAAAAAATTATTACGACAACAACGACAATGGAAGAACCCTGCGGCAAACCGGTTTGCGAACCCGTTGTAACGACACATGAAGAAGTTATCCCTGCTGAAGTAAGCTATACGGGATACAATGCGCCGGTTCAGCAGGCTCAGCCGAATGATTACGTAGAAGTAACCGTTGAACAAAATCCGTACCGTTCCGAAGTTGTCGGAATGCGGTCTTCAAATGCCAAAGTTGACGCGTCCGTTGCAGCAAAATATTCGCCCGAAGCCTACATTGTTGTAGCAACACGCGCTACGAACCGTATGCTGCAGGATACTTCGGCTATTTATGACAGCGGCAAGGCCAGAACCGTTTATATCAAAGATACAAAGCTTCTGAGCGCGGATTTGCCATACGGCAGCCATCGCCTGAAAGGGGCAACCAAAGACATTATCAGCGGTTCAAAAACCTATGAAGTCGTCAACAATGTAAATAATGCCGATTTTGTAATTGATACGTCGGCCGATTGGTATGTTGCTCCCGACAATACGACGCCGGCTCTGCAGTATAAATTGTCAATGTATGACAAGAGCGGCAAAAAGGTCAACGAATGGGTTGAAATCATCAGGCAGGTTCAGGAATAATCTGCAGGATGACAATAAAAAGTCTGGCGAAACTGTCTGTCTTTGCCTTGCTGATAAATTATATCGGCAAGGCGGAGGCGGACAGTTTTTCTTTGGCTGTCAGGGGAACTGCCTGTGCAGACGTATCGGCGGAACAGACTCGTTCAGAAATCCGCTACCGTGCGTATGACAAAGCTGTGCTTCTGGCAGTTAAAAATTCTCCGTATGTCCGGCAGGAAGCAGCCAGTATGGACGATTACGGCTATAATGTATTAGCATACCGTTTGGCGGATAAGGCGGTAAATGACATTACGGTTATCACCGTACGTGATGATAATGAAAAAATCTGCCTGGAAGTCAGCGGAGAACTGGACCAAGAGAAGACAAACGCCGTCCTTAGGACAAAGCAGCCGGAATTTAATCCGGCAAATGTTGCCCAAATCGCCGAGAAAATAAAACGGGAGCTCCCAAAATCAATGTATGAAACAGACAGCACGATACCGCTGCTTTATGTTGATGATATTGAATATTATAATGGCAGTGCTTCTTCTGCTTTTACCGGCAAAATTACCGAAAAACTGGCTTTTGAGCCACGGATTCTTGTAACCGAAACCCGCGAACTTGCTGACTATTTTCTTAAGCCCAGATTGTTGCTGTCCAAAATAGAACCGGTTAATGCCGAAAACAGCCGTTACAGTATGTCAGTTGTCGTCGAATTGCGAAAAAGCGACGGTAGTCTTGTCGATTCGGAAGAACAAAATCGCTATATTATCGTCAATAATAATGAAAATATGCAGGAAACCGCTCAAAAACTTCTGACAAAGCTGCTGGAAGATGCCCTGACGGCTCTTTCAGGCAAATTAAACAGTCTTTTAAAGTATTAATTACTTCTCCAGCCAGAATGTAGACGGTCCGTCATTAATAAGTTTAACTTTCATTTCCGCCTGAAAAATGCCGGTTTGCGGTTCAATCCCCTTTTGCGCCAGAATACTGTTAAAATAATCGTACATTGCTTTGGCTTTTTCAGGCAGCTCCGCTTTGTCAAATCCCGGACGGTTTCCGCGCGAAACATCGGCTGCCAGCGTAAATTGGGAAACGACCAGAATGCCGCCGCGGATATCCTGTACGGAGAGGTTCATCTTGCCGTCGGCATCTTCAAAAATCCGGAGATTAACCAGTTTATTGGCAAGATAATCGGCCTGTTTGGATTCGTCGCCTTTCTCTACGCCCAAAAAGACCAACAGTCCCTGTCCGATTTTTCCGACGGTTTTGCCGTTGACCTCCACGCTCGCTTCCAAAACCCGCTGTACTAAAAGTTTCATTTGTTTTCTCCGTATTTTCTTTAATATTTAATGCAGCCCTTTCCAGTTTTTACCGGGTATAAAACATATAGGAAAAGAAAATAGCTGCTCCGATGCCTGCCAAATCTGACAGCAAAGCATATTTGAGCGCATATCTCGTTTTGGCAATGTTAACCGCTCCGAAATATACCGTCAAGACATAAAAAGTTGTTTCCGTTGAACCTTGTACCACAGAAGCCGTAAAGGCGGCAAAACTGTCTGCGCCGTAGTTCTGCATTGTTTCAATCATCATTGCCCGGGCACCGCTGCCTGACAAAGGCTTCATCAAAGCCGTAGGCAGTGCATCGGCAAAGCTGTTGTCAATTCCGCTCCATTGACAGGCGGATTTAACCGCGCCGACCAATGCGTCCAAAATGCCGGAAGCGCGGAAAACGCCGATAGCCGCCAGCATGGCCAAAAGATAGGGCAAAATCCGCAAAGCTACGCCAAATCCTTCTTTGGCTCCGTTGACAAAAGCTTCGTAGCATTTAACCTTGTGTCGCATCGCAACAATAATAACCAGGCCGAGAAGCAAAATCAGGATAATATTGCCGAGGGCAGATGATATCGCCAGCCGCCGGTCATATTCAATAGCGCAGAAACCGCCGCAGAGCCCGCAGATAATAAAGATAAAACCTGCCAGCCATTTAATCAGTATTTTATTGCGAAGGTCGATTTTCTGCCGAATTGCCGTAAGCAGAAATCCAACCAGAGTTGAAACTGATGTTGCCAGCAAAATCGGAATGAAAACCTCTGTCGGGCGGCTGGCTCCCATTTGTGCCCGGTACATAAAAATCGTGATAGGAATTAGAGTAACCGAAGAGGCATTTAATATCATAAACAGGATTTGCGCATCGCTTGCCGTATCTTTTTGCGGATTATGCTCCTGCAGTTGTTCCATGGCTTTCAGGCCCATTGGCGTTGCGGCATTGTCCAGCCCCAGGAAATTGGCAGCCATATTCAGGACGACAGTAGATATTGCCGGGCTGTTTTCCGGAATGTCTTTCATAAGAACTTTAAACAGCGGAGTTAGCTTACGGGATATTTTTTCAGCGATTCCTGCTTCTTCAATCAGTTTAAGCATACCAAGCCAGAAACTTAAAATTCCGGCCAGCCCGATACAGATTTCTACGGCATTTCGCGCATTTTGGAAAATGGCCTCTGTCAGAAGGGAAAAGCTGCCGCTGTCCTGATAAACGGCAAGATTCCACAAAGCTGCGGCGATTGCCGCAAGAAACATGCCGGCCCATAAAAAATTTATCATAAAGTCCCCGTTTAGCAAATATTTAAGATGTTAAAGCCATAATAAACCGTAAAGTTTAAGATTTGCCAAAGGAAAAGCGCTATGAAAGAGAATTCAAAAATTTTTTTCGCGCCGGAATATATTACTGCTAAAAATAAGTTTTCCGCGTATTATGCTGAAAATATTCTTCCGGTGTTGCACCGTATTGAACAGCGCCGGAAAAAACACCTCTGTATATTTTTGCTGTTGTGCTGTTTTGTTGCCTCATGGCTCGGGTATGTGTTTTTCCGCCTGCAGAGCGGCCTGACGGATGTATCGGGTACAGTGGCGGAAGAAAACGGCGTATACGGCGCGATTGGCTGTTTGCTTGTATTGTTTGCCTGTTGGCCGATGTTCAGCTATTATAAATATGGCAAGGAAAATCTTTTGCCGCTTTTGGCACGTTTTTTCGGCGAATTTTCTTATTCGTTCTGCCCGGATCTTCCCGAAACTCTGTTGGATCGGTCACAGCTGTTTAAAGGGTATGATAAGATTACCGGCGATGACGGTTTTAACGGTGTATACGACGGGATTGCTGTCAATATTGCCGAATACAGTGCCAGCAGGCTGCGGCATCAGAGAGACAGCAGGTCGGGGCGGATTCGCAATGTGTATGTTCCGGCTGGCCGCGGCATAATATTCTATGCGCAGATGAATAAAAATTTTGCCGGACAGACAATTGTCGTCAAAGATAAAAGCCTGTTCAACAAACTGACGCGTTATAAAAATTTAGAGCGGGCAGGGCTGGAATCGCCGGAATTTGAAAAGGTTTTTGAGGTTTATACCGACAATCAGGTCGAGGCCCGCTATATTCTGACCACTGTCATGCTGGAATATATGATAGAACTCAGGCAGTCTTTTCCCAAAATTGAATTCAGCTTTTTCTCCAGCCATGTTCTGGTAAAGATTGAAACGCTGAAAAATATGTTCGAATGCAACAGCTTCTTTCGCTCGGCAATTAATCGACGAAGGATTGAAGAAAGTTTTACAGAACTCTATTTGCTGTTTTCCATAATAACTACCCTCCGGCTCAACCAAAACCGTATGTTGTAAATTATCGTTTTGCTGTTACCGGCAATAGCGGAGAGGCTAAGCCTGTTTGTCCAGTTGTTTGATGGTCTTTACGGCCTCTTCATACAAGACTTTGTTTTCACGGATAGACAGCCGGATGTTTGATTTTGCCAGCTCCTCGTTAGTCCCGCAGTCATAGCGTTCGGCGTTGGCTAAAACGCCGTGAAGCGGGCAGCCTCTGCGGGCGGCAAGGTTAATCGCATCCGTCAGGTTGATTTCGCCGTTGCTGCCTTTGGTTACTTCCGGAAGCAAGTCAAGGATGAGATTCGGTAGAATATACGGTCCCATGCTGGCAAAATCGGATTCTATCTGCTCGAGTTTCGGTTTTTCCACCACGCCGGTCGCCGCAACAACATTGCCGTTTTGCTTGGCTCCGGTCAGAACGCCGTAGCGGGAAAGCTGGTCTTTGGGAAATTTAATGATATTTTCAACCATTCCGCCGAAACGTTCATAGACGTCAAGCAACTGCGATAAAATCCCTTTGCCGCGGCAGACATAAACGTCGTCAACCCACATGACCATAAAATCGCGTTTTCCGATAATGTCTTTGGCGCAAAGTATGGCATGCCCGTTTCCTTTGGGTTCCGGCTGGCATGCGAACGAAAACTTGACGCCGGCGGGAACGGTTCTTTTCAAAGCTTCCCACAGTTCAAGCTTGTCGCTTCTGAGCAGCCGTTCTTCAAGTTGTTTATTGGGAGAAAAATAATGTTCGTACATACTCTTGTTAGTGTCGTCGCTGTAGATAAAGACAATTTCCTTAACGCCGGCTTCGGCACAGGCGTCAACCGCATATTGAATAATCGGCAGGTTATTCAGGCACAGGAAACCTTTATGCATGGCTTTGGTAGCAGGCAGGTTGCGGGTAGAAAGCCCGGCAACGGGCAAAACGACAACTTCTGGTCTTGCAAACATGATGATGCTCCTTGTTAAAAACGGTAACTTACACTGAGTATAATCATGGCAGATGGTTTTGGCAATTATAAAAGCAGTATTTCACAGCCCGTTATGCTGTATTACATATCGGTAACGGAATTTCGTTTGGAAATCGTTCCGCTGAAAACGTTTTTTCCCTGTGTATTTGCGGCATATAAATATTTTTTTAGATTAAGGTTTTGCGGCTGTCCGGAAAACTTTCCTTTAAGCATTGATTTTCCGGCAATGCCGCTTGCCTCTTTCACATACGGGGAACGGACGGAAAAAACATACAAATTTTGTTTTTTTACAGGTTCAAAAGATGTTTCAACGGCAACCAATGCGTCATCCGTAATATGTTCTCCGGCAAAAGGTGCAAATGTAATGTCATTTTCGGCAAATAAATGTTGTAAAATGCTGGTGTTCCGTTTTTCGGCATTTTGAACAGGAGAAAAATCCGAGCTGGAAGCAGGAGACGGAATTTTAAAGTCCGGCTGTACCTGGCTGGCGGATTTTTGCTGCCGGGCGGAAGGAGCGAAGTCTTTATTCTGTGTTGCGTCAGCGGTCTTAAGGGCTTGTTGTTTGTTGTTCTGCTTTTTATTAAACGCAAATTTTTGCCGTTTGCCGATACTGTCTGATATGGTAAAAACTGGCTGGGAAGAGCCTTTCTTGCCGATGTTCAGGGCAACCACCGGATTGATTTTCATTGAGGATTTCGTTTCGGCGGCAGAAGCTTTTTCTTCCGTAATTTTTATGTCAGCAGCTGCTGTTTTTATATCTTTTTTGCCAGAAAGCTTTATATCCTTAACTGCCGTTTCTGCATCCTTTTTGTCAGAAAGCTTTATATTTGCAGCCGCCGCTTCTGTTTTCTTTTTGCCTGAGTGCTTTATGCCGGCAATTAAATTTTCTTTGCTTTCTTTTTCTGCTATCGTCGTCTTTGCGGTTTTAGCCTGCGTAATATCTTCCTTTTTGTTTACCTTTGCGCTTGTAGTGTCGGCTGCGCTGATATCGTTATAAGCCATAACGTTTTTTTCCAAATCCTTTTCGGCTTGCTGCAGTTTAGCCATAATTTTAGATATAGCGGCTTTGGTTTTTGTAAGAATATTTTCTCCGGCATCCTTAGGTGAAGGAGTAGGAGCAGCCGAAACGGTAATGGCCGGAGTAAGGGCAGGAACGTCCGGCAGAGTTTTAACTGAAAACTGCGGAGCATTGCTTTTAAGAATTTGTGACAATCCGTCGAATTCAGCGGTAGAGGCAGTTTCTATTGTCTGTCGGGATGCTTTTTCATCTTCAATTTTGTTAAATAAATTAAAAAGCCCTCCGGACGTTTCGGTTAAAACCATATTGTACGCTTTTTGCCTTTGGGAAACCTGACTGCTGGAAAGGGGGTTATTTGCTTCAGCGCTTTCACTCTTGGCTTGGGCATCTTTATTTTTTATTTCGTCAGTAACAGAAGGAAGAGCTGTTTTCAAGTTGCTTTCAGGCCTTGTTTCATTGTTTGTTATTGTGTTGGAAACGTCTGGATGTCCGGTATTTGCCTTCTGAACAGATTCAGAGGCCGGTTGCCCGGCCTGAGAAGAAGAAAGTTCTTTTTGCTGTTTTGCAGCCCCGTCCGGAGCTTTTTCCTGCGGGGAGGGCATCTCTTCAGGTTCGGCAGAACGTAAGTCTGAAGAACCTGACGCGGAAGAAGGAGCTGTTCCTCCTCCCGTTTTTACGGTCGGTTTGGTTACATCAATTTCTTCAATCGTTTCCGGCGGGTAAACCATATATTCGTCATAATCTCTGGCATTAATCCCCAATACGGCTCGGAACAGATCGATATTTGCAATAATATCCTCGTCCAGCTGTTTTGTATATGTCAGCATGGTTTTAAGCGCCTGCGTTGCAATTTCGTTGTTTTCCTTCATTTCCGAAATTTTCGAAGAATCGATTATATTAAGATAATTATCACGGATTTTAGCATGCAGGCCGCCGATATTGTCCATCACCTCTTTTGTCTTGTTAATACCTGCCTGCAATTCTTGTATCTTATCTTCTGCAATCGGGTTTTCGCTCGTCTTGAGCAGTTCAATTTGCGCCATATAGACATCGGTCAGCCCGGTATGGTAAGCGGAATTGTTTTGGGCAAGATTATACATCCATGCAATTTTGTTAAACGTGTCGTCAAAAATATATTTGCTGTCAACAATAAAGTTTTCCTCCAAAACTTTGGGAATAAATTTAAGTTTTGCCTTTTCCGCGCCAAGGTCGGCTTCAATCGACATAAGCGTTTCTTCTTCGGGATAATTGTTGAGCATATCTTTCATTTTTTTGATACTGATTTCGGCATTGCGAATAGTTTTCAGATTTTCTTCATAGACGTTGACCACGTTGTCGTTTTGGGTAACCGGCTTAAAGCGGACAACTTCCAGTGTCAGGCGATTGATGTCCTGCAAGGCGCCGTCAACGGCTCTTTGTAAAGATTTCAACTTGCCGCCGATACGCTCCATTTTTTCCTTTTCCTTATAATGGCGGGCATTTTTTATGCGGTCTTCAAGCTCGCTTATGCGTTTAATAGTTTCGCTCAGATCTGTTTTGACCGTCGGGTTTGCCAGATTGCCGCCGAATGTGAATTTAAATATATCGGAAAACGATGCGTTATGATATACGGCGTTAAAGACAGCCGTAAACAGCCAGTCGCTCAGATTAAGGTCAAATTTCATATTCATATTGACAACCGGAGATTCCCAGATAACGCTTTCGGCAACAGCCAGTCCTTTGCTGATATTATATGTTCCGCGGATTTTTGAAAAACTGCTTTTCCCTGATTTCAAACTGTTAAGAACAGAATTTTCAAAACCGGATACGGATTTTCTCTGCTCAAACTCAAATTTGATAATATCCAAATCCCATCCGCGAACAGCCGTGTTAGCCAGAGAAAATTTGCCTTTTGAATTAAGATTGTCAAAAAATTCTTTCTGTGAGCCTGCCAGGGAATTGAACGTGCCCTCCGCCGTCAGCCAGCCGCTTTCCAATGCATAGACAGAGCCGCCGAATTCAGGCGTTTTAAGGTTTTTGACATTAAAATAGCCGTTAACTTTGGCAATGCCGTTGCTGTCTAAAATAAAGCGTAAGTTGACATGGCTTTTGTCTTGGGAAGCATCAAATGATACGACATTGAGAATACTGTCTTTTAATTGCATTTCCGTTGCTGCCGATGTATAATTTTTTCCGTTGCAGCTAAGTTGTTTTGCAGTAGCCTTGATGTCAAAATCGATTTTGCCGAGCCGCGAGTAATCAATTTTACTGTTCCATGCCGGTTCTGCGATAAAAGCAGCCTGATTGTTTTTTGCCGCTTGGGCTGAAGCTTTTTTGGCAAGATTGAACCATCTGTCGGCTTCAAATTTGTCAAAGTTAATTTCAGCGGCAAGCTTGGGTTTGGCTGCGGTATTGTCAAATTGGAGATTTCCGCTGATGGCATTGGCTCCGAGATAGGCTTTGATGCCATCTAACGCAAAAAGATCAGCGTTCCCTTTAATTTTTGAAGCCAGAGTGAAAGTTGTAACCGGCATATCCGGAGTATAATCTATATTCAGAGCCTTGATAAATGATGAGAAATTATTGGTTTTCATTTCCCAGTCGCCGTTAACTGCCGCTCCTCCTTTGGAATTGTTGGCTACAACGCCTGTATAGGAAAACTCTGTGTCGCCGAATTTCTGGACGGAACTGAGACTGAACTCGGACAATGTGCCGCTCATGGCACCTTGTGCGGCAAAGATTTTTCTTTTAAACAGGTTTTTGCTGCCCGTATCAATGCCCAGCGTCGATGCGAACAACGGGAAATTGTCCGTTTTGATGTCGTAGCTCAATTCATTGAAATATGGAGCCGAAAAGATTTTGTCTGCGTTCATGCTCAAAGACAGGCTGGCGCCGGCAATGTTGTCAACCGAAAACTTCTTAACGTCCATATGTTCTTGGTTTGTGTTGATATGCAGATAGATTTTTTCTAACGGAATATCATTATACACGGCGCTGGCAATATTGACTTCTGCATCAACATCAAGATCGCGGTTCCAGGGGATTAAATTCATTTGGTAGATAAATTTGTCTTGGACAGACGCTTGTTTAAGCTGTTCGGGAACTGCCTGCAGGTATCTGTCAAAAATAATCTTGGAAGTGTCGATGTCAGCCAGTACATAAACTTTTTCTTTTTTAACGAAGCCTATATTCCCTCTCAATGCCGTTGAGTCGATAACGGCTCTGGGAAAAGAAATTTTAAGGCTGTCTAAATTCCCGTCAATCTTGATTTCGGCCTGCGCCCGTTTAAAGATAGATTTTTTATTCTCGGCCGCGGCAAGTTTGGCCAGGTCAATGCCGAAAACAGAGACAAATGTTCTGAGGTCTTTCGAGTCCGCAGCTTGGTTAAAGATATAGTCTACACCGTTATTCAGGTTAATCCGGCCGACAGTTTTAATTGTTGTGTCGCCCGGCATAATGACGCCAAAACGCGTAATATCAATAACATTGTCTTGCAAGGTTACGCCAAGGCTGAGGTTTTGTGCCTCAACATTATTATACCATGCCGTTCCCGCTTTTACGGAAAGGTTCAGGTTATAGCCGGCAAAAGCGCTGTCCGCAAATTTCTTTCCGCCTTTATTCTGAGCTATAATGTCTTTGCTCAGTCCTTCCAAAATGCCTAAATCAAATTTGGCCATATCGAAATCGGCATTTATGTCCGTGCTGTCTTGATTGTTTTTAATAATAACCGTTCCGCTTCCGGCTGTATTCTTGTCGTATTTAGCCGTAAAATTGTCGAGTTTTGCCATACCCTTTTCATAATCGTACTGAAAAGAAAAATAGAGCGGCTTATTGTACCATTCGGATATGCTTGCATTTCCGAAAACGACATTGGAAACATCCAGCAGGCTTTGCGTGTCAAACGTAACATTTCCCTTGGCTTTTGCTCCAAGTGTGCCTTCAATGGTTGCAGATGTGCCGCTGGATATGTTGTTAAGTGCCATTTTCAAAGTCAGGCTGCTGTCTTTTATGATATCGCCTTTAAATTGCACTTCGCTGTTATTATGGATAAATTTACCGCTTGTCTTATACGGTCCTTTCAGGGAAGGGGCACTGATGTTGGCGGAAACGTTGTGAATTTCAAATTCATTCTTGTCTTCCAGATTTTTATAGCTCAGGGTAGATTTGTTGACGCGGACGTCATTAAACGAAACTTCGACATTGCCGGATTTTGTATTGCTGTTTTGCCCGACGCTGTCCCAGTTTAAGACACCTTTTTCATCAATTTCGACATAGGCCGTCGCATCGGTTAAAGTCATTGACTTAACGATAAAATTGTTGTCAAGCAATGGCATCAGGTCGACGGAAGCTCTGATTTCGTTGACAACGACCAGCGGTGATTTTCCGCCGTTGTTTTTGAAAAACTTAACCTTGCTGGCAGAAAATTCAGGAGAAGGGAACAGCTTGACCTCAAGATTGCCGTCAATAACGGCTTTTAATCCCGTAATTTGCGAGAAGCGCTGTGCCACAACGGCTTTATGTTTATTCCAGTCCAGCGTATAAAGGTATATGCCGCCTGCTGTTGCAGCCAGAATCACAAAGCATAAAATACCTATAATAACTTTTTTTAGCACGTTTTTCTCCTAAAATAAAAAATAAGCTTTGCTAAATTTTTTTGTCATTGTATATTATAAAAAATTAACGAAACGATAACATTGGCATATTTTTTGCAAAATTGTTAAAAGGAGGGCGTTTATGGATATAAAGCGGGAGTTGTTTGAAAAGGCAAAGCAGGCCGGGGAAAATGCGTATGCGCCTTATTCCGGCTATAAGGTAGGGGCGGCGCTTTGCACGCCGGAGGGAGAAATTTATGCGTCATGCAATGTTGAAAACATTTCTTTTCCCTGCGGCACCTGTGCTGAGGCAGGGGCAATAGCGGCAATGGCCTCTGCCGGCGGACGGCAGATAAAGGCGCTGCTTGTTGTCGCCGGAGGGGAAGATTTGGTATATCCTTGCGGTGCCTGTTTGCAGCGGATTGCCGAGTTTGCAGAACCGGAAACGGCGATATATCTGGCATCTCCGGGGGGAATACGCCGGGAATACCGGCTGAAAGAGCTGCTGCCTTGCGCTTTTAAATCTTCGGAGGTCAGACATGGCTGAAAACAGTGATATTAAAAATACTGCATCTTTTATCCGCAAAAAACTGCAGCTTGAAAAGCCCCGTACCGCAGTCATCTTAGGATCTGGGCTGAGTGGTTTTGCCGCCGAGCTGGAAAATGTATCGGTTTTGGCTTATAAGGATATTCCCGGTTTTCCGCAAAGTACGGTTTCGGGGCATAAAGGCCAGCTTATCCGAGGGTTTCTGCATGGCCGGGAGCTTATCTGCCTGAACGGGCGTTTTCATCTTTATGAAGGGCACGATGCGGCTGTAATAGCCCAAGTCGTCCGGCTGTTGCGGGAACTCGGCATAGACCGCCTGATTGTAACCAATGCAGCCGGCTCGCTTAATAAGGAATTGGCACCTGGAACATTGATGCTGATAAAAGACCATATTAATTTTAGCGGCAGGAATCCCCTGGTCGGTCTAAACGATGAGGCGTATGGTCCCCGTTTTCCGTCAATGAATAACGCTTATGCCGAGCCTCTTCGCCGCAAATGCCGGGAGATAGCCGAAAAGCAGGGAATAAAATTTGCCGAAGGAGTATATTTGATGGTGCTGGGGCCAAATTTTGAAACCGCCGCGGAAGTCCGCGCTTTTGCACTGCTCGGAGCCGATGCCGTCGGTATGTCGACGGTGCCGGAGGTTATTGCCGCCGTCCATTGCGGTATGGAAGTTTTAGGTATTTCCGTTATTACCAACTATGCCGCTGGTTTAATGGACAATACGCCGTCGCATCAGGAAACGTTGGCTGAGGCAGACAAAGCTTCGGCAAAGATGACGGCTCTTTTAACCGCATTTATCAGAGAGGAGGAATAAGATGCTGCCACAGGAAATTATTCGTAAAACCCGCAGCCATGAAAAGCTGACGGCTGAAGAAATAGAGTTTTTTATCCGCGGACTGAGCCGGGGAGATATTGCGGATATTCAGGCCGCTTCGTTTACGATGGCAGTTTTCTTAAACGGGCTGAACCGAGAGGAAACGCTGGCGTTGACGCTGGCGATGAGGGATTCCGGCGAAAAATTGAGTTGGAAAGAACTGCGGGACAAACCGATTGTCGACAAACATTCGACCGGCGGCGTCGGCGATAAAGTCAGCCTGATGCTGGCACCGATGCTGGCAGCCTGTGGCGCGTATGTGCCTATGATTGCGGGCAGGGGGCTCGGGCATACCGGCGGAACGCTGGATAAACTCGATTCTCTGTCTGGCTACAATACCGGCGTGGATATCGCAACGTTTAAAAAAACAGTAAAAGAGGCAGGCTGTGCCATAATCGGGCAAACGGCGGATTTGGCGCCGGCAGATAAAAAATTGTATGCCATCCGCGATGTTTGTGCAACTGTTGAATCTATTCCGCTGATTACGGCATCTATCTTGTCCAAAAAGCTGGCGGCAGGGCTGCAGTATCTGGTTATGGACATCAAATGCGGCAACGGCGCTTTTATGGAAAATATGCAGCGGGCATCGGACTTGGCATATTCAATTGTTGAAGCCGCCAATGGTGCCGGGACCAAAACCTCGGCGATTTTGACCGATATGGACAGCGTTTTGGGAACAACCGTCGGCAATGCGCTGGAATTGGGCGAAGCATTAGCTTATCTTAAAGGGGAAAAGCCGGATGCCCGCCTGAATGAAGTAACAATGGCCTTGTGTTCCGAATTGCTGATAAACAGCGGTTTGGCTAAAGATGCGTTGGAGGCAGAAATCAAACTCCGTCATAGCATATCTTCCGGTGCGGCTTATGAGCATTTTGTCAAAATGGCATCACTTCTTGGTGCTGACACCCGCGTTCTTGAAAATTATGACTTACTGCAGCCCAAAGCACCGTATATAGAACCGGTATATCCGGAAATGTCCGGATATGTTTCCGCCGTCAATACCAGAGAAGTCGGGCTGGGGGTGATTATGCTTGGCGGCGGCCGAACCCGCCCGGAACAGCAGATAAATTATACGACCGGCTTTACTTCGTTTTGCCAGATTGGCGACAAGGTCAATCCCAAAACTCCTTTGTGCTATGTTCATGCCGAAGACAAAGCCGCAATTGCCGAAGTTGCCGCGCTTGTCCGCCGTGCCGTAACCATAGCGCCGGAAAAACCGGAAACCAAGCCGGTTATTTTACGCAAAATTGCATAGCAGTTATTTTTGTGCAGTGCGGGCGGAAACTTGTGAATGACGGCTTGGTTTTTTCGGCTGCGGCGGCACATGGAAATCTGCCCGCGACTTATAGCGTTTTATCTTGCTGAGCAGAGTATAGTCCGGCATCCCGTCTTGCGGCAGTTTCCATTTCTTTTGCAGCTTTTTGACTTCTGCAGCTGTCTGTGCGCCAAGCCTTCCGTCTTCTTTAAGTTTTGATTTTAAAACTTTGTTGGCAAATTGCTGTACCGCCAGAATATCCTCATCGGTCAGTTTGTAATATCCGTGTTCGTCGAGCGGCATAAATTTTTGCGTGCCGCCGATGTAATCAGCCAGCCGCGCAATCGCCAGGGCATAATTTGTAGAACGGTTCCAAATCATAATCCGTCGGAAGTTACTCAGTGTTAAGTAGGCGCGTCCGCGCCGCCCGTCCGGCAGGACAATGCCGGCAGCCGCCTCGTCCGGCAGCCTGATGCCTTTGCCATTGGCGCTGATAACGCCGAGTTTTTTCCATTCTTTAACCGTTTTGTACTTTTTTGCGCCGACGAGTTTATAATCAAAATTCCACGGCAGTTTGACTTCCTGCCCCCAAGGCTCGTCAGCTTTCCAGCCGAGTTTGGAAAGATAGTTGGCAGCCGAGGCGATTGCGTCGTCAAAGCTGTCCCAGATATCGGCAACGCCGTCGTCATCATAGTCAACAGCATAGGCGTTGTATGTTGACGGCATAAATTGAAAATGCCCCATAGCGCCGGCCCAAGACCCCATCATTTTATCGCCGTCCAAGTCGTACATATCCATAATTTGCAAAACGTTATACAGTTCTTTCTTAAAAAAAGCCGACCGCCGGTTTTTGTAACTGAGGTTTGTTAAACCGTCAATCAGGTGATATCTTCCCTTGTTGTAGCCAAAATGCGTTTCAATCGCCCAAAATGCAACCAGATAATTAAGCGGGACGCCGTATTCAGTGCTGATTTTCTGATATTTGGGCTTTAATTTTTTATACTGTTCGCGCGCTTTGCTGACTTTTCCTTGATTAACCAGCCGGTTGATGTATTTGTCGGAAGTAAGGATAAATTCTGCCTGCTTTTTGTCTTGCAGCTCAACTTCTTTAATTTCATGAAAATAATCTTCTTTGTAGGCTTCGTTTATCGTTTTTTTTGAAATGCCTTTGTCTGCCATTTCCTCTTTCAGTTGTTCCAGCCACTTGTTCCATTCGGCGCGTTGTTCCTCCACACTCTTGACTTTTGCCTGCGCTGCTCCGCAGACAAATCCGATGCTGATGATAATAAAGAGAATTTTTTTCCACATGTCTGCCGCCGTTATTGCTGATGTTACGCCCAAATTAAATTCATGCTGCCGCTGTTACTGAAGTTATGCTCAAGTGCATGTTGCCGTTAATGCCAATAATAATATAAAGTATAATATCTTTACTTTCTCCTAACATTCAACTGTTTACATCAAATTTTTTTTGTGTTAGAAGAGAGAAAAGGAGCTAAAATGAATATTAAAGAGTTTAAGACTGGACTTCCCGTTCGCAAAGCTGTATTAGGCATAGACTACGGTTCCAAACGAATGGGACTGGCTGTTTCCGATTTGTCTTGTACCATTGCCACGCCTTATAAAATTCTTTATCGTCGGGAAATTTCTGCTGATATGGCAGAACTGCGGAAAATTATGGCTGAAAAGGAAATTGGCGCCGTCGTTATGGGGCTGCCGTTGCAAATGAATGGCGAAGAAGGGGAAATAGCCGCCGAAGTCCGCAAATTTGCTGCAATTCTGGAAGAGAATTTTAAGTTTCCGGTGTTGCTGTGGGATGAACGTTTGTCCTCTTCGGCAATGGAAAATTTTCTTATTAAGGAAGCAGACCTTTCGCGCAAAAAGCGCGCTAAAGTATTGGATGCATCTGCTGCCGCCTATATTCTTCAGGGAGCACTTGATGCCTTGAAATATGCATAAATCCTGAAATGCGCGCAATATATAATATCCCCAAAATTTTAATTGACAATTGCTGCACCCTAAAGTAGCTTGAAACTGCATAAGATGATAACTTGTGTGAGGTTTGAAAGCCTCTTGTGTGTTGCTTGACATAAGCGTAAAAACTGCCTTTTGGTCTGTCGGCCGGAAGGCAGTTAATAAGGTATATTACATAGATTCTATACCGAATACACTGCACATTTCACACAAATGCTTTCAACTTCCGGTCGCCTTCATCAAGCGGCTTTTTTTGTATGGGAAGTGAGTATGAATTTGATAAAAGCAAATCAAAACGGGCGTTCAATAATGGAAATGCTTGGCGTCTTGGCTGTTGTCGGTATTCTGTCGGTTGGCGGTATTGCCGGTTTTTCAACGGCAATGTCTAAACATAAAAACATGAAAGAAGTGGAAAAATATAATTTGTTTGTTCAGGATTTTATGCAGCATAAGTCGCTGATTTTGAAATCAGGCGATGCAATGGGGACTTCGCAATGGGTATTTTATACCAAAGAAGTGGAAAAACTGGGAATTCTTCCTCCTGGTTGGCAGGTGAAAGGTAGTAATATTGTAGATAATTTAGGACACATGTTTAATCTGTATTCAGGTTTGAGCAGAGACGGAATCGTTATGGGTTTATATCTGAATACCAAAAAAGGGGAAAGCACTAATACCATGTTTTGTATTCAAATGTGGCAAAACTTTATTTTACCCAATCAGGAATGGATTGGCAATGTCTGGTTAAATGGAACAGGGACGAAATCAGGTACGTATTACGGAACAAATTTTTGCTCAAAAGGGAGAAAATGTCTGGCACACATAACCGTACCCGAAATACATAAATTCTGTACCAGTTGTGCCGAGGAAGCAGTTTGTAACATAATTACTACATTCCATTAAAAATCCGGCTCGGCTGTCGGTTGAAAAGTATTTCAACAACAAAAGGGAGCTGATAAGCTCCCCGGATTGCTTTCTGTATTTTTTCAGACTGCTATGCCGCCTTGACGACGTCAAAACGGATTTTTGCGCCGCCGAGTTCGTCAACGGTCGGTTCCGACAGATTGCCGCTTTCGGCAATCTCCAGCGCCAGAACCTGCTCCTTGATGTAATCGGTGTATTCGGCAATTGCGGTTTTAACCGTCGTATCGTCGGAGGTATATGCCAGTTTAATCCGATCGGAGATGTCAAAGTCCTTACTTTTGCGCAAAGCCTGAATCATCCGCACAAAATCGCGGGCAATCCCTTCTTTTTCCAACTCCGCATCAACCGTCGTATCCAAGATGACCACGGCCGTATTGTCAGGCAAAGCTTGTCCGCTCATACCGTCCTTGATAACCAGGCGTAGTTCGTATTCTTCGGCGAACAGCGTCTGCCCGGCAATCGCCAGCGTCCCGTCTTCGTTCTGCGACCACTCGCCTGACTTGGATTTTGCCATAATGTCTTTCATCGCGCCGCCGAGCCTCTTGCCGATAAGCGGCGTCTTGAGGTAGAGAAAGCGTTCGGCAACATCGGCAATATCCGATTTCAAGACAATATTTTTGACGTTGACCTCGTCTTTCAGAGCTTCGGCAAAGTCTTGCAACATTCCTGCGTTATCGCCTGCAATCGTCATCGACCGCAACGGCAGACGGTTGCGGAGCTTGTGCTCCTCACGAATAGCTTTGGCAACCGAAGAAATCGCCCGTACCATATCCATCTGTGCAATCAAACCGTCATTGCCGGCGATTGCGCTCAAAGTGGGAACGTCTTCCAAATGTACCGATTCGCCGCCGGTCAGCCCTTTGTAAACGAATTCACTCATAAACGGCATTAACGGCGCGGCAATTTTTGCGACGTTAACCAAAACGGTATACAGTGTGTTAAAGGCGCTCATGTCATTTCCGTCCCAGAACCGGGCGCGGGAACGGCGGATGTACCAGTTGTTGAGAATTTCCAGAAAATCCTCAACTTCCGCACAGGCACGTGCGATTTCGTATGCCGCCATGTCTTTGCGGACAACGTCAGCCAGCGCTTTAAGCTTTGCCAGAATATAGCTGTCTAACACGTCATCGGATTGTGAAATTTCTTCTGCTCTAATCCCTTCCGCATTGGCGTACAGCGTAAAGAAGTAATAAGCGTTCCAAAACGGTATCAACGCTTTGCGTGCCGCTTTGGCAATTTCTTTGCCTTCTTTGTCTACCGCAACATTGCCGCCTTTCAGAACCGGAGAAGAAATAAGGAACCAGCGCAAAGCGTCAGAGCCTATTGTTTCCAGAATTTCGTTCGGATCCGGATAATTCTTCAGACGCTTGGAGAGCTTTTGCCCACCCTCTGCCATCAGCAGTCCGGTGCAAATGCAGTTCTTAAACGCCGGCCTGTTGTGCAACGCAGTGGAAAGCACCGTCAGCGTATAAAACCAGCCGCGGGTTTGGTCAATTGCTTCCACGATGAAATCTGCCGGAAAATGCTTGTCAAACCATTCCTTGTTTTCAAACGGGTAGTGGATTTGCGCATACGGCATGGAACCGCTTTCAAACCAGCAATCGAACACGTCGCTGACCCGGTGCATCATTGTTTTGCCCGATGGATCGTCCGGATTCGGATAAACGACATCGTCAATGTAAGGCTTGTGCAAATCGGTTACGTCAGCGCCGGTCTTTTCCTTAATCTCGGCAATGGAACCGAAGACGTCAATCCGCGGAAATTTCGGATTATCGGATTTCCAAACCGGAATCGGCGTTCCCCAGAAACGGTTGCGGGAGATAGACCAGTCACGTGCTCCCTCCAGCCATTTGCCGAAGCGTCCGTCTTTGATATGCCCCGGAATCCAGTTGATTTCCTGATTGTTCTTAACCATGTCGTCGCGGAAGTCCGTTACCTTGACAAACCAGGAAGACATCGCCTTGTAAATCAACGGCGTGTCCGTGCGCCAGCAGAACGGGTAGGTATGCTTATACTGTTCTTTTTTAACCAGCAGCCCGTTGGTTTTCAGCCACAGCATAATCGGCTCGTTGGTATCAAAGACCTGCTGCCCTTCATAGTCGGGAACTTCTGCAGTGAATTTTCCCGCCTCGTCAACCGGGCAAACCACCGGGAAATTCTCGTCATACGCGCGGCAAGCCTCAAAGTCGTCCTGCCCGAAACCCGGTGCAATGTGAACCACGCCGGTACCGTCTTCGGTCGAAACAAACTCGCCAGTCAATACTCTAAAAGCGCCTTTGTCTTTTAAATGCTGAAAATACGGGAACATCGGCTCATAGCTCATGCCGACCAGCTCCGAACCTTTCATCTTCCTGACTAAAGTCGCGTTTTCAAGTTGTTTTTTATAGCTGCCGAGCCGCGCTTCCGCAAGAATATACTCTTGTCCGTTTTCGTTCATGACCACATAGTCGATGTCATTGCCGACCGCCAGCATCAAATTGGAAGGCAGTGTCCACGGTGTCGTTGTCCACACGAGGATTTTCTGCCCGTTCGCAAGTTTGAACATGACCGTAATGGCATTATCGACCTTTTCTTGGTAGCCGAGGTTGACTTCAAAGTTGGAAAGCGGAGTTTCTGCTGCCCAAGAATATGGCAAAACGCGGTAATCTTCATAAACCAGCCCTTTGTCGTACAGTTCCTTAAAATTATGGATAACGCTTTCCATAAATGGCAGGTTCATCGTTTTGTAATCGTGGCTGAAATCAACCCAGCGCCCGATGCGCTTAAACATGTCAACCCAGATGTTGGAATATTTTAAGACGTCGGTGCGGCAGAAATTGTTGAATTTTTCAATACCGTACCCCTCAATCTGCTTGCGTCCCGAAACGCCGAGCTGTTTTTCAGCCGACATTTCCGCCGGCAGTCCGTGGCAGTCCCACCCGAGGCGGCGTTCGACCTTTTTGCCGTTCATTGTCTGAAAACGGGCGACCGCATCCTTAACGTATGATACCATAATATGTCCGTAATGCGGCGTGCCGTTGGCAAACGGAGGACCGTCGTAAAAAACGAACTCCGCGGCGCCGTCGCGATTATGCACGGATTTTTCAAAGGTCTTGTCTTCTTCCCAGAAATTCAGGATATTTTTTTCCATTTCGGGAAAATTGATTTTAGCATTCAATTCCGGATAATATTTTTTCTTTTCAGTCATCTTAAAAATTCCTAAAACTCACAAACTTTTCCAACTCTACTCATAAAAAGCTGCAAAATCAAGTCAAAATTAAAAAACGCAGAATCTTAACCGAATTTTTAAACATTTCCGCCTAAAATAAAAGCCAAAAGAGTATGTGTAACCGTTGCTGAATGTTTTGCTTATGATTAAATATATGAAAATAAAAAGAAAAATTGTTCTGTTGGCTGCGGCGCTTGTCTGCGGGGTAATCGGCGTAGCAGAAGCTGCCGGCGGAAATATCAGCGTCGCCCGGGCGTTTTATGAACTTGCACGGCAGAATAATACACAGAAAATTGAAACTCTGTTGGAACGCGGTTACTCTCTTGAGAGCGTTGACGAACGCGGATATAATTCGGTCTGCATTTCGGTTATCCGCCAGAACCGTCCTGCTTATAAGGTGTTGACAGGGTATGGGGCGGATAAGAGCCCGGAATGTCTGAAAAAAATTCCCGACAGCGCGTATCGCCGCTTTTTCGGTTTGTCTCCGAAACAAACTCCGGTAAAAAGTTATAAGCCGGATTCGCCGTATCTTATCGGTACGGCGGCTCTGGCGGCTGGTGCGGTAGCCGCTGCATACATTTTCCGCGGTGATACGGATGGAAGCAGCGGTGGCGGAGGGGAAAATCCCGATCCGGATCCTGACCCTGATCCGGGTGATGATTGCCCGCCGAACAGCCACTTGCAAGACGGTATCTGTATCTGCGACAGCGGTTACGGAAACTACGGAGATATGCCAAACTGCCATGCGACGGTAGCTAATTGCAGCGTGCAGGAGGCAGACCAATGCAAAACATGTAACGGCGGATATATACTGGAAAATAATGTTTGTTACGCGCAGATTGATCATTGTATTGCTCAAAGTGGTAAAACATGTTCTCAGTGCGAAACCGGATTTGGAATTCATGGTGGAGACGGAACCAAATGCTATCCGGACATAGAACACTGCAAAAACCAGTATATGGATATTTGTCAGGAATGTGAGGCAGGCTACGGTACTTATTCAGATGACAGCCGGTGCTATAAAACGGTTGAAAACTGCTTACATCAGGTTCAGGACGTTTGTAAACAGTGTATGCCCGGCTATGACACTTTTGGTGATCCCTATAGATGTTATGACAAAAATCCGTGTGCCGCGTACCCGAATTCTGTGCCGGCGGAAGGTGGAACCACCTGTGTTTGTAATGCTGACAAGGGCTATACCGGAGACCCCTATGGCGAGGGGTGTTCCCAGACGACCGGAGGCGATTATAACGAAGGTGATGAAGATAACGAAGAATGGAATAATTACAACGAGTTGTATTGCAACTCCCACGGAAAATATGACACGGATACAAAAAGGTGTCTCTGCTATATGGGATACACCGGAGACAGCTGCTCCGAATGCAGTGCGAATTATCTGAATTTCGGCGGTATGTGTTTCCGTGATTTGGAATGCCCGCAGAAAGGGAATCATTTGGTTCAGGAAAACGATACCTGTGTCTGCGATATCGAAAACGGATATATCCCCTATTATGATGAAGGCGGTAGAATGACCTGCATGGCGCAGATAACCTGTGATTTGCACCATGAACAAATTGGGCCGGATGAATGTGTCTGCAAACCTGATTTTGACGAAAATTGCGAAAATTGTAAAGAAGGGTTTGAATATGACAGCACGTCGGACAGCTGTCTGCGTACGGAATATATCTGTGAAGAAGAATGGACAGGGGATCAATGCGACATTTGCCCTGTACAATTCAAGATAACGGTAGACAGCAGCGGCCGCCACTGCGGTTTGGAATGCGCAGATAACCGTGCGCCGATTGCCGAAAACCCGACTTGCGAAACCTGTGCTCCGGGCTACGAGTTCAGCAGTATCGATAACACCTGTATTACAACCGAGTGTACGACCGGACAGGAGGGGTACATAAAAGATGAAGAAACCGGGGCTTGCCGATGCGATACCGAAAACGGTTGGAGAATGAGTGCGGCAGGTGTTTGCGAGAAGATGGAAGGAGATTTGATAGGATCGTCAGATTCTAATATTAATAATGCCAAGATTACGGTGGCCAACGACGGCGTATTGCGCGACGTTTACGGGATGAAACCGGTATTGAGCGAAGATGATGAAGGCAATATCACCTATTATGACAGTGTCTATAATGCGCTGACGTCATCCGGAACAAATCAGGGAACTATTGATATAACCAACAGCAATACCGGCGGTAATTTTGTTTATGGCATATATTCTCAGTCCGATATATATAACAGCGCCGTAATCAGCAATACGGCCGAAGAATGCGACGGATGCAACAATAGGGCAACCGGCACCATAAGCATTAAAGACGACAATACGTCTTCTGAAATTTACGGGATGTATAATTCCTCCGAAAACAACATATATAATAGTTTTTCTTTTGGAACGGGACAGGGAGCTACAAAAAATGGTTCGGACGGCTCGATAATTATCACTAAATCAGAAACGAGCAGCGGTAACATTATTGGTATGCAGGGCGGTAAAAATCTCTATAACGCTTACGCCAATACCAGTGACGGTGTAAATACCAATGTTAGAGCAGTGGGAAAAATCAATATTACCCATAATGGATATGGCGACGTTATCGGTATCAGGGGAACAAACAGCGCCGGCAAGATAAACAATGCGCTGGCATACCTGAATTCGGCCGTCTCGGATGCTGTGGCGGAAGGTTCAATCGTATTGTCAGGAAAAGGCAACGTTTACGGAATATACGGCAACGGGACGATAGCCAACAGCGAAACCCAGTTTAATAAAAACTATAATATGCTTAAGGATTTCAGTTCCCACGGCGTAATTGACGTAACCACGCGGTCTGATACGGCAGCGGCTTATGGTATTTATGCAGCGGGTGCCAAGGATACCAAAACAAGTGTATATAATGCGATGGGATACAACAGTACCGGCGATATTAAAGTTCGCAATACATCTGGCGGCAGTGCGTTTGGCATATATTCCGCGGCGCAGACCTATACCGGTGATGATGATGTCGTCTATTACAATAATACATATAATGCTTTCCGTTCGTCAGCTATCTATGGTGATAGCGTCGCTACCGGAAATATTGACATGACAATAGAGGGATACAGTTCTCTTGGTCAGCAGGTTGCAGGGATTTATGCCGCAGGCAATGCTTTTAACTCTTATGCCAATTCCGGTTCTGACGTTATGTTGGAAACGATAGGCAATATAACCATAAACGATAAAAGCGAAACCGGAAATATGAACCTTCGCGGTATTGAAAGCAACGGGGCTACGATAGCCAATGCATACAGTACGGGGCAAAATCAGAATACGGCAACAAAAGTAACCGGCAACATAAACGTAAATATTCTTGCCACCAAAAACGGTTTGTCAACGGCTTCGGGAATTTTCAGCGATTCGATAAATCCGCAGGGAACAAAGATTTATAATGCGGCTTTGGTTAATGATAAAAATAACGTTGAAGGAAACATCACTGTAAATGCTTCCAGCGGACGGGCGCCGAACCGTATGTACGGCATTTACGCGACAAGTTACAAAACCGGAGAAAACGCCGAAGATGCACAGCCCAAGACTGTATATAATGCCTATTATGAAAACGGAAGCGATGTTGCAGAAGGGAAAGTGCGCGGAAATATAAACGTCATTGCAAAAAACGCGACTACAAATTCAATGGGTGAATATTACGGCATCTATGTACAGGACGGTGCTGCTTATAATGCATACAGCTCAAACGCCAATGCCGATGTAATCGGAACTATTACGGTCGATGTTGTCGGCGGAGCTAACGGCGGCATTGCGGCAGGTATGTACGGCAGCAATGCGACATTGAACAATTCCGGTGCCGGTTCGTCCATAAATGTAACCTCAAAAGGCAAGGCCATTGCCTATGGCATGAAAGGCGATAATGCTCATATCACAAACAATGCGGAAATCAATGTCAAAAGCACCGGTGGTGCCGATGCATACGGAATATATGTCAATAAAGGGTCTGCAATTAATGATGTCAGCGGGGTAATTAACGTTACCGGAGATGGCAATAACTATGGTATCTATGCAATATCCGACGGTACGGCTTCGGGTAAGGCGACCGTTATAAACCGCGGTACGATTAATTTGACCGGGAACGGGAATAATACCGGTATTTATGCCGCCGGCGAAACGGCAACCGTCAGCAATACCGGAACAATAAATATAAACGGCGAGGGCTGCAGCGGCGGCGATTGCAACAATGGCTCGTCAATCGTTTTGGAAAATGGCGCAACGTTTGACAACAGTGGTACGACCTCCAGTACCGGCAGCATGGATTTTAACGAATGGGGCGGCAATGTCGTATTGAGCCAGGGCGGAAAATTTGAAGCCGAAGACAGTATCAGCGGCGATTTGAAAGTATCCTCAAATGTCGTAACCGATACTTTTAAAACGACATCAATGGTGGAAGACGCTCTCACGGCTGATGATGTCAGCGGTGTTAACCTGAGTTCAAAATCCTATCTCTACAATGCCGGAGTTAAAGAAAACGACAAAGGCAGCTATGATGTTGTCATGGAAATGAAAGACTTTAATGAAGTTACAAATGACGATATGGCGGCATATCTGGAACAAAATTATGCAAATGAAAAGAACAGTGAGCTTTTCAATGCGTTGAAATCGGCCTCGACAGCCCGCGAATACCGGCAGACGGAAGCCGATGTTACCGGAACGTCGACATTGCCGAATATGGCACAGGAAAATCTGAAAGTTCAGCGCAGTCTGGACCGTACAATGATGGCACAGTTGTTTAAAGACGGCGAAGACGTCCGAAGAATGGTCGGAGCCGACGGATTGTATATCGGACGCGATGACCACGGAACACTCAGCGGATATGATATAACATCGCAGAGTATGTATGCCTTGTACGATAAAAAAATGGACAACAGCTATCGTCTCGGTCTTGGTATGAGCTTTACGCATACCGATACGGATTATAATAACGATTCGACCAGAAAGAGCTTTATGGTTCAGGGGTATGTTCCGTTAACCTATACGAACGGTAAAGGGTTGACGGCAGTTTCGATGGCTCGTCTGGGCTTTGCTGATGGCGATTATAAACGGCGGGGATACAAACATACCTATGAAGCCGATACGACCGAAATTACCTATGGCTGGCTGAACGAATTGCGCTATACGATGAATCTCGGAGTCGTAAATCTGACGCCGTTTGTCGGGTTGAATGCAGTCGGGTGGTATCAGGACGATATAGATGAGGGAAATGATGCGTTGGCATTGCAGATTGCGTCATCCCATGTCTTTTCTCTTGAAAGCGCTCTGGGACTGTATATAGACAAGGATGTGGAATTTGCACCGGATAATAAGCTGAATGTAGCATTGGGTATAGGATATTATCATGAGTTTGCCGACCCATACCGCGGTTTGGATGCACAAATTAATGATACCATCGGCTCATATAAGCTTCGTGATGTAGAACATCTTAATTCGCGTGATCGCGGCATTTTGTCGGCAAAAGTTAATTATGATTATAAAGATTTTTCAATTTACGGCGAACTGATGCAGTATCTGGAAAAGGAATATCCGATAAAAGTTGACGTTGGTCTTAAATATAAATTTTAAATAAAATGCCTTTTGTCAGGTATTTGTGCAAAAAAAAATATGAATATGGATAAAAAAAGCTTTATTTTAAAATTTTTTATGTTATAAAGTTGACATAATCTTTCATAAAAACTTGAAAGTGGGGTCGAAAGCCCCGCTTTTTTGTTACTTCGGACAAGGAGAATATAATGCAGAGGCATTATTTGGCAGATATAATAGAACCGGTTGTTGACGGGGAAGGGTTTGAAACGGTCAGGATTCTGACAATGGGTGAAACCAATCAGACATTGCAGATTATGATTGAACATAAAGACCATGATAAAGAACTGACGGTAGATGACTGTGCCAAGGTCAGCCGCGCTGTTTCGGCGGCGTTGGACGAGGCGGATCCGATAGAAAACCGCTATACGCTGGAAGTCAGTTCTCCGGGGCTTGACCGTCCGTTGACCAAAGCTGAACATTTCCGCCGTTTTACAGGATACGTTGTCAAACTGGAAACTGTTGAACCGGTAGAAAAGAGAAAGCGTTTTAAAGGAATTGTAAAGGCCGTATCCTCAGACAACGTTATAACGCTTGAAATGGACGGTGCGGATTTTGATATTGCCTTTGACAATGTAGCCAAGGCAAAAATCGTATTAACCGACGAACTGTGGGAGCAGTATCTGAAATCCCGCAAATCGTCAGATGCTTGATTGTTTAACCTAACCAGAGATGGATTAACCATTAATTTATTTAACCCACATAAAAAGAGGACACTATGGAAAATATTGTTAATATGCCCAGACCGGAAATTCTTATGGTAGCCGATACCGTTGCCAGAGAAAAGAATATTGACCGTGAAGATGTTTTTAAGGCTATGGAAGAAGCTATCCAGAAGGCCGGCCGTTCCAAATACGGGTTTGAACATGATATACGGGTAAATATTAACCGCAAGACCGGTGCTATCACATTAGCTCGTTACCGTGCTGTCGTTGACGTGATAGAAAACGAAACGACGGAGCTGACACTGGCAGAAGCTCAGCGGATAAACCCGGACATAAAAGTCGGAGAATATATCATAGACCCTCTGCCGCCGATTGATTTCGGCCGTATTGCGGCTCAGACTGCCAAGCAGGTCATTATGCAAAAGGTTCGTGAGGCCGAGCGCAACAAACAATATGAAGAATATAAGGAAAAGATTGGTACGATTATCAATGGTACGGTTAAACGGGTTGAATTCGGTAATGTAATCATTGATATGGGTAAAACCGAGGCTGTTTTGCGCCGTGATGAAATCATTCCCCGGGAAAATTTCAAAAACGGCGACCGCGTTCGTGCTTATGTGCTGGATGTCCGTCGCGAAACTCGCGGACCGCAGATTTTCCTTTCTCGCACTTGTCCGGAATTTATGGCCAAGCTGTTTACGTCCGAAGTGCCGGAAATTTATGACGGTCTGGTAGAAATTATGGGTGTGGCGCGTGACCCGGGCTCAAAAGCGAAAATTGCCGTTCGCGCCAAGGATTCGTCTATTGACCCGGTAGGTGCTTGCGTAGGCTTGCGCGGCATTCGTGTTCAGGCGGTTGTAACCGAACTTCAGGGTGAAAAAATTGATATTGTGCCGTATTCTGCCGATAAGGCACAGTTTATCGTCAGCGCCTTGTCTCCGGCAGAGGTAAGCAAGGTGGTACTTGACGAAGAAAATAACCGGATTGAGGTTGTTGTTGCCGAAGACCAGTTTTCCATTGCTATCGGCCGCCGCGGCCAGAATGTCAAACTTGCGTCTCAGCTGGTCGGCTCTGATATTGACATTTTGACGGAAGAGCAGGAGCGCGAACGCCGTGCCAATGAAAACCGGATTCGCTCTGAGCGTTTCGTCTCGGCGCTTGATGTCGATGAAATGATTGCTCACGTTTTGATTTCTGAAGGCTTTTCAACGGTTGACGAGATTGCGATGGTTGATTTGTCCGAGCTTTCTTCAATTGACGGTTTTGATGAAGATTTGGCGACCGAACTGCAAAATCGCGCCAAAGCTTTTGTTCAGAAACGTAACGAGGAATTTGCCGAAAAGAGCAAGTCGCTTGGGGTTGATGACAGCCTGAAAACGATTTCCGGACTTGACCAGGATATGATTTTAAGCTTGGCCGAACACGGCGTTAAAACGCTTGATGATTTGGCAGACCTTGCTGCCGATGAACTTATTGAGATTCTCGGCGACGGCGTTATTACCGAAGTTGAAGCCAACCGAGTTATAATGGCCGCCCGAGAGCATTGGTTTGCCGACGAGGAAAAGAACTAAGCGGAGGTTCGGATGTCAAGAGAGCTGATTGAGCGCAAATGTATTGTGGAAGGAACCGTAAAGCCGGTAGCGGAGTTGCTGCGCTTTGTGGAATTGAACAATGCCCTTTTGCCGGACTTTAATAAAAAGCTTCCGGGGAAAGGAATGTATGTTACCGGCAATCGGCTCTCTCTGACGAAAGCATTGGAGAAAAAGCTCTTTAATAAGGCAAGCCGCCATAATCTGAAAATCGCCGAAGGGTTTGCCGAAATGGTTGAGGATTTAATAAAACAAAAGGCATTGGACAGTCTGAACCTGGCCCGGAAAGCCGGTGCATTGGTTACAGGTTTTGAAAAAGTGAAAGAGGCAGTCAAAAAAAACAAAGTAGATTTTATCGTGGAAGCGGCGGATGCCGGCGACGACGGGAAAGAAAAAGTGGCATTCTTTGCTAAAAGTATTGAAATATTTAATTTATTTAGTATAGATGAATTAGATATGGCTTTAAATAAAGAAAATACGGTACATCTGGCTGTTTTAAAAAGCGATATGTCCCGTATGGTTTATAATAATTTAAAAAAATATCAAAACTTTTTATCGTAAACGGAGAAAATAACGAATGACAGAAGATAATGGCAAAAAACTAACATTATCCGGAAAATCCACCCTCACTTTGAAAAAAACGAATATGACTCTGAAACCCGAGGGCAAAAAGGTTGTTCAGGTAGAAGTCAGAAAGAAAAGGTTTGTAAATCCGCAGACGCAGTCCAAGCCGGCGGTTGAAATTGATGAAACTCTGGCACAAAAGCTGGAGCTTTTGGCTAAAGCAAAAGAACACGAAGCTAAAAGAAAACAGGAAGAAGAAGAAAAAGCTTTGCTGCGCCAGAAGCAAAAGGAAGAAGCTTTAAAAAAGCAACAGGAAGAAGCTGAGAAAGAAGCTCGTGAAAAAGCTGCGGCAGAAAAGGCTGCAGCCGAGCGTAATGAAAAAAATGCCGCTTCAGCCGTTAATTTTTCCGAAAGTGATAACAAATCCTATAATTCCAAGCATAAAAAAGATGATTATGATGAGGATGACGAGGATGATGACTACTACGCCAAAAAAGGCAAAAAGTCTTCGCCGGCAGAAAGCGGAAAACCGATAAGCCGCGAAGAGGCATTTGAACAGGAACGCAAAAAAATTCAGAAACGCAGTTTTGAAACGCCGAAACGCAATACGAAAATCAGCGTTAACTCGTATATGTTTAATGATGATGACGACGATGATTACGGTTATGGGGCACCTCGCCGTCGTTTTAAGAAAAAGGCGCCGAAACCGCAAAGCCAGCCGCAGGCTCCTCAGGAAAAAATAATCAAAGAAGTCATAATCCCTGAAATTATCACTGTGCAGGATTTGGCAAACCGTATGGCGGAAAAAAGCTCTGATGTTATCAAAAAGCTGATGTCCTTGGGCGTTATGGCGACGATTAACCAGGCGATTGATGCCGATACGGCGCAGATTGTCGTTGAAGAAATGGGGCATAAATTTAAACGCGTGGCCGAAAGCGATGTTGAGGAAGGCCTGACCGGTCCGGCTGATACCGAGGCCGATTTGCTGCCTCGTCCGCCGGTAGTAACTGTTATGGGACACGTTGACCACGGTAAAACGTCCTTGCTGGATGCACTGCGTGAAACGAATGTTGCTGCGCGTGAAGCAGGCGGTATTACGCAGCATATCGGCGCTTATCAGATTACGCTGGACAATGGCCAGAAAATTACGTTCATTGATACGCCGGGACACGAAGCATTTTCTGAAATGCGTGCCCGCGGAGCCAAGGTAACCGATATTGTCGTTTTGGTTGTTGCCGCCAATGACGGGATTAAACCGCAGACTGTTGAAGCTATCCGCCATGCTCAGGCGGCAAATGTTCCGATTGTGGTTGCGATTAATAAGATAGACTTGCCCGGTGCAGACCCGATGAAAGTCAAAACCGAGTTGTTGCAGCATGGTATTGCCGTAGAAGAAATGGGCGGCGAAAGCCTGTGCGCGGAGGTTTCGGCCAAAAAACGCATCAATATTGACAAACTTGTTGAGGCAATTTTGCTGCAGGCGGAAATTTTGGACTTAAAAGCTAATCCGAACCGTGCCGCCGAAGGTGCCGTTATTGAAGCCAAAATGGAAAAAGGGCGCGGAAATGTTGCGACAGTTCTGGTACAAAACGGAACTTTAAAAGTCGGTGAAGTATGCATTGCCGGCAAAGAGTGGGGACATGTCCGTGCCATGTTTAATGAAAACGGTAAAAAGGTGTTTGAAGCAGCACCGGCAACGCCGGTTGAGGTTTTGGGGCTGCAGGGGACGCCTTCTGCCGGTGATGATTTTATCATCGTTAAAGATGAAAACCAGGCGCGCGAAGTAACCGCTTACCGTATTCGTAAAGAACGTGAAGCCAAATTGGTCAAAAGCGCAAAATCGGCGATGGAACAAATGCTGGATAAAATTAAATCCGGTGAATCCAAGCAATTGGCCGTTATCATCAAGGCTGACGTTCAGGGTTCTATTGAAGCAATTGAAGGCACAATCAATAAATTGTCCACTGATGAAGTTTCCGTGCATATTCTGCATTCGGCAGTCGGTCCGATTTCTGAATCTGACGTAACCTTAGCCAAAGCATCAAATGCATTTATTATCGGCTTTAACGTCCGTGCCATTCCGCAGGCTAGGGACATGGCTCGCCGCGATGGAATTGATATCCGCTACTATTCCATCATTTATGATGTTGCCGATGATGTGAAAAAAGGTCTTGAAGGTTTGTTGTCGCCGGAATTGAGAGAAAAATTCCTCGGCTATGCCGAAATCCGCAATGTATTTAATATTACCGGTGTCGGCAAGGTGGGTGGCTGTATGGTTACTGAAGGTATGGTAAAGCGCGGTGCAAAAGTGCGCCTGCTTCGTGATAACGTTGTTATTCATGATGGAAATCTGGCTCAGCTGAAACGCTTTAAAGAAGACGTCAAGGAAGTTAAAGAAGGCTACGAATGCGGGATGAGTTTCGAAAATTATAATGACATTCAGGTTGGTGATTATATTGAATGTTATGAAATAGAAACAATTGCGGCAAAACTTTAAAGGGGAAAAGCCTATGATAAGCAGAAACAGCAAAGAGCCGTCGCAGCGTCAGCTCCGTATTGCTCAGGAGATAAGGAAAATTATTGCCGGCGCTCTGGAAAAAGGAGAAGTCCGCAATCCTTTAATCTTAGACAATCTGGTAACGATAACGGACGTTGACATTTCGCCGGATTTAAAATACTGCACTGTCTATTTTATGACTTTGAACGGGAAAAATCTGGGGCAGATTGAAGATGATTTGAATGCCGAAGTCTGGGGAATGAAAAAACTGATAGCTTCCAAATTAAAACTTCGCTATACGCCGGATTTGAACTTTCGGATGGATACTTCTTTTGCCGAAGTCGACAGGATTGAAAAACTGTTGCGCGACCCCAAAGTTGAGCAAGACTTGAAAAAAGAATAAAGGTTTCATCAAAGATGAGGTTCTCTGAAAGAAGAGGCAAAGAATAAATTTATTCCATATGAAAAATCCCTTTAAGCGCTTTGGCCTAAAGGGATTTCTTTTAGAAGAGTTTGCCTTCGGTAACCTTTGGGCAAACAAAGTCGGGATAAATTTGTTGGGTTTCAATCAGCGACATCACAGTTTTGTCGTTAACGTCTTTCCCCTGCTGCAGAATAGTATATTCCGTTACGCCGCCTTCAACAACAAGACAGGATTTTATACCAGCCCGGTTGGCTCCGAGAATGTCTGTTTGCAGAGTGTCGCCGACCATCAGAATTTGTTCTTTCGAAACATTTTCAAATCCTCTTAATGCCCGGTCAAAAATCTTAGGATCCGGCTTGCCGTAAATGACGGTTTTGCCCCCCATCTGCCGAAAAGCCTGACAAATAAGACCTTGCCGGACAACAAATTTACCACCTTCGTTAGCGCGCAAGTCCGGATTGGCACAGACCATTTCCAAATTACGTTTGCGGATTTTTTCCAGTTTCGGAATAAAGTCATCAATATCCATTCTGTCCTCACCGTGAATCTGTGGTACGCCGCAATAGGCAAAATCAGCTTTTTCCATATCTTCTGTAACCGAATAGACCGAATCTTTAAATAAATCCGGCAGCTTGTCTTCTGGACGTTTAAAATTTGCTGTCCCAAAAACATACATTGTTGTTCCCGGAACAGGAACATCGCCGCGTTGAATGGCTTCGTATCCGAACTGGCCGGAAGTAACGACATCATCATAATGTACGCCTTTGAACATGCCTTTCTTGGCATATTTGCTGACAGCATCGGCAGAACCGAAAGAAGCATTTGACAATATGATAACTATCTTTCCGTCTTCTCTCAGTGTTTTCAAAGTTTGCAAAACGGTCGGGCTAACGCCGGAACCAAAGTTGATTACCCCGTACATATCAAAGATGACGACTTTCATCTCTTTGACAATTGTTAAAAATTTTTCCATAAGAATAAAATTAATGACATAAAAATTATATTTGTCTAAAATGTATCATCATTAGCCTGTTAAGTCAATATAAAATAATGGCAAAATAAAATTTTTGTATTATAATCAACCCGAAAAGAAAATTTACGATAGGAAAAAAACATGAAAAGTTTTATTGACGAATTTAAGAAATTTGCCATGCGCGGCAATGTTATTGATATGGCTGTCGGTATTATTATTGGTGCTGCATTTGGCAAAATAGTCGATTCTCTGGTAAAAGACATTATGATGCCGCCAATAGGCCTGCTATTGGGAAAAGTTGATTTTTCCGATTTGAAGCTTTATCTGACCCACGGTGAGAATCCGGTAACCGTAAACTATGGGTTGTTTATCAATGCGTTGATTAGTTTTCTGATTGTAGCCTTTGCCGTATTTATTCTGATTAAGGCTATTAATAAGCTTCAGGAAAGAATGGTTAAAGAAGAAGCAGCAGCAGCTCCGGCAGAGCCGGCAACAAAAATCTGTCCGTATTGCTGTTCGGAAATCTCTGCCCAAGCCTGCCGTTGTCCACACTGCACATCTGAATTGAAATAGAAAAACAGCTTGCTTCCTGTATCAACTGCAAAAATTTAAAGAGCAATGCTGGCAATGCGGCGCAACGTCGAAATTTTTGACTCGGCAGAAATTTCAAGTTGATATAAGAGGTAAAGGTACGAAAGAAAACGGGCGCATCTGTTTTGACGGTAAAGTTGATGCGATTATCTTCCCTGATAAAAAGCTCTGGATATATCTGCCGGTGTTAAAATTTTGGTTTCGTTTTCTTCCTTTTGGGTTCTTGCCTTGCCTTTAGTTTGGTTATTGGCAAAATCGGAACGTTCATCCATACGGCTCAGAGCGTATGTCGTTTTTCCCAAATCGTTGGATACGGTCTGAATACCGCCTTGGTTTCTGACTTGCAGTTTGTCAGTGTAATAAATCATATTATTATCTTTGTTGCAACAGGCAAGCATAAGCTCTTTCAATTTCAGATCGGCATCGTCAGAACGGTTGACAATATTGGCAAATTGCTTTTTCAGATATTGGTCTTTATCTTTATCATTTTTTAAGCCGCGCTCTTCAAGATAGCGGTCAATAGCCAAAAGTCCGTCGGTACTGGGCGAAAAGGAATTGGCGGAAGCTGTTATTTGTTGGGTAATTTCTTTTTTAGGCATCATCAAAGCGACACAGTCATCGGGAATGTCAATCTTTGTTCCGTAACCGATATCCAGATTTTTTGTCATATCCTTTAATATTTGCTGCTGCTCTCTTGCCGCTATGATACTGTTGACGATATTTGAGGAAGTACCTGACCTCGCCACATCGGAAAACTGTTCGGAACTGTAACCGGGGAGATATTCTTTATCCCAATGTTCTGACGCCAGTCTTGCAATTCTGCCGATATCTTCGGAGAAAGCGGGGTTAAAACCATTTTTTTCAACAGAGTCTCTTAACCCGGGAACGATATCCATAATCTCGCCGATAGGTCTTTTCTCTCCGTTTAACTCTATTGTTTCCATTCCGGAAGCTTTGCAGTTTCTCCAAATATTGGCCAAGGTAAGACATTGCACCGTGTAAGCAGTTTTTTCCGTAACATAGTCTTTCTCAACTTTCATATCTGCTGTTTGGTACAAGCGGGAATCTTCATCAATCTGTCCGCGCACATCATGAACAAAATGCGTATTTTCATGACGTTCGGCAGCAATCTCCGCCGTCGGATTATTCGACATTAAGTGCAAATCCCAACTGTTTGGTATACGTTCGTTCAAAATATCCAATATCTCTTTGGATACGTTCCACTTGGGCATATGGACTTTTTTATCGCTTGAATCATAAAATGCCATATTGTCATAGTTATAATCTTCCTTGGTCTGAACGTTTCGTGTTTCCCGTTCTATTTCGTTTTTGGGTGATTTGAAATTCGATTTGTATTTTTTATAATCCGTATCCAATTCCTCTTCAATAACAAATCCCGGAAAAGGACCGATGGCCGTTTCCGTTTCTGCAATTTTTTTATTGTCATCGGCAACCGGCATCTGTAATTGCTGTACTAATCGGTTGCCTTGGTCTTCCTTAACCTTGAGATATGTTTCCGGATTTTCGCAGATAAAATCGGCTCTTTTGGCGTCTTGCTTCATTTCTAAATGTACAGCCTCTTTTTCCGGCATATTCGGGTGGGCTTCTTGAGCCTGCATTGCGGGAGTGCTTCCCAGCGCAATAACCATGGCAGCTGTTTTTGCTTTCTCTTTTATCTCATCAAATGTCGCCATTGTAAAGCTCCGATATAACAATAATTCCCGCTGTCTGTTTCCATAATAGCAGAAAAAAGATGTAAAGTAAAGGAAAAAGGCGATTCGCTAACGCTTCTCAGCAGCAGGAGAAGCCTCTGCCTCGACAGGAGTATCGTCTTCTTTTCTGAAAGACTCATACAGCAGTAACACAATACCCGATAAAACCAGCGGCAGCAGATAATAAATAATGCGGTAAGCAATCAACGCGCCGAATAAAATCGCTTGGTTGTCCTGTCCGGGAAGAATATTGGAGAAAACGAGTTCAAAAACGCCAAGCCCTCCGGGAACCTGGCTGTATACGCCAAGAACCTGAGCTATGATGAATGCTCCCATAAACGTAACAAAGTCAATCTCGACAAAACAGATTAAAACGGAGTAAAGCACCAGCGATGCCATCACGATATCAATACTGCCGATAAAAACCTGCTCAAGCGCCAGTTTAAAATTCGGCATCCGGAAATCCACTCCTTTAATAACCAAATCCTTTTTATAATAAATGCTGGCCCACAAATAAACAGCAAGACCGATAACCGACAGTATCATAGTTATAAAAGTCGACATTTTGGTGGAATCATTTCCGCCGAAAGCATGATCCGGCGTCAAAACATAACCGATAATAATCAGAAAGAAACAGGCTACAAGATAAGTAAAGCCGGAAAACGTTACCATTTTGACAATATCTCCGGGGCTTATTCCCCATCTGGAATAAAAGCGGTAGCGAACCGTACCGCCGGAAACGATGGCATGACCGGCATTGTTGCTGATGGAAAAGCCGACAAATCCGGTCAGAATCCATTTCCATGCAGCCAGTTTTCGTTGAATGTATTTTAGTGCCAGATAATCGTATGTAGATAAGGCAACATAGCCGGTAAACGAAGCGCAGAGGGCATAGAGAAGATTGTCCAGCGGAATGCTCAGCAGCGCATTTTTAAGCTCTTCCATGGAATATTTCGACAACTGCCTGTATATCATATATGCAGCCAGAACAAAGAAAAATAGTCCAAGCCAGGAAACGATTTTATTTAGTGCTGATGAAGCTTTCACCTTATTATTCTCCCGTAATTCTTAGTTAACCGTTTGCGTTGCCAAATCAGAATCCAAATTTGTATCAATGTAGACTTTCAGGCTGTTACCGAATGTCTGACGTATGAAAGAGGTAAGCTGGGAAGGGGCAGGTTTGTAGTTTTCCGCCTCAGATTGCACGGCCAGCAAATCTTCTATCCTCAAACTTTTTTCTATGTCGTCGCGCTTTTCTGCAGCTTCGCTCATACCCATAACCGAAGCGACATTATACAGGACATGGGCGTTTTTTATATTGCGCGTGTAAACCTTTCCTTCGGCCAGAATATCCGCCAGCCGCATAATGGCTTCCGGATTGCCCTGCGCAACCGACATACGCAGGTATTGTACGGCTCTGTTATAATTCTTCGGAGTTCCCCAGCCGTTGATATAAAAATCCGAAAGTACGTATTGAGCCTCGTCATACTGCGCGTCTGCTGCGGCCTTAATCAGCAGAAAAGCCTTTTTATAGTCGGGGCTGACCAAAAAGCCTTTATAGTAGGAATAACCCAGCAGAAATTTTGCCGTATTGTTTGTCGTCTGTGCCTGTTCCAGAAGCTTATATATTTTTTCAAAGTCGGCTTTGCTTTTTGTCTGCGGATCCGACCCCAGATAAATAATTGCCAGATTGACGGCCGCATCATTGCTGCCCAGTCTTGCTGCTTCGTCAAAATATTTTATGGCTGTCGGATAATCGACTTTAGTTCCGAGGCCGTTGAAATACAGGCTGCCCAGATTGTTAAGAGCGACGGCGTTCTTTTTTTCGGCCGCCTGTTCGTAATAGGCAAGAGCTTGTTTATAGTCAGCCTTAACGCCGTTGACGCCGTACAGGTACATATAGCCGAGGTCAAGCTGCGCTTCAATATCCCCGGCAGCAGCTTTCTGTTTCATTTCTTCAAGGCTGACTGTCTTTTTTTCTTTGGATTTGTCTTCGCCTCCAAACAAATCAAGCGTGTCGCCGATTGTCGAAGTAACTTTGTCTGTTTTGGTACGGGCCTGCTTTTTCTGTCCGAAATCCAGTTTTTCTTCTTTAACCGCTGCGCCGGCAATGTCTTCTACCCCCAATTCCAGCTGTGCGCTCTGGGCACAGACGTCCGCCGCTGCGCAGACTGCCAGTCCGAACAAAATAAAACCGGTATTTTTCATATGATTCCGCCCCTGTTTTGAAAATATCACCAAAAAACAGCATATCGCAAAAATATATTGCTTTCAAGCCAAAATAAAGTATAAAAAACAGATTGTAAATTTTAAACCGCAAGATATCCTAACTAATCAACAGGATAAACTGATAAAACTATAAAAAAATGATAAATGAAGCACCCGTATATACCTTAAAAGACATCAGCCTGACATTTGGCGTCCGGCCGTTGTTTACGTCTGTCAGCCTGAATATCTGCCGCGGGGACAAGATATGCCTTGTCGGTCGTAACGGCAGCGGAAAATCGACACTGCTTAAAATTATTTCCGGCGTTATGGAACCGGACGGGGGCGAGGTGTTTGTCCAGCCGGGGCTTAAAATTGCGTATATGGAACAGGCGGCTGATTTTTCAAAATACGAAACGCTTCAGGACGTCATTCTGTCGGGGCTGGATGCAGAAACAAAAGAGAGCCAGGCATACCGTGCCGATATATTGGCCGGGCAGCTTGACATAAAAAGAGAAATCAGCCCGAAAACGGCATCCGGCGGCGAACTTAAAAAGGCAGCGCTGGCCAGAGCGCTGATTGGAGAGCCGGATATCCTGCTTCTGGATGAACCGACGAACCATCTGGATATAACTACGATAGAAAAGCTTGAAGAAATCGTCAGACAGTTTTCCGGCGCCGTCGTCGTCATCAGTCATGACCGTTCTTTCTTAAACCATGTATCCAATCGTACGCTGTGGCTGGATCGGGGAATTGTCCATTCCGGCAGCCGCGGATTTGCTTTTTTTGAAGAATGGCAGGATGAAATAATCAATCAGGAAATTATTAAAGAAAAACACCTGAATAAAAAGATTGAAGAGGAAACAGAGTGGCTTCACAAGGGAGTAACGGCTCGCCGCCGTCGCAATCAGGGGCGTTTGCGCCGATTGCAACAGCTGCGTCAGGAGCGCCGCGAACAGGTAAAGCGGATGGGGTCGGTTGATTTGGAAATAAAAGAAGCTGCCGTTCGTTCCAAACTGGTAATGGAGGCCAAACATATCTGTAAGAAGTTTGGCGAAAGGGAAATAGTCAAAGATTTTTCCCTGCGTGTGCTGAAAGGGAACCGCATTGGCATAGTCGGTCCCAATGGTTCGGGAAAGACCACGCTGGTAAAGCTTCTGACACAGCATTTGGCGCCTGACAGCGGATTTGTCCGGTTGGGGAAAAATCTGGAAATGGCATATTTTGACCAAAACCGGGAGATGCTTGACCCGGATAAAACGCTTTGGCGGACATTGTGCGGAGAGGGGGATCATATTTATGTCCGCGGGCATTATCGCCATGTTATCGCTTATCTGAAAGATTTTCTGTTTACGCCGGATCAGGCGCAAAGTCCGGTTTCCTGTCTGTCCGGCGGTGAGAAAAACCGGCTGATGCTGGCGTTGTCGCTGGCTCGGGAGTCGAATTTCCTTGTTTTGGATGAACCGACCAATGATTTGGATATGGATACGCTGGACTTGCTGCAGGAGGTTTTGGATGAGTATGAAGGAACAATCCTGCTGGTAAGCCATGACCGCGACTTTTTAAATAAAATTACGACATCAATGCTGTATATGCGGGGAGATGGCAGCGTCATTGAGCACATCGGCAGTTATGAAGAGCTTTATGACAAATATATCGCTCGGGACGGCAGTTTTGGCAGAAAAGCGCCGGCAGAAACAAAACGCCAGCCGTATGCGGTTCCGAAATCCGGACGCTCTGTTTCTGAATCTGTACAGTCAGATTCGGCAATCGTATCTGAAAATAGCTCTCAGGCGAAAACAGTCCGCCTCAGTTACAAAGATCAGCGGCTGTATGAAATTTTGCCTGGTGAAATAGCCTCTATTGAGCAGAAAGTAGCCGTTTTGGAAAAAGAATTGTCCGACCCCGGGCTTTATGCTGCGGATGAAAAAAAGTTTTACGCTTTGAGCGGGCAATTGCAACAGCTGCAAAAAGAAAAGGACGAAAAAGAAACCCAATGGCTCGAAATTGAGTTGCTAAAAAGCTCATTATAAATATATCAATAACTTAGCCTCTGCTTTAAACTGTCATGCGAGTTAAGCAGTATCGCCCTTTTAGCAAAGGAATGTAAAATGGCTAAAAAGAAAGATGTTCAATTGGCAAGTTCCGAAACAGGTCTGGCCGATATTAAATATACAAATCGTCTGTTTTTAGATTTATTATATAACTTAAGCAAATATCCCCATGCCAAAAAGTCCAAGCGCCTTGTGCGCGAAGGGCTTTTTGACTTTGAGGAAAACAATGTATTCAGAGCATCAAAAGCAAAAAAATAAACTTTGTTAATTAAGAAAAATTAACACTTTGGATTAACTCCGGGCGGACTGCCTAACTCACCTTGTCGCTGGTTGCTTTCACCGAAAGTCAACGGTCTGCCCGCCCTCAGGAAATTTCTTTCAGCTCGCCCAGACTTAAAGCAGATAGTACAGAAAAGATAAATAATTTATACGTTTACCATATAGCAAAGCAGCCCGAGAAGCACAATCGATGCGAAAATTCCGGCAAAGACGTCATCAAGCATAACGCCGTAAGCGTTTTTGATTTTTGTATCGGCATATTTGACCGGTCCCATTTTCAAAATGTCAAAAAAGCGGAAAAAGATAAATCCGGCTGCATAATAGAGCAGGCTGGACATTCCGGTCAGATATTCCGGCGCCATATAGGCCACAAAGGAAAAAGAAAGCAGCTGCCCGACCGTTTCGTCAATGACAACTTTGGAAGGATCGCTGTCCCCGCTTTCTTCAATAACGGCTTCCGTAGCTCTCACGCCCAGTACAAACAATACCGCTGCCGCAGCCATCAAGGCCCAGAAGCCGCCGAAATAAATCAAAGCGTATGCAAGGGGAAGCGTCCCCAGAGAACCCATGGTTCCGGGCGCAATTTTGGACAGACCCAATCCGAAATATGTGGCAATAATGCGTGCTGATTTTTGGTTCATGGCTGTTATTCCTGTGCTGTGGTTATTTATTCCGGTCAAACCCCGTTATGGCAGAAATTCTACATTGTAACAAACATTCTCCACAACAAAGCGGTTTTACTGCAAAACGAATATATAATTTCAATTGTGTTTTACAATCGGAAAAGATTTTATCCACGAATAATTAATAAATTAGTGCTATAAAAAAAACAAAAGGAGAAAATAATGTCCAAAAAAGTTTTTTACGGCATCTTTTTTTTATTGCTGGTATCCATAGCCGGCGTTGTCGGATTAATGTTGTCTTCTGCCGATATGGATTCGCCATTTAAAGCGCCGCTTCCCAAAGTTATTGCTTCGGCGCGCCTGCCGCATCCGGAGAAAATCCGTATTCAAAAAAACAAATGTCCAGCTGCTCCGGGAAAAGTAAATATCGTTCTGGTAACCGATTCCCGCTATGTAACGCCGACGGCGGTTTCCATGTATTCCGCCATAAAAAACAAATGTCCGCAAAGTACTTATAATTTTTATGTCGTCGCTGAAGAGATTACCCGCCGGGATGAAAATATGTTGCTTAATCTGCAAAAGCTGGCGCCGGGAACGGTCCATGTCAAAATTATTCCGCAGCAGGAACTGGATTTGCCTTATGAAAATATGCAGCGCTTTATGCAGTATAAAGTCGGTATGCATAAAATTTTTCTCCCGGATACCCTGAAAGAACTGGACAAAGTGATTTATATGGACGGGGACACTTTGGTTTTAAAAGATTTGCGGGAACTGTTTGATATAGATGTTTCAACGGTTTATGCCGCGGTAGCCAAAGACGGGATATTCTATCGCTTTCCTAAAGAGATGGCGGAGATAGGGCTTGATAAACGCGGATTTTATTTTAACAGCGGCGTAATGCTGTATAATCTGAAACTGCAGCGGCAGGACAATGTTGTGGCAAAGCTGGTGGAATACGTCAAAACCCATGAAGATTTCTTTGGGGATCAGGATGTTCTTAATGTCGTGTTTGGCAGTAAATTGAAACTGATGTCATACCGCTATAATTGTATCAGTACTTTTTTTGAAGAAGATGACCTTGTTTTTCTCAGCCGTTATTTTGGCGAGGAACTGCCCCGCGATACGTTTTACATATATGAAAATGCAACAGTTATCCATTATGCCGGTGACAAACCGTGGCAGGATAACTATAAGCCGGAATTTCTTAAAGAACTCTGGTTTCGCTATTTTAATGAAGTTGTGAGGTTGTGATGCCGAAAATCGCAAAATATGTTTTGCTTTTTGCTGCCGTCTTACTGGCCTCGGCCGTGTGTATCGTCCTGATGTTTCGTCCAAGAGCCGTCAATATCGTTTATATGGCAGACGCACGATACCTGCCGTATGTGATGGTTTCGTTGGAATCTGCAATTGCCAGCAAAAACAAAGGGACACAATATCATGTTCATATCATAGCCAAAGATTTTGCGCCGGAAGATACCGCCAAAATCCGGAAAATGGCTCAAGACGACGTGACGATAGAGCTGTATCCTGCCCGAGAGCCGAAACTTGATTATGCGCGGCTGGGAAGGTTTTCCTCATTTAAAATTTCGCTGCAGAAGCTGTTTATTGCCGATTATTTGCCAAGCTTAGGAAAAGTTTTGTATTTGGATGCGGATACGCTGGTACAGGCAGATTTGTCCGAAGTGTATGAAACGGATTTGCGCGGAAAATATGCCGCGGCGGTCAAAGACGGGCTGATGTATCAGTTTCCCGAGCATGTCACCGGCATGGATTTGGGCGGCAGGGAATTTTATTTTAACAGCGGCGTAATGCTGCTAAATTTGGCTCAAATCCGTAAAGATGATATTATGCAGCGTGCGGTAATCTATTTTAATACGCATAATGAGGTTTTTGGCGATCAGGATGTTTTGAATGTCGTTTTTGGCAGCAAAGTTGTACCGCTGTCATACCGCTACAACTGCAACAGTACTTTTTTTGAAGAAAAGGATGCAGCGTTTCTGAGTAAATTTTTTAATGAAACCGTTCCGCAAAACCCGCGAGAAGTCTACGATTCTGCCGCAATTCTCCATTTTGCCGGGCATAAGCCGTGGACGCCGTGGTTCTCCCATTCGTATCTGAAGCCATTATGGTATCGTTACGCTGCCACAGTTGCCGAAAAATATCAGATGACATTTTAAATTAGCTTGCACAAATTTGATTTACCCGTTATTATCCGTTGCAAATACGCAAGGATAATAAAAATGGTAAAAGTTGTTTCGTTCGGCTGCCGCATTAACAGCTATGAAAGTGAAATTTTTAAAGAAAAACTGCAAAAATATGATAATTTGGTCGTAGTAAATACCTGCGCCGTAACGGCTGAGGCCGAAAGGCAGTGCCGGCAGGCAATCCGTCGGCTGAAAAAAGAAAATCCGGCCGCTAAGATTGTTGTTACCGGCTGCGCTGCACAAGTCAGTACGGAACGCTTTGCCGAAATGCCGGAAGTGGATATTGTGCTGGGAAATAAGGAAAAGACCGAAATTGAAAAATATCTTGTGTCAGACCGCAAAACGGTAGTCGGAGATATCTTTTCCTTCTCTGGATATGACGCTTATATGATTACCGGTTTTGAAGGGCGCGAGAGAGCTTTTGTTGAAATCCAGCAGGGCTGCAACCATCGCTGTACTTATTGCATCGTGCCGTATGCGCGCGGAGCTAACCGGTCAGTTCCCGAAGAAAAAATTATGGCGCAGATAGCCCTGCTTTTGCAGCAGGGGTTCAAAGAAATATGCCTGACCGGTATTGATGCCTGTTCGTATGAGCCGAGTTTCAGCAGACTTGTTGCTGCGGTGCTGAAACGTTTTCCTAATCTGCCGTCGCTGCAGTTCGGCTCTCTTGACCCGGCTGCAATAAATGATGAATTCATAGAACTCGTTCGTAATTATCCGAACATTTATCCGCATTTTCATTTTTCGGTTCAGTCGGGGGATAATCTCATTTTGAAGCGGATGGGCCGCCGCCATAGTCGTGAAGATGTCATCAGTCTGTGCGGCCGCTTGCGCGAAGTCCGTCCGGAGTGTACGTTTGGTGCCGATTTTATTTGTGGTTTTCCGACGGAAACCGATGAAAATTTTGCCAATACGCTTAAATTGGTTGAAGAGGCAGGAATAGACAAACTGCACGTTTTCCCGTATTCTGAACGTCCGGGGACACCGGCGGCGCGTATGCCCCAGGTGCCTGTTCATATCCGGCGGGAACGTGCGGAAAAACTCAGAAATCTGAGAAAGGAGGACAAATGAGCAGCTTTTTTCAAAAACTCGGATTCGGACTTAAGAAAACGTCGCTGAATTTAAGCCGCGGGATTACAGATATATTTACCAAAGAGAGCCTGTCGGAAGACGTCATAACCGATTTGGAAGAGTTATTATATACGGCGGATGTCGGGGTTAAGGCGTCTTCGGAAATTATCGGCAGGTTCAGCGCGCGCCGGTTCGAAAAAGGCAGTGATATAACACAGATAAAACAAGAGTTGTGCCGTGATATTGTCGATATCCTCAAAGTTTCCGAACAGGAGTTTATTATTGACAGATCCGGCAAACCGTTTGTAATCTTGATGGTCGGTGTCAACGGTGCCGGAAAAACGACCACCATCGGCAAATTAGGCAAAAAATTTTCCGGGCAAGGGTACCAGGTGTCGTTTATCGCTGCCGATACGTTCCGTGCCGCCGCGGTGGAGCAGCTGGCGGTGTGGGGGGCGCGCAATAACCTGCGCGTATATTCGGGGGAACCCGGCTGCGACAGTGCCGGATTGTGCTATGACGGGTTGAAAGAAGCGCAAAAGCGTGGCGACGATATTGTATTTATAGATACGGCCGGGCGGCTGCAAAATAAAAAAGGGCTGATGGACGAACTGCAGAAAATCGTACGCGTCGTCAAAAAAGTCATCCCCGAAGCACCGCACAAAACATTGATAACGATTGATGCGTCAACCGGGCAGAACGGGCTGGATCAGGTAAAGACGTTTAAGGAGCTTGTTGACGTCAACGGTGTAGTGGTTACCAAACTGGACGGTTCTTCCAAAGGGGGAATTCTGATTGCCGTTGCGGCAGAAACCGGCATTCCCGTCTATTTTGTCGGAGTTGGCGAACAGGCTGAGGATATGGATACGTTTAAGGCGGAAGAATTTGCTAAAGGATTGCTGGATTTATGATGGATTTAGCCTTTAATTTTGAGGAAGAAAAAACAATGCCGGCTGAAGCGGCAGCTGAAGGGCCGCAGCCTAAAACCGTTACGGAACTGTCAAACGAAATCAAACGCTTTGTTGAAGGAAATTTTGGCAGGGTGCTGGTGCGTGGTGAAATTTTCGGAGCCAAACGTGCCGATTCGGGGCATTGGTATCTGTCGTTAAAAGACGAAAACGCCGTCTTGTCGGCGGTTTGCTGGCGTGGCGTGGCTTCCGGTCTGAAAGTTAAAATTGAAGACGGTTTGGAAGTCATCGCTTCGGGAAAAATAACCACCTTTTCGGGGAAATCTTCATACCAGCTGGTGATAGAGAGCCTTGAGCCGGCAGGGCAGGGTGCTTTGTTGAAACTGTTGGAAGAGCGCAAGCAGCAGTTTATTAAAGAGGGATTGTTTGATACGGCGCACAAAAAGCCGATTCCCTTTCTGCCCCGGACTATCGGTGTCGTTTCCAGTGCGTCCGGTGCGGTTATCCGCGATATTATCCACCGTATCCGCGACCGTTTTCCGATCCATATCGTTTTGTGGCCGACACCGGTGCAGGGCGAAGGAGCGGCAGAAAAAGTGGCTGCGGCGATTCGCGGTTTTAACGCTCTGGACGGAAACGGCTCCGTCAGACGTCCGGATGTAATTATTGTTGCTCGCGGCGGCGGCAGTCTGGAAGATTTGTGGCCGTTTAACGAAGAAGTCGTTATCCGCGCCGTTTATGATTCAGAAATTCCCCTTATCTCCGCCGTAGGGCATGAAACCGATACGATGCTGATAGACTATGCCGCCGATAAGAGAGCACCGACGCCGACCGGTGCTGCCGAATTTGCCGTTCCGGTAAAAGACGAGCTTGTTTCGGGGCTGAATATTTTGGATAACCGCATGCGCAGTTCAATCCGGCGGTGTCTGGAAGAATATAAAAGCCGCATAGAGGGGCTGGGGCGGGGAATTCCGAACCTGCAGCAGATACTTGAGGAAAATGTCCAGAAATTGGATTACCGTCTTGAGCGTCTGCATATTGCCATAAAGAACGTCCTGATACAGAAAAAAAGTGCTCTCGCTTTGGCCGAGATTAAACCTGTGTATGTCAAAAATCTGATTGAACGCAGCGATGAACGTTTGCAGGGATTGGCGCACCGGCTGGAAGGCGTTTCCGTGGAGTCTGTCCTGAGGCGCGGCTTCGCCTGGGTAAGGGGAAATGAAAATCAGACGATATATAATGTAACCGAGGCAAAAAAACAAACCGGCTTGACAATCAGGTTTGCTGATGGGGAAATATCAGCGGCAATGCCGCCGCAGTCCGCCGTTCCGACACCGGCAACCCCGCGTTCGCGTTCCGGAAAATCAAAAAAAACTTCTTCAGAACAGGGAACATTATTTGAATTTTAACGACTTGCCTTTATACTTTTCTGGAAAAATGTGAAGTGAACAACGGTTTAGAGGGTAGGCAATGATTGATATGCATATATTTTGGCTGGCTTTAATCCAGGGATTGACGGAATTTCTGCCGGTAAGCTCCTCAGGGCATCTGATTTTATTTGCCAAATATACTTCTTTTGCCGATCAGGGGCAGACTATTGATATTGCACTTCATATCGGTTCGTTGATAGCCGTTGTTCTCTATTTTTGGCAAACCGTAAAAAATATGTTGGTTCAGCTTTGGGAACATAAGTTTTTGCCTGATTTTAAGGTGGAAGGCGTAAGGCTTGCGTATTTTCTTTTGTTTGCAACCGTCCCGGCAATAGTCATTGGCGGCACGCTTAAATACGTCGGGATGGACTGGACACGCAGCACAAAACTTATCGGCTGGATGCTGATTATATATTCTGCTGTCTTATGGGTGGCCGACACTAAATTTAGTACCCGAAAAACATTAAAAGACATCACCCTTTTCGACGCTTTGTGCATAGGTTTTGCCCAGTGCCTGGCATTTCTTCCCGGTACCAGCCGGTCAGGGGTAACCATTACAATGGGACGTTTTCTGGGATACAATCGTAGCGAAATAGCTAAATTTTCTATGCTTCTGTCTGTTCCGGCGATATTTGCTGCCGGCATATTGGCGCTTTATGAAATATATACCGGCGGCGAATTGGCTCAGGTTATAATGGCGTATCAGGCGGTTATCTGGTCCTTTGCGTTTTCGTTTCTTGCCATATTTTTGATGATGCAGTGGCTGCGGCATGCAACGTATCTGCCGTTTGTAATCTATAGGATAATATTGGGAATATGCCTTCTGCTTGACGCTTATGGGGTAATTTGACAAGAATATTCTGGTAAAAATTATTTTTATAAAAGGCTAAAAAAACTATTGACTAATGAAAAAAAAGCCGCTATTAAAATACCCGTTGCTCTGGTGGCGAAATTGGTAGACGCGCATGCTTCAGGTGCATGTTGCCTCAGGCAGTGGAAGTTCGAGTCTTCTCCAGAGCACCAATCTTCACAAGCTCCTATTTTTGATAGGAGCTTGAAGTTTTTATGCATTGATATTTCAGGATTTTTCCCGTCCATCAAAAAGTTCGCAAAAACGATATTTAAAATACGGCGTTTTTCTTCAATTTGCGAACTTTTGAAAATTGCAAAAGAATTTTGGCTGAAATTCAACACCTTATCAATCGCTCGTTCAACAGAGTTATCAGGTGTCTGTAATTGTTCAATTTTCGCCTGAAGCTCAATTTTAGCCGTTTCATACTCGGCATTTTTACTGCGATATACTTCGGCAGAAACCGTTCCAGCAATCAGCAAATCCAAAAGTTTCTTCTGATTTTCTTCAACATCAGCCAACTGATTCCGATTCTTTTCCAACTGATAATAGTTGTTGCCGTGTAGAGCTTCATAGCGTTTTTTCAATTCATCAGCTAGAGCGAGTTTCAACTCATCATCAAAGCTGATTGATGCAAGAGCTTTTTCCACTTCTTTCAGCAGAATTTTCTCACTGACATTATTGCAATGTTCGCAATTTTTAAGGTCAGTGTGCCGCAAATAAACATACTGCCCCTTTTTTGTATAAGGCGAAAGCAAACAACCACAATGTTTGCAACGAACCAACCCCCGAAAAATGTAGGGTTCTTTGGTGTGTTTGGAGGTTCGTTTGAACTTTCCTGTCCGCACTTCGGTGCATTTATCAAATAACTCCTTGGAAATGAGTTTTTCATAAATATGCGGAAAATAGCTTTTGTTGTAATACATAACCCCATAATAAAACGGATTTTGCAGAATATCTGCAAATTGGGCTTTTGTGATAGGATTGCCACTTTTACGGTTTCGCAATCCCCAGTTTTTGGACTTTTTAACTAATTCATCCATAGAGAACAACCCAGTGGAATACTCTTCAAATAATTTTTTGATGAAATGTCCACGGTCTGGGTCAATGATGATGGTCTTCTTGCCATTCTCATCCTTGGTATTTAAGTAACCAATCGGTGCAGGCCCAGGGAGGAGCCCCTCATTGAGCATTCGCTCCTCAGAACGCTTAACATTATCACGAGTTGAATTGACAAACATATTGGCTGACAAAATTTGCATCTGCCACATCGCAAGGTCAGAACTTTTGAAGTTCTTATCAATTACCAAGCCTTCTTTAAAGAAATGAAGAGCCAATTTTTCTTTTTTAACAAGTTCCAAAAGCATCGGAAACTCGTTAAAAGTTCTTTGCAGCCTGTCAACCGTATCAACAACAAGAGCCGTCAGCTTACTTTGCCGCTTAATATAATTAACCGCCTCGTAAAACTTAGTCCGTTTGCCGTGAAAGGAGCTCTCAACAAAGGTAAATTCCTTTGCAATCTCCAAATCTTTAAGTGAGCAATAGTTTCTCAACCTGTCCAATTGAGCATCCAATGAGAACCCATCTTCCTGCATCTCGGTTGAAACCCGAGCTAAAATAACCGCTTTCATATCCATAGCTCCTAATTCTTCTGCATTTCAAGTTCTAATAAGAACATCAGTAATTGGAAAATATCTTCTCCAATTTCAATCATTTTTTTAGGATTTTTATCTTGGTAATTTGTGCAAATCATAGTTATCCCCTATACGAGTTGAAACTATATTTGCAATTCTGAATATAAATATGGATATGTATTTTAGGAATAGAGGATAAAACCACCTCATTGAACAAAGTAGATATTACATTAAACTTTTTCAAAAGTCAAATTTCTGCGAACTTTTTTTATTAAATAAAATCAGCACATTACACAGCATCATCAAAAAAACAAATTTTCGGGTCTTTTTGATAAATAAATTTATCAGAATAATTTTGCATCTCCCAAAGCTGATGTGATATTATTTCAACATCAGCAACAGATACCGATAACTCAAACCTTTTATCGGCATAAGGTTTGACAGGAGTACAGAAATTCCCCTGTTGTTGCTGATAGTTAGACAAGCGTAAGAAGAGCATAAGACGAGTATTAGAATGAGAAAGAATGTTTAATAACTACTTTCTCAATTATTTATACCACAATTTATCACAATAACTAAATGGCTAAAAACTAGCCATAAATCTCACCATACTTAAAATTTGATTATTATAGAGGACGAAATGAGTGAAAAAATATTTAAAAATAGAATAACACAAGAAACTCCCAACACCATCAAACAATTAAAATCTCTCTGGATAGATATGAATTCGGATAAACAACTGACACCCAATACCCCAAACGGATTATTTGCGTTTACCATAAATCCAAATAATTTTGTAGATGCTGTAAAATTAGAAACAGATTTTAAATCAATTTTATCTCATTACTATCATTGGAGATACGGTTCCAAATGGAGAAATTTAAAACACATACAAGTTCCATTTCAAGGGATTATAGAAAAACAATCCAATGGTATAAATCATATTCATATTACCATATATCAGTATAATGTTGAGGAATTGGCACTATTCATCGGCTACATCATTAAAATGTTCAAATCCTTGTATTTCAAAGCATCCTATAAAATTAAAAAGATTTACAATATTGATGGTTGGCATAACTATACATCCCCATTTCCTACCAATAAGGACAAATTCATCAGTAAGTATAGAATTGAAGCTCCTACTTATATCTGTTCAGATTTGTTTAATTCACAATTATCTGCTCAAAACTGATAAATATTATTATCACAAATAAGGAGATTTGATGAACAATAATAAGAAAAATCAATATTTAGAGATGTTTTTGAACATCGCCGATGAATTGCTGGAAAATCACCACATAAAGAGCCGAAGAGATTTTAGTTCCCGTTATTTGAATAAATGTAGTAATTATTTAGGTTCTCTGGTATGGCAGAATAAAAAGCCAAGTATTTCGTCAAGTTGGGCTTTGTTGGTTAATTTAAATAGAAAAAAGCAACTTCCCCATTGGCAGAAAGAATTATCAAAAACCTTATATAATATGGCGTTAAAGGATTAAAAATGCGAGATGATATAGTTTTTGAAGAACTGATTGAACAAATAGATTTAATATTAAATTCATCTAAACCCCTACCATATCATATGAAGGATGAAAGGAAGTTGGCCGAAGTGCTTAAACATTTGCAAGAAATTCCAGAGTATGACAATCTAAAGCAATTTGAGCCTTTGTTTGATGTAGAGTCATTTTTAATACATTTTTTAGTTTCCGCCGATTACACGGACTTACTCAAAATAATAGACCGAAGCACGATGAAATTTAAGCATATTGATGATTATACCCATTTGATGGCTTTGGTGGTGAATCCAAACATTCCCTTTTTTGAGAAAACTGTTGTGGTAGACAGAATGTTAGAAATGGGTGAAGGTATTGATGTAGTTAATGCGAATGGCGAAACAGCACTGATGATGGCGGTCAAAAGAAACAACAGAAAAATGATTGAATACCTTTTGGAAAAAGGGGCATCTCCAAATATTCCTGATGATATGGGAATTACACCATTGATGGTAGCCACTTTTAATAATCAATTATACAATATAGCTCTCCTTCATTATTACGGAGCATTCATTGGAGATGTTTGTGCTGAATATGAATTTGATGCCTTTGATATTGCTGATATTACCCAAAATTCCACGGCAAAAGAACTTTTGATGGATTTGGCTCAGCAATAATCCTATAATAAAACCAGAGTATCAACTCTGGTTTTTTATTTCTCCATTTCAAATCATAATATTTACGTCTCTTTAATGTTGATGTAATTTTTTATGAAATGATACAAGCTGATACGGCTAACTCCATATATTTTAGAAATTTTCGTTTTAGATACACCTTGGGCAAGCAACTCTCTAATTTCTTTTTCTTTACCCGCTAATTTTAAATTTTTATTTTTACTTCCTTGCGGCCTGCCCAATTTGACACCAGAATTTTTTAATCTGGCAAGCGTTTCTTTGGTTCTTGCGGAAATTAATGATTTCTCTATGCTAGCACTAATGGAAAAAGCAAAAGCTAATATTTGAGAATTTAAATCATCACCAAGTTTGTATTTTTCTTTGGTTGTCCAAACCTGACAGCCTTTGTTTAAGCATTCATATAAAATTCCCATTATTTCAAAACTTTTACGCCCAATTCTAGAAAGTTCTGTGGTAATTAAAATATCGTCTTTATTTAATTTTTTTAGAAGAGAATTGAATTTTCTTTTTTTCAAATCTTTACCTGATGAAATGGTTTCCTCAATCCATTCGTCAATATGAATATTATTTTTTTCAGCAAATTGTTCAATTTCATAGTGTTGGTTAGCTTCATTTTGTATTTGAGAACTAACTCTTACATACGCATATATCATCTCTAATCCTTTTTCTTTTATTTATTGGAATTAGAGTGAAATCATAAGCTAATATGTTGAAAAATAATGAACAGTAAATTATACGCAGATTCCTGTCTGCCGTTCTCTTCCTCTAATTCCTACGAAAACCAAGTATTTCAACAGATTAGGTATATAATATTCTTTTTTTCTTGCGTTTTTTATTTAACTGAGTATGTTAAAAATAAAAGTTCTTTAAATTATTCAAAAAAAGGAAAATGTAATGTTAATATCTTGTCCTTGTTGTAAAAGAAAAATTTCAAATACGGCTGAAACTTGTCCGTGGTGTGGTTGCGATGTACAAAAGGAACTCCGCGAGAATATTGAGTTTGCGATTTGGTGTGCTAAATGGGGCGGGATTCCATTTATAATATTTATTTTCTCTGTTTTTGTCTTGAGTGAAACAATAGAGAACAATGGTGGTATATGTTTATGGATATGGCTAATTGCTCAAATAGGTTGGGTAATTTTCTTAAAAAGGGATGTATCGGCAAATTATCAAGCGTCTGATGACGAAGACAATAAAAATCAAAATAGGATAGATAACGCAAATTTGGAAAATTCAGTTTTGAATAATACTCGCTCTGCATCATCACAAAGTCGTAATTCTGTAAGAAAGTCCAAGAATTCTGTAAAAAAACGGCAGGGACGAAAAATAGAAATATAATAAATTAGTACAGAACCAATATTAATCAGTGAAAAATAATGTCACATTGCACAAGTTTTAAATTCCAATACACAGATAGAAAGTTAATTACCCAAACGTTTAGTAATCTAGGGCTGAGATATGAAGATAGTGTCGTTTATTCTTATGATTCAGGATACGCCAAATCATTAGGAATAGCATCTGAAGAAAGACCTGCCATTGTTGCTGAAAGCAATGGGTTTAACTATTTTATGGAAGATTTTGGCAATCATTATGAGTTAAGTGTAGAAAAGCATAATATGTCATTGTCTGAAGAACGCATTGCCAGACGAATGGGGAAAGAAATTCAGAAGCAGTATGTTAAATGTGCCGCTCAACAAGTTGTAAAGCAGATGGAACAGAATGGGCATAGTTGCTTGTTGGCAGAGAATTCCGATGGTTTTGAAATAAAGTTTGGGACGGTGTATGAAAAAAGTCTGCTTGTTAAGTTGCAAAATGGACGTGTTATTGAAAGTGTAAGCGGCGTTAAAGGGCAATCCTGCCAATCTATCACCGAAGCTTTAGAAAATATGCTTTCTTCTGCTGATGTTGAACTGAATACTGAATGGACAGAAGAATATTATGAACCAGATGATGGCAGTATGCTGAAAATTTATGATTTGGAATAGGTAAGAAAATATAAATTGCGGAGAAATATAGCACCTTGAAAAATATTCTTAAATTTACCTTTGTTATCTTTTTAGTTCTTTTTTCTAATATCCAGAATGGGTATGGCTATATGCGTGATTGTTCCTGGTGGTCTAGTCACCTGTTAGAAACAACACCTGAAAAGGTAGAAAAAGAGATAGCAAAAGGTTTGGACATCAAAGGTGCTTATGAAAGTAGACAGAGCTATTCTTCTTATATAGAAGTAAATATCATTGTACCTCCCTTAATATGTGCGGCCAAAAGCGACAACATAAAAGTCGTTGAGGTTTTACTCAAACACGGTGCTGATGTCAATGGGAATGGCGTTGATGGAGAAACAGCTCTGATGGGGGCTGTACATAGACGTAATTTTGCTATGGCAGAAATGCTTATAAAATCAGGCGCCAATGTAAATGCACAAGACAATAACGGAGATAGCATTTTAGAATATGCTTCCAATGGCAGTTGTTCAGCTGATGGAGAAAAAATGGTTAAATATTTGCTTCAAAACGGAGCAAATCGGGACATCAGAAACAATCAAGGCAAAACACCTCTTGATAATCTTGATGATGGGACACGGGGATACGCCTGTGATGGAATGATAAGTATTTTAGAAAATTATAATCCCAAGGACTTAAAAGAAAATCATATTTTTGAAACCATACTCTGCGTAATTGCGATGATATTCATTCCCTTGGCGGCAAAAAAATATGATGAAAGACAGGAAACAAAGAAAAATACAAATTTTTCTATGGATGAGGGTATCTCTGAAACACAAGATAATGACGTTTCTGAAATTTCCATAGAGATTCCCATTGAGCCAACTTCACAGACGACAAGACGAAAACGAAATGTGATTAATTCTGCATCTAAAAGAAAATTAGAGCTTGATAACAATAACCAGAACAGAAGAAAGCTGGAATTATGAATTCTATAATTGAAAATAATCAAGATTTAACTGTAGCCGTTAAAAATGGGGATATATCAGCTGTTAAAACATTCTTAAAAAATGGCGTTGATATAAATGCTATAAACGGACGCTCTACAACGCTGTTATACTGGGCTTGTTTGGAAGGTCATACCGATATTGTAAAATTGTTGTTAGACAATGGAGCAGAAACAGAAAAAGGACACCTGCTAGGAAACACGGCATTAATTGTTGCTAGCGAAAAAGGATACACAGATATAGTAAAGCTATTACTAGATAGCGGAGCTAATGTCAATAGGCAGGGTTTTATGCTGAAAACCCCACTAATGTATGCTTGTGAAAAGGGAAATCTAGAAGTCGCAAAACTACTTTTGGAATATAGGGCTGACATTGATTTGCAAAGTTATGATGAGAATACAGCCTTGATTATGGCTATTAGTGGCAGCATTGATAATATTGAAGAAAATGGAAATAAAGAAATTGTGGAATTGTTGCTAAAACAAGGAGCAAATGCCAATCTTCAAAATGAAGACAGATATACGGCATTATTAATAGCAGTATCTAGTGGAAATAAAGAAATCGTCCAATTATTGCTTGAAAATGGAGCTGATATTAACATCAAAAATATTGATGGAAAAACAGCCCTGTCATTAGCAGAAGAGCGAAATTACTCTGAAATTATTGATTCGCTCAAAAAATATCTCCCGAAAAGAAGGTTGGAACTATGACCAAAACTATCCGCCTTCATCACATAATGGAATGTTCCACGGTCAATGGCCCTGATAATCGTTTCGTTATTTGGACTCAGGGGTGCCCGTTTCATTGTGATGGTTGCTTTAATCAGTTGACACATAGCCAAACAGGTGGTTTTGACATAGATATTGCACAATTGGCTGAACAAATCAATCAAACTCAAAATATTCGAGGAATTACTTTAACAGGCGGCGAACCTTTGTTGCAGGTTAAACAGGTTAGCTTACTACTTAAACTTATTCGTAAGGATTTAGATGTGTTGCTGTTTTCGGGCTTTACTTGGAACGAAATAAAAGCAGATACGATTAAAAAACAACTTTTAACCCAAATTGATGCCACATTATTGGGTAGGTATAATAAAAATCTTCCTCATCCTTTTTACGGTAAAAAGTTGGTTGTCAATGGCAATCGGATAAAGAAAGAGGAATTGAAACCTTGGCTGAATACCGAAATAGTTATTAACGGCAATAACGTCCAAATAACAGGTTTATACAAACAATCGGAGAAAATAAATGAAGTTTGTTGATGAATTACAAAATTACTTAAAAGCCAGATATCCGTTGATTTTAATTAAATCAACCGAGGAAGACCGTTTAACGATGGATTTAAAACTGGTTGCCAAAATATTAGGACACGATTTAATTACTTGGAGCATTGCATCGGGATTGAAATCTGACAATAAACAAGTTGATGGTAGAGCAGATACTCTTTTAACCGCAATTGATACCTGTGAAAGCATTGCAAAGACCGAGAAGCCGACAATTTTTGTATTTTATGACATTGTACCCTTTATATCCTCTGGAGCAGGTCCAGCTCCTCAACGGAGATTAAAGGAGTTTGCCTTAAATATCCGCACTAATGGTTATCGTTGCAACTGCATTTTGGTATCTTCAAAATCTGAGATAGACGGTAGTATCAATTCAGAAATCACTGTTTTGGATTATCCTCTACCCAACAGACAAGAGGTCAGCGAGCAAATCTCTAAATTTATTAATCAATATAAAGGAATGAAAGGTGTTTCAGTTGATACCTCTGCGGAAACCTTGTCAGCTTTGACCAATGCTTCTTTGGGCTTAACTTATGCTGAAATAGAGAATTGTTTAGCGAGAGCCTTGGTTGAAGACCATAAATTGGACATTAACGACATCAAAAGCATCGTAAATGAGAAAAAACAGATTATCCGCAAGAGCGGTATTCTGGAATATGTTGAAAACAAGCTGTCATTAGAAGATGTCGGTGGTTTGACAGTCTTAAAGAGATGGCTTGAATTGCGAGGCAAAACCTTTTCTGAAGATGCCAAAGCCTTTGGCTTAAACCCGCCCAAAGGTGTTTTGTTGGTTGGTATTCCTGGCTGCGGTAAGTCATTAACAGCCAAATGCATTGCCAGTGCGTGGAGTATGCCGTTATTAAAGCTAGATATGGGAAGGATATTCGGCAAATATGTCGGTGATTCGGAAGCGAATATCAGACAAGCCTTAAAAACGGCTGAAGCTATTGCTCCGTGCGTACTCTGGATTGATGAGATTGAAAAAGGTCTATCTGGTGGCGGAAGTGACGGCGGGACATCTTCAAGGGTGTTTGGCAATATCCTGACGTGGATGCAGGATAAAACGTCTCCTGTTTTTACCTTTGCAACCGCCAATAATATCAGGAATCTACCGCCAGAATTACTCCGTAAAGGACGATTTGACGAGATTTTCTTTGTAGATTTGCCCGATTTTGAAGAACGCAAAAAGATTTTAGAGATTCATATCGGCAAATCAGGCAGAAACCTTGCAAACTTTGATTTGGATAAATTAGCTAAGATGTCTGGTGAAGATAACTATGGAACCAATGTTCGATTGGCAGGTGCAGAAATCGAAGCTTGGGTAAAGGATGCCTTGATGGAAGCTTATGCTCGTAAAGCCAACGGAGATATTAATGCCGATTTATCAATGCAGGATTTTGAAACAGTTATTAAGAGAATGATACCGATGGCAAAAATGCGACAGGAAGACTTTAAGGATTTACGAGACTGGGCGAATGAAAATGCCGTTAGTGCTTCTGTTTCAAGTGCGACTACCAGTAATTCAAACGATTCTCTGGGCGGCAGAAGGATTGATTTGATATAAGGAGAAAAAATTAATGAAAAAGCTTTTAATGATAATCGCCTGTATCGCTTTGCTTCCTGCAATAGCAAAAGCGAATTGTTATCAGATTAAAGATAATGATTTGAAAAATAACTGCCTAGCTGTGGAAAAAGGACAGGTTTCATACTGTTATCAAATAAAAAATGGTGATGATAAGAACTATTGTCTGGCCAGATTAAAAAATCAGAGAAGTTATTGTTATCAAATAAAAGCTTCTGATAAGAAAAATGAATGCCTATCGTTAGTAAAGTGAGTGAAAATCAATGATTATAAAAAGATTTGATGATAACCACGGTATTTGCATACACTTATTGAAAAGTCTAATAAACTTTTATTCTCTCGGTTATAAGAATTATCTGAACAGCGAAATAGTCTTGTTTTTCAGTAAAAACTACTATTTTCGTTTCTTTTTTGAATGGTTCTTCTCGTTAAGAGAAATGATTCGCGTTGATTTTAGTCTTAATAGTATTCGCTTGAGCCTACTTGGAATAAGATTTGGAATAAATTTTGACAAAGCCGAATCTGTTCGTAAAGATTATTATTATATAGACGACTATATTCAATTTCATATAGATAGCGGAACGATTAGGATAAACGATGAAGAAACTTCTGTGGTTGATGATAACGGGGAGAAGCCGCTTGTTTCAAAAGAATATTTTGTTTCAAAATATTTGAAAGTGTATAATAGCGATTTCTTAAATCATAAATTTGACTTAACTGTTGAGATAAATCTATTTAAAACATATCCGATGAAAATTAATTTCGGACAATCTCTTTTTTATTCTGATGAATGGTTGGGTTGTCATATAGATATAAATTTAAGAAATGATTTTCCCAATATTGATTTGTATTTATGTGGGTGCAAACGAGAATTGTCTTTTACAGCAAGAAAAATGGTGGAAGACCCTCGTGAATTTTCTTTTGAAGAAAGTTATCCAGAACAAATAGATGAGCACGGATTTTTGTTTCAAAAACTGAATTTGCAGACTCTCAAACAGATTAATCCAAATGATATAATGTTTGTTGCGGCTACGGTTCCAGGAGGAATGGGATTTGCAAAAACAGCCCGTTTTTTTGTTGTTGAAGATAATGAAATTAAACAATATTTCATTGAACTTTTGAATAATGAAATTGTAGATGAAGTCCAAACTATTTTTTCTCCGATAACAAAAATTTATCCGTGGACTGGAGGGCTTGATGAAGAATTTTTTGAAAAATGGCGACGCATCGGAATGGGCTTTGGAAACAAACTTATCGTTCGTAAAGAATTTTATGATGAGGTAAAAAAAGAGTTGTTAGGCGAGGAAACTCGTAATACTCTTCCTTACATTTACACTCATTGGTGTCAGGTTGCTCATCAAACATTGCAGAACGTTTTAACGGAAAAGGGGAAATAATATGAAAAAAGTAGTTTTCTTGATAGTTTCTTTGTTTCTAATAGGATGTTCTCATAAAAATATTGTCAACAACAAATCTTTTGCGGAAATTTGCAATACAGAAGAAGCCACTTGTAAAAGAAATTATGGTGTGTTGGCGGAAGAAATTGAAAAATTTAATGCCGCAGGAGGTGCTTTTATTTTAGTAAATTTGAAAAATAATGAAGTTTTGAATTCTGCATCCATCAGTATTTTAGAAAATTTTGATTATAATAAGGATTATTCTTATACCCCCAACAATGTTATGAAGCTTTTGAAAAAAGAAAAATTGGCAACCACACAGCAGTTTATTGAAGATTATACTGCTTTCATCAAATCTGCAGGTAAAAAAGAATTGGAAGAATTAAGGAAAAATGTTACTCAGGGAACAGCCAAGAAAATAAACATTAAAGGCATCCCTATCTATGGTCTAACGGCAACAGATTACAAATTAGATAATCCTGATGATGTCGTTACAACGTTTTTGGGACATTTCAGTTATCAAGGACAAGATTCTGCTCTTATCACTTTTTTAGATGCTCCGCACGGGCTGAAATCTACCTATAACTTTAACAGTGCAGGTTGGAATGCAACAGAATTAGCCAGAAAAATTGTTGAATCTGTTGTGTTAAATGCTAATTTGGCAAAACGATAAAAGCTATAAATTCAAAGTTTCCAGAGCATTTTGGATATTTTTGGGATTTGTCCTATAATAAATTGATAGAGTTTGAATGGAACTATGCCCTGAAATTTGTTGTATTAATGGCAGGGGATAATTGGCATCCATTAATTTGGTAAGGCAAGTCGCTCTCAATGAATAAACACGATATTGCTTATCCAGTCCAACGCCATCAAAAATCTGACGAAAAATATGAATAATTATGTATTTTTGAATATTTCAGGAAGATTCATTTTATTTTAAATAGAGATAGTTATAATACACTAAATTTATAAAGGGACTCGGTAAAATGGATGAAATAACAGATTTATTATCAGAAAAGCGATTGGCTAAATATAAAGGCATCGGTAAAGAAAATGCCATTGCTTGTCATCTGTTTAATTGTGAATTGGCGGAATCTTTTTATTCCTCATTATCATATTTTGAAATCATCCTGCGAAACAAGATTGATAAGATATTTTCAAAACATTTGGGAGATGACTGGATTTTTAAAGATGAGTATATCATCGGCAGAAATCGGGATAATATGAAAAGTGCTCTTACTCATATTAAAGATACGAAAAAGAGTTCAAAGGATAAAAATCATATCATATCCGAATTAAGTTTAGGATTTTGGGTGTATTTGTTTTTGCCTGCATACAATGATGTTATATGGAAAAAGCATCCTCAAATATTGCAAGAAATTTTTGATGGTTGTAAAGATATTAGTGTGCTATCAAGAATTTTTAATAAATTAAACAGAATTAGGATGTATCGCAACAAAATATTTCATTATGGTTCTTTACTTGTTGTTGCAGAAGAGAATAGACCTGAAAAGGTGCATAATCTAATATACCGTATGGTTGGAGATTTGAATGCTCCTAAATTGCTGAAAGAATTAAGAAAGATAGATTCTTTCAATGAGAAATATTTAAAAGGGAAAAATCTCGGGATTTTAAAACGATAAAGGATGACAGCAAATACAACCAGAGAAACTCCTGCGTGAAAACGCTTAATGTATTTTATAGTCATCCTATCTGCTAAAACATATAACATTAAAAGTTATAAATGTCAAGATATTTATGCTATTTTAGGTTTATCAATAATACATTCCTGAATGTATCTATGTAATGTGTTCCAATCACAATCAAGCAATCTGGCTATTTCAGCTTTTGACACTTTCTTTTCCAAAAGTTCTACAATTTTGTTATGTTTTTTCGCCAACTTTCTATATGTGCTCCCCTTGGGACGACCAATATGTTTTCCTTCCGCCCGCACTCTTTTTAATGATTCTCTTGTCCTATCTGAAATAAGTTGGCGTTCTATCTCACTCGCAAGAGAGAAAGCAAAAGCAAGTACCTTACTCTGTATATCTGCCCCAAGCCTGTAATTTTCTTTCAAAGTCCATATTTGACACCCTTTTTCAAGACAATTTTGTAAAATTCCCATTACTTCAAGCAAATTTCTTCCCAGTCGGGATAATTCAGTTGCAATAAGAATATCCCCCTTTTGGAGCTTTTTAAGCAATTTTCCGAGTTTTCGCTCGTTTAAATGTTTTCTGGAAGAAATTGTTTCTTCAACCCATTTATCGATTTGAAGATTATTGTCATCAGCAAAAGTTTGTATGCCGTGCTTTTGGTTACTTACCACCTGATGTTCTGTCGAAATTCTGCAATAGCCGTAAATCATCGTCAATCCTTTATAAAATTCATTTATATTTATCTGATTTGACGATAGCGTATAAAAAGACAATACGGAAACAAACCCACCGTTTTATTTCCGTAGCAGTTACACATTCATATACCAATAAAATCCATCTACATTATTAACACCAATCTTTTGAAAAGCAAGCATTTTAAGGTTTTGCCCACGGGTATTTTGCGTATCCTTTCTGTGCTACGGAAATAAAACGGTGGGTTTTGAGGATAAAGCATTTGATAATTCATCATCTAACACAACAGATGATTTACAAGGTGAAACACATAACCGTTTTTTGCCCCCAAATGTTGTGTATCTGTTCAATATTCAAGACAATCCTCGCCCACAAAACGACATTGATATATTAGAACAAAACATTAGGGAAAAGAGCCCCTATCTCTTAAAGCTATTACTGCAAGATAAAACAACAGGACGTTATATTCGCTGGGCGTGCGATGGTTACGCTCAATATGGCAGTTTATACACTGCTGAAAAAGAAATATTACCAGAACTAATCACAGGTGAAAACACCAAAATCATCCAACCCAGAACAGCAAAAAGTAAAGAAGAGCAACAAAATCGCACCAGAAAATCCGCAGAGGTATTTACACCATCGTGGATTTGTAACGATATGAACAATTTATGCGATGACGAATGGTTGGGTTATACAAATGCCTTTAATACCAAGCAAGAACACTATTGGTTAACAAATCTTGAAAAAATCAACTTTTCAGGAAAGAAAACTTGGCAAAAATATGTTGATTCCAAACGGTTGGAAATCACCTGTGGAGAAGCTCCTTTTCTCACATCTCGTTATGACACCACCACTGGAGAAGTATTGGTTGTTAATCAACGTATCGGCATTATTGACCGTAAATTGCGTGTGATTTGTGAAAATACAGACAATGAAGCAGATTGGTTTAAATGGGCAAAAAGAGCATATGAGGCAACCTATGGTTATGAATTTCAAGGAGATAACCTGCTCTTAGCCAGAGAAAATCTACTTTATACCTTCATTGATTTTTATAAACACCATTTTGGCAAACAGCCAAATCTCAACCAAATCAAACAAATAGCAAATATTCTGGCTTGGAACATCTGGCAAATGGATGGCTTAAAAGAATGTGCTCCTTTTGATACGGCTGACGAAGCCCAGTACGAGCTTTTTGACAATTTACCAACTCTTAGTTTTCCAATCAATTGCCGCATAAAAAACTGGCGGACAAAACAGGTCTTCAATTTCAGAGACCTGAAAGGAGATAAAACAATGAAATTTGATGTTGTAATAGGGAATCCTCCATATCAAGGAGAAAATCACCAACAAATATATCCAAATTTTTATATTTCAGCCAAACATATCTCCAATCTTGTTATAATGATTTTTCCAACAGGATGGCAACAACCTAAAAATGCAAATAATCTAAAAACATTAAACAATCCTGAAAATAAAGAAGATAAGCAAATTGTTTTTATAAATAATAAGCAATATGTTTTTAAAGATGTTTCTGGAGCAGAATGGACTAATATCATTATGTGGAAAAAAGGTTTTGATAATGGATTAAATGGAAAACAATATGTTTATATTAATGATGAAGCACCACAAGTTATTCATTTAAATTACGATAGTTCTCAAATTGAAAAACCTGAAGAAATTCAGAAACTTGTACAAATTATAATTAATAGTAATAATTTTCAAACATTGTCATCTTTTGTATCTTCATTAAAACCTTATGGATTACGTACTGATTTTTTTAATAATCCAAATAAATATCAATTACCAAAGGTGTATAATGAACGACAACATAATACAGATTTCTGTATTTATGGATTAGAAAACAGAAAACAAGTAATTCGCTTTATCCCACAAGATTACCCCATTCCTAAAAAAACCACAGCTTGTTATAAATATAAGGTTTTTGTAGGAAAGGCTTGGGGAAACTTTTCTTCTAATTTTTTAGGTGGAGCCTATTCTGATATAGTAATTGCTTCTCCCAAAGAAATATGTACAGAAAATTTTCTAGAATGTGGTATATTTGATGACTTTGAAACAGCTCAAAAACACGCAAAATATTTAATGACAAGATTTTTACGAGCATTATTGTTTGCAAATAAAAACTCTCAAGATAACTCAAAAGAAAAATGGATTTATATTCCAATACAGGATTATTCAGAAGACTGGTGGAAGCTATCTATAGAGCAAATTGATGAAAAACTTTTTGAAAAATATAATATTCCTTCTGACATCGTAACTTTTATAAAAAATAAAATTCAATGTAAAGACGAATCTAATATCGTCAATTACAAGGAGTAAAGCTGATGACTAAATTAAATATCAAAACCAGCAAAAAAGTCGTGCCGATGTGTTATGCTTATACAACTCCGCAAATTAAAGACCACGATGGCTGGACTAAAATTGGTTTTACCGAGCAAGATGTTGATACTCGTATTCGCCAGCAAACTCAAACCGCTGATATAGAATATAAAATAGAATGGAAAGCCAATGCCATATACGATGATGGTTCAGGCGATATTTTTCACGATACGGATTTTCACGGATATCTGAAAAAAGTAGGTATTGAACGCAAAACGGGCACAGAATGGTTTCATATTTTGCCACAGGTTTCAAAACAAAGATTTGATGAATTCCGAGCTAATCGCGGAGTGTCACAGACAGACGCAGTCATCGAATACAAATTAAGAGAAGAACAACAAAAAGCCGTTGAACAAGCTAAAGCCTACTTTAAAAATCATACGGAAGAAGATGCTGAGTTTTTATGGAACGCCAAACCACGTTTTGGAAAAACACTATCCGCATATGATTTGTGCAAACAATTGGATGCTAAAACAGTCCTAATAGTTACCCATCGTCCTGCTATTGCCACTTCGTGGTATAGTGATTATGAAAAGTTCTTAGGAACACAATCAGGATACTATTTTATTAGTCAGGCAGATGCCTTAAAAGACAAACCCTCTGTTGTTAAAAGGGAAAATTTGCCTGCGTCAGCAAGAAAATATATAGAATTTGTATCACTGCAAGACCTTAAAGGGGCAATAGAATTTGGCGGTAAATATGATAAATTAAACCATATATCCAAATTAAAGTGGGATTTATTGATTATTGATGAAGCACACGAGGGAATTGACACTTATAGAGCAGATATCGCTTTAGATAATATTCATCGCAAATACACACTTCATTTATCTGGCACACCATTCAAGGCATTGGCAAACGCTAAATTTGAATCTGAAGCTATTTACAATTGGACTTATGCCGATGAACAAAAAGCTAAAAACGAATGGAATCCTTCGAATGAAGAAGAAAATCCGTATGCTACCTTGCCAAAATTAAACTTATATACTTATCAAATGTCCAGCATCATTGCCGATAAACTAAAACAAGGTGCTGATTTTAATGATGATGGAGAGAATGAAAACTACGCGTTTGATTTAAATGAGTTTTTTGCCACTAAATCTGACGGTAATTTTTTGCACGATAATGATGTTGATAAATTTTTAGACGCATTAGTTTCGCAAACAAAATTTCCATTTTCAACACCAGAGCTTCGGGATGAATTAAAACATACATTTTGGCTTCTTAATCGTGTTGACAGTGCCAAAGCTCTCAAAAAGAAATTAAACACTCATCCAATATTTAAAGACTATCACGTTGTTTTGGCTGCTGGTGATGGTAAAATAAATGAAGACGAATTTATAGAAACACAAAAATCATACAACAAAGTTCTAGAGGCAATTAAATCTTGCGATAAAACCATTACATTATCAGTCGGTCAATTAACAACAGGTATTACCATTCCCGAATGGACGGCAGTTTTAATGCTAAGCAATGTAAATAGTCCGTCTCTTTATATGCAGGCAGCCTTCCGAGCCCAAAATCCGTGTCTTTTCCATTATGGGCAACAACAATTTCGTAAAGAAAATGCCTACGTGTTTGATTTTGACCCTGCTCGCACATTGGTTATCTTTGAACAATTTGCTAATGATTTAAGCTCAACAACCTCTGCAGGCAAAGGAAGTATTGACGAACGCAAACAGCATATTCGAGAGCTGATAAACTTCTTCCCAGTTTATGGTGAAGACGATGATGGAGAAATGATAACTCTTGATGCTGAAAAAGTTCTCACTATTCCCAGAAAAATTCACGCCCAAGAGGTGGTTCGTAAAGGGTTTATGTGTAACTTTTTGTTCCAAAATATCAGTAATATTTTCAATGCTCCGCAAGAAGTTATTGATATAATTCATAATTTTGAGCCTCAAAAGGAACCTGTTATTATCACCCCAGAAACAAAAAATGAATTATCAATCAATGACGAGGGTAATATCGAAATATCAGAGAATATCATTATAGGAAAAGCTGATAATATATTCGGCCCTAAAATATATGAAGAAGCAAAAGAAGAATTAATTGAAGCAGTGGAAACAATCGCAAAAGAAAATCAGGATAAGAAAGAACCTGATGCCATTATTGAAAAAATGAAAGAAAAATTTGGAGAGGTTGCCAATTCACTAATAAATACAGCTCAAGATTCCTATGGCAAGGATTTAAGCAAATCCACAAAGAAAGCTTTACAAAGAGAACTTGACCGTAAAGCGAATGCTATCATAGCAACACAATGTACCAAGCATATAATTGAACAAAATGTAATTGAACGAAATCGCAAAAAAGAACTTGAAGAAGCAAGCTCAACAACTGAAAAGGAACAAATAAACCATAAATTTGATAAAGAAAAATTAGCTAGTCAGGATAAATTTTTAGAAGAGATGAAAACGGCCATAGAGGAATTACCGAAAACCTTCGGGGAAACAGTCGTTAAAGCAGTGGAAACAGATTCTAAACAACGAGAAAAAAATAGTATAGAAGATGGAGTTAGAGACCATTTACGCGGTTTTTCAAGAACAATTCCTTCGTTTTTAATGGCCTATGGAAACGAAAATACAACACTCGAAAACTTCGACACTATTATTCCTGACGAGGTCTTTAAGGAAGTTACCAGTATTTCATTAGAAGAATTCCGCTTTTTGAGAGATGGCGGTGATTACGTAGATGAGCAAGCTGGCGAAACCAAACATTTTGAAGGACAACTATTTGACCCTGTTGTATTTAACGATTCTGTAAAAGAATTTCTAAGCTTGAAAACAAAATTGGGTAATTATTTTGATGAAAACCAAACAGAGGATATTTTTGATTATATCCCCCCTCAAAAAACAAACCAAATCTATACACCGAAAAAAGTTGTAATTGAAATGGTTGATATGTTGGAACAAGAGAACCCGAATTGTTTTGATGATGAAAATAAAACTTTTATTGATTTATATATGAAATCGGGCTTATACATTACTGAAATTGTGAAAAGATTATACAGAAGCGAAAAGTTAAAAAAATTATATCCAGATAGAATAGAAAGGCTTAAACATATATTTGAAAAACAAGTATATGGTCTTGCCCCAACCGAAATCATCTATCGTATAGCAATAGCCTTTATCTTAGGATTTGATGATACTATTCTTATAAAAAAACACAATTTACAACAATTTGACACGTTGCCCTCTGTTCAAGCTGGAACATTAGAAACAGATTTGGATGAAGTATTTGGATAAATACCCGCAAACGTGAATTGGAAGCATTGAGAGATATTGGCGATAGTTATCCGAAGGTTATTCGGACAATGGATATTTTACAAACAGGAACAATTGAAGATGGTATCAAAATCATAAGCCTTACGGATTGGCTATTGAAAGGTAATTAAAAGATATTTTCAGATAGTTCAAGCTGAGAATAGATTAAATTAATCCAGTTATTCGAAATTTTCGAATAACTAATACTAAATTTAAACTAACATAAAAATGCACACAATCTATTCTTACACTATCAATTTAACAAGGAAGTCAGCATCTCCTTTAATTTTTCAAATAACTATAAACCGTTGGGCGGGAAATTTTGAAGTGCTTAGCAATGCGTGCGATAGGCATTCCTTGCTCGTGGAGTGTGGTTAATCTAATTTTTCAAGAAGTATAGCAAAATTTTTACAAATGATTCACCATATTTTAAATTGATTATATTACTATAGAAAAAATTGTATAAAGGTTTATAAAAATGACAAACGGGTTTAATTTTCTAATATATAAAACTCCAGATAAGGATGTGAAAGTCAATGCTGTTATCAAAGATGATACAATATGGCTTACACAAAAATCTATGGCAGAACTGTTTGGATGTTCATCTGATAACATTTCTTTGCACCTGAAAAATATATTTGAAGCAGGAGAATTAGAAAAAGATTCAGTTACCGAGAAAATCTCGGCAACTGCCGCAGATGGTAAAAATTATCCAACAAATTTTTATAATCTTGATGCTATTATTTCCGTAGGCTATCGGGTTAATTCAATTCAAGCTACACATTTCAGAATCTGGGCGACAAAAGTTCTTAAAGAATACATTCAAAAAGGTTTTGTGTTGGATGATGAACGGTTGAAACAAGGAAAAGATGCTTTTGGAAAAGACTATTTTCGTGAATTATTGGAGAGAGTTCGTTCAATCAGAGCGTCCGAACGTCGTATCTATCAACAAATTACAGATATTTTTGCTGAATGTTCTATTGATTACGATAAGGATTCGCAAATAACACAAGATTTTTATGCCACTGTGCAAAACAAGTTCCATTATGCCATTACGGGGCAAACAGCGGCAGAAATCATTTACACGAAGGCAGACCATACTAAAGAACATATGGGGCTGACAACTTGGAAACATTCACCCAATGGCAGAATCTTGAAGTCAGATGTATCTGTTGCCAAAAATTATTTGCCAGAGAAGGAAATTAAACGTTTAGAACGAACAGTTTCAGGATACTTTGATTATATTGAAGACTTAATTGAACGTGAAAATACTTTTACGATGCAAGAGTTTGCTAAAAGTGTTAATGAGTTTTTATCATTCCGCAGGTATGACATTCTTCCCGATGGCAATAAAGGGAAGATTTCGCAAAAACAAGCCAAAATTAAGGCAGAAAAAGAATATGACGTATTTAATAAGACCCAACAAATAGAATCTGACTTTGATAAAGAAGTAAAGAAATTACTGAAACAGGACAAGAATACCAATTAATTAGATAATTTTCTTGATTAATTTACGAGCGTGTTCAATATCACTTTTCATCTCTCCTTGGCTAAATACGCACCCCAAACAGCCGAGGACGGAATCACATCTTTTGCATTTGTTGGCAATAATTTCAGAAATTGCTTCTAAATGCTGTACAATTTCAGCATTTTCTTGTTCTCGTAGAGATTTCAAATCTTCTTTTAGCATTTTACTTTTCTTCATTTCTTAAATAACTATACACAGTTGGGCGAGTTATTTTAAATTGCTTGGCAATGCGAGCAATAGGCATTCCTTGTTTGCGGAGTGTGTTTAATTCTGCCACCTGCTCGGTGGTTAGTTTATTCTTACCGCCTTTGTACTTGTTGTGCAGTTTAGCAAGAGCAATACCTTCACGCTGACGTTCCAACAAAATAGAGCGTTCCAGCTCTGCTACGGCACCAAGCATAGTCATCATCATTTTTTGGTAAGGGTCTTGCTTTTCATTGCCGTTAAATGTGATATTTTCTTTATGGAAGATGATTGTTGCCCCTTTTGAGGTAATCTCTTCAACAAGATTTAATAAATCCCGAGTATTTCTCGCCAAACGGCTCATTTCGTGAATATTGATAATATCTCCTGAACGAATATTTGACAGCATCGCCTGCAATTGAGGACGATTAGTATCCTTACCACTAATTTTTTCCTCATATACTCTATCGCAAACAACATCCCTTAACTGTCGTTCGGTATTTTGTTCAATTGTTGAAACCCTTATGTAATTAAAAATCATCATTCAATCCTAAATATGTAAAATCTATATTTAAGAATATATTTTACACCTGTAAAATTGTCAAGCAAAATGATTTAGATTTTACACTTTTGCAAATGTAAAAATAGGGTATAGGCAGATTTTATAGAGATTACCAGAAAGTACTAAGTAAGATGGAATTTATTTTTATAAAACAATCAAACTAATTAATATTCATTTTATATTTTGGCAAATAATAGTTGTATTAGGAAACTTTAAATTATTTTAATAAATTCATTGCAGCATAATTTCCATAAAAAATAAAGTACAATCTTTTAATTCTTTACATCAATCTTTTTCTGTTTTAGAATTTCTAAAGCTTAGAAATAATGGAATAATAACAATGTATGAACAAAATAAAAATTTAATAGCCATCAAAGTTCGTCCAATCACCGAAGATTTGAAGGGCTTCATCTACCCCATTTTTTACTATGAACATGATACCTTTATTCCTGTTAGCAAAGAAGATTTTCCAAATAATAACTTAGTCATCGTTCATCAAAATAAAATAAGAGAAAGTTACTATTCTGATATTGATGATAGATATGAAGATATGGAATTATTTTGTGTTTCAAAATACTATGAAAACGACAATTTTGATGAAAATAAAGACAATTTAAATTTTTCCAAATATAATACAAATCCTACTTATATATCTAACTATATACCTAAAAATAAATACAAAAATTGTTTTTTATTAGATGCTGAAATTTGCAAAGACTCTGTGATAAGGTGTTTTTCACCCTTTAAGCCAACCGAAAACCTTTATTTCATTAGAAATGCTGGATATATTTTAGGTCCATTTAAAATAAAATCAAAAGAAAAAAATAGTGATAATTCATATGGATATTATATAGATCTCATCGCTGAAGAACGGTTGCAGCCATTCACGTATAATACGGAATATAATAATTATTCTATATATAAAATTAAAGAAAACGAAATAACTTTTCCAAATATAAACAAAACCAAAATACAGATAGACAAATATAGCAACGATTATCCATGGAATAATACTGAATTATCATATATAGAAGATGCTATAAATTTCATAAAAAATAACAAAGGGGAATGGATCGATTGGTCACCTGATGATGCTCTAGTATCATGGGGAATTAAATTAGTTCAAGATAAACTTTCTCAAGAAATTTCTTTTAGCCAACGTAGAGAATTAATTGAACAAATACGCCGAATTAAAACTACAGATAAAGAAAAACTTTCTAAGTTAATTCAAAAGTTTTCTGAAACAGAAGAAAAAGATCAAGCCCTCAATCAATCAATTTTTAATTTTGTCTGCAAAAAAGAAAATATCAAATATTTACTAAGCACTGCTGGAGAGGATTTTATCAATGTAATTGAGGGCGATATATCATTAAAACAAAAATTTGGTATTCAAGACAAACAGAAAATTAAGAAATTACAAAAAGAATTAGACAATATTTCTGAGGAAAAATCTAAATTAGAAAAAAAAGTTGATGATCTTAATAATCAACAATTTACAAATTTATCAAATCAATTGACCCAGCTAAAGGCGTCAATTGATTTGGCAAACAATGAATTAGAAGAAAAAAAAGAGCAACTACATCAAGCCGATATAATGCTTGAATATCCAGCAATAGAAATGAAGTATATTCAGTTTCGTAATGATGCAGAAAATTACTCAAAAATTGTAGAGCAAAAAAAGGTAGAAATAGATAGATTAACAGAAATTAGAGACAAGATATCTCAAGAAATCCCTAAAATAAAAAAAGAATATAAAGATGAAATTTATAAATTAGCTCCCATTGTAAAAATGCTAAATGAAGCTGATTTTGTAAATGAGGAACATGATTATTCATTTACCCCGAAGAAAGGTAAAGAGTATTCAATAAATGAAACTATTAATTCTATTTATACTCATTTTAAAAACCAAAATAGGGTTCTTGAAAAGAGAGATATTGTTAACTATTTGGTATCAATAATAAATAATTTTTTTATTGTTTTTTATGGAAAGCCTGGGGTCGGAAAGACATCCTTAGTTCAAGAAATAGCCAATAGTCTTGGGGCAAATTTAAACAAAATATCTGTCAATAAAGGGTGGACATCGCCAAAAGATTTATTAGGATATTACAATGCATTAACAGGGCATTTTATAGATGCAGAAACAGGACTACGTAAATTTATAAAACAAGCTGATAAAAATAATCCTTTCGAATGTTTATACATTACATTATTGGATGAAGCTAATCTAAGTCCCTTAGAATACTATTGGTCTAATTTTTTAAGTGTTGCTGATGACCAAATCAAAAAGATAAAGCTTCAATCAGACAAAGCTCCAGATGAAATTACGTTATTTGATGGATTAAAGTTTATAGCAACTATTAACATGGATGAAACGACAGAAGCATTATCGCCACGCATCATAAATAGATCCTGCGTATTCTATTTACCCAATGAATATAAAATTCCTAGCTTAGATAATTATTTTCAATCAGATCATTATCCTATATCATATCAATCATTGAGAAAAAATTTTGGCTATGAAAATATTCTTCAAAACAATCACAACGCAGAAAAATATGGACAAGATAAGCTAGATGCCATATATGACCTACTAAGCAAAAATAAAAGTAGAAGTACCATATCTATTTCAGCGAGAAAACAAAAAATGATTCGAATGTATATAGATACAATGACTAAGATTGGTGATAATAACAATGATTTAGGTTATGACAACTCAGATGTTCTAGATTTTGCAATTGCTCAATACATCTTACCGGAAATACGCGGAGATGGTGAAAAGTATAAAGAATTACTGAAATTACTTCTAGATGAAATATCTCCCTATACATTTTCAACCTCAATACTTCAAAAAATTGTAGAAGAGGGACAAGAGAATTATGATAATTTCAACTTCTTCTACATCTAATCTCATCAAAGATTTTGAACTAGTTATCTCCAAAAGCCCAAACGGTGAAGAGCGTAAGTCTCTTAAAAGCTCCACACCGCACACACCGCGAGACTATTGTACTATTAACGATACAGATCAAATATATTTTAATGCAACATTAAATACCTGTAATAAAAATCCCTGTTATTTGCAAATAGGTGACATATTAATAGCGGGAACACCACGTGGACAAGAAAACATTGAATTCCGATTTCGTGGTAACGGTGCTTTTTTTCAAAATTTTTGCGGATACGCTCAGCTAACACTGCAAATATATACCTCCAATAGAAAAGAAGAAAAAAACTATTATTTGCAAGTATGTACAGATAAAATAAAAAAAGAATATATTGAGGATATCCTAATATATTTAGATAGCAAAATTGAAAATATTTTTTTTACAGAAAAAACCATTACTTACAGTTCAAGTATAAAAAATCAATCAAATTTTCAAAACTACAATCAACAGATAATTGTTGCTGAAGAATTAACTTCTTTTTTCTCAGGAATTAATCTCAACCACATGAACTACAACAAAATATCTGAAATAAAAAAAATATCCAATATAAACAAAGCAGCATTAATAGACAATTCTTCAATATTGTGGTTATCACAAAATACTTCAGAAATATATAAATCAACAAATAACAATATAAAGATAGGACAAAACAAATATCAATTAAACAAAATTTTAAATACATCCTTAAACATAAAAAAAGATATATATGAGAATAATATCATTCTTTCATACATCTCAAATATAATTACAACAATAAGTAATATATTACAAAAAATCTCAGCAGAACAAAAAAGAAAAGAATCAGACAGTAATGTAATTCCAAATAATTCATTTGAATACTTATATAGAGATTATTTAATAAAAACATATGAGCTAAACAAAAAAAAGTGTATAAAAATAATATCGAATCTAACATCAATTAGAAAAAAATTAGCTAAAATTTACGGCAAGACTACGATATACAATTTAATTTCAAAGCCCCATATGACAATGTGCTTTAAAAACAATTTCTTCTATCAAAAAATATATCCGTTATTGCTAAATTGGTGGAAGTGTTCAAATGTAACAGCCCTTGAAAAAAATGATATACCATTAGAAAATATAGCTAAATTATATGAGTATCTATGTTTATTCAAAATTTTTGATGCTATAAATAGTGTACTAAATATTACTCCATTAAAACATGATAGTACATTACTTCTAAAGTCAAAACAATATATTTGGACTTTAGAACAAGGCGAAACTATTACCCTATTTTACGAGCCTATAATATTTAGCATTCCAAAGGAAACAGGTCTAATTCGTGTATCCAAAACTCAAGATGAACGATACAACTATTATACTCCAGATTTTGTTATAAAATATTGTAATAAAGGATATGAAACTTTCTGTATTTTAGATGCTAAATTTTCAAACGTAAAAATTGACAATATATTTAAATATTTTACCGATATAACTAATGAGCAATTCAATCGAGATAATATAATATTGATATCAATAATAAAACCAGAATTTGCTAATACAGCATATAAATATAATAGTCTTTATATAAATGATATTTTTTCTAAAAATGTGACATTGCCTGAATTATCAGAGATATACTTATCTGCGCCTAAGTCAAAAACTAAATTACAAGATATAATTCAGATATTTATAAAAATATCTAAAGAGAAATATTTTGAGAAAAATCCCATATCCCGTAAAAAATATACATACAAATCAAGTTCTATATTAGATGATACAAAAATTTCTCTAATTAAAGGAATGATCCTTAGGGGAGACAATTTACAAGATATAGCATTTTGGTTTGGAGTAAACTTAGGTAGAATTAGTGAAATTAAAAGTGGAATAAAATACAATGACATCCTCCCTGCGGATAAAAACAATCTTCCTCCACAAGGACCATATCCATCTTTATCAGAATTATTCAAGCAATAAAGCTTTAATATCACAGATAAAAAACAGGTATTATGTTTACACTTTCTGTCAGTGGCAGATAAGTCTGAGCTAAACAAATAACAGCCCCTTCTCCCACTTGAAGCCCAGCTTTTTTTAAAACATCAAAATTTTTTATGTCTTTCTTATCTGGATTGGTCTTTTTCTTTATCTCAATAGGATAAACTTTCCCGTTTTCTTCCAAAATAACATCTATCTCTTTTTTATCTTTATCACGATAGAAAGAAATATTAGGTTTCCTTCCATTATGGATATAACTTTTCAATATTTCAGCAACAACAAATGTTTCCAGTATTTCACCACTTTTAGCACCTGTTTCCAATGTTTCAGGAGTATTCCATTTAGTTAAATAACAAACTAACCCCGTATCCATAAAATATATTTTAGGCATTTTGGTCATCCGATTGCTAATATTTTTAGAAAATGGATACAACAAATAAATTAGCCCAGATGTTTGTAAAATAGATACCCAACGTTGCACTGTTGATACGGGTTTCCCTATATCTCGTGCAACATCTGAAAAATTCAGCAATTGTCCGCTTCTTGCAGCTAATGCTGTTAAAAGTTCCAAAAACTGCATTTCATCACCACTATCGGTCAAATCGCGAATATCACGTTCAATATATGTCTGAACATAAGAACTGTAAAAATCTTCCCAATCAATATTTTCATCATTATTTAAGGCAGGATAAGAGCCTCGCCAAATAATTTCATAAAGTTCTTTTAAATCTAAACTTTGGGCTTCCTTACTTCTTGTTGAAATCCATTCAGGTGTGGGAACAAATTTATCATAGAAAGGTTTTTCCGCCAACTCAGGTAAAGAAAAGCCTTCTAAATTAAGGATTCCCACCCTTCCAGCAAGGCTTTCTGATACACCTTGCATTAAATGAAATTGTTGTGACCCCGTAATCCAAAACATTCCTTTTTGCTTTTTCTCATCTACAAGGGCTTTAATATACGGTAAAAGTTCAGGAGCATACTGAATTTCATCAATCAATAAAGGAGCTTCAAAACGTTGTAAAAATAAAGCAGGATTCTCTTTGGCCAGTTTACGATTTTCCAAAGTATCCAAAGAAACATAATTACGATTCTCTTCACAACATCTAAATACCGTTGTTTTACCAACTTGCCTTGGTCCTGTAATTAATACAACAGAAAAAGAAGAATTCATCCGTTTTACGGCGTTTTCAATAGTTCTTTGAATATACATTTACAAACTCCGACTAATTTATCATCTAATATTAAAATAGTCAGAAACAATTAAAAGTCAAGAGAAATGCGACTAATTTATCATTTGATGCTAAATTAGTTGGAATTTTTATCATTTTCATTTTAGAAAATGCCTAATATTGGGGATTTTCTAAAATAAAATAAGAATTTCATAAATTTCCTCATCGGTAAATTTGGGAATTTTTGAATGTCTTTTGAAGAAAAAATTTCCCTATCGGTAAAATTTTGTAGGTTAAGCACAATATATCAGTTACTGTATTGTTTAGTAATCTCCGCAAACCAAAATATAGTAATAAAAAATGTGGTGATTAAGATTTAACAAATAATATGAATGCCAAACTAATCAAAATTTGGGACCTGACATCATTCTCAAAATAGCAAAAAATTAAATGGTAAGTGATACAGAGAGATGATACAATAAATTTTATTTGTATAAATTAACTCATTGATGCAATTGCGAACACTCTTGATGCTCGCCGATGTTATTGGTGTGATTTGAAAGATATAATTAAGCAGACTAAGAAGCGGTTGTTATGATATCCAATTTTGGGGTATTAGACCTTCATTATTTTTAGACCAATCAGCTATTTCCATAATATTTTCAAAATTTCCCCATACTTTGGGATCTGCGTGGTCAAGAACAATGATTTGGACTTTCTCTTTTGTGCTATTTATATATTCATTAAATAATTTAAATATCTCAATGACGCTTTTAATGTCATCTTTATTGCTACGAGCTTCGAGTTCTTTAAGGTCTTGCGGCATTTCACTTGGATTTGGAAAAAATACTTGGCTTGGCTGGTCAAACATTATGAAATTAAATACATTGCAATTATTATTTGCAAAATATTTATGAAAAGCAAGCAATATTGCTAAATGGTATGCTAGCCAGTTTGAAGCGCTTCCTGTTTCTGATAAGTAATAAGGTGTTTCATTATCACTTTTTTTAATTTTAACTGTTAAGTCATTAACTTCAAATGAAGATACATTTTTAAATTCCACAAAATCAGGCAGCAAATTTCTTGTATAAGTAATAATTTTATTCAATGCTTCATAAGGCTTTATTTCTTTATACGGATATTTGCTTAAATCCTTTTTTATATTATTTATTTTTTCTAATAGTGCTTCATCTTTAACTTTAAAGAAATCAAGTAAGTTTTTAGCTTTTGCTATATCAGAAATGAAGTCCTCAATGATATTTACATTTTTACTCTTATCTAATTTTTTATACATATCTAGAATTTTGTTTATATCATCATTTGTTTCGGCTATTTTCTCATCTACTTCAGCCAATTCTTTATAGTTTCTTGATTGGTTTGTGATACTTATATAGTTCTTGTTTTCAATTTCTTCTAGATTTTTACATAGTTTGTCTATATTAGATATAACAACACTATCTTGGCTATTATTAAGGCAAAAGTTTTTGATAAATTTTGATAATTGAAGCCTTTCTACTCTATCATTAGATAAGTTGATAGTATTTTCTAGTAAATTAATGGTTTTAAGAATAGACTGCTTTTTAAGTTCATAATCTTTAAGTTTGTTATAAAGTGGACGTAATTCTTTTTCTAAAGTCAAAATTTCTTTAGCAATCTTGTCACCACCATCAAATGATAATGATATATCTGTTATTTTCTTTTTTATAATTTCTTCAAGTAAACTTCTAATATTTACGACATTATCATCTAAAGCTTTCTGCTTTATGATACCATATTTCATTGCTTTTAGAATTATATCTTTATGTTGTAACAACTGTTCAGTTAAATATTTTTTATTTCCCTCTAATTCTAACTCTAATTTTGCTTGTTCTTTTTTAAGGGCATCTGATTTAATCTTGTTAAACATATTTTGTGAAGTTTCTAAGCCTAAAGCGACATTGAATATTTTCTTTAATCTGTCCCTGTAATCCGATAAATCAGACTTATATAAAAGGCAATTAGGGTTTGCAACAAGAGATTGGGTTTGAAAGTTAAATGCGACTAAATCTCTAAAGCTTATACGGCTGCTATATGTTCCTTCTTTATTTTCTTCAAAAAAAGGTATACCCATAATATTATTTATAAATTTTTTGAACTCGTCTTTGTTATTTACATTCTGTATTGGTTCTATCGGAGTTTCAAGATTTTTACCTTTTTCAAACTGCATACAGAATCCACTTTTAGGCAGATTTTTTCTAATAAATAACATTTCTTCGTCATCACATAAAAGTTTGATACCAAACCAATCAACACTATCTCTTATAATGCCAATAGGAATTTTGTTTTCACTGGCACATAAACAATAATCGGTTATATGGACTATTGCAGATTTTCCCGTTTGAGATAATCCGTGAATAACATTTACTTTGCCTTCAACAAAATTTATAGTTTTTATATCAAGCTCTTTATTTTGAGGCCATAATATTATTTCTTTAAGTTGTATATTCATTATAGACTAACTCCCAAAAAATTGAGAAAACGAAACAGGTCACCATTAGAAAATAACATTCCTAAACGCTCAGCATTTATAATTAATTTATTTTTATGATTTGGTAATTTTTGAACAGTGATTTGGATATCACCTTCATCATTTATAGATATCAAATTAAGCCTAATGCAAAAAAGCAGACAAGTCATTGTATACTCTTTATATCTTAATATGTTTGTTTGATATGTTCCGAACAACTTATCATTCTCATTTATTTCTTTTATCAGAGAGTCTAAAACATTTTTCCTTTTTATACATTTTCGAAAATTACTGTTTATTATAATGGGCATCATTGAAAAAATATGAAAGATACTAGGAAAGCTGTTATTGGTGGCATTTCTTATGTATGATTCTACAAATTTTGCAATGATATATGCTCCTAAGGCAGGGTTCTGAAAATCATTGCAATATCTATCATAAATGTTATTATTGCTCATTTAATCGTACCTTGTAGTCTGGGTGCCACCCTATAGAATACTCTATATCATCATCTTGATTAGCTAGAAAGTTGTATGCCCCTCTTGATATACATTTTTCATTACCTTGTATAGATACTCCAGATATATACACTTTTTCTTCTAAACAGTCTAAATAAAGTGCTTTACCTTTATCTTCACTATTCAATGTAGGTTGCATATTCACACGTAACTTCTTTTCATTCCAAGAATTATATAAGTTTGAATAGGTATTATTGAGATCTTCTTGTGAAAATCTTCCATCTCTGAAATCATTGTTTCTTAAGTATTCCCAAGATAGGTAATCAGTTGTTGCAGAATCGATAATATTTTTATCCATATTTATAATTTTTAATTGTTTTATATATCTGTCTGAATAATTATTATGGTTTTTACAAATTTGTTCTTGCGTTGGATAGTTGATAATTTCGACTTCTCCATTTAATTTTAAGCATTTTTTTAAGAAATCACTGTATTTAATTTCTATTAAGCTAAGTTTTTTATTTTTCTCATTTACGGCAAGTCTGAAAAACCAACCTATAATTTGGTCTATAAAATTATTAAAGCGGTTAGAGCTTATTTTATCTGATAAATTTTTTATTATAAGATCATTTAGCTCATTTTGGAGTTCTTTATGAGGTTTGTATATTTCGAATATTTTTAGTATTTGTATAGTTTCATTTTTGTGGGCAGTAAAGAAATCTCTGTAACCAGTATCTTTTATATTTTTAATTCTTTGTATTAGTTTATGATAAGCTTCTTCACAATCCTCCATATTTTTTGCATTGTTAAATAGAATTAAATCGTCATCAACTTCATTTCTACAGACCAATGTCAGAATACACTTTGTTCTTTCATTAAATTTATCTTTTTTATTAATATATAAATTTACCCAATTCTTTAGTGTTTTCAAAAAATCAGGAGCGGTAACTCTAAATATAACTTTCTCTTTCTCCTTTACTTGCTCAAGAAAGAGATATCCATAGTCATCTGAAACCACAACATCATCATCTTTTTCAATTAAAACTGTTGATAGCTTATCAATTAGATAACCTAATCCTCTATATATTTGATTAGCATATCCTAAAAAACCATCAACGCTATCAGATGGGTTATTTCTCATTATTATTGCCTCGTTAAAATTCTATTATTAGTCTATAGGTTCATTTGAAAAAGTCAAATTAATTTTACTAATATAATATGTTATATATCAATGGGTTAATAAAAAATTGTCAGGTAAATATCTGAACTTTGTTTTCTGTTTATGCGGGATTTTTTATTGTTGTTTGCATTTTAAAGGCGTGCTGGCAAAGAGTTTATTTCACAAATTCAAACTATTTTAGCATCAGGTAATAAAATAGTCGAAATTTTTATGATTTGAACGTAACACTACCTGCATTAGCAGATAGATGTAGACATTCCAACCATGCCGTAAGGCTTGCGTAGCTTTAGTCTGTGCAAATGAAGTTCGAAATGGTTAATACCACTTGCGTAAACAGGTAGAAGTTTATCGTTCATCGGTAAAATTTGGATTTAAAAGTAAAAATAATAAAATTAAGTGCGATTCTCTGCAAAAATAATACAAAGAACTGCACTTATTAAGACAAATTATTCAAAATAATTTAATTTGAAACAGGAGAATTTGTTTCGCTTGCAATCCAATCTCTTATAAAATTTTCTGTTTTAGAGATATTTTCTTTCTTTTTCTCTTTGGCTGAACCATCAACCTTATTTGTTTCAGTTTCAATCCAACAAGTTAACCAATCCCGAGTTTTATTAGACATCTTTTTTTCTCCTCTTTCATTTAAGATTTTAGTATTTTGGTTTTCCATTATTTTTCTCCATAAAATTTCGTTATTTCTTTAATTATTTTTGTGTTATAATCGTTTAAAGCCTCTATATCAGGCATCTTCATTGTGTTATGTCATTGTCTGCCCTCCGTTAAATTTTCATTATTTCCATCCGTTTATATCAATGGTTTCATCCCTAACGGAGTTCAACAATTCGTCAACTTCGGAGCACCATTAAAGACCTCCGTCAGGAGGTTTTTTTTATGCCGGAAAATTATCGGCTTTTTATATTTTTCAATCTCCCGAAATCAAGATATCCGCAGGGCTTGTATGAATTGCTTTGTTGATAGGCATCCCATCGTCCGGTTTCGTTTTTGAATAAAACAACATTACCGCTTCCGATTCCGGTCGTATTTTTCCTTGTATCGTTTATATGTGGAAATCCGGTACTGTCAAAAACACGAATTGTTAATTCATTGTCTGTACATGATAAGATTTTATCAACAATCATAGTATGGTTTTCTTTTATATAGACTGAAGTGAAGGCAATTATATCGCCTCTCATCAAATCTGCCGGATTCGTAATTCTGAGCCAATATTGCGAATTTTTTTCAGCCTGCCTGAAAAAGATGGCAAACTCTTTTGTGTAAATGCGCTTTATGTCTTCAGGGGCAATATGTTTGCTTTGAGAAACAAAGTCTTTGATTTCCTGCAGAGCCTTTAATTGTCCTATCTTTTGCAGATAGTAGCAGGCAAAGCCGGAACAGTCCATATTCAGACACGTTACGCCGTCAGTCAATGTGATTGTATTGTCATGAGAATAGCGTGAGCTGATTTTTCCTGCGTTAATATCAGATATCAGCTGATCAGGAAAATCAAAAATATTGAAAGTTTTTCTCCTTTTTGTATAATCACCAATATTTATACTGATTTTAAATGGACGATATTTAAACAGGAAAGAAATGTCAAGCGTAAAAAGTATGGACATTTATAATAAACGGCAATAACAATATTCTATGACAAACGAAAGTATGACAAATCTGCTGCTGCAGTGGTATGAAAAAAACGGCAGGGAACTTCCCTGGAGGGTAAAGGGCGGACCGCACCCTGACCCTTATGTAATTTTGGTGTCTGAATTTATGCTCCAACAGACAACGGTAAAAACGGTAATTCCTTATTTTCACCGTTTTATGGCACGCTTTCCGACTATCGGGGATTTGGCCGCTGCGGCGGAAGAGGACGTTTATCAGCTTTGGCAGGGATTGGGATACTATACTCGCGCCCGCTCGTTGCACAAAACCGCACAGATGATTGTCAATGAATTCGGCGGCAGGTTTCCTGACACCAGGGAAGGCGTCTTAAAATTAAAAGGCATCGGAGCCTATACTGTTGCAAGTTTTATGGCGCTGGCATTCAATAAGTCGGAAACGGTCATTGACGGCAACGTTATGCGGATTATTGCCCGTTTGTATCATCTGACAGCACCGCTTGATGAAATCGCCGATACGATTCGCCAAAAGGCAGCGCTTCTTACCAGTAAAGAAAATGCCGCAGATTATGCGTCTGCGATTATGGATTTGGGAGCAGTCGTATGTACTCCAAAAAATCCGCAATGCCTGTTATGCCCGTGGCAGGAATATTGCCGGTCACGCACCGCTTCAGATTTGGAACAGATACCGGTTCGCCGCAGACTGGAGAAGAAAGAAAAACAGGGTATTGTTCTTGTGACGGAAAACGGGCGTGGCGAATTGTTTATCCGCAAACGGACAGAAAAGGGGCTGCTTTTGGGGCTTTATGAATTTCCTTGGAATGATAAAGGCTTGATTGGTGAAGGTGCCGTTGATACCGGTTTGTCCGTAACCCATATTTTTACCCATTTTAAGCTGACATTGCGGATATATAAGCTTAAAAGCGATATCGCACCTATGCCCGACGGTTTCTTTGCCAAGCCTGAAGAATTGTCTGATTATCCTTTTTCAACTTTGATGAAAAAGGTTTGGCATACTTATCTAAAAAATCCCCGCCGACCATAAAAGCCGGCAGGGAAAATAGGTCTTGGGGAGCAATTATTTGCCCGGAACAAAATTCTGTTTATTCCATTTGGAAGCCTGTTGTAAAAAGATGTTGCACTTCGCAAGAGATAAATGTCCGTCTGCACCTTTAAGCTTCCCCTCGGCATCAATAAAAAAGCACTTGCCCGGAGGAACGAGCGCGCCGATTTTATTAAGCTCGTCCGTTACGTTATCAGGGGAAAGACCTCCTGCATATCCCTGATAAACATCGGCAAAAACCGGTGCGGCGCGTTGCGTGGGAGTAATTCCTTCACCGAATGATGAATCGTACAACAAGGCATCAATCATAAAACCGCTTTTGTAAATATTCCGGATGAATTCTTTATTGCTGTCGTTGTAGGATAAAATGAATTTATGCTCCGGCTGATAACGCTTCATTGTTGCCAGCAGTGTATCCATATTCGGCGTTTTTTCCCGTCCGATTTTGAAATTAAGCTGTATTCTTTCAAAAACCGGTTTTCCATTGTGATGCCGGAATTTAAGAAAAGTTTCCAATTCGGTAGGAATTTTCCCGGCGCAGAAAGCTTCCGCCCAGTCTTTATTAAGATGCAATGCCAGGCGATTTTGAGACGAAACGTAAAAAGTGAGCGTATGAAGCCACCAATATCTGGCTGAGCCGAAAAAGGCCTTGTCTCCGGAAACCTGAATTCCTATTTCTGCAAGTTCATGTTTCCTGCCAAATTCTGCCAATGCACCGGCGTCCGTAAACTCGTTGGCACCGGATAAAACAATTTTATTTAACCTCATAATATCAAAAATTTAATGTTAATAATAAATTTGATATGAAAAGAATATAAAGTCAGCTAAAAAATGTCAACAATAAAAAAACGGATGGAATTTTCCATCCGTTTCACGTTAAGAAAAGACTGTCAAAAATCTCTGAGAACGATAAAACGCTCCGGCTTAAGCTGAATATTCTGCCCCTGCGGTATTTTTTGCTGCAAAATTCGGGAACTTTCCGCCAGATATTCTGCCAAAGTAGGGTAAGACCAACCTCTGTGGAAAAAATGCGTAGGTCTAGCGGAAACAATTCCATCACTGATAACATAAGGCAGGGCTAAAATAAAATCGCTGAAATCCGGAGATTCGGTTTTGTAAAATAGCGTTTCAATTACCCCGCCGTCGTTAATTGATATGTGTTTTTCTCGGCTTAGATATGCGCCGTAATAATAAACGGCGTGTTTGGCCAGGTTTTCCGCCACATGGTTAACCAAAGGCCGTTTAGCTTCGGGAATATCTGCCGCAGAAAACTGCGCTATGCCGACAAAACGGTTTTTATGGCAGTAAAGTCCACAGATGCAGTCCTCAAGGCTAAAAATATCCGCGGCTTCAATTTGAAAACGTTCTCCGAGAGAAGCTGCTAACAAATTGATATTTCTGTTCAAAACATTGTCTTTGCCATTAACTAAAGCCTCCTGCGCCAGTGTATTGGCAATGTCGACAATAAAAGGCATGCGCCGTTCTGATGAACACAAAAGCTTAACGACGGCAATTTGCTTTTTTGCCGAAGCTATACCATAAACAACCGTCTTCAAAGGAATATAAGGAAGTTTCTTCACATAATGGCTTGCACAATTCCCCAAGAGCTGTTGCAAATCAACTTCTTTATTGTTTTGGTTATCATCGGAAAAAGTCATAGCCGCATGCTGGGATAATTGGACGGCATTTTGCAGAATGCACAACGGAAGTTTGTACTCTTTTCTCAATACTCTTAAATCCATAGAACATAAAAATTAATAGTGAATAATAAATTTAACGAAAAAAAGTATAAATAATCCGTCCAAAGAGTCAAGCAAAAACCAAGAACAAACCAAAGCTAGACATAAACCAGATAGGCATCAGTCTAAAAACAATCGGTAAAAATTAAAAACAGAACAGCGACACAATATGAATAATCTTTATGTATTCTTTCCTGCACACATTATCGAACCAAAACGGTTCCTTTTATTTCTATGGCTTCCCATTCCTCGCCTAATCGGCCGATTTTAAGCCCGTTCCAAATCTCGTATTTCCCGGGACCGAAGAATTCTAAAGCTTTTTCCGTCAAAAGGTTAACCATTTCTTCTGATATATCTTTTACAGGCAGGAAGTTGAGAGAGGTGTAGAAAACCAATCTTCCTGGTTTGATATATCCTCGGGTGAGATGCTCAAACTCTTCAAAAGAGATACCGAAATCATCTTTGAGATAAATCTTGTGTTCTCTGGCATCGTTAATATTTATCGCGCATCTTCCATCACTAAGAAAAGCAAAGGCAATCCTGCTCTTGTGAAATTCATCTACAGCAGACTTTTCTTCTCTTGTTAAAATTATCTCTTTCCCATTTACAGAGGTTGCTTTATTATAGGGCATATTTTTCTCCAATGTCGCTATAAAAATAGCTTTTGTGCTGTATTGCACAAAGAGAGGGTTAAACTAATACAATATAAGTCTATCAAACTAAAACAGATAGTTCAAATAAAAAAAACAGCAGAGAAAAACATCTCCGCTGGCTTTTACTAAAGTTGGCTGCCAAACATTGATATCTTTCGAAAAGATTTTGATGAGGAATTGATGGAAATATTAAAAGAATTTGCTCCTTGACTTTAAGGCATTAAATTATATCATCAAATAATATTAAGGAGAAAAAGATGAGATATCTGTTATTGATAATAACTACAATGTTTGTATTTAGCTCAAATGTTGAAGCAAAAAGAGAGTGGGTAGATGAAGATCGGGTGGATGAAGTTAAGTTACAAGCAGAAGCTTTGAGCAAAGAGTGTCATGCGAAAACTGTGGAACCCGTATGGGATAGCTTTTTTTATAATGATGAAATAAAGAAAGGTTATAAAAAATACAATGCCTGTCAAAAAGAAATTATTATCGCAAAAATTAAAGAAAAATCCACCCCTGAAAATGCTGAAAAAATGATAAAGGCATTGGATTTAATGGAGCAAAGTATGCTAGAATTTTATGGTGTAATGTATAATCAAGTAAACACAGGGTTTTACGGTCAAGCAGTAAATGATATGGAATTAGGACGCCGTTTTGAAGAAGTTCTATACGACGTCCTGCATTACCAGAGATACTACCCCACAGATTGATGGGATGATTTACTTCCGTAAATCTCTCAAAGCCTTTCTCCTTTCTTGCGGTAATCGATTCTTTTTGATATTTTCGCGATCAGACAGCGTAGAACCCTGAAAGTATATATCAACCTTACTCCTTTCATCGTAAATGCGATTGATTAAATCTTCATCGCTTAGGTCCTCAGCACTGTCTCCTATTGCATTTCTAATCAATTCTAAAGCATTTCCTTCGCCGTGTTGTGTAGCTAACGAATAGAGCATCTGTTTGATAACAAAATCACGCTTCTCTACATCAAATCCCTTTATTTTCTTGACACCACGAAGCACAGGAGCTAATTTTTTATCAAGAATAAATTGCTGTTGAGAATCATTGAAATCTCTGTTTGCAGAAAGTTTATCCCAAGCGGTTACAAAATCCTCCGTCTTGTTATAAGCTCCTTCATAACCACCAGCATCGTTTAGCGTATCAGCAAAATCACGATACTCTGGTTTTGATTTTAGATATTTAATGTAGTCAAGCATGGTCCCGTGTCTCGTTTCAATTTGATAACGACCATAGCTATGTCCTCCATTTTTATCATATCCTTTAGCTCGTGGATTATTATTTGATTCATATTTAGCACTCAAGCTGCCAAGTCCTCCATCCACCACCGAGCTCCTGTCATTTTTCGCATACTGTGTCCCATAATTAGAATTTTTCAACTCTTGCCCCTCGCGTAACGCACGAATAATGGTAAGTTGGTTAGCCATATCAAGTTTTTTAAGGGCATTTCGTTGCCTTTCAGAAATATCCAAGTCATCAATATTGAGTTCACTATCAATATCAAATGGATTCTTTCTTTTCTTTTTTCTCTTAAATTCATCTTGTTCTAATGAATCTAAAGCAAAGTCACTATACATCCCCATAGAGATATCCTTTCAAAAAATAAAGTTTAAAAACAAAAAGAGCTACGACCGAAAAGTCATAGCTCATATAAAAAAAGCCCTCCAAAGAGGGACTTCATGGCAAAAATCTATAAACAAAATTCCACCATACAGTAACTAATATACTACTATGACACAGTTGTCAAGAAGTGGGAAGAAAGAAATAAAAACAAATTTTTAAAATAAAAAAACGACAGAAAACATACTCTCTGCCGTACATCTTTAAAGTTGGCTACCAACATTGATGTCTTTCGAAAAGATTTTGATGAAGAGTTGATAGAAATATTACAAGAATTTGCTCCTTGACTTTAGCTTATTAAATTATAACATAATGCTTATACAAGGAAAGATTTGCAGGAAAGGAAGCGAATGAAGAAAGCAATATTGATTTTATTTATGATAATAAGCTGTTTCAATGCAAAATGTGCATGGTCAGATATTTGTTATGAAATTAAAGAGAATGCAATAGCAAGGGCTGAAGAGATATTAAAACATCAAAAAGAAATATATCAATATTGTTCCATCTGTCAAGAAACTCAGATTCGCAAAATAACAATAAAAGATGTAAAGTCTGACTCTCCGTTGCTGATAAATAATGAGGCTGTAGATTTAGCTCATATATATTATAAAGAAGGAGACGACTTTGTGAATTTGGGTGTTGCCAGCGGGTGTATCTCTGAAAATGAACACAATATCAAAGCAAAATTAGATGACTTACCAGATATTCATTATCTAAAAGAGGGAACTACCGAAAAGGCAAAAGAAAAAGCTAAAAAAGCCTATGAGGATTGCGTTGAGCAAAACAAAAGTCTTCAAGAACATCAAACTACTGCGGAAATGGTCAGAGTAAATACGCTGATCAATAATTGTTTAACTGAAAAAATAAAACAGGAAATTGCTCAAGGTTTTGATGAGGATATGCGTCAAGGTATGTATCAAGATATAGAAAAAATGCGGAAAAGTATATCAGATTTCTATGGCAAAATCTATAGTGCAAACAAATATTGTGAAGGGCGTTGTGGGACAATTTCAACACTATTACCTTATGTAGATGAAGGAAGTGTATTAATAGAAATGTTAGAGAAACTTTTTTATCTCAATATAAATAAAAATGGGTACTAGCAGTAGCCAACACCCATTTTTTATCCAGATTAGTCTATTCTGAATCTATCAAAACGAGAAGGTAATCCAACAGTATACTCTTTATAATGAGGATTTTTATTCGTTTTTTTCTCCTGTTCATAGTCAGCCTGTCGCATATCAATAATGGAATTATTGACAATCACAAGCTCTTTTGCTGATAAACTATTCAAAGCATTAATAGTTTCAGAACCAAAAACACCATCTTCAGTTACATGTAGTGAAGTATGCTGGTTAATTGATTTTTGTGCCCAGAGAGCTGGCGCAATAGGAGAATGATTGAAAAATGCATCAAACATAGTCTCTTGAAGAGCTTTATGCTTAAGTTCATTAATCCTATATTTATCAAAAAAGTCAGTTTTAGCAATAAGTTTAGCTTGCTCTAAAGATAAATCTCTAACCTTTATAGAAAGATTTGAAGACTCTTTAGGGTGAGCCTTTTTAAATCTATCTAAGGTATCTTGTCTAATGCCCATATTTGTGGGAGCATCAATTTTATTTCTACAATCTTCGTAGCCGCCTTCTTCACCTAATGTCTTATGGAAAACACGATTGAAGATTTCGTGAGTGTTATCCTTACTATGAACAGCTAATGAATAATGATCAGATTTGGTAGAATGTTGATTATCCTCATCCTCCACCGAGCTCCTGTCATTTTTCGCATACTGTGTCCCATAATTAGAATTTTTCAACTCTTGCCCCTCGCGTAACGCACGAATAATGGTAAGTTGGTTAGCCATATCAAGTTTTTTAAGGGCATTTCGTTGCCTTTCAGAAATATCCAAGTCATCAATATTGAGTTCACTATCAATATCAAATGGATTCTTTCTTTTCTTTTTTCTCTTAAATTCATCTTGTTCTAATGAATCTAAAGCAAAGTCACTATACATCCCCATAGAGATATCCTTTCAAAAAATAAAGTTTAAAAACAAAAAGAGCTACGACCGAAAAGTCATAGCTCATATAAAAAAAGCCCTCCAAAGAGGGACTTCATGGCAAAAATCTATAAACAAAATTCCACCATACAGTAACTAATATACTACTATGACACAGTTGTCAAGAAGTGGGAAGAAAGAAATAAAAACAAATTTTTAAAATAAAAAAACGACAGAAAACATACTCTCTGCCGTGCATCTCTGAAGTTGGCTGCTTCACCTGGATTCGAACCAAGATTAACGGAGTCAGAGTCCGCTGTCCTACCATTAGACGATGAAGCAATCTCAAGCAACGACCCATTCATAATACGCTTTATTTTAAGTGTCAATACTTTTTCTTATAATTTTCCTCAAAATCTGATTGCAAAAAAGAAAAACGCCGCTTATTTTGAAAAAACATAATATACAAGCCGCAAAATCCGCAGGGATGTCGTAGCAGCAAAAGGAGGTAACCATGTCTGATGGTGTTAGCGCATCAATGTTTAAAAAACTGAAAGATTTTTTAATCGGCAGAAAAGCCGGAGATATAACGCCGGCAGAAGCGCACAAGATTCAAAAAGCGTCGTATGCACTGGCGCATACGGAGGTAAAAAAACGCTTTTCTCCGAGTTACGAAAGCATGGTGTCCGGTTTGGACAGCGAAGAAAAGCAGATATTTGAAGGCACGGCCTGGTATCTGGCTAAAATTGCGGAAAACAAGCCCAAATACCAGCAGGCTATTGTGGAAATTCTTGAGGCCAAAATTGCCGAAAAAGGTATTAATCCCGAATTTCGTGAATATTTAAAGCTGCAGGTGCAAAATATTTTATCAAAAAACAACTTATAAATGAATATTGCCTATTGACTATAAAATTAATAGTATTATAAATATGGTTTGTCAGGAATAAAATTCTGACGGAGTAGGTGTAACTATTGAAGATAGGAGATAATATGACAACAGGAACTGTTAAATGGTTTAATTCACGTAAAGGTTATGGCTTTATTCAACCTGAAAACGGCGGCAAGGATGTATTTGTCCATATTACGAAACTGGAAGAAAAAGGTTTGCGTAAGCTGTACGAAGGACAGCGCGTCAGCTATGAAATTTATGATGACCGCGGCCGTACGGCTGCTGGCGCCATCGAAATATTGTAATCGTTGGCAAGAGCCGTTTTCAAAAAGCCGTCCTTTGCAGGGCGACTTTTTTTATATCCGTATGAAAGGCTGCGAACGTCTGATATTAGGGAGCCTTTTCGTTTTTGCCCGTTCGACGTATCGTATCGCCTGTAGCATTACCTTGCCATATTCATTTGTGGTGTTGCCCGGTCGCATCATCTGCTCGCGGGGCATTTTTTGCCGTATTGAAGCTCTGCCCGTCGGTACTTTTGCCGCATTAGCCGCCGTATTGCTTGTCGCATTTGTAATATCTGGCAGATTTCTGTTTACATCTCGTAAAAACTTTGCTAAAAATCCAAAAACTGATATCGGTTCTGCTGCATCCGGCGGCAGATAAGATATGTAGTATTGCCTGCCGGAAAGTAGGCGTCGTAAACTGGCATCGCAAGCTGGTATTGGTTTTATAAGCGGCAGGCGCAAAAATTATCTGTTAGGAAGACTTATGTTTCAAAAGCTGAAAGCAAAATTTTTAAATTTGAACCTCATTGTCAATTACCGCAAGATTTTACCGTATGTCAAACCGTATTGGGGGCGGGCGCTGACGGCCGTACTGATAACGATTCCGATTGGGTCGATGGATGCGGTGATTGCCTGGGCGCTAAAACCATATATGGATGTTGTTATGGTTGAAAAAAATACAATGGGCTCTTCAACGTTTTTGATACCGCTGTTGATAATTGTATTCAGCCTGCTCCAGAGCCTGCTGACGTACAGCGCGACATATTTAAATACCTGGGTCGGCCAGCGTATTGCCATGGATGTTAAAAAGAAGTTGTTTTACAAGCTGATGCACTACAATGCCTCTTTCTTTGATAAAAACACGTCCGGAGACATCATCTTTCGTTTTAACAATGACGTGGATGCCGCCTGCAGCGGTCTGTTGAATAATATGAAACTTTTCACGACCCGCCTTTTTTCGTCGCTGTCCTTAATAGCCGTCCTGTTTTATAATTCCTGGCAGCTGGCGATTGTGGCAACGGTTGTGCTGCTCGGAGCTCTGTTCCCGCTGACCCGCGTACGCAAAAGGATTAAGTCGCTGATGGACAAGTCTGTGTTTTCCGGTTCGGCAGTCATGACGCATTTTAATGAGACATACAGCGGCAACCGCATTATCTCCTCTTATAATTTGTATGAATATCAGAATGCCCGTTTTTGTACGACGCTGGACAGCGTGTTTAAAATCGGAATGAAAATGATTCAGCGCACCGGAATGTTGTCGCCGTTAATGCACTTTATCGTATCGTTCGGCATCGCCGCAGTTATCTGGCTCGGGTCGTACCTGATTGTAACGCACCAGATAACGGCCGGCAGTTTCGTTTCTTTTATTGCCGCGCTGATTATGCTGTATAATCCGATAAAGAGTATCGGCAACAACTTTAACAGCGTCCAAATGGCGTTGATGGCGATGGAACGTGTGTTTGGCGTTTTGGAACGGACGCCGGAAATCGTTAATTGCGAGGCTCCGAAATTGCTGCCGACCCCGAAAGACTGCATCGAATACAAAGATGTCTGCTTCTCGTATGTCAAAGGCAAAACCGTGCTCGACCACATTAACCTGAAAATAAAAATCGGCGAAACCATTGCTTTTGTCGGCAATTCCGGCGGCGGTAAAACCACGCTGGTCAATCTGTTGCCCCGATTCTATGACGTAACCGGCGGCAAGGTAATGATAGACGGCGTAGACATCCGCGAGCTGGATATCGATTCTCTGCGGGATAAAATTGCCATCGTCTTTCAGGATAATTTCCTTTTTGGCGGCACGATTCGCGATAATATCCTTCTCGGCAAGGAAGATGCTTCGGGCGAAGAGATTGCCAATGCCGTAAAATGCGCCTGCCTTGATGAGTTTATCAATACGCTGGACAAAGGTCTGGATACGGAAATCGGCGAACGCGGCGTCCTGCTTTCCGGCGGGCAGAAACAGCGGATTGCGATTGCCCGTGCTTTCATCAAAAATGCGCCGATAGTTATTTTGGACGAGGCGACTTCCGCGCTGGATAACAAGTCGGAAGCAATCGTGCAGCAGGCGATAGAAAACCTTATGGCAGACCGTACGGTGTTTATCATTGCTCATCGGCTTTCGACTGTGCGTAATGCGGATAAAATCGTTGTGGTCAATTATGGAAAAATTGCAGAAATCGGCACGCATGAGGAATTGATAGACAGGCCGAACGGCATTTACGCATCGTTGTACCACACGCAGCTGCATTGATGAAAATGCGGAGTTCTGCACCGCTCTCTGCGTTTCTGCACACGTTCCCTGCATCTCAGTACATACTTGCGATGTTCGGTTTCGTTCGCGCCGGTTCGCGTCCTGTTTGAGATTGGCAGCAGTCAAATCAACCTGATATTTGAAAGGAAAGAAAATGCCTTATTTAACTGTATATACGAATGTTGAGTTCAAAAATGGTGCCGCCCTTGCTGAGGAAGCCTCAGAGTTGACAGCCCGCGTTTTAGGAAAACCCGTCGGCTATGTCGTTGCCAATTTTATATATAATCCGAATATGGCGTTTGGCGGCAGTGCGGCGGCCAAGGGGGCTTTGGCGGAATTGAAGTCCATCGGGCTGGGCGGCAAGGATGCCTTTATTGGCGAACTGACAGCATTTCTTGCTGCGCATTTGGAAATTGCCGAAGAACGGAATATTAATATTGCCCTGGTGGATTCTCCTGCGGCTCAAACGGCTTGTAACGGAAAGGCTTTTGGCTAAAAACTCCCGAACGCCCTTGCTTCATTCGTTTGTAACCCGGCATTCGGATTCCCGCCTGTGGCTTCGTTTCCCTGTAGCGTTGAAAATATTTGCCGGCCATTAGGAAAATATTAATTTTTTTCGCTTACTATAACAACCAAGTTTAGTACTGTTTCGACGTAATAAACTTTTAGGTAATCAGCCTTAGCTATAACTTTCGTTAGATATATGACTATTTACATAATTGAGTAAAAGGCATTTTTGATGTAAAGTAAACACTGTTTAAGGTACTTATATTTAGGAGAATTAATATGAGAGTTAATGAACAAGGTCGTTCGATGATTGAAATGCTCGGCGTTTTGGCTATCGTGGGCGTTCTGTCCGTTGGTGGTATCGCCGGTTATTCAAAAGCAATGGCCAAATTTAAAACCAATAAAGTTATTGACCAGATTAACACGATTTCCACAAACGTTAGAACCCTGTATTCTTCGCAGAGAAACTATGGTGGTTTGAACAACGGTACGGCTATCAGAATGGCATTAATTCCGAGTGAAATGTATGCGGCAAGCAATAAGAGTGCTTCTGGTTCTGGTGTTGAAGTTACAAACGCTTTCGGTGGTAACCTCTATATTCATTCAGTAAAACAGGGAACCGGTACTGACAACGCGTATATAATTGCTGTTGACGCTTTGCCGAAAACCGCTTGCGTTTCTATCGCCACCACTGACTGGGGCGGGGATTCCGGCTCCGGTTTGGTCGCCATGCAAATTAAAACATTGGGTGGTGATGAAACAGCAGATAGCTTAACGGATTTAAATGAGGATATTGATACAAGTGGCACATCGGCTGCTGCTGGTAACGTTATCGCTGTTCCGGGATCTGACACTACTACGCCTTTGTCAATCGCTAATGCTGAAATGGCATGCGGTGATTTGAACGGTGTCGTTTGGAAGTTCCAATAATAAAATCGCACTTTATAGCGTAAAAAGAGGCGTCTTTAAGGCGTCTCTTTTTATTTGTGCTGTATCTTTCTTTCTATGATGCTGCGTAACTGCCGCAGCTTTCCCTTTGCTTATATCGCACTGTACAGCCACGAGTACCGGACGCCGAAAACCGGGCGCCGGAAACCGCCATTTCACCTAATCCGCATACAAGGAACACACTTACTTATACACTGATACGACACCGAATGGCTCTTCTTCACCTAATCCGCGCACAAGCAACACCCCCGTTTATACACCGGTTCCTACATCAAATGACGCCATTTCACCTAATCTGCGTACGGATTGTCAGATTTCCTTACCGTAATCCTCAGCGGTATCCCTTTGAGGTCAAAAGTCTCCCGCAGCTGGTTTGTCAAAAAACGCAAATAAGAATCAGGAAGTCCCTCGGGATTGCTGGAAAATATATAAAATGACGGCGGACGGGTTTTTGCCTGAGTTATGTAGCGCAGTTTAATCCGCCTTTTGTTTTTGCCGAGCGGTGCCGGATTCATCTCCTGCACATCGCGGAACCATTTGTTCAAAGGAGCAGTCGGGATGCGGACATTCCAGCGCTGGTAAACCTTGATAACCGCGCTGAAAAGCTTGTCCAGCCCTTTTTTTCTGAGTGCGGAAATCGTAACCGTCGGAACCCCCTCCGCTTGTGTCAGAGATGTTTCCAACTTGTCGTTAAGTTTTTGCAAAGCTTCTTTTTTATCTGCGATATCCCATTTATTGACGGCGATAACCAATGCTCGTCCTTCGTCCAGAACCTTACGGGCAATTGTCAAATCCTGCTTGTCCAAAACGCCGTCCGCATCCAGAACCAAAATGACAACCTGTGCCATATTTGCGGCATACATTGTGCTTTCCACCGACATCTTTTCAATCGCGCCGGAAACGCGTGCTTGCTTACGCAGTCCGGCCGTATCAACCAGATTGATTGTCCAGCCTTTCCATTCCCAGCGAGAAGATATGGCGTCGCGCGTCAGCCCTGCCTCCGGGCCGGTCAGCATCCGCTCGTCGCCCAGAAGCGCATTGACAAGCGTTGACTTTCCGACATTCGGTCGCCCGACAATTGCCACTTGAATGGGGCGTTTTTTCAGACTTTGGGTTTTGTCTTCGTCCATATCTCTTTCATTCTCTTCTCCGGCTTTCCCTGCCGGCACGCGCTCCTCCGTTGGTCCTTCGGCTCTTCCCGCCGACTCACCGGCTTCCGCAGCTATATATCCGGCTCTTCCCGCCGACTTATCGGCGTCCGCAGCCAGTTTTTCCTCCAGTTCTTTCAGCCCCAGATACAGTTCGTCAAAACCGATGTTATGTTCGGCAGAAAAAATAATCGGATCACCCAGTCCCAATTTATAGGCCTCGTAAATTCCTTGCTCTTGGGTTCGGCCTTCGCATTTATTGGCCAACAGAAATACCGGCTTTTTGCTGCGGCGTACCAAATCGGCAAAATGTTCGTCATAAGCCTGCATTCCGGCTCGTGCGTCGAACAAAAACAACACGGCGTCCGATTCTTCAATCGCGCGCCTGGTTTGCTGCCACATCCGTTCTTCCATCTGTCCGGCGGGCGCCTCTTCATAACCGGCCGTATCTATAACGGTCAATTCCAAATCTTTCAGCTTTGTTGTAACTTCCTTGCGGTCTCTGGTAACGCCGGGCAGGTCGTGAACCAATGCCAGCTTCTTGCCGGCCAGACGATTAAACAAAGTCGACTTGCCGACATTCGGCCGTCCGACGATTGCTGCTTTCAAAGCCATTTTATTCCCTTTATGCTGTAAAAATAAACTATTGGTCTTGCATATAACATAAAGGCTTAAATTTTTCAAGCCTTAAAATGGCCGCTCTAACATCGCCGCTGCCGCCCGTTTCATCGCTTTCGCCGGTGCTTAGGTCATGGCCTGCGCTGCAGACCGACTCATCGCTTCGCTATTGCTGTCCGATAAATTCCCGATATTGTTCGGCAAAAAAGTCCGGCCATTGCCGATAAAATGCATTCAGCATTTTTTTCATAATCAGTCGAACCGAAGGATGTGCAGCCTGATGGCACCTGAGCGAAAAAATGTGTTTCCATTCGGTAATGTTTGCCGACATAATCATATCTGCTTTGATGGAATGAGGCAGCAACATTCGCAGCTGGTCGCCTTTTCCTCCCAATGCTGCCATTTTCATATACGATTCTTCAATCATATTCATGCATTTCAGCCATTCGGCATACATCTCCGTCCCTTTTTCAATATTGCACGGATCTATCATGGTCAGTTCACTGCCGAATTTCCCTTTTGCATAATTGCAATAGCGGGTCGATTCTATGGAAAATGAAGCAAGCCTGTGCCGCGTAATGTCCTTATATGCTCCCAAATCGCATACCGAATGGGTCGTGATATAATTATGCAGTTCGGAGAAACGGGACGTTTGTACGCTTTCCAGCTTAATTCCGTCAAATGCCCGTGAGGCATCTTGTTTTATAAAAAACAACGGATTGCCTATAAGCAGCAGAAAATCCTGAATATCATATTTTCGCGCCAAATCGCGAAATGCGCGCATATTGCCCGAAACGACAATCGCGTCTTCTCCCGTCAGGCTGTCCCGTTCCACGGATATGTTCAGCCCGCGAATGTCCCGCATCGTCAAAATCCGGCGATTCTCCGGTATGTTCGGCATGGTAAAAATAACGTTGGCGTGTTCAATAACCGATTCGTGGCCGCTTTTTAAAATCCCGTTGATAAACGGAACCGCTGTCTCATTTGTTATCATATTTTCCGACTTGTAACATGTCCGGCCGCATCTCTCAATATGGGTACAAATATCTTCTTTTTTTTCCAGCGGGTAAATTTCGGCATCGGCTTCAACAATTCTTACCATAACAGACTCCGTAAAATAACCTATTCAAACACAATCACATCAGCATCGTCAGAAACGGCAACGACTTTCTGCTGCACGGCAATCAAACCGTTGCTGATGTCAAGTTCAAGCTCCGTCTTCGCGCTGACAATGCCGTTGGCAGCGTCAATCTTCAAAATTTTGCCGTTCGAGAAAGCCAGCAGAATGTTACCGTTCAGCATCAGCGGAGGCGCGGCATAAACAGCAGCTTTTTCATCTTCGTCGTTAAGATATTCCCTGATATCTAAAGACCACAAAATCTCGCCGGTATATTTCTCAACGGCGTATAAAATGTTTTTGTTGGAAATAATAAACAGATAGTCGCCGGAAAGCAGCATATTCTGTGTGGAGCCGATTTCTTTCTCCCACAACTTGTCACCGGTGCGCATATCCAGCGCTACGGTCATATCGCTGTTGCTGATGGCATAGATAATACCGTCCTCGACAATCGGATATGCACCGATTGTATTAATCTCCGTTGTCGACCGCGCCTGCTTGTTGGAAACCAGCATTTGCGACCACAACGGTGTCCCGACTGCCGCGTTCAAAACGACAATTTCGCCGTTGGAAAATCCGGCAACGACAACATTGTCTTCCGCATCATAAGCAGGGGACGCACCGCCGGCAATAACCGTGTCTTCATGCGCCACGCCGAAACGCCATAATTCCTGGCCGTTGCTCTTGTCTAAGGCATAAAGCCTGTTGTCTACGGTCTGAATCAGCAACATATTAGCTGTTACTGTCGGGGCAATGCGGATAGGGGATTCCATAATTTTGCGCCATTTGGGCGCGCCGGTCTCTGCATTCATCGCAAACACGCCTCCGAACCCCGTTGTTGCAAACAGCGTACTATCGTCAAAAGCCAATCCTGATGCCCGGCTTTTGGTATCCTTAAATCCGCCGATATTGGCCGTCAGGCTGTTTTCCCAGAGCCTCTTGCCGGTCTGCAGGTTAAATGCACTGACCTTTCCGTGCGTATCCATGACAAAAACAGCGTTTTTGCCGGAAACCGGAGCCGCCAGCATCAAATCGCGCTTGTTTATTCCTGCTCCGAAATTTTCAGCCCATTGTTCTTTAAGGGCAAATCCTGCTTTCAGGTTACCGATGATATGTCGGGGGTTAACGCCGGCCTGCGCCCATGAAGCATTAATACTTGGCTGCGGAAGTCTGACAAGTTTTTTGTGCTCGGCTGCCAGTGCCGGCGTTTCGTCATCCAAAACCGAAACACGAACGCCTTCCGGCAATTTCTTATCCTGTGCGCAAGACGCTACGCAAAGCGCTATTCCGCATATACAAAGTCCTCTACCCAGCCAATGCATATTCCTCTCCTTCGGTAAATTAATATTTTCACACCCGGTTAAATTATCTGCAAGCCCCGGCCAATACTTTTGGTCAATGCTCTTTACGCTAACTTTGTCCGGCTCTTATATAATCTGTTTTCACAGAATTCAAAACAGCTGAAGACGACAAACACCCAAACAAGCAAAACGCCAAAAGGAAAACCGCCGGTTCTTTTTATTAGTTAATTTTTATTCCTGTCCTGCTGCGCTTCATTGATAGATGCCAGCATATCGTTAATTCTTGCTCGGAATTCTTCTGAGATATTTCCGCCGGCCAGCAGTTCCTCATAAAGGGCTTTTGCCTTTGCCATATCTTTGTTTTGAATTGCCGACATCGCCAGAAGCTCTTTAGCCATTGGCGCCCATGCGCCGCCTTTGCGGACAATCGGGCCTAACATAGATTCAATTTCGGCATAAGAAGCAGAGTCGATTTTATAGGTGGCCAGCTTAACTGCCGCAATCTCCCTGATTTTCTCACTCACCGTGTTATCCTGATAAATTTTGCTCAACACGTCCAGAGCTTTGGTTGTCTGGTTATTATCCAACAGAATATTGGCAATTTGGAGTCTGGCAATGTCCTTATATAGACCGCTCTCGGTATTGACGATACTTTCGAGTTCGGCTATGTTGTTTTCATAATCCGTTCCCGGTGTTACCGCCTGTACATAGCGGATGTTGCTCTGTTCAGCTTGGCTGACGCGCCATTCTCCTACTTTTTCATAACCTACGGCAAAAGCAAGTCCTGCAATGACTACGGCCAGAATAAAACCGCCGTATTTGTTGACGAGTTCTTTGAATTTTTCGTTTCTTACCTCTTCATCGACCTCGTCAAAAAAAGCTTTTTCCGCATCCAGGTTAAAATACGGATTGCTCCCGTTTTCCGACTTCCTTTCTCCGGCTCCGCCGCGTTTGATTTCTTTTGCCATAACTCAATCCTTCAGTTAAAAATAAACGGTTTATCCTTAAAATACGAAATCCCTTGCGCTTTCGCAATGAAAATCTGTCATTAATTACCAATTAATTTGCGAATGACGAAATCTTTAAGCCACAATAGGTCGTTGACCGGAAGGCGGCCCCCAAGCGTAATAACCTTTTCGTCGCTGATAATCGCCAGGCTGTAACGGTCAATAGTGGGGTTGTAGCTGAGCTCTACGTTCTCGATTTTGTCGGCAGCAATGTTCTCTTCATTTAGAGGGGTGCCGAACAGCGTTTTTATGACGGAAACCGAGTCGCGGCCGAGAATAAGCCGGTAAGAATTAAAAAGTTTTGTGGAAAAATATAGGACGGCCAGCAGTAGAATTGCGCCGAATGCCCAGTATTTCAAAGGAAGTGTCGTGCCGATAATCGTCAGGTATACGCCGCCGGCCGTTAACAACAGAACGGCGGCAATTGCAATCAGTAAAAACAGCGTGCTGAAAATATCCCAGTAGATGCCTGAAGGTTCGACGACCGTAGATGTGCGCTGTTCTTCAACGGAAAGGGATTCCGGCGCCGGCAGTTTGCCGCTGGCGATAAATGGGAGCTTTTGCTCGGCGGCGAGCGTTTTTAATGATTTGTCCAAGTCGGCGCAGTCCCTTTGTATAAGCCCGCGGTCGCCGATGCTTAGCGCAGGAAGGTTAAAGCGCCGGGCATAATCTTCCCAGATTTTGCGTATGTTTTTGTTTTGGGTTGAAATGTAAAGCGGTATGATTTTGTTAGGATCTTTATGATATAAATCTATAATGTAGCGGCTGCGGTTAAACAGACCCGACTGTGTGAACAAAACTCTCAGTCTGACGCCGGCATAGTTTTGCAGAGGCTCCGTAAAGCGGTGCGTAACGCCGATGGCCGGCCGGTAGGTTATAGTGAAAGTTTCGCCGTCAAAATAAAACTTTTTATAGCGGATAATGGAAAGCGTTGAGCCGATGACAATTCCCAGCGCAATCAAAACAATGATAAAAGCAAAAATCTCTACTGCCAGAAAAGACTGCCCGCTTCCCTTTTCTGCCGTAATGAAGCTGAAAAGTTCAAAAATTCCCAGGCAGAGCAGCAAAGTGCCGCATATCCAACCGGAAACGGCCAGCAGCAGGGATGAGCGGTCAGTCTTGGCAGACGGCAGTTTCGCCAAATCAAAAGCGAATTTTGAACTGAAATGGTCTGGAACATGAATTAACATCAAAATCTCCGCGTAAAATTGAACTTAACTCTCATTATATATCATTAAAATAAATATTCATCTCTTTTTTAAACTTTCGCCGCAGAAATGTTTAAAACTTGCTTGTGTTTATGATTTTTTTTTGCTAAACAGGCAAAAAAGGAGCAATAATGGCTGACAATAAAATAATGGAAGACGCATGTGCCCGGTGCGGCGGCTGCCCGCTTCGCTCAATGGCGGAGAATGAATATCGCCGGAATAAGGCTGACAATTTCGCAAGGACGCTGGCTATGGTCAGAAATGCGGCTCCTTTGTTTGACGAACCGGTGTTTATCGGCGATGGCTGCCGTCGTCGTGCCGATATGGCTTTTGTCCTAAGCGGAAAAATGCTGAAACTTGGGTTTAATCAAGCCGGAACCCATAATCTGGTAGATGTGCGGAATTGTCCGATGCTGACGCCCGGATTAAATGCCTTTCTGCCGGAGCTGCGCCGGTTTTTGCTGGAATTCTGTCAGATTTCCGTAACGGTCAAAGCCAAAAGGAAGAAAATGCAAACCGTAAGCCTGCGTTGCGGTTCGGTTCGAATGTTGCAGGCAGACAACGGAATGGATGTCGTCTTGGATTTGCCGGCGGAGCCGGGATTGGAACACAGATTAGCTGCAGCAGATTTTGTTAATGCTGTGTCCGGACTGCTGCGCCTGTCATGGTGTATAGGCGGAGGAATGCCGGAAACCGTTGTTGAAAAGCAGGTGCCCGAGCTTTATATTTCCGGCTGTGCGGTTGCCGTCCCGCCGGACGTGTTTTTACAAGCCTCCAAAGCGGCGGAAAATGCCATGATAGCTGCGGTAACAGGCTATGCAGGGAACGCCGGAGGAAAAGCCGCCGACCTGTTTTGCGGGTTGGGAACCTTTACCTATCCGCTGGCAAAGAACCGGGCTGAAGAAATAATTTCGGCCGATTCTGCCCCGGCTGCCCTTAAAGGGCTGCAAAATACTTTGAACCGTAATCAAATCCACAATGTCCGGATAATCAGCCGCAATTTGTTCAAGTCTCCGTTTGAGGCGGAAGATTTGGATGGTGTGAAGGTCGTGGTTATGGATCCGCCGCGCGCGGGAGCCCACGAGCAGTGCCGTGCAATTGCCGCATTGCCGCAGTGTCGGCGTCCGGAAAAAATCGTTTTTGTTTCCTGCAATCCTAAAACTTTTGTTTATGATGCGGAAGTGCTGATTAATGCCGGTTATGTATTTGAGCGGGTAAAGCTCATCGACCAGTTTGTCTACTCCGGGCATCAGGAGCTGGTTGCCCTGTTTATATTTAATCCTGCAAGTAAAATTAACCTCGAAAACACGAAGGAGTGAAAACATGATGGAAACCTCAACCCTGCACAATATGGCCAATGCTATCCGCTTTTTGTCGGCAGATGCCATAAACCAAGCCAATTCGGGGCATCCGGGAATGCCCTTGGGAATGGCTGATGTGGCGACGGTCTTGTTTGCGGAATATATCAAACTGAATCCGGAGGCGCCGAAATGGTTTGACCGCGACCGTTTTGTCCTGTCCGCCGGGCATGGGTCTATGCTGCTGTATTCTCTGCTGTGGTTGACGGGATATAAAGATATTTCGCTTGAGGATATCAAAAATTTCCGCCAGTTTGGTTCCAAAACCGCAGGACATCCCGAATACGGGCATCTGGACGGGATTGATATGACCACCGGGCCGTTGGGGCAGGGGATATCTTCGGCTGTCGGTATGGCTCTTGCCGAAAGGATGATTAATGCCCGCTTCGGAGACGATTTATGCTGCCATTATACTTACGTCATTGCCGGAGATGGCTGCCTGATGGAAGGAATCTCCGAAGAAGCCGCATCGCTTGCCGGACATTTGCGGCTGAATAAACTAATTGTTTTCTGGGATAACAATAACATCACCATCGACGGTACGGTAGATAAGTCCAGCTCCACTGACCAGCTGTTGCGTTTTCAGGCAATGGGCTGGAATACCATTAGCATTGACGGGCATGATTATGTCGCTATCAGACAGGCGATAGCCAAAGCACAGCAGTCGGACAAACCGACACTGATAGCTTGCAAAACGACCATCGGCTTTGGCGCGCCGTCCAAATGCGGAACGTCCAAATGCCACGGCTCGCCGCTCGGCGCCGAGGAAACCGCAGCAATGCGCAATGCTTTGGGCTGGAAGTGGAAACCATTTGAAATCCCGGCGGAAATACTGGATAATTGGCGTCAGACACAGAGGCGCAGCTTGCCTGCATATAACCGGTGGGTGGAAAAAGCCTCTGCAGCCGGTTCCGAATTCCGCGATTTTATCGCCAATCGTCTGCCGCGCGGCTGGGATACGGCTCTTAATGCCCTAAAAGAACAGGCAATCGCCGAAAAGACAAAAGTTGCCACGCGCAAGGCTTCGGAAATGTGTCTGAAAGCGATTGTGCCGCATGTTCCGGAAATCGTCGGCGGGTCGGCTGATTTGGCAGCCTCTAATCTTACGTTTGTTGAAGGGCTGAAAACCGTAACCGGAAACGATTATTGCGGCAATAATATTATGTACGGGATTCGCGAGCATGCTATGGGCGCGGTAATGAATGGCATGGCGCTGCATGGCGGCGTAATCCCGTATGGCGGAACTTTTTTCGTCTTCTCGGACTATATGCGTCCGTCCATGCGTTTGGCGGCTCTGATGGGAATTCGCGTGATATATGTTTTGACGCACGATTCTATCGGCGTCGGAGAAGACGGGCCGACGCACCAGCCGGTTGAACATCTGGCTTCATACCGGGCTATGCCGAATATTCTGACTTTCCGTCCTTGTGATGTTGTTGAAACGGCCGAAGCTTGGCAGACAGCGCTGACAGAAGAGCGCCGTCCGAGTATTCTGGCTCTGTCGCGCCAGGGATTGCCCCTGTTGCGAACCTCTGCGGATAAAAACTTAACGGCTAAAGGTGCTTATGTGATTTCTCCGGCTGTCGGAACGCGGCAGGCTACAGTGATAGCGACCGGTTCCGAAGTGTCAATAGCGGTGGAGGCGCAGAAATTTCTCGCCGGCGAAGGGATTGATATTGCGGTCGTCTCTATGCCCTGTATGGAATTATTTGAGGAACAGAGCCTGAATTATCAGCTGGAAGTTTTGGGAAGAGCTCCGGTCATTAGCTTTGAAGCCGGAACAACTTTCGGGTGGAACCGTTTTGCTCAAAAAACGATTGGGCTGGATTCCTTTGGCGCGTCCGGTCCGGCAGGAGAATTGTATGGGCATTTCGGCCTGACGGCAGAAACTTTGGCAGATGAAGTGAAAGATTTTATTTTTGGGAAAACAATATAACCGGGCTGCAAAGGCATTTTATAAAGCATCTGGTTTTATAAAAGTGTAAAAGTAGAAGGCGGAAAAATTTTTCTGCCTTCTAAAGTTTTTCTGCCACAATAGATGAAAAATCATGTCTTTTAATTGAACGTATATAGTTTCCCGGTTTTAAAATCCTTGTATAAAATTCCTGCATTGTTACGGATGTTCGGATCTGCACCAAATTTTAGCAATAAATCTATTGCTTCTCTGTTGCTGGCAAAATTGGCTACAAATAACGGTGTATTTCCTTGAAAATCGCGGATATTTGGATTGGCCCCTTTTTCCAAAAAATATTTTAACAATATCGGTTTTTCATTTTGAGGAACCTGTGCCGCAAAGTGCAGCGGCGCAACTTCGTTGGATTTTTTATTAATGTCAGCACCATGTTGCAGCAATATATCGGCAATTTTTATATAATAGGGTTCAATTTTCTTCATTTCTTCTTGAAAAATCTGGCGAATTTCGGCTTTCATTTGTTCTCTTTCCTCGGGGGATGTGTCTTTGCATATTTTAGCCACTCCGTTAACATGACACATATCTGTAGAATAATCTATATTCAGCGTTATTGTTTCCATATAAGCTTTTTCCATTTTCCGTGCCATATAGGGAATGCCTGTCAATGTTGCCAGAGGCGTTAATCCGCAGGTTGCCAAATTCACATCGGCGCCGGCATCAATAAGTATGCTTATTTTTTCTAATGTATCTTCCGGGGTTGCCGCCGGGTCTTGGCTGGCTATAAGGCTCTGTATAGCTTTGTTCAGCAATGTGGAGCATCCATAATCAATATTCGGATCTATGTTTTTGCTCAAAAGTTCCTTTAGCCGTTGGGGTGGTTCGTTTAGCAAAATATTTTTAATTTCCTCGTCATCCACAGATGTATTATGAATATTCTGTTCCTGAGTAAAAATCTCATCTAGTGCATGAGCAGGGAAAACTGAAGTATATGATGCAATATACAACAAAACAGCCATACTTGTTTTAGCAAATTTTTTCATACTAAAAATCCTTTCTGTTTAAAGACATAAAAAATTATTGCCAGACTATACAGGTTGTTTTTTACCGCTCCTTGTGAACTTGCCCGTGTGTACGCTTTTCGTCCTGATAAGAAAAGTCAAAATAATAATCGTTGACACTGGACTTCATGCTTTGAGTTTTATTGTCCTTTCGAAGCTGTCGCAATGCCCGGTTGCGTTTTGCCGAATTGGGGTAGGCGTCTGCTCCGAGCGTTCCGCCTGCCATAAAAGTCGGGTCGACATATATTTTAGAGCCTTTATAATAAAAGTAATTCCATGCATGGGCGTTATTTTTGCGGACAGCCGGAGAAAAAGCAGTTTGTGCCGGATAAGCATAGCCGTAAATAACCCGCGCAGTTATTCCGGCTTTCCGGCACATCGCCGTAAACAGGTTGGCGTAGTCTATACAAATTCCGGTGCGGGAACGCAACAGCTTTGCCGGTGTCTGTTTCTGATATCCTTTGCGCAGATATGTGTCTTTGTTGTCCGTTCCGCTGTAGAGGAAATCGTCGTAATATATTCGGCTGGCAATCCAGTAGGCAATGGCTTTGGCCTTGTCATAATCATCGTTAAAGGGTTTGGTCAGGTAGCGAACCAGCGGGGCTATATTATTTTCAACATTGCGCGGCGTGTTGTCCACATAGCTTTTTATTTGTGCAGAGGTATATCTCCTGACATTGGCGGCATGGCAACAGAAAGTAGTCAGGCAAAATATCACGGTAAAAATAAGCAACGATAACCTTTTTATCATCAGCACTCCTCCTGAACTGCTATAATAAAACCGATATGATTAAATTTTGTTTAAATACAAAAATGATTAAAAACAATGCGTTAAAAAACGGTAATATTGTACCTTAAACTAACATGTTGAAAATATGATAAATTTTTGTGTTGACAAATGCATATTTATCTCTATATTAAACACCGAATTTAACCTGAATTTTTAGAAAAGAGACCAATAAGATGAATACATACGCAACCAAGCCGTCTGATATTACAAGAAAATGGTACGTTGTTGACGCAACTGACGTCGTATTGGGCCGTCTGGCCGCTCAGGTCGCAAAATTGCTGCGCGGCAAGCATAAGCCTTATTTCACGCCGAATTTGGATTGTGGCGATTACGTTGTTGTTATTAACGCCGATAAAGTAAAGCTGACCGGCAAAAAATTGACTGATAAAAAATATTATAAGCATACTGGCTGGATTGGCGGTATCAAAGAAACGACCGCAGGCAAAATTTTGAACGGACGTTTCCCTGAAAGAGTTGTCGAGAAAGCTGTAGAACGCATGATTTCCCGTAATCCGATGGGACGTCAGCAGATGACAAAATTGAAAGTATATGCCGGTGAAAATCATCCGCATACTGCTCAAAATCCTGAAGTTTTTGATATTGCATCAATGAACGAAAAGAACAAAAGGAGTGAACTGTAATGGCTAATAAAAAAATTGAATCTTTAACCGAAATTAAAGAAGCTGTTGCAGCGACCTCTGCTGTTGCTGAAACAAAACGCAAACCCTCGCGCGATAAGCAGGGGCGCTCTTATGCAACAGGTAAGAGAAAGAATGCTGTTGCCCGCGTATGGATTATGCCGGGTAAAGGCAATATCACCATCAATGAAAAGCCGGTTGACACATATTTTGCCCGTCCGGTTTTGAAGATGATTATCAATCAGCCGTTTGAAATCACCAATCGTGAAAACGAATTTGACGTCGTTTGCACAGTGCAGGGCGGTGGTTTGTCCGGTCAGGCTGGAGCTATTAAACATGGTATCTCCAAGGCTCTGAACGAATATGAGCCGGAACTGCGTTCTGTTTTGAAACAGGCAGGTTTCCTGACACGTGATGACCGTGTTGTTGAACGTAAGAAATATGGCCGCGCCAAAGCTCGCCGTTCTTATCAGTTCTCCAAACGTTAATTGGTGTGTGGGATTGTATCTCCTGAGGCTGCGGAAACGCAGCCTTTTTATATTGCAATGTTTTTTTTGATATTCACAGAAGAGGATAAAAAACTTGACTTTATAAAATTGGCGAGTCACTCTTTTTGCAGAAAGTATCCAAAGTTAAAGGCCGATTATGAAAAACAGTCATATAAGCAGGAACCGGCAGTTGAATATCCCGATAACCGTGAAAAATGAAGTCGGGATGATTAATACGGTTGCTGACAGGGTGGCTGCTGATGAAGCACATGCTACGGCACATGACCGGAAGTTGAATCGGGAAGTTTCCCGGCAAAAGGCTGAAACGGAAGATGCCGAATGGAAACGAATATCCAAAATTCCTGAATCTTCCAGTGATTTAATCGTTATTACAAAAGTTAAAAAGCTCGGCGCTTATGTAATAGCCGCAACAGAAAAATCGCCGGCAAAATATCGCGGAGTATTTGTTAACCGAATGCAGAATTATTGTTTGGATGCGCTTCAGGATATGCTGAATGCCAACTTCATCCGTCCGGCCGATGCAGAAAACCGCCGTCTGCGGGCACAATACCAGACTGATGCCCTAATCAAATTGAAGATGCTTGCTTATGTGGCAATGGTTGCGCAAAATGCCGGCTGTATTTTGTTGCGTCAGTATAAGCAGATATCGCTGCAGATTGGCGAAACGGTAAATCTGTTGTCTGCGTGGAAAAAAAGCGACGAAGAAAAATGGAAACGAACACAAGAGGTGTAAAGAAAGATTTGATAACACAACGGAATTTGCGGTATCAGCCGCAGATAAGGGAAAACTTATAAAAGAGCTTTAGCCTGGTCGGCGTCTTCCAACAAAAATGGAAACGTCCGCACCGTCACCTTCGACGGCGACAAGTACAACATTGACCCTATCGAGCG